>OFFU01000037.1_pt1 | contig 129444 bp, 99 predicted proteins | sample 1521451 | NCBI WGS metagenome assembly OFFU01 (sample SAMEA3504106, study PRJEB24116) | mouse gut metagenome | biome: mouse gut; feature: mouse-associated habitat; material: faeces | place: Denmark | collected 2011 | reverse complement strand
GCCAAAACGGGGAAATTTATTTTGGTTTGTTTTGTATACCCGGGTGAAATCATGTCGGGCTTCGCCCTCCATGATTTCACCCGTGCCTACCGCCGTGTCGCCGCTACGCGGCGTTGACGCGCGTACATATTACCCGGACACCGGACGCGGCTCCGACGCGCGTACATGGATGCGGCGTTGATGCGCGGACTTGTTACATTTCGGTGTCGCCGTAGCCGGAGCTGTCCATCGGTTCCATGTCTTCGTTGACACGGGCCTTCTTGGCCTTCATGTTGCCGAAGGAATATTTGATGGTGAGGCGTATCTGACGGCCGCCACGCCAACGCTCGGAATACTGCTCGTAGTCGTCGCCGATGGTGGTGTTCTTGAACTTGCGCGAGTCGAAGAGGTCGCGGCAGTTGAGCGACACCGACCAGTCGCCGAAGTTGCGGCGGAGTCCGAGGCCCACGCTCCATCCACCCTGATGAGAACCCTGCGCCTCCTTGTGGTCGGAGGAGTAACGTCCCGTTGCCTGGAAAGCGAGCTGCCATGGCAACTTTACGTTCGCCATGATGCGGGCATCCCATGCAAACGAGTTCTGCTTGACATTCGAGAGGAGAATGTCACCGCCGGCGATTGACTTCATATTATAAGTCCATGCCGAGATGTAGTTGTCATAAAGGTTGACGGTTGTCGTGAGGTCAAGCCAACCTGAGAAGAGCTGGTTTTTGGCGACAATCTCGATACCTGAATTTGCGCGGCTCGACACGTTGGCCCAGGTGGTGTACATCACATCGCCATCCATATAGCTCAGGCGGTTCATCACGCCCGAAGCCTGACGCAGATAAGCCGATACGGAAATCATGTGATAAGTCCAGGACTTCAGGTAGTTGATCTCGAACGAGTTCGAATACTCCGGATCCAACTGCGGATTACCATAAGAGATGGCTGTCGGGTCGGAAATGTCGCGGAACGAGTTGAGCTGACCGCCGAACGGGCGACGGATCCGGCGCGTGTAGTTGACCTGAAGCTCATTGTCGTGAGGGAGGGCATACGAAAGATAGAGCGACGGGAAAAGAGCGAAATTGTTTTTCTTGTACTGCTCAACGTCATCCTTGGTCTGACCATATTCGAGCGAGCGGGCACGGACCTGCCAAGCCTCGGAACGGAGACCTCCCGAATAGCTGAAGTTACCGACCTTGCCGCCGAGCGTGAAATAGAGCGCCGAGATGTTGTTGGTGTATATGAACCGGTTGTAGAGCTCGGGTGCGAGAGCCATGTCGGCTGCGCACGTACCGCGCCAGGTCGTATTGGGAGTATTCTCGTGAGAGTAGTTGCCGTTGTAGCCGGCCTCAAGTTTCAGATACTGGCTGAAGACATTCGAATAGTCGAGCTTGGCCTCCCAAGTATTTACATTGATGGGCATGGTCTGCTCGCGGTATGAGGTACTTTCTACCGGGTCGCCACCCGCCATGTCGGCCGGCCACTCCTCCTCTTCAAGATATGAGTTCCACGACGGCCCACCCCAATGGTTGTAGCTCACATTGGCATCGATGTTCTGAACGTCGCTGAAGCGGTGGGTATAACCGAACTCGCCATGACCGCCACGGTTGTCGCCCATGCTCCGGGCGAGCTGAGTTGCCGCGGTCCATTGGTTCGGCATATTGGAGGTGTAATCTGTTGTGGTGTTACCCCAGCGGTGTCCGAACATACCGAAACCGTTGAGATAGAAATCATCGTTGTCGGTGAGATGGTAGGTCGCGCCGGCGCGGAAGAAGAGGTTGTTTCCATGATTGCGCGACTTGCCGTCGGAGTTGGTGAAGTCGCCATTATCGAAAGTACGGCGCATGATGCTTCCGCCCGTGTTATGGCGCATACGGAAACCGAGGCTGGCGTAAGTGTCCCACTTTCCGGCATTGAAGTTGATATTGACCGAAGCGTTTCCACCGCCCTGGGTATTGGCCGAGAGTTCCGCGCTGCCGAAATAACCGGCGCGGCGGTCCTTCTTGAGAATGATATTGATTATACCCGACGTACCCTCGGGGCTGTACTTAGCCGAGGGGTTGGTGATGACCTCGATGCTCTCGATGCTCTCTGCGGGAATCTGCTCAAGAATCTGGGCACGGTTGTCGGCGGTCATGCCCGACTCCTTGCCGTTGATCCATACAGTCACAGAAGAGTCGCCACGGAGAGAGACCTCGCCATCCTGGTCAACCTCGACCGAGGGAATCGATTCGAGAAGCTCGCTGGCCGACTGGCCGGCCGACGCGATATTGGCATCGACCTGAAAGACTTTCTTGTCAAGTTCGAAACGCATCTGGCTGCGCACGCCCTCAACGACTACCTCCTTGAGCACCTTCGAGTCGTCGGCCAGACGGATGACGCCCAGATCCACGTCGCCCCCCTTCACGGTTACAGGGCGGTCCTGGTTCACACTGCCCACGTTCATGATCTGCACCACATAGCTGCCGTCGGGGAGCGACGGCAACTTGAAAGAGCCGTCGTCGGCAGTCGACGCACTGAGATTGAGCGGTTTGTTGGTACGGGTATCAACGACCTGCACCGTCACGAAATCCATAGGTTCACCGCTCTCTTTATTGACCACACGGCCTGTGACATTACCCTTGGCCATCAAGATGGCCGGCACGAGGGTCATGCCTGCGAAAAGAGATGTTCTGATATTCATAATTATGTTGTAATCCGAAGTAATCCGGTTATAAGACAGCGGCACCGCCATAAGGATTAATCGCCCGTAAAGTTTATGGCAAACAGAGCCGTTTCAGCCGCAAAATGGCCAAACTATTAAAATGCAAGGTAAAAATTAATTATCTTAACAATTATTAACCACATTATTTAGAGATTGTACACGTTTTGAATCTATATTTGCACCTCGAAAGGACAGAGTGAACATTTTCAAGAAGACCAACTGACCCTGACAGAAAAAACGTTTATGCGTTGACAATCACTGAAATCAACCAATAACAAATATAATCAACCTATGAAGCGAAATCTTACCGCACTCGGAGCGGCTTTGCTGATTGGACTTCCGGCAGCGAACGCGGCGCATCTCACACCCGCGCAGTTCCAGGAGAAGATGCAGTCTCCTGACAACGCTTTCCGGTGGGCACCCAAATCGAAGGCTCTCCCCTCAGAATGGGCCAAACTCGCGCCACGCGCGTCGAAGGCAGCGAAAGCCCCGGTTACCGAAACAGACGTACAGCTCCCCACCTCAGAGGGCGCGAGCTACCTTGACATGCCCGACGGCACCAACTGGTTCATCACCACTGAATTTGACAAGGAGATAGTGAGCCAGTCGGATTACTACACCCAATACGATATTGTTGGAGTCAAGGCCACCATCTACAATGACAAATATGAGAAAGTAGGCTACATCGAGACCGAGATAGAGAAGCCCGAAGGGTTCAGCCTCTGTTCCTCGGCTCAGTTCGGCCCCTGTGTGACGAAGAAATTCTTCAACACCGACGACAGCTATGAGATAATGCTCATGGCCAACTTCAAGCCCGAGGAGGGCTATGGCGCGGTGCCCTTCACCTATGTGTTCTCACTGAAGGGAGCCGAGAAATCCGCCGAAAAAATCAGCACCCTCAACGGATACTACATCGCAGCAGTCAACAATCCCGCCGACGCGTGGAGCGAGGACTTCTTCCTTGAATTCCTCACAGGCGAGGAACTGACCGACGACGAGATGCTCTATACGTTCGACATCTACACCAAGGCATCGTACAGCTCACCAACCGCCACATCGGTGAAATCTTTCACCGTAGACATGATCCACACCATGTCGGACGGCGAGAACGAGAGCATGCCGGTGCTCATCAAGTCATCAGGCAGCACGCTCTACGCGACAGTCGCACAATATGAGAAGACTTTCTTCGAGGATCCGTTCGACTTCATGAACGAGACCCTCTCGAAAGACAACCGCTACATTGTGGAGCTCTACAAGAAAAGTGCCTACGACAAGGAGATGACTCTCCAGTCGACGACCGCCATTCCCTGTCAGGAGGCGGCCGAGGGCTTCGCGATGCGCTCCTACTGTCTTGGAGGCTTCGAGGGTGCCGACGACATCACCTTCGATTTCGGCGACGGCAAGACTCCGGCGTTCATCATCTCGATAATGGACTCCGACATATACGAGAACACGGCCACAATGTTCGAGGTCTACAATACCGAGGCCGACGTGATCAAGACATTCGGCGAAGGCAACGAGGGATTCCTGCGTCTCTCATCGGTGCCCGGTATGCCTGAACAGTACTGCATGCTGATGGCGACAGCCGGCGGCGATTTGGAATACGCATTCTACAACTATCCCGCGATGGAGAAGGTGGCATCTATCCCGACAGTCATGCCCTATGAGAACTATCTGGTGACACTCTCGCTTCTCATCGACCGTGTGCCCGAGGGCAACAGCTACCGTTACGCGGCGGCGAGCACCGGCGGCATCTCCGATGACAATGGCGACACGTCTCACCTCGTGGCATGGTTCGACAACGAGGGCAACTACCTCCAGATGGACCTTCTGAACGGCGGCAAGAACATAAACCGTCTCAGCCCCTAAATCTCGGCCAACGGTCTGACACGCTACCTGGTCAACACCGACGAGGCACGCGAGTACCTGATGTTCGGTCTGCGTCTGGACGACGCGACAGGCTCACAGGCTCACACCGAGCTTATGATTGTGAACGACCGCGGGGAGATGCTCGCGCAGTATCCCTTCGATATCAACGCCTCGGGCATCAATGTGGCCATTGTCAACGAAAAGACCAATCCGGCCATCTGGATCACCTACGAGACATTCGAGGACAAGCAGACGCACAGTGAATTCCTGAGCCTGCCGCTCAATACTTTCGACGGCGCGGGCACAGTGGAGGATCCCTATCTGCTGCGCACACCCGGCGACATGGAGCGCATCGGCTTCAACCTGTCGTCGAACTTCGCACTTGCCAACGACATTGACTACCGTGGCGCACGCTTCGTGCCCGTGACCGGTTCGTTCACCGGTTCAATCGACGGCGCGGGACACACCATCAAGAACTTCGCCCTCACCGACGGAGCAATGTTCGCCACTGTCGGCAGCCTCGGAAACGCACGCCGCTCGGCAATCAAGAATCTCACTCTCCGTCAGGTGAACGCCAGCAGCGTTCCGGCCATACTGGTACGCAACGCCTATGCCACCGACTTCGAGAACGTGAACATCATGACCGCGACCGCTACCGGCGAGGAGGCTGACTTCGGACCGATTGTAAACAACGCAGCGACCGGCTCCACAATCTCCAACTGCGCCGTGCGTGCCGACATCGACATGCCCGACACAGACGAGGTGGGCGGTCTCGTAGCGACACTCGGCAACGACTCCAAGGTTACGGCTTCGTCGTTCACCGGCATAATCAACGCCGGCGCGACCGTAGGTGGTATCGCAGCCTCAGGCTTCGCATCAGCAGCGATCGCAGACTGCCATGTCAATGCTGAAATCACCGCTAAGAACACCGTGGGTGGTGTGATCGGATCCTCCGACCGTCTCGACATACAGCGTTGCCTCGTAGAGGGCAGCATCGAGGCTACGACCCCGCGCAACATCTGGAGCGACTACCAGAACGCGGGTGTACCGACTATCAGCGCGGGCGGTATCGCCGGTCATCTCGCGTCGCCCTCGGTAGAATACGATGACAACGGCAATCCCCTCCCCGCCGACCCGGCACTCCCCCCGGTCATCTCCAACTGCGTGGTGGCACTCGACGCCATCACTATTCCCGACACCGAAGGACTGGCTGCGACGGCACACCGCATCGTGGGCCGCTCGAATGTGAACAACGACCCGGCGATACTCGGCGAAGAGTATGACCATGCCACCTACGACTGGGTTATCAGCTGGGGTGAACCCGCCGGAGCCGAGGAGAAAATCTCTGACAACTATGTAATCAGCGGTCTCGCGCCCCTGAACAATGACATCGAGGCGCTCCACACCAGCACAGAGGGTGCTGATGTCGAAGAGGGCAAAGCAGACCAGGCATTCTTCGAAGGTCTCGGCTTCAAGTTCGGGGCCGCCGACAACGACTCGCCCTGGCTCATGTCAGACGTCAACCCGATGAGACCTTACCTGCACTTCGAGAACGAGGTGGCTGAAGACATCGAGTTTGTACCGGGCAGCGTATCTGCCAAAGAGGGAGAGACTGTCAAAGTCACCCTGCATCTCGAATATGTCAGCTTCGACGATATTGAACTCACATATTCGGAAGAGGGCGCGGTGAGCATGGAGCGTGACGTGAACAGCGGCACCAACGACATCGTGTTCGACCTCACCGTAATAAAAGAGGGAACGTTCACCGTGACTGCAAGCAAGGGTAACAAGAGCAGCGTACTCCTCGTGACCGGAACAAGCGGCATCGGCAATGTCGAGGTCAGCACCCTCATGAGCTACGACGGACGCACTCTGCGTGCCGAGGGTTGCGCGCTCGCACTCTACAGCCTGCAGGGCACAGAGGTTGCGGCAGCACACGACTCGCTCGACACCGCATCGCTTCAGCCGGGCGTCTACGTGGCAGTAGCCACAGGTGCCGACGGCAAGCGTCACCCACTGAAAATAAATGTACGTTAAAGTGCAATAACCCGCACCCGTTCCTCAACTTTCACGAGGGATGAGGCGTTTTAAAAGCGAGGACGGCCATGGTGGCTGTCCTCGCTAATTTTTTTTGAATCATGAAGAAAATATTGCTAATTCTGTTTGCGATGGTGCTGTCGGTGACAGCGGCCAACGCGTTCATTGACTCCTACACCATCAGCCGCGACAAGTTGCCCGAGGAGGCTCAGAAGATGCTTGACGAGTACTTCCCCAAGGCAAAGATCGGAATGATCAAGGTGGACCGTCACCTGCTTAAAAAGACGGACTATGACGTGCGGTTGACCAACGGCACCACAATCGAGTTCTCCAACAAGGGAAAGTGGACATCGGTCAACTGCGGCAAGAAGGAACTGCCCGAGGGCCTTGTGCCCAAGACCGTCATGAAGTATATCAACAAGAACTTCAGCGACGTGAAGGTGGTGAGCATCAAGAGCCGTAACGCCGGTTACGACATAGGACTCTCCGACGGCGTGATGCTCCGCTTCAACCTGCTCGGCCAGTACAAGGGCGTGATCGAGATCGAGGAGTGACCGGCCTATAGGACCTATAGGTCTTATAAGGCTTATAGGGCCTATGGGTCTTATAGGGCTTATAGGCCCTATTTGGCTTTAAAACTGTGATTCGATTTGGTTAAGTTGAATAATTTATATAAATTTGTGCCATGAATTTCAGTTTGTTTGTGGCACGGCGGCTATCGCTTGGCAGCGATGGCCGCAGGAGTTCACCGGCCATACGTGTGTCGGTCACGGCTGTCGCGCTGTCGGTGGCCGTAATGCTGGCGTCGCTTGCGGTGGTGATCGGCTTCAAGCGCGAGATTCGCGACAAGGTGATCGGCTTCAATTCGCATATCACGCTCTACAACATGCCCTCCGACTATGACGGCGGCAATCTGATAACCCTAACCCCGTCGCTGAAGTCTATCCTTGACAAACAGCCATACATTACCGATTACAGCCTTGAGGCTTCGATTCCGGCCATTCTCAAGACACCGACCGATTTCAAGGGAGTGTACCTGCGCAGCCTCAACGGCAAAGGAACAGAGGAATTTGTGAGCGGAAATATCGAGGAGGGACGCATTCCCGACTTCACGAAACCGGAGAACAACAACCTGATAGTAATCTCGCGCATAGCCGCCAACCAGTTAGGTCTAAAGGCCGGCGACAAGATAGACACCTACTTCATATCCGACCAGGTGCGAGTGCGCCGTCTTGAGGTGGCCGCTGTCTATAACTCGCACTTCGACTCATACGACCAGGTCATCATATACGGTGCGCTGCCGCTCGTGCAGTCAATCGCCGGGATTCCGGCCTCGCAGGGCACAAGCCTGCAGATCCGCACGGACGACTTCAACCGCGTGGCCGATTACACCGCCGCGCTCAACGATGCTCTTGTGGAAGGGGTGGCCGCCGGTCTGCTCTACAAGTACTACCGTGTGGACAACGCCTACAACCAGGGGGCAGGCTACTTCAACTGGCTTTCGCTGCTCGACACGAATGTAGCTGTGGTGCTGACACTGATGGCGGTTGTGGCCATCGCCACGCTCATAAGCGGCATGCTTATCCTCATTCTCGACAAGAAGAGGTTCATCGGCGTGGTGCGCGCCATGGGCGCGTCGGTCGGCACTGTGCGCCGAGTGTTCATATATCTCGCCATCAAGGTAGCGCTGTGGGGGATGCTGACAGGCAATGTGGTGATGCTCGCATTCCTCTATTGCCAGGACCGCTGGCATTTCCTGCCGCTCGACCCGGAGGCATACTACATAGACTTCGTGCCGGTGGAAATCAACTGGTGGTCGGTGCTCGCGATGAACGCGGCGTGTCTGCTGCTCATATATCTGAGCCTGATACTCCCCTCGCGTTTCGTGGCCGGCATCTCCCCTACCGACGCAATGCGCACCGAGTGATGAAGCACCCGGCAGTCCGGACGCTGAAACAGTTTTGAAATCAGATAACCACAAATAAACTTATGTCACAAAAACATCACTACACAGGACTGACCGACGCGGAAGTGTCGCAGAGCCGTGAAAAGTATGGTGTCAACATCCTGACACCCCCCGAGAAAGAACCGCTATGGAAGCGGTTTCTTGAGAAGTTCGGCGACCCGCTGATCATAATCCTCCTGATTGCCGGCGCACTCTCGATCGGCATATCATGCTATGAATACTGGGGACTCGACGAGGGTGCCGGTGTGTTTTTCGAGCCGATCGGAATCTTCATCGCCATTCTTCTTGCCACAGGACTTGCCTTCATATTCGAGCTGAAAGCCGACAAGGAATTCGCCCTGCTCAACCAGGTGAATGATGACGAGCCGGTGCAGGTGATCCGCAACGGGAATGCCATGCAGGTTCCCAAGAAAGATGTTGTTGTGGGCGACATCGTCATTCTCAACACCGGCGAGGAGGTCCCGGCCGACGGAGAGCTTCTTGAGGCCGTGTCGCTCAACATCGACGAGTCAACCCTCACCGGCGAGCCGATGTGCCACAAGACAACCGACCCGGCGCAGTTTGACAAGGAATCGACTTTCCCCTCCAACCATGCCATGCGCGGCACAAAAGTGATGGAGGGACATGGCATAATGCGTGTTCTCGCCGTGGGCGACCAAACCGAGAACGGCAAGGTGTTCGAGGCCGCGCAGATCGACGACAGCGTAAAGACTCCGCTCAACGAACAGCTCGACGGACTCGGAGACCTCATCACAAAAATATCCTACGGTTTCGCCGCAGCAATCGTGATAGGCCGCGTGGCTCTCTACTTCATCAACATGCAGGGATTCGACTGGATCCAATTCCTCGCCTACCTTCTCCAGACGCTGATGGTGGCCGTGACACTTGTGGTCGTGGCTGTGCCCGAGGGTCTTCCGATGGCCGTGACGCTCTCGCTCGCATACTCCATGCGACGTATGCTCAAGACCAACAATCTGGTCCGCAAGATGCACGCGTGCGAGACAATGGGTGCCACAACCGTGATATGCACCGACAAGACCGGCACGCTCACCGAGAACCAGATGCAGGTCTACAAGACCAATTTCTTCGGCAATCCTTCTGACGAGGTGCTCTATGAGGGCATAGCCGTAAACTCCACGGCGCAGCTCGACCTCTCGGGCGAGAAGCCCCAGGTGCTCGGCAATCCGACAGAGGGTGCGCTACTCCTCTGGCTCAGGGAACGGGGCGTAGACTACACAGGTCTCCGCGACGGTGTGATACGGATAGAGGAACTCCCCTTCTCGACAGAGCGCAAATATATGGCTTCGGTAGTGAAGTCGGCAAGCGGCAAGCGCATACTTTACGTGAAAGGCGCACCCGAGATTATCTTCGGCATGTGCCGCAACAGCAGCGGCGTGACCAAGCAGGAGATTGACGCCCAGCTTCTCGAATACCAGAACCAGGCTATGCGTACGCTCGGTTTCGCATACCAGGAACTCGCTGACGGCGACAAGACCATAGCCGACAGCAAGGTTGTTGCCGACAATCTCACATTCCTCGGAATCGTGGCAATCTCCGACCCGGTACGTTCAGATGTACCCGAAGCCGTTCGCGAGGTGCTCGACGCCGGTATCAAGGTTAAGATTGTGACCGGTGACACCCCCGGAACCGCCAAGGAAATCGGCCGTCAGATCGGGCTCTGGAACGATTCGACCGACAATGACCGCAACATAATAACCGGTGTGGAATTTGCAGAGCTTACCGACGGGCAGCTCCGCGACCGCGTGGGCGACCTCAAGATCATAGCCCGCGCACGCCCCATGGACAAGAAGCGTCTGGTCGAGGCACTCCAGGCCAACAACGAGGTTGTGGCCGTGACCGGCGACGGCACCAACGACGCTCCGGCGCTCAAGAGCGCACATGTCGGACTCTCGATGGGCGACGGCACATCAGTAGCCAAAGAGGCGTCGGACATAACTATTGTGGACAACTCCTTCTCTTCGATAGGACGCGCCGTGATGTGGGGCCGCTCGCTCTACCAGAACATTCAGCGGTTCATTCTCTTCCAGATGACCGTCAACGTGGCGGCGTGTCTGATCGTGCTCTTCGGCGCGTTCATGGGCATGCAGTCTCCGCTCACGGTTACGCAGATGCTCTGGGTGAACCTGATCATGGATACATTCGCGGCCATGGCACTGGCTTCGCTGCCGCCATCGCAGAATGTGATGCGCGAGAAACCGCGTTCACGCACGGCGTTTATCATCAACAACCCGATGTGGAAATCGATAGTGGGTGTGGGCGGCGTGTTCTTCCTGCTGCTGCTCGGTCTGCTCTATTACTTCCAGCACACCGACATAACCTGTCTGACAGAAGTCGGCAAGGTTGCCATGGGAGCCAACACCGGGCTGACACCCTACGAGCTGTCGCTCTTCTTCACAATCTTTGTGTTCCTTCAGTTCTGGAACATGTTCAACGCCCGCGCGTTCGAGACGGGGCGGTCGGCATTCCACTTCAAGGGATGCGGCGGCTTCGGGCTGATCGCACTTGTGATTCTTCTCGGCCAGATTCTGATTGTCTCGGTGGGCGGTGAGTTCTTCAATGTGGTGCCCCTGAAGTTCATCGACTGGGTGATCATCATAGCGGGCACGTCGCTTGTGCTCTGGATCGGCGAGCTGCTCCGCCTCTTCCGGAAATAGGTCAGATATTAAATTGTCGCCGCCCTGATGAAGCCTTCGGCTTCATCAGGGCGGCGACTGTTATTGGCGGAGGAGCGGTTATTGGCGGAGGAGGGTGTAGTAGCGCGAGAGGACGTCGTGGGCGGCGGTGAAGGAGGACTGCTCGTTGTTGAGCACGCGCATCTCTTTCTGCTCGAGAAGGGCGCGGATCTCCGGACGACGGTAGAAGTCGTTGCGCAGCTGCTCGTTGATGGTCTCAAGCATCCAGTATTTGGCCTGTTCGTTGCGCTTCTGCTCGAAGTAGCCGGTTTCTTTGACATACTTGAAGTAGCGGTCGATCATGTCCCACACCTTGTCGATGTTGAGCTCGAAGTAGCCGGAATATGTCACCACCTCGGGGCGCCACTTGCTCGGCGTGGGCGGGAAGAGATGAAGCGCGTTGCGGAACTGCGCAGCCGCCAGGTTGGCACGCTCTATGTTGTCGCCGTCGGCCTTGTTGATCGCAATGCCGTCGGCCATCTCCATGATGCCGCGCTTTATGCCCTGGAGCTCGTCGCCGGTACCTGCCAACTGTATGAGCAGGAAGAAGTCTACCATGGAGTGTACGGCAGTCTCCGACTGGCCTACGCCGACGGTCTCGACAAAGATGTTGTTGTATCCGGCGGCCTCGCAGAGCACGATTGTCTCTCTGGTCTTACGAGCCACACCGCCGAGAGATCCGGCCGAGGGTGAAGGGCGTATGAAGGCGTAGGGATGCTGCGACAGTTTCTCCATGCGGGTCTTGTCGCCGAGAATAGAGCCTTGCGTGCGCTCGGACGATGGGTCGATGGCGAGGACGGCGAGTTTTCCGCCGTCGCGCAGCACGTGGAGTCCGAAGACATCGATTGATGTCGATTTACCGGCACCCGGCACACCTGTTATGCCGATGCGGCGTGAGTTGCCCGAGTAAGGAAGGCACTTCTCTATCACCTCCTGGGCGAGCTGCTGATGAGTGTCAACAGTAGACTCGACAAGAGTCACAGCCTGACCGAGAATGGAGACATTTCCTTTCAGAATGCCCTCCACATAGTCGGAGGCGGTGAGCTGCGGGCGACGTGCACGCACGCGCCGGTATGGGTTGACACAGGGCTGCGAGGTAACTCCCGAGTTGACCTGCAAGCCTTTATATTCTTTATCGTTTTCGGGGTGTATCATGGTTTTGTTAGGTTTGTTCGGTTTGGTTATGAATCATAAATCGGGAAGACAGGCACATGGCCGTAATCAGATAACCTCTGCAGGAATCATTTACGCATGGCCAAGGTCATTTGTTACCCGACACTGAAATCTGAAGATGCGGGTGGACCGGATCGTCGGTTATCACATCCACAGGAATCCGGAAGGGACCGCCGGAAAGTGAGGCGGCATCGACCTCTACCTTTATACGTGCCGACTTGCCCGGTTTTATTTCCTTGGGCAGCTTGCCGAAACTTACGGCATCGGACGGCGCGTAGAGCCGCAGTATGTGGAGCGGACCGGAGCCGCTGTTGGTCACGGTCAATTCGGTGCGCACACGACCGGTGCCCACCCTCATGCCGAGGTCAATCGGGTCGGGCGTAAGGTCGCAAGCCGGATGCTTCCCTTTCTGATGGAGCGTCAGTGCTTCGGTGTCGGGAAGGACAAAGGCGTGGAATGTGACCGTGGCCGGTTCGGAAGCCGCGTCAGCCCGGAAAGTGACCGGAATCTCGACCGGTCCGTACACGCCGTGGCGGCGTGAGTCGAAGTTGACGCTGTATGTTATGATGTCGCCCGGGCCGGCCTTGGGACGCGACGGAGTGACGGCGAGTCCCTGCGAGCCTGAGACCACAACCGGTGATATGGAATCGAGCGGCAGGGAATAGGCATTAACGAAAAAGGCACGCGTCCGGCCGAAAGTCACGTCGCCGGCCTGAATTACCGCGTCGGAGAGGCGGATGTCGCCGGCATCGACCGGGTAGAGCGTGGCAAGCGACTCGGGGGTGCCGAGCACGTTGCCGGTGATGCGGATTGAGTAACGGTCGCCGTTCGACAGACGCACCTTGACGCTCTTGTCGAACTTGCCGGGACGCATGTCGGGATTGTAGGTGTACGACACGACGGCGGTGTCGCCCGGGGCAATAGGCGCGTCGGAATAGTCGGCGGTCGTGCATCCGCAGCTCGGACGCACGCTGAAGATTGTAACGGTATCGGGTCCGAGGTTCACGAAACGGGACGTTCCGGTCTTCGGGCCTGCGATTTCCTTCATGAGGCCGAAGTCATAATCGCGGTCGATCCATCTGATTTCAGCCGTGGCGCAGAGCGACATGGCAGCGAGGAGCGAGACGGCGGTAAGGGCGGCTTTTCCCATATGTGAAGAGGCGCTATTTATTATTGTTGATAGTGCCCGAAACCTTGATGCGGGCTTTCTTCTGCTTGGCATTCGTACGGATGGTGACAACCTTGTTGAAGGAACCCTGACGGTAGAGGGGGTCGAATGTCACTTTGATCTTCCCCTTCTTGCCGGGGGCGATGGGCTGGGTGGGGAACTCGGGGAGGGTGCAACCGCAGTCGGCCGAGGCATCGATGATGACAAGGTTGGCATCGCCGGTGTTTGTGAACTCGAACGTGTGCGACACCTTGCCGCCATGTTCGGGGATTGTGCCGAAATTGTAGGCAGACTCGGCAAACTTTATTTCCGCCTGTTTCTTACGGGCACCGGCGGGAACGGCCAGCACTACGACGGCGAGAAGAAGGAGGGATAGTATTTTTTTCATAACTGTTTTTCTAAATATAACCTCCAAAGGTAGTAAAAATTTCGCTGAGTGCAAAAAAATATGCTTATCCGGGGCTGCCCGAAGGTCAGCCTGGGGTACGGGCAAGGTTTTTTCGCCGAACCTGCCGACGCGGGCAACCGTTATAACAGAGAAAGATTCCACACTATGAACGGTCAACATCATATCATTCCCGATGTGAGGGAGACATGCCTCTTTCTTTCGGAATATGCCGTGCAGCTCTTCGGAAGCGGCTGCACCTGCATACGGCTGGAGAAAAACATGAAGCGTATAGCGGCGTCGCTCGGCATGAGTGTCGAGTTCAGTATCCTGCCGCGTCACATCCACATAACTGTGTCGCAGGGCACAACCGATTTCACTTCGGTTGTCGGCATACGCGACCTTCCGATAAGTTACTCACGTATAACGGACCTCAGCCGGCTGTCGTGGCAGATAGCCGACGGCAAACTCGACTTCGAGGAGGCGCGTGCGGTGCTGCCGCGCGTATGCAACTGCAGCTGCGTGAATCCGTGGATGCTGACCACGCTTGTATCAATCGCCAATGCCTCGTTCTGCCGTCTGTTCAACGGAGGCCCGCTGGCAATGGCGGTGGTATTCATAGCCACTTTCGCCGGATTTCTGCTGAAACGGTTGCTCCTCAGCCGTCATATCGACATGCGCGTGACGGTTTTCCTTTGCGCATTCCTGTCATCGCTCATAGCGTCGGGCGCCTCGGTGAGCGGAATTGTTGACACTCCCGACATAGCCGTGGCCACGAGTGTGCTTTACCTCGTGCCCGGCATACCATTCATAAATTCCTTCTGCGACCTGATAGACCGCCACTACCTCTGCGCGTTCGGGCGGGCGATGAACGCCGCGGTGCTGCTCTGCTGCCTGTCGCTGGGGCTTTGCGCGGGAATGGCACTGATGCACCTCGACATGTTTTGAAAAACCACACAGCCATGATTATCGAATTTATACAAGATGCCCTGTTTGCCGCTATGGCCGCAATCGGTTTCTCGGCCATCAGCAACCCTCCGCGAAGGGCCTATCTATATTGTGCGGTGATTGCCGCCGCCGGACACACTCTCCGCTTCTGCCTGATGCACACGTTGGGCTGGCACATAGTTGTCGCCAGCTTCTGCGCGTCGCTGCTCATCGGTCTGCTGGCCGTACTGCTATCCCCACATGCCAAGATTCCGGCTGAGACATCGCTGTATCCTGCCCTGCTCCCAATGATACCGGGCATATACGCCTACAAGACTTTCGCCGCGCTCGTGATGTGCACCTGCTACGACGGCGAGGAGGAGTTCAACCACTACTTCTACCTCTTTGCCAACAACGGGCTGACCACCTTCTTCATACTTCTTGCCATGGTGGTCGGGGCGACAATCCCGATGTTCATTTTCCCGAAAATCTCCTTCCAGGCCACCCGACAGCTTTAGGTTTTAGGGGTTAGAAATGCAGAGAGAAATTTGCGGGATTGGGGGGAATGAGGTATTTTTGCGGAGATTTTCACAAACAACTGATTATGGATTTTGATGCAGAGAAACCCGCCGGGAGTGGTAACTTTCAGACAGTGAGGTATTCAGGACGGCCTACAGATGGCAACGAAAGCCGCACCGAGGCCGAGACCGCCGTCTATGACTTTCTTGACCGTACCGGTGTGGAGTATGTCACTCTTTGTCATCCGGCGGCATTCACCATGGAGGAGTGCGAGGCCGTGCGCCGCGACATCGGCGCCCCAGTGTTCAAGAACCTGTTCCTGACCAACAGGCAGCAGACCGACTTCTATCTGCTGATGATTCCCGCCGACAAGCCTTTCAAGACAAAATATCTGTCGTCGCAGCTCGGCTGCGCGAGACTGTCGTTCGCGTCGGCCGAGAAGATGGAGGAGCTTCTGCACATCCAGCCCGGAGCCGTGTCGCCCATGGGGCTGATACATGACAAGGAGCACAAGGTGCGTCTCATCATAGACCGAGACCTGGCCGCGACCTCAAACTATGCCTGCCACCCCTGCGTGAACACCGCCAGCGTGGCCATGCCGCTCTCCGACCTCCTTGAAAAAGTGATACCCGCCACCGGCCACTCCCACACATGGGTGGAACTCAAACCGGAATAATCATTCAATTAAAGAATTATTTCCGTAATTGGGAATAATTTGTTAATTTTGCGACGGATTAGAAAAAGAATGATATGAAAGCATATGTTTTCCCCGGTCAGGGTGCCCAGTTTGTAGGAATGGGCAAAGACCTCTACGACAACAATCCCGAAGCCAAGGAGCTCTTTGAGAAAGCAAACGAGATTCTGGGTTTCCGTATCACAGACCTCATGTTCGAAGGCACTGAGGAAGACCTCAAGCAGACCAAGGTGACACAGCCCGCCATCTTCCTGCACAGCGTGCTTCTCGCCAAGAGCCTTGGCGACGAGTTCAAGCCCGACATGGTGGCCGGCCACAGCCTCGGTGAGTTCTCAGCTCTCGTAGCCGCCGGAGCACTCAGCTTCGAGGAAGGCCTGAAACTTGTCTCAAAACGTGCTATGGCCATGCAGAAGGCATGTGAGGCACGTCCCTCGACAATGGCAGCCGTGCTCGCTCTCCCCGACGAGAAAGTCGAGGAACTTTGCGCCGAGGTTGACGATGTTGTGGCACCCGCCAACTACAACTGCCCCGGTCAGGTCGTTATCTCCGGCACAATCGAGGGTATCGACGCAGCCTGCGAGAAGATGCTTGCCGCCGGTGCCAAGCGTGCGATGAAGCTGAAAGTGGGCGGCGCATTCCACAGCCCCCTCATGCAGCCCGCACAGGAGGAGCTCGCCGAGGCAATCGCCGCTGCCGAGTTCATGACTCCCCGCTGCCCCATCTACCAGAACGTGGACGGCAAGCCCCACACCGACCCGGCTGAAATCAAAGAGAACCTTATTAAGCAGCTCACCGCTCCGGTACGCTGGACATACGACGTGCAGGCTATGGTAGCCGACGGCGCCAACGAGTTTGTGGAGTTAGGTCCCGGCTCTGTGCTCCAGGGTCTGGTCAAGAAAATCGACCGCTCCGTGGCAACAAGCGGAATGCAGTAACAGACACTACCGTAAAATCTCCTGAAAAGAGGAATAATGTGCGTAATGTTGCAAAACGCACACGGATAACTTTGAAAGTTGCCTGAAATTTTGTAATTTTAGGCAACTTTTGTTTTACGACACATATAGACCATATCAGACAAGACAATGAATATAGCAATAGTTGGTGCCAGCGGCGCGGTGGGACAGGAATTCCTGCGCGTGCTGACAGAACAGGATTTCCCGGTTGACAATCTTCGTCTTTTCGGTTCGGCCCGCTCGGCCGGACAGACCCGCACGTTCCGTGGCAGGGAATACACTATCGAGGAACTCACCCACGATTCAGACTTCTCGGGTATAGACATAGCTTTCACCTCGGCCGGTGCCGGAGTGTCGCGTGAATATGCCGATGTCATCACACGTCACGGGGCGGTGATGATCGACAACAGTTCTGCATTCCGCATGGATCCGGATGTGCCGCTGGTGGTTCCTGAGGTCAACGGCGCGGATGCTTTCGACCGTCCCCGCAACATAATCGGCAACCCCAACTGCACCACCATACAGATGGTTGTGGCTCTCAACGCCATCGAGAAGGTGAGCCACATCAAGCGTGCTCATGTAGCCACTTACCAGGCGGCAAGCGGTGCCGGTGCGGCAGCCATGGAGGAACTGCGCGAACAGTGCGCACAGCTCACACGCGGCGAGGAACCCACGGTGTGCAAGTTCGCCCATCAGCTCGCGTATAATGTCATCCCCCACGTTGACGTGTTTACCGACAACGGTTACACCAAAGAGGAGATGAAGATGTATAACGAGACCCGCAAGATCATGCACAGCGACATCAAGGTGTCGGCCACCTGCGTCCGCGTGCCGGTGCTCCGTGCCCACAGCGAGGCCATCTGGGTCGAGACCGAGCGTCCGGTCAGCGTGGAGGAAGCCCTCGAAGCATTCAGCAACGCCGAGGGACTTGTGCTCGTCGAGGAGAAGGATGGCGCGAAATATTATCCGATGCCCCTCTTCGCCGCCGACAGCGACCCGGTCTATGTGGGACGTGTGCGCAAGGACCTGTGCGACGACTGCGGACTCAGCTTCTGGGTCGTGGCCGACCAGATCAAGAAAGGCGCCGCGCTCAACGCCGTGCAGATCGCGCAATATCTGCTGAAGCACTCATAATGTGACAATATCTGACATGACATGGAGAACAACGGGCAACTTGAACTGGCCGAGGCCATAGTGGAGAGAACCGGATGCAGTCTTTTTCTGACCGGAAAAGCCGGAACGGGAAAAACCACGTTCCTGCGCAAGCTGCGCTCATCGAGCCGCAAGCGCATGGTGGTCACGGCTCCCACCGGCATAGCCGCAATCAACGCCGGAGGAGTTACGCTCCACTCATTCTTCCAGCTTGACTTCGGGCCGTTCATTCCCGGCGTGAAGCGCGACAGCTCCAACCGCCGCTCCATGGCATTCAGCAAGGAGAAGATACGCATAATCCGCGGTCTTGACCTGCTGGTAATCGACGAGGTGAGTATGGTGCGCTCCGACATGCTCGATGCCGTTGACGAGGTGTTGCGGCGGTTCCGCGACCGCTCGCTCCCCTTCGGCGGTGTGCAGCTGCTGCTCATCGGCGACCTGCAACAGCTTCCGCCCGTAGTGATCGACTCGGAGCGGAAACTTCTGGAGGAGCATTACCGCTCGCCTTATTTCTTCGACAGCCACGCACTGTCGCAGCTCGACTATGTGACCGTGGAGCTGACAAAGGTTTACCGCCAGAGCGATTCTGAATTTCTCGGGCTGCTCAACGCCGTGCGCGACAACCGTGCCGACGCCTCGGTGCTCGACCGGCTCAACTCTCGCTGCCGGCCAGGTTTCACCCCCGACGACTCGGAGGGATACGTGCGTCTCACCACCCACAACCATCTTGCGAACCGGATAAACCGGTCGCGGCTCGACTCACTGCCGACCCCGTCATTCTTCTTTCCGGCCACGGTCGAGGGGAATTTCCCGGAAAGCTCCTACCCCGCCGAGCGCGACCTTGAGCTGAAAGAGGGGGCGCAGGTCATGTTTATCAAGAACGATACAGGTGCCGACCGCCGTTTCTTCAACGGCATGCTCGGACGCGTCACAGCTATCGACGAGGAGGGGGTGACAGTCACCCCGACCGACAGCGACGACCAGATTGACGTTCAGCCCGTGGAATGGGAAAACGTCAAGTTCGTTGTGAACGAGGAAACGAAGGAGATTACCGAGATGCGCGAGGGTGTCTTCCGCCAGCTGCCGCTCAAGACGGCATGGGCCATCACGATACACAAGAGCCAGGGTCTGACATTCGACCGGGCCATAATCGACACATCCGGGTCGTTCGCACATGGGCAGACGTATGTCGCGCTGTCCCGCTGCCGCACGCTCGAAGGTCTGGTACTCGACCGTCCCATCCCGCCCCATGCCATAATAAACGACCCGACCGTGACCCAGTTCATCAGCACCCACAAGGCTGAGGGACTCGACCACGATGCAATCGACGCGATGAGCCATGCCTATTACCTGCATCTCGTGGAGGGGATGTTCAATTTCAGGCCGCTCTTCAACGCGCTTGAGGGTGTGATCCGTCTGCTTCATGAGAACTTCATGAAGGTGTATCCGACCCAGGTGCAGGTATTCGCGCAAGGTTGTGCGGAGATGCAGAAAACCCTTGTGGATGTAGGCGACAAGTTCCGCACACAGATACGCCGGATTGATGCCGACGCTGAGGGAGCTGCCGAGAACCCGCTGCTGATACAGCGCATCAAGGACGCGTCGCGCTATTTCCTGGCCCAGCTGGCTAAGCTGCGCGAGATGACCGACGCGTTGCCCGGCGACCATGACAGCCGGAAAGTCTTGCAGAAACTCAGCGAACGCAAGGAACTGTTCGACAGCATGGCCGACATACGCTCGGCACTTTTAGAGACATTCTCGGAAGAGGATTTCGATGTGGACCATTACCTTGACATCAAGGCGCACGGAGCATTCCGCATGCAGGAAAATAAACGTAAACCGCGCAGGATAGCGGCCGTCTCCGAACAGACCGAGGATAACCTCCACCCGATGCTGTTCGACCGTCTGCGCGAATGGAGAACGGCCAAAGCAGCGCAACTCGACATGCCGGCCTACACCGTCGCCTCGACCAAGAGCCTGATGGCCATCTCCAACCACCTGCCCACCAGTTACGACGAGCTGATGCTTATGCCGGGCATAGGCTCCGCGACAGTAAAACGATATGGCGACAGTATTCTTGACATAGTCGATTCATTTATTGCCGAGGGCAAGGATATAACCCTGATTCCTCTGCCCACACCGGCCAAAGCCGCGCCCAAGCGTAGAAACAGAGTCCAAGTTACAGGTAACGAGCCGGACAACGGGAAGGAACCCAAGACGGCAAGACCTAAACCGGTGCGAGGCGAGACAAAGCGGATAAGCTACCGGATGTTTCTTGAAGGGAAGACACCTCAGGAGATAGCCGCCGAACGGAATCTGACACTGTCCACAATCGAAGGGCATTTGGTAGAGCTGATTGACCTCACAGACGCGACGCAGGTGTCGAGACTGTTGCGCCCCGACACCCGCAGTGCCATTGAGTCTTATCTGAACCGCACGGAGACACTTCCGTCATACAGCCGTGATGTCATCGATGCCATCCGCGATGCCTCGGGAATAGAACCGGCATATGCCGAACTCAAGCTGATGCTCCGCATGACAGGCCGCAAGCTGACACCTGTCGCCAAAACAACAGAAGACAGCAACGCGGCTGAAGCGGCTACAGATTGAAATAGAAGGTACCGAACGACAGGACGGTATAGAAGTCATAGGTGATGTTCCGGAGGACATAATTCGTGTTATATGCCGGAACGTCAACACCCTTGTCCCATTGGTCGGTCCATGGATTCCATGCGTTGAGCACATTGACATTGTACTGCACGCCGTTGTACTGATAGCTGACCACCAGCGGAAGCACACGCCATACACCGGTAGCATCGTAACCGTTGGCTATGACTTTTATCACGCCCTGATTCTGGAAATTGGTTGACACCGAGGGGCTGACCACAATTGTGGGCGAAGGATTCCAGCCGGTGTACCAGGGGCTACCCCATGCCGAGGGAGGCGGAGGGCCCGGGTTGAAGCCGGGTCCCATCATGCCGGGTCCCATGCCGCCGCTGAAGCCGCCGTTAGGTCTATAGCTGCCACCCGAGCCGGGAGCCGGGAGACTGTTCTGCGCGAAAAGGCCAAGGGCTCCGAGCGCGATACCTGCAACGGCCACCCAAGCGCGCAACTTGCCAAAGATATATGTTTTCATAGCATAACTTATTTAAATCGGACTATATAACCTAAAACAACCCTGACCCCAAAATTCCCCACCACCCCGGAAAATAATCCCGGACAAGACCGGGAATCATCGGGATTGATCGGGATTTACCCTGATTAATCCCGATTAACCTTGATTAACCCTGATTAGCCCCGATTTATCCCGATTAATCACAATTTTCGACTGTGATTCAAAATTTTTGGTTATATTTGCGTCTGAACCAACACCGGCATATTTTATGGGCGTAAATATTCAATTCTCACAGTCTTACCACTGGCTTAATTCCTGGATCTTAGCCAACATAATTCAACTTGCAACGCAAGACTTCTGCGACAGATTCATTGATTACCGCATAGATCCGGCTCGCAGGCTTTATGATCAAATGACGATGGCCGCCCGTTGCGGAGTTGCCAACATTGCAGAAGGATCAGCCAGACATTCTACATCTATTGAGACTGAGATGCGGTTACTTGACGTGGCCAGAGCGAGTTTTGATGAACTTCAAGGTGATTTGTTCAACTTTTTGCTGAGGAAGAAAGCTGATGTCTGGGCCATTGGACAACATGATAGAGAATCGCTTTGGAAAATGAAACTTGATAACCCGAACTATACAAACAGTTATCTACATGACGCCGCGATACATATCCTTACTCAGAAGAGTAAATTCGACTATTGGATTGACAACGACAATCCGGAAATCGCAGCCAACGCACTTCTTGTATTATGCCTGAGAGAGAACAGAATGCTTCAAGCTCAGATTCAGAGCCAACTTGAAAATTTCAAACAGCAAGGCGGCTTCACGGAGAATATGACTGTCGAACGGTTGGAGGCCAGAAAAAACCAAGCAGCGTCAGCAGGCGCGCCACTTTGTCCCAAATGCGGCAAGCAGATGTTGAAGCGCACACAGAAAAAGGGGCAGCAACAAGGCCGCGAATTCTGGGGATGCAGCAACTACCCCCACTGCGACGGCATACGACCTATCTGAATCGTCGAACCAATAAAAAACGCATAGCCTCGACCATGGGAATACGCCCGGACTCAGTCAAGCAGGGACGCTGGCGATTGCGGCAGAAACTCGCCCTTCCCAAAGGAGAATCACTCGAAAAGGCCTTACGGTCATACCTTGACAATCATTGATTGCGGACGTTGAGGAGGGCGGCGGCGTAGAATATGCGGTGGAGGGCTGTTACCGGGTCGAGCGGATTGTCGCCTGCGGGGAAATCCATGCTCGGGTTGAGTTGGTCCTCGTTGATGTTTATGACCCGGGAGTAGCCGTCGGCCTCCAGCTGTTCACGGTCCTCAATCTGTCCGGCCATCAGAACGACCGGCACTCCTGCGGCCTTGGCACGGCGCAACACGCCGTCGGGCACCTTGCCCTGACGCGTCTGGGCATCAGCCTTACCCTCGCCTGTTATCACGAGGGCTGCACCCTTGATAATGTTATTGAAATTGATTGTATCCAATACATACTCAATGCCATGAAGAGGCTCCGCACCTGCAAGTGCGGCCAGCCCGCCACCCGTACCACCTGCAGCTCCGGCACCGGCGAAATCCTCGGGATTGCGCCCGACGGCATCGTTCATCTTGACCGCCACATTCTCCATGCCATCTTCCAGCAGAGAAAGGTCGGAGATCGAGGCTCCTTTCTGGGCTGCATAGAGATTGACCGCTCCCTGTTCGCCGTAGAAAGGTATCCTTGCATCGTACAGATAACGGAGGGTCACTCCCTGAAGTTTCTCTTGCAATGCTGAAGTGTCAAAACGGGTTATCCTGTCAAGGTCAGCACCGGTAACCGGGCGCAGAAGAAGCTCACCATCCATGTATATCTGCAATCCGAGAGCCTGGAGAGCACCGAGTCCGGCATCGTTGGTCGCGCTGCCACCGAGCGCACAGGTCACATCGGTTGCACCGGCGGCAACCGCGGCGGCAATCTGCTCACCGAAGCCGTAGGTAGTGGTCTGCATCACGTTGCGCTCATCAGGTTGGAGGAGTGTCAGGCCACATGTCGAGGCGAGTTCCACCACCGCCGGCTTACCGTCGCGACACATCAGGAACGGTGCCGTAAGCGGACGCATGAGAGCGTCGTGGGCATCGACCGGACACATCTTTCCGCCGATATGGGAGGAGATGAAACGCAGCGTACCCTCGCCGCCGTCAGCGAGAGGCAACACCGAAACATCCAACAGATAATCGCTGCAAGTACTCGCGAACCCGTCGCTCGCTGCCCTGCCGGCCTGACCGGCCGTCAGACAACCTTTCCAAGAATCGAATGCTACAACTAATTTCATAATTTTTACGTTTTGTCCACAAATATAGCAATTTATTTACACAACAACAAAACTTACGCCATTAAATTAAAAATAAGATCAAGAAAAACCAAAAAGAAACAGAGGTTGGGTAAACCAACAGAACTGACAATACGGAAAGGACCACGAAGTTAATATATGTTAAAAAGAGCCTCGTTTATTCATATATTATCGAAAACCGATAATTCCAGTGGTAAAATTGGAAAAATTTTCCCAAATTTGCAGAGCAGCATTGAGCTAAATCGCTCAGTCAATCTAAATCACTTAAATCAGAACTAAACCAGAACGGACAAATGAACATTCGTACAATACTTACATCATTGGCAGTATCCGCGACATCCGCATGTGCGCTGGCGGCACCGGCGGGGCCGGGGCCAATCGACCGCGCTTTTCCGACAACCGGCTCAGTGCGAGGCCTGATTATCATGGCTGAATTCAGCGATGTGAAATTTCTTGAAAAGACAACACGCGACTACATCGACACCAAAGTCAATTCCGAAAACTTCGTATCGGAAGAAGCGGCCGGAAGTGTGGCGGACTATTTCCGCGAGCAGTCAAAAGGACTGTTCACGCCGGTATTCGACGTTGTAGGCCCGGTGACATTGCCTAACACCCGTGCATCATATGGTCTCTTCGACAACATGTTAGGGTTATACCGCGATGCAGCGTCGGCCGCCGACAAAGAGGCGGACGTGGACTTCACCAAATATGACGTAGACGAAGACGGATATGTTGACTTCATATTCGTGATATTCCCCGGTCATTCCAGGTCGCAGGGTGGTCCTATGGAAGCCATACACCCGTCGATGGACGACCTGACCAACAAGGTGTTCGTCAAATACGACGGACTCTATCTCTCAAGAGCTGCCTGCTCAAGCGAGCTCAAAGGTGGCGAGGGTGAGAATTGGGATGGCATCGGCACGATATGCCATGAATTCAGCCACGTGCTCGGACTGCCCGACGTGTACGACTCGAATTATTCTGGCGGCTACGGCATGTACCATTATGACGTGATGGACTACGGCTCGCAGAACGACGACCGCCGCAGACCTGCCGGGTACACGGCGATGGACAGATACACTCTCGGTTGGCTTGAACCCGAAATCCTCACTGAGACCACTTATGATGTGGAACTTAAGAACCTGATCGACAGCAACAAGGCTTACTTCATAGTAAATCCCGAAAACGAGAACGAGTACTACACGCTTGAGAACCGTCAGAAAGTCGGTTTTGATGCCGGGCTTCCGGGTCATGGCCTTGTGATCAGCCTCGTCAACTACGACAAAAAACTCTGGAGCGACAACAAGGTGAACGTTCCGACGGTAGCGGGTTACGAGCATGTGATGCTCATCGCAGCCGACGACGACAAACCGGCAAAGGCAACCCCGGACCAGGAAGCGGGAGACCCCTTCCCCGGCACCAAGGGTGTGACCTCGTTCGGCGGCAGCACAACTCCGGCCGCAGTATGGAAATCGACCGGAACGACTCCGACATTCCTTATCAACAACATCCGCGAGACAGAAGACGGCGTGATTAAATTCGACTTCATAGCCGACGCATCGGGCGTAAACAGCGTAGGTGATGAGACCGTGAATGTCAGCGGCGGTTACGGCTGCGTGAACGCTCCCGAGGGAGCCAGGGTCTACAGCATAGATGGTGCCGAGGTTGGCCGCGAAGGCCTGGCTGCCGGCATATATGTCGTATGCGTGAACGGACGCAGCGTGAAAGTACTTGTGAAATAGAGTGTGAATAAATGTCAATTAAGGGCGTCCGGATTTTGCTATTTGGCTAAATATAGATAACTTTGTAATGAAATACGAAGTTGAGACGCTTTTTAATCTACATAGCGGCGGCCGTAACACTCGGCATCGCCTATTCTCAGAACGCTGACCGTCAAGCCCCACAGCAGGGAAAGACGGTGACGGACACTGTCGCCCCGACAGTGCCCGGTCTTTTGCGTCCTGACTCGGCGGGACTATCTGACATTCTGCCCGATGTGCTCCCCGGACGCGAACCGCTCGACACGACCTCGGCCGACACACTCGACACCCGCGGTGGCCGTACCATACTCTCACGCATTGACCGCTCGAAGGTTGACATAGAGAGCGCGGTGACATTCTCGGCCAAAGACTCGCTTGTGCTCGAAGGTCTCAACAACGCCTATCTGTATGGCGACGGAACGGTGGAATACCAGGACTTCAAGCTCAATTCGGCTGAAATCCGCATGGAGCTCGACAGCAGCACCGTCTATGCCACCGGCATGACCGACACGGCCGGAGTCGTTACGGGACAACCTGTATTCAAGGACAAAGGTGGTGAGTACGAGTCGGAGACGATGAAGTATAACTTCAAGACCGAACGCGGCTACATAACCGGCGTAATAACCGAGCAGGACGAGGGATTCCTGCAAGGAGGCAGGGCGAAACGGATGGAAGATGGCTCGTTCTACGTGGAAGATGGTAAATACACCACCTGCGACGACCATGAGCATCCACACTTCTACTTCCAGCTCACACGCGCCAAGGTGCGTCCCGACAAAGATGTAGTGACCGGTCCCGGCTACATGGTGCTCGCCGATGTGCCGCTGCCCCTCGCCCTACCCTTCGGTTACTTCCCCTTCTCCAAGAAATATTCGAGCGGTGTGATTTTCCCATCGTTCGGCGACGATTACAACCTCGGTTTCTACCTGCGCAACGGAGGCTACTACTTTGCCATAAACGACAATGTGGACCTCGCCCTGACCGGAGAGATATACACCAAAGGTTCATGGGGACTGAGCGCACGCTCCAACTACGTGAAACGCTACAAGTTCAAGGGAACGTTCGACATATCGTTCCTCAACACCGTCTATGGCGACAAAGGTGCCCCCGACTATTCACGGATGCGTAACTTCCAGGTAATCTGGAGCCACACCCAGGATGCCAAGGCGAACCCGAACCTGAACTTCTCGGCATCGGTCAACTTCGCCACCTCCGGATATACCCGCAATGACCTCAACTCATATTACAGCTCGGCGTTCACGGAAAACACCAAGTCGAGTACCGTAAACATGACCTACCGGTTCCCGGGTACAAAATGGAGCCTGTCGGCAACGGCCAACATCACGCAGCGTTCACAGGACTCGACACTTCAGGTGTCGTTCCCGAACCTGACCGTGACCATGTCGCAGACCGCTCCCTTCAAACGGAAACGCTCAGTCGGCGGAGAGAAATGGTACGAGAAAATCAAGATGTCATACTCCGGACGCTTCCAGAACTCGCTCACCTCCGGTCAGGACGAATTCTTCAAGAAGAACATTATAAAGGACTGGAAGAACGGCATGCAGCACTCGATACCTATTTCGGCGACATTCTCGCTCTTCAAGTACTTCAACATCTCACCCTCCATCTCGATGAACGACCGCATGTACACATCGAAGATCAAGCGGCAGTGGGACACACAGGCATCGCGCGAGATGATGGATACCACCTACGGATTCTACAACGTGTTCGACTTCAACACCTCGATAGGGCTCGACACCAAGGTCTACGGCTTCTGGAAACCGATGAAGTTCCTCGGCGACAAGGTGCAGATGATCCGTCACGTCATGACACCGACCCTGTCGTTCAGCTGGAGTCCGGACTTCGGCATGCCCGGCTGGGGTATCTATGATTACTACTATTATACCGACCAGGCCGGCAATCAGCAACGCCGCGACTACTCCTACTTCTCGCACGGAGTGTTCGGTGTGCCGAGCCGGGGCAAGAGCGGAGTCGTAACCCTCAACCTGGCCAACAACCTTGAGATGAAGGTCAAGAGCGACAAAGACACGACCGGTGTCAGGAAAATCTCGCTCATAGAGAACCTGAGCCTGACGGAGAGCTACAACTTCGCCGCCGACTCGCTGCGTCTCAGTCCGCTCCAGGCCAACATCATGCTCAGGCTTGTAAAGAACTTCAACCTCAACATCAACTCGACATGGGACCCCTATATCTACCGTCTCAACTCGTCGGGCACCCCGGTGCAGGTTGACCGTCTCCGCATACAGGAAGGGAAAGGATTGTTCAGACTGTCATCGGCCGGAACGAGCTTCTCCTACACATTCAACAACGACACCTTCAAGCGCAAGAAACAGACCGACAACCGCAACACCGGCAATGACTATGGCGACGAGGAAGAGGAAGACTCCGAACATGACAGTTTTGCCGATCTGGCAGCAAAGAAGCGTGAAAAACGGGGCAAAAACGATGACGACACATCATCCGACTCCGACGGCTATGCCAAATGGGAGGTACCCTGGAGCCTGTCGGTGAACTACTCGGTAAGCTACGGTTACGGAGATTTCGACTACGACAAGATGGAATTCAAAGGACGCTGGACGCAGAACCTGAGCTTCAACGGCAACATACGGCCAACGAAGAACTGGAACTTCTCATTCTCGGCCAGCTACGACTTCTCGGTACACAAGATAGCCTACATGAACTGCTCAGTGAGCCGCGACCTGCACTGCTTCACGATGACAGCGTCGTTCGTGCCGGTGGGTCCCTACAAGTCGTACAACTTCCACATAGCGGTAAAATCGTCGCTGCTCAAGGACCTGAAATACGACCAGCGCTCACGCGCCACCAACGGAATACAGTGGTATTGACGCAGGATCGGCAAGATTTGACAGGATTTATCGGGATTTATCAGGATTCATCGGGATTTATCGGGATTCATCGGGATTCATCGGGATTTATCATGGTAAATCATGTTGCATCATGATGAAACTTGTGAAATCATGATTAATCTTGTTTCGACTTGGCGCAACTTGCGAAAAAATATTGTGATTCCGATTTTTTTTTGTAAATTTGCGAAAATTTGGCAATATGGCGGAATCCTTAATAACGACTCTGGAACGTCTTGACGCAAGAATCAAGGATGTCACCATGCGCAACGCCCGGCTTGTGGAGCAAAACCACAAGCTTGAGGAAGAAATCGCTGACCTGCGCCTTGAGATAGCCGAGGCACGCCGCGAACGCGACCGCGCACGTCTTGATGCCGAGTATCTGACAGTCTCGCACCGGCTCGCAGACTCGCCCGACACTCTGATTGACACCCGCCGCCACATCGCCAAGTTGATTCGCAACATCGACCGTTGCCTTGAAATGTTGAAGGAATGAGGAGATGAACGATTCGGAAAAGATAAAGATGAACCTCAATATAGGCGACCAACGGATCACACTGACAGTGCCGGTCGCCCGAAAGGAATTCGCGAGGAATGTCGAGTCAGACGTAGACAAGCTCTACCGCAAGTGGCGCCAGGCGTTCCCCAAGAAGACCGACCGCGAGATTTTCGCCATGGTTGCATATCAGTATGCCACTTTCTACGGCGAACTTAAAGAGCTTTATGACTCCGCCGCAGTTAAAGCTGCGGACTGTCTGAGACAACTCGACAACGAGTCAGACCCGGAAGATAAAGACCCGGATTCAGACTCAGAAGGCATGGAATACTCTTATTGAACGGAACATTCCGATTGAGCGGAAGATTCCAATTGAGCGGAACATGCTGATTGACCGAAATTAACGTTCCCATCCCCACACTTTTCAGAAACCGGTGTTGCGAAGCCGACAGCCCGAGGGCAGGCGTATCGCAGCACCCGCTGCATATGCACTCCCTGAAACCGAGTGGCGGCGTATTGCAGCAGCCGCTGTATGTGCACCACCAGAAACCGAGGCGACGTATCGGAGCCTTACCGGCACAAGCTGGTCTGCACGCAGATGACAACGGAAAAGAGAAAGAAACAACTTGATTATAAAACTAATATAAACAAAATTTAAAAGACCAAATACACATGGGAACAGCCATATGGATCATCATTGCGGTCGCGGCACTCGCTATAGGTTATGCGGCGGCAATGTCGATCAGCAAAAAGAATGCCACGTCGCACGCGAACCGCATCATCGAGGATGCGAAGCGTGAGGCCGAGGTAATCAAGGAATCAAAAATCCTCAAGGCAAAAGAGGAAGAGATGAAGATAATCGGCGATGCCGAGCGTGCGGCCAACCAGCGTATGCAGAAAGCCCAGGCCAACGAGGCCCGTCTCAAACAGCGTGAGCTCCAGCTCAATCAGCAGCAGGGAGAACAGGCGCGCCGCAAGAAGGAACTCGAAACCATCAAGAACAACCTCGACAACCGCGAGCAGGTTCTTGAGAGCCGCAATGCGGAAGTCGAGCATCTTCACCGCCAGGCTCAGGAGGAACTGGTGAAAATCTCCGGTCTCTCGGCTGAGGAAGCCAAGGAGAAACTCGTGGAGTCGCTCAAGGATGAGGCAAAGACCGCAGCCGCAGGTTACATCAACGACATCATGGACGATGCCAAGATGACCGCAACAAAAGAGGCAAAGCGCATCGTTATACAGTCGATTCAGCGTGTGGCCACAGAAACTGCCGTCGAGAACTCGGTGACAGTGTTCCATATCGACAACGACGAGATCAAGGGCCGCATCATCGGCCGCGAGGGTCGCAACATCCGCGCTCTTGAGGCCGCGACGGGCATAGAGATTATCGTGGACGATACCCCCGAGGCAATCGTGCTGTCGGGCTTTGACCCTGTGCGCCGCGAGATAGCGCGTCTGGCACTCCACCAGCTCGTCACCGACGGACGTATCCACCCCGCCCGCATCGAGGAGGTGGTTGCGAAAGTCCGCAAGCAGGTCGAGGAGGAAATCATCGAGACCGGAAAGCGCACTACCATCGACCTCGGCATACATGGTCTGCACCCCGAGCTTATCCGCATGGTCGGCAAGATGAAATACCGTTCAAGCTACGGTCAGAACCTGCTACAGCACTCACGCGAGACAGCAAACCTCTGTGCCGTGATGGCATCGGAACTCGGTCTGAACCCCAAGAAAGCGCGCCGCGCAGGACTTCTTCACGACATCGGCAAAGTGCCCGATGACGAGCCGGAACTGCCGCACGCACTCCTCGGTATGAAACTTGCCGAGAAATTCAAGGAGAAACCCGACATCTGCAACGCCATCGGCGCACACCACGACGAGGTGGAACAGACATCGCTCCTCGCCCCCATCGTGCAGGTCTGCGACGCCATATCGGGCGCGCGTCCCGGTGCCCGCCGCGAGATTGTCGAGGCATACATCAAGCGTCTCAACGACCTTGAACAGCTCGCACTCTCCTACCCCGGTGTGCTCAAGACCTACGCCATCCAGGCCGGCCGCGAGCTCCGCGTGATTGTCGGTGCCGACAAGATTACCGACGAAGAGACCGAGAAACTCTCGACCGAAATCGCCAAAAAGATTCAGGACGAGCTTACATATCCCGGACAGGTGAAAATCACCGTTATCCGCGAGACTCGCTCAATCAGCTTCGCTAAGTAAACTGCCGCTCTAACCGGAAAGCGACCGTAGAAACATTAATTTGAGACTTAGTGTACAAATTTGAAACTTAGTGGACACAGAGAAGAATAAACGAAGATATTGTTCGGAAAAGGGTTGTCCGCGCGGAAAACTCTATGCCACCAACTGGCTTGAGGGAATATCGGACAGCAGCGACCACGGCATTGTCGAGGTGTCGTTCAAGAACACCAGGGTCGGTTTCTATACCAATCCTTCAGGGCTGCCGCTGAAAATCGGCGACATCGTGGCCGTGGAGGGGAACCCCGGGCATGACATCGGACGCGTGAGCATGGTGGGCCGTCTGGTAAACCAGCAGATGCGCAAGAACGGTGTCAAGGCCGACAGCGAGCTCAAGAAGGTGTTCCGTCTGGCCACCCAATCTGACATGGAGAAATTCGAGGAGGCCCGATCACGCGAGCATTCCACGATGATCAAGACCCGAAAGATCGCCGAGGAGCTTGAGCTGAACATGAAAATCGGCGACGTGGAGTATCAGGGGGATGGCGGCAAAGCCATATTCTACTACATAGCCGACGAGCGTGTGGACTTCCGCAAGCTCATCCGGATACTTGCCGACACGTTCAAGATCCGCGTGGAGATGAAACAGATCGGGGCACGTCAGGAGGCCGGCCGCATCGGCGGCATAGGGCCCTGCGGACGACCGCTGTGCTGCGCCTCGTGGATGACGCACTTCGTGTCGGTAGGCACGGGTGCGGCGCGAATCCAGGACCTGTCGATGAACCCGCAGAAACTCGCCGGACAATGCGCCAAGCTGAAATGCTGCCTCAACTTCGAGACAGACGTATACAGCGAGGCTCAGAAGAAGATACCGCCAAAAGATGTGGTGCTGGAGACAAAAGATGGTCTGTACTACTTCTTCAAGCCCGACATACTCGCGGCGACCGTGACATACTCCACCGACCGCAAGATTCCCGCCAACCTCGTCACAATCGACGCCCGCCGGGCGTTCGAGATCATCGCCCTCAACAAACAGGGCGTGAAAGTTGACAGCCTTCTGCCCGAGAGCAAAGCCAAACAGGCGGAGAAACCCGCCTACGTTGACCTTGTGGAGCAGGAGAGCCTGACCCGCTTCGACAAATCGAAAAAGAAGAAGAAAAAGAAGGGTCAGCAACCCAAGCAGGAGAAACAGGGTGAACGTCCGGCAAAACAGGAGAAGCAGGGCGACCGACCTGCCAAACAGGATAAGCAGCGCGGAGAACGTCGTCAGCAGCCGAACGAGAAGAAGGGTGACCGCCAACCCCAGAACGGGGAGAAGCGTCCCCAGGGCGAGAAACGCAACGGCAGCAACGATAACCGTCAGCGACAGAAGAAACCGAAACCGCAACAACCTAAAAAGAGCGAAGAATAATGAACCGCTGTCTCTCTCCGCTTGTTTGGCTGACAGTGACGCTTATGGCGTTGCTCAGCGCGGCATGCACGGACAGCGACACGGTGCCCTACTCGCACTTCGAGCAGGTTGGCTCCGATGGCTGGGACCCTCTCGACATCCTGGTGTTCGAGCCATGGCCGGCTGATTCTGCTGCCGCTGCCGGCAGCGTATACCGTATGGACCTTGTGATGAGATACTCGTCGCGGTTCCGTACAGCAGACCTGCCGGTAGCGCTCACCATCGAGGATGAGAACGGCATAGTCCGCGCCGACACAATTGTGATAAGGCCTGCCGACAGCAAGAATGTCGAGACCAGACAACGTTACGGTGTGCGCGAGATGCGGATGACACTTGACCCGCAGCTCCGTCTGCACGACGGATTCGCGGTCACGGTGTCGCCACTTGCCGCAAGAGAGCAGACCAGAGGCATGCTAAACGTCGGCATAATACTCACCGACAGCCATGCTCCGCAACGCCGGTCGCCTGTCAGATTCTAAAGGCATGTTTGCATATAAACAAACTCTTGGAGTCAGTTTCATTAAGGATCCGTTTCATAAAAATAAACAGTCATGACTTTCCCACTTCTTACCGAAGAGTTTAAAGATGAGTTCGACCTCCGCGTGTCGAAAGTGCGTATGGCCATGGAGCGACATGAGATTGACGCTCTGCTCGTGGCCTCGACCGTGAACCTGTATTACCTCACCGGTGGCATTTGCCGCGGTTACTTCTACCTGCCCATAGACCGCGAGCCTGTCTTCTTCATGCAGCCGCCCGCAACACCGGCCGGGGCTAATGAGGTGTCCATCCGCAAACCGGAACAGATATCGGCCATTCTTGAGGAACGGGGATATGCGCGTCCTCGACGACTCGGACTGGAGTTTGACGACCTGTACTACTCGGAGGTGGAGAGACTCAAGAAAGTTTTCGGAGAAGTGACCTGCGCCGACGGCACCAAGGTGATGCGCGAGGCAAGACTCACCAAGACACCGCTTGAGATAAAGAAAATGCGCGAGGATGGTCTGAAACATTGCGCAGTCTACTCACACGTGGACCGCTGCTACCAGGGAGACATGACTGACCTCGAACTTCAGATAGAGATAGAGCATGTGCTCCGCAAGGAGGGATGTCTCGGCTACCTGCGTGTGGCCGGTTCCAAGATGGAAATCAACATGGGCAGCCTACTTGCCGGTCCCAACGCCGACGCACCATCACCCTACGACTTCTCGATGGGTGGAGCCGGGGTTGATCCCTCGCTTCCGGTCGGTGCATCGGGCATGATCATGAAACCGGGCATGGCCGTGATGGTTGACATGAACGGTGGCTTCAACGGCTACCAGACCGACATGACGCGCTGCTGGACAATCGGTGAAATCAACGAAAAAGGGCGTCGTGCCTATGAATGCTCACGCGAAATACTCCGCGACCTGGAATCGTTCGCCCGCCCGGGCGTGGAAATCGGCGAGATGTACCGCCGCGCTGTCAGGATAGCAGACGAAGCCGGCCTTTCAGACTACTTCATGGGACACGCCCGCAAGGTTGCCTTCATTGGTCACGGCGTAGGCATAGAGCTTAACGAGGCCCCGGTGATAATGGACCGCAACAAGGCCCTGCTTGAAGAGAACATGACACTCGCCATCGAGCCTAAATTCGTGCTCCCCTACATCGGTGCTCTCGGAGTAGAGAACACCTACGTGGTCCGTGAGAACGGTCTGGAAAACCTGACACCGTTCAGCGAGGAACTGACCGCGCTCATGCCATAATATTGCCTTTCCCGCACTTCGACCAAGGCGGAGACCGCAATTAAGGGATACAAACAGAAATATTGACATTCAGCATAGACAGTGAATCTCAAAGATGAACTAAAGCATCCGGTGTTCCGCCGGATTGGAGAAATAGCCGACACGATGGGTCGGGAGGTTTATGTCGTGGGCGGTTACGTGCGCGACATATTTTTGAAGCGTACGTCGCAGGACATTGACCTTGTGACCGTAGGCAGCGGCATAGAGCTTGCCGAACGTGTGGCCGAAGCACTCGGTCGCACCAAGAGTCTGAGCGTATATGCCAACTACGGCACCGCCCAGGTCAAGGCCGGAGACCTCGAACTGGAGTTCGTAGGTGCCCGGCGCGAATCATACTCACGCGACAGCCGCAACCCCATTGTGGAGGACGGCACACTTGAGGATGACCAGAACCGCCGCGACTTCACCATAAACGCAATGGCGATATGCCTCAACGCCGGGCGGTTCGGCGAGCTGGTTGACCCGTTCGGTGGCATAGCCGACCTGGAGAAAAGACAGATCCGCACACCGCTCGACCCGGACATAACATTCAGCGATGACCCTCTGCGAATGATGCGCGCCATACGCTTCGCAAGCCAGCTCGATTTCCACATAGTGCCCGAGACATTCGAGGCAATCCGCCGCAACCGCGAGCGCATAAACATCATCACCAAAGAGCGCATAAACGACGAATTGGGCAAGATCATGCGCTCACCGCGACCATCCGTGGGTCTCAAACTGCTTGACCGGGCCGGACTTCTCGAACTGATATTCCCCGCCATCTGTGAACTGAAAGGAGTGGAGATCATGGAGGGGAAGGGCCATAAGGACAACTTCAACCACACACTTCAGGTTGTGGACAACGTGGCCGAGAGAAGCGACAGCGAGTGGCTGCGCTGGGCCGCACTGCTCCACGACATAGGCAAGCCTCAGACCAAGCGATACGACGAACGCCTCGGCTGGACATTCCACAACCACAACTTCATCGGCGAGAAGATGATACCCCGTCTGTTCCGCAAGATGAAGCTGCCGATGAACGAGAAGATGAAATACGTCGCCAAACTCGTGGGGCTGCACATGCGTCCGCAGAGTGTGGGCGAGCAGGGAGTTTCAGACTCGGGAGTGAGGCGACTGATAACCGATGCCGGACCTGACCTTGACGACCTTATGATACTCGCCGAGGCCGACATCACTTCAAAGAACCCGAACAAGGTGCGCCGTCAGCTTGAAGGATTCGCACGCCTGCGCGAACGCATGTCGCAGATCAACGATGCCGACGAACTCCGCAACTGGAAGAACCCCGTGAACGGCAACGAGATCATAGAATACTTCCACATCGCGCCCGGCCGTGAGATCGCGGCCATCAAAGATGCCGTGAAAGAAGCCGTGATGGAAGGGAAGATTCCCTACGACCACGACGCGGCATGGGCCTACGTGCTTGAGATAGCCCCCGGCATACTCGGCACCGGCACAACCGAAGCGAGCACAAACTGTGAAAAAGCATGAATGTGCGGATAAATGTTTGTGTATGTGAGGAAAATTTATTAATTTTGCGAGCCGATTATATCCAGTTCAATTGTCCGCTTGGGGATGATGCGCAGGCTTTGGCCGGCCCGCGCTCTGAAAGAGCGGCGTTTAACTAATTAAAAATCAAATCAATAAAGTGGATACTTTAAGTTACAAAACACTCTCAGCCACCCCTGCTACAATCGAGAAGAAATGGGTGGTAATCGATGCGACCGACCAGGTTCTCGGCCGTCTTTGCAGCCAGGTTGCAAAGATACTCCGCGGCAAGAACAAGGCGGACTACACTCCCAACATGGACTGCGGTGACAATGTGATCATCATCAACGCAGACAAAGTGATTCTGAACGGAGACAAGATGAACAAGCGCGAATACCTCCGCTACACGGGCTATCCCGGCGGTCAGCGCAGCTTCACTCCGCAGGACCTTATGAACAAGTCGTTCAAGACTACAATGAAGGGCAAACACCCTCTGTTCATCAAGGTGGTAAAAGGCATGCTCCCCAAGACCAAGCTCGGTGTGAAGCAGCTCACCAACCTGCACGTGTTCAACGGCGCGGAGCACCCGTTCGCCGACAAGAACCCGATTGTATTAGACATCACTAAAATGAAATAAGAAAGAAGATGGAAAAAGTAAATGCAATTGGCCGCCGCAAGGCAGCTGTGGCCCGAGTATATCTCACCGAGGGTAGCGGTAACATCATTATCGACAAGCGTCCTCTCGACGTCTACTTCCCCTCTTCGATTCTTCAGTACGTTGTAAAACAGCCTCTCACCACCCTCGACGTGGCTGAGAAGTACGACATCGTGGCACACCTCGACGGTGGCGGTTACAAAGGACAGGCAGAGGCACTCCGTCTGGCTATCGCCCGCGCACTCGTGAAGGTTAACCCCGAGGACAAGGCGGCTCTCCGCAAGGAAGGCTTCATGACACGCGACGCCCGCGAGGTTGAGCGCAAGAAACCGGGTCGTCCGAAAGCACGCAAACGCTTCCAGTTCTCGAAACGTTAATGGATTTTATGCGCTTGGCGCATTGTGTTTAGTATCTAAATCCCGCGGATGGACACGTTCCCTACCCCGGAATTGATTCTCAAAGAACGTAAACAAACCAAGAAAAAAATGGCAACACCCACATTTGACCAGCTCCTTGAGGCAGGCTGCCACTTCGGCCACCTCAAGCGCAAATGGAACCCCGCAATGGCTCCCTACATCTTCATGGAGCGCAACGGTATCCACATCATTGACTTATATAAGACGGCAGCTAAAATCGACGAGGCAGTCAACGCTCTGAAACAGATTGCCAAGAGCGGCAAGAAGGTTCTCTTCGTAGCCACCAAGAAACAGGCCAAAGAGGCAATCGAAAGCAAGGCAGGCGCAATCAACATGCCCTATGTTACTGAGCGCTGGCCGGGCGGTATGCTCACCAACTTCCCCACAATCCGCAAGGCTGTGAAGAAGATGACCACCATCGACAAGATGACTAAGGACGGCACATTCGACAACCTGTCGAAGCGCGAGAAACTCCAGATCACACGTCAGCGTGCCAAGCTGCAGAAGAACCTCGGTTCAATCGCTGACCTCGGACGTCTTCCGTCAGCTCTCTTCGTGGTTGACGTAATGAAGGAGCACATCGCCGTTGCTGAGGCAAAGCGTCTCGGTATCCCCGTGTTCGCTATCGTCGACACCAACTCCAACCCCGCAGACGTAGACTACATCATCCCGGCAAACGACGACGCTTCAAAGAGCATCGACATCGTGCTTGAGGCTGTATGTGCAGCTATGGCAGAGGGTCTTGAGGAGCGCAAGGTCGAGAAGATCGACGCACCCGAGGACAAGGAGGCTGATGGCGAGGCTCCCGCAAAGCGCCGCCGCGTTCGTCGCAACGAGGCTCCCGCAGCAGCCGAGGCTCCCGCAGCTGAAGCTCCCGCAGCAGAATAATTGAGACGGCCCGTCGCACATGGCGGGCCGCTCTCCAATCCAACAACCAATTAGAAAATTTACAATGGCTGTAAGTATTGAAGATATCAAGAAACTGCGTCACATGACCGGCGCAGGAATGATGGACTGCAAGAACGCCCTCGCCGAGACTGAAGGCGATATCGAGGCTGCAATCGAAATCATTCGCAAGAAAGGTCAGGCTGTAGCTGCCAAGCGTGAAGACCGCAACGCCGCCGAGGGTTGTGTATTCTCAGGCGTGAACGGCAACTTCGCCGCTATCGCCACTCTGAAGTGCGAGACCGACTTCGTGGCTAAGAACGAGTCTTTCCGCGCCCTCGCAAAGAAGGTGCTCGACCTCGCTCTCGCTGCCAAGGCCAAGAGCCTCGACGAGGTTAAGAACCTCGACTTCGAGGGCCGCACACTCGCAGAGCACATCACTGACGAGATCGGTAAGACCGGTGAGAAGATGGAGCTCGGCGACTACGAGTGGATCGAGGCTGCAACTGTAGCTTCTTACAACCACTTCAACGACAAGCTCGCCGCTATCGTAGGTTTCAACCTCGAAGGCGTTGACCCGCAGGTTGGTCGCGAGATCTGTATGCAGATCGCATCGATGAACCCCGTGGCTGTATCTCGCAACGACGTTCCGAAAGAGACTGTTGACCAGGAGATCAGCGTGGCTATCGAGAAGACCAAGCAGGAGCAGGTTGTAAAGGCTCAGGAGGCTGCTCTCCGCAAGGCCGGTCTCAACCCCAACCACTTCGACTCTGAGGACCACATCGAGAGCAACATCTCGAAGGGCTGGATTACTGAAGAGGACGCTGCCCGTGGTCGTCAGATCATGAAGGAGGCCGGTGAGGCTAAGGCTGCAAACCTGCCAGAGGCTATGATCCAGAACATCGCCAACGGTCGTCTGAACAAATTCTTCAAGGAGAACTGTCTTCTCGAACAGGCTTATGTTCAGGATGGCAAGATCTCTGTAGGAGAGTTCCTCGACAAGACCACAAAGGGTCTTACTGTCGTAGAGTTCAAGCGCGTCAACCTCAACGAAGACTGATTTTACCAAAAGAATCATAAAAAAGAAGTGTCCGCCCGAGTGGCAGACACTTCTTTTCGCATATTATCCGTTATACTTACAGAATCCAAGGGCTCCGGACAGTAAATGCCTCCGGACCCCACTAAAGAGAACAAACCGGCTATAATATAATGGGCGACTTCATAATCGGTCTTGACACCGAAATACTGCTGTGGATAAATTCACACCATGCACCGTTCTGGGATACAGTAATGTACATCGTGAGCGGCAAATGGGTGTGGATTCCTTTCTACATGACCCTGCTCTACGCAATCTACCTGAGCTACGGTTTCCGCACCATGATTCTGATGGGTCTTATGACAGCTGTAGCCGTGACTGCGGCCGACCAGCTGTGCGGCAGTCTGATACGCCCATATTTCGAAAGGATGCGTCCGGCCAATCCTGACAACCCGATTTCCGGTATGGTGCATATCGTGGAAAATTACCGTGGCGGACGTTACGGATTCCCCTCCTGCCATGCCGCCAACACCTTCGCTCTCGCCGCTTTGACCTCTCTGCTCTTCAAGCGATGGCAGTTCACACTGTTCATTATGCTCTGGGCAATAGCCGTATGTTATTCGCGCCTCTATTTGGGCGTTCATTATCCCGGCGACATATTTGTGGGAATGTGCATAGGGTTCGTCTGCGGTGCGGCAGGATACACACTCGCAGGATTTGTGCTATGGGTATTTGTCCACTTCAAGCCCATGGAACGCGAAGCCCGCAAAATTGTCGCCACCTACAAGCGCGGCGCACCCTACATCCACGCTTCGCTGACCGGTAACAAGCTGCTGTGGCGTCCTCCGGTGCTTCCTATCGTGACCGGATTGCTGACATTCGTGACGATTATTTTCTACGCTGCAATTGCTTTTTGAGTATTGCGTGCGGGCGTTATCATCAGTAGATCGAGCACGGGGGTATGCGGACGCACGGGCCGTGCGTCCCTACTATTCGACGGGGAGTGTCGGGTTGATCAGGAAGACCTGCTCGGTGGCGCGGGTTATTGCTGTGTAAAGCCAGCGGTAGAAATCGGGTCCCATTGCATCGGGAGCGATTCCTCCCATATCGATATATACATGACGCCACTGGCCACCCTGAGCCTTGTGGCATGTGACGCAATAGGCATATTTGACCTGAAGCGCGTTATAGAAAGGATCGTCGAGAGCACCGGCGATTTTCTCCGACATCTCCCCATCGTAGGCAGCCATGACATGCGAATAGAAACGCTCCATCTCAGCACGGGGAATCGAGGGACCATCGCACACGAGACTCCGCAGCATGACCTTCGCGCTGACGACAGCACCGTCTGAGAGCCGCAGCTCCACCTCGGTGAAAAAACGGCCATAAGCCTTTTCCGTGCGCCCCACCCATGTAACCTCGGCGGTATCACCATTGGCAATCAGCTTCACCCCCTTGTTCTGCCTACCCCAGAAATAGTCATTTTTCGATATTACCACCCGGTCGCCACGTTCGAGGGGTTCCTCGGCAAACATCACCATGTTGCGGACAGCATTGTTGAAATTGTTGGCGCGGCGGTTGGAACGGGTTATGATCAGAGTCTCCTCTGTGCCGACCTGGGCAAACGAATCAGTCAGAGCGTCACCGAGTTCAGCTGAATTGAGCACATGCACATCGGGGCAACCTGTGGCGTGGAGAGTCGGCATACCCTCCGGCGGAGGATTGAAGAGGGCATGTCGCACGATAGTAGCGTTATGCACTATGCCGCTCCCTGATGCCTGACGCACAGGAATGTCGAGCGTATATCCCGAAGGATTCAGGCCGAGCTGCCGCAGACGGTCGAAATTCATGGCCGTAGAAGTAGCCTGACCGACCGGAGGCAGCTGGGCCTCGTCGCCGACAAGCATCATGCGGCAGCCGGGTGCGGAATAGACATACTGCACGAGAATGGCCAGCAGACTCCGCGAGTCGGATGGATTGTCGGAAATGAGCGATGCCTCGTCAACGATGAAGAGTGTATCCTTCGCCTCATTGCGCGAAATGAACCAGGAGTGGCCGGTAGGATCCGAAGGGCTCGGACGATAGATCTTGCGATGGATTGTAGATGCGGCATGACCGGAAAAAGCCGAAGCGACCTTAGCCGCCCTTCCTGTAGGCGCGAGCACCACAACCGGACGGCGCAACTTCTTCATGGCATGTATCAGAGAACCCACGACCGAAGTCTTGCCTGTGCCTGCGTAACCATTGAGAACAAACACATCGCGGTCGCCGCCCGAAGCGATGAACTCCGACGCCATGCAGAGGAGCACACGCTGCTCCTCAAGAGGTTCGAACGGCAGAAAACCCACCGCCTCGGCAAGTATGTTCCTGCTCAAAGAGGAATCCATGTTAAGACTATGAAAAGATTTTTAAATAAGACGAAATTAAGCACCGATATTTGCGAAAAAATTGTTAACTTTGCATAACAAATATCCGGAGGGCGGCCAAGCCGCCATATTAGACGTAAAATTAGTCAAAAAATCACAAAACCCAAATAAAAAATAATCAAGACATGAGAATTGAAAAAGTTATCGGTCGCGAAATACTTGACTCGCGCGGCAATCCGACAGTAGAGGTAGACGTAATCCTTGAAAGCGGCGTTATGGGCCGTGCAGCTGTTCCGAGCGGTGCTTCAACAGGTGAGAACGAGGCTCTCGAGCTCCGTGACGGCGACAAGAGCCGCTACATGGGCAAGGGTGTCCAGAAGGCTGTTGCCAACGTGAACGGTCCCATCGCAGAGGCTCTCAAGGGTCACAGCGCACTCGACCAGATCGGCGTTGACGAGATCATGCTCGCTCTCGACGGCACTCCCACCAAGTCAAACCTCGGTGCAAACGCAATCCTCGGTGTGTCGCTTGCCGTAGCCAAGGCTGCCGCAAACTATCTCGATATGCCCCTTTACCGCTACATCGGCGGAACAAACACATATGTACTTCCCGTTCCGATGATGAACATCATCAACGGTGGTGCTCACTCTGATGCCCCCATCTGCTTCCAGGAGTTCATGATCCGTCCTGTAGGCGCTCCCACTTTCAAGGAGGCTATCCGCTGGGGAACAGAGGTATTCCACAACCTCAAGAGCGTGCTCAAGGCCCGCGGTCTCTCTACTGCAGTAGGTGACGAGGGTGGTTTCGCTCCCAAGCTCGAAGGCACCGAGGATGCCCTCAACGTAATCATGGAGGCTATCCGCAAGGCAGGTTACGAACCCGGAAAGGACGTGACCATCGGTCTCGACTGCGCTTCTTCAGAGTTCTACCAGAACGGCGTTTACGACTACACTCACCTCAAGAACGGTGCTGAGAAAGAGGTTAACGGCAAGAAGCTCACAAGCGAGGAGCAGGCCAAATATCTCGAAGAGCTCATCACAAAATATCCTATCGACTCAATCGAGGACGGTATGGACGAGAACGACTGGGAAGGCTGGAAGATTCTTACCAACCTCATCGGCGACCGCTGCCAGCTCGTGGGTGACGACCTGTTCGTGACCAACGTGAAGTATCTTGAGAAAGGTATCGCTAACGGCTGCGCAAACTCTATCCTCGTTAAGGTTAACCAGATTGGTTCACTCACCGAGACACTCCGCGCCGTTGAGATGGCTCAGCGCAACAACTACACAGCTGTCATCTCTCACCGTTCGGGCGAGACTGAGGACGCCACAATCGCTGACATCGCAGTTGCTACCAACGCAGGTCAGATCAAGACCGGTTCTGCAAGCCGTTCTGACCGTATGGCCAAGTACAACCAGCTTCTCCGCATCGAGGAGGAACTCGGCGACCGCGCTGTTTACGGTTACAAGAAGATCAAGAAAGCCTGAAAATAATCAGCAGCCCCGCTCCCCTCTGCGGGAACGTGACAACAACAAAAAGACCGGAAGTCGTTTGACTTTCGGTTTTTTTCGTTATATTTGCGTTTGTTTCGATTCGATAAGACATCGGAATGATTCCACTGATAGAATTTTAACCATAAACCTAACAATATGAAAGAGGAAGAGAATGTTTACACCACCGACACGGGACTGCCGGAAAACGCGTTCCGTGAGCTGGCTGCCGACGAGCAGTACACTCCGGTGATGCATCCGGCCCACGACCAGAAGGAGGTCACCCCCTATTCGGTGGGAATGGGTCTGCTGATGGCCATCGTGTTCAGCGCGGCGGCAGCTTATCTTGGCCTGAAAGTTGGTCAGGTGTTCGAGGCGGCAATCCCTATCGCCATTATCGCCGTAGGTCTGAGCAACGCACTCGGCAAAAAGAATTCATTGGGTCAGAACGTGATCATACAGTCAATCGGAAGTTGCTCCGGCGTGATTGTGGCCGGTGCCATTTTCACGCTCCCCGCGCTCTATATCCTTCAGGGTTCATATCCTGACATCGTGGTTGACTTCTATCAGATTTTCCTCAGCTCATTGTTGGGTGGTATATTGGGAATATTGTTCTTCATACCCTTCCGCAAGTATTTCGTGAAGGACATGCACGGTAAGTATCCCTTCCCCGAGGCTACAGCCACAACCCAGGTGCTCGCATCGGGAATGCAGTCTGACGCCAAGGCGGGCGAGAACTCCGGTCAGGCCAAGACACTCGTCATCGCATCGCTCATCGGCGGTATCTACGACTATATCGTAGCCACTTTCGGCTGGTGGGCTGAGACTGTCACCTCGACCGCCTCGTCATGGGGTCAGACCGTCATGGAGAAGACCAAGGTCGTGCTGAGCTGCAACACCGGAGCCGCGCTCCTCGGACTCGGATACATCGTGGGTCTTAAATACGCGTTCGTCATCTTTGCCGGTTCGATATTCGTATGGTGGGTAGTGATTCCGTTGATGGGCACATATGGTGCTCCCGAGATGGCCGCCATGTCGCCCGACGTGATATTCAAGGACTATGCCCGCATGATCGGTATCGGTGGTATCGCCATGGCCGGCGTGATCGGTATCGTGAAGTCATGGCCTATCATCTGCAACGCCGTTGGTCTTGCCGGACGCGAGTTCAAGGGCACGAAGGATAAGGCACAGGAAGTTCGCTGGCAGGTTGACCTGTCGATGAAGAAAGTAGTGTTCTTCATCGTGATCGCTCTTGTCGCAGTACTTCTGTTCTTCTGGTTCGGCGTGATCAACACATTCTGGCAGGCAGCCGTTGCATGGCTTGTAGTTACTGCAATCGCCTTCCTGTTCACCACGGTTGCCGCCAACGCAATCGCAATCGTGGGCAGTAACCCTGTATCGGGCATGACCCTGATGACCCTTATCATCGCCTCGGCAATCTTCGTGGCTATCGGCCTGAGCGGCACAAGCGGCATCGTGGCATCGATGGTAATCGGTGGCGTGGTCTGCACCGCGCTCTCTATGGCCGGTGGTTTCGTGACTGACCTCAAGGTCGGTTACTGGCTCGGCTCGACTCCCAAAAAGCAGGAGACATGGAAATTCCTCGGCACACTCGTATCTGCAGCCACTGTGGGCGGTGTGATCATCGTGCTCAACAAGGTTTACGGCTTCACCGGCGACAACGCTCTCGTGGCACCGCAGGCCAACGCCATGGCAAAGGTTATCGAACCGCTCATGATGGGTGGTGACACTCCCTGGATTCTCTACATGGTCGGCGCGATACTCGCTCTGATCCTCAACTGGCTCGGCGTGCCGGCACTGGCATTCTGTCTGGGTATGTTCATTCCGTTGTCACTCAACACTCCGATGCTTGTCGGTGGTGCCGTTTCTTACTTCGTAAGCAATTCATCGAAAGACAAGAAGGTGAACGACGCACGCCGCGACCGTGGCACTCTGTTGTCGTCGGGACTTATAGCCGGTGGCGCACTCTTCGGCGTGTTCGCCGCAATCACCCGCTTCGCCGGATTCGAGTACCACACTCCCGGCTCAGAGGGTCTTACCCAGATACTCGGCTGTGTGGCCTACGCGCTGCTCATCATCTACCTCATCTGGGATTCACGCCGCGCTAAAGCGTGATGCTTACTCATAAAATATAAAACCGGGGAGAACTGATGTTCTCCCCGGTTTTATATTTTATGCACTTATACATTGTCAGGATTTACAGTGGCAGGAAGTGATATGGTCATCGACAAAGCCGGTGGCCTGAAGGAAGGCGTAGCAGATGGTTGAACCGAAGAAACGGAATCCACGGCGGTACATATCTTTGGCGATGGCATCAGATTCGGGCGATGTCACCGGGATTTCGGCAAGCGTCTGCGGATGATTCACAACCGGCAGCTGGCAGTCGAAGAATGTGCAGAGATATTTGTAGAAAGAGCCGAACTCGTGCTGTATGCCGATGAAGAGTTGAGCATTTGTTATGGTCGAAGATATTTTCCGGCGGTTGCGGATTATTCCGTCATAACCCATCAGACGCTCGACATCCTCACCGGTCATTGCTGCTACTTTCGCGACATCGAATTCATGAAAAGCCTTGCGGTACCCCTCCCTGCGCCGCAGGATTGAAATCCAGGACAATCCGGCTTGCGCCCCTTCGAGCACAAGAAATTCAAACAAAGTCCGGTCATCGGTAACGTGTCTCCCCCACTCCTCGTCATGATACCTGACATAAACCGGATCCGACCCGCACCACGGACACCTCACCACTTCCTTCTCCATAATACATTCCAACGTTATAATACACTTCAACGTTTATAAATACATTCCAACGTTTTTACAAAATAACGCCTACACCAGAACCATATTGCAAACACATCCCGGTTTATCTAACAGGCTTTTTCTGCGCTTTTCCTGCCTGTTCTCCGTTGAAATCTGATGCTACAGGCAGCAGATTGAAAGGAAATTCCTGCGTGGCTTTTTTTCACCTGTTTTCCTCATCCAACACTTTATATGGAATTTAACGGAATCCATAACCACGCAGAGATTTTCATTCGCAACCGAGCCGATGCTCGGTTACTCATCGCAAAAATGGCAGGAAAAACGCAGAAGAACTTCGAACGATTCTAAAACCTAACATCTGTCAGATAAACCGGGATTTGCATCTTGAAAGGTTTATGTGAGGTTTACTTGTAAAAACTTGGATTTGGTAATATGATGATATTTTTGTAATTTAGCGATGAATACAAAGATTTGACGGATGGGAAAAGAGACTTTCATGAATCTGATGACCGACTTCGCTTTCAAAAAGCTCTTCGGTGAAGCTGCCAACAAAAGGATTCTGCTGAGATTCCTAAATATCCTTCTCGCGCCCGAGGGCAAGGAGGTCAGGGACGTTACCTTCCTTGACAAGGAGGTCTTGCCCGAAGGCCCCGACGGAAAGAGGATTCTGTACGACATATACTGCGTATCGTCGGGAGAAAAGGAGCATATCATCGTGGAAATGCAGCAGGTCTACCACGATTTCTTTGAAAACCGGACGGTGTTCTACTCATCCAAGGCCATGTCGATGCAGGGAAGGAAAGGTGGCAACTACAACGAACTGAGACCGGTATATTCGATTTTCCTGGTGGACTTCCATTTCCCGCATATGACCAAGAAGACAATGCACGACGTGCGACTGATGGATATCCACAGCCATGAGATCTACTCGGATCTCTTCAGGATGCTGTTCCTTCATCTTGCCGATGCTAAGCAGGACTGGGACAGCTGCACAACCGACTACGACAAAATATTGTTTCTTATTAAAAACATGCATAAGATGGACAAGGATTCAAAAGCATACAAGAGCAGGGAGTTTGACGAGATGTTCCGCGAAGCCGAGATTGACAATCTTGTGAATGAGGAAGCGGTGGCCTACAGCCAGTCGCGGCTGAAATATGAAGAAACATTGGCGGCAGTCGACTACGCCTCAAACAGTTCTTTCGAGCGCGGCATTGCAATCGGTGAGGAGCGCGGCATTGCAATCGGTGAAGAGCGCGGCATAGCAATCGGTGAGGAACGGGGACGCGAGGCTGAACGCATGGATACCGCCAGAAAACTTCGTGAAGCCGGGTTTGACGAAAATCTGATAAAATCAATCACCGGAATCTCGATATAAGAGTAACTATTGCACTTGCACTTGCAATTGTAAAGGTATCGGCAACTACGTTTGACCGATACCTTTACTGTCAAAATCAAGTACTTCAAACTCATAATCCACGTTTATCGTAGGGATGCCTACTGAAAACTATGACTGAAAACCCTGATTTCGAACTACACATTGAACTCCACATAAAAATCAGGTTAGGAATATTCGTGGATTTTTCGTAAATTTGCAGATTAATGGGCAGTTGCGTTGTTCACAACTGGTTTGGGACGATGCTGCTGAGCCGTTAAAAGTTATAACTGATAATCAATTCAACAAGATAAAGCCCGAGAAAGATGGCAAAACAGGAAGACGTTTTCAAGACTATCGTAGCCCATGCGAAGGAGTATGGGTTTGTATTCCAGTCAAGTGAGATTTATGACGGTCTCTCAGCCGTTTATGACTACGGTCAGAACGGCGTGGAGCTGAAGAACAATATCAAACGCTATTGGTGGGAGGCTATGACCATGCTCAACGACAACATCGTTGGCATCGACTCGGCTATCTTCATGCACCCGACCATCTGGAAGGCCTCGGGCCATGTTGACGCGTTCAACGACCCCCTGATTGACAACAAGGATTCCAAAAAGCGTTATCGCGCCGATGTCCTCATTGAGGATGAAATCGCGAAGTTCGACGAGAAAATCAACAAGGAGGTAGCAAAAGCCGCAAAGCGTTTCGGCGAGAGCTTCGACGAGGCGATGTTCCGCCAGACCAACCCCCGTGTACTCGAACACGCCCGCAAGCGTGACGAACTTCACACACGGTTTGCCGAGGCAATGAACGCCAATGACCTCAATGAGCTGAAACAGATTATCCTCGACTACGAGATCGTTGACCCCATAAGCGGCACACGCAACTGGACCGACGTCCGTCAGTTCAACCTCATGTTCAAGACCGAGATGGGTTCGACTGCCGACGGAGCGATGGAGGTTTATCTTCGTCCGGAGACCGCACAGGGCATCTTCGTGAACTACCTCAACGTGCAGAAAACAGGCCGCATGCGTATACCGTTCGGTATCGCACAGATCGGCAAGGCATTCCGTAACGAGATTGTGGCACGTCAGTTCATCTTCCGTATGCGCGAGTTCGAGCAGATGGAGATGCAGTTCTTCGTTCGTCCCGGCGAAGAGCTGAAATGGTTCGACCACTGGCGTCAGACACGCCTCCGCTGGCACAAGGTCCTCGGTCTCGGTGACGAGAAATACCGCTACCATGACCACGAGAAACTGGCCCACTATGCCAACGCCGCGACAGACATCGAGTTCCAGATGCCGTTCGGCTTCAAGGAGGTAGAGGGTATCCACTCACGCACGAACTTCGACCTCTCGCAGCATGAGAAATTCTCAGGCAAGAAGATACAATACTTCGACCCCGAGCTGAACGAGAGCTACGTTCCTTATGTAATCGAGACATCAATCGGAGTGGACCGTATGTTCCTCTCCGTGCTTTGCAGCTGCTACGAGGCTCAGGACCTTGGCAACGGCGACAGCCGCGTCGTGCTCCACTTCCCCGCCCCGATAGCACCGGTGAAATGCGCCGTTCTCCCGCTCGTCAAGAAAGATGGTCTGCCGGAGAAAGCGCGTGAGATACAGCACCGTCTGCGCTTCGACTTCACCTGCCAGTATGACGAGAAAGACTCGATCGGCAAGCGTTACCGCCGTCAGGATGCAATCGGAACGCCCTACTGTATCACCGTTGACCACCAGACACTTGAGGACAACACCGTGACACTCCGCGAACGCGACTCGATGGAACAGCGACGCGTGAGCGTTGACGAACTGGAGAAAATCCTCGGTGACGTGGTTTCACTCAACTCACTTCTCAAAAAACTTATATAATGAAGATAATCAAGAAACTAATCATGGCCATCGTGGTCCTGGCAGCAATGTCGGGACTCACTTCGTGTAACTACAACAGCCTCGTAGAGAAACAGCAGGATGTTGACCAGGCATGGGCGCAGGTCGAGAACCAGTACCAGCGTCGCGCCGACCTCATCCCCAACCTCGTCAACACCGTCAAAGGCTACTCCACCCACGAGGAGGAGACACTGACAAAGGTGACCGAGGCCCGCGCCAAGGCAACCTCAATCACACTGAGCGCCGACGACCTCACCGAGGAAAACCTCGCCCGATACCAGCAGGCCCAGAACGAGCTCAGCGGGGCACTGAAGTCTCTCCTTGCAGTGACCGAGGCATATCCGGACCTGAAAGCCAACGAGAACTTCCTCAACCTTCAGGCCCAGCTCGAAGGCACGGAGAACCGAATCTCGACCGAGCGCAAACGCTACACGGAAGTGGTGCGCGACTACAACACGGCCATCAAGAAATTCCCGACCACCATCTATGCCGGATGGTTTGGTTTCAAGGAGAAGCCGCAGTTCAAGTCAGAGGCCGGTGCCGAGAAAGCTCCCGAAGTCAAGTTCTAAGTTAAGACTCCGCAATCTGAAATGAAAAGAAAGTATATAATACTCCCAGTCTTGGCAGCCCTGACGTTGCCCCTCGCCTCATGTCTGAAAGGAGAGTCGGACGACTACGATGCGTGGCGCGAGCGCAACGACGCATACTTGGCAGCTATAGACACGCGGGAATATGAGAAGATTGTACCCGACTGGGCTCCGGAGAACGCGGTCTACATCAAATGGCACAATGACCGTTCGCTGACGGCCGACAACCTCGTACCGATGTCTACTTCCACAGTAGATATGAAATATGAACTGGAGGATATTGACGGAAACAAGATCCAGAACTCATACAGCGTGGTGACCGGCGACAGCGTGTACCAGAGCCAGCCCAAGAACAATATCATCGGCATGTGGATTGCCATGACCACAATGCACGTGGGCGACTCCGTCACGATGATCATACCTTACGGTTCAGGCTACGGCGCACAGTTGAGCAACGGCATACTCCCCTACTCAAACCTGATATATCACGTCAAGCTCAAGGCCATCAAGGCATTTGAGAAGCCCAACACATAACCATAGCGTGGCGGGACGGCATGGTGCGCGTCCCGCCGCAGCTATATGTACAGCGCAATACGACAGTTCAAACATCAAACTGCCAATCTAAATCAAACTTCATAACACTCCCAAAATCGCCTCCATGAAAAGAACACCCAACATGATGCTGGCTCTTGCCGGAGCCGTGGCCGCTACTGCCTCTGTCGCGTCGGCCTACACGTTCAGGGAATACAAGGCCGCACCGGCGGAATTCCTGCATGTGCCCGCCACACCCGATTCAATCCAGAAAGAAAATCCGTTCAAGGCCGAAGACCTGCTGAACTCCCGCGGTACAATGCCTGACCCCGCCGCTGCCGGATGGACCACGATGGTTACCGACACCGCCGGACGTCTCGTGCTCGCCAACGCGCCGCTCGACGGTAAACCGGCCCTCAACACATATACCACCCGCCTTCGTGCGGAGCGTTTTGCCAAAGGACGCCTTTTGCTCAACTCATCATCGCGTGCCTCAGTCAAGGTCAACGGAGAGACAAAGATTACCAAGACCACAGCCGACTCGGTTCCGACCGATGCCGATGCCCAGCTTGAACTGATGCCCGAAAGAGACTATGACATAACAGTTGACATCCTCGGTATGCCCGGCGACCCGGCAACCCCCGATTTCAAGCTGGAGTTTGTTCCGGCCGACGATTTCAAGGATGTGGCGGTAACGGCATCGCCCGACATGAAAGGACGCGTATCGCCTCTCACCACAATGGTCGGCGAGCGTGTGTCATCTGTCAACCTCTCGGACGACGGTAAATATCTCATTACCCTGAGCCGCGAAACTCTCTCTGCGAAAGAGACTATCTGGCGTGCCACCCTCAGCGAGGCAGCCACCGGCAAGATTCTTTCCGAGGGTATCAACAGCAAAGCCCAGTGGATTCCCTCTGCCTCGGCATTCTACTACAGCACCGAGCGCGACGGCAAATATGACTTCTACCGCACCGAGGTTCCCTCGATGCGCACATCGGTCATGGCCAAGGGAATCCCAGACAGCAACGTGTCCATCTCGCCCGACGGCAAGTACATGTTCTACTACAAGTCAGTTGAATCGGAGAAAGAGAGCGGCCCAATGCACCGTTACAAGAGTCCTGACGACCGCATACCGGGCGACCGTGACCGCAGCTACATCATGCGCTATGACCTGCGCAGTCATGTTTCGATGCCCTTGACCTACGGCGGCTCGACCACTTTTATATACAGCATGACCCGCGACGGTTCGAAGATGCTTTACGGTTCTTCACAGCAGACCCCGGACCGCTACCCCTTCTACAACATGACACTTGTTCAGATGGATCTGAACACACTGGAGTGTGACACGCTCATCCGCAACATGGAGGCTACCGTCAACAATGCCATCTACTCGCCCGACGGCAAACAGCTCTTCATCACGGCCGGTGTAGCCGCGTTCGACGGAATCGGCGCGAACTTCGGCGACCATGAGATTGGCAACGATTTCGACGCCCAGGGCTTCATCTACGACATCGCCTCACGCCGCGCACGCGCCGTGACCCGCGACTTCGACCCCGCACTCGGCCAGAAATCGGTATGGAACGAGAAAGACGGCAAAATCTATTTCCTCGGCGAGACAGGTTTCAACAACTACATCTACAAGCTCGACCCGAAGAGCGGCAACATCAGCCGTCTTGAGACAGAAGTTCCTTACGTTCGCAGCTTCTCGATCGGCGACAACGAGGCTGACCGCCTCGCCTATGTTGGCGGTTCATTTACCCGCGACGGCGTGGCCTACATGATGGATCTCAAGACCGGACGCTCACGCCTTGTGGCGGAACCTCTGGCCGAGACCACCAAGGATATAAAGTTCGGCGAGATGCAGCCCTGGCAGTTCACCGCTGCCGACGGCACGCTTGTGGACGGCTACATGTGTCTGCCCCCCGACTTCGACGCGTCGAAGAAATATCCTCTGATTGTCTACTATTACGGCGGGACTTCGCCTTCGAGCGCACAGTTCTATCACCTCTATTCTCCGCAGGTGTTCGCATCGCGCGACTATGTGGTATATGTCCTCAACCCGAGCGGTACCACCGGCTACGGTCAGGAATATGCGGCTCGCCACGTCAACGCATGGGGCAAGCGCACAGCCGAGGAAATCATTGAAGGTACTAAGAAATTCTGTGCCGAGCACAAGTTTGTCGATGACAAGAAAATCGGATGTATCGGTGCAAGTTACGGAGGCTTCATGACGCAGTATCTCCAGACACTGACTGACATCTTCGCAGCAGCCGTGTCGCACGCCGGTATCTCGAACGTGACATCATACTGGGGCGAGGGATTCTGGGGCTACTCCTACAACAGTGTGGCAGCCGCCAAGAGCTACCCCTGGAGCAATCCGGAGCTTTTCACCAAGCAGGGTTCACTCTTCAACGCCGACAAGATCCACACTCCGCTCCTCCTTCTGCACGGAACGGTAGACACCAATGTGCCAATCGGCGAGAGCATCCAGCTCTTCAACGCCCTGCGCATACTTGGCCGCGATGTAGAGTTCATCACCGTACAGGATGAGAACCACGTCATCTCCGGCTTCGACAACAAGCTGGCATGGCAGAACACCATCATGGCATGGTTCGCCAAATACCTTCAGGATGACCCGCGCTGGTGGGACAACCTCTACGGAAAATAAAAGAAATCGAAATATGAAGAAGTCATTTACAGGGGCTATGGGGATGGTTCTGATGCTGGCAGCATCGACATTGGCAGCAGGCTGTTCGTCGAAAGGTGAACAGGTTGCCGCGCAGGAAGAGGCTGAACAGATTGAGAATGCCCGCATAGACGGGCGTGAGGCCGCCCGCAGTTTCATAAACCGGCATTTCAAAGATAGCCTTGAGATGCAGCAGGAGATGGTCGAGGCCGGCGCACGCCGCTCCAAATATGATTCTCTCCCGCAGAGTCAGGCTGCGTTCGACTCGGCATTCATCTCGACAGTGAGGACAGTACGCCCGGAGGTGGCCCGCGAACTGGCAGGACATACGAGACATCGCCCGGTAACAGCACCAAAGTAAAGACTTCGGAAAATTTTACAGAACAGAACCTCATAATATTTTTATGATAGACAAGGATACCGCCTCGCTCCTCGTGAGCGAGGCGAACCGTATTAACAGGCCCGAGTTCATCGAACTTGACCCGGTGCAATTCCCCCGCATGTTCAGCGAACTGCGCGACGTGGAGATAGCAGCCTTCCTCACCGCCATAATATCGTGGGGAAAGCGGAGCATGATTCTCCGCGATGCAAACCGGATGCTCGCCCTGATGAGCCATGAGCCTTACAAATACGTGATGGAACAGGGTTACGAAGACCTTGACCCGACGCTTAACATACACCGCACATTCTTCGCCGGACACATGCAATGGTTCATGCGCGGACTACGCGAGATCTACAGCCGCCACAACTCTCTCGATGAATTCTGCGCAGCAACAGGCGCAGCCGCAACCGAGGCTCCGGCTTGGAAACTCATCGAAGAGATAAGCCGTATAACTTGCGATGCCAACGGAGGAGAGGCATGCGCACGCTGTCTTCCGACAAATCTTCGCACCACTGCGCTCAAACGGGTGAACATGGCGTTGCGCTGGCTTGTTAGAGATGACGGGATAGTCGATATGGGTGTCTGGAAAAGCATTCCGAAAAGCCGTCTGTTCATACCGCTTGATGTCCACGTAGGCAACACGGCAAGAGGACTCGGGCTGCTCGACCGCAAGGCCAACGACCGCAAGAGCGTCGAACAACTCACAGCCTCGATGCGCGAGATATGTCCTGAAGACCCGGTACTTCTCGACTATGCCCTGTTCGGAATAGGAGTTGAGGGAGGACTCGGCAACAACGCTGACCAAGAGACTTCCTGATTACTCGGCCACCCCGTTTTTCTTTGATTATACTGATAACGACATACATGAAAAAGACATTGACATTTCTTTTGGCCGCGCTGATGGCAGTTACCGTTCTGGCACAGAATCCCAAGCGTGAGTTCCGCGGAGCCTGGCTCCATGTCATCGGCCAAAGCCAGTGGCAGAACAAGACAACCGAACAGGCAAAGGCATATATCCGCGACCAGTTCGACAAACTTCAGGATGCAGGTTGCAACGCCGTCATCTTCCAGGTACGCCCCACGGCCGACGCCGTCTACAAATCTGACCTTGAACCATGGAGCGCATGGCTCACCGGCAAACGTGGCAAGGCTCCGTCGCCGAGGTGGGACCCTATGGAATATGCCATCGAAGAAGCTCACAAGCGCGGCATGGAGTTCCACGCATGGCTCAACCCCTACCGTGTGACATCGACCGCCAAGGAGGTGCTTCCCGCCGACCATATGGCGAACAAACACAAGGAACGCTTCTTCCGCTACAACGGCCAGATACTGTTCGATCCGGCCTATCAGGAGAACCGCGACTTCATATGCGAGGTAATCAGCGACATTCTCGACCGCTATGATGTTGATGCGATACATATCGACGACTATTTCTACCCCTACCCCGCCAAGGGGAAAGCTATACCCGACGACAGGAGTTATGCTAAATACGGCAACGGCATGAACCGTGGCGACTGGCGCCGTCACAACGTAGACCTTCTCATAGAGCAGATGCACCGCACAATCAAGGAGAAAAAGCCATGGGTACGCTTCGGAGTCAGTCCCTTCGGCATATGGCGCAACAAGAAGAGCGACCCGCGCGGCAGCAACAGCTCCGGTCTTCAGAACTACGACGACCTTTACGCCGATGTCCTGCTTTGGGCCAAGAATGGATGGATTGACTACCTCGCACCGCAGCTATACTGGAACCTTGACACACAAGCGGCTCCGAGCCGTCATCTCGCGCAGTGGTGGAACGACAACGCCAACGGAGCGGACATATACATCGGTCAGGATGTGAAACGTACGATGGATGTCGCCGACCCGGGCAACAAGGACAAGAATGAACTTGATACAAAAGTCAAGCTGTCGCGCAATCTGCCCAACGTGCAGGGCAACATATGGTGGCACGGTTACTGGGTCACCGACAACTACAAGGGTGCGGCCGACTCGCTCGCCATGAAATACCAGAGCACGATAGCACTCCCTCCGGCATATGGCGACACGCGAAAGACACCCAAGGCCGTCAGCGACCTGAAGATTGAGAAAGAGGGGAAAGACCAATTCCTGACATGGAAAGCCCCGGGACATGGACACAGCGAATCGGATACAGACGTGGTGAAATATGTGGTCTATGAGTTCTTCCCCGGCGAAGACCAGGACATCGAGGACTCACAGACCATAATAGCCATGACACCCTACACCCGCGTAAAGATAGATGGAGAAAAGGGAGCCACCTTCGCCGTCACCACTCTCGACCGCATGAACCGCGAGTCAAAACCGATATTCATCTACAATAAATAGGCGTTTTAGGTTTTAGGCGTTAGGCATTAGGTTTTAGGTTTTAGATTTTAGGTTTTAGGGAAAATTATCAGGCGTTAGATTTAGGTTCTGTGCGATACCTAAAGTCTAACGCCCGATCTTTAATGTCTAATGTCTAACGCCTAATGCCTAAAACCTAACGCCTAAAACCTAATGCCTGACACCCCTACGCTCCTTCCATGATTTCGATGTGCAGACCGAGGGGAACAAGAAGTTTCTCTACCGTCTTGAGCGAGGGATTGGCATAGTTTCCCTCAATCGATTTGACCATGCGCACACTCACACCCGACATGTTCGCGAGTGTCTGCTGCGTCAGGCGCAATTCCTGCCGCCTCGATTTGATTATCTGTCCTATGTCCATACACGTTCTTTTTCGTTGAGTCCAAGCCTTCGCGGCAGGTGCAACATAATGTACTTTATGCAAGTCACTAAGCACATTTTGTAGTTACAAGTGCAAATTTACACATTTTCAACGTCTTAAACGACATTACATGGCCCCTATTTGTATTTATTCACAAATTTTGTGATTCCTAAACACATCGGTGCAAGAAGTCCGCAGTCATAGCCGCTAATTTTGCAGTATCTTAAAAAACTACAAAAATCACTGACTTATGAAAAGAGAGAACAACGAAGACCGTACATTGGCCAACCGACTGGGACTTATCGCCATCTACATCCTGGGGCTGACCGTAGTGCTTCTCCAACTCAGAAGTGTGCTCTGAAAAGCCACAAATCCGCCGGCTCTATGCAAGAGCTGACTTGCCGAATTTAGCGCAGCGCGGCGCGTAGCATAGAGAGACGACACACTCGTCCGACATATATGAATAGATTCTGAATGCCTCTACGTTTCCGTCGCTTTCCACAGTAACCTCCCCGAAGAACTCTCCGGGGAGTTCTTTTGCATTTTCGGGCACGCCGAATTCCTTGTGGTCATACACGGGAGTGGGGGGAGCCAGCTTCGGAAGACATTTGATGCAGATCTCGTTCCGGAAGTCAACACCTGTTGCAAGCGCCGCCTTGTAGGCCGCCTCTTTTACCGTCCAAGCCTGGACATTGAGCAACAGGTCATCGGCCGGTATCATCTCAAGCTCCGGATCGGACAGGAAGCGTTCACGAATTTTCAACACCTGCTCACGATCCGCCCGCTCGGCATCGATTCCCAAGGCGGCCCGTTCGGTAAACCGGTCGAGGTCAACCTCAGGTGTCGGCGGTAATGTGGCCACAGCCAACAGACCGTCACAATGAGTTATAGAAATACGGGAAGTCTCGCCATACAAGAAAGGTGCGCCCGACTTGAAATGACCAATCTCACGATATGCCTCGCGCCCATTCTCACAATATACCTGACGCGCCATCTCAAGCCACACTTTGGCCGCGCCTGCGGAATGCTCGCCGCTGACCTCCTCGACCTTGATTCCGGGCACTGTCGGGTGCCTCCAATATATATGTTCCATCTTTATGACTGGTTAAAATCCTTATTTATCCGCGCCGGCGGCGGGAGCTGATGCCGAAACGGTTACCTTCACCTTGACAATGCGGTGTTTCTCCATCTGGATTACCTGCATGCGCAGGCCTCCACGCTCGAACACCTCCTTAGGTGTCGGGAAATCTCCCTTCATCTCCAGAAGAAGGCCGGCAAGTGTCTCGGCATCGCCGATGTCTCCCAGCTCCTCCTCCTCAATGTCAAGAGCGCGGCAGAAGTCGGCAATAGGAACTTTGGCCTCGAAGATATATGTGTCGGGAGCTACCTTGCGGTAGAGCCGGTCGGCCTCATCGTATTCATCGTCGATGTCGCCCACAATCTCCTCTATTATGTCCTCAAGGGTAACGATTCCCTGCGTGCAGCCATATTCGTCAATAACGATTGCTATGTGCATCTTGCGCTTGCGGAAATCCTCAAGCAGGTCACCGAGCATACGCGACTCAGGCACAAAATAAGCCTCGCGTATGAGCGACTGCCATTCGGGGCGGTCCTTTTTACCGATATACGGCAGAAGGTCCTTGCTGTACAGAATACCTTTTATTGAATCCTGAGTGGTGTCGTAGACCGGGATACGGGAATAGCCGGAGTCGAGAATCACGCCCATAGCTTCCTCCCATGTATCATGAAGTTCGAGCGAGGTGACATCCACGCGTGAGATCATCACCTCGCGGGCCTCGCGTTCGCCGAACGAGAGAATACCCTCAAGCATCTCCTTGTCCTTGCCCTCCTGCACATCCGAAATCTCAAGAGCCTTCTCAAGCTCGTCGGTCGAGATATTCTCCTCCTTCTTGGTGATGATACGGTTCACTATAAACGTAGACTTCACCATCAGCTTGGCAATGGGGCCGAAAATCTTGTATAGCGCGGTAACACCCGAGGCCGACATGCGAACCCACTTCATGGTGCGTCCGCGAGCCACCAGCTTGGGAAAAATCTCGCCGAACAACAGAAGCAGGAAAGTCATGAAGACCGTCTGAACAAGAAAATTGACGAGAGTCGAGTTAAAAGTCGTGACCTGGCTGATGGAGAAAGTGAGCACAACGACCATGGTGATATTCACAAGATTGTTGGCGATAAGGATAGTAGCTAACAGCCGCTCCGAGTTGCGGATCAGCTTGAAGGCTGCCATGTCACTGCGTTCCTCCGATTCCTCAAGCTCATCGACCTCCTGCGGAGAGAGGCCGAAATAGGCGATTTCGCTACCCGACACAAAGGCTGAGAGAGCGAGACACATCACCACGACAAGCATGAGAAAAGACCATGCCACCCAACCCGGGGGTGCATGGAACTGAATTGCGGGAATGTCTTGAGAGAGCAGTATGTTCAGTATATTGAGCAGCGGCGTGGCCGGCAAAGGGTCTGTATCCAATTTTGTGTGATATTGATTCGGATGCAAATTTAAGACATTTCGCGCTGATTTGCAAATCGCCACGCCATTTGAGCCATTAATTTTCAGAGGTGCCGCGCCAAACGGGGTACAGACATCATGAAACCAACTTAAAATTTAAGTCACCACATCGTTTATTTTAGAATTGGCGGTACATTTTTTGATTTAAATCAAATAAAAGTATCAATTGTTCATTTTCTTCTTGCTTGTCTACAATTTATGATTAACTTTACCGTCACAAACAAAACACAAGGCAAATTCCAACAATCATTCTCGTCTTGACAAAAACAAGAGAGGAAAAACTAAATAACAACATTATGAGTAAATTCTACCGTCATCTTGCGCTGTCGCTCCTTACAGTGGGAACGCTCTCCGCGACAGCGGCGAACTACAAGAGTCTGCTAATCCACTTACAGGACGACACGCAGGTCACAGTCAATCTGACTGAAGAGTTCAAGGCCACATTCACAGACACGGACCTTCACATCGAGGGCGTGGCCGAGACGATAGACGTTCCGCGCGAGAAAATCGCCTCTTTCGAGTTCGATAACGAAATCTCATCGGTCGATGCCATTACAGCCGACCCGGTACAGCAAGATGGATACCTTGCATTCTGCGGTCTTCCGGCAGGAACTGCTGTCCAGGTATTCCGCACAGACGGAGTATGTCTGGCCACATATGCCGCAGAAGGTGACTGGAGGCTCGACCTCAGCACGCTGCCCAAAGGTGTATGTATAGTGAGTGTCAACGGAATGTCATACAAAATCAACGTGAAGTAACCATGAGAAAGACAACGATGGCAATCGCGGCATGTGCAATCGCCGCCCCAATGATCCTTCTTGCAAACTCAGACAGAATACAGCTTAAAATCGGCGCCCGCACCACCAAGGTCTGGGTTGACGACATAGAGGACATGCGCGTTCTCAACAACAGCGAGGAAACCGAAGGATTCAATACATTCAAGGTAAATTACAAATCGGGCGAGAGCGCAAGCTGGGAGATGGATAAAATCTCAAGCATGAAGTGGGTGAAAGGTCTTCTTCCCTCATCGCTTGAACTGGATGCGGAGGTACACCACATGTGCATCACTCTCCACACCAATTGTTCAGACCCGGAGAAAGGTTATTCTTTCGGAGCTCTCCCGATTGAATATTTCCAGGGAAAGAGCGAGCATGAATACCACGAGGTGATCCTCAATTATGAGAAGACACTGGTCAACCAGTTCGCAAACAGTCTTGACAAAGAGGTCAAGGATCTCAGACCGGATCAGGTTTTCACATTCAAGGGTCAGAACAAGATCACATGGTTCCCCTCGACAACAGAAGAAATGTTCGCAATGCCGGGACGTGAATACGTGGCATATATCTACGAGGGAGACATCTCAAAAGAAGATGGTCTGATACTCGACCACGACGTGGCATTCCAGAAAGTGACTGCCAAGACCATCGAAATCCGCGACGTTGACTACGACCTGACCTATGATATGGACTGCAACTTCATCACAGGCAAAGTCACGACTACCGACGACGAGCCGTTCTGCCTCTTCCTCATACCCGAGGGAAGCATGAATATCTCAAATCCGGAAGCGACAGCCGACACACAGATCAGCCTGCTCGAATATTCAATCTACAACTACGGAGACGGCGACTGGGACAAAGTGACTTACATTCACGAAGCTGAGTCGACCAGCAAGCAGCTCTGCCCCGGCGACAGCTATTATCTGATGGCCGTCGGCTGTGAATATGGTGTCCGCACATCTACTCCGGTTGTCAGCGAGAAACTGACAGTTCCCTACCCCGAAGTAACTGATGAATGCACATTCACTGTAACTACCGAGGAAGTATCAGCATCCGAGATTAATCTGAACATCACTCCGTCGGACGAGAACACACGCTACATGGTGTTCATGGCCGACAAGGGAACCGTAAGCAATCCCCTCCAGCAATACACACGTTCAATCTACACACTCTGTAGCATGAACCAGCTCAACATGGAGCCGGGTGAAGGCAATCCTTATGTATTCACAGGTGCCCAATCGCTCAGCAGCGTCAACAACTGCTTCAACGGCAAGGTGATGATGGCCGACAAGGAGTATACATTCTATCTTTTCGGTGTCAACGAATATGGCAACCCCACTACTGCAATCCAGGAGATAAATTACACTGCCAAGGCTCCTGAGGAGAAGATGACATTTGATGTCACTTTCGACACAGAAACTTTCGTCGAGGAACAGCTGGAGGAGCAATGGTACCGCATGCTCAACTTCAAGATTGTTCCTTCGAATCCAGAAATGAAGTATGTGCTTGACAAGACAAGAGTCTCAGACCGCACTCTCGCCATGACGGACGACGAATTCATGACAGACTGGGTAGAGGGTTATGGGAAATATCTGACGCTCCATGAAGGCACGAAGGAATCATATTTCAACTTCGGCTCTGACTATGATTATGATACCGATTCCAGAATCTTCAACCCCTATCTGCTGTTCTTATTCGGTTATGACGGTGCAGCTACATCAGAGCTGTACATGTACAAGTTCGACCCGATGACCGGTGAGCTGACCCAGCTCCGTGGCCCCGGCGCCAACTGATAAGACAATACAATCCCCAATAAGGGCCGATTCCTGCGAATCGGCCCTTATCTTATCTACGACATAACCTCAGTTTACACTTTCTCGATGATGTCGGCGTTGACGTACCAGAGGTAACCCTCGACGTTGGTGTACATGCCGGTCTCGGCCAGACGGCGGACGTAGCCGCTTATCTGACGACGGTATTTTCCTTTGGTGTCGTATTTGCCGAATTTGTAGTCTACCACCTCGGCGTGTCCGTCCGGATAGACAAGGATGCGGTCGGGACGGCGCGACACCTGCCCCGCCTTCAAGATGGGGCGTTCGTTGATTACACGTGCCTTGCCGTCGAACCAACGCGACACGGTCGGCTTTTCGAGTCCGGCACGCAGCGACTTCTCAATCTCCTCAGCCATATGCAGCGGTATGAGTCCCGTTATGCAGAGATGACGCACGGCATGGTGCAGGTCATCGGGCACACGCACAAGTTCAAGAACAGCATGCTTTATATTGCCCTCCGAACGTGGGTCAAGGTCAGCAGGGTCCTCGTCATCCTCTACATCTGCAGCCTCAATGACATCGGGCAAATCTCCCTGACGGTATTTGAGTTCCTCTCCACCCGGCACCACCGAACGGTAGTCACCGATCACAACAGCATCATTTCCCTCGCCATTATTCTTGCGCGACACTTCATCCGGAAGAACTCCGGCTCGCGCCACATATGGAGAGGTTTCATCAGCCGGCATTTCCTCGGAAACAACATCAGCCTCCAACCTGGCGAGATCCGTGTTGGGCACACCCTCCATGCGGACTGACAGTCCATTCACGAATTCATACAGGTAACGTCCCAGTTTGAAATATTCCGGAGTCATGCCGTTCAGGTCATCGCCAGACTTGGACTTACCCGACGAACCGGAAAGTGCGTTACGGTCATCGCTGAAGATGTAAAGCTCGCGTCCTGCACGCGTGAAAGCGACATAGGCCGAATTGAGAGCATCCATCTTAACCATGTCATAATATTCGTAAAGAAGGTCGCGGTGGCGCGTCGATTCGAGCGCGTCGGTCGTCTCGACAGGGATGTACGGGGGCATCTCAATGTCGGGGTGACTCACAAGCATGGGGCGCACCCATCGCCACTCCTTCTTGAACGAGCTTACGCTGTCGGCAAAGTTCCAGTCGGCAAAGGGTATTATCACGCAGTCATATTCAAGTCCTTTCGACTTGTGTACGGTCAGCACCTGCACCGCGTCTGTATCCTCGGGCGAGGAAATGGAGGCCGTGCGGCTCTTGCGCTCCCACCATTTCAGGAAGGAGCCGATATCGGTCGGGTGTCCGTCGCAGTATTCAAGCACGAGGTCCTGGAAAGCCGACAGGTAGACGGCATCCATCTGCCTGAGCGAATCGGGTATGAACGAGGCTACCACAGCCTCTACTATTGCAGGGATGGCAAGCGACTGAAGGCGGTCGAGCACGGCACTGAGGCGTTCCATATCGGGACGCTCATCAAGATAAGCGTCAAGGATCTCGGGCATCGTCTCACCCTCGCGTCCCATGGCGAAAAACTTGAAACTCGATTCCATCTCCGCCCATGTGCCGACACCTTTCTTGACACGCTCCTCCCCCTCGCGTATTTCCGGATTAAAGCCACGGGCCATGTTCTCAAGTACGCCGAGCACAATCTTGACAGCACGCGAACCGGCGACCTTAAGCGACTGCTCGCTCACGAAGCGGATTTCCTCGCCATCACCGTCAAGGCCGGCGTTGTAGTCTACAAACGACTTGATGACCGCCTCGCCATCGCGGTTGGACGATACAAGGACAGCTATATCTTTCTGACGGTACCCACGGGCGGTCAGCGATTTGACCAGTTCCGGCACACGAGCCAGCACATACTCGCCAAAATCTTTCTGCTTCGGTCCGGGAAGTGTTACCTCCACATAGCCTTCGGGTGCGGTCTTGAACGGAGTCTGCACGACATTGCTGTAGAGCGGGCCGAACATTCTTCTCGCGCCATTGGTCAGGGCAGCCTCACGGTCCAGGCGCGAGGCAAGATATTCGAAAAAAGAGTTGTTGAACTGCACCACCCGCAGGCGGCTGCGGTAGTTGGTGTTCTCCTCCGGACGCGAGCCGAGACTGTTGACCGAATCGCCAAACTGCTCAGGCACCACCGAGGTTATGAGCGAGGGATCGGCGTTTCGGAAGCGGTAGATACTTTGCTTGGCATCGCCAATTATGAGGTTGTCGTTGTCGCGGCTCATGCTCTCCACAAGCAGAGGACGCAGATTCTCCCATTGAAGACGAGAAGTATCCTGAAACTCATCAATCAGGAAGTGATTCAGATATGTGCCCAGACGCTCGTAGATGAACGGTGCGTCGCTGTCGCCGATCACACCGCGCAGAATCATGGAAGTCTCTCCGAGTTCAACGGCATTGGTCTCGTTCAGGTAATCCTGCCGCTTGCGCGAAACGATGCTGAACAGTGCCAGATAAGGGAGATTGACAGCATACAGACGCCAATGCTGGAAAGTCTCGTCGTTCCATGCCTGTTCAAACCCGGCGAAAGCCTCAGCGCAACGCATCACACCCGCCGTGATCGCCGCGGCATCGAAAGACTTGAGAGCCTTGACAACAACCGGCTTGGCGAGATATTCTTCCGAAAAATACTTATGTATTGTATCATCGGGGGCACGGTTCCAGCCGTTCTTGGGAGCAGTGGCGAGCTTGCGGAGTCGCGTAACAAGCTGTCCTACCGCTGTACGCGAACCTGCCTGAAGCAAATCTTCGGGCAACATGCGGTACATCTCCGCACATTCCCGGCGCATGGCGAGAAACGCGCGGCGCACCGGTGTCTCATATTTCGCGGCCAGATCCTCGTAAAGAGTTATGAAATCGGGACCGGAGCGGAAATAATCCTCCACCTCGTCGCGGATCATTTTGTACTCCTCGTTTTCGAGGCGGCACACCGACTTGACGAAATCGAGATATGGATTCGCACCGAAACTGTCAGTGGAATATTTTCGCGTAAAGATGTTCCATTTGCTTTCGCCACGGTCCATCAGTTTACGGATCCAGTATGGGGTATGATGGTCAGAGGAATTGGCATCTATTTCCTCAAGAGTGCCGTCAACGCCAACCTGCGACAGAAATTCCGAATCCAGCTCCACCTGATATGTATCGTTGAGTTCCGACTCATAGGCGAAGGTGCGGAGCACAAGCTGAAAGAAGGAGTCGATGGTCGAGACCTTGAAATCTGAATAATTCTCAAGCAGAATCGACAGAGCCTTCCGACAGACTGCCGCCACACGCTCCGGCCCCTCATGAAGTGTCGTAGTGAAGTCGCCCATATAGTCGGGAGCGACAATCCGCGACACGCCGGACCGGTCTTTCTTCCATTCCGGCGCACGCGTGGCCAGTTCGAAGAGCTTATCGACGATTCGGAGCTGCATCTCGTTTGTGGCCTTGTTGGTAAAGGTCACAGCAAGAATATGATGCGCCGAATCGGCAAGCTCGGCATCGGTGCGCAGACGGCGCGGAGCACCCTCCGGACTGATTGTGATCAGATACCAGATGTACTTCTTGGCGAGGGTATATGTCTTGCCCGACCCGGCCGAGGCTCTGTGCAGATCCAGCATGTTATTTTACTTTATAGCCCTCTTTGGCGAGCAATTCGCGCACCCTGTCGGCGGCATCTCCCTGTATGAGAATCTCGCCGCCGCGTGAGCTCCCTCCCACCCCGAGCTTACGCTTGAGCATGGCGGCGACTTCGGCAACCTCATCGTCGCCGACAGTGAAACCCTCGACGATCGTGGCGACCTTACCCTTACGGCCTTTGCGGTCAATGATAACACGGAGTGTGTCCTTGCGGGGAGCTTTCTCACTGGCCGGTTCCGGAGTATCCTCGCCGGGGGGCAGCGACGGATCCTCACGCAGCTGCCCGAGCATTTCCTTCCAGTCCATCAGAGCTTTCGTTCGAGGTCAGACAGAGATTCAGGACGCTCCACGAGATCGCCGTTGGCATCATAAATGAACACGGCGGGAAGAGAACCCACGTTATAGTCTATTATGGCGTTGGAGCTTGTGCCCTGGGGGTCAAGTACTGTAATCCACGGCAGGTTGGCCGCGGCCTCGCGCCACTCGTACTGTCCCGGGTCGAACGACACCTGATAGAACTCCACCGAGCCACCCTTGGCCTTGTATATGCGGGCAAGCTCGCGGTTGAAGGCAGGCGACTCCGATGCACCCATCATGGAGAAGATTACAACGACCGGCTTACCTTTGCCCACCACGTCCGACAGGCGTACATTCTTGCCGTTCTCGTCGGGCAGGTCGATGTCGAGCACGCGGATTTCATTGGCCTCGATGACATTCTTCTTGCCCTTGGCGGAGTTGCGGGCACGCATAGCCTTGAGCGAGACATCCTTGACCATCTGTCCATGCGGGTCGCCGGGACGGTAGTTGTCAAACTGTGTGGCAACAGCCGCATAATACTTGGCATCCTCGGCATCAGCCGGATTGTAGAGAGGCTTGCCGTCGAACACTTTTGTCAGCACGTAATAGCTCACGATCGAGCCTTGTCCATCCTTAATATACTTGGTATAGACATCGCGCTTGAACGATGCGAGGGCAGCCGAGTCAGTGGCGTTGACAGCCATCAGCTCCTGCTCGAACGCCGCCATGCGCTCAGCCTGGGGAGTGCCCGACAGGGTGAACTTCGAGCCGAAATCGGCGGCGGAAGTAGTAAGGGTCAGAGTCTCGACAGAATCGACCGGAAGATAGATGAACCGGTCGCCGAGAGAGAGACGGTACACGTCGGGCGAGGCCGGAGCATCAGCCTTGATGGAGAACTTGCCGGTGTCGCCGACCTTTACCGAGTCAACCGGAATCCAGCGGCCATGGAAGTCAGACTTCTCCAGCACGAGCGACTTGCCTTCGGCACCGTACACCTCGCCGTCAATCTTGAACCGGGCGTCGCCACACGACGCAAGAGACATCGAAAAAACTGCCGCAGAAAGGGCAATATATTGCAATTTCATTTTTGTAGTATCGGGGGTTGGTTGATTTTTTTACAAATTTAATAATTTATCCGAAAATGTTTCAATTTATTGGAATAAAATTTGTAAATTTGTCGAATTATTGATTAAGTAAGAAAGCGCGTCTGAAACACGCGCTGATCGGACGACATCAGCGAAGAAAAACAATAACGAAATTTAAGATGAATCCAGTAAAGAAAACCATCGCGCTGCCCGACGGACGTGAGATCACGATCGAGACAGGCAAACTTGCCAAGCAGGCCGATGGAGCGGTAGAGGTGCGCATGGGCAACACGATGCTTCTTGCCACCGTTTGTTCGGCCCGCGAGGCCGGCGAGGGCGTAGACTTCATGCCCCTCACAGTTGAATATAAAGAGAAATATGCGTCGATCGGACGCTATCCGGGAGGCTTCCTCAAACGTGAGGGACGCGCCAGCGACTACGAGATTCTTACCTCGCGTCTGGTTGACCGCGTGCTCCGCCCGCTTTTCCCCGATGACTACCACGCTGACACTTTCGTCAACGTGACACTTTACTCGGCCGACGAGAACGATGCCCCCGACGCACTGGCAGGTATCGCAGCTTCGGCCGCAATCGCATGCAGCGACATACCGTTCAACGGCCCCATCTCCGAGGTGCGCGTGGCCCGCGTGAACGGCGAATGGGTGATCAACCCGACTTTCGAGCAGATCGAGGATGCCGACATCGAGCTGATGGTCGGTGCCACCTACGACAACATCATGATGGTCGAGGGTGAGATGAACGAGGTTTCGGAGGCTGAGCTTCTCGAAGCCCTCAAGGTAGCCCATGCGGAAATCAAGAAACATTGCCTCGCCCAGATCGAGCTGATGAAAGAGGCTGGCAAGGAAGTGAAACGTGAGTACTGCCACGAGATCAACGACGACGAGCTCCGCAAGGATGTCCATGACAAGTGCTACGACAAGGCATATGCCATCGCACGCACCGGCGCGGCCGACAAGCATTGGCGCGCCGAGCAGTTCGGCAAGATCTGCGAGGAATATCTTGAGTCTCTGCCCGAGATGACCGAGGAGCAGCTTGAGAAATACAACGCCGACCAGCGCAAGGCTATGGTGAAGCGTTACTACCACGATGTCGAGAAAGAGGCAATGCGCCGCTGCGTTCTCGACGAGGGTATCCGTCTCGACGGCCGCAAGACCACCGAGATCCGTCCCATCTGGTGCGAGATCGACTATCTGCCCGGACCTCACGGAGCCGCAGTCTTCACTCGTGGTGAGACCCAGGCTCTCGTCACAACCACACTCGGCACGACACTCGACGAGAAAATCATCGACGACGTGCTCAACCAGAGCAAGGAGCGTTTCCTTCTCCACTACAACTTCCCTCCCTTCTCTACAGGCGAGGCCCGTCCGCAGCGTGGCGTAGGCCGTCGTGAGGTAGGACACGGAAACCTCGCTCACCGCGCCCTGAAGCGCATGTTCCCCGACAACTTCCCCTACACCTGCCGTATCGTATCTGATATCCTTGAGTCGAACGGTTCGTCGTCAATGGCGACTGTCTGCGGCGGCACACTGTCGCTGCTCGACGCAGGTGTGAAGATGAAGCGCCCCGTAGCCGGTGTGGCCATGGGTCTCATCTCCGACAAGGGCAATGTGAAATATGCCATCCTGTCTGACATCCTTGGCGACGAGGATCACCTCGGCGACATGGACTTCAAGGTGACAGGTACCACCGAGGGTATCACCGCCACCCAGATGGACATCAAGTGCGACGGTCTGAGCTACGAGGTGCTTGAGAAGGCACTCAACCAGGCCCGTGACGGACGTCTGCACATCCTCAACATAATCAACGAGACCATCCCCGAGGCCCGCGAGGACTACAAGCCCCACGTGCCGCGTCTGATCACCATCGAGATTCCGAAGGAGATGATCGGTGCCGTAATCGGTCCCCAGGGCAAGGTTATCCAGGGCATTCAGGAAGAGACCGGAGCAACCATCTCGATCGACGAGGACGAGAAGCTCGGAATCGGCCGCGTGGAGATCGCCTCGAAAGACAAGGCGAGCATCGACGCAGCACTTGCGAAAATCAAGGCCATCGTCGCACAGCCCGAAGAGGGAGAGGTTTACGAAGGTACTGTCCGCTCGATCCTCGACTTCGGCGCGTTCGTTGAGTTCATGCCCGGACGTGACGGTCTGCTGCACATCAGCGAGATTTCATGGGACCGTCTCGACAACATGGAGGCAAGCGGTCTGAAAGAGGGCGACAAGCTCACCGTCAAGCTGATCGAGATTGACAAGAAGACCGGCAAATACCGTCTGTCAACCCGCGTGCTCACTCCGAAGCCGGAAGGCTACGTGGAGCGTGAGGCACGTCCCCGCCGTGAGGGTGGAGACCGTGGCCCGCGCCCCCCGCCGTGACGGCGACCGCAACGACCGTGGTCCGCGTCGCGATGACAACCGCGGCCCGCGCCGTGACGGAGACCGTGGTCCCCGCCACGACGACAACCGTGGCCCGCGCACCTTCAAGCACCACGACGAAGACTGATCTTTCAACAAACCCCAACCATAACCCAGCGGGGCGCCCCAACCGGAGCGCCCCGCTGCTTTTTTGTGCAAATTTTTATGACTTTTGTCAGCAGATGAAAACAGTCAGGAGGCCCCAGATCACGAGGAGAATGTTGCTGACAGCGTAGGTCACGGTGTAGCCGATGGCGGGCAGTGAACTACCGAGAGTGCTCTGCACGGCGCCGAGAGCGGCTGTGCATGTGCGGGTGCCGGCACAGCAACCAAGTGTTATGGCCGGATTGAACCGGAATACCTTATGGCCAAGCCATAGGCCGAAGAAGATTGGTATCATCGTGCCGATGGCACCGGCGACAAACAGCATAGGCCCGACAGCCTTGAGTCCGGAGACAAACGAGGGAGCCGCCTCGATGCCCACAACTGCTATGAAGACATTCAGGCCAAGGTTATTCATTACCCATAAGGCACCATCGGGTATATTCCCGAAAGTCGGTCTGCGTGACCGCAACCATCCGAATATGATACCGGCCAACAGAGCCCCTCCGCTCGTGCCGAAGCTGACCGGAACACTGTCAATCCATACACTTATCGCACCGAAAAGACCACCGACAAATATGGCAAGCCCCACAAACATCAAGTCGCTGACATTTGACGGTCTGTCCACGTGTCCGATATGGGCAGTGGCGCGGTTAACGCTCTCCTCCCGGCCGACCACCGTAAGGCGATCCCCTTTCTGAAACTCAGTATCGAGACTGATTTCCATCGGTTTGCCGTTACGGCGAGCATCACGGACAACCACACCGTGCATGTATTTTCTCTGCCGCAGGCAAGAGATAGACGTACCGGTAAATTCATCCTTGGCGACAATGACCCCGACTCTTGCCACAGGATAATTCTGCAATTCAACATCCTCGACCTCCTGACCGAGATATTTCTCCACATGAATCATGAACTCCGTGCGGCCACATATCACCACTGTATCTCCGGCTGAAATGGTGTCGTCATGACGTGGTGTCGATATTTCGCCATCATGCCGTAATGAATCAACATATACATCCAGACCGAGACCGTGCATCCGCAATTCGGTCTCGCGAACGGTGCGCGGAGTGTTGAAGAACGAATCTGAAACCCGATAGGCCCTGTAAGCCACTTCACGTCGCGCATTGAGGCGCGCCGGGTCATCTCCTCCGACCGGTTTGTCAAGACTGCGTTCAAGCTCGGCGGTGAGCCGTTTCACCTTCTCTGTACCACCCAACAGCCTGGGTCCGAAATTGCCGAGGATTATTACTGTGCCAAGTGTGCCGAATATGTACGTCACCGCATAGCATACCGGAATTATGCTCAGCTGACTGTCGAGCTCCGCCTTCGGGAGACCAACCTTGCGTATTGCCTCGCTGCCGACTCCGAGCAGGGAGGAACATGTCTGGGAACCTGAGAAAAGACCTACAGTCTCTCCCTTGTTGTAACCGAAAAGATATGACAGAAGCAGAGTAACGCCGAAGCACATGGCGCTCATGCAGACGGCAAACAGAGCCTGCCGAGCACCGGAGCCACGCAATGACTTGAAGAAATCCGGCCCTACCTTATAACCGATTGAGAAAAGAAAGAGCATGAAGAAAAACATCTTCAGCGGCCCGGATACCGGAATGACAAGCTGGCCGACAAGCACACCGACCAACAGGACCGAGGTAACGCTGCCGAGCTGAAATGAGCCGAAACGTATCCGTCCCAACAGGAATCCCAACCCTATTGTGAGAAACAGGGCTACCGGCGGATACTCACGCAATATGGAGACAAACCAATCGATCATAACTAACTGTATTTAGTAGCAGATGCACATTATTCAGACGAGTAATATACAAGTGTGGATATACCTAAAAACGTCGCCCCGTCTCCGCAGGTTCAGCGGATCGGGGCGACGTGATAGTCTATCGGGTTAAAGTTACATCGACCGACGGCTTGCGACGGTAAACGTCATGCGTCGTATTCGGCGGCTACCTCGGCGATGTTTTCCGCGTCGGGTTTCCATGCACCCTCGGCATCCATCTCCACAAGGTCCATTATGTCGTAGACATCAATACTGTCGGGCAGGTTTTCGGCCTCTTCCTGTTCAACGAGCTCGACGGTACCGGAAGCCGGGTCGATGGTCAGCTGGGCATCATCCCAGGCCTCGGGAGTCGACACATATTCTTCGACAGCGGCTGTTATCTTTTCCTTGAGTGCCATGATCAGTCGCGGTTGCCGAAGATACGGAGTAGATAGAGGAAGAGGTTGATGAAGTCGAGGTAGAGGTTGAGCGCACCGATTGTGGCGAGCTTGTCGGCGAGCGACGGCTCAAGGTTGGCGGCGGCAAGACGCTTGATCTGCTGCGTATCCCATGCGGTGAGTCCCACGAAGATGAGCACTCCGGCTATAGAGATAATCCAATCGAACGTCGAGCTTGCAACAAAGATATTAACCACCGAAGCGATAATCAGGCCGATAAGAGCCATGAAGAGGAACGAGCCCATCTTGGTCAGATCGGTCTTGGTGAAGTATCCGAACACCGACATCGCGCCGAATGTACCGGCCGTGATGAAGAATGTGTAGACAATCGTACCGAGACGGTAGATGAGGAATATCGGTGCGAGCGATGTACCCATCAGGGCGGCGAAAAGGATGAAGCATCCGATCACCGCGCCGGTTGACATCTTCTGCATACGTGCCGGAAGAATCCATGCCATCGCAATCATGACGATGAACATCCCCCAGTACACGAGTTGGTTCATGATAAAGAAGTGGAGGAGGGCAGTACTTGAAGCCACTCCGAGCGCGCAGAATGCCGAGACGAGCAGGCCGATGAACATGCGCACGTAGACGCGCTTCATGACCGCGTTGGTCTGACGGGCAACTGCCCCCGAGTCGTAACCGCCGCCGTTGTTGAAGTAGGGGGGCGGGGTCACATTGTGATTGTTGTAATCCATATCCTATTTGGTTTAAGTGGTTTGTTTGTGTTTGGACGGTTTTTATCATGATTGATCAGGATTTATCATGATGAATCCTGATTAACCATAATGAAGACCGGTAAAGCCTATTGGAGCTTGCCGGGTGCTATTGTTATGACAATTTGCGTGCCAATTAGTTTAGCCGGGCTGAGTGTATCACATGCGCTCGGGCATCTCTATGCCGAGGAGAGACATGGCGGCGCGGAGCGTGCGTGCCACCACCCACGAAATCAGCAGACGCTGGTTGCGGATCTCCACGTTCTCCTCGCGCAGTATCGAGTAGTCGTGGTAGAACTGGTTGTACTCCTTGGCGAGGTCATAGGCGTAGTTGGCCACGATTGCGGGCGAGAAATTACGTCCGGCATCGGCAACGACGTTGCGGAAGTCATCAATCTTGCGGATGAGCACAGCCTCTTTCTCGTTGGGCACTCCTGCCGGGGTAGCCATCGGGTCGAAGCCCTCGGCCTTGCGGAGCACTGAGCGTATGCGGGCGTAGGTGTACTGTATGAAGGGTCCGGTGTTGCCGTTGAAGTCAATCGACTCCTTGGGGTTGAAGAGCATGTTCTTGCGCGGGTCAACCTTGAGGAGGAAATATTTGAGCGCACCGAGTCCGACCATACGCGACACTTCGGCAGCCTCTTCGGGAGTCATGTCAGAGAAACGCTCGGCACTCATCTCGGCGGCTGAACCGACCATGGTGTCGATAAGGTCATCGGCATCGACCACCGTTCCCTCGCGCGATTTCATCTTGCCCTCGGGGAGCTCGACCATACCGTAGGAAAAGTGTGTCAGGTCCTTACCCCACTTGAAGCCGAGACGGTCAAGAAGCAGCGAAAGCACCTGGAAGTGGTAGTTCTGCTCGTTACCCACCACGTAGACCATATGGTCGATGGGATAGTCCTGATAACGGAGCTTGGCGGTACCGATGTCCTGGGTCATGTAGACCGATGTTCCGTCGGCACGGAGAAGGAGCTTGTGGTCGAGACCATCGGCTGTGAGGTCAGCCCACACGGAGCCATCCTCCTTGCGGTACATCATACCCTCCTCAAGACCTTTGAGCACGAGATCCTTGCCTTCGAGATATGTGTCTGATTCGTAATAGATCTTGTCGAACGATACGCCGAGACGGCGGTAGGTCTCGTCGAATCCGGCGTAGACCCAGGAGTTCATCTTCTTCCAGAGGGCACGTACCTCGGGGTCGCCCTGCTCCCACTTGCGGAGCATCTCGCGGGCTTCGGCCATGAGTGGAGATTTCTCCTTGGCTTCATCTTCGGAGATATTCTCAGCGGCCATAATCTGCTTGACCTCATCCTTGAAGTGCTTGTCGAAAGCCACGTAGAAGTCACCGATAAGGTGGTCGCCCTTCTTGCCGGCCGATTCGGGAGTGGCGCCTTCGCCCCATTTCTGCCATGCGAGCATAGACTTGCAGATATGGATACCACGGTCGTTGACAATGTTTGTCTTCACAACCTTATAGCCGTTGGCCTCAAGAATACAGGCGAGCGAATAACCAAGCAGGTTATTGCGCACGTGGCCGAGGTGAAGGGGTTTGTTGGTATTGGGCGACGAATACTCCACCATATAGAGTTCGGAGTCATCGGTAGCCTTGCGCAGGCCGAAGTCTGCATCGGCGGCTATGCTGTGGAGCAGGTCGAGCCAGTAATTCTTACTGATAGAGAGATTAAGGAAGCCCTTTACTGCATTGTACTTCTCGACAGCGGGGACATTGGCAACCATCCACTCCCCTATCTCGTTGGCTGTAGCCTCCGGATTCTTGCGCGACATCTTGAGCACCGGGAAGACCACCACTGTCATGTCACCTTCGAATTCCTTCTTGGTCGCCGAAGGGTTGAGCGACTTCGGATCGACATCGGCGCCATAGAGAGCCTTGACGGCATCGGCAGCGCCCTGAGCTATGATATTTTCTATTGCCATTTATCTATGAATTATCTTTAAACTGCAAATTTAACGAAATTTCTTCAAACGTACCAATTATTTCAAATGAGCCAATAAAAAAGAGGCATCCGTCGCGGATTGCGGCGGATGCCCTGTGGGTTTCAACTGGAAGTCGCTTACTTGCCAAGGCCGTCAGCGGGTTTGAACTTAACCACCTTGCGTGCTGCGATAGTGATTTTCTCCTTTGTCTGAGGATTGATGCCGGTACGTTCGGGTTTCTCCACAACCGCGAATGTTCCGAAGCCGATGAGCTGAACCTTGTCGTCGTTGGCAAGAGCCTGTGCGATTGATTCGAGAACTGCGTCAAGAGCTTTCTTGGCGTCTACCTTGTTGAGCTGCGCCTTTTCGGCGATTTCATTTACTAAATCTGTCTTGTTCATAACTTAGAATTTATGTGTTTTTATTATCTTTATAGTTGTGTACCGGTCGGAAGAATCCAAATACCGCACAAATATAGCACTTTCTCCTTTAACAACAAATAAAATCGGCTCTTTTTATAAAAAAAGTTAAATATTTAGCGTTTTTGCCATGCCCGCACGTGATTTCGGGGGCTTTTCAGCCTATTTATAGCATTTCGGGGCTTTTTTACGTTATCAAGATGTCGTGGAACTTTCATGGCCGGAAACGCACATTCGCCACGTGCTTCGTCTGTGCTTCATATGAGCTTGTTCCGTAAGGCTTCGACTGTTCCATAAATTCGACTGTTCCATAAATGGGTATAAACAACTTTCAAGTGAAATGAATTTAGGCAATACATGGCGCGGCATTCCGCCCGTCACCAAGAATCTGATATTGATCAATATCCTGCTGTGGCTGGTGGAGATGGTCTTCCCCCGCTTCGGCGTGACGCTCGTTGACAAACTCGGTCTGCATTTTGCGGGAGCTGTCGGAGCGTTCAACCCGATACAGATTATCACATACATGTTCCTGCACGACTCGCACAAATTCCTGCATATATTCTTCAACATGTTCACATTGTGGATGTTCGGACGTATATTGGAACAGGTATGGGGATCAAAGCGGTTCTTCTTGTTCTACATGGTGTGCGGAATCGGAGCGGCCCTTGTACAGGAAGCCGTATGGGCACTGACATGGAAACATGAATATATAACGGAGATAGCCCGTCTCAACGGTCTGACTTACCAGCATATGTCGGAGGTGGTAACCCAGGCTCTCGCCGACGGCGATACCCGTTTCCTGTCGGCTGTGGCTGAGATGAAGTCGAGCATGGTGACAATCGGAGCGTCGGGCGCGATATTCGGCTTGTTGCTCGGTTTTGCGATGACATTCCCGAACATGCCGCTCTACCTCTTCTTCATACCCGTTCCGATCAAGGCCAAGTATATGGTTATCGGTTACGCTGTCATCGAGTTCTTCTTAGGGGTAAACGGCGGGGGCACAATCGCACACTTCGCCCACCTTGGCGGAATGCTGTTCGGTCTCGCTATTCTTCTATATTGGAAAAAGAAAGGTACTCTGCGCGGAAATGGCTTTTATTAATAAATTCGCAAGATACTGCGGCGGCAGCCGGGTGTTGGCATGGCTGTTGGCTGTCAACATCGCTATGGCTGCAGCACTTTGGACTGCATCAGGCATAATATCGCTTTGCGGCGGTGACAGCCGGGTAATGTTCAGGCTTTTCGCCTTGTCGTCAGACCCGCTTACGTTCGCCGTCCGGCCATGGACCATGCTGACGTACATGGCGGCGCATTTCTCACCGCTGCACATGCTCTTCAACATGCTGTGGCTCTATTGGTTCGGGCGTATGTTCAGCGACGTTTCCTCTGAAAGCACACTGCTCAAGCTATACATAGCCAGCGGAATGGCGGGAGGCGCTCTTTATGTCGTTGCGTCGGCTCTGTCAAGATACGCGCCCGGCGCATATCTCACGGGGGCTTCGGCCGCAGTTCTTGGAATAATGACCGCCACGGCACTGAAAATGCCCTCACGTGGCGTCATGCTCTTCCTGTTCGGGGAGGTCAAACTCAAATGGGTTGCCTTGGGGTGCATACTGCTCACACTGTTAGGGTCGGCCGGTACGGGAGTTCCGGCACAGGCGGCACATTTTGGCGGCATAGCGGCCGGAGTCTGCTGGTTTCTCGCCCGCAGAAAGCCCGCTGCACGCCCCGCTGCCGCAACCGGCAACACTGGCTGCGGGCCGTCCCGACGTGTAAACGCACGCGCCACAATCAAGGCAATGAACAACCGCATGTCCGACACGGAACGTCTTGACGAACTCCTTGACAAAATCCGTATATCGGGCTACGATTCTCTCTCATCTAAAGAAAAGACAGAACTCAACTATATATCATCAAGGCTGGAACCCTGACAGTCGCCACCGTTCCCGGCACACAAACGACACACCAATGTTTCTTCCACTCGTAAAACCCATCCTGCGCCTCGCGGCGCTCGTCGCATCAATCATAGTATATGCCGTGACAATACTGGCGGCTTACGGAGGACGTATTGACCCCGACTGGCTCACGCTGCCATCGGTGCTTACACTGGCACTCCCCTATTTCGCTATCGCTTCGCTGCTGATCACGATAGCATGGTTCGCATGCGGGCGCATTTTCGCCGGAGCACTCGGCGTGCTCGCCATCATCGCATCCTGGGGACCTGTATCGACCGCATGCCCGCTGAGCGGCTCAAAGAAACCGACACCGGGCGCACAGACTTTTACATTGATGACTTACAACATAATCCATGGCTGGGATCTTGAGAACAAGAGTCCTACGGGCAACCGCACCATGGAATATATCATCAACTCGGGTGTAGACATAGTGTGCATACAGGAACTGCGCAAGCTCGACTCGATCGAGGTACCCAACTTCACCCCCGAACTTGAGGCCCGTTTGCGCAAGGCATATCCATTCATTGTCGGCGACCCGTCGCTCGATATGAAGGTATTCTCGAAATATCCGGTGGTATTCGAGAAGGGCTACAATTATATTGACGGCTCATTCGACCCTAAACGCTACACATTCTACAAGGTGAATATCAACGGACACAAGCTGACGCTGATTGATGTGCATCTGATGTCGTTCATGCTCTCGGCGGCCGATTGTGAAGCTGTGACCGATATAGGCTCGGTAAGAGGTGTCAAGAAAAGCATCAATGTGCTGCGTGGCGAGGTTCATGACAAGCTTAAACGTGGATTCAAGAAGCGCAAGAACGATGCCCGGATTCTACGCGAGACGATAGACCGCATGAAAGGCCCCATGATTATCTGCGGTGACTTCAATGACGTTCCGGAATCATATGCCTACCGTCTGCTGAAAGGAGATGACCTCAAGGATGCGTATGTCGAGACAGGCTTCGGCCCGCTCGTGACCTACAACAAACATGCCTTCTGGTTCCATCTTGACCAGATACTGTACAGGGGTGATCTGAAGGCACTGAGCGTAAAGAAAGGAAACCTCAAATCGAGCGACCATTATCCACTTATAGCCGAGTTCGAGTTTACCGAAGAATAAGGCCACAGCCATACCTTAGACATCACGGGCACGTCTGCTTTTCAGACGTGCTCTTGTTTTTTCAGCCCTGAAACAGGATATTTTCAGCCGCAGCGCATGATATTTGGATAAAAAGGACTATATTTGTAGGCAAAACCTTTTAAAAATTCCATATGAGAAAACTAACCGCACTGGCAGCAGGTGCAATACTGCTTGCCGCACCGTCAGCCCAAGGCTTGGCAGAACGTCAGAATCCGTTCCTCCAGCCCTATGACACGAAGTATGAGATCGCTCCTTTTGAAAAGATCCAGACCTCAGACTTCATCCCTGCAATCAAGGCCGGTATCGCCGAGCAGGATGAGGCTATCATGAACATCGTCCGCAACAGAGCTACACCCGACTTCGACAACACCATTCTCCCGCTGGAGAACCTGTCGCCGATTCTGGAGCGCGTTTCGGGAGTGTTCTATCACTATATGGAGGCAATGTCTACTCCGGAGTTCGCAGCCATGTCGGAAGAAGCCATTCCTCTTCTCAATGACGCCAACAACAAACTGATGCTCAATGACCTGTTGTTCCAGCGCATCAAGAGCGTATATGACATGCGCGACAAGATGGGACTCAATGCCGTTCAGAAACGTCTGGTCGAGAAGTATTACCGTCAGTTTGCCGAGCAAGGTGCCGCACTTTCTGCCGACAAGAAGGCTGAGCTGGTGAAAATCAATGATGAAATCTCAAGACTCTTCATTCAGTTCAACCGCAATCTTCTCAACGCGACCAACCAGTTTGCCGTTGTGGTCTACGACGAGAAGGAACTCGCCGGACTTCCCGAGTCATCGGTGGCACAGGCAGCCGAGGAGGCAAAGTCACGCGGTCTCAAAGACATGTGGGTATTCACCCTCCATGCTCCGAGCCGTCTGCCGGTTCTCCAGTATGCCGATTCACGCGGTCTCCGCAAGGCCATCTATGAAGGTTACACAAACCTCGCTTCATATGGCGAGAACTCCAACCTTCCTGTCATCAGCCAGATTGTAAAGCTCCGTAACGAGAAAGCCAAACTGATGGGCTTCGACACATTCGCGCAGATGATGACTTCGCGCGTGATGGCCAAGACTCCAGAGGCAGCCACCGAACTGCTCATGCAGGTGTTTGAGCCGGCAGTGAAGCGCAGCCACGAGGAAGTAGCCGACATGCAGGCTTATGTTGACGCAAACGGCGGCGGCTTCAAGATTGCACCTTACGACTACTATTATTATGCCGACAAGGTGAAGAAACAGAAGTTCGACCTCGATGAGGCTGAGCTGCGTCCCTACTTCGCACTCGACAATGTGCTCAAGGGAATGTTTGACGCCACAGAGAAACTCTATGGAGTGAAGATGGTTCCGATGCCCGACGCGCCTAAATATATCGACGACCTTCAGGTGTTTGACGTGGTTGATGCCAAGACCGGTGAGCATATCGCAGTCTGGATGTGCGACTACTTCCCCCGCGACACCAAGCGCCAGGGCGCATGGATGGAGCAGATGCAGAGCGCAGGTCTTTATGGCGACGGCTCTTACAAGCGTCCCATCGTGTACAACGTGGGCAACTTCTCGCGCCCCACTCCCGGCACTCCGGCCCTGCTGACTATCGACGAGGTTGAGACCATGTTCCATGAGTTCGGCCACGCGCTCCAGGGCATGCTTACCACCGCACCCTACAAGTCACTCGCCGGTACCAATGTTGACCGCGACTATGTGGAGATGTGTTCTCAAATCAACGAGCACTGGGCATTCGAGCCTGAGGTACTGAAGACTTACGCACGCCATTACAAGACAGGTGAGATTATTCCCGACGCGCTCATCGAGAAGATTTCAGCTTCCGGCAAATTCAACCAGGGCTTCACCACCACCGAGCTTGCCGGTTCGGCACTTCTCGACATGATGTATGGCGCACAGGCCGAGGTCAACGATGTGAAAGCATTTGAGGAGGAGGTTGCCAAGAAGATCGGTATGCCCGCAGAGATTACTTTCCGTTACCGTTCACCCTACTTCAAGCACATCTTCGGTGACGACGGCTACGCTTCGGGCTACTACACCTATCTTTGGGCACAGGTACTTGAAGCCGACGCATGGGAGCTCTTCAAGCAGAAAGGCATCTTTGACAAGAAGACAGCCGCCAGCTTCAAGAAGAACATCCTCGAATCGGGCGACACTGAAGACGCCATGGTACTCTTCAAGCGTTTCCGTGGACACAACCCCGACGCCAAGGCACTTCTCCGCCTGCGCGGTTTCGAGTAAACCTCATTACCAAACCAACCCATCTGATACGGCTCCATTTTCAGGAATGGAGCCGTAATTTTATTTTCCGGAAACGCCCCACGTCTTTCAGACGAGGTTCAATAAAAGGAACGGGCCGGATGCTTTCGCATTCGGCCCGCTTAGAAGATTGTCGACTCCCGTCGGAATCTGTCTGGTTTCGATTAAGGTCAATAATAATAATCAATTACCCTGTTGTTTGCATTTCTTCGTTCTTCCGTTTTTCCGGTATTAGACTTAAAGCTTCGGTATTAAGGTTTGCTGATTTATTAACTAAAATTCTACCAAGGTCAGTATGACTGCTATTTGGTATTGCAAAATTACAACAGACCGAACTATTATCAAAATAAATTCATCTGTTGTAAAACATATTTTTGATAATTTTTAGTTATTTCCGCCTCTACCCTAACACTTATATAGCCTAAATTTAGTACTTATTTATCCAATAAAGCGTAATTCAAAGCAAATTAATAACACAATATCGCACCGTACCAAGTGAAAATTATATTACCAAAAAAATTTCACTTTCACGGCTACTTTCCGGCTCCATGCAACCATACTCACCCTTTCTGCATAAAAGAACTCCATCCCCGTGTGACAGACCATGTGACGGATTGTGTAAAAATTATCTTGAGGGTGTTGCAAAACCTGCTAAACACGCGAATTGTAGGGACGCACGGCTCGTACGTCCGCATGTAAAAGATTGATAATAAGCCTACAACTACGGACGCACGGCTCGTGCGTCCCTACAATTCATTGAAATCATTAAAAATCGGTCAAAAACAACTTGGAAAGGAGTTGTTTTTGACCGATTTAAAATTTGTAACTATCTGAGCGATAGGCGGGATTCGAACCCGTGACCCTCAGCTTGGGAAGCTGATGCTCTACCAACTGAGCTACTATCGCGGTTGCTGCTTCAGTTGCAGTTGCTGCCGCAAAGTTAATGATTTTTCCGAAACTTCACAAAATTTTTTTTAATTGTAGAGTCATGTAGAACCATTATTTCTTATTATGCTTATGGTTTAACAAGTTTTTTTGTGATGTTTCGCCGATTTACGGTTTTCGGGCGTTATACTATATGTGGCGGTGATAATTGCCGGAGTTTTTCCGGTTTACAGCCACCACCGTATTAACGATAGAAATTATGAACAAGAAAAACGAAGAGACTATTAACGAAGTCGATAACAATATCATACCTGCGGATCCGTATGCCCGGTTCGAAGCCCTGAAGGCTTCGGAACAGGCTGCCGACGCGCCGGAAGAGGAAAGCACACACAACCCTGAAGAAGCTATATCTGAACAGTCAGAACAGTCGAATTCGTCAGACCTGTCGGATAAGTCGGACGCGTCAGACCCGTCGGACCTGTCAGACCTGTCAGACCTGTCGGACCAGTCGGACGTGTCAGAGCCGTCTGAACAGGATGAAAAAGCCGAGCCAAGTTCTGAGCCGGAGCTGAGGTCCTTTGCCGACCTTGGTGTGGAGCCGCGGCTGCTCCATGCCATCGAGGAAATGGGATTCGAGCATCCGATGCCCATCCAGGAAATGGTGATACCCCACCTGCTCAACCGTCAGGGAGACGTTGTGGGTCTCGCTCAGACAGGTACCGGAAAAACAGCTGCTTTCGGTCTGCCACTGCTCCAACGCATCGACGTTTCTGAAAACAAACCGCAGGCACTCATAATAGCTCCTACCCGTGAGCTGTGTCTCCAGATTGCATCTGACCTTGCAGACTTCTCTAAATATGTGGATGGTCTGCGCGTGCTTCCCGTCTACGGAGGCTCCAGCATCGAGAGCCAGATCCGCACACTCCGCAAAGGAGTGCAGGTAATCGTAGCTACCCCGGGTCGTCTGATTGACCTCATAAAGCGTGGCGAAGTGAAGCTCAACAGCGTTCACACAGTCATCCTCGACGAGGCCGACGAGATGCTCAACATGGGATTCCTCGACGACATCAACGAAATCCTTACGCATGTGCCCGACGACCGCAAGATGCTGATGTTCTCAGCCACCATGCCCAAGGAAATAGCAGGAATCGCCAAGAGATTCATGCACGACCCCGTGGAATTTGTGGCCGGAAACCGCAATGAGGGTACAAAAAACGTGCGTCACATATATTATATGGTGAAGGCCCACGACAAGTACCTCGCCCTGAAACGTGTGGTTGACAACAGCCCGAACATCTACGGCATCGTGTTCTGCCGCACCAAGAAGGAAACGCAGGAAATCGCCGACAAGCTGATTGCAGACGGTTATAACGCCGACTGTCTGCACGGAGACCTGTCGCAGGCACAGCGAGACCTGGCGATGAAGAAATTCCGCGACCATGTGACCCAGTTGCTCGTCGCAACCGACGTAGCCGCACGTGGTCTTGATGTGGATGACCTGACACACGTAATAAACTTCGGTCTTCCCGATGACGTGGCTGTCTACACACACCGGAGCGGACGTACCGGACGTGCCAACAAGACCGGCGTGTCGATTGCCATCATCCACAGCCGCGAACGCAGCAAGATACGTCAGATCGAGAAAATCCTCGGCCGCGAGTTCGAATACCGCAAGGTGCCGACTCCGGAGCACATTATCGAGAAACAGCTCTACAACCTCGCCGACCGTCTGGAACGTGTGCAGGTCAACGAAGCCGAGATCGGCAAATACATCAACGGTGTCCGCAAGAAACTTGAATGGCTCACCGAAGAGGACCTTCTGAAACGTGTGCTCTCACTTGAGTTCAACCGTCTGTTGGCTTACTACCAGAACATGCCCGACATCGATCTCAATGAGAAAGACCGCAAGGATAAGAAAGAGAAGAAGGAGAAGGGTGAACGCCGTGAACGTCGCGAAAAAGACCGCCGTGAGGCAGAAGAAGGCTATGAACGTCTCATGGTCAACATCGGCAAGTCAGCAGGATTCTTCCCCGGCAACCTGATGGAGCTTGTGAACCGCAACATCAACGGTCCGAAACCTGAGATCGGCCGCATTGACCTCATGCCCGGATACACACTCTTCGACGTGCGCCGCGAGGATGCCCACCGCGTACTCGACGCTCTGAGACATGCCGACTTCTTCGGCGACAAGATCCGCGCCGAGGTGGCCCAGCCCGGCAAGGACTATGCCTCGGAATCGTCCGACCGTCCCTCCCGCGGAGGCCGTGGAAAAGCCAAGGGAAAAGGAGACTATAAGAAAGACTCCCGGAGCCGCAAGCCCCGCAAGGATGAAAAGTCCGACAAAAAGGCCAAGGCAAAAACCAAAGGAAAGTCAAAAGAGAAAAGCAAGAAGCCCAAATACAACGGCAACTACGACATCTTCATGAAGTAACCTGAATTTTCATGGCAACTGACTGTCAAGTGCCGAAACTGACAAATCCCGAAATATGAAAAGGATTATCCTGTACATTCTGTGTATCATTGCCCTCGTGCCGTCGGCAATGGCAAGAGAGATCGAGACCACCGACACCCTTACAGCGTCGGTGGCCTTGGTGCGAATGCCGGCCCAGACTCTGGACCTGCTCACAACCTCCATGCGCCTTGACCTGCTCGACTATTACCGGGCCGACAGCATATACCGTGTGCCAAACGCAATGGAGGGTCTCTCCTACCTGCACCGTCCGCTGACGCGCGATTATGTCAAGGTGCAGGTCACCCCTGTCACAACGCTGACCATCCGGGTGCTGCCCTATCGCAAGAGCCAGATAGCAGTGACATGCTACACAATCGGCGACTCACTACAGGCAGCCGACACTGACATCCGCTTCTATGACAGCAACATGCAGGAGCTGAAACGCGACAAGTTCATCAAACTTGCATCGACCGAGGACTTCTTTGATTTCAAGGATGTTGACCACAAGACCCGCAAGGAACTTCTCGCCTTGGTGCCGTTCCCGACTGTGAAGTACACGCTCAACCCCAACAACGGAGAGCTGCACGCCCGGCTCACCTCCGGGGAGTTTCTCGGCAAAGAGACCCTCGACAAAATCACCCCCTATCTGCGACGCGACCGGGTGTATGTCTGGACCGGAAGCAAATTCGAGATAAAGAAATAAGTACATACCCCATAAAGAAATAAGATAAAAATAAGCGATGGGTCGGAAATTTTTGCTAACTTTGCAAAAATACTCTTACCTATCGCACCAATGGATAATAAAGTGACAGTAGACGGCCTTACCTTCGTGCCGTACCTTACAAGCGACGAGATTAACAAGCAGGTTAAACGTGTTGCCGCAGAGCTTCGTGAAGACCTGAAGGGTAAAAATCCGCTCTTCCTGTGCGTGCTCAACGGCGCGTTCATGTTTGCGGCCGACCTTATCCGCGAGGTGGGTATCAACGACTCGCGCATCAACTTCGTGAAATACTCCAGCTACGAGGGTACATCCTCGACCGGAAAGGTCAAGGAGATAATGGGTCTCACCGAAGACATCGAGGGTGTTGACGTAGTGATTGTGGAAGACATCGTTGACACCGGTCTGACAGCATCGATGATGGTTGCCGACCTCAAGAAACGCAATCCCCGCTCAATCCGCTTCGTGACACTCCTGCACAAGCCCGAGAGTTCGAAGACCGGCTTCAAGCCCGATTACGTTGCCTTCTCGATTCCGCCGAAGTTCATCATCGGCTACGGACTCGACCTCGACGGCAAAGTACGTAACCTCAAGGACATCTACGTCATAGAAGAGGAATAATCAATTACAGTCAATTATGCTCAATATCGTTTTATTCGGCGCTCCCGGAAGCGGAAAGGGCACACAGAGCGCCAAGCTTATAGACGAATACGGTCTATATCACATCTCTACAGGTGAATTGCTTCGCGACCACATAAAGCGTGGCACAGAGTTAGGTCAGACAGCCAACGAGTTTATCTCGAAAGGTCAGCTCATACCCGACCAGCTCATGATCGACATCCTTGACGATGTGCTCGAAAAAGAGGCATCGGGCAAGAGCGGAGTCGTGTTCGACGGTTTCCCCCGCACCATCCCGCAGGCAGAGGCACTGAAAGGCCTTCTCAGGAAACGTGGCACCGACCTTCACGCCGTGGTAGGTCTTGAGGTTCCCGAGGAGGAGCTTGTGAACCGCATGATCGCACGCGGCAAAGAAACCGGCCGCGCCGACGATAATATCGAGACTATCAAGAACCGTCTGGACGTGTACCACAACCAGACTCTCCCCCTCCGCGATTACTACACCAAAGAGGGGAAATATCTTGGAATCAACGGCACGGGCATAGTAGACGAGATTTTCCGTGACATCGCCACACAGCTCGAACGCCAGACCGGTGTGAAATCTAAGAAATAAGGCAAACTCCGATAATTGAAGCCGGGACATGTAAATTTGGCTACACATAGCCGCCCGACTGCAATATTAAACACTTCGGGAGCGTTTAATTTCCATGGACTTTAGGAAATTAAACGCTCTCTATATTTTGCTGCCCGTGCTGCTTTTGGCTCTATGCTCGTGCAAGACACCGAAGCTATCGGAAGCAAACGAACAGTTCAACCGGGGCGAGTATTTCAACGCCTCGAAGACTTACCGCGCCGTCTACAACAAGCTCAACCCACGCGAAGACCGTGAGCTGCGCGGAGAAGTGGCATATCAGCTCGCCACCTGCTACCGCAAGCTGAACATGGCGGCACGTGCCTCGGCTGCCTACCAGAATGCTATCCGATATGAGTACCCAGACTCGATGTCTTACTTCTATCTCGGCCGCTCGCTTCAGATGGAGGGGAAATATCAACCGGCAATAGACGCATATACAGAGTTTCTGAATCTCTGCCCCGGCGACGCGCTCGCACGAGAGGGAATACGCGGTTGCCAGATGGCAATACGCGCCAAGTCGAGTCCCAAGACCCGTTACAAGGTGTCGAGCGCGAAGATATTCAACTCGCGTCGTGCGGATTTCTCCCCGATGTTCCTCGACAATACTTTCAACACCATCTATTTCACATCAAGCAACGAGAAAGCCAACGGCAACGACAAATCGGAGATAACCGGCATGAAACGCTCCGACATCTTCTTCTCGACCAAGGATGAGAAAGGGAACTGGCAGCGTCCGGAACCGGCAGGTGGAGAACTCAACACGGCATTCGACGAGGGTGTTGTCAGCTTCTCGCCCGACGGACAGACGATGTACCTCACCGTCGCGCGCCGCGCGCTCGATGCCAACACATCGGTCGAGATCTATACATCGCAGCGCAGCGACGCCACATGGAGCGCACCACAGAAATTCGAGATAACGGCCGACACAATCTCCGCCGTGGGACACCCGGCTGTATCGGCTGACGGAACATATCTCTACTTCGCTTCGGACATGCCGGGCGGGTACGGGGGCAAGGACATATGGCGCATAAACCTCAAGGAACGCGTAGGCTCGCTCGAAAACCTCGGCGAACAGATCAACACCTCGGGCGACGAGATGTTCCCCTACTCACGCAACGACTCGACCCTCTACTTCTCAAGCGACGGGCACCCCGGATTCGGAGGTCTCGATATGTTTGTGGCACGTCTCAACTCTACCGGCGACCGCTGGAGTGTGGAGAATCTCGGTCTGCCCCTCAACAGTCAGGGCGACGATTTCGGCATTACATTCGGCGAGGGGGAATCAGGCTTCTTCAGCTCGAACCGTGGCGATGCACGCGGCTATGACCATATATTCAGTTTCATAAAGCCCGACATCAAGGTAACAATCTCGGGTATGGTACTCGACAAGGATGAGGAACCTGTTCCCAATGCCATAATCCGCATAGTGGGCGACGATGGCTCCAATCAGAAAGAAGTGGCACGCGACGACGGTTCATTCAAATTCAACCTGCAGCGTGGAGTGAAATATGTGATGCTCGCCGGCGCCAAGGGCTATCTGAACGTCAAGCAGGAATTCGAGTCCGATTCAGAAGAAGAGGACGCCGACTACGGCATAGACTTCATCCTCGCCGCAATCCATAAGCCTCAGGTGGTAGAGAACATCTTCTACGACTTCGACCGTGCCACATTGCGCCCGGAGTCGAAAGATGCGCTCGACGAGATGGCCCAGATGCTCCGCGACAATCCAAACGTCACAATAGAGATGGGTTCCCACACTGACCGCGTGGGTACAGATGAATATAACATCGGTCTTTCCGACCGACGCGCCAAGAGCGTTGTCGATTACCTGATAGGCGCAGGAATAGCCGCCGACCGCATGACATGGAAAGGTTATGGCGAGAGTGTCCCCAAGACCGTCACACCGCGAATAAACCGGGAATACCCGCAGTTTGAGGTCGGCACGGTTCTGACACCTGAGTTTATCGAGGCACTTGAAGATGAGGCAGACCGCGAGGCAGCCGACCAGATAAACCGCCGCACGGAGTTTCAGGTCACCTCGATTGAATACGATATGTTTTAGGAGTTAGGCTTTAGATTTTAGGCGTTAGATTTTAGGCGTTAGATTTTAGATTTTAGGTTTTAGGCTTTAGATTTTATTTTAGAGAATTGACTATGAAGGAGATATTGGGATTTTTGCGCGAGTTGAGCAGGAATAACGACCGCGTGTGGTTTAACGAGAACAAGGACCGCTATTTAGCTGTGAAAGCCAAGGTCGAGGCTCTGACGGAGCGACTTATTGCCGGAGTTGCGGCATTTGACCCGGATACCTCACGCCTGCGTCCGTCGGACTGCCTGTACCGCATTTACCGCGACACCCGTTTCTCAGCCGACAAGACACCTTACAAGACCCATATCGGCATTTACATCAATCCTCCTTTCGGCAAGAAATCCCCGACATGCGGCTATTACTTCCATATCGAGCCGGACAACTGCCTCGTGGCCGGAGGGGCATGGTGTCCGCCGTCGCCGCAGCTGCGTGCCATTCGTCAGGACATATACGACAACGTGGATGAGTATATTGAGATACTGGACAACCCAGTGTTCAGACAATATTACACTAAAGTCGGAGACAACCTGCTGAAGACGGCTCCCAAAGGCTTTCCGAAAGACTGGGAGCACATCGACCTTCTGAAGCCACGCGACTTCACCGCCTTCGCTCCGCTCACACAGCAAGATCTCGCTGCCAGCGACCTCGAAAGCCGGGTACTCGACCGTATGCAGGCTGTCAAACCTCTAAACGACTTCCTCAACTACACCCTCGCCCCCGACAACGACTGACAGGGGAATTCCTAAGGTACCACCGGAAGCCAACCGTATCAGCGGTCGGAGCTAACAAGTTTTTTGCGGAGACGGGAGAGGGTCGATTGGGTTATCTTAAGGTATTGAGCAATATATTTCAGGGGAACTATGCCTAATATGTATTTGACAGAGGTACGACGCAGTGTGCCCGAGCTCATGCGCAGGAAGTTGAGGAAACGTTCCTCGGCCGACTTGTTGCTGAAAAAAATATAACGTTTCTCGAAACTGTATGTCTGCTCAATCAGAAGGCCGCGCATCCATGAGATAAGCACGGGATGCTTCTCCTCAAGCTCACGCATCTCGGCGTAGCTTATGAGCCAGACCTCTGAGTCCTCCACTGCCATAAGCGAGAAAATCGATGGTTCATGTGCATAATATGAATGCAGCGACGTGAAGACGTCGCCCGACGTTCCAAATAAAATTGTATCTTCAACTCCATCGGTGACATTGCACACACGGAACAGACCACGGCGGTTGAACACAAAATCGCCGCAGACCGAACCCTGTCGCACCACATATTGCCCTTTCTCGACAGACACAAGACGGGCTACCTTCTCCATATCGCGTATAAGTTCCTCAGTGGGAACACAATATTGCGATAGAATCTGGCGCAAGCTCTTCGGAACGTGGGTATCAGAAAACATAATTCAACCTCCTTTTTTCTTAAAACGCTTCAAAGATAGTAAATAATTTGATATAGGTCAAAAAATTGAATTACCTAACACACCTTTTTTATTATCTTCATAAGAATACACATTATACCAACTTAAATTGAAAGGGTGTGGCCTCGATGGTCACACCCTTTCGCTCTTGCATATCACCGCGATGCGGCAACTTTTATTCAGCAGTTCAAATCAAACTGTGTTATAGACGGGAATCACGTTCATGTACGGTTATTTCACCTGGTAGCCGAAGGTGTAGGTGTCACCGAGGATGGTGCGGGTTGCGGGCGACGCGAGCTGTTCGGTTGAACGGCCTGCACCGAGGCTGAAACCGCCTCCGGTCTTGTTGATGAAAGCTCCATTGACAATGGTCGTTGCCTGACCGGCATTGCAGATTGCATAACCGGGACCGCCGTAGAAGTAACCGCCGTTGATTGTCACCTCAGTGCCTGAGTAATTGGTCTCGGCACCTGCGCAAAATGCGTGTCCATAGGAATTGGTGGATTTCTGGATGAAGTCACCGCCGTTGATGACAACCTTCACGTTACCGTCAGCACGTGCACCGCTGTTACCGAGGAATGTTCCACCGGAGATAGCTACCTGATGCTTGACATTGCCTGAACCGCCATTAACATTGAAGGCGTACTCGTTACCTGCTGTAACTGTCCCGCCTGTGACTACAGCGCGGTGGGCAGTATCGAACTCGTTGGCCCAGTTCAGCATGAGACCGGTACCCGCCACATTCGTCACTTCGCCACCGTTCATCTCCAAATCGCCGTTGGTATTGATTGCGTAGTTGTATTTGCCGGTAGCTGTAGAGGAAACGACACCGTTATTGATTATAATCTTACTGCCTGATGCACCGATGAGCGTGTTGCCCTTTGAAGTCAGCTCGCCGTCACCGTCGATGGTCAGCTCAGACTCCACATTGAGGGCATTACCCTTGACAGTCAGCTTGTGGCCGTTGAGATTGAGCGTGGTGGGAGCAGTGATGTTTACCGTACCGTCCTCGGCCGACAGGTCGAGATCCGTGCTGAGCTTAACAAAACCACCGGTGGCGACAGCCGCCTGAAGAGTAGCGAGGTCGGTTACAGTAGAGGGTTTGATCAGCTCCACACCAGCAGCTGTATTGTTCGACTGGTTGATGTAACTGCCGAAATAACCGGAAATTTCACCCATCTGCGTACCGGGCACCACATCAGAATAGGGATGTGCCATGTTCTGGCTGACGGTTCCACCGTTGATTGAGTTATCGCTGACGGTCTTGGGATTCGCGGCCTCACCATAGTTGACATGGCCGAAGAGCCCTCCGATATGACGGTATCCTGTCACCTTTACATTCATGGCCTTGTTGCCGATAAGGGTGTATTTACCTTCATCCTGCTGACCCATGATGGCACCGGCTTTGTCTGCGTTGTCCCACTCGGTTCCGAGCTGTTCGAAGTGTGCGTTGACCTCCACGTTCTCTGCGGTACAGTAGTTGACAGAGCCATAACCTTTGCCAACAACGCCACCGGCCCAGCGATAGGCATCGACTGTGGCATTCTTGACGGTCACGTTCTCCACGCATCTTCCGGTATAAATCTGTCCGAGAGCTACACCAGTAGCGAATTTGGCGGGAGAAGCGGCGAGAGTGTTGACCTTGGCACCATCTATCACGAGATTGCGAAGCTCACCCTTGTTCGATCCATTGCTCTTGATCGCACCGAAAAGACCGGCGGGAACTGAGGTTGTGCCGAGGGTGATGTTCAGGTTGCTGATCACATGGTCCTGACCGTCGAATATACCGTTGAAAGGCTTGTCAAATGTTCCGATGGGAGTCCAGTTACGGTTGCCAAGGTCGATGTCGGTGTTGAGCTTCACTGTGATTCCGGCGAAGTCAGTTCCGGCGTTGACCATGCGTGCCAGACCGGCGAGCTGAGCCGGGGTATCGATGGCATACTCGGTGTCGCTGACCTTGCGCGGGTCTTCCGCACTGCCGTTCCAGATGTCGGTAGAGCCTTCGAAAATAGGCTCGATCACAACATTCCAGTCAGACGAAGAAGTGAGCAGCGAACCATAGATATTGGTACGGTAGTTGCGTTTGGTGGGCGCGTGGGGCACGGATACAGTCTGAATCGGAGCCGATGCAGAACGGCTGTCGGCAGCATTCATTGTGATATCGCGAAGCGGCGAAGGCTCGGTTACGAGAATGTAGGCCGAAGTCAGATAAGTGTAACCTGCCACGGGGAAGTCGCCGAGACCAGCGTCAACAGGACGCTTGTAGGGAAGCACAATCTCCTCCTCGTCCGAAGCCTCTCCCGAGAGAAGGTCGAGCATTGTGCAGGCTGTGGTAGCGATGCCGGAATAGACATAACTGCCATATTTATTCTTCACAACCTCAGCATCAAGATCATCCGAACCGAAATTCACCTGAGCCATAGGGCGGTAAAGAATGACATCCTCCTGAGTGCTCGAACCGGCCTTGTAACCCTTGCGGACCTGATAGAAGCAGTCGTCATCGTAACGGAAATAGGAAGAGCTGCTACCACCTGCCATCTGGGCATAGTTGACGGTGACCTTGTGGTTCTGGGCATCGAAGTCATAAACGCTTGTATTACGAAGGGCAAAGAAGACGATGTCGTAGCTCATGCCGCTGGTGAGCTGGAGAGTCACCGATGCCTGACGGTTTGACATGGTGGCAGAGCCATCGGTCACATAATTACCGTTGTCGTCATAGACGGCATAGCGGAGCTGGGTGGCAGAGAGTCCGTCGCCCATGGCGCGGGTGGCAGTCTCATCCTCGATTACGGTTGAGAAAGTTACGGTGCCGTCACCCTTGGTGAGGTCGCCGAGAGTGTCGTCGGAACAGGATACGAGTCCGGCACCGAGAGCCGCAGCGGCGAGTCCCGCCGCAAATATATTCTTGAATGTCATATGAATTGTATTTGTGTGGGGGGACGTGCCTGAGACAGGAATGCCTTAAACGGCACGTCCCATTTATGAATTGATTGACCTGTTAAACCATCAATTGAAAGGGGTGGCTACATCCGAACCATCGGCATACACCACATTCTTAACCGTGAAGTTGTGGCCGTTGCTGTTGAGGGCTGTGTTACCCTTCACTACTACTTTCGCACCGGCATTCTCCGCACTGTTCACGAGCAGGATTGCCGAAGGCTCTGAATCGCCGTCCCAAGCGATAGCGTTCTTCATGTCGATGCTGTTGCCCTGTACAGACACATCGGCCGTAGTGATTGAGTTCTTGATACGGATACCGTTTACCTTGCAGTCGATTGTGTTGTCGTCAACAGTAATTCCGCCAAGACAATTCTCAATCTTGACACCATCCTGAGCGGCACCTGTGATAGTGTTTCCGGTTACTGTGGCATCAAACACGAGACCGGCAGTATTGGTCGAAAGGAACATGCCATGATATGCAGCATTCTTGATAATGTTATCCTTTACAATCACGTCACCCTCGATGTCGAGAAGGTAAAGCGCGTTGGCATTAGAAGCTGCGTCATCAGCCATCTCGATAGTACAGCCCTCGATTGTCATGTTCTCAGCGGTCATGGCACCATTGCCGTGATGCTGCACGGCGACAGCAGGTGAAGTCATTTCTGTGAAACGGCAGTTGCGAAGCACGGTATTCTTGGTTGTAACAGCGTACTGAGGTGTGAAACCCTCGTTTACGAATGTCACGCCTTCGAGGGTGAGATCCTCAAGCACAGCAGGGCGCACAAGATTACCATTCTTGTTGAAATTGAAGCTTCCGAGCGATTTGTCAGATGTCGGGTCACCCGTAACGGTCAGGCCCTTGATGTTGCTTCCTCTCTCAAAGGCGATTGCGGGATATTCCACATCCTTGGCCACGTTGATTGTGACAGGCTGCGATGTCTCGCCGATGTTGATTGTGCCGACAGTGGCGTTGATATCGAGTGTGAGCGGCTTGTCGAGCTCGGCGGGAACGGTGATGGCATCAACCGGAGTGTTAACGCGTACTTCTCCACCCTGAGCCAGAGCGGCATCGCCGGCATAGTCACCGATGTTCCACTCACCTTCCCAGTTCTCATCGATGATGATGTTCCAGTCTGAAGTCGATGTAAGCAGAGAACCATAGATATTGGTACGGTAGTTGCGCTTCATCGGCGCGGTGGGAACTGAGAGAGCAACCTTGGGAGTTGTTGCAGCCGCACCGTTGAACACCTCAAGACCGAGATCGGCCACATAGCCCTCGGCAGGAACAAGAGCGTAACCCATGGCGACATACTTGTAGGTCTTACCCTCCGCGGCCACGGGGAAAGCCTCGGCTGCGAGTGCTTCATCATACTCCATGAGAGGGAGCTTGACCTCGGTCGGTTCCCCTTCGGCCTCGCCGGTGAGGACGTTGAGCACAGGATAAGCGGTCATTGTCATGGCGGCATTGATACCGTCGGGGAAGTCACGGCCGGCAGCCTCACTCTCAAGGTCGTCGGAACCGAAGTTGATCTGAGCTACCGGACGGGTCAGAGTCACCGATTCAGCCGCGGAAGAGCCGGCCACATAATCCTCGCTGATCACATAGAAACAGTCGTCATCGATACGGGCACCATCTGCGCTTCCCTGATTCATCTTGCTGTAGTCGATAGTGACCTTTCCGGTTGCGGTGTCGAAGGCATAGACACCATTGTCGCGGTATGCGAAGAACACTATGTCGTAGGTCTCGGCATCGAGTAGCTGGAGAGTGACATTGGCCTTGAGATTGTTGAAGATCGCCTCTTTGGTTGTCACGAGCTTACCGTTCTGGTCATAGACGGCACACATCAGGTTCACGGCCGACTGTCCGTCGCCGAAGGCACGTGTGGCGGGAGCATCGGCAAGAGTGGCCGAGAAGGTAACATTGCCGTCGTAGATTGCGGGGTCCGAAAGATTGTCGTTCGAACAGGAGACGATTGTCAGCGCGGCAGCTGCCGGTAGAAATCCTCTCTTCAGGATGTTGGTCAGTGTCATAATTTTCAGTTATATTATTGATTAATTGATTTTTGGTTCCCGGCCGGCCCGCAAAGGCCGACAGGGATGTTGCGGTGATTACTCGCCGATGAGTTTGTAGGTCACGTTCTCTACAGTGTTGCCGGTAGTCTTGTCGCTGTTGCGGTTACCGTTCACCTCACCCCAACGGTTCTCAACCTCGGCTTTGGTCTTGTAGCCGTTGGTGAGATCCTGGATGATCTGCACGTTCTTCACAGTGTTGCCGGTGACGGTATAGTTGCCGTAGCCGACTATGCCGGCGATGTCGCGGTAACCGGTTACGGTCGCGCCGTCAACGGTGCAGTTGGTGATTGCGGAGTTGCCGCCGGCGGCAGGGTAGTAACCCATGATGACACCGGCCTTGTCGCCGTCGTCGTATGCGCCGTTAACCAGGCGGGGAGTCGTAATGACCGTGGCGTTCTTAACGGTCACATTGTCGATACCGAAGTTGGGACAGCCGTCCTGAGTATGGCCTACGACAACGCCTACCCAGTTGTTGCCGCGCACCTCGACATTCTCGAAGGTGAGGTTGCTGACCTTGCGCCAGGTGTAGCCTACGAAACCGACAGACTGCGCACCCTCGACCTTGAGATTGCTGATGGTGTGGCCGTTACCCTCGATGTCGGCATTGAGAACATTGGCGGGAGTACCGATTGGAGTCCATTCAACGCCCGTGAAGTCCATGTCAGCCTCGATGCTGATGGTCTTTCCGGTCATGCGGTCGCCGCTGTTTACTGTGGCTGCGATCCATGCCATCTCGGCCGGAGTGCTCACCTTGTATGTGTTGTTCTCAAGAACAGGCATGTCATAGCCCGGCTCCTCGAAGATGGGGTCGATACGCACGTTGAAATCAGCTGTCGAAGTGAGGAGAGAGCCGTAGATGTTGGTACGGTAGTTGCGCTGCACCGGAGCTGCAGATACGGTAATCGTGTTGATGACCTGGGTAGCGTTGCGGATGTCGAACTTGAGGTCAACGATCGAACGGTCCGCAGGAACGAGCAGATAGTTCATCGACACATAACCATACTTTTCGGGCTGCACGGGGAAAGTCTCATTCTCGGGAAGTCCCGCATAGTCGAATGTAACCTCTTTCTGACCATCTACGGCACCGTTGCCGAGGTTAAGCTGAGTGTATGCGGTAGTGGTAACCGAAGTCTGAAGGTCTTCGCCATAAGCGTCGATGACTGACTTCTCAGCGAGGTCGTCTGAACCGAAGTTGACCTGTGCGAACGGACGGCGGAGCACAACATCCTCATTCATCGGGCCGGTCACGGTGAGAGTATGCTTCACGAAGAAGGCATCGCGACTCTCGTCGTTCGATGCAACGGCATCGTAATCGACATCGAGAGTCTGGCCATCCCATGTAACCGAATAGGGTTTCTGTGCGGCGGTTGCAGTAGCTGCACTCTCAGCCCAGAAGATGATATCGTATGAACGACCGGTGACAAGCTTGAGCTGTACTGTGGCTGTGAGACCTGCCATGTCGATGGCATCGTCGCCATCCACGGTCATTCCTGCGATGGGGGTTGTCTCGCCGGCATTGTAGACGGCATAGGAGAGTTTCTTTGCCTGAAGACCGTCGCCGAATGCGCGGGTCATCATGTCGGCCGGGAGGCTCGCGCGGAGAGTGACGTTGCCGTCACCAACGGGAGTTACCGATACATTCTCTTCGCTGCTGCACGACACAGCTCCGAAGAGCATCGCACCGGCGGCGGCAAGCGTAAAAATCTTTACTGCTTTCATTTGTTCTGATTTAATTGATTAAATTGGTTTATTTCAAGTCGTTGTTAAAAACATATCTTTCTTTCGCTCATGTCGGGACGACATCTGCGTATAACCGCTGATCACTTGTACTCGATGTTGAAGTCACCATCGAAGCCGGGATCAATTCCGGTGCTTCCGGTGGCCTTGGAGGTCAAGAACTCACCACGCACTATCGTGCAGCGGTTACGCTTGACAGGTATGTCGAACGATGACACGCGCGCTATATGGGTGCCATCCTTGTGATAGAGATCCAGCTCCGTGCGCACCGTAGATTCCTTTCCGTTGATGAAGACAAAGTCGTGGCCTAACAGAGCTTCCGACTTGTTGAGCTGGCTGGCGGTTGTATTGAAGCTGACACCGGTCGCCGAGTCTACGGGACGGTCGCTGAAATGGTGATACACTGATGGCAGGAAGCCGCTGTAACTTATCTTGACTGCATAATCCGACAGCGAGATTGGCGGCAGGTTAGCAGGGGGTACACCGGCCGACGCGGCTTCGTTTCGGGTGCGGGTTATCTCCTGCTCTACAAATTCCTCAAGGTCAGTCGCTATGAAAGCGTAGGCCGTGAGCGGACGGTGCAACTCCACATCGTAGGTGTCGCGACCCCAATCTTCGGAATTGACATCGGGAACTGTCATGCTTATGTTGCCGACAAAGGCATCCTTGCGGCTGTCGCCTCCGATGAATGGCGAGGCATATGTGATTGAGGTGAAGTCGTCGGCATTGTAGTAAGGAGATAGACCTGTGGCGGTGAGGCTGTTGTCTGTCCAGATGCGTATATCCCAGCGTCCGACAGGCACATCTATATCGACCGAGAAATCTACGCGTTCAAGGTCGGCACGGGTAAGGATGGTCTTGCTGTATGCTATCTCGGTTGTTGCTCCTTCGGGATATATACCGATAATGTAGCGGGCACAGAGAGCGGCATCATTGGCACGGGTATTTTTCGGGTATGTCCACTCGAAGAGATCCCACGGCAGCTCATGATGTATGCGAAGAGTGACCTTGCGGTTCTCCGGAGTCTTGGGGAACTCATGCACGCATGAACTTGAAAGTGCCGCGACAACCATGATGGCAAACACTCCGCAAATTCGTGATGCTATCCTGCGGAAGCCCGGCTTGTTAAGATTGTAGCTCATAACGCACCTCCTTTCTTCTGCTTGCAGCGTGGACGCACATAGAACTCATAGCTGAGCGACACGGCGAAGTTGTCGATACCCCAGAATGTGCGTTTGCGGCGGTCTATGACAAGTCCGTTGCGCACGTTGTCGAAGACATCGTAGTCGAGTGCGTAGACTCCGGCTCCTACGGCTACCTCGATTTTCCAGCGTGGATCGGGCAACCGGAATCTGTAACCGGCACCGATACCGCCGCCGAGCGCAGGGGTATTTCCGTCGTGGTCCTGGTAACGTTTTCCTCCGGCGAGAGCGATATTATAATATGCGAACCCGCCATGAATGTCAAGGAAGAACCCGTCGTTGTCGGCGCTTGTCCAGTATCTGAATTTGGGGATGATGGAGAATGTGCGGAATTTCAGAGTGCGCTTGCCATAGTCATAGGGACTCCAGTAGACAGGAAGCTCGAAGCTCCAGTGCGGCAGGATGTCAATCTCGAATGCAAGGTTCTGCCACAGACACGCCCACGCCGGAATATTGGTCTTGAGAAGAATACGCCGTGAGACAGGACGACCGTCGGCATCTACCCAGCAGGGTTCGCCGTGACAATCGCTGTCGAAGTGGCTTTCGGGCGCATGGAAACGGCCGGCCAACCGGGGGTTGATTCCGTTTCGTTCAAGTGTGGACTTGACCTCTTGTTCGAGCGATACTGCCTCATCGCGTTCGAGCGGCGGTTGAGACGCATCGACAACAGATGCAGCCCGGGCCAACGGTAGGCACCCGAAGACAAGAAGCATCAGACAGAACATCTGTCTGAACAACCTGGTCCGACGGGTCTGACCGCGATTCGACGCGGCACAGAGAGCGGTATATTTTAATCTTAGCATCGTTTCTATATTATAGCTCCTGTCAGATGACAGGCATAATTACTATCGCAATGTTTACGAATAATTACTGATGATGTCAATAATAAGCGGCAAATAGCAGGTTCTATTTTATTCATAATGTTTCACATGGTAAGGTTGTATTGAAACTGATCCACCATGCTCTGACTACGGGTTATATAATCAGTATAGCCTTTGCAATTACCCCGGGTCATGCAGCGGCATGTGTCGGAGGGTGCCGGCAATTAACAATTTTTAATCATGTCAGAGGCTGGAGATTGTTTGTAATCAAATGGCCAAATCAATGAAAAGTATGAAAAATCGTTTCCTTATCGCTTAAATAATGGTTCAAAAGCAAAAAATTCGTTTCACGCTGCAAATATAATCGGGAAATCAATTATTTCCAAATTTTTTGTAAAAATTTAACCCGACACCCCAAATTTTTACAAGCGGTGCAATCTGTTGCACTATTATTGTTTACAAATTGTCCACAGCTATTTATTGTTTGCCGCAGACAGACAAATCCAAGTGGCGAGACGCCGGTCAGTTGGCTCACGTCTCCATGACGGAAGGTCGGGAGTCTCGCGTGTGCATAAGCATGAGGAGGTAATTATGTTGTCGGTGAGCAGTCCGGCTGCGCGAAGGCGTGTGCGGTTCACGGCAACAAGGTCAAGGTTGCGCGTGCCGATTATGCAATCTGCGAATCCGGCACGGCGGAAGTCATCTGCAAGTTCGGGACTGACTTCGTAGCAATCACCACAGATGCAGGGTCCGAAGGCGGCTTTCATACGCGCGGGATCGGCACCGAGGTGAATCAGCTGTCCGACGGCATTGCTGACGATTCCACCCAACGAACCGCGCCATCCGGCATGAACCGCTGCCACGGCGGGAATATCAGGAGCATAAAGCAATACGGGAACGCAATCGGCGGTGCGCACCCCGACAGCCACTCCGGAGCACATAGATATGACTGCATCGGTATCGGCAAGCGGCGGCACTACCCCATCGCGGCCTATCACCGCCACTTTGCAGCTATGCGTCTGCTGCGGCAGCACCACACGGTCAGCAACTTTCGCGGCATCAGCAACCACTCCCGCACGCACCCCACTCACCCCGAAATCAATCTCATATCCGCTCATAACACTCCATATCCTTCAAGCAACCGCCGAACATCATTTTTCAATTCCGGAATATGACGGATTACCAATCCCCACAGAAATTCCGGTCGCACAGAATCATATCCATGAATAATACGGTTCCGAGTGTTAATTATCTCACGTGCATTCGGTAAATCAAAACCCTTGTCAATTTTAAGAATCCTGTTAATCGCCTCTCCCATAATCTCAGCTTTCCTCTCAACTGCACTTCTCCGTAAGAAATCCTTTTCGAAAACTTCATATCGCATCGGGTAATCGACAAAATAACCCTCCATCTCCTCGATTGCGCGATATACATCATATAAATATACGGGAATGTATTCATCCATAAATAACCTGCTTTTTTTTGTCAACCAACGCTTTGAAAAGGGGATTTAGGTTGTCGCCGTATTCTATCAAATCAACTTTTCTACTGAACAAGGCTTCAAGTGCATACTTTAAATTGAAATAATTACGTACGTAATCATATTTATCCGGATTCATAGGTTCGAAGTCTACAAGCATATCAACGTCGCTCAAGTCATTGAACCGGTTGGTCAATATTGATCCAAAAACGGCCAATGACTTAACTTTATGCAATTTGCACAATTCCACAATGCGACTAATATTGAGTTCTATCAGTTTCATAATAAATCTTCGGAATAATAATCCTTGGCAAATATAACGAAAAATCCTCTCATCCGAAAAATCCTGACACATATTTATAACAAATTCACCTCAGGAACTAACAGAACCAACGATTACGGGTATCGGAAGAATCAATTGAAAAGAGGTTCGCAGGCGGGAAAAATGAGGTTACTTTGCAGTCGTAAACAACAGGTAATAAAATCTATGGTAAAATGAATACACCTCTAATCACATGGGGCTGCATTGTCACCCTTTTCATAATAATAATGAGCGTTCAGCTGCTCAATCAGTCAAGACTTCATCTCAAAAGAAATCATCAGAAAGTTCTGGAATTCGGGTCGGAACGCGAGGAATTCTTTATCCCGGGCGACCCCAACCCCATCAAATCGGAAGATTACGACTATGAAGACTCCGCTGATTTCTGAGGGCAGCGAGCCATCGACCGATGAGCTGGCTTTATTCCTGTCAAGGTATAGTGCCTGGCTGCTCGGCGCGGGAGCCACGTGTATGCGCCTTGAAAAGAATGTGAGCCGCATAGCAGGCGCGTTCGGCCGACGCGTGGAAGTAACCATCACACCTCGCCACATACATCTGTCACTGTGGACAGAGGGTGAGCCTGGGGCTATGACAACTATTGCATCGGCAATCCATAAGGGCATCAGTTTCAATCTTAATACCGAACTCAGCAAGCTGAGCTGGGAAATAGCCGACGGCAAGATTGATTTCGTGGAGGCCGCTGCAAGATTCAGGGATTATACCATGAATGACAGTCAAAACAAATGGTTTGTTCTTATCGCGGTCTCTTGTGCCAATGCTTCATTCTGTCGTCTTTTCGGAGGAGACCTGACGGCAATGGCAATCGTATTCATCGCCACGCTTGCAGGATATTATCTGAAAATGCTTATGTCAGGACACGGAGCCGACACCCGGCTGATGGCTGTAGCCTGTTCCTTCGTCTCTTCGGTGCTTGGAGCCTCGGGACAATTGTTCGGCCTTGGCACGACTCCCGACGTGGCAATCGGCACAAGCGTACTCTATCTGGTACCCGGAATTCCTTTCATCAACTCCTTCAGCGACATGCTCTACCGGTACTATCTCTGCGCTTTCAGCCGGTTCATGGATGCACTGATACTGACATGCTGTCTGTCATTGGGGCTTTGCGCAGGGATGTTATTGATGAACGCCGGCATGTTTTAGAGTGCGTTTGAATTCAAACCCACTTTTAAAGCCGACAACACTCATTTTATTATGGAAATAACCGGTCAAATTTTTCAAGATGCATTGTTTGCGGCGATTGCCGCTATCGGTTTCGCAGCAATAAGCCGCCCGCCACGCAGCGCATATCTATATTGCGCACTCATAGCAGCCGCCGGGCATTCATTGAGATTCATTCTCACAAATACCCTACCGTTTGTAAATATATTACCCGCATCGCTCACTGCAGCGTTTACAATCGGTGTTCTCGCTGTGCTGGTGTCGGCAAAAGCTAAATTTCCGGCGGAGACATGCCTGTTTCCTGCATTGCTGCCCATGATACCAGGCATTTATGCCTATCGCACATTCGGAGGTCTCGCCCTCTGCGTTCTGGCACAGTCACAGGCAGACTTCTCGAAATATCTCACACTTTTCGCCTACAACGGCATAATGTGTTCGGGCATTCTGCTGTGCCTCGTGCTCGGAGCCACACTACCCATATTTATCTTCAAAAAAATATCATTCCAAGCCACAAGATAACGACAGAATGATTATATTTGCAAAAATCCACTTCATATGGAACTACGACAATTGAGATATTTCGCCAAAGTGGCGGAGACATTGAACTTTTCGGAAGCAGCGCGAGTGCTCCACATAACCCAGAGCACGCTGTCGCAGCAGATAAAGCAACTGGAATGCGAACTTGGCACTCCCCTCCTCACCCGCAGCAGTCACAAGGTGGCTCTCACTGAGGCCGGAGAACTGATATTGCCTCATGTCAAGCTGTCGCTTCACGAAGCCGATTCATGTTCCGAGAGGATAAATGACCTCAATGAAATCACCACCGGAAGTCTCTCGATAGGCGTTACATATTCCTTCAGTCCGATTCTGACAGAGACATTGCTACTGTTCATGAGGCAGTATCCGAAAATCAAGCTGAATATCTTCTACAAGCCGATGAATGAACTGATGGTGCTTCTGAAGGAGAGAACCGTTGATTTCGTGCTTGCATTCAAACCCACTCAACCGGTGGAGGGTGTGGAGTCGCACATGCTTTTCCAGAACCAGCTCTCGGCCATAGTCAGCACTGACCATCCACTTGCATCGAAAGAGAAACTTACAATTCCGGAACTCGCCCGTTACGATCTCGCGCTGCCTACCAAAGGGTTGCAGGCAAGAAACGCGTTTGACTGCATGATCTCCGCCCATGACCAATTCAAAATCCGTATTGAGCTGAATGAAGTCAACATACTTCTGAAACTCATACGCCAGAGCCTTCTGGTGACTGTTCTCGCGGAGGCTTCGATCCACGACGAAACCGGCGTAAAGGCAATTCCCCTCGATGTGCCGGAGAACGAGATGTCAGGATGCGTACATATACTCAAGGACACCTACCGCAAACGCTCCATGCAGGAGTTCATACGTATGCTCGGCGAGTCACTCGCCGTCCGCGAACGCCAGAACTTCTGGCTGTGAACCGTATAGGATGTCAGAGGACGAGGTCGGTGTAAAGGCGGTCGAAGGTGGCGTCGAGGAGACGGGCGGCGGATTCGGCCGAGGGGGATTCCTGACAGGGAATCAGGCCGGGATGGGGACGCGAGGTCTGAATGACACAGCTCTTGACCGCTGTCAGCCAACGGAAACGTTCCTCGACCGGATTACCCGACATGGCCGTGGTTTCAGGCCCGAACATCGCAAGCTGTTGCTCCAACGCATCGAAATCTGCCCGGGCATCAAATGCCGCGAGACGCGCATGGTCGAGCGTGAAGGCACAGCGCAACCAACGGCGGCGCTTGCACATCATCAACAGGCCGACGTTGATAAACTCCTCACGTTCCACACGAGGAACGTAACGGAGCACGGCATATTCATAAAGCAACGCGTTTTCGTTAAGCCGGGCGTTGCCGTCAGGCAGTGCGTTCTCGTTAGGCAAGGCGTTCTCGTTCATTGTTGGCTTGTTTTACAAAGATTGATGAATTTGCCAGTCGGCTCGTGAGAAATTCCTTATAGACCATCCGTTTCTCGGCCGGGGTCTGAGGGTCGTCGGCTGCTGTCAGCCATGAATCGGGTATGAGGTCAACGATTTTCGACAAGGTGCGCGGCGTGATGGCCTGACGCATGAGCTTGTCAGCTTCCTCCAGGCGTGTAGCCTGAGACAGCAGGGCATGATTGCGGATGTAAGGGAACGGGTCGAGCGCGGCCTCGGCTGGATTGCGCCAGGAATGGTGGAAATAGAGCGACGCGCCATGGTCAATAAGCCATAGTTCATTGTTCCATATGAGCATGTTGGTGTTGAGCCGTGTGCGGTCAACATTGGTAAGGAAAGCGTCGAGCCATACAATCTTCGAGGCGGTGAGCGGATCGACCCGGTTGACCGACGGATCCATCGTCATGGCCCGGTCGAGGTAGTGCAGCCCGAGATTCAGTCCCTCGCTCGCACGGAGCAGGTCCTGTATCTCCTCGTCGGGCTCGGTGATTCCGAACCGGGAGTCGATGTCAAGAAACACAACCTCCGGCACCTTGAAGCCGAGCGACTTGGCAACAAGTCCGCCCACAAGCTCGGCCACAAGTGCCTTGGTGCCGTGGCCGGCACCGCGAAACTTCACCACATAACGGAAGCCGTCGTCGGCCTCCGCCAGCCCCGGCAGCGAGCCACCCTCGCGCAGAGGCAATATATATCTTGTCAAAGATTGAGATCGTAATTCCATACTGAAATGTTTTGACCGGAGCCTCCGTACCAAGAAACCCCTCTGCAAAAATAACAAATATATTTCAAAACAGATGCGAATGGAAGGGTACTTAAACCTTTTGCGGAGGCATTATGTTATTCTCAGCACATCGACATAAAAGGAATCTACTTACTATAGAAAGCGCGTTGACGGGACACCAAATCCAAGAAAGACTATTTGAAAAGAATCTTCTTGCCATTCCTGATATAGATATTTCCAGACACAGGAGTTTCAACCTTTCTGCCGAATAAATCATAGGTACAGTTATCCTGTATTTTTTCGCTGAATTCTACATCATTGATACCGGCAGAAGGGAATTCATCGGTCTCAATAAAGTTGGTGAAATAACTCCATCCCCAAGCATTGCGGTATAAATCAGCAGAACCGACAGGCACATATACCGGTGTATTCTGGGGTGTGCGATTCATAAAATCACTTCCATATGCCCCAAATGGCGTATTGCCGGGATTTAGTTCGCTGTCTATACACGTTGGTGGTATTTTGGCCATACAATAGATACTCTCCACTCCTTTCCAATATTCGCAACACTCTGCTCCCAAAGTCTCCAAAGTGGATGGGAAACAGATTGTCTTTAATCCTTTACAATAATATAGTCCCTCTCTGTCAATAGACTTCAAGTTCGAGGAGAGGTGAAGTTCTTGAAGTGCTCCGCACTGCCAGAAAGCTCCATACCCAATTTTCTCAATGCTGTTTGGCATAATAAATTCCGTCAGTTTGATACAGTCGTCAACAAAGCCTTCAGGAATTAATGTCGGGCCTTCGGGGAAATGAACTTTTTCAAGTTCATAGCACAATCCAAAATGATCGCTTCCCATGAAAGACTGGCAAGAATTCGGAATGATTGCCTCTTTTAGACGAGTTGCATAGAAAGCGGCATCGCCGATTTCCTCCAAGCCTTCGGGAAAATTACATTCCGTGATCTTACTTGAGAAAAATGCACCGTCATTGATTCTCTTCAATGTTGTCGGCATGATAACCTTACCGTTTAATGCCTTACAGTTGACAAATGCCATATATACAATTTCTTCAACACCCTCAGGAATGATAAGAGGATTGACATTCAGGCTGATACAATCGGAGAAGCATCTTTTTTTGATCTCCCTTAAAGAAGATGGAAAGTTTACTTCTGTGAGATTTATGGCATAACAAAATGCACTTTCACCAATTTCCATCAATCCCTCGGGAAGTATTATTCTGCGAAGAGGCATACAATCTATGTACTCAGAACCCGGAGCAAACTGCTCCGACTGATACCAAAAAGCATTCTTCGGAAGTTTGCCGCCATCTATTATCGCATATTCAAGGTTAACTACAGTCACACCACCATAGAAGCTACTGCTCCATATCGTATGAAAATCTGCTGCATTGACCGGTCCTCGAACAACAAGGGAATCAATATCATTGGTTTCGCTACCAAGCACAGATGCAAGAGTCCCCGGTTGTGTTACTGTCACATCCTTGAATTTTACCTCAGAGCGAGTTGTTTTTCGGACTCGCACATTCCGTGGAAGACCCTTAGTATTATTACTCTCATCGCCCATCTCTGAATCTTGAGGTGTGACTAAAGTCCTTCCATCTGAATAGTCCGATACGTTGCCCAAATTATAGTAATCATAGCCCTGGGCAGAGAGCTGCGTAATCGTTGCCACCAAGGTGACAAATATGATAAGTAATTGCTTCATAATATGAAAAGTATTAATCACACTATTGTCAGAATTGATTCTGCCAACAGGAAAATTTGATTAGTTATACTCAATGATTGCTGCCTCGATAGATAAATTTCTTACCATTACAGATATAAATTTGATTCTGTAACAATTTATACACCTTACGACCTTGCAAATCGTAAAACCTATTGTCCATTATTCTGTCAGATGATACGTTTTCTATCCGAGCCCATGGGAATTCATCGGTTTCCTCAATCTTGAAAAAACAATCCCAACCCCATGTAGTGGAATATGCGGTCTTTGTACCATAAGGAACATACAATGTAAATTCTTCATTTTCATCCGGTGGGGAGAATGGCAATTCATCCGGGTTCAATGGATCTTTATTGCAAACGGGAGGGATATTTGCCGCACATTTCACTTCGTGCAATGTCTTTGACATGGCTGCAAAGCTTGAAATTCCCAATTGACACAATGCCGGAGGAAGATTAACCGCATTTAATGCACACCCATAAAATGCGTCTTTTCCAATCACTTCAAGCTTTTGATTAAATTTTATCTCTTGCAAATTTGCACACAACATAAATGCGGAATCTTCTATACGCTTACAGTTGGCATGTATGTTCAATGTTTCCAAACCGTCGCACATGCTGAATAGTCCAAAGGGTATGCATTCGAGGTTTGCAGGCATAACTATATCTTTGATCTTTTTGCTCAACTGAAATGCCATATCTCCAATAACCAAACATGTATCGGGAAGGTGTACACTGATAAGTCCACAATCTTGAAACGCGCCTTGACCAATTTCCTCGAGACCCTCCGGAAACGTAAGATTGTCGAATCTTGTCATAGAAAACGCATGTTCTCCAATTCTTTTCAATGACTTAGGAAGCATTGGTGCAATGGTCAGTCGATTGCATTCGTTGAAGGTCTGATACTTTATCTCCTCAACGCCTTCAGGAATGACTATTTCGCAGTTAAGCCATCTGTCATAGCCAAATGCTGTAGATCCAATTTCTCTCACAGTTGAAGGTATGTTTATTTCTTCTATCCCCATGAATGGGAATGCGGCTTTCCCGATACTTACAACACCTTCCGGCAGAATGATACGTCTTATTTTAAGCCAGAAGCCTGTCTCGAACTGTATGGGGTCGTACATGGCATAATCCGGAATCGCATTGTTCTCCATTGTTGCGTTCTCAAGATTCAGAACTTGCATATTACCATATACAGCACAGTTCCAGATTGCCTTGAAGTCATCCTTGTTCATTGGTCCAACAACAACAAGGGAATCTATTTCATTACCCTTATTAGCTTCCAAAATGGATTTCAACTGACCGTAGTCATCTGTCACGGCCTTAAAGCCCACAAAATTCACGGCTCTGTATTTCGATTTACGACATGATCCCGATATTTCAGTATCTTGCCTACTAATGGCGTGTAAGGGTAATGATAATGATTTATTGTCTACTTCAACCAAATCTACAGGCACGGCGTGCGAAATACCATCCATGATTTCTGTCTCCTCAAAATTTGATGGCAGATAGATTGCACTCTTTGAGGCAAAGGTCGGAATGCAAATGGAGAAAAATACTCCAATTAACATGAGAAAATTTTTCATATAACTGCGTTTTATTGTTTCAGTATCGCAAAATTACTATCGGGAAAATTTTCAAACAAGAAGAAAAGTTTGACGGCTCATAAACATATAATACTAAATAACAGCTATTTATACCCAACAAAAAGATAGATTATTGTACAACTATCCGCAAAGTTTGACAATCAGGTTTATTTAGCGTTTGTGAAAAGAAAAATCAGTCATGAGAATCATGTCCTACAAATTCTTCATAAGTTTACGAATGTAGATGCCTAAATTTGTCTGATGCTCGTCAATACCAAGTTTCTTGCGAACATCACTGCTTATATGGTAATGTCTTTTCAGTTGCATATATTCCCCGGCTTCTTTACCACGAAGCCCAATCGCATAAAGACATACATAATTGATTTCTGATTCAGTCAGCATGTGTTCCTCCAAATATTCTATAAATCTGGGATGAGATACTTTGAATGCAAGACGTGTAGTGTTCATAAACTCATCTTTATCCTGAATAATCCGGTCTCTCCATGCCCCGTATGGTTTGGCATAAGAATCATTGTCTGTAATCTGTGTGGCCAATAAACCATTTAGCATTTCTATCCTTATTTTGATTGCATCTTCTATTGGTTTGGCAAGATCTTTTCTTTTCTCCAGAATTTCTTTGAGGGATGCACTTTCATCCTCTAATTGTTCAATTTTTAGACGGAGATTTTCTGCGACCAATAATTGTCGTTCACATTCCAGCTCGGCTTGATTATTTCTTAATTCAAGATTTTCGTTTTCTCGTTTTAGATTCTCTTGTTCAAGTTGTAATCTTTTATTCTCTTGCTCTTCCTGTAAGTTCTTTGCTTTACTTAATCGATAACGGTAATAAATATATCCGGCTATAATAAGCAACACAAAAACAAAGCATAGGATAAGCCATATAAACTTATCTCTCTTATGAAGTTTCAGCAGATTGGATTTCTCCATCTCATGACGTTCTTTGGCAAACAATAAATCATGAGAAAATATACTCTGATGAATAGAATCTATAGTGGTGGAAAAATCCCGATAAGCAGTCAGAGCTCCGGCATAGTCTCCGGCTTGTTCCAGTATATCAGTCTTAACAGCTAAATATTTCAAAGATTCGTTTGCACCCGAGGTGGAATCAATCGAATTCAAGCATTGATGAGCTTTAACAATATCACCAATTTTAAAATAAGCCTGAGCTACATCAATTTTAGTCATATCATTAATGGAATCTGCCGGACTATAATAATTCAGGAGATCGGCGATATCTTCTTTATCTCCAAATTTAATAGCATATGACAGCAGGTATGGTGATATCTCAGAAGCATATTCAGGGTTAATTTTGACCTTGCTGTGAGCTATCGACATGATACTGTCAGCTTTATTTTTATCACCGGTTACAATACAGCCATCCAAAGCGTTGGCAATACTTAGTATTTCATAGTCGTCACGCCCCAACTCACCATATAATTCAGCAGCCTCAAGATTGACATTAATAAAATCGTCAAACTTATAGGTCGTGACTAAAATCGTTCCTTGAGCAACCAGAAGATTTGCCATTGTCAGAGTATCCGAGGAGTGTCCAAAACACTCCCTGCCGCGCATGAAGCTTTGCATGGCCAAATCATTATCCTTTTGATTCTGGTATATACGACCTTGATAGTAAAGTGTCCGCAGCCTTTCATCAGCAGAACCGTTCTCAAGGTAATAGTCTATTGCAGGTTGGAGGACATCAAAAGTGGTTGTGTCAATATAGTTCTTATCCAAGGCCATTGACATCAATAACGCATATCGAGCCTTTTCCTCATCATCTCCGAGTCTTTCTCTATCTATAGATGACAATAAAACCAAGGCAGAATCAGGTAATGAGGACATCAGGTTCTCCGCATTGTCCAGCATAACCCAAGCCTTGGTCTTATGGCCACAGCTAATAAACATCACCATAAACAGCAATGTCAGTGTCAGAAATATGAATAGTATAAGTTTCCTCATTCTGTTGTAAACTACTATTTATGTTGTAAATTACTATCGCCATACCTCATATTGCCCGACAATTTCCTCACCATAGAGATGCCAGCCTCCGGTCAGCACGAATCTTCCCGGTAAGAATACTTTTCAGCCGATTGGTATTCGCCATAGCAATTTTTTCGTAAAGATAATGAAAATTTTTACTTGTGAAAACATGAATTTGGTAATATGATGATATTTTTGTAATTTAGCCAAGAATAAAAAGATTTGACGGATGGGAAAAAGGAGCAGGGAGTTTGACGAGATGTTCCGCGAAGCCGAGATTGACAATCTTGTGAATGAGGAAGCGGTGGCCTACAGCCAGTCGCGGCTGAAATATGAAGAAACATTGGCGGCAGTCGACTACGCCTCAAACAGTTCTTTCGAGCGCGGCATAGCCATTGGAGAGGAACGTGGGCGCGAGGCTGAACGCATGGATACCGCCAGCCCCGGCAGCGAGCCCCCTCGCGCAGAGGCAATATATATCTTGTCAAAGATTGAGATCGTAATTCCATACTGAAATACTGAAGTGTTTTGGCTGGAGCCTCCGTACCAAGAAACCCCTCTGCAAAAATATCAAATATATTTCAAAACAGATGCGAACGGAAGGATACTTAAATCTTTTGCGGAGGCAACATGTTATTCTCCGCCCATCGATATATAAGGAATCTACATACTATAGAAAGCGCATTGACGGAACCCGCTCCACGAAAGACTATTTAAAAAGAATCTTCTTGCCATTCCTGATATAGATATTTCCAGGCATAGGAGTTTCAACCTGTCTTCCGAATAAATCATAGGTGGAGCTGTCTTGTATTTTTTCGCTGATTACAGCATCATAGATACCTGCCCATGGGAATTCATCTGTTTCTTCAATCTTGAAAAAACAATCCCAACCCCATGTAGTGGAATATGCGGTCTTTGTACCGTAAGGAACATACAATGTAAATTCTTCATTTTCATCCGGTGGGGAGAACGGACCACAACCAGGATTAAGGGTGTCTTCTTCGCAAATGGGAGGGATTCTTGCAGCACATCTCACTTCATGCAACGTAGAGGACATGGCTCCGAAACACAAGGCACCTAATTGTTGCAATGTTGGAGGAAGATTAATGACAGTTAGTGCACATCCGTCAAACGCATAATTGCCTATTGACTCGAGGGCTTGATTGAAACTTATGTCACTTAGTTTTACGCACCACATAAAGGCATCATCTTCTATATGCTTACATTTATTGTTGATCTTCAATTTCTCCAAGCCGTCACACATTGAAAACAGCCCTTGGGGAATACTTTCTAAATTTTCTGGAAGTTTTATTTCTTCTATAGCCCAGCATAACTGAAATGCCATGGGACCGATAGTCAAGCATGTTTCTGGCAATGTAACATGGCATAGTGCAGTATTCTGAAAAGCACCTTGACCTATTTCCTCGAGACCCTCCGGAAACGTAAGATTGTCGAATCTTGTCATGGAGAATGCGTGTTCTCCAATTCTTTTCAATGACTTAGGAAGCGTTGGTGCAATGGTCAGCCGGTTGCATTCGTTAAAGGTCTGATACTTTATCTCCTCAACACCTTCAGGAATAACTATTTCGCAGTTTAGCCATCTGTCATAACCGAAGGCTGTCGAGCCAATTTCTCTAATTGTGGAAGGGATGTTTATTTCTTCTATCCCCATGAATGGGAATGCGGCCTTCCCGATACTTACAACACCTTCCGGCAGAATGATACGTCTTATTTTAAGCCAGAAGCCTGTCTCGAACTGTATGGGGTCGTACATGGCATAATCCGGAATCGCATTGTTCTCCATTGTTGCGTTCTCAAGATTCAGAACTTGCATATTACCATATACAGCACAGTTCCAGATTGCCTTGAAGTCATCCTTGTTCATTGGTCCAACAACAACAAGGGAATCTATTTCATTACCTTTATTGGCTTCCAAAATGGATTTCAACTGGCCGTAGTCATCTGTCACGGCCTTGAAGCCCACAAGATTCACGGCCTTGTATTTTGATTTACGGCATGATACCGATATCTCAGTATCTTGCCTACCAATGGCGTATGAGGGCAATGATAATGATTTATTGTCAACTTCAACCAAATCTACAGGCACGGCGTGCGAATATGTTCTTGAAATGTCAGTCTCTTCCTTAGCATAGCCAGGGATTGTTGCAACTGCCAACAAGATGATTGTTGTTATTATCTTTGTCATGGTTATTTGTTATTTTTGTTAATTTGTGGCGATTCTAAGGAGAACCAACGTACAAAGATACAACCAATAAAAGTAAAACCTCTAAACATTTGTTTAGAGCGTGTTTGAATTTTTTCGTAAAGATAATGAAAATTTTTACTTGTAAAAACATGAATTTGGTAATATGATGAGATTTTTGTAATTTAGCCAAGAATAAAAAGATATGACGGATGGGAAAAGAGACTTTCATGAATCTGATGACCGACTTCGCTTTCAAAAAGCTCTTCGGTGAACAGGCAAACAAAAGAATCCTGCTGAGATTCCTCAACATCCTCTTCGCGCCCGAGGGCAAAGAGGTCAAAGATGTTACCTTCCTTGACAAGGAGGTCTTGCCCGAAGGACCCGACGGGAAAAGGATTCTGTACGACATATACTGCGTATCGGCAGAAGAAAAGGAGCATATCATCGTGGAGATGCAGCAGGTCTACCATGATTTCTTTGAGAACAGGACGGTTTTCTACTCATCCAAGGCCATGGCAATGCAGGGAAGGAAAGGTGGCAACTACAACGAGCTGAGACCCGTATATTCGATTTTTCTGGTCGACTTCCATTTCCCGCACATGACTAAGAAAACAATGCACGACGTGCGGCTGATGGATATTCACAGCCATGAGATCTACTCGGATCTCTTCAGGATGCTCTTCCTTCATCTTGCCGACGCAAAACATGACTGGGACAACTGCACAACCGACTACGACAAAATATTGTTTCTTATTAAAAACATGCATAAGATGGACAAGGATTCAAAAGCATACAAGAGCAGGGAGTTTGACGAGATGTTCCGCGAAGCCGAGATTGACAATCTTGTGAATGAGGAAGCGGTGGCATACAGCCAGTCGCGGCTTAAATATGAAGAAACATTGGCGGCAGTCAACTACGCCTCAAGCAGTTCTTTCGAGCGCGGCATAGCCATTGGAGAGGAACGCGGGCGCGAAGTTGGAATTGCCATCGGAGAGGAACGGGGACGCGAGGCCGGAATTGCCATCGGAGAGGAACGGGGACGCGAAGCTGAACGCATGGATACCGCCAGAAAACTTCGTGAGGCCGGGATTGACAAAGATTTGATAAAGTCAATAACCGGAATCTCGATATAAGAGTAACTATTGCACATTCAACAATAAAGGTATCGGCAACTACGTTTGGCCGATACCTTTACTGTCAAAATAAAGTACTGCTAATTCCTAATCCCGGTTTGTCTGTAGGGACGCACGGCCCGTGCGTCCGGATTCAACAATTAATAAAAATTGGAATATCACATTGATACCCGGACGCACGGGCCGTGCGTCCCTACAGACATGTGACCGATAAACCGGGATGGGGATACGGTCAGAAGCGGGATTTTTCGGCGTTGCCGGCTCCGGTGCCTCGGTAGCGGTCGCGGGTGGAGTTGAAGCGGTATTGGAGGGTCAGCATCACGGAGCGACCGTGCGAGAAGTCTTTCTGGTTTATCTGCACGGCATCGCTGTACAGCCGCACGTCGCGCTTAGCCGAATCGAACAGGTCTTTTGCTTCGAGCGTGATGCTGAATGTATTGTTGAAGAAACCTTTGTAGAGCTTGGCGTTCAAATGCCACGGTGTGTTCGCGAGCTTCATGTTGTTATCCCATGAGCCGGTCATGAATTGGGCATCCACGTTCAGCCAGATGTCAAAGGGAAGATGCACGGAGTTCTGCCACTGCAACATGAAACCGGGTGCGTTCATCCTCATCGGCGTGCCGTTGACCGGGAGCGTAAGCCACTGCTTCATCACACCGGCATTGACACGCGGCTGCCAGAGACCTACATTGAACAGACCACCCACAAATGCCTGGAAATAATGACGATGGTCGAGATTGGCGGTTCTGATAATTGTCGCCTCGCCGTCAGTGCCGTAAGGTTCGGTTATGTGATATACACCATCCTTGAAGTAGGTGTACGATACCTGTGCGAAAGACTGCCGCCATTGAGCCACATATTCGACCGTCTGCATCTTGGTGGGCTTCAGATATGGATTGCCGGTCTCGTAGGTAAGCCGGTTTATGTAACTTATGGCACCGTCGAGCTGACCGTAACCGGGTCGCACCGTCTTGCCGGAGTAGTTCAACGCCATCCTGACATTACCGACCTGAGTAGCCACGTTGAGTGAGGGGAAGAGGTTGTTGTATGTCTTGCTCTGGCCATCGCGGAGTTTCCCCATCTCATAATAGTCGAACTTGACATGCTCGTAACGCAGCCCGATACCGATATTGAAGCGTCCAAGCCGTTGGCCAATCTCGACAAAAACGGCCATGTTGCGTTCATCGACGCGGTTGTCAGCATCGGGTGTCTCGGGTATATTGGCAGAGAAGATGTCGGTCGTACGGGTGTCTGTGTATTCCTCACCCACCTCAATCCGACCGTGCCAGATGGGATAACTCAGCACCAGCTTCTCGGCAAACATACGGTTGCGGTTGGTGGCCAAAGTATTTACCTCGCGGTCAGTCCCGGTCTCTACATTCTCGACATTATGCGATGTCTGGTTATTCTTGCTCCAGAGATAGTCGGCGTTGAAATCCAACCCTAATTTGCCTATGGAACCGTTGTAATACACGTTGGCCGAGTGCATCGGGACTGCCTTGAAACTGTTCTCCATATAAGTGTCAATCCGGTCAGTCATGGCTCCGTTCTGCCATACTTCCGTCGGGGTCTGTCCGGTCATTGAGTGGCGGTTCCATCCGTTGCGGTAATATGCTCCAACACTGTGACGGTCATTGATAAGCCATGAGAAGCCTATCTTTCCGTTCATGTCGTTGTACCGCTCTTTCCAGTCAGTGTGAATCTTCTGGAGATATGTCTGTGTGGAGGTAACAGTGGTCATGTCGTCTGTACGGTCGGTATAGTTATGGCCATACCACCAGCCGTAATTTGCGAACACCTCAAGTCCACCGGTACGATATTTGAGATCGATTGAGTTACCGGTGCGGAAGTCGCGCAGGAAACCGTTGTCGGTGCGCAGGGTGCCGCTGAATCCGTCACCTTTAGGCGGCTTGGTGCGTATGCGTATCACCGACTCCACATCGGCAGCGTATGCAGCACCGGGATTGGTGATGACCTCAACATTCTTTATATCCTGCGAGTTGAGCTGCGAGAGTTCCTGAAGGTCGTTGACCTTGCGGCCGTTGATATAGATTGCGGGAGAACCTTTGCCGAACACCTCGATAGTGCCGGCGTTGTCAACGACCATCGGCACACGCACGAGGACATCGTTGGCGGTTCCGGCAATCGCAAGCGAGCTGCCCTCTACATTTGTCACAAGTGCGTTTCCCTTTATTGTGGTTGAGGGTCGCGAGGCTTTCACCACAACTTCGCCAAGCTCTACAGCCGAGGGATGAAGCGAGATGACACCGAGGTCGCCTGACGCGGGAACATTCACGCTGCGGGTCTCGTAACCCACGAATGAAATTTTAGCGGTAAGGTTGCAGTCCGCATCCGTAGTAATCGAGAATTTGCCTTCCGAATCCGAGATACCTCCGGACACATAGGTAGAGTCACAGTAGAGCACCACATTCACAAAGTCGAGCGGCGCGTTGTTGCCGTCAAGCACACGGCCCCTGATTTCGCGGCCAAAAGCCGGAATGACCGCCAGGAGAGCCGTCAGGAATGTAATGGCGAGCGTTAAGATTTTCTTAGTCATATGCGTTCGTTTTTGTAATTTTTCTGATGCAAAATTACATCTAAAAGCATCTTAACGCCAAATATAAAAGTCTTAATACAAGAAATGCAACCACTTGATTATCAGTAGTTGCATTTCTTAAAAGTCTTAATAGCGGTTCGGCAGGTCTTAATGGGTCTTAACCGGCTGCCTCCTCTTGGAGAAAAGCCACTATATCCTCCTTGCCGGGCACTCCGGTTTTCTTTCTTATGGATGATTTGCGCACATAGATTGTTGACGTGGTCTGTCCGGTGATGACACTGATTTCCTTTGTTGAGAATCCGGCCATCATGAGCACGATTATCTGTTCCTCCTTGGCTGAGAGTGTGTCGCCAAACCTTTTGTGAAGGTTGCTGTAGAATCCCGAATAAAGGGTGTCAATAAGTTCGAACACATTGGGCCAGTTCACAAGCTCGCCGTCAATCTCACCGTCGATTGAGGAGATGCGACGCAGCATCTCGCGGTTCTGTTCGGTGGGAGTCTCAGCCACCATCCTGATTATGCCGAGCTGCTGTAGCATGGCACGGCGCAAGGCCGCCGGAGTTTTATCATCATGCTCCGGAGCGACCGGTGTTGATTTCAGTTCGTCAACCATCTTCTGCAGAGCCTCTGCCCGCTCCTCGTTCTCGCGTTCACGCTGGCGGCGGTGCCGGATAATCCACACTGCCCCGGCAAGGATAAGGAGAGCGACCAATGCAACAACAAGTATGATGACTGTCTTGTGCTCGCTCTTGGCCTTCAGGGCCATCGCCCGGCTCTGCTGCTGCAAGGCTCCGCGCTCACTCTCCCACTGCGAAGCCTTGGCACGGTTGTAACGCTCCTGCTGACGGTTGTTCAGGCCGTTGACATGCACGAGTTTCATCTTGCCGTTCCTCCTGAAGTCAATCATCGCACGCAGTAGATTGCTATAACTGCGGTAATACGTGTCATCCTCTTTTCTGAATTTCACCGCGAAACTGTCGGCAATGGCAAGCTCTTCCGCTGCCCGGCTAAGGTCGCCGGAATTCAGCGCATTCATCGCAAGCTGTATGTGCAGATAGTCGGCAGCTCCGTTGTCGGGCGACGATTTTCTGAATATGTCTCTCACCGCCTCGTCGCTCTCGGATGTGCGACCCATCTCTCCTAAAATCTGCGCACGCTCCAGCTCAAACATAAATTGCTTGTCACCCCATTTGTTTACGCGGGCGTAGTCAATCAGTTCATCGGTCAGCATAAGGGCGGAATCAAGTTTCTCCGCATATTCGTATGCGCTCAGAAGCATGTATTTCGCTTCAATCCGACGTAGAGTGTCAGTTTCGATAGACATCAGCCTCCGTGCAAATGGAATAAGCGTGTCACCCTGATACTCAGCGGCTCCAAGAAGAACACGAATGCGTAGCGTGGGGGCAATCAATGAATCAGGCACATTGCTCAGACCGACAAGAGAGTCAAGCACGGCGATGGCTCCGGGGGTATCTCCTACCCAGAACTTATACCACGCGTAAGCCGCTCCGCTGCGCATATCCCTTTCGTGATCCTTTCCTCGGTAATAATCATGGGCAAACGCTATGAGCGAGTCGCCGATCATCGACCTGTTCTGACGCATATGACCATAGGCTTGCAGGTAATAATATCTGGCACGCAGCGAGTCAATCTTGAGTTCAGACCGGTCAATTGCGTCAAGCATAGCCATGGCGCTGTCAGGATTGGTCCGCATCACCTTCTCGGCCGCATCGATAATATCCCTCTGGCGAGTACCGGATCGCGAGCAAGAGAAAAAGCCCACAGCCACTACCGCAGCCACCAATATGTACAATATTTGTTTCATTAAAGGTCGCGTACAAAATAGACACTGAACTATTCTTCGATTTTCTTACCTGACTGCAAGACAAAGATTTCTTTCTGTTTGATTATCTCTGCGGCCAATTGTTCCTTTGAAGGCAGATATGTCAAATACTTAGCGGTATATATCTGTTTGCTGTCTTTAAGAATTGAATATCTTGCCAAATCTTTGCTTGTTTCAGAGCAAAGGAGGAGTCCAATAGTAGGATTATCAGTTGATGTGCATTTTAATTCGTCATACATGCGTATGTACATGTCCATCTGACCTAAATCCTGATGCGTGATTGGCGAGGTTTTCAAATCGATTAACAAGAAGCATTTGAGGATATAGTTATAAAATACAAGGTCGATGTAATACTCTCCCATGTCAGTCTTGATTCGCTGCTGACGCGCAACAAAAGCATAACCTTTGCCAAGCTCCATAATGAATTTCTGAAGATGGTCAATTATCGCCGTCTCCAAATTCGTTTCCGAGTATGCAGATTCCATCGAAAAACCTAAAAACTCTGCAATCACAGGGTTACGCATGAACTTATGACGGTCTTTCTGATAATTGGCTGTAACCGTCTTCATCTCATCAATGACTTCTCCCTTCTTTGATTCCGGAGTCTGAAGCAAGCGATAGTAATATTGAGAACCTATATTCCTGTCTAATGTTCTGACGCTCCAACTCTCCAATGCGGCCTCCCGCATATACCAATCTCTCTCATCTTCATCTGTTATTCGCATCAAACGCTCGTAATGCGACCAGGATAAATTGGCAGGAAGAACTTGACCTAAATCCAATTCAGCGGACGCTGTCCGCTGAATCTCATCAGATGTCTGAGGGTCTGAATGCTTCACCTTATTTAATTCAATGGGCTGAGTTTGCTGAATTTGTAGATAGTTGAATTTCAGATAAAATTTTCTAAAGTCACGCAGTTGCGTTTCACTATAACCTTTCCCAAATTCTTCAGTGAGGGCATGAGATGCCACCTCTATCACATGCTTACCATATTGAGCACGGGCATTCCCTTGCTGTTCTTGTTCAACTATACGTCTACCTACAAGCCAATTACAGGCCACATTATAGAGATCAGCAGCTTGATATGCTTTTGCCTTAGCTGTATAGACGATTGACTTGAGGTCTGATACGAACTCAACCTCCTCAGGAATCATCTCAATATTATCCGGAATTTTGTCTGCCATATTACAAAATTAGCAAAAAAATCCTGATATACATAACAGTACACATTAATTTGCAATTAATAATTTAACATTATTAAAGAGGCATGTGCCGATTTGCGAGCTTTCAGGTGGTCAGGATGTAGCCTTTTTTCTTGAGGGAGGTGATGGTGACGGCCGGGTCGGTCAGGAGTTTGCGGAGGTAGCTTATCTGGACGTTGAGGGCCATGGAGTTGGAGTAGCTCGCGTCGCCCCAGACGGCGTTGAGAATCGTGTCGCGCTCCACCAGACGACCTGCGTGCTCGGCAAGGATTGTCAGGAAGTTCTACATCAGCGGTGGGCTCGATCTGAACTATCACCGCATGAACGCCGTGCTGTCAGGCATGGACGGCTTTGACAACTCGGGAGTCCACAACGCTTTCCTCTCCTCGCTCTACGCGACACCGCAGATAGACTATGACCGCAACAACTGGCTGATTTCGCTGAAGATTCCGGCCAAATGGCAGCATCAGAGCCTGGACGGGCAGCATGATTATCTGAATCTGTCGCCACGCCTGAGCGTCCGCAAGAAAACATCGGCACGTTCCGAGTTCTCGGCATCGGCGGCGTACAGCCTGATTTCACCGCAGGCATACCTGAACCTCGCGGCTCCGGTGCTCGCCGATTACAGGAACCTTTTCATCGGCACTAACTACGGCAGATACTCACATGATGTTGCGGCGGGTTTCTCCTACCGCTACCGGAATCCGCTGAACGCATTTTTTCTCAATGCCTCGGTTGCGTACAATTACCATCGCTCTGCAGCCATGTCTAACCAACTGTTTATCGACGACATTATCGTGACGACATATGCCGACCGCGTTTCAGACAGCGGCACATGGTCGTTCAGCAGTGGGATAAGCAAAGGATTGGGACACAGCCGCATGGTGGTTGGCTGCGATTTAAGGGCATCGGTAACGTCGGCATCGTCGATGCGCGACAATACCGTCACCCCCTACCGTCAGACCACGGCGGGAATAAAACCATATTTCAAGGGAAGTCTGCTGCGATGGCTGTCACTGAGCTACGATGCGGATTACGGATTCTCGCGCATGTCGGTTGACGGAGACCCGGCCTCATATCATTCGCTGAACCAGAATATTTACCTCACGCTCATCCCGAAAGACCAGCTGCAATTCACGGTGGGAGCCGAACATTTCATGACGCATTTTCCGGAAGGCAACACCTCGAATCTCATACTGCTCGATGCCTCGGCGGTGTGGCGACTGAACAGCAGGATACGCCTCTCGCTCACGGCCAACAACCTGCTGAACAAACATGCGTACCAATACATCAACTACGGCACCCTGTCGCGCACCGAGCACACATTCCGCATCCGCCCGCGCAACATCCTCTTAAACTACAATAAAGATTCTGTTTTTTCAAAAGAAATCATCTATGACAACTTGGTAAAATCATATTTTTTCGCTAAATTTGCATTCAAGGCAATACCATTGATTTGTAATAAAACTCGACGTAAATATCAAAGAACTTCTCCGGTCAACAAAATTATGAATATTCTCGAACTATACGGCCATCTCAAAGAAGGCTATAAAGATTACATATCAAGTTTTATCACTATTAAGGATAAACGAATTAAGGACAAGGTTACAGAGGCTTTGGCTGATGAAAAACTTTGGCCGGAGGCTCTGATTCAATTCAATCCTAATTTTAAGCAAGGTATTGGAGTTGAAGATATGATAGCCAATGGCTGGCCAATACATCCCGAACTTCGTAATTTCTTCAATCGAAATTTCTACACACACCAACAGGAAGCTATAGAATTGGGATGCCAAGGCAAGGAATTTATCGTGACTTCTGGTACGGGATCCGGAAAGTCGCGCACTTTCATGGCAACCATATTCAACCATATTCTGCTTCATCCGGAGGAGTGTAAGGATAAGACAGTTGCCATAATCGTTTATCCAATGAATGCCCTTATCAATTCCCAACAGAAAGAATTGGAAGGTTATAAAGAGGAGTATGAACGTTCAACCGGGAAAGAAAGTCCCATAACATTCGGCAAATATACCGGTCAGGAAAATGACGAAGCTCGTCAGCGAATGCAGGACAATCCGCCAAACATCATTCTTACCAACTACATGATGTTGGAGTTACTGATGACACGCGCCGGGAAAGAAGAATCCCTTAGAAAATGCTTCCTTGAAAATCTTAAATACCTTGTTTTTGATGAACTGCATACATATCGTGGAATGCAGGGAAGCGATGTGTCAATGTTGATACGTCGCATTAAATCGCAGGCAAAAGGGAATGTTCTATGCTTTGGCACTTCCGCAACAATGGTTTCTGATGAGTCTATGACTTATCGGGAGCAGAAGGAGAAAGTGGCAGAAGTGGCTTCATGTATATTCGGCAGCCAATTTTCTGTTGATAATATTATAGACGAAACTCTTGAACCGGGATTTTCGGCAGGAAAAACTGTTTCTAAATCCGACCTTGCAGTTGCAGTCCGGACTGCGATAGATTATAGTGCTGGACTGGAAAGTTTGCAGAATTTTCCAACTGCCATTTGGCTGGAACAGAAGATTGCGCTTTCATTTAATGCTGACGAAAATCGTTATTTCCGAGGCAAGCCCTTGTCTCGTGAGGCGATAGCTACCAAAATGAACGAATACCTCGGTGGTATTGGACAAGAGGTCTGCCTTACTCATCTAAACGACTTTTTTAATTGGCGAAACAATGTCAATCAGACATCCTCGGAGAAGAAGGTGCTTCCATTTAAAATTCATCAGTTTATTCCTCAAACTGGAAACGTATATGCCACGCTCGGGATACCCGAACTCAGAACACCGACTGTAGAGGAAAAACTGTATTTCGATGAATATCCCGGCAATGGTGAAAAACCGATGTTCTTCCCCATTGTATTCAGTCGATTGAGTGGTCATGAATTTTATGTGGTCAACATGAATTCAAAACTGATGCCCTGCACTTTCGATGCCAATATTTATGCTGACTCAGAAGAACCCCACTTTGGAACTGATGGATATGTGATTGTTCCCCATCATGGAGAAGACCCAATGCAATATGCTCTCGACCTTGATTCGGACGACATTCCCGACGACTGGTTCACCACAAGTAAAAACGGAACACGCAAGTTAAAGAAAACTTACGAAAAACGTATTCCCCGCCATATCTGGTTTGATGTTTTCGGCAATTATTCAGAAGCAGAGGATTCGCCGGGCGAGGATTTTGTAGAGGGCTGGTTTGTACCTGCGCCATTGCAATATGATCCGTCTGCTAGAATCGTTTATTCAGGCAACACAAAGGAATGGTCTAAGCTTTCCAAGATTGGAGGTGAAGGACGTAGCACAGCCACAACCATTCTCTCATATGAGAATATCATGAATATGGATAAGGCCGAAGTGCCAACCTCCGACCGCAAAGTCATGACGTTTGTAGACGCACGTCAGGATGCCGCACTCCAAGCAGGCCACTTCAACGATTTCGTAAAGGTCAGCCGAATCAGAAGTGCAATTTGGAAAGCTGTGGCAAACAGTCCTGAGCCTTTAGACTCTACAAATATAGGGCGCCTTACTTTTGAAGCTCTCAATCTTCAGCCATATGAATATCTTCAGCAGCCTAAGCGAGGACATGCATTGCGTGACCAGCAGGGTATTTTTGTCCGTTTCATTGAGACAAAAATATTTGATGATCTCCTTAACAACTGGACTGTGATAATGCCTGACCTTGAGGATTGCGGCCTGTTAAGTATCGGCTATAAATATCTACATGAGGAGATAACAGGAAGCAACGGAGAGGAACGTCTATACGACGTTGATTCTCTCTCTGGATTGTCAGATGAGGAGAAAGAAGAATTTATCATTCAGATCTTTGACTATTTCAGGCACCGTGGTTGTATGAAATCCAACGACCGCACGGAGTCAGCTGTTCAGGATTTGACCAAGCAGATTCGTGATAACCTCAAATCTCCATGGTCTATGGACGAAAATGAGAATATCGCCCCGGCCAAGTATATCTATCTTGACAGACAGGATATAACTCGAAGACTGAGTCACATCTCGGAGAGTGCGGGGCCGCGTTCAAAGATGAGAACGTTCGTCGTAGATTATCTCTCTAAACATGGAGGACAATCAATAACAACCGATGAAGAATATGTATCATACATGCGTCAACTCTTCTCTGATTTGGAGAATTACATTATATGCCAAGACGGTTTGTATCAACTTGATTATCCGGAAATTCTTTGGTGCCGAGGTGATGAGAAGTCTGTCCATCCTGACATGACCCGGTATCGGCAGATTGGTGAATCCGCAATTGTGAAGCAACCGAATCTCTATTTCCAGAAGTTATACAAGAATGTCAACACAGAAAGAGGGGTTCTTGAAGCTAAAGACCATACCGGGCAGGTTGCTAAGGAAGAACGCGAACTGCGAGAACAGCAATTCCGCGATGGAGAGTTCCCGATACTGTTCTGTTCTCCAACAATGGAACTTGGTATTGACATACGTGAATTGAGTGTGGTGGGTATGAGAAATGTGCCTCCCACACCAGCCAACTATACCCAACGCGCAGGTCGCGCCGGCCGTAGCGGACAAGCCGCACTTATCTACACATACTGCCGTCCCCGGAATTCACATGAGAATTATTACCTACGATACCCGGAGAAGATGGTGAGCGGTGAAGTCAAGGCGCCACGAATGGAAATTGTGAATGAAGAACTGCTTAAAACGCATCTCCATTCTACAATTCTATCGTTACAACCAATTCCACAACTCTCTGATGGCATAGCAGAATTGGTCGATTATTCCGACATCAATCATATTGTGTTGAAAGATGAGGTTAAGCATCATCTCAATCTCTCACAGGAAAAAATTGAGGAAATTAAGGATGTGTTCTCCCAAATTACGTCAGATGAATATTTCCAAAAAAGATACAATAAGGAGAAGCCCGCTTGGTTCACTTTTGATTGGGTTAACCGTGTCATCAGGGATTATGCCTCTGATTTCGATAAGGCATTAGAGCGTTGGCGTTCGCTTTATAAAGAAGCCCAGACTCAGATTCTTGAAGCCACCAAGATCATTGAGAACCGGTTGTATGGTGAAAATTCCAATGAAAAGAAAGAGGCTCACCAGAAAATGCGTCGTGCCGAAAACATGCGTGACATGCTTTTGGGTAAGAACCAAGGAAAGAATCGGGAGGAGAATGAATTTTATCCCTACCGCTACTTTGCAAGCGAGGGTTTCCTGCCGGGTTATAACTTCACTAAACTTCCTCAACGAGCCACACTTCAGTATAAGGGTGACAAAGTTGAGTTTATAAGTCGTGCCAAGAGTCTCGCCATCCGTGAATTCGGGCCACACAACATCATTTACAATAATGGAGGCAAGTTCCGCATAAGTCGAATGATGCTTCCAGGCGACCCTCAAAAGCATACATTCATTTATAATCCAAAGACAGGTTACCTCAATAAAGATGCGGCAAACTCAACAAATCATGTTGATGTAATCACCGGAGAACCCCTTCAGGGTAATTCAAAACTGGTTGGTGGATTCTGTATTCCTGCCGGTGATATGATTGCCTCCGAGGAAGAGAAAATCACCTGTCAGGAGGAGGAACGTTCACGCAAATCCTATAAGACCGACATCTTCTTTTCAAGCGATGACCCCAAGGCCATAAGCGAAAGCGAGTTGAAATTGAATGAGACTCATCTGGCGAATATAAAGTATATTCCATCCTGTCGTATCACATATTTCTTGTCTTCCAAGAATGAGGATAATGGTCATGGCTTCCCGTTGGATACTCGCACGGGAGAATGGGTTAGCCAGGATAGAGCCGCGATTCTTCGCAAAAAAGAACAAGAGAATCCAGAATTAGTCGGAAGACTACAATATGTGAAGTTGTTCGCAGAGACAACAGCAAACGCAATATACATCCAGCCCTCTCAGGCTCTTTTGTTGGAGGATAAAGCCGCTGTACGTACATTTCTGTATGCCTTTAAGCAGGCTATTGAGGATGTCTTTCAGATAGAAGGCAGTGAAATCGGCGGCGAAGTTATGGGTGAGGGAGCTATTCCCAACATATTTATATATGAGAATGCTGAGGGTTCACTCGGTGTACTTTCTCGTGTGGTGGAAGAGCCTGAATCTTATCGTCAGGTTGTTAACCGTGCCTACGAAATATGTTTTGATCAACCGGAATATAGTGAATCCGAATTAGCAACATTGTCTCCTGCCGACTACACTAATCTGCTCAATTATTACAATCAGCCTTATCATCAGCAAATTGACATTAGGAAAATCTACAATACGCTGAAGCTTATGCAGGAAGTTACTCCGGAGACACATGTCGCCGGGCAGACAATGGGGTATGATGAGCAATATGTGGCTCTTGAAGCGGCACGGGATCATAACAGCAGCACGGAATATGAGTTTCTGAAATACCTTCATGACCATCGGTTACGTTTACCCGATAAAGCACAGCCCACATTCCCGGATGAATACTACGTGCAACCCGACTTCATGTATGGTAATCGAACTGTCGTTTTCTGTGACGGCACGCCTCATGACCGACCTGAAGTAAAAGCAGATGATTTGGCAAAACGTGAAGTACTTGAAGACGCCGGCTATGTCGTATTGTCTTGGCACTATGCCACACCGATAGCTGAGTTTGTGGCTTCACATCCTGAGATTTTCACCCCTGTTAATTGATAAAAACATGGATTTCAAGACAGGAACTTTAGTTGATTTTCGCAATCGTCCGTGGGTTGTGCAGCAATCCACGGAGAAAGAGATTGTTCTTATAAAACCTCTCGGAGGAACCGATGCAGAGAGTATCGGACTCTACCTTCCTCTATATGGTGATAACTTTGAACTTAAAAGTTATCATTTCCAACCGCCTACATCTGAGGATTTGAAACGTGGCTGGCAAGAGGCGGCACATATATTGTATGATGCCTGCCGATTGTCATTCCGTGATGTGGCCGGGCCATTCCAATGTCTCGGGCGGCTTTCGTTTGAACCCCGCCCATACCAGATGGTTCCGTTGATTCTCGCTTTGAAGCAAGAGAGGATACGCTTGCTTATATCCGATGACGTGGGTATTGGAAAGACTCTTGAATCATTGCTTATAGCCAAAGAGTTGCTCGACCGCAAAGAGATTTCACGCTTTGCGGTGATTTGTCTTCCGCACTTATGTGAGCAATGGCAGAATGAGATTAAAGACAAGTTCGGACTCGATGCCGAAATCATCCGCTCAAGCACAATCAGCCGACTTGAAAAGAAATTGCAAGGTAATCAGAATGTATTCCGCGACATCCCATATCAGGTTATATCCATAGATTTTATCAAAGCCGACAATCGTTATAAGATGTTTGTTGAGCATTGTCCTGACTTCGTGATTGTGGATGAGGCTCATACATGCGCACGCCCGAGAGGAGCAAACAAGGGCCAGCAACAACGGCACCGTCTTCTCCGTGAACTTGCCGACAAGCCAACCCAGCAGATGGTACTCCTTACGGCAACTCCCCATAGTGGTCAAACAGAGGAATTTCAATCGCTTGTCGGTCTCCTTGACAAGAAGTTTGAGACATATCAGTTGCAGACACCCAAGGAGCGTGAGGAATTATCAAAACATTTCATCCAGCGTCGCCGAGCCGACATCAAACCCTATCTTGGCGATGAAACAGTGTTCCCGGAACAACTACGTTTTGATGATAATGAGCAGTATGAGATAGGTGAAGCTTATAAGGCTCTACTCAATGACCTCATAAAATATATCAAGGGTGGCATCAAGAATGCGAAGGGGGAAGACAACCGCAAACAAAGATACATATACTGGGATCTGTTGGCACTGATGCGTGGTGTGATGTCAAGTCCTGCCGCCGGCATATCAATGCTTGAGAATAAAATCAAGAATGATAAGGAATGTTCACAAGCGGAAGAAGAAGAAACTGTTTCCGGTGATTCTGTCTATAAGTTTAATGAAACCCTAAAAGACCTAATCAATGGCGATGACACCATGCCTTCTGTATATCAAAAGGCCTCACGCGGGGAACGCTCCAAACTATCTGCTTTCGTAGAATCTCTTCGTGAGATTCAGGACCGAGACATTGATAACAAGGTGAAACAGGCTCTGAAACTTGTTTCGTTCGCATTGGATATGAAGAAAAGCCCCATTGTGTTCTGCCAATATATTCAGACTGCAGAATATGTGGGAAAATATATAACAGAGCATCTGAAATCGATAAAGAAATACAAAGATGTGGCTGTCGGCGTAATCACATCGCGCCTTGCTGATGAGGAGCGTAAATTGAAGATTGACCAGCTTGCAGAGAATCCTCGCCATGTACTGGTATGCACCGATTGTCTATCTGAAGGCGTAAATCTTCAGCAGGCTTTCGACACAGTAATCCATTACGATTTACCGTGGAATCCTAACCGTGTGGAGCAACGTAACGGACGCATTGACCGATTCGGCCAAACATCTCCGGAAGTGCTCATCTCTACTATGTTCGCTCAGAACAATCCTGTTGATAAGATTATTCTCAATGTGCTTTATAAGAAACAGGAGGAGATTAAGAAGCGTCTGGGAATTTATCTTCCTATAGCAGAAAATGATGCTTCTCTTATGGAGCGCATCATGAATGAAATTCTTGTCCTGAAGACCGAAACACAGGCCGACTTCATGCAAAAGTCACTCTTCGATGATGATGAATTTTTCAAACAACAGGAAGAGGAGCAACGTGAGATTGAAATCCGCCGCGTCGAAGAAGACCAGAAGTTGTCTCGTACCTATTATGCCCACAACAACAAGCAGATGAGTCCGGAGCGGCTCGTCGGCTCACTTCGCGAGGCTCGTGAGGTCATCGGTGGAGTTGAAGACACCGAGCGTTTTGTTATCGGCGAACTCCGACATTCCGGTGTAGAGGTTTTCCAAGATACTGATTTATGCTACCATTTCGTTGAAGCGGCACTGCCTAAGAGCTTGCGGACAAGAGGATACTTCAATCCTGATTCAAAGGGTATAGTCCGTATCTCATTTGCATCTCCAACTCCGAAAGGATATGCCTATATTGGACGTAACCATACATTTGTAGAAGATTTGTCAAGAGCCGTTGTCAACGACACTATCAATGGCGGAGAATTAGCTGCCGCCCGTGCTATGGTTATGGAGACCGATTCTGTTAATATTCGTACCACTGTCATGCTCATGCGAGTGCGTAGTGTAATTAAGGATTCCAAGCAATCCGACTGTGAACTCGTTGGTGAGGAAATGATTTTCATTGGTTACCGAGGTGCAATTGACCGTCACGACTTCATTCCACAAGAGGAATGCAGACGATTATTCTTTGAGGCGAAGGCTTCGGGCAATGTGGATGGAGCCGCACAAAAAGTTGTCTTCTCAAAACTCACAGACTGGATTGCCAACGAAGCCTCCCTGCGCCACAATACCGATAAAATCGCTCTTGAACGTGCCAACCGTCTTGTCGAGGCATTCGCCAAATACCGCACCTATGTCAGCTCCACAGAATATCAGGTGGTGGAACCGGTGCTCCCGATGGATGTTATCGCTGCCTACGTATTTATCCCCAAACTCAGCTAACCGATGGACTACACAAGCATACATATTCACGGACATCTTCTATCTGACGAAATACTTCATCAGATAGAGACTGACAAGAATCTTGTCGGTAATCGCGAAGCGGATTTCCAACTCGACTCTTCCCTTCAAGAAGCAATCGACTATGCATGGACTATGCTCAGGGCCAGCTGGGGATATTATCTTACCCGCAGTCTTCTTAATGACCAGTACGGTACCAAACGAAGTCGTGAATTTATTGAGCAACTACTTTCCCGCCTCGGTTACCATCCGCAACGTCAGCAACGATTTTTACAGACCGACAACGGCGGGTCTTTCAACATCCAGTATCTATGTACCGACGAGGGTAATATGCCTGTAATCGTAATCGGCGACCGTGCAGGCATTGATAATGTGGATTCTATTGAAAGATGCTCTCTTGACTTTCGTGCCAAAGGCAATCGGCGCGAGAGATCGGCTCATGCCACAATGCTTGAATACCTCAACTCCACGGAAAATATCTATGGCATAGTGGCAAATGGTCCCACACTCCGACTTATCCGTAACTCCGGGCAACTCGTCAAGCAGACTTACATTGAGTTTGACCTTCGCCGAATGTTTGAAGAGGACAAGTATGCGGAGTTCTGCCTGATGTTCCGTACACTTCATGCCTCACGTTTCAAAGCCGAGGGTGACAATCAATCTGTTATTGAGAAATACTTCAATCTCAGCATTGAGAGCGGCAACCGTATCCGGGCCGGTCTTTCCCAAGCTGCCCAACGTGCAATGGAGATTATTGGAAACGCTGCCGTCAAGGGCAATGGAGAAAGGAACGAAATGTTGCGTCAACGTATTCAAAATGGCGAAGTCACAGCCGAGATTCTCAACAAACAGCTGATTCATCTCATCTACCGTCTTCTCTTTCTCTTTATTATCGAAGACCGTGGACTGGTCTATGATGGCGACACTCCCGAAACACACCGTTGGAAAGAAATCTATAAAAAGTATTACGCCGTTAGCCGCTACCGCAATCTCTCGGAGTTGGCTCATGTGCGTAGCGACCGATACACCGACTTGTGGCAAGGTCTTATGGATTCTTTCCGTCTTTTTGAGGATGAACAGTTCGGGAAATATCTTGGTATCAAACCTCTTGGCGGCGTATTGTTCAATCCCGATACCCTTTCATTGCTTAAAGATTGCGTAATCTCAAATGCTGCGGTATTTGACGCATTCAATGCCTTGAACCGTTTCCGGGATGAATCCGGACAAATGGTGAAAATCAACTATTCTTCACTCGATGTGGAGGAATTCGGTTCAGTGTATGAAGGCATACTTGAAAAACGCCCGGAATTGACAATCAGGAATGGCGCAACAAGTTGGGAATTTGGCTATGTCGGTGGTCTCGACCGTCAGTCAACTTCAAGTTACTACACCCGTCCCGACCTCGTGCAGAGTCTTATCCGAACCACCCTCGAACCGGTAATCAAGGAACGAATCGCAAAATATTCTACTCCGGAGGAAAAAATTGCTTCGCTGCTTTCAATGAAGGTTTGTGATGCAGCCTCCGGCTCCGGTCATATCGTGTTGGCTATGGCTCGCACCATTGCTTGGTATGTCAGCTCGATACGTTCAGGCGAAGACAACCCGGCCTCTATGGAATATCGCCGGACACTCCATGAAGTGATACAAAAATGTGTATATGCCGTTGACTATAATCCAGATGCAGTAGAGCTTTGTAAGGTCGTACTTTGGATTGAGGGATATTGCGCCGGTCTGCCGTTGTCCTTTCTCGACCATCACATCCGTTGTGGCAACTCAGTGGTGGGTATTACCGATCTTGACACATTGCTTGACGGTGTGCCCAAAGAAGCTTTTTCGGCTGAAAATAAGGATGCAAAGAAAAAAATCCTTGATATTAACAAGGACGCATTAAAGACTGTAAAGTCAATGCGTAGCGGCACGTCAGACGGATGGTACGTCACCTCACTATTTGGTGGAGGGTTCTACTTCAATAGAATTGACGAAGCTGAAATATCATTGGCTGACAATGTTCGCGAAGTGTCCGCACTCCCTGAAGATACACTTCAGCAGCGCACCGAAAAGAAATCTAAGTGGGAATTGCTGATGCAGTCACCAAGAGTGGAATGCCTTCGCCGTGCGTGTGATATATTCACATACGCATTTTATAAGCAATTTTCTGAAGACGATGACTATAACGAAATAGAAAACCTTCCGCAGATTCCATATACGCGCACCGTATATCATGCCTTGCAGGAAATTTCTGCAATAGATGACCCGTCGGTTGATTATACACCCTTGTCGGATGACTTAAAGGCTGAGGTAGCAGAAGTAGCTGCCAAGCAGCGTTTCTTCCATTGGTGTGTCGAATTCCCCGAAGTCTTCGCCGACGGCGGTGGATTCGATGTGATGTGCGGCAACCCGCCGTGGGATAAACTTCAAATGGAAGATGAGAAGTGGTTTGCCGGGAAAGACAATGATATTGTTGACGCTCCGAACCAAGCCGCAAGGGATAATAAGATTAAAGCTCTTAAAGACACTAATCCCAGCTTGTACAATGATTATCAAGAAGCTCGTCACGCTATAGCCAGCCAAAGTAACTTCGTCAAGAACTCTGGTCGCTTTACCCTAACAAACAACGGAAAGATAGAACTCTCCTCGTTGTTTGCAGAACTATGTCTCAATTTCTCGAAAGAGGCATGGGGACTCGTTTTACCAACGGCGATAGCAGTAAACGACACAAACAAAGATTTTTTTTCAATACTGATTGAAGAGAATCGGTTAATCTCTATCTACAGTTTTGAAAATGAGGAAAAGATTTTCCCTATACACCATAGTTTCAAATTTTGTTTGCTGACGTGTGGTCAACCAAAATTGAATCGTAAAATCTTTAGCGGCTTTTATCTACGACGAATGGATCATCTTTTGGATCCCTCTCGTATTTATCAGCTGCAAACAAACGATTTTGAATTACTTAATCCAAACACCAAAACTTGTCCAATTTTCAGGACAAGTAAAGATGCCGATTTAACAGCTAAGATATATCGAACTTGTGGACATGTCCTAATTAATGACAAGCAAAATCAAAACGCATGGGGGCTTAAATTCGGAAATTTATTCAATATGGCTTCTGATTCGCATCTTTTCAAGACTTACGAAAGTCTGAAAAATAGCGGAGCTACGCTAATCGGATCCAAGTTTATATTAGGGGATGATGAAATATACGTTCCTTTATATGAAGGGAAAATGATTGGGTTATATAATCACCACTATGGGACATGGCCGACAGAAGGTAAGCGACCAAATACCATTATAATCCCAGACTCCAATGACCTTGCGAATCCCTCATCTATTGTATATCCATGGTATTGGATTTCAGAAGAAATTGTAATTAGTGCGAAGACGGCTAAAGGAATAAATACAGCTTTCTCTGTTTTTTTTAGAGATGTAACTAATGCATCAACAGAGCGAACATTCATTGTCGCCGGTGTGCCCGGCGCCTTCGGCGCCGGGGACACCGCTACGCTCGCTGTAA
>OFFU01000036.1_pt1 | contig 131553 bp, 174 predicted proteins | sample 1521451 | NCBI WGS metagenome assembly OFFU01 (sample SAMEA3504106, study PRJEB24116) | mouse gut metagenome | biome: mouse gut; feature: mouse-associated habitat; material: faeces | place: Denmark | collected 2011 | reverse complement strand
CGGAAATCCGGGGGGCCCTTTCTTAGCTTTGTTCAGGCGAAGGCGAGGTAAGGATATGTGGAGCCGCTGGTATTGGCGTATTCATAGGCACGGGGCACCGAACTGCTCACGTTGCTCACCGTGAAGCCGCCGGTGACAATTTTGATCGAATCACGGGGCCTTTCCGCCAGGCATATGGCGGTTACCGGCCCGCTGGTATTGACAATCGGAATGATAACCGCCTTGGGGGTGAAGGAAAGCTTGATGGTCTGGGGTGTTCCGCTTCCGATATAGATCCCGCAGGCGAATTTGTGGGTCTCCAGGATGGTGATGCGCCTGGACAGGGCGGCGGATTCGGCGGCGATGGCTTTCTGCCGGGCGGTGGCCTCGGCGGAGACAGCGCTCTTCCGGGCGGCAATTTCGTCGGCAACGGCCTTCTGACGGGCAGCCGCCTCATCGGCGTCGGCCTTTTTGCGGGCGGCGGTCTCGGTGGCGTCGGCGCTCTGGCGGGCGGCGGCCTCGTTGGCAATGGCCCCCTGGCGGGCGGTCACCTCGTCGGCGTTGGCCTTTTTGCGGGCGGTGGCCTCTGCGGCGTCGGCGCTCTGGCGGGCCCTACTTTCGGCGGCCAGGGCGGCGGCGGCGTCCGACAGGGCGGCCTCCACCTTCCGGGTGTTCTGGTTGAGCGGTTCCGGGGAAAACACGTCGTCGGTCTCGATGAGATTGAGCTTGTAGGTTGTTGTCTGTTGCATATTTTTATCCCTCCCGGCGGGGAGGGATAACGGGGGCCGGGATGTATGTCCCGGAGCAACAAAAGGCGGAGGGGTCGGATTTTTTGACAATGGGTGGGCATTCTTCCGGCATTGAAGCGGGCGGGGCACGCTTCCTGGCCGCTCCGGCCCGTCTCTGGTTCTGCCCGAGGCGGCCCGTCAGGGCAACGTTGCACGCCGTCCGATTTTCTATTGTGAATCGGGCGGCATTGTGCTATAATATCGCAAAACGCAAAGCGAGGAGACGTGAAATCATGAAATTAGGCATCGTGGGACTTCCGAACTTTTCATACCCACATATAGCTCAATAAAGCCCAATATATCTCGTTTTTCAAAACATTTCAGATATGTAAATCCACAAAGCTCCCCATAATTCCATGCAAATCTGTGTCAAAAACTGTGTCAACTTTGTGTCGTCCAGAGGGGAGAGTCTCATACAACACCAACACAGATTTGGATCACTCACCAGAGGCATGAGTGATTACATAGTTGTGCCCATTTATAAGATCGTTCCAGTGCATGGAGCGCTGTTATAAGTAGGCAACCAGAGTAAGGCAGGCTGAGTAATTCAGTCCTGCCTTATTTTTTTCGCAAAAAAATGGGAGCCACCTCGTAAAAGGTGACCCCCAAATTTTAGGTCTCTTGCAAGAACCCGCCGTTCTCCATGAGTTTCTTATACACACGTTCTATGTTCTCGATGGCGAGAACTGCGCGGTTGTTCTCATAGTCTGGATGTTCCCGACAGTATCGCTCGTAGAAGTCAATCTCCGCAAGAGCTTCGATAAAGTCTTCCCGTGTGTGCTTATTACCACGGAGCAGTTCCGTGTTGAAATGTAAAATCCGGGAACGATGTGTATCTGCATTGCGGTCATCGTCGATCCGGATATGTTTGTCCAGACGCTTCCTGGTTTCCAACTGGCCTTCCTCAAGAACATCCAGCTTCTTCAGCACATCTCCATTGAGTGCCTTCCCGATACTCTGCATAATAGCAGACCACGGATTGATCTTGATTGGTGCGATCTGGACAAACGTGAGGAGCAAGAGCAATGCACCCCCACTCCACCCGGCAATTTCTCCGAGATTCATGTTGCATACCTCCTGAAAGTTACATTGTCTCCTTCTTTCCATTAGCGGCAGCAGACTTGTTCGCGTTCAGAACCTTGCTCATGTCGCACATACTGTCGATAAGGTCGCCGATTTTCTCATAGTCCTTTTCATCCAGGTCATAGTCGATTGTGTCAGCAGAGGCTTTCAGCATCGCCAGAACATACGTCTTCTTGTCTGCTCCTACCTCCATCTTGCCCTCGACCTCGGACATAAGGTCGATAACAAGGCTCACGACCTTCGGCCAATTCTTTTCCTTCACGGCCTTGCGAACATACTCCACCAGCTTGATAGCCAGAGGAATGGCGGTCGCCAGACCTGCGAGGACAGAAACAATAAGCTGCAAATACTGTTCCATATTCATTTCCTCCTAATTTAGATTGCGGGGCTCTCTTCGCCCCCCTCGATAGCACTCTCAACAAAGTTGCGTGCTTTCGCTGCGGCAAACTTGATACCTTCACCGTCTGCGCCAGAGTTTTCAACGGTGCTCTTATGGACAACAAAATGTGGAACAAGGCTGACCGCAGTTCCGATTGGTGTGAACACTACCGTCCAGCACATCAAGGCGCCGGTATACTGGTACTTGATGCTGTAAAGGGCAAGGATAAAGCCACCGGCGAGGCCGATGGCAAGGAACAGCAAAACGCTCAGAGCGAGCTTATTGGAGAAGCCGATACTTTGCTTCTTCTTTTTTGTGCGCCTGCTCTTCTTGCGCCCACGCTCGATACGGATAACCATGGCTTACGCCTTGCCAATCATCTGAGCCCAGCGATACAGGACAGTGACAAACTGTTCACGAGTAAGTACGTCGCCCCACATACAGTTGGGTTCTCCGTTTACGGTAGTTCCATTACCAGCAATCAGACCGTTGCTGGTTGCCCATGCACGAGCCTCTGCGGAATAGTTGGAAGCATCGTTGTCCTGAAGCTCCTTCCGCATCTCTGCATACAGTTCCTTGAAGCGTTTTACATCCATGTCATCATCCTCCTCCGTTCCTTGATTGTTTAAGATAGCCTGCACCTCAGCCCTAAGAGCGTCCATGCTCTTGCCATGCTTTGGAATCCAATGCCCCATGTCACCATGGTTACTTCCCATACCAGCCCTGTGGCTTTCAGCATGGTCATTGATGTTGTTCACGCTGTAGCCAAACTTCACAACGCAATAGACATTCCATGCGACCAGCATCTTCCACATCCTGTCGAAGTACACCTGGTTCTTTGCAACATCGTAGCCAATCATGGTGCCACCAGCATAGGTGTGCCCGGCGGGCTCGCATACCTCCCACTGAATACGGCTGTTGTTCCAGCTACCCTTTGTACCAGAACCGACACCCCAGTTTCGGGAGCACTTTTTTGTTGCGGGGTCAAAGCGCAGAGTAACAATGATACGCCCTTCGCCCTTATGGAAATCGCCCAGAAGCGCATTTACACCCCAGCCAGCGCTCGATTTGTTCATGTTCTTGTAAAACACGTCCGCAGCGGGCTGCGCACAACCAACAGAATGGTTCACACATCCATTGGGAGTGATGGTTCGCCCACAGGTGTAAGCGCCGTTGGAAGTGGCATAGCGAATTTCGAGATGGCTCTCAACGTACTGAATACATTCCTGAATTGTCATCATACGCATCACCTCAGATGTACTCTCTGCCCCAATAGGGCTCACCGCCGTCATCCGGCGTTTTCATTACAGCGTACCAGGACTTGCCGCCATCCTTACGGAACGCAGGATTGAGCGTCTTGGAGCAAAAGCCAAAAGCGCTGTCAGCCTCGCCATCATCAGAACGGCAGATGTCTCTGTTACACTCTGTGTTTTTATTTGGGTCGCACTCATAGAACACGACCTTTTCGCCAGTAACGCCATCTACCAAATAGCCGTCACGGGCTACAATGTTCTCCATATTAGCCATATAAACACCTCGATTCTTTAAGCGGCTTGCTCACACTTCGCCCATCATCTTCGTGAAACGATAAAGCACCGTTACAAACTGCTCTCGTGTCAGAACATCTCCCCACATACAGTTTGGTTCGCCATTGATGGTTGTTCCGTTACCGGCAATCAAACCGCTGCTGGTAGCCCACTGTCTTGCCGCCAAGCTGTATGTGCTACTGTCATTGTCTTGGAGTTCATTCCGCATCTCCTGATAGAGACGTTTGAATTTGTCCAAGTCTGTTGCATCGTTGGACGTGTTGGGTTTAGCTGCGAACTCGTCGTAGTACCTCTTCCCATACTCAGCCCTCTTCCTCTGCACACCGATGCTTTGGTTTGCTGGGCGCTCAAAGTTAAACAGAACAGCGTTAGATGCTTCAAGCACAGACGTAGCGCTCTGGAGCACGCTCAGAACGCCACTGTAGCCCTCAGAGAGCTCTTTCCACAGAAAGTCGAGCTGTGTGTTAAGGTCGCCAATCGAGGCGCCACGGGCCTTCACAAAGCCGAGGAGAGCCTCTTTGCGAGACCAATATGTCCACTGTGCAAGACCGAACCCGGCCTTGTCCCTGACGAAATTGGTGTATGTGCCGTTGTCCACAGCGGCGACATAGGCGTTGTCGTTCATACCCAATGGGCCCTCATAACTATTCTGCAGGTTCCTCGGGTTCAATGCGGACTCGGCGAACAAGTTGCCCATCAGGCCAGCCACCCCGAAGTCATTCAGTCCCTTTCCTTTGAAGTACCTCCAAATGGTCACTTCGTTCAATTCAATCACCACCTTATAAAACAAGGTTTTGGTATCCGAAGATACATATAGCGGGAGCCGCCATTGCTGACGGACTCCCGCTTTTTTCGTACTATATATTCAGACCGCTTAGCGCTTTCTAAAGAGGGTGTAGTGCGGTCTTTCTCCACCCTCAATCGTATACCGCATCCAGTCCAGCATCACAATGCCGACCGCCGCCAGTGCTATCCACATGAACAGGAATTGGGGACATATCTGACCCATGATGTTACCAGGCATATTCGAGTAGTCCCACACACCCATACCAAGCCATACATTGATAATAAGTCCGGCGACGAACTCAACTGCAGTGATAGCAATACCACATATAACAGATTGCGCCATCAGCGGCATATCCCATGGTAGCTCTGCACCGAACCGTTCCAACGGAATAGCCAAGATGATAACCGTCAAAAGCATAGTCCAACTAATGCTTTCTGGCCTACCATTCGCCGTCTTCCATACCACTTCCATGAAGAAGTAAAGCGTGCCCGTCCAGACCCACAGCAGGAGGCTCAGGAGGGCCGCTCCTGCGCGTTTTCTGATTACCATGAGTGTTTATACCTTACTGATTAAGGCGTGCTACAATGGCCTCCATTTGCTTCTGAGCGACTGCCAGTTTGGTATTCATCTCGGAAGCAAATGGTTCAGGCAGTTCCATGCCGTAGGTAATAGCGGCGATTTCCTCTGCGCCCTCCAGGCTCTGCACATACGCCTTCAGGGCGTTGTGGTATGTGGTCTGGGTAGTAATAAGGGTCTGGGCTGCGATGTAGATAGCGGCGATTTCCTGAGCGGTATAGATACGGCACACACCGCCGTCCGCCTGATAGGGGAACTCGGTGCCGCCAAGTTCTACGACACGAAACAGGTTGGCGATATTGGACTGGTCTTCGATGCTCAGATTAAAGTGAGCAACGCCCTCACTCAGTTCAAGGTCAACACCGGCCACAATAACGGCGTTGCAAGCGGCGGAAATCTCCGCAATCTTAGCGTCTTTGATAACATTGGCGGCATTATCCTCTCCAACGATTTCAACGGCGTCTTCCACGGTAATCCAGCCCTTGGCGATAGCGGCCAGCAGGCCAGTAGCGGTCAGGTCGCCGTTCTGATACAAACCCTTCAGTCTTTCCTTCATATCTTAGCCCTCCAACATCGAAATAAGCAGCCCGTTGATAATACGCTGCTGTTCGGCAACGGCTGTGCCGCCATCAAACTTGGTCACCAGAACAGTGTCGGCACCGTTAACTTCATCGTGCCCCATCAAGTCATAGGCCACGCTGTTGACCGCCACACCAGTGGCGTCATCCATAGTGGCTGGTGTATAGCTTCCGCTTGAACCAACCTTAATGTAGCTTACTGCGTCAACGACGCCAATCTCTGCGCCAGTAGTTACGCTTACGATTCGATACATTTATGCGCCCTCCTTTGCACCTACTAATTCTGCGATATGCCGGAGCACATCAATATCTGCGTTGAAGAAGTCATGGTTCCAAAGCCAGTGGTCTTCATGGTCTGCCCTCTTGTACGGTTGGCAGGCGGGGTCTTCCCACACCTTGTCCCACCGTGACTGATGTTGCTTATCATGCTTTGCGAGCCTGCTCTGGATTGCCTGCGTCAGCTTGCCACGAAGCATTCCGTTGCCATCATCATTCCTTGCAAAGAACTGATGGGCATTTTCGCTGCAATCAAAACAGAGAGCGCTTCCGTTGTAACAGATAACGCCATCTTTGTTTTCAACCTCTGTCATAGCTGGGAGATTGACTTCTCCGCAAAGTGCTTTGCCCTTGAATCGCTTATGCACAATGTATTTCATTGTTTACCCCTCTCATTCTAAAATTCTCAATCTTCTCTGGTGAAAACCCGAAGATTGCATAAAAAAGCCTGCGTAACCGCAGGACACGTTTGTGGTCGTTGTAGCCTTCCCAGTAGGCCAATATGCCGTTTACAGAAGTCCACAAGTCCTCATATGACATTTCGCCCTCTGCGACCTTCTTACGGAAGGCTTTTATTTTACGCCTTGCTATTTTAATACCCTTCCGATTACCGCTCACAACAACTCTACCTGTCTCTGTCAGAAGGTATTTTGCTTTGCAGTAGCGAAATGGTTTGGTCAGAGGAACAATGCGTGACTTGGATTTGCTGATGGTCAGCTTCAGGCTTTCGGCCTTTGCGATGATAAGACGCATGATTTCTTTCGGGTCTCTATCTGGCGGCACGATAACATAGTAATCGTCCATATAGTGACCGGCGCACTTCAAAGACAGTTGGCACTTGATGTAGTTGTCCAACGCAGACGGGAATGCAATCATCTCGGCTTGGCTTGTCTCTACGCCAAGCGGCAAGCCTTTCCCACCATGTACTGTATTGATTACATCATCACCGAGCTTACGAACGCTTCTGTTCAAAATCAGCCTGTCGTGTCTTTTGAAAATCTCCTCATGCGAAACGGAAGGAAAGAACTGCTTGAAATCAATGAGAATGATGTGGCCTTCTCTGCCCCACCTTCTGAAATGCCAACGCAAGTCCTCTCTAAGTTCTCTTTTTGAAAACTCAAAGCCTTTCCCTGGCAGGCTTGCTCCGTTGTTATAAATCATGCTTGGCAAGTACAGAGGAATAAGAACCTTCTGCGTGTAGACCTTGTGTACTTGCCTGTCCTGAATGCGTGGTGCGTCGATTGGCCGTGTCTTGCCACGTTCTGAAATTGTAAAATGAACATACGCCGCTGGTGTCCATGTGTCTTCCAGAATCATGCGCCTGCGTCGGGCCGTACCTGAAAATAGATGTGTTTCAAACCTTTGTGCGCTGTTCTTCCACCGAACCCCATTGCAACATTTCTTTCCAGCTCGGTACAAATCGTGGAAGTTAAAGACATCTTTCAGCTCTCCAACCTCTACACAGCGCTGTACACGGTTTGCTTCACGTTTGGCTTTTCGCCGTTGGTATCTTCCTGCTCTTCTACTCATAGAAATGTTATTCGCTCTTCGTACAGATGTCTTGTAGGGTGCCGTCTAATCTGCTTAGCTCACTACACATGAAACGAAGTAAGGCACATCCCTCGCCATGCACGCACGATTTCTCGGCGGCGTTCGTGCAGGAGCATCAAAGAGCAGTTTTGGATTTTCATCACGGGAAGTATCTCTCCTTTCGTAAAGGTCATAGTTCACTCGTTTTCAGAGCTACTGCGGTTGACCCAAAACCCTTTCGGGCTTACGAAATCCGGGGCGAGCCCATTGGAATTACTGGCATTGTTGTTGTTCGCGTTGCCGTTGGTGTTCACATTGCAGAAGTTGTTGGCGTTGTTGTAATTAGGAGACCGCTCCCACCAATTCGCAGTAGAACACACGGGAGAAAAAATCCCAACCGACAGGTTTTACAGAGATACACCCACAGAAATCAAAACTTACCTCCCCTTATCACTCTTCAAAACGCTGGTCAGCAGGCCGTTCTCAGTATCAATCAGTTCACCGAGGTCTTGTGCCATACGTTCCAGCTTTTTCTTTGCGTCAGATGACGACACAGAATTTCCGCTCCCGGTTGTGAAGCATCCTGATGGATTTGTCATCATCAACTCGTAACAATGGGCGAGGTGTACATCGAGCGCCATAAGAGCCGCTCTTGATTCAAGCAAATGCTGCTTGCGAAGTTCCTTCCTCGTTGTATCGGACGGATAAATGCTGTTCGCTTTCTCCGCATTGTCTAAAACCTCCGCTGCGAGCCCTGAAACGGGGTCTGCCACAAGCCTTGAATAGCGTGACGATAAACGAGACAGGAAATTGATGGTCTGAACATAAATCTTATTTGCCGTGTTGACAAATTCAGCTTTGCTTTCAGACCGATGGGCTTTTAAGACCGACATAAACCCTCCTTTCATTCGTTTTGGATTTGCTTAGCCCTTCTGCAAATCTGCGAATTGGTACGCCCTTAATCGCAAAGGGTGTACCTTCTTGCGGATACTACAGTTGGGGGTGGGGGATGGGGCCCACTCAATACCGCAGAGGGTGTACCCATCCCCCAAATCGTTTGCACACGCCCACTGTCGTGGGCTTGATTCTGTTGATACAGGATTAGACTTTGAAAGCCGGGGCGAGCCCATAGGAATAACTGGCAATGTAGCCGGACGCGTTGCCGTAGGTGTTCACACTGCAGAAGTAGTAGGCGCCGTTGTAATAAGGAGACCGCTCCCACCAATGCGCAGTAGAACCTGTGCTGCTGTGGCGGTACTTCACCTTTGAGTTTCCAGAAGAATAATAGGCGTACTGCGCCTGATAGTCCTTCTCGTACTGGTTAGCATAGGAACGTGTCCCGAAAATCTCAAACTCAGCCAGAAGCGGGAGATAGTCAGTGGTTGCCGTCACGTTCGCCGTCACATTGGAGCTGTTGCCCTTATTGTCGGTGTACTTGGTCATCGGCTGCATCACCGCACGAAGGTCTGCCGGGAGAGCGGCCATCAGCGTGTTGGCGACAGGGCTTGTCGCACAGGTTGAGGTTGGATTGTTCCCCGTCGCAGAGGTGGTCTTGTCAGAACCGTATCCAGAAGGAGCCTTGTTGGTAGAGCCCAAAATGTCATACCGCATATCGCAAGCTGCCCAGCCGCCATAGTTGGAGCCATACTGGCCGGAGTTCCTGTGGTTCATCTGGAAATACTTCGTGCCGTTGTAACTCTGATAGCTGTTGTAGTAGTTATCAATCAGGCAAATATCCTTGCCGCCGCTTAGAGCCGTCTTGAACCCACCAAAGTGAATTCCTTTGCCCTCTTTAGCCGAATTGTGGTTGAAGCCGAGAATGTAGACATAATACGTCCCATTGATGGCCTGCTGGCCGACTGTACCGTTGATGGTAATAGCCTTGCAATCACCAACAGCCCAGTAGTTAGAGCCTTGGTCTGCTGCAGAAACCGTTCTAATGTCTGCCCAGCTTGTATCGTTGAGTGCCTTCTTATCCGGCATGAACTTTGCCGTGACAGCAACAGTCTTATTGGCAGGGGCTAAATGGTTGCTGCCCGCCGCAACCTTTACGGTGATAGTCGCAGAGCCGGTCTTCTGATTCACATTGCTGATGGTGACAGTCGTGCCGCTCACACTGACCGTAGCAACGCTTGTATCGCTGGAGGTGGCGGAAATCGTACCGTTGCCAGCACGGGTAACTGTCACAGTGGCGGTCAGTGCGCTTGCATTCAGCTCCACAGAAGTCTTATTCAAGCTAAGAGAGCCAGCCGCCTTGCCGATAGACCACTGAACCGTCTTGGCGGAAGTAGAGCCGTCGCTCCAGCAGTAGTCGCCCTTCGGTGTAAAGGTGGCGTTGTATGTACTGGCGTTGGTGCCAGATGTCGTGCCGCCGATAGTCAACTGCGTAGAGCTGTAATTGCTCCATGAAGGGGTCTGGCTGTTCCCGTTATAGGTCAGCGAACCGCTCTGCGCAGGAACATTTGCAATCGCAATTCGATTCGGCACGCCTGTAATACGGTTGGCCGCATTGGTATTAACGGCGCCATCCGTAGAAACAGGGAAGAAAGCGATGTAGTAGGTAGTGCCATTTGTAAGCCCGGTAATGGTAAAGCCGTTGGTGGCATACTGGTTGCGTGTGGTGCTGTTCAGCGCCAGCGTACCGTCTGATGGGTCAGTCGGATAGCTCCCGGTCTTATACACGACCTGCGTGCTCGCCCAGGTGGACACAGTGATACCGTCCGTCACAACGGTGGCGGCTGGGTCACCCCACTGCACAGTGATCTTCCCGTTACCGGCAGCGACTGCGCTCATGCCGGACACATTACCTGGGGCGACAGCGGCAGGAGTCGCGGTGAACTCATCGTCCGTGCTGTCTGTATACGTGCTGCTTGTAGTGTAGGGGAAGAACTTGTAGTAGTACGTCACGCCGTCAGTCAACCCGGAGTCGCAGAAATATGTGGTGCTGTACTGGTTTCGTGTCTTGCTGTCAAGAACTACCGTACCATCCCTGCGGCTCACAGGGGCGCTGCCGGCCTTACGCACCAGCAGGGTGCCTCCCCACGCGGCCAGGGTAGAGCCTGCCACGACCAGATCGTTCGGGTCAGTCCAACTGACATACACTTTCTCGTGCGCGGTTACGGTGGCGATATTAGTCACCGCCGCCAATGCCAGTCCGCCTGTACCGCCTCCACCGCCACCAGCGGGGAAATTTCCAAGAATAGGCATATTGATATCTCCTTTATCTCAAATTAGTCCAGCATGACGATGGTGACCGGGATGTCCAGTTCAGGCATCTCACCATCCGCAGAGATGATGATCTTGCCATCAGACTGTCCAGTGACGCATAGGATTGCTTCCCGTGCCATCTGACGCTGTTCAAATGTGGCGCTGTGCGCCACCTCGATGTGCCCGTTTTGATTTGCTTTCAGTCCAGCCACACTCAGTTCATATGTGTACGGAGCAGACACGCCTGACCAACCAGAAGACACCAGCGTCAGAGTCACGTCAGAACTGTGGTCGGCCTTCTCACCGAGAGCTGTGTCGATCTTGACCATGTTGGAGTCAGTCGTGTTGCTCATCTTTTCCAGCAGTTCCTTGACCTTCTCCTTCACATCGTCTGTCACATAGAGGCCATAGTTCGGTGTTGTGCTCATACGCTATCGCCTCCTTTTAGTCCAGAATGATGATTGTGATTGGGATGTCGCACCCCGGCTTATCTCCGTGATACACAACCGTGAATGACCCATCGGCCTGAGCGCAGATACGCATCTCCGCGTTTGCTGCTGCCTCGAACTCAGCCTGGGAAATATCCTGGGAGAGACCTGCGATACCGTTCTGGTTCGCAGTCAGACCGCTGATGCTGACGACCTGCTGGTTGTTGACCCACCCCGCTGCGGTGAGGACTTTGTGTACGGCGGAGCTTGACGAACCACCGCCATGTCCCCAGCTCAGCCATCCGTTGTTGTACCGCCACAGGATGCCGGTGTCTTTGACGAAATAGAACTTGTTGAGCGGCGCAAGGATCGCCTTCCGCTGTGCCTCAGTATCCAGTTCAATGATGTCCGTGAGCTGAATGCGCTCACCGGCCAGATCGTAGAAAACATTTTTCGTATCCGAGGTCATCAAGAACTGGCCTTCGCTGATGGGAAGCTGCGTGGTGTTCCGCGCCTTACTCTCAACTGTCACGTTTGGATTAAATAAGGCCATGTTGAATACCTCCCGTTATTGACGAAGGGAGGAGCCAAAGCCCCTCCCTCCAATCAGTTTGTCTCGTTGGCCGTTATTAGAACGTGCCCACAGTCAGAGCGACCACCATGGCGTCATGGTCGGTCTTGTCGGCAGCGGACATAGCGCCCGCCTTGCCGTTCGCGCCGGTGCTGTTGTTGGCAACAGCCACGTCCAGCTTCACGCCGTCGGCACCAACGCCCAGGCCGTTGGCATTCGCGGCGTCGATCTTCACGCTGACCTCGTTGGCGGCGGAGATGTCGATACCGTTGCCGGCGGTATACACATCCACCAGATCGTTCACGGGCAGGTAGACATGCTCGTCGGTAGCGGTGCCAGACTTGACATTGATCACGAAGTCAATGTACTTGTCGCCGACCTTCGCGCCGGTGTAGGGGTCGTCAGCGGTGGCGACTTCCTTGATCTCGGCGGACTTCACCAGGTAGTCCTTGGGGATGTTGATCTTGCCGCACTCAACAGCAGTCCTGGTCTCGTCGCCGTTGGGGTAGCGGTTGAGCACATAGGTCTTCAGGTAGCCGGTCTCAGCGGCAGCAGCTTCCTCGACCTTATAGGAGTCAGCGGAGTCAGGGGCGGGGACGAACAGACCCTCCTTGCCGGCCTCAGACGCGAGCTGGAGCTGGTTGCCGTCCTTGGTGGAGAGCTTCACCTTGACGGTGGGCTCAGAAGCAGTGCCGCCGATCTCCACGGAGTTGTCGCTGGCGCTCACGGTCACGGGGGTAATGACGGGCTTCCAGGCGGTGCCGTCCCACGCCTCACCCTTACCGGTGGCCTCGTCGATATACAGCACGCCCTGAGCAGGAGCGGTGGGCTTGTTGGCGGTGCCGTTGTAGAACCGAACAGGCTCGGTATACAGCTCATCGCCGAAGTACAGCTCACGGGTATTCGTGCAGAGATAGAAGCTGTCCGCGCTGCGGGAAGCGGGGAGGTTAGCCTTGAGACCCTTGTAAACGAGCTTACTGATGATTGCCATAATGCATCTTCCTTTCTTGTTGTCTATAATGAATAGTACGAATATATGCAAAACGGGCTATCGCCCTGTTGCATCAGAAATCACCGACCAACTGTCCGGTAACATCTTCCACTGTTGCAATCTCGCTCTCAGTGATGTCAGCGGCGGTGCCTCCATCCGGGACGCCAAAGGTCTTGATTTTTCCAGCGCTGACCCACGTCAGCCTGCTCCCAGTGTCGTCGTTGAACACATAGAACAGGTCGTCCTTAGCGGTAGCACGCTCCTCGTCGTCCGATGTCATCTTCCATGTTCCGTTGATGTTATACACACCAGATGTCAGCGAGCTGATCACAACGCCGTTCCCAGTGATATTGATCACGGGGCGGTTCTGCAGCATGTTATAGTCAGTGACTCCACCGCCACCACCGCCGCCTCCGCCAGACGCGGGCTGCTTGATCCATGTGTCGATATCAGACTGCAGGATATACTTGTCACCAGTGGCAATGACTTTCGCCGTGCTGCCTGCCTGCACTGTATAGGTATTGGTGTCGTCAACGTCATCCTGTGGAACGCCGCGATTAACAGTGGTCGGCAGATTCGCAACGTCAGCTTCTGTGTCGCACATGAAGTGCTTCGCGTGCGGGGATTGACCAGCGATCCAATATGCCATGCTTGTACCCTCCTTCCATATAAATTAGGTTGTAGATACGACGACCGGTTCGCCAATCATCGTATCCCCGGATTTAAGTTGCAGCTCCCTTGTGCCGTCGTCGAAGGCGAGTCCGTCTGCCTTTTCTGCAAGACCGTCTGCAAGTTTTTCTTCCATCTGTTTCTGCATACTGTAGATAAGGGACAGACCCTCATCTGTCACAAGGTCGTCCATGTTGGTAGACGCCATGACCTGCAGCATACATTCGCCGCTCTTGACAACCATAGGGGAGTTTGTCGGGCCGGCGTAGATGGTGAGGAAGGTGGTAACAGGGCCAGCATACCGTGTCAGTTTGCTGGTGACTGGCATGGTGAACTGGTAGTACGATTCGTTATACAGTTCCTTCTCTCGATGAAGCAAGTCGATGTCCGCAGTTCCGTCTGCGCGGATATAGCTCAGATACAGAGCGGCAGTGGCGGGATCGATATCGCCAACTTGCAGAGGCACAAGGAAGGTGAGCTTTTGGTTGAGGTGATCGCCTCTGTGGATCGCCTCACGAACTGTGATGACAAGCTCCATATCATCATTCAGTTTGATATAGAACATCACTTTCACCTCCTGATGGTTATAAATGTGACGCTATCCAGCAAGGATGATGTAGTAGAAATCATCCAGTGTCATGTCACCAAGATCCTCCAACGTTGTATCGCCGAGGTCAGACATAAGTCTGTATCGTTTGAGTTGAGATTCAGAAACCTCCGCGTCAATCCACACGTCCACATCTTCGGGGTATATCAGCTTAATCAGAACTGCTGACATATCTGCCATGATCTGTACGATGGTCTCCGCAGTCTCTATCTTCCTCGCCTTCGTACCGGTAACCTTTGCGTCAACTGAAATGCCGCTATACCCACGACCAAGCGAGTGGTATAGCTTTGTGCCAAGACATGTCACAGCCATTTCAATACCGGCAACGGCATCGAACCCGATACGTTTACACAAGCTCGCCAAAGTGGCGTCCATGCAAATCTCGGTGTCGAGATCCAGAAGCCCTTTCTTCAGTTCGCCCTGAACCTCGACATCGAGAGTAGTGTCTGCACGTAGCGTCAAGATACTTTTCTTCAGCGTATCGGTCACGTTCGCGCCGACCACGATACCGGTATTCATTTGCCCAAGAGACTTCGCAATCTTTGTGACAAGCGGATTGACCGCCATGACCATACCTGCTTCCGCCCGGTTCAGGACGGTCTCCAGGGTGCCGAGATTCTTGGCGTCCATCACGATTGGTTCGTTGACTGGCTTCGCAATATTGGTTGCTTTCAAATCGACAGACGCATCCATCACAGTCTGGAGACTTAGACGCTCCAAACATGTTTTGATAAGGCGGTCGATCTGCGCATTTACCTCGATACCAGACTGGGCAGCAGCAATACGCATCAGTTTGCACCCCTGCAAAACAGCGTCAACGATGATACGATCTGTCACAGAGATACCATCACGATACGGAAGAGACTGGATAAGGATGTCACACTCTATCAGGTGGCGCCGCAGAAAGACATCAAATTGCTTAGCCATACGCCACCTCCGTGATTACACAGGATTCTGCATACTCAGGTTCAGATAGTTTGCGGGGATAGACATGATGGTTGCGGGCTCGATACTGCGCGGAGTGGAGAGTGGGCCGTACTGGAGCAGGTTCCCGTTGGTCAGTGCGTCATAGATGACGAAGTGGGTAGCAGTACCCCAGCTCGCGGTACTCTCAGGGAAGTCGATAGCCGCCGTGTTCGTCACAACGCCGCTGGACGGGGCGCCCAGGCTGGTCAGCTCCATACGGGTGTAGCCGGAACCAGATGGTTCTGTCACGTTGGTGCCATTGATATTCGGAGCAGTTGTACTCAGGCCGATGTAATACTTGCTCGGCAGAGGAGTCAGGGTGCCTGAGCCATAGACATTGCCCGCCACGACATTCAGAAAATAGGTAGTCGTCATTTTTCGTTCCTCCTTGTTGAAATGGGCATAATAAAAGCCGGTCGCTATACGCGCCGGTTACGATGTGATGAAGCCCTTATTGATGTTGTTGATGATATACATGAGCCCTTGCTTTGGGATCTCGATATTGCCTGACACATCCTTGATGGATATCTGGTAGATGTACTTGCCAGACAACTTATATGTCTCCTCCGGGGTAAGCTCAACAGACAGGACATTGAGCGATGTACCGTCCTGGTTCTCCAGAACTGTCATGTCCTTGCGCAAAATCGGTGATCCATTCTTATTATTGAAACTCACGATAGAGAAGCTGCTGATACAGCCGACCATACTGAACGGCTTCTTGCCCTGGTAGAAGTACATGTTGAACAAAAGCTCCTGTGTCTCGCCGCCAACAAACTCAATGGTCGGCAACACATATGGGTTAAAGCATTCAATCATGCGGTATCACCGCCTTTCCTGCTCCTTCGGATCTGCGTCCTCACCGCTCACATTCTCGATAATGTCGCAGCCGGACAGGGTACCAGCCAAACCTTCAAGGATGGCGATACTACCGGACAGGTTGTCGAGGTTTGGTTTTCCCCTGACATACACATTGTTGAGTGCGGCCAGAACAGCCTCGATCCGTTGCATGATTTCGTCTTTCATTTCTTTTCCTCCTTGATATTCACATTGCATTTATGGCGCGGTTCAACGCCGCGCTCAGGGCTGGGAAGTACCATCCGTATATAGTACCTCCCCTTGATACTCCAGATATTGAAGTATCAGCTACACCAGATCTCCAACAAAGGGTGTTGATACCCTGTGCCACAGCGCTGAAAGATGAGGCATACATGATCTTGTCACTCCCCATTTTGCTACCAGAACTGACATAGCTCATGGAATATTTCTTCACGGTTATACCGTATTCGATTGCTTCATTAACTCTATCAATGAAGCTGTTCCACCGGGACGCTGTGAGATTTGTGATCAAGCCTTGGCTGTTGAATGCGTTTGACTCACTCCATGTCCAACTCCATGTATCTGGTTTTGCAACTGACTGCTTCGTCTCAAATGAACCGGAGTCTGTGTAGATATCAAGCCATGTAATATTTGAGGAAGAACCTCCATACCCGAGCTTCGCATACCAACTATATGTCTTCCCAGGGGAAAGACCAGTGATAGTCCTATAGAAGCTCGTCCCAGAACCATCACTGGTGTTTGTCCCTGTGACTGTATATACTCTCCCTCCGACTTGTAACTGCACAAAACGTTTTCCGGTATATCCTTTGTCACCACCAGAAAACCTCGCGGAGAAATTGGATGAAGTTTCTGTATGGCCGCTGAAGGATGCTCTGAATGTTGCCATACGATTCCTCCTATCCGAAAGTAGCTGTCGCTTTGAGGCCAGTCACTGTTGCGCCGCTGAAATCACAGTACCCATGAAATGAGGTATGGTTAAAACCCCAATTTGCATACGCACCACATGGACTTTGGAATATAACGTACGGAGCATCACCCTGATAATATCCAATGTTCATCATATGGTAAAGAGTTGTTCCAAAATATCCATACATACTATACCCGCCTGTCCATCGGTTTGAATATTGGCTCCTGGGCATAACAACAAACTCGTCCGCATAGATCGTCGGGCTGTATATCTCTGTACCGTTGATAAACGTACCGCCTCTGAACGTTCCGTTTGCAATGCGCTTTGCAAGATTTTCCGCAGCTGCAGAATCTGCAAGTGAATAAGCGTAGTTCGCTGTATTCTGTGCTGACGCAATACGGTTGTCGATTTCTGATGTACCAGTCACCGCGCCCCAACTGATACTACCGTCTTTGATATACACATTCCCACTACTGTCAACCTTGAATTTCCAGTTTGCCTTATTTGGAACATAGATCTCAGGGCCGACCAGCGTAGCGCCAGAAGCGTTCATAAGTCCGGTCACGGTTGGAGAGTTCAGCACACCGCTCACAGTCGCGTTGGTCATGTTCGCATGGTCAATAGTCGCCGTCTTGATAGTAGCATTGTTGATGGTAGCAGAATCCAGCGTGGCGCCCTTTGAGTAGATTGTCCCGTCCTTCTTGACCCAGAACTTCGCACGGGACGGTGTATACGACCCGGCCCAAAAAGCATACGCATAATTTGGATTGTCTGCAGAATACAATGGGTCTCCATTGATACCAACCTCGTACCCTGATGTGTTAGATACGAGCTCACTTGTATTGATGGTAAATCCACCGATCTTACCACCAGCCTGTGCGAAAATCTTTCCGCGAAAGTACACACTACCATCACGGATGTCCAGGTAGAAGTTGGAGTTGGTCGGCATACCATCTGAGTCGAGCGTGATCTTGCCCCTACTGTCGATGAATGCTGGTGTTACCGTTGTCCCGCTTGTGGTATACAGGTTGCCATTCCCACCCACGATGCCATACTTCGGGTCGATGATGATCTTCCCTCCGTTATCTTTTTGAAGGATAAAGGTTGCGTTGTTCAGCCAAGCGCCGGAGGCATCCACCTTGAACTGCATCACGCCTGTGTCATTTTCGTTCTCAATCACCAGGTTATTACCGACGATCAGTTTGCCTCCGATGACCTCGGCGTTGACAACGAAGTTGCTCCCCCCGTCTGGTGTGGCAATCAAACCGATGCCAACCTTCGCGTGTTCCCAGTTGTCATCTGTCATGGCGATCATGCGGTCAACCATGCGGATCTGATATCTGGAACCAACGCCTATGGTCAGTCCGGTCGCGTCATACTTGACCGTACCTGAACCACCAAGCACCGCATTCTTTGCAGCATCCAATGCGTCTGACATGAACTTCGATACCTCTGACGCCTGCGACGTTGTCTGGTTGTAGATATACTTGCTTGCGTCAAAGCTGCGGCTGTTCGAATAGCTCTTCTCGATCATGTCTGCGAGAGTATTCGTTTCGTCAGGTCTCTTGAAGCGGTTGGAGAATACGATGGAGAACGCGCTGCGATCCTCAAAGCTCAGCTCAAACTCAATGATATATGGTGTAACAACGTACGGCCCAACATTCAGGTACACGCCTTTGCCAAGCTCCAGTCCATCTCGGAACGGGGCGAACTCCTGCTCAAACAGGAAGTTTCCAGAATCCACAGTGAACTCATAGGTGGGTGTTGCAAGGTCTTTGAGAACTTTGACCGCGTAGTCATACAGCTCCATCTGAACGGAGTATTTCTGATAGTCGCTGACATTGCCGGTCAGGAACATTGACCCGGACGAAACAGTAAACTTCATTGTTGTTCCTTCGTTCGTAGTCACACCATCCACCGTCACAGGGGCGACATTACTTGATAGCCCTGAGTACGTACCGGATATCGTAATGAGACCACTTGAGGCCGTTTTAGTCCCGACGTGGATCGTCCCGGCATACACGCTCATAACGAATGCGCCGTTGTTCTTTGTCTCTACCGTTCCCCTGATAATGTCACATGAGATAGACATACTGCCGGACAGCGCGAGTGTACCGCCGGCAAGTACGAACATCCGCTTTGAGAACTTGCCCGTCAGATCAACCATGGATATCGACGAACTGCTGATGGAAACATTCGTATTAGGTACAGAATAAGATTCACCAGACACAGTGGCATCTACAGTAGACGCAACGAATGTCTTCTCAGTGATATCCTGTTCTGTCATATAGTTTGACAGTTCCTTATACTCACTGTCGGTGAAATACTTCTTGATTGACAGCTCGTCAACGATAGCTTTGATCTCATCTGTGTACGATGCCAGTTCTCTTTTTGATGTATCTATCTCATTCTGTTTGGCATCGATCTCAGCCTTCTTGGCCTTGATGTTCGCGTTGATTGTATTCAGCAGATTCTGTTGGCTCGCTTTTCCGGCGGCTGTTGTTTCCATAGCCAGCGCCTGAATCGTAACGCTCTGCTGATTGATCATGGAGTCAAGCTGACCGTTCAGATCTGTAAGCTCAGCCTGTTCTGCAAGAACCTTTGCCGTCGTAGAAGCCTGCAAAGCGACAAGGCCCTTATAGTACATCTGGTTGCTCAGTACGCTGCTCTGCCAGCTATTCCACTTATCAGCGAGATCCCCCTTGATATCACCGTTCGCAATAAAATACGAAAGGTCATATATCCAGTTGGTACCAGTTGGATTGACTGCACGGATATCCAGATTGTCTGCACCATACGGGCTAAGTGCCGTGACAAGCTCGTCGCTTTTCTCGGTTATATCCAGCTTCTCTACCAGATTGTCGAAGTCAAGATAGATTGGCAGGTTAGCTATCCGCTGGTCGCTGTCATAGACATTGATGGTTCTCTCGTATGTATCGAACACAAATACACAGCGATATTTCTCAGGTGCGCTGTTGTATATGAACTGGAGCAAATAGTTGTCATACCCGTCGAATGTACGATACTTACCAATCAGTGTCGGTGAGACATATCCGATTCTCCATCCGATCGCGGTCTCTTGAATACGACCAAGCACCGTGTCTGTTGGTGACGCTGGGTTCCAAAAGTTGAACGTACCTTCCTCCAGAAAGAACTTTTTAGATTCCAACGTTTTCTCATAGGAGTATCCGGTGACATGCTTGATTTCAGAGATACCGTCAGCGGATGTCTTTGGGTTGATGATTTCATACACGCCATAGTGTTCTGTGTAAATCTGCTTATGACCACACAGATACTTGTATATGGGATTTTCCACACCGTCGATGACGGCTGGAACATCGAATGAAATCTCGCTTGGTTCAGAAAACTTGATGTTCAGTTTGAGTTTGTGTACGCCGGGTATCACGCCGATCACTTTGTCGCTCAGTGTTTTCAGCATCAGCTCTGGCATCTCAGGATTGCCATCCCGGTCGAACTCAATCTTTGAATAGTCGAGATACATCCTGCACCTCCTTACGCTGACACGTTATACAAGAACCTACCGTAGATTGTCAGTGTCCCATTCCCGGTAACAACAAGATTGTTGTCTCCATGGACAAGCCTGAAGAACTTCATACAATCTTTGAACCCATCGTACAGATTGAACTTGTTGTCTTGGTCTTGTATGATTCCATTGCGATTATCAATGTTCACGACAGCGGCGCCGGTAGGTATGTCGCTCAGCAGAAATTCCCTGCCGCCATCATCTGCATTGACAATCTTCAGCTCCGTTGTACCAAGTGCAGGGCGGAAAGAAATATACGGCTTAAAATACTCACGGACTGAGCCGTTGTTGCGGAACAGAATATTGGTCTCGCCGTTGATAGTGTAGCTCTCCTCAAACGGATATCCGTAGGCGTACGGGCAATCACACAGGACGTTTGCTTCAAAAGCAACAGGGAGCCAACTGTGTGCGAGAGGAGTCAGCTTAGTGATCAGACACCGGAACTGGACATGCTCCAAATCCGGCTGGTCGATAGACAGCCACTGATACTGTTGGTGACCTGTCAACCACATGGAAATGTTCTGCAGGTCATACCTGTCCAGCGGGTTCTCCGCGCCGAAGACCAGCTTAAACTCCAGTGGTTTCTGATGATAGTTAACGCCGAAATGTAAAGGCTGGATACGGTTGTTTGTTCGTGTTTCTACGATTGCAGCCTGATTCCCAAAGCTGACATTACCCTGTCCATTCCCGTCATAGTCGTATATCATCAACCCATACATCAGCGATGACTCGCCGTTAAATGAGAATTCATATGAATTAAAAGCCAATCAAACAACCTCCTTCCTTATATGATTGTGGAGGGGAGCATAGCGACTCCCCTCCACTGTGTGGTTATCGTTTGATGTGAAGGTTCGCAAGAACCTCATTGGTGAATTGCCGGTTGATCTCTCTGTGCTGCTTGGCAGTATCTTTGTTTGCCCCATAGATGTAAACATCGCCAAAATGGATAGCCTCGTTCTGGTTGTTCGTTACGGACGGGAGTGGTGCATGTGTTTCATCCGGCCCGCTCTTGAACGTATGGAGCAGACTTGCTATGCCGCCAGACCCGAATGCGGCGCCGAGCTTTTCAGACAGCGCAGTCGTGAAGTCGATCATACGATACAGACCCTTTTGCTTTGGCCCGTCCAGCACAAGCTCCCCCTTCTCCAGGATAGCAGGAACTTCTCTGCGTCCAAGGGGAATCTGTTCGTCAACAAACCCGCCTTCGTGGTAGCAGTTATGCAGTTTCTTACCTACATTAGATGGATTCAATTCATCACGAGAGATCCACCATGTACCGTCTGACCCACGGAATGTTGCGTGTACGCCATACTGATCCAGCTTCGCGGCTTCAACGGCAGCCTGCTTATGCAGCTTATCGTTTGTCTCCTTCGGATTAAGCGTGCTCCACTGAGCCCCGAGCCGCTTCATCCTCCCCACGATAGCCCTCACCATGTCTTCATTCTTGACGTTGGTATCACCCGTGGATGGAGAGACGACTATCGGTTTGTTAGTGCCACCTCCGTCAATACTGTACGAGCCGTTGCTGATACTTGCAAGCTGTGATGTCACACTGGCTATCTCAGCTTTCAACCCGGCAAGCATTGCCTGCACAGATGTACCGTATCGCTGTGCCGCCGCCTCACACTGAGCCCATGCGTCAGTGATTTCAGAGTTCAGCACGCTCCCATACTCATAGTTCCAGTCGATCAGTTCCTGGTAGAGCGTCCTCCAGTTCTGGTTGATATAGCTGATAGCCATATCGTACAGCTTCTGATAAGACGAGATTGTTTCTTCAAGGATAGCGATCTCGTCATCTTTCTGCTTCTCGTATTCCTCCTGCATACTATCCAGGGCGTCCTTTTGCGCGTCACGCGCATAGTCCGCCTGGGTATCTGCAAGCTCCTTCTGGAGGTCAGACATCTCCTCTTCCAGCTTGATCTTCTGTGCCTGTGCGTCACGGCTGTCATCCAGAGACAGGGCATTGATACGCTCCTGAAGTTTCGCAATCTTCTGGATCTGTTCAGCAACCTTGTCCTCATAGTCCGCCTCTTCCTTGGCGGCATCGAGCGCTTCTTTCCGCAGACTGATGATGTCGGCGTATGCCTTCTTCATCTCATTCAGCGCGTCGATCTGCTGCTGGATGCGGTGCTTCAGCATATCCATGACATACTTGATGATGCCATCGACACCATCCTGCATCTGCTCAAGCTCTTTCTTCAGACTCTCCAATGAGGACTTCGCCGAGTCCGCTGTGCGTCCGATGCCGGCTATGGCATTTTTCGCCAGCGACTGGATTGCCTGGATGTTGTGCAGAGCCGCATTGTACTGCGAGTCGCTCAACTCTCCGGCAAGCCGCATCTGCTCAAGCTGTGCATACACAAGACCCCACGTTGCGTTGGTGGCGTTTGTTGTTGCGAAGCACAGCATGTCAAGATTCTCGTTGGATTCTCCGAGAGCGGCAAGCCTCAGCCTCTCGACATACGACATGGCGGTATCAAGAGCAAGCTGTTCTGTCTTCGCAGCGATTACCGCATTGATGCGATCCTCGTTGATGACCAGCAGCCCGTTCTCGTCCTCAAGGTACTGGAGGTACTGTGGGCCGAGGTCATAGATAGCCTGCAGCGAATCAACGGATATAAAACCACCATTTGCTGCATACTCTTCAGCAGCATCGTGCAAGGTCTTATCAACGTCCTGCATCTTGTCCACGAGGTCGGACGATGCCTTCGCCATATCCAACAGGTTATCAACGACCCTATCGCGAACATCATTGATGTCCTTCTCATACTGCCACCACAGCTCACTGAGCTTGGTAATCTCATCGCTGTTTTCGGCGTACCCCCACGCGCGGTATATTTCCGCTTCACTATGGACGGCTTCCTGCATCTGCCGATAGAAGGAAACGATATCGTTGGAATATCCAGAAACACCTTGGATAAAGCCATCGTCCATAGCCTTGTCCATCCGGTTCTCTGTCAGCGTGATAGAGTTCTCATTGGTCTTGATAGCGTTCTCGTGCATAGCTATCATGGTCTCGTAGATTCTGTCACGCACCTCAAGCCATGTAGTAGAACCTTCACGATTTGCCTCGTTCAGATCCTCGATGCTGTTGATCAAACTCTCTGTTTCTTTTCGCAGAGCGTTTGTGGCTTCCTGCATCGACTTGTACTTCCCTTTGGAATCAGCCTGCAGTTCATTGAGGTGTTCCAGGTTACTGATCCACAGCTCGTTCGTGTCAGCGTTATATTCAACGGCGAACCCTAACTCACGGAGATAGTCGATGCTTGACGCAATCGTACCATCCCGCTGGTTGTTAAGATTATGGAGAGCGGCCTGTTCCTCCTTATACGCCTCGATCAACTGCTTCTGCAGTTCGATCTTCTTCTCGTAACTGCCGGCGTCTTCGATCTGCGTCTCAAGGTTCGACACATTCTCTTGGGCTTTGCGGAGCCGTTCAATGGCCTCGCGATATTCGTCGATGGATGCAATATACTCTTCAACCTCAGAAGCATCAGGGGAACTTCCAGATGTATTCTTACCAGTGCTTTCAAAAGTTTTAAGCGGCAAATCTTTCAACGCCTTAAGCGCCGCAATCTGCCCATCGATCTGAGATATTGCTTTTTCGTACGTTGATATATCGAGCTCAACCTGTGTGATGAAATCATCCAGCGAAGCGCCTTTGAAATCAAAGTCGTAATCAAACCCATTGAACTCGCCGCTTGTGACATTCGTTTCAATGCCTTTGCGATTTTTGCCACCGCCAGAGCCAAGCATCTTACCGACTACGCCGGAGACTACACCTTTCCCGATACCGCTAACAGCCTTCGCGGCCTCATGAGCTTGCTTCGTGACAGAGTTGATATCTGTCTTCGCACGCTCCATGTTCTCATAGATACCCATCGCGGCATTATAAGCGGCGTTATTAAAGTTACCGTCAACATCGGTGCATACTTCTTTCGCAACGCGGTCGAACTCCTCCGCGTTGAGCGACATAGCCTGAGCTGCCAGCTTGAATGCTTCAGCCTCATCGATACCGTTATCGATAAGCGCCTGCACCATCTCGTTGGACGCCCTGATACGATATTCTGCAACCTCTTTGGCTACCTGGCCTTCGCCCTCACCAACATTCTTAGCCAGTTCAAGCTGAGCCTGAGCGGCCTCCATCTTGGCTTGCAGTACCAACTTGTCTGCTTCAAGCTCTGCAATCTGGGCGTCAATCTGAGCGTCAAGCTCCGCCTTCTTCCCCTGAAGGAAAGAGTTCACAACATCTTGGTTGAGAATGATCTGCCCATCTGCAGATACCTGTGCATTGTTGAGAATCTCAGGATATACCTTCGCAAACTCCAGCGCCTTATCCAGGGACAGGGTGAACCCGTCCGCCACCTCAGCCTGCAAATCTGCAAGCGTCTGGAAGGAGTTGCTTACGGAATCTATCGTTGAAGCGATATTGGAGAAATTCCTCAGAGCTGCCGTATAGGCATCCAGGTCACCGGTGATATTGCCGTACAGAGCGCTGTAAAGCGCGAGCTTGGCTTGGTTTGCACCGATAGCGATTGTGTTCGCTTCGATCTCCTCATTGACTTCACGGATCTTATCATCCCACACAGCAGTCATTGAGCTATCGCCGGCACTTGCGTGCTTGTTCGTTTGATAGACTTCTAATGTCTCTGCGAGGGCCGCGTTCCGTTCATTCAGAAGATCGATTTCATTCTGGATGTCCGCCATAGAGCTCTGCATCTTTGCATTGGCATTTTCTTTCCACGCTTCAGTGTTGAGCTTTACAACGCCATTCTCTTCGTAGAGGTAGTCAAGGTAATCGTCTGTTGCATCAGCAAGGCTTGCAATCGTATCAGCGGACAAGCCTCCATTCAGCATCTCCTTCTGCGCAGTTTCCAGCAGGCTGTATGCTTTCTGCAGCTCTGATATCCCCTCAGCAAGATCAGAAACATTGCTGAGTGCATTGCCGCCTGACATTGCACCGGTCACAGTACCCCAGTTGTCTGCGATACCCTCTACGACAGAGTTGAAGTCATCGCCGGCAATGCCCATTGCATTGAATCCAGCAACGAATGCTTTGACAAAATCATCTTGCTTATCTGCATCGACAGACTCATAGAGTCCATCGAACATCTGCTTGACTTGTTCCTGGAAATCTTCTGGTGTGATATCCCCATTTTTCAGAGAACCCTGGAGATCGAAAAGATTCTCAAAGGCCGTTTTAACTTCTGGGGAAGCGAGGAACAGAGGACGAAGGATGTAGTCCTCAACATAGTTATGTACCTTCTCTTCCGTATCCAGACCAAGCGATGCAAAGTCTATCCCGCTGATCATGGTCTTTGCGATATTCCGCATCTGACCATTCAGATCGTTATACAGGAAGTTCGTTTCAGCCCAGTAGCTAACGATATTATTGAGACCTTCCCATCTCGCATTGATCAGATTCTCGTAATTGTTGATTACGCTATCCTGACCAGCGATGATGGAGTCAAGCGCGGCCTTGGCGTTCTGCAGGCTGATAGCATCGTAGTTCCATTCAACCGTGAATACATAACCGTTGTTGGTGGTGTTCTGGTTGTCCACCATAACATCGCCATGCATACCAAGGCGCTGTGCCTTCTCAATGAAATCGAGGGCTGCTTGCTGTCCGGCCTCAAGCGTCGAGTATCTTCCGATGTTGGTTGGGAGTTCTTGATTAACGATATCATCATAGACATCCTCCCACACGTCCTTGACATCCTTTGCGCGCCGGATCTGCTTCTCGTATTCTTTCTCAGCCGCTTTAATATTTTCGAGTTCTTCTGGAATCTTCTCGGCAATTTCTGCAGCAGCGGCCTGACGCTGAGCCTCTACGAGCGCATACAGAGACTCAGTAAGAGTATCTGCGGAATAAGACAGAGCGAGCATTGCATTCCCGTTGCTGTCCATACCGAGGTTAAGTTCAGGGAACATCTCCGCGATACGGTTGTTGAGAGACAGGAACTCTTGGTACTCCTCGTCTGTCAGACTTACGTTCTCACCAAACTGGTTCACACCCTTGGCAAGCTCAGCGAACCTTGGGATCACATCGTCCGCGGAATCACGCAGACTCCTGAACTCGCTCTCGGCTGTCCTGACACTACGGATCAGTTCATTGTGCTCCTCGTTCAGTTCTGCGAGCCGTTCTTCGCTGCTCTTATAACCGTTAGCAAGAGCGGTGACAGCCGTGATAACAGCAGTGATACCAAGCGCGATCCAGCCCCACACGGGGATGGATGCCATAAGAGCCTTGAAGCTCGCAGCGAGCGTCACGTTGGCGCCAGTGAGAGTACCCTCTGCCCCGGCAAGCCCAAGCGTTGTGAGGATCTGTTCTCCCTGTGCAGCAGTCAGCGACCCGCTTGCAACAGCAGCTTGGATCTTTGTGGCTAACTCTGCCTTCTCGGCGATTGTAAGATTTGCAATGGAAACCGCCAGAGCATCCGTCGCGGTCTTTTCCGCCACGAGCTTTGCCACAATCGTATTGATCGTAGATGCAGTTTCCGCAGCAGCAGTTGCGCTGCGCATTGCAGCGAGACCAGCTCTGATACCATTGATAGCAACCACCATGGATATGATTGCCGGCAGCAAGAGGTTGATCTTCGCAAGCGCATTGAGCGCAGACAGAATCGCCGTACCGAGTTCGACGAAGAACTCTACCAGACCAGAGCTGAATATATTGGTGCTGAGTTCCTGGAATGTCGCATTGAACGTACCGATCTTACCGTTGATAGATTCCATGTACGTCGCGTTGGCCTGTGTAGCTGTACCGGCAGATGTCATTGCATCTGAGTAGGCGCCGGCAGCATCTTTCCAGTTACCAAGGATGGACGAGATAACCTGGAGTTGTCTCGTACCACCAAGGATCTCTGACACACGGGCCTGCTGCGTATCAGACAGCTTGTCCCATACCTTTGCGATTCCCTCAAAGATATCGTAAATATCTTTATAGGTGTCGGTGGTTCCTTCCACCATAATATCAAATCCGGTCAGCGCCTTGATCTCTTCCGCATACTTGGAGAACCCTTGCGCAAGATCATGGGTCTCTTCTCCAAGAGCTTCAAGATCTGACTTCGCTCCACGGATACGGGCGGAGACCGTCTTCAAAGCTGTACCAACTGTGGATGCGTTCTGGACAGAAGCATTCGCAGCGGCAATCAGACCGGCTGACTTCTCGAAGCTGGTGTTCGCCGCATTCAGGGCGGCACCGGACTTCTCATAAGCCTCCATCATTTCACTGGCGGAAACCGCGTATTTCTGACCGACCTGCACCAAAACATCAGCCACATGCTCTGCCTCAGCCACATTCATGTTGTAGCCTTTGATGATTGAGGTCAGACCAGTCGTTGCAGCTTCTGTGTCCACCGCAGCGACGTTGGAAAGAATTGTCGCATACTCCGCGAGCTCAGATGCGTCAACCAAATTGTAGCCCAGTCGGCTGAATGTCTCGATGGAGCCAAGCACATCTTTAATGCTTTGACCGAGATCCTTCGCCAACACGGTAGCATTCTGGAGGAATGCGGTAAGCTGTTCGTCTGTAGCGCCAGTGACGATCTTGAGCTGCGTTAACGCGCCGTCGATCTCCCTGACGCTTGAGATCATATTCTTGATAGTGTGGATTGCAGCAGTCAGGCTCCGGGTGATCAGCATCCACCCGCCAAACTTCTCATACGCCCTGCGCAGAGAATCAAAGACTGTGCGCCCAACAACACCGGTCTGCAGCGCCTGCGACCTGATATTGACAAAGGCGCCCTCCATCTCACGCAACCGCTCTGTTGTAATCGTAGAACCAGAGTTCAGTTCCATGAGCATGGTGCGTATCTGTGTACCAAAATCGGAGACAGAGACACGGCTGTTGGATCTCAGGAATCTCGCCATGCGCTCCTGCAGTGAGGACACCTGTTTCAAGGAGGCGACTTCACTCTCATTCGCGGCTGCCGCTCTTTCAGCAGCGGACTCTGCGGCCCTGGCTGCTTTCTCTGCGGCGGCTTGCGCGCGGCGCTCCTCGGTCTGCTTATTCTGGAGTGCAGTGATATTCCTCTGAATGGCAAGACCCTCCTGCTGGAGAGCCTCGATATCACCAGAACGAGTAGCCTGAGCTTCTCTGACTTTCTGTATCCATGTGTTATACGCGGCAGTAATCCTCTGGACTTCTGCTTCATCTGCAATCATCCCATTGCCGGTAGTGCCGCGTTTGTATGTAGATGCTACACTCTTCGCAATAGTGTTCAGGACTTCCATCTGACCGGACAGTCTCGCCGTAGCGGCCTGCGCTTCGTTCATCTTCGCGACAGCAGCATTTGCGGCGTCCGCAGTATTACGCATAGCGGCGTCCATACCGTCAGTCCCGATGAAGTCTTTGAGCCCTGTGATGTTCACTCCATTTGATACACTCAGAGCGCTGAGCATTGTCTGGAGCTGTCTCTTTACATCATTCACGGCGGCAGAACAGTCAATCTTGTTCACCTTCAAAGTCAGCGGATTGCTGTTCAGCATGGCTTGCGCTTCTCTGCGCACACGGTCCATGTCCTTTTGCAGAACCGTAAACTTATTGCTGACTTTGATCTGACCGACCATGTCACTGATCTGCTTGTTGAACTCGGCCTTCCTCGACCTGTCAACAGTAAGTTTTACCTTTGCACCAAACCCATAACCTGCCATTTTTTCACCGTCCCTTGAAAAACGGACCGGGATAAACCCAGTCCGTCAGAATTAAAAGTATCTGTCGAGACCAGCCTGTATAGCTGAGCGGATAGCCGAGCTTCGGTCGATCTCACTTTGTGCGTTCCCGATCGCTGGGCGCGGGAACCCGTGCCTCCAAATACCCATATGACCAGACTCCAATAATTGGAGGAAGGAACCTGGCCTGCGATTATGGAAGCTATATCCCTTCACCACAGACTTGGATGCCGTCGCGTTGCTTGTCACCATGATTTCATCGTCGTGAATGAAGGTGTGATACACAGAACCTTCCAGCACATGGCGCCGGCTGTATGTTGTCCCGTTTACCCATCCGCCAGTGATTGGCGTATACGCATCATAGATGTCCTTCTGGATATGCTTCTTCACGATTTGGATGGCAACAGGCGCGACATCTCTGTTCAGGATATCTTTACATCTACCCTGCGCAGCTTCGCAAAGTTCCTCCCAGTTATCATAGTCTGGCATAGTAATCAGCCTCTCTTTTTGCGGAGCGTAATCACTTCTCCGTCGGATGAGACCACAGGGTCTTCATGCTCTGCAGCATTTTCCTGCCGGCGCGCATCCATCACGGCGTCTACGATTTTCTTCTCATCCAACCGCCCGCCGTTCGCAAGACCATGGATAAGAGCAGACATGTCCTTGTCACTCACGGAACCGAACATGGCCTCACTGGTCTCCACGAAGTGATCGAGCTTCGCAGTGATATCAGCGATCTGAGCCGCCATAGAACTCTCCATCATCGCCACCTCATGCTTGATGCGCTCGTTGATGGAGTACAGGATCTCGTCGTACTGTGCGCGGTCAATGACATCCATCACCTGATGGAACGCGCTGGTGTTATACACGAGGTCATACTGCTTCTCGCTGTCCTTCGGCAATGTGAAGTTCGCATACTGCGTCAGGACGCAGGCGCGTGTTGCAAACGCCTGAACCTCGGGGATGTAGCTGCCGGTGCCCCGGTCAACGCATGACGACACCACGTCTTCCACGAACTGCATCACATCGCGCAGAGGAAGCACACGCCGCACCACAATCTCAATATCCTCATAGCCTGCCATCGGGATGGACACCACATTGTTCTGCATTGTGGACTCCAGCTTATTGACAGAGATTTTGTTGGATTTCTTGCTCATTTTAATTCTCCTTTACTTCTTTTCGCCGCGTTTCTTAACAGATTTATCTGTTTTCAGAATCTCTACCGCGTTCACGATATAGTACCCCTGACAGATTGCATCAGCCAAATCATCATTGTCCGTATCGATTCCGAATTGATCCTTGACAAACTGGATGGACAGAATCTTTGATTGCTTCTTCCCGGAATGTTCCAGCTCAATAATGCGGGCATTCTTCTCTTTTGTGTTGCGCCCACGCGCCTTACAAAAGTTCTGCCATTGAGACGGGGCGATATAGCCATACAAGTATTCGTTCTCCTCAAAGAGGTTCACGAGGACGCCCTGCAGTTGAGCCAGCTTCTTGAACGAAGATACCGATGCGCGCATCTGGATATCCTCCACGAAGACAGCCTCAACGTCGTACGCTTTCATGACAGCATAGATTAACTCTTTTATGTGCATGATAGCCTTGGCATAGGTATACTTCTCAAGCGGGAACTCGTAAGTACCATAGCCGATCAGCTCACCTTTTTCGTAATTGTAAACAGACCAAGCACCGTTACGCGCCTGGTCGATTGCGAGGATATTCATGTTTTCACCACACAAAAACGGGGAGGGGAGAATAAAGTTTCTCCTCCTCCCCCTTTGAATTATGTTTCGTCCGCTACCTCAGCGGGCTGTTCTGCCGAACCATCTTCAGAGGCCGTAGGAGCCTCCACAACGGCACCTTTGCGCGGGGTATGTACTTTCTTGGCCTTCGTCTTAGGAAGCGGATTACGGGCCTCCTGGACGCGCTGGAAGTAAATCTGACCGCACTCAGGAGAACAGCACATCTCTCTCCAGTTGAATGCGCTGCTGCCGGTCTTGATGCTTCGACAGGACTCATACGTCTTGCCGCAAACGCGGCACTCTTTCGTCTGTTTCGGCATTGCGACCACCTCTCAGATTATTCTGCGTCCTCGGTATTCTCGCCGAAGATGGTATAAGTCCACAGGGTAGCGGCGCCGCCACCGGTGCCGTTGCACGCATTGCCCGCCAGGGAGCGGGCCTCGAACGCATGGGCGCTCTGGTTCTCGCCGAACTCCAGGTCGAAGTTGCCGTTGAAGTCGGCCTTGGGGATATAGAACTGCACGCGGTAGATGTTGGCGCACTTGTCCTCAGCGAAGGCATCGATATACAGGGACACCTTCTCGGAATAGTGGTCAGACATATTCTCCAGCACGTTGGCCTGGATCTTGCGGAAGTAGTACACAGCGATCTCAGTCCCGTCAGGCAGGTCGGCAGGGACAGCGGGAGACGCGGCAGGATCGCCGGCGTAGAAGGTGATCTTGCGGGTGGTGGGGTCATACGCAAACTTGCCAGCGGATGCGGTGGTGTCCTGAGTCAGAGCCTTGCCCAGAGTGCCGTCGGCGTTGCGGATATAGATAGTCTCGATCTCATTGCCTGCGGTGCCAACGGCCTTGAAGGACGTAGTCGCTTCATTGCCAGTGACGGTCAGATAGTCCGGGTACATGATGTTGGTCAGCTTGTTCTCAAAGGCGTTACCAACCTGAGTCTCAAGCAGACCGCCGGAGATCAGACCGTTGCTGCCGCTCACGGTCACGGCCTTGTTCTTCTTCAGGGTATTCAGCAGGCGCCCCTGCTTACCGGTGATGTCGGTGGTCTCCTGGGTGTTGGCGATTTTCGCATTCTGCAGCTCGTCCAGGACCCACTTGAATGCGCCTGAGCCAATATCAAACGCGGTGATCGTTTCGATACTGGTAACGGTGATGTCATTCACATTAACCATAGTTATCTTCCTCCTATTTTGATGTCAGCCAGTTCAGTTGGTCCTGGCTCAGTTCTTTCGCGTTGATCGTGCCAGCATAGCATCCGATCATCGTATTGTCGTAGTTGATCTTTTTGATAATCTGGTAGACACTTGCGTGGAACTGGTAGATAGTTAGGTCACGAGTTTCCTCGTACCCATACTTGTACTGTTCCGTGTTCACCATAGCGATGATCAAATCCTCCAACTGCGACTTGTGCTTCCTGTGTGCAGACCTTCTCTGCTTCATGCGGGCACGCTCGATCATGTATTTCTTGGCTTCTTCGTTGCCCGGCTTCTTGTCCATATTCTCAAGGTGGTTGATTTTGCGGATGGTACGACGTATCTGGTCATGTATCGCTCTATCGATCACGACATCGTTCTCTGTGTCAACAAGAACGACCTTGCCGTTCTGCTCGTTGATTGCCGTCTTGAACTTAGACAGGTCGAGGTCACCAAACACTATGCTGGTATCAGTGCCTTTCAACCCGTTGAAGAGCAGCAAAAAAAGCTCGAACGGAGAGATCGTCGAAAAGTCGATCCCTATGTCATCGAGCTGTACCATAAAGTCTGATGGCGTTGCGATAATGGATGTAATCAGTCCGTAGTATTCCGCCTCTCTGTCCCATATCTGACCAACAGTCGGAACCATGATCGAGATATGGTCATTGATTGGACAAGAGCGCGCATATAAATAGCCGAGGCTCATGGATGCTTACGGTTCGCTGGCGGCTTCTTGGAGATACCTGGCCTGTTGAAGTCCGTGGCGGCATAAGCCATAACACGTCCTTGGAAGTCTGTAATGGGAGCGAACCGCCCAACCGAGTACAGCTCTAATTCGCCAAGTCCAAAGTACCTGCTGCCGCTCAGCTCCTTGTTAATCTCAACGGCAAGCTGATCCGTTCGGATACCACCTTCCTCCAAACGTATCTTGCTCTTATGAGTAAACACCCACACGTATAGCACGGGCTTATAGTACACCTTGTCTGACACCCGAGCGATATCCACATCAAAGCATATAAAGGTATCGCCGTCGTCCACGGTATCCGGGACAAATTCAAACGGGAAGATACGGTTATACGCAAGCGTGTAGTTCGGGACAGGTGCATCTTTGCTGTCCGTGACAAGCCGCACAATATTCTCGTTGCGGCAAAGCGTCTCCATCAGTTTGTTCTTATAGTCAAAAAATTCGTTCAGAAGCATTACAGCCACACCCCACTTTTCTCTATCTGCTCAGGCTTATCCTTTGCCTCCTGCTCAGCTTGTGAAATCATTTCCTCGAAAGGAACATCTTTCTTTGTGTCAGGTACGGGCTTTGCTTCCTCCGGTTTCCAACCATAGTAGTCTGCAATCCGCGCTTCCGGGTTGTCGAGATCTGTCAGCTCAGACTCGCCCATGATAAAGCGGATCACACCCTTGCCGTTGAAGACGTTAAACATTTTGTTTGGCTTGGTCACCTCATACGCAAGAACTTCTTGTGAGTCCATATCGTCAATCAGGAATCTCCTTCCACGATTGATCTGAGTTGTCTCTGAGTCCCTGCCGAGCGTGACTGCCATTCTGGCGTCACCAACCGCCAGCATATCCTCTTGCCGTTCACCAATCAGATACTTGGTGCCGTCCTCCACGACACACCAGCGCCCGATGATATCACCCTTGGAGTTGATCCACTTCAGGTAATAATTACACCGGCGCATCTTACCTTCCTGGCAGAGATCATTCCCAAAGTCGGCCTCTGTGACCAACCAGCGGGAGTCACCCCACTCGATGATAGAGCCGTGCGGGAGTTCCTCTTCCGGCATAGAGAATATCTTTTTGGCGCTCAGGTCGTTTGCCGTATCAACGATGGCAAGCTGTATATCACGCCCCTCGCACTGTACGCGCTTGTATGACAGGGACACGGTGATCTTGCGCCGCATCCTGCTCCGGATATGATCCTGTACAGAATTTCGCCTCGGGTCCATAGTCGGATCATCCGGTGCGAACCGTGCCTCGTAAGTGCTCCATACACTCATAGGATCACGCCCCCTTGTCACAATACTTTTTACGCAGCTTCTTACAGATTGAGATTGCCTTGAATACCTCACGCTTCACGACGTGCGTCTCACAATCGTTGTTGATAAGATACTCAAGGATAGACAAAAGCGTCATATACATCGAGTCGTTTTCCAGGTATCGCATCAGACTCTTATGCCCAAGCAGCTCAACCTGGAGACTCCTCATAAACTCGTTCAGAGAGGGCTCCCCACTCTCCTTGATGGGGAGGATTTTGAAGAACTGATTTACGAGTCCGCCCAGATAGTTTGATACCATCTCGGATGAGAGGTTGTATCCGTTCACTGTTTTCATAGCGCCAGATGCACCAGATCTCCGTGGGCGTAGGAGTATTCCTTTATCATATTTCTGAAGTCCCTCTTCGCTTCATTGTAGGCATTGGTGATACGGTACAGCAACTCTGCAGGAGAATAGGCAGAGAAATCCGCTGTGTTCAGAATGTTCTCAAGGTTGTCTGCTCTGTAGAAATACGGCTTCATCCACTGTACGAGCATCCCCTCTGATACGATATCTACGATCTCGTCCAGATCTTCCTCCGGGATGTCGGTGGCAAACTCTCGGACTACGTCATCCCGGTCAAGCAGATCGTACTTGCATATCTTGTTGAACTCTGCGCAAGCGCGCTTCATGTAGCCGTCCACAGTTGCGTTTCGATCATGGTCGTCCAGACGCAGGAAGTCGTATTCGGTCACCTTCCCAAGGAAAGCGCCGGTGAACACATCATAAGAGATGCTCATACGACACCCCCTTACCGCTCGATCAACTCGATGGAAAGGCTCTTCTCCAGAGCGTTGATCACCTTGATGGAGTCGATTTTGCCGTCCTTGATGAGCTGCTTGGCGCGGAAAGCAACCGACTTCTTCTGTCCGGCTGACAGCTTGCCGATTGTTTCCTCGATCTGTTCTGGGTCGCTGACAAACAGTTCATTGAACGACTCTGTATTCAAAGCGTGCTTGTAGTATTGCTCCATACCAAGCCACTCCACGATCTCAGGATCGTCGAACAGGAACCAGTTGTTGATGAAGAACGCCTTGTAGCTGTTCTTCGCGGCCTTCAGATCCTGAAGCTCCATCTCCTGCTCGCTGCCGAAAGCGTCCCAAATGAACAGCTCCCCTGTGCGCTTGCTCTTATACACAAGGGTGCCGTTGAACCCGTTCTTGACAGTCACGATCATAGTGGGGCTGAGATCCTTTTTGACCTTGAAAGTTGGCTTGGAAGTCTCAGTGGCTTCCACATTTGCAGTCGCTTCTGCAACCACGGGTACAGTCGCATCCTTCTTCGCACGCGCTGTAGTTTTCCTGGGGGCAGTAGTCTTCTTCACCTTACTGCCAGTAGTTGTAGTAGGCATAATTCACATTCCTTTCATTCAAAGTAAGTGGCAGCCCTGCGCGATACAGGGCCGCCACTTGGCGTAGTGTTTGATTAGGCCATCTCGTAACGGCCGATACCGGCATTGCCGCCGGCCAGCACAATGCCCATACCGTACTTCTCGCCGTAGAAGTAGTCCTGGGTAAGGTCGCTGTTCTTGGTCAGGTCGCCGAGGATGACGGTGGACTGGCCTTCGTACACGCACTTGATGGGCTTGTCGTCGCCGGCAATGACGGTCAGGACATTGTCGGGGAAGATGAAGTCGGTGGAGCCGACCTTGTGACGCTGAGGAGTCACCACGACACTGGTGCCGTAGAAGTTGCCGTAGTAGCCCATGTTATACAGGTCACTCTTGGAGTCAGTGCCCTGGATGGAAGGAGCCAGATTACGGACAGCCTTCTTGGTGCCGATGATCGTGGCGGTAGCGCCATTGGCGGCAGCCTCGACATGGTTGATCAGGTCGAGCAGGGCGTCCTCGCTGTATGTACCAGCGGCGGGGAAGTAGGTGGTGCCGCCGAAGTCGGCAGCGGTAGCGGTACTCCACAGGCCGTAGATGTCATCCAGCAGCTTCCGACGGAAGGACTCAGCCACCTTGTTGATGAAGTAGTTGAAGTCCACCTGACCGGACAGCACGCGGTTCATCTCCTCGTAGATCTTCACGACCTTGAAGGAGGTGGGAATGGAGGTCTGTGTCACACCACCGAGCCGCTGACGCCGGATGCCCTGAGTACCATCAGCGGCGTCGGCCACCACGAACAGGTCACGGTCAGCAACCTCGAAGATGTTCTTGTCGCCCAGAGCGACGTTGCGGAAATCGACCAGAGCGTTGAAATACTCGTCGCCCTGGAAGCCCTCGACGACGGTGCGGGACAGGATCTCTTCGATCAGAGCGAACAGACCGACGCACTTGCCGTCGCGGATGTCTTTGTAGTTCATAACGGTGGAACCGTTGTTGGCAGCGACCAGAGCCTGGCGCAGAGTGTCCATGGACTCGTTCACTGAATACTTGGTGGTAACGCCGTGATATGCGTCAACAGCAAGTCTGACAATCTCATTCATATCAGCCATTGTATCTCACCCTCCTTTATTAGACTTCCGTATTTGCGATACGGATCACGTAGTAGGTATAGCGGCCAGCCAGCTCAATAGCCATGCACTCGCCGAAGCCAGTGCCGGCAGCGTCCAGCTTGCCCTTGGCGCCGATACCGACCTCGTCGCCGACAGCAGGAACGGTGCCGCCGACAAAGCCTTCCTTCGTCACAGAGAACATGTTCCGGCTGCGCAGGATGTAGCCGCGCACGATCTTGTTGGGCTCATTGATGTACTGGTCGAGATTCTTCAGGCGCTCGTCATAGAACACCTCGGGGGTGCCGACCACGACACACTTGGACAGCTCGCTGGAAGCGGTAGCCAGCTTGGCCTTGTGAACCTCGCGCTCGCCGGGCTCCAGACCTTCGAGCTCGATGATGGTGCCGTTCTCCACGGCAATCTTTTCGCCGCTGTCGTACACGCGGGCGGAGACAAGGTCAGCCGCGACGTCAGTGCCAGACAGCAGATCAGAACGAAAAACTGTATAAGCCATGATATTTTCCTCCTTATTTCAATCTTTTCTTATTTGTTTGGCGGAAATTCTACGAAAAGTCCGCCATAGGGCTCGTCAGCCGCCCCGCTCTTTTCCACAGGCAGCCTGGGCGCCTTCGGCTTCTGAGCAGAGAAATTCTGCACAGATGTGTTGCGGCCACGGATCGCAAAGCACTTGTCCTCGATTTCGTCGATGGACATCTCGGCGCAGCTCTTGCGGAGATTCTCAAACGCCTCAACCCCGCTCAGATCCGGGAACATAGCAAAAACTGCGTCCTCGTCAGCAGCACGCTCATCCTTGAGCTTGTCCTGCTTGAACTGGCGCAGTTCGGAAAGTTCCGTATTCATCTGATTGATGGTGGTCTCCGCTGTCTGATACTTTGCTTCGATAGCCGCCTTCTCTGCGTCGAACTTGGCCTGGATCTCTGCCTCCTTCGCAGCAGTGAACTTCTCCATCACAGCAGTGAACATCTCGCTCATCTGCGCGGCGGCGCTGCCCTCATCGAATGGAACCACGGCGAGCTTCATGCGCTTCTTGCACTTGAAGTCCACAACGACCCGGTCGCCGTCCGTGGAGTACGGGAACCCATACAGATTCCAGTCTGTAAGATCCGTGGCGTATACCTCGGACGCCTCGCGGTCATAGTCCCAGAACCAGTAGTGACAATCCATACCCCACGGGGTTTCGATCTTCTCAGATTCCAGAGACTCAACGAGTTCCCCTCGGAACTGACCCTCCAGCGCGAAGTCCTTTTCGGGATCACCATCTGCGGGTGTGACCGCTGAATCAGCAGCCTTCATCTCCTCGAACTTTGCCCGCAGCTCATCGAGAGTCAGATCCTCCACAGAAAAGTCCAGACTGTTGATATCGAATCCGTACTCGACGGCAAGTTTACTTTTCTCGTCCAACTCCTTTTCTCCTCCTTCCGTTGCAAAATTAGTAGTTGTATCATTGTCATCCTGTAAAGATGGATTGACCTTTGAGAAGCTCTGCTTGAGTTCTTTCATAAGCAGAGCAAACTGTTCTCTGCAGTTCCCCTTATCGAAAAGCTGCAACGACGCAGATTCAAAGCATGGTTCGATACCATCGCCAAGAAGACAGAACGCGGTGAAGATGAACTTCTCGATAACATACAGGTCGCCCTGCATGTGACCATTCAGCACGGTAATCTCCATAGACTGAGACACAATGCCGTCCCGCTTGATCTTGTCATACGCAGGAGACCGCTTCCACAAGATTGCGTCAACCACGAAATACTCGTGCGTTGATCCGTCTTCTTCCTCAATCGTTTCGAACCTATACATTGCATCAGATGGGATGACACCGACCGCGTCAGTGAGATTGACCAGCTTAAGTTCTCCGTCATCCATTGCAACAATGTCGATGTCATGTCCGCCAATCGTGTCGGACTCAACATCATAGTTGCATACGATGGGGCAGTTGAACATAGTCGGGATCGCATCTTCTGCACTCTGCTTACTGATGAACGAACCATTCCTGTTCCCGCCTACATAGAAAGCACGGATCTTCGCGGCGGCAAATGATTCATTGATGTCGCAGATATCTTCGATTGAGGCGGTAAACTGCAGCCGGATTTGTTTGTCCATGTGCATCTACCTCCCAACGCAGCTCTTTGCTGCTTCAGAATGTGAGCGTGTTGGAAAGCACAAATTTAATGCCCGCGCCGGATATCTCATCCTCGCAGGCAAATGTGGTTGTGTCCTTATTCTTGAATACCCACATGCTGTTCCTGGTGTCCTCCCTGATCAGGTCATACCCAAGGGACACCATCTTGTTCTTGTCCTTCACACTCATTACATATATAAAGTTCATTCCGTATCTTCCTTTCATTCAAGCTGGCTGTCGTCCCCGTCGTCATGCTCTCTGGATGACTCGCCAGAATCCGATAGGTCGCCGTCATCCTTTGTTGGCCTGCCGGCGCCGTCTGCGGAGCTGACGGTGGCAGAACTCAGCAATGGCCTGAACCGATCCTTCAACTTGAGAATCTCGTTCTCCAGGAAGTCCATGCCGTCCATGTCTGCCTGCGACAACCCCTGCGATGCGCAGAAGTATGACAGAGTCGGGAACCCATACTGCGCCGCTTTCAAATACTGCTCTCCCATTTCTTTACGGTTATATGGAGAACAATCCAGGAAAGTCACTCTGAAGTTTTTCCCGTACGGGTAGCTGTGAATGAAACGGTTGACCACTTCCTCAATGCTCTTGACGATGCCATATGTAAGCGCCTGGTCTGCCTTGATGGAAAGCAGCAGAGCATTACTGGAAGCCTTGTCATTATTGAACAGGAGAGTAGATACGCCGGCAGCAGTAAACAGATTCTGTTCCGCCTCAGCGATTGTGTCTGTGTCTCTGGTGTTCGATTTCTCAAAGCCGATCTTATCAATCGGCATTGGTGACAGAACTGCACCGACTTCCTCCGGGAGTACGTCAGCAAGGTTGGAGTAGAAATCTCGCGCCTTGTCGAAGTCCATCTCCCACTCGCCTTCTTTATTGATACCAAGTTTCATGACCAGGAGCGCATAGTTCTCCAGTTCTGTCTTGGTCATCTTCAGGCTACGGTAATCCTCCAGGTCGTAGATCTCACGGAAGATACCTACGAACGGGGGGATCGCGTAGTCGAGGATATCGTTGTTACACTTCACGGCAAATGAGTTGGGTGCGTCAAGTTCCTGCCACTTCATCTTCGTCATGTCACTCTTATACAGCTCGTACTTATCCTGGAACTCCTTCGGATACATCTCAAGATACTGATGGTTCGTGTCAAAATACGAGAAGTTGAATGACACATTTGGCACGTTCCCCTCAACGACTGCGATTTCGCAGAAGTCAGACGGGAGCTGCTGGATCGTGATGTTGTCGTTGGTGACCCACATTGTTCCGAAGAAGACATCCTCGCGCAAACATACCGTGAGGATCTTCGGGAACTGGTTCTTGATGTCCATAGCCGAAAGCATGTTGAGAGTACGCTTGTACTGTTTCCTCAGCATGGATTGCTTCGCCGTACTCGTATCGATCCGATACGGAGACACGACATATGCCAAATCGGACAGGGCAACAAAATACTGGATCAAACGGCGGAAATGGGAACTCGCCGCACACAGATAGATCGCTGCGTTACGCAGATTCTTCTGGTAGCGATATGGGTTAGACAGGTACTGTGAAATCTGATCCTTCGTGTATTTATAGAAGGTAGGACTGCGCAGCCTGCCATTCAAGTCCCGCATAATCAAACGATTGAGCGCCGCGAACCTTTGCGGGATACGAATCAAACCATCCGCGTCAAACGACAACGGTTCCTTATATACTTCTGTCTTGTCTTCGCTTGTATCGACAATTTTTCTTGCCAAACTCATTCACCTCCTTTACTTGACTTTTGGTGCCCGGAACATAAACTGGGGGCCGTTCCCTGACTGCGCCGACACACTCCTCTTACGGATCTTTGTCTCGACTTGGCAGGCGACCCAGTAGTTATATGCCAGACTGGAGTATCTATCCTTGCGCTTCCCGGAGCGCTCGTATACTCTGACGAGCCCATCCTTCTCTTCATGCTGGAGCTTTGTCAGCTCGTCGATCAGAAGAGTGGTGTGGACATACGGCAGAGACATAAACGTGCGCTCAGACGGGTTGAGTGACGAATATCCGCGCAGCTCATTCATACTCGTCTCGCCGTTGATCTCTGTGTCCAGAAGACGAACGCGGCCGCTGCTGAACCCCTCGCGCAGAAGATACGCAATGTCGGAGTTAAACTTCGACGTTGCCTTGATTGCCCAGATTACTTTCTTGGCGTCTTTTGATATACACCGGTCTGCCATGTCCTGGTTGTTGCAGCATGATATAGCCGGGTAGATATCTCCGGTCACCGGGTCTGGTATATCGCGGAGCAGCAGGTCAGCAACGCCGGCGCCTACGCCGTTCGCGTCGATAACCAGATAGTCGCATTCATACTCGTCGAACAATTTGCGGACGAGCAATGCCTGGTCTGCTGTGTGCATACCCTCATTGCCATCGGCGTACACGATGTTACTCACGTACCTGCCTGCCTTTGTTGGCAGCATCTGATTCACAAAGATTGCCGTGGCGTCGTTTTTCTTCTTTCTCTTCTTGCTCTTCATCAGAGCGATATCGACAGAGAGGATACGTTTCTCGCCAGGTCTCTTTGGGGGTATGCTGATGTTCGCGTTGGACATAAGTTTCCCGGATGACCTGTCCGGGAACATAGGGTACTTGATACGCCGGTTCTTGGAGACAGATGCGAAATCAAAGAACGCATCCTCAGAGCTGCCGTAGAACAGCGCCTCATACTCCATGGAGAACTTGATATCAGAGAAGTCTGTCTCCGACATTTCGTCCAGAACAGTATCAGCATCCAGCAAGCCTTCCTCGATAGAAAGCTGATATGGAAGGCTGCACACAAACTGAGACTTCGATTCATCCAGCATGGCCTTGAACGTATCCTGGCACTTTGTATAACTCCAGTGGTCGGAGTAATACGCAGAACTCAGGTACGCGGTCATGTTCTTTTCTTTGTCATACTCCGCACGGCGCTCCGCCTTGGTCAGCTCCTCATACTTTGGCATACGCCGCTGTGTCAGGAACTTGCGCAGAATCGTATCAATGACATCCTTGGAGATCAGACGGAACTCATCAAGGATTAGAACGTTTGCGCGGTTACCACGGCTGGAGTCGGACGCGGTGACGACCTTGATATATGACCCGTTCAGGAAAACGATCTTCGCGTCCGTACCGTTTATCTTGGTTTCTTTCATGTCGATCTCAGCAGCCAACTCCGGTGAGTTTGGTTTGAGTTCCAACATAATCTTTTCCAAGACATTGATGGCCTGTCCCCTCGTGCCTGATGCAATACACACCTTGGTACCGGGCCACAGGATACAGCGGATAACACAGAACACCGCGCTGATGAATGTCTTACCAATACCACGAGCGCCGATGAACACAGCGTTCGAGCATAGGATCATCATCGTGATGACGATCTTCTGGAAGAGTCTCAGGTCAAGATGCAGATAGTCTTTGGCAAACCTCGCTGGATTTGCACGATAAAAGGCGCAGTACACCGCTGCGCCTTGCATGATTTTCTCAGCTCTCGTCATCCTGACCCTCCTCTCCGAACACGTCAGAGAAGAAGGTCTCGTCATCCTCGTCGTCAAACTCTGGGCGCTCCACGCGCTTCTTCGCAATCTCTTTATCGTACAGAGCAGAGTATGCGTTCTTGAGCCCAAGCATCTTTGACAGATGCCCCTTCATCCAGATCTCAACGTATCTGACGATACCATCTACATCCTTCATATCCGGGTCGGGCTCTGGGATCGGTCTCTTATCTTCCCACTTCTTGATCCACACTCCGAACGGAGTCTTCTCCAGGGAGCTGTCCGAACTGTCAGATTTCTGGCTCGGCTTGAGCATAGCGCTCCCGATCAAAGTGTTCAGTGTACCGACCGCCTTATCAACCGACTTACCCGCAGCACGGTCTCGGTTGATATCAACCTCCATACTGCAGATCTGGCGGATCAAAGCCTCAAGCCCGATACCGACTTCAACGCCGGCAGGCAAGTGGCTCATCCAATAAACCTTGCGCTGCTCCAACTCCATATACATGGTTGGCGTCATACCGGGTCCCCAGAAGTCAATGACTTCCTGGTCTATCTGTTCTATGGATGGATCATCCTGACCATCCACATAACTGTCGGCATCGCCTTGCCGGAGCTGCCAAGCGGTCTTGTCTGCTTCCGCCGCATATTCTTCGTCCAGTGTGTCGTCAAATGTCTTCCCGACAAACTGGTATAGGTTTGACTTGCTTATGTAGCTCAAGACGCGAGAGTTCGTAGTGCAAGTTTTAACCAACATCTTGTAGATCTTCTCGCTCCAGTAGATATCGAACTTCAGGCATATACGCCGGATGGCGGCCTTCTCGTCGCCCAGCGTCTCCTTATAATGATTATATATTTCATCGACGCAATGCCGGCACACAGGTATATACCCGTTGTTGTTCCTCCACAGCGGACTCTGCGAACCAGGGAAGTTACTCTTCTGCTTTGTAAACGAACGCTCACACCTGGTACAGTAAAACCGATCCGGGCCTTGTTTGACCGGAGCCGCCGCGTTTGGCCTTGTGCTTGCAATCTTACTCTGCTTCGGCATTGCGTATCACCTCAATCCCGAACCAAGCCCTCTTTGATTTCACGCTTCAGCTTCTTGCCCGGCGTGAAGTGCGCGGCACGATAAGAGGGGATTACAATTCGTTCCTTCGTCTGTGGATTGGAGCTCTCACGCTCGGCGCGCTCACGGACTTCAAATGTCCCGAACCCGTGGAACATTACGGATTCGCCGCCGACCAGAGCCTCCTCCAATGTTCTGATAAAATCGTCCATCACGATGCCGGCGTCGCGCTTGGTATAACCCTTCTGCGACAGGCGCTCGATGAACTCGTCCCTTGTTACCATATGTTCACCCTTTCAGTCAAAAATAGTTGTGGTTGCAGGATAGAGAGTCGAACTCTAATCTTTTGGGCATGAACCAAATATCCTACCTTTAGACGATCCTGCGATATAAAAAATAGCGGGAGGGGCTGTTCACCCCTCCCGGTCGCTTTAGCTGAGATCAATATTGTACGAACACCTGATGCCGCTGTTGTCGCAGATACATACCATCTGCTCCGGGCGGCCGTATATTCGTTTACTGACACAAAAATCATCCATCCCGAGGAAGCTGCCGGCCATGACCGTCTTGATCCCCTGGACTTCATCCATCATGTTGTGGTGAAGATGCCCGCTCAGAACCGCGTACAGCGGCCTGCGAGCCATTGTCTGAAGCGCCTGCACCTTCGTGGCGCTTCCGTCGTAATCACCGTGGATACCACAGTATGTCTTACCCCGCACATCAATCAGATACATGGTGGCGTCTACCTTCTCGCCAACGCCAATCAAGACGTTGTCGAAGTTCTGCAGACGTGCAGCCAGATACCATTCCACCAGATCGTCCATGCGCTCAGACTGCAGGGCACGGTCTTTCACGTCAAGCCTGGAGTGGTTACCTGACACACTCACAAACTGCACGCTGGCAAAGTGCTTGCTCAGTTCAGCAAGAAACTCTGCAATCAGCTCAGACACACCAATGACCTGCTGGATTACGTTCTCTTTGTTGGTCACTGCAATCGAGTAGTGGATGTTGCCGGAGATCGCGTCCCCATTCTCCCACACGATGCAATTCTCGCTCCTATGTAAACGACCGATCTCAATGATACGGTCAAGGTACCGGCGCATCATATCGCGACAGATATCGGAGTCGTACTTGTTCCAATAGTTGTTCACCTTCGCCCCATAGTGAATGTCATTGAGACTTACCAGGATATCGTTGTCGGATGACAATGTGACACCCTCACTCGGGCCATGGTAATCAAGCGATGGAAGATTGCCCCTCTCCACCGCACTCATCAGGATTTCATTGATCTCTTCCTGACGTGCGCGTTCACGGATCAGTTTGTTGAGCGCAGACCTCTGGTCAAGCATCTTCTGCTTGTCCTTCTGCAGCTCAATCCTCTTCGCGTCCAGCTCGCTCAGGATATCGTCGGATGTGATAGACTGCTCGGCGCTCTCGCTTAACAGCTCAAGCGTTCTCTTGCTGCCGTACATCATCCTGCGTGCAACGTCCGTACTGTATTCTCTACCATAGACATATGGCGCCAGTTCTGAGTAGTCCTCGTCGGCAAGCGTCCCATCGACCAACTTCCCATAGATCAGACGCTTATGATACGCCAAATCTGTTTCGTTTGGCCTCTTCGTCAGCTTGTCCATATAGTCCTCCTCTTATGCCGACCTGCGGAGCGACCTCAGAATACGCATGGCTTCCCTGCTCTCTTCCATGTAGTACCGATGCCTGTTACTCTTCTGTTTGACCGTCCGACGGATATGCACCATCGGACATCTCTCCGCAATGATCTGTTTTTCTCGTGCGCTGATAGCAACCAAAAATGAACACCCTTTCAACCTATAGTATATAATGTGATTTTTCTATGCCTTTTCTCTCTATATATAGAAATACTGCACAGTAGCCTGTAAGTATCTTGGACTGAATACTTACAGGCTGTTTCTGTTTCAAACATATTCAAAAAAGTTCAACTTTTCCGTCTATCAATAGACCTTTGCCTGTTCACGTCGATGGCACAGTCGGGGCAATATTTCTGTGAATTGTTGCGCTGCTTGATTACCAGACCGCATTGTTCGCACTCTATGTATGCCTCTCCGCAATGGCGCATGTACTGATAGCCAAGGTTGCGGAAGTCACGGATCTCAAGCGCCACCGCGCCACCCGGGTCAAGGCACTGGACGTTGATGTTCACGTTGTCCACCTTCCTGCTGAACTTGATATGTCCCATCTCACGCAGGTCGTTCAACATGAGGGACTGGCGCTTGACCGGCGTGACCACGTTAGCCAGCTTGAAGATCTCTTTGTCTGTCCGGTTGACCCACCCGCCGTTCTTGCTATTCACAAGGTCCGAGTATTTCGCCAGACAAATCAGGGTGAACAGCAGGCGGCGCATCGGCTTATCCGAGAAGCTCTTATACATCGAGAGGTCGCGCCGCTTGGTATCCTTGGACAGGCCGTCGCACAGGGCAATCTCTTTCTCGGTGATAGGGACGCTCTCGATATCGACCATCGGATACTTGCCGGCGGCCTTGATGATTCTGTCCAACGTGTCCTGCCACTTGACCAAGTTGATGGATGGGTCGCACCGGAGCATGAACTTCTCAAGCTCGGCGCGTACGTCTGACTTCTTCATCATATCTACCGTCGAATAGTACCGAGCCACACGCACCAGAGTCTCCGTAGGCTTCGGCCCGAGTTGATGGTCACGGAGGATTCCCTCCACATACTCCGACTCATTCAGCACTATATTCATCTGCTTCCCCTCCAATCTGCTTTCTTGCGAACGAGAACCGTTCGCCGCCAAACAAAACGTCTCCGTTGTCGTCGCGGGCAGGGAAGGAAATATAGCCGCCGTTGTTCCTGACCAAAGCGTCGATGATTTCATCGCTTGCCATGTCCCAGACAAACTGCTTTGACCCTTCTTTCTGATAACATATATCCAACAGTATGTCACACAACTGACTTTTATTGGAGCAAACAATCTGGCACTCTCTGCGGAAGTCCTGAACCATAACGTACCTGTGGTTCATGTTCTCGTCTTCATCCAGGCGCTCCTTCTTTGCGTACTGCATATAGTCCTGCATCCGCTTGTTGTACGCTTCGTACAACCGAAGGATTGCGTTGTACTGGGTCTGTGTATACTCCACGCCGCTCTTCATAATCGTATAGTCGAACTCGACGTCGGAGTTGTGGCGGGTGATGTACCCATCGAACTCGTCCTCGAAGCGCCGGCATATTCTGTTCATCACACAGTCATGTACTCCCACCGGCGTCTTGATACGATAGTAGTGTAGGAACTCCCGTTCTTCGTCAGACAGACCGCCTGCGCGCTCCTTCTCTATCAGCTCGTCAATGGTCAGGCGGAACTCGCGAAGCGCCTTCTTGTTGGTGTTGGAAACGTATGTAGTGTACTGGCGCATCAGCGTCGGGTAGATGTACCGCATGAAGTACGGCTTCTTGTCCGCAACGATCTTCATGGCGAACTGCACCTTCTCTTCGTCGTCGCCATATGTGTTCCTGACATACGCCCTGTCGTACCAGCTCTTTGGCATTGGCTTTGAGATGATGCCCTTAGCCCGGTCGATGGAGTCCTGCTGGAACTTCTGCCCACACTTGATACGGTAGTCGAGCGCCTCGTACTCCGGGCTGCCCTTCTCGTACATGGATATCACATCGAACATAGATGTGATATGGTTCGTGATCTTCCCGATGTCATCGCCGAAACTGGCGATGTTCGAGTTGATGATGTCCTCCTGCGTCGGCACGCACTTCGTCGCTTTCCTCTGGGCACACATGAGCGCGGGGAGCTGCCTGTGGCACGACACCAGTATCTCATTGTCCGTTGTGAAAATCAGATCACCGTCTTTGTCCGCGCCGTTCAGCGCAGCCGCCGTGGTGTCCCAGGCATTCAGCAGCGAACATGACACCATATATCTGTACCAGTGCTGTGCCTCCTCACTTCCGTTGACGTGCATCTTGATTACGTTGTTGGCACAGGTCATAGGAGCGCGGAAGCACACCACGTTGTCTACACCGTGGTCTAACCAATACTTGTTGTAGATCTCGCCGGCCTTCAGCAGCCCGGTGACTTCCAGACCGAAGATGCTCTGACACAGCGCGTATGGGTCGCCGGAGATGATGGAGTAGTTGCCGCGCACTTTGATGACGCCGATCTTCGCGTCGATGATGCGCTTCTTTATCATACCGTAGATCTTCTTCGTGACGAATGGGTCGTCCATCATCCTGGGCTCCACCATGATGGCCTTCGCGAAGTCCGACTCGATGAAGTCGATGTTCTCCTCGTTCAGCCCTACTCCCTTGAGGAACAGAGCGGCCTTCCTCCAGTCGAGCGCCAGGATGTCATGGATCTCCTGCATGGTCGGCTGGATGAGCTGCTCGACCTGTGCGTCGTCCAGGTCGTACACCTGGAGGAACTGGTAGTTGGTACTGCGCTCATTCTCCAAAACCTTTGGGCAGGACTTTGTGATGCCGAAGGTATACCCGTTCTCCTTGCAGTTGCGCAGGTAGTCCTCACAGCTCGCGTAGCTGTCCCACAGCTTGACCATGGACGTGGTGAGTATCAGCTCCACGTTTGAGAGATCCACATCGTTACCCCACGCATCTTTGATGATGCGGGTGCCGGCCACCTCGTCGGCAAACTCCAGGAAGTCGAAGGTGAAGACCATCCCCTTCTCAAAGGACAGACGGGTGTTGACTCCGCTTACCATGTAGTCGAGCTGAAGTTCTTCCGACCACCTTCTCGCCAGAGATGGGAGCATGATGCCGTACCCGTCCGACTCGTCGAGCTCCATATCCGCCCCGGCCTGGAACCACATCTTCGGTTCACCGTCCGAGTCCTCGATGTTGATGACGTCGGACTTGAAGTGCGTCACGCAGTCCTCGACCACGGCGATGCCGTTGGGGTAGGACACCGGGATGGAGCCGCTGCAGGCCAGCGCCTGATACGCTTCCAGCTTGGCCGGTACCAGCTCCTTGCTCTTGTCCCTCCCGTTGTCAATACGCCGGCGCAGCTCAGGCGCCAGCCTCTCACTGACGAACACGATGGTCGAGTTCTTGATGCCGCCGTTGGTACCCAGCAGCCTGACGTACTTCACCCCGTTGATCTTGAAGCCCTTGCAAGCTCTCCAATAGTCTTTCTCTTTGTCGATGATCAAACACATGTAATCTGGTTTGTATTGTATTTCATCTAATTTCTCGTATAAACTTTTAATTTTCTTGCGATTTTGTAGAGAATTTATTTGTTTTCTGAGCATTTTTATTTCGCTCTTAATCTCTTTCGCAATCGCGTCTGCGTTCTCGATGCCATTCAGCTTATCGATGAAGCGCAGCATCTGGCTGTCGCTGAGGGAAATGACTTCATCGTTTCTCCGCGCCTCGGAGATAGGGAGCGTCAAATTCCACCTTGCCTTGCGTAAGCGTGCGCTATGAAGTTTGAGGATAAACTTCTGGCAAGACTGTTGTTTGGAAATAATGCTCACCGCCTCAAATAAAATTGTTGATACGCTAAAAAAATTAGTTGTCGCTGTATTGTCCGATATATATCATCCAATACGGAAGCAGTTCCTCTGACCGAACCCTGTGGAACTCCTCGATGTATTCGTTCTCGTCCACCGTTGTAAAGTCCGGGCATCCATCCATGGCTGTACGACAGCACCCTGCCCATAAACATCTGTCACACTTATCCACGTCTGCTCACCTCCTCCATCCAGTTGGTAAGCAGACCGCGCATCCGTTTGCTTGGAACATACAGTACGATCTTCTGTCCGTCACGGATTGCGCTTCGCCAAATCCACTGTACCATAATGGATAAGGCGTATGCGTCCTCGTCTACCTCCACGCCGTTGTTTTGGTAGAACAGTTTTTGTCCGACGTTCATATATAGGTTGACGCAGTACGCAACGGCGGTGCGATTCCTATATTCATTCGTCGCTTTCTTGTTGAACGGAATGAACCCGTTGGTGTATCCCTTGCCCTGGATCTTCGACTTCGCGTCACGATATGTAGACCACATTCTGTCTGCGGCCTCTGCCCCGCACATATAGCGGAAGAAATTATAAAGGTTGTTCTTCAACCTGGATGTGTCAGAACTCTCCTTGTCGAACCAGCTCATAGATAGGGAGAAGTCGTCCTCCCCAACATCGTTCAGCTTGGGGTCATCCACGATCTCAATCATGTCGTGGATGTTTTGGACGTAGTCCGGCACATACTCTGTCGAGCTGCTGAACCTGAACTCGCTGTCGCCCGTTTTCTCCACCCCAACGAACTGGTAGGGGATGTCGTACATTTCAAGGAAGTGGTGCAGGCTCTGTCCCTCAAACAGGTACGTCAGGATGTATACCTCGTCGAACGAGGTGATGAGTTCAGGCGGGAGCTGCCAGTAGAAGAAAGACTCCTTGGACTCGCCAGTCATCCGAATCAGGTCGCGTGTCCGCAGGACTCGGAACAGATCCCGGTGCGTCTTCCCATCGTATACGTCTTTGACGAGGTGGAAAACGTCCGGTCTGATTTCGGAAATGTACCCGGCGTCGATAGCCATCTGGATATCTGCCGGGTCTTCGTCCAGCGTTTCCAGCACGTCTACGTTCTCGTCGATGATTAACGTGTAGCCCTGCCCACTCACCAGTTCCAGAAGCTCCTGTGGATAGAACCGGAACGCCTGATGGGTGGTAGCGATGTTCTCCCCTCGCTTCACGAGGTCAATCGTATGTAGGGTCTTTGACCCATTGAACTCCGTTTTCTTCTTGGGCTCGAAGAAGTGGAGCCGGGAACATGATGTGGCGATGCGTGTCGCTTCTTCAAGGTATGGTGTGATATAGATGAACTTCTTCTCGGGGTGGTCGTTCATGTATGTAATGGCTGCGGAACTCTTGCCGGTTCCCATGATGGCGTCACATACCTTTACCAATAGATCACATCCCCCGTCCGCTTGTTCAGGTAGAACCAGCACCGGTCTGCATCGTTCCCATGCTGCACATACCCGATGCGCTCCAGCGACCACTGCGACGAGCCGCACGGCTCACACAGGATGTTGTCTGACGCCTGGATGAAATCGAAGTCGTCCAGCTCCTCATTCCATACCTTATAACATACCGGCTCGCGGTTGATGTCGCGGATGATCCCCACCACCACCCCGGCGTGGGTACGCCCGTATTTGTCCGTAGCTTCGACCTCGTCGCCGATAGAAACCTTATGGTCTTCCCCGCGCCCGTAGTCGTCGAAGTCCTCGGCGAACGTCTCGCGGCCCAGCGCTGTCTCGTCCATCTTCCAGTTCACACTCATAAGCAAAACCTCCTTTACCACCGTTTACCACCACCCAGGTGGTAAAACGAAAATTTCGGCCCTTGAAATGGATTATTTCAGGGGGTAACCCTTAAAGAGAATCTCTGTAGGAACACTTGTAGCTATAGAGCCTTCAAACGAGGGAGCTAAGGACTGTAGTATCCTATTCTGTTGTCAAGGTGCAGGTGGCGCATCAGCCTGCCGGCTGCTCCACGATGGTGCTGTCCATCAGCCGGAGCGAGCGGCGCCCGCCCAGGTTGAGCTGCATGTACGCCTCCTCGATCTCCTCACCAGTGATACCGATGTAGTCGAGCGTCTGGGCGGACGTGCTGTGTCCGAACATCTTCTGCAGAAGCAGGAGCTTGCGCGGGTCGTTGTTGCTCATTACCATCTGGTGATAGGCGAACGTCTTGCGCAGCGTGTGGGTAGCAATGTGGATGCCGAGGCCGAGCGCCTCACCGACTTCCTTCAAGATCCGGTCGGCAGACTTCCGGCTCATGGCCTTGTTGTTGTCCTTGCCGCACCGGTTGCTCTCACCACGGAACATGAAGTCGCTGAGCTTGACGCCTGGTGTGTTCTCCAGATAGAGCGTGACTGCATCCACCACGGCGTCGTTGATGGTGATGTAGCGGTTGCGCTTCACCTTCCTGGTGTTCCGGGTCTTCTTCTCCAGAATGGGGAACGTGGTCTTGAACCTGAACTGTTCGTCGATCAGGTGGGAGAACCGCAGCGTCAGCAGGTCGCTGACTCGCAGGCCGAAGTTGATGCCAACGATGAAGAGCATGTTGTCGCGATACCGGCCTCTGGTGATGAACCACTTAGACACGGCGTAGATGTCGTCTACGTTCTTGATAGGTTCGCTTGCATGTTCCCCCGCTACTTCGTAACTGGTATCCTCGACAGCCGGCGCGATCAGGCCAGCCTGGAGCAACCTCCGGGACTGAGCTACTGCCTTAACGTCGATGACTGCGTCTGCGTTTGCGTCTGCACTCCGCGCTGTGAAGTCTACATTGATAACCTTGCCCATGAACGGTGCCTCCCTCTATACTTCAAAAAAGATTGTTGACTATGATACTATTATAGCATAATCGCCCCAGATGTCAAGCACAAATTTCGGAGAAAATTATCTGTCTCCTTAAAGTCACGTTTCAAGCTACTTTGGCGAGACGCCGTTTTATCATCTGTGACGATCCTTTATAAAGAATGGCGTGAGCAACACATTCTCCCCGATGATAAAACGGCTGTGAGTGTTGTGGCGCAAGGTGTTGTGGTCGGAGTGAGTTTTTTGGTGACCCATGGGAGATGAGCCAACTGGGCGCCTGGGCTGCGGGGGCGTTTCGTCAAAATATGGAAAACAAGCCCCCTCTATGGGACATAGCGCGAAAAGGTGACATAGACACCACGCCGGGCCGGCGGCACACACACCGCGCCGGGGGGGGTGACAAGCGTGTGCATAGCATTGTTGACACCCCCTCAAAAAAAAGTGTTGACAATCTTTAATCGGGGGTGTATATTATCCATATCACCGCAACGGGGCGCGGCGGCAACCGTCCCCGCTAATCTATCGGTGAAACAGGGAGTAAAACCATGAAAAAGTATCAAATTTGTGCAATCGACCGCGAAAACAAGACAGCAAAAGCCCTTGAAATTCTCACCGCTGAAACCCTTCAGGACGCCGTAACGGCGGCTAATGAGAAGTACCCCCGCGCCACCGTCCGCATTTACCCCCTTGTAGACATGGAGAACCCCGAAACCATTCAAGATATGGCGAAATTCACCCTTGCCAGCGTCGAGAACTGGGAGAGGCGGAACAACTACGCCGTGATGAACCCCATCAACCGCAGCCAGTGGGATAAAGAGGACTACACCAGCATAGCCACCGTTGCCATTATCGCCACACTGACGGACAACCCCGGCGCGGACATGTACCAGGTGAAAAGCGCGGCTTTCTCCGCTATCCGCGCATATCAGCAGAAGCAAAACCGCAACAGTGAGAAAGAGTATACCCCCGGCTGGGTTGCGTGCAACGTCCAGCCCCGTTACCCCCGCGCCACATGCCCCGCCCTTGACCGTCTGATTGCCCGCGCCATTGACGCAACCGCCCCCACGCTTTCCCCGGCTCAAGTCGAAGTGTTCACCCTGTCCTATCAACAGGAAATGAGCGCGGCGGATATCGCCGAAAAGACAGGAAAAGCGCGCCAGAATGTTTACAAAAACCTTGCAAAAGCCTACTTTTGGGTACTGAAAAAGGCGGTTGAACTGGACAAGGACGGCGCAATTTTCGCGGCGGCTGGGTACACCCCGGACGATATCGCGGAAACGCTGGCAACCATGCGGAAGCGCGGCGGCATGAACAAGAACCAGAAGTAAACACACCCCCATAACGGCGGGGCGGCTACACGGGCCGCCCCGCTCTTTTTATGCCCTTTTCCGGGGGGGGGTGACAAGCGTGTGCATATATACGGGGAACAAAAGCACACCCCGCCCCACACCCCACGCGCCACACCACGCGCCCACCCCCGGCGGTATACCAATGCAGCCCGGGCAAGTTACACTTGTCTGGACAGTCCCAAGCCTGTGCAAATGCAGAGGGGTATACCACGCGCCACCTTGAGGGCATCACACGCTCGCTCAAGGGGTACTTCTGCCAGCAGAAGAAGTGTACTCTTGCAACATGTGACGGCTCCAACCGTCCCAAGAGAAGGCCAGCCAAAAATTGGGAGAGTTAGGCTCCCAGTGCGCGGGTACTGAACGCGGGTAGTATTGAGGTTTCGGCAATAGGTTGGTTCTGCTCCAACCGTGAGCGTGACTGGAAACGTGTGAGCGGATATGTGCTTGACGACTTGCGAAAGCGGTTCATAAAGCGGCGTCCTTGCCACGCATAAAGGCATAGCGGTTTTCAAGGAAAGCTGTTATGTTGCGAGGAAAGGCGTTATGTGAGGGCTTCAAGGAAGTTAGTAACATAGGTAGAGTGCGCGGTCTGGAACAGGTTTGAGGGCATGAATAGCAACAGATTTTTCTCCTTGCCCTGGTGAGGGTTGGAATGCCCATACTTCACCGAATACTGCGACACGCGGCACGGGCCGTCTATACGACCCGAGGGCTTGAGCGCAGAGCAGAGGTCACCAGGGGAAGGTCAAACCCATATCAAGCCCAGGAGCGTCCATCGTTCCTGGGCTTCAGTATGGGCTTGCCCATAAAATAAATTTCTCAAGGAGGAATAGCGTTATGGCAAAGAGCGAACGGAAAGTGCAGTTGATCAAAGACTTCGAGACGAAGATCTCCGAGGTCAACAAGGCTTGCACGAATGGGACGAACGCCGACGTCGAAGGCAAGCTGGCTGAACTCGTCAACATCGAGAAGGAGTACCGGTCTATCCGGGAGGCCGAGGTGTTCGCCGGGCTGGCTGACACCCACCAGGCCATCGAGCTGCACCACTTCACCACCATCGGCCACAAGCGGGTCACTGACGAGGGCCGGATGACCGGCGTGGAGAAGGCCGACCGCACGGTTCAGATCGACCTCAAGCGGTTCTGTGAGGTCAAGGGCTTCGACCTGGGCTGGTTCTACGAGCTTCAGGCGCTGAACAAGCGGCTGACGCTTCGGGTTGCCGAGGGCATCGGAGTCACCGCCGCCGAGATGAAGCGGATTGACGACAGCTACAACATGGACAAGCTGGCGTCCGAGATCCAGTTGGGCAAGACGCCCACTTCCGACACCCAGGTGGTCAAGCACATGCAGAAGGTTCTTGACATGCTCTCCCCTGGTGAGGGCAAGGTCAACGGCCACGACTTGGGCTATGTGATGGCCTGCTACACCAAGCGCAACAACCGGGCCGCCCTGCGGGTTCAGTGTTCCAAGCACACCCTGCTGATGTCCCTGATGGGCGACGTTTTCTATCGCATTGCGACCAAGGGCGTGTATGGCGTGGACTACAAGCGCAACGGCGCCGCCCCCACTGAGGTTAAGAAGGACGAGCCGAAGGGTTCCGCGCCCAAGGCCAAACGGACTTCCGCGCCCAAGAAGGCCACTAAGCCCGCCAAGGCCACCGCCGAGGTTCCCGAGGCCGCGCCCATGACCGGTAAGAAGGCCGCCCCCGCCGCCGCCTAATGCGCGTCATCGCGGAGGTTTATCCTCCGCGCCTAATGCAACTGGTAAGTGTTACTTGCCAACGGTCCCAAGTCCGTGTAAATGCAGAGGGGGCAAAAGGTTTTGAATCACAAATCAATTCTGCCAAACAGAAAGGATTGAAGGCATGAAGGAATTTGAGGTTATCGAAGTCCCGATTGGTAGGGACGTTTTCTACCGCGTTGTCCAGATGGTCAATGGTCTGTATATGCCGACCGATGGAAAGCGGTACAAAAAGAAGTTCGCAGCGCATATCGCTGCCGCCCGTATGAAGTACGGGGTTTGATGAGCCGCACTGATGAGCCGTAAACGGCGAAACGGCTGGGGTTTCCCAGCCGTCTGCGGATTTCCACGCACAGAGAACAGCGCACAGGGGCCGTGTTTGAGCCGCCCATGTTGCCGTGTTCACAGGCTAAAGTCCCCCGATCGCCTGGAAGTGAACTATTGGGCTGGGGGTGATGGAACTGTACGCTGAATTTCTCTGCCCTAAAGCGGATGCCGTCCGTGAGGTTTGGGTTTCAAAGCCCAAGCCCGTTGGGACTCTCGCCACAAAAAAAGTTGTTGACACGCGGGAACAAACGTGCTATACTCAAGTTCACAAAGGCGAGGTTCCATAGACAAAATAGGAGCGAGGTTTTACCCTCGCTCCATCCCCGCCGGGAGAGCCACTCATGAAGGCTATAAGCGGGTTATCACGGTGGCACCCGTGAGCATGGGAGGAGCGGCAACTCCACCCCGTGCGGTTTCATTGTATCACCAGCACATAGGTTTTGCAAGGACTTTTTGAGAGGAGTGAGATTTTGCCCACAGAAGGAAATGAGTCCAAGCGCCCACTGCTTGAAACGCTCGATGAATCCATTAAGCGGGTTTTGCAGGACGCGAAGTTCGAGGAGAGGTCCGTGGACGAGGAACAGTTCCAGGTCTTGATGGAGGTTTACAACACACTCGCTGGGTTGATCGAGGGCGACAAAGAAGTCACTTTGCACCCGGCATTCTCGGCGGGGTATGTCACCATCAAGGTTTCTGATGTGAAGCTGGACACGGCCGAGGTCACGACATTGAGGGCCGCGCTTGCGAACTGCACGGCGTTGTCCATCGAACCCCTTTCCAACGGGAATGTTGAGATCGGGGTCACGGTTCCGGACGTGTTCTCACCCCTGGCCGGAGGCACAACTGAATAGGCATATCTGACCCTCCGAGGTTTTGCCCGGAGGGTCTTTTTATGCCCAAATCAAATTCTGAACGGAGGAATCCTATGGCAAAAAATTCTTGCATGGAGACATGCGGGCAGGAGAAGCCCTGCGGGAACAAGTATTGTTCCGCCAACCCCAAGTACGTCCCGCCTGCGCCCAAGAAGAAAAAGAACAAGAGGGCCGCTGGTGAGAAGTGAACCATTAAAAACCACCCTGATGAGTCGTTGAAAATTACGACGAAACCGCCATCAACGGCGGTCGGTGGATGGAATACTGTCCGCTGAGATTTTCATAGCGAATCCATTTCCATAGCGAGGTTCTCAGCAAAGAGCCCAGTCAGCTTCGGTTGGCTGGGCTCTCACCACCACACGACGAAGGAGGGTAGGACGATGACAAAGTTTGAGCAAGTTGGCGTTAATCTCCAGTACGATGCGGTTTCTGTTCGCCACGCGAACAAGAATTTCAAATACTCTTGTGACACCTGCTGTTCCAAGGGTATGCGGATCGAATGCGAGAGGTGCGCAATCGCCGCCACCCATGCCATGGTCGTGGCCTATTTCCAGAGCAAGCCGACCGTCGTTACCCGTCCGTGAAGGTATGCCGTAGTAGCTCAGTTAGGTAGAGCAACGGGAGATGACCCGCGCGTCGCCGGTTCAAATCCGGCCTATGGCAGTTCATGGCACAGCTTTCCGCGACGAGCTTAACGCGGCACACCGTATCGTGAAAGAAGAATCGAGATACGGAAGGGTCGGGGTGCGTCACCCGTTCCTTGATCTGAGGCGATGTCTTAGGTTTTTAATTGATTGATGATTAAAAAAAAACACACGCACGGTCGCCTCAGTAGCGTGGGAAACCGTCGGCTGGCTCCGAGCCACCGGCGGCTTCTTAATGCAGCCATTGGCGGTCACAAGCCCGCATGAAAAATGCAGAGTGAGAAGTTTTGAGCGGAAAGGAGATTTGGTATGGAGGCTTACTTGCGCAAAAGCAGGACGCGCAACGAGAAGCGTAGGCGCAAACTCCTGGAACAAAGGTTGATGGGAGTTGCCATGCTTATCGTGTCCGCCCTATTCACCTGGATGGTCTGGGGAACCGGGGAGGACGCCGGAGCGTTGCTCGTCATCGTGCCGCTTGGCCTGCTCCTTCTGTTCAGCAAAGAAATCATGATTGTGTGAGGAGTGAGGCCATGAACGAAATCACGGTAGACGAACTCTGGGAATACTTCGCAGAGCACAGGGCGTCCCTGTTGAGCAACTACCACAGGATCGCCAGCAATGTCGAGGACGGCATTGAGATTTACCTCACGGAGGAGCACGGGTTCCCGTTCTTCGTCGTCGAGTGTGACGGGGAAAGGGTTTTTGAAACCCAGACCATTTCCGCGCTGGACGCTGAGACGACCTACGAGGATCTCCTCACCAAGTACATCCTGCCGGAGGTTCCCACCGAGAGCGCGGACGAGTACCAGATCGAGGACGACCAGGATTGCCCTGACCAGGACGAGGATCGAGTTGACGAGATTGAATGCGCCGCTGAGGATTTCCTCTTGGTTCTGCTTGAGCAGCACCCGGAGGATTGCGGGCTGGATTCCACCGACATCGACGAGATCGTGTCCATGGTTGAGCAACACCTGTTCGACAGGTTTGGCATCTCGGTCTACCACCCCGTTGATGTTGACGGGTGTACGATCCGGTACCCGTTCGGTGACCCGGACGAGGACGACGGCCAGCAGAAATTGCCCATGTAAGTTTGGGCGGGAGGGGTGATAACTTTTGAGCAAAACTAAGCGTATCTGCATAACTGCGCTCGGCATTGCGCTGTATGTGTGCGCAAGTATGCTGATTAAGATCCCGGTCATCGGCCACATCAGCCTGGATTTGGGATACATCGTCTTGGCAGTCTACTGCTACACGTATGGCGGTGTGTCCGGAGCGATCGTAGGAAGTTTCGGGTGCTTCCTGGTTAGCCTGATAGCAAGCGGCTGGATCGCCATCGGATGGCCGCTCGGCAACTTCCTCGTTGGCGCCTTATGCGGTATGGTCTACTCCAGAACAAAGGACAATCGTTTTGCCATGCTTATCAATACGGCTGTGACCGTGGCGGCTGTGTTTCTCGGCGTCGCCGTAATCAAGACCGCTGTGGAGTGTGTGCTTTACAGCATACCCGTAGCGGTGAAGTTTACAAAGAACTTTATCGCCTTCTCCATGGATGCCATCGTGATGTGCATCGGTCTTTACGTGGCGTCGGCGATTGAACATCGGTGGGGTGAGAGATGAAAGTCAAAAACTTTTCGTACAACGGGCTTTTCGGCCGTGAAACCGGCGGGTATGCAAACTACACCGCAGAGTTCAAGAGCTGGACTGAAGACCCCGGTGTTGCGCTCTGTTCCTGTAGCGACGGGAAAGAGCGCCTGATCCCAACCTGCTTCCTCGACGGGTTCAAAGCGGAGGACTACCCGGAGCAGGACACTGAGAACAAGTTCCTCTACATCGGCTGTCCGAGCCACAGCTAACGAGGTATGGAAATGCCGTATACAAATCATTTGAGTTTTTATCACAATGGTAAACGGTGTACCTGTCATACATGCAAACACTTTCTCTGTTCAGTGGACAATTCCCCATGTAAAGATTGCTTACCTGGGCTTGAGAAGGGCGGGAGATTCTTTTTCAAATGTGCAAGTGAGTACGAGGAGGATCTGCAATTTGCAGGAGAAACGATAAGAGTCCATGAATTAAAGATTCTTCCGCAGTATTTTGTTTGTGAAAAGAATTTCGAGATTCGCAAGAACGACCGAGATTTTGCGGTCGGGGACATTGTTGCGCTGCGTGAATGGGATAGTGATACTGGATATACTGGTAGGGTTTCCTTCCGCGTTATTCAGTACATTCTTAAAGACGCTAAGGAATATGGATTGGCCGACGGATACTGTATCCTTGGCCTTTCAGAGGATGCGCCGTACTAAGTTATTCCCACTCCCTGATGACGCATAGGGGAGATGTGAATATATTTTACGAGGCAATCCTGGAGGTATGCAGCGTGATTGTTCGACCACTTGGCCCGGCGGTATTTCCCAGCCGGGTACCGGACAATCAGTGCCAGGATGCTATGTTAGGAGGGAAGGTTTTGCATAGAGCGCGCGACCAGCCCGAGTTCCAAAAATAGAAAAAATAATCGAAATGTAGACGACCTGCTTAGCCGCCTGGCGCCGGAGTTGACGCCGGCGGCTCCAAAATGAAAGATGAAGTCCGCAGCGCAGATGCGCAAGGTTATATGCCGGAACCTGGACACAACAGCTTGGGGAGCAGTCCGCTCCCCCTGTTGAAGCCGGCCTCCCCAGGCAGTTTGGTGGTCTGCCTATTACATGAAACCAAAACCACCTTCATAAGTCGGAGTGGCCGAGTGGTTGATGGCACCAGTCCTGAAAACTGGAGGCGGGCAACCGTCCGTGGGTTCAAATCCTACCTCCGACGCCAGCGCCGACAGGCGCTTTCATACTGCCGTGTGGTTACATCCAACGGTCTTTTCCTTTCCGGGGTGGGTGGGCAACCTCCCACCCGCCTAATGCGGCCATAGCCGGTCACAAGCCCGGTTCAGAAACGCAGAGTGGGCACCCATTTACCACCCCTTACCACCACCCAGGTGGTAAACGCAGAAAAAAGTCCAGTATTTTCAAGGGTTTGAGGGGTGTTACCCTTAAAGAGAATCTCTGTAAAAACAATGTAGCTAAAACCCATTGAAACAACATGACAGATATGGAGATTTTTACTCGCCAGAGGAAGGAGATGATGTGTCCGTGTATGAATTTGAATGGGTTCGTGGTCATGTTGAGGTCTTCCTTGATGGTGTGTTTCAGTTCAGCGCGGACAACATGAAGGAAGCGCATGACGAGCTTGAAGGTGAACTCTATGGAAAATAGAGAGTGCTTTATCAAGGTCGTACAGCCTGCGATATGGTTCATGGTCACGATTGCTTTCGATGGACGACGCCTGTCCATACAGGGTAGTGGCCGTGGATGCATAGGTCAGATTTCTGGTGAGTTAAGAAAGCTGATAGACGATAAGCCGTGCATTCTAAGGTTCAGCGTTGCAGATGTTGTAAAGCTCTGCGATATCTGGGACAGATGGCACCTGAACGACCTGAGAGCTGGAACACAGAGGCAGGAAGATGCACTGAGAAAATATTACGAGACTAACCCACAAAAGCATTCGTATGACGAAGCGTGTGAGTATCTAAGTGGGGTCGGGCTTCTCGTAGATAATGGGTACAAGTACGGTAGTAGTTGGTTGACCGAGGAAGTTCCTCAAGATGTAATCAGGTGGCTGTTCTCGCTTCCTGGTGATGGGAACTCTGCGGATGATGTGTACCCACCCGAGATTAGCGAGCAGGCATTTCTCGATGTCCTGCTCGTTTAATCTATATACATTCTGACGGAAAGGAGTTTTGTTAGTGCCCAAGTACAAAGTTGGAGACAAAGTCAAAGTGAAAGACAACCTTGCACATCGCTCCGGATACTGTATGGCTGGCGGACGCCACAGCAATTCCGTTGTTCCTGAGATGCTGCGCTTGCGCGGCAAGATTGTAACAATCAAAGAAGCTGAAGACGCCGGCTATCGTATCGGAGAGGACAACGGCGCATGGTGCTGGACAGACGATATGTTCTGCGGCGCCGCGCATTCCCAGAAGTATAAGGTTGGCGACAAGGTCGTAGTCTCCGAAGACATCCGCGATGACGACAGCGTGTACTACATGGAGCATGGCGAGGACGAAGGTATGTATGCCACCGGAGACATGGTGGAGCTTCGCGGACGGACTGTCACGATCACATCGGCCGACGAAGATGGGTATACCATCAAAGAGGACGACGAGGAGTTCGTGTGGACAGACGAGATGTTCTCTGGCCTCGCATACCCCCTGCAGTACAAGGTCGGCGATAAGGTCAAGATCCGCACCGACCTCCCGCCCTTCGCATTCCCTGATGGGATGCTCGCCATGCGCGGCGTTGTCGCAACGATCGCCGCCGTTGGTGTCGTTGACTGCCCCGGCAAGGCGCCGGGGTACTCCATCAAGGAGGACGGCGAGATGTGGGTGTGGTCGGAGGCTGACTTCGATGGCCTTGTGAAGGCAGCCAAACCCAAGACCCCGGCAACCACCAAGGCAGGAACGCAGGTTCCCTGCGATGAAACCAAAACGATTAAGAAGGAGAAGAAGTCTATGAAATTCAACCTCAAGAACATGCTGAAGCAGTACATGCCCCGCTCCATTGACGACGGCTCCGTCGCTCTGAGCATCTCCGGCGACATCGCCTACCGCCGCAAGGACGGCGACTACGTGTTCTACGACCCCGAGGCCAAGTCCATCAACAACTGCATGGAGCTGGTGTTCGGCTCCGACGCCCTGGATAAGATGGTCTTCGTGATGCCGGCCAAGGACGTCCACATCGGCGACGTCGTCCTGAACAACGGGAAGTACATCTACATCACCAACATCACCGAGACCGGCGCCATCAAGGGCGTGTCCCTGGACAGCGGCCGCACCACCACCCTGGTGAAGGAGATCAACACCATCATGGGCTGCCTCCCCTACGCCAAGGTCACCAGCCTGTTCTCCATGGCCAACGGCAAGGGTTCCGACGGGATCAACCCCATGCTCCTGATGCTCATGGGCGACACTGACGACGCCGACGATCTGTTCACCACCATCGCCATGATGACCATGATGGGCGGCAACACCGCGACTGCGGCTCCCGCCGGCGGCATGTTCGGCGGCATGAACCCCCTCATGCTCCTGGCTCTGTCCGGCGATGACGACGAGGGCGGCAAGGGTGGCCTCATGCAGATGATCCTGATGAGCCAGATGATGGGCGGTGGCCTGTTCCAGGCGCCGGCTGCTCCCACCACCAGCGCGCAGTAATCCTGGCGAGGTTCGGCGGCTCCTCTCAAAAGCCGCCTCCTATTCGGGGCCGTTTTGGATTCGACGGGGTTCTGAGAGGATAAGACTCGCAGGTAGATGACCGCCTCAAGGCATACCAAATAATGAAATGACAACACTACTGAAGTCGTTATGATCCACCCCGCTTTCGCCGCCTTCGTGGCAGAGAGGGTCGCCGCCTGATTGGTGGCTGGATCTCCAAAACAACACACCGCGGATGGGTAAGTGTTTGAGGTCGAAGATACACCGCACAAACAGTCTTCCTTGTTCCTGATACAAAGAATAAGGTGGTGGAGGCGTACAAACCAGTACGCCCTGGGCAAGATTCGGACGGCATCGCAAGCGCCCGCTGCAAAGCATCGCTGAAAAGCCGCCTATTGCGTAAGAAGGTCTTATTCATGTAGGGATTTCGGACAGGGGTTCGATTCCCCTCGGCTCCACCAGCGCGGTTCGGCAGCTCCGCATTTCAAAAGCTGCCTTCGAGGGGCTGTAGCTCAGTTGGGAGAGCGCCTGCCTTGCAAGCAGGAGGTCGCCGGTTCAATCCCGACCAGCTCCACCATAGCAGAAATACAACTACATCTGGAGGTAATGCAAGTGAAACGGAACATGTTGTGGGGGGGTGATTCCCGATGGTAGGATGGGATCTTCCGTTTGAAGAATCCATGCTGAGTCGTGGAAAGGTAATCATCCTCTGCCCTGAAAGAGATCTTGCAGAAGAACTGTTCGAGGTACTTAAGGCTCATGGTATTGGCTGGTATGGCGGAGAAAGTATGGAGAATATTCATTGGGACAGTAATGAACAGGATACCTGTTACCGTGTCACAAACACTGGTAGCTTAAGGTATGGAAGCACAAATTGCTACGAAGATAGCGAGTACAACGACCATATAAAATGCCAGTTTTACGGAATCGAGTCCACCGATAGTGAGATTTCGGACTCTGACTTTGAGACCATCATCTCTGCGGGGGGGGTAGATAAAGGAGGTAAAGTTCATGTGGGATGAAATATTCACCATGGATATGCTTACAGATAGTTCAAGGGTCGCGGTTAATTGCCCGACCGAGGAACTGGAGCGTGAGTTTGCCACGCTATTAGATGAATACGGTATCAGATATCCTAACGGTGACAGCCCTCTTAAAGAAAACTACTGGAAGAGATACCTGGAAAACTTCTGCTACTACGTCGAAGGGAAAGTGATCAGGTACGGTCCCAAAAGCAGCACAGAAGAAAGCCCATGGAATAGATATGAGAAGTACACTTTCCAAGATGAACCGCAGGATGACACCGAGATAGACGACAGCGATTTCTATTCCATCATCGGGAGGTGATCCAATGGAGCTGAGTGATCTGGTTGGAATCCACAAGCTGTCTGGTGTTGAGACGGGCCAAGTCAGCATCACCGATGAATTTGGTGATACCCAGGACTGTGGGTTCGTGAAGTTCACACTTGATGGCGTCCACTACATGGCGGTTGAAGACCCTGAAGATGGGTACCGGAGCAGGCGCAGAGAACTTGTTGTTTCAGATCAGGCGCCTCGGTATTCGTTCCCTCCCCAAGAAATGCGCTGCTATATGAAGGGCGAGAACGAGTACGGCGAAAATGCAGACGTGCTGGTAATGCAGGATACAACGACGGATGAAATTGTGCTTGAAGTAGGCACTGAGAATTACGACGACTGGTATCCGTGCTGCCACTTCGAGTATCACCCAGAGGGTATGGCCTGCAATAGCCCTGTTATTACAGACGATGATTTCAGTCGCATTCTCATGAGCTAACATCAGCCCCGTGACTTCGGTTGCGGGGCTTTCTATGGACTGAGTGGCCCACCTCCTCGTGGTTCAGTCTGGATAGTCCGAAAGGATGAGCTAACGGGTACATAACAAATGGGCGAGAGCCCGTACAGAAAGGATGTAGCAATATGGCAAAGATCACGATCGTCGGTGACGCCATCGTCGTCACCAGCTCCAAGAGTCTGAAGTCCCTGAAGACTCTGGAGGAGTACAACCCCAAGGCTCTGCGGCTCGTGGAGACCAACGAGGACGGCAAGAAGGAGGAGGTCTTCCGCGTGGCCACCGCCGCCGACAAGGGCAGCATCAACCAGTATGGCGCCACCTTCGCCTCCGAGACCCACGACGAGGACAAGCTGGCCACCATCACCATGCCCGTCCCCGCCGGCACCCAGGATGTCAAGGCGTACGCCGCCAAGGTCTACGGCAAGGCCGTTGTCCTGCTGAACAAGATCGAGGCCGGCATCGACGCGGCTCTGGGCACGGTCGAGGAGGAGAAGGCCGAGGTTATGGCCAACATCTTCGTCCTGTAAGAAGGGCAGCCAGCCGGGGCGGGGAGCTTCCCCGCCCCACGCTCTAACTGAACACCAACAACAAACAATTTTGACATTTGGAAGGAGATTATTATTATGCTGAACATGACCATCGGTAACAATCTGGATCGCCGCCGCTACAACATCGACCCCAACTCCACCATCCGCCAGGCGTTCGAGACCGCCGGCGTCGAGTACGCCATGGGCATGGTCTCCCTGGACGGCGAGACCATCGGCGGCTCCGACCTGGACAAGACCTTCTACGAGATGGGCTACACCGGCGAGCCCAACCACGACAAGGGCTACCTGATCGCGGTGGTCAAGGCCGACAACGCCTGATCGACACCACCGGCCGCCCATACATAGGGCAAACGGGGCTCCCGTCAGCATAGGCGGGAGCCCTTAATCTTTCTGAAAAGGAGCAGGCTATGTTCTCAAAAGAAATTAGTGGTCTGACTCTCACCAACGGGATCGCATCGACTTTGTTCCAGAACATCACGGGCGTCAAGTTCCGTTCTGACGAATCGTTCGTTGCGACCTTGCGGGCTTTGCTCCACAGCAGGGTCCCCAAAGAAGAGTCGGTCACGCTGCAGTATACCAGCACGGACTACAGCGCTGGCCAGTTATCCGACTCGGCTCCGAGAGATTGCGTCAGAGCCTTCATCCGGGATACCAACATCATGTATGGCGAGAATGGTATCCTGCTCATCCACTCCTTTGAGGGCAGATCAGAGGAAGACAACACAGCCTGCTTCAAGGTGCTGGATGAGGGAGTACCGAAAGCCGTGAAGGGGTTCAAGCCCCTGGACGATCTGTCGAACTGGATCGAGACAACTGCAAAGTTCCGTGCGAAAGTTTACATCAATGAAGAAAGGCGTTGCACCATCGTCTTCACGGAGAAGATGAACACCAAGCGGTGGCACATGCTGGAGTCTCTTGTGACCCGGTACTTCCCGTGGTACTTCGGCCCGAATCCGCTGAACGAGGAAGAGCTTGACCTGGTCAAGACTCTGACCAAGCGGTACGCGCCGAACTACGAGGCGGCGATCGAGGCTTTCTCGAAGAAGTTCGACTTCCGCTCCCAGATTGTCCGCAGTAAGCTGACTGGGTTTGAGACCCAGTTCGACCGGCAGAAGCTGGAGAGTGTGCGCAGTAACATCCAAGGGGTAGACCGCAATCTGCGGGAGTTGGAAACCAGGTTCTCCTCCTACTACCAGCAGTTGAATGATTTGCGCACGCAGGAAGCTGGCCTCATCGTTAAGATCGAGAACGGCGGCGGGGAAGAAAGCAACGAGCTACTGGACTTCTTCCTGGCTACCAAGTCTTTGCAGTTAGTGAATGTGTCAGGTGGTAAGATTGAGTTCGTCGTGACCACCACGATGGACAACTTCGACCCGGACGCTGCAGACTCCATGGTCAGGAATGAGAACAGCTTCTTCTATTACAGTGGTGGTGACCACCCGGGCTTTGACAGGAGTCGCATGAAGCGTCTGCTGAAAGCGATCTTCGTGGATGAAGTCCTGAAGATCCGGCTCTGTGCCGCATACACGTTGAACTTCGCAAGCGGCGAGTACGCTGGCAGAAAGGGCTATGCGTTTGCGAGGGACATTGTGATTGATCACACTCCCAACCAGCATATCCAGGGGTTCCGCTGCCTCGGTCAGAATGAGCGCATGATCCGTGACTCTATGCGTAAGCACGACTATGTTGGTGCTGTCTCCGCGTGTATCCAATCCGCCAAGAGCGTCAACGTCACCGAGAGCACTACGTGTAAGCTCATGATCAATAAGCTGTTCGCTTCTGATGCGACCAAGTTTATTCAGATGCCGGACAAAACGACAATGACGCCGATTGATGCGGTGAAATGGTTGGAGGAACAAGATGTCAAGGCGAAAAAAGAAAAGGAACAGGGGGAAGAGAGTCATGAGTAGACCGATTAAGCTCACTGATGAGCTGTTGAAAAATATCCAGGAGGAGTTCATCGCGAAGGTCAAGTCCATGAAGATGTTCGACGGCAAGCTGGAGTACAGCCGGACATTCAAGTGGGAGGACTCCGAGAACGATAAGGCGACTATCTTCCTGTCCTCGGTCGCCTTTGCGAAAATGAACGCGCTGATCCAGCAGTTCGATAGCGAGGTTGCGTGGCACGGCGTCGTCCATCGCGACGAGGAGGACCCCACCATCTTCCGCATCACGGACATCCTGGTGTATCCGCAGGTCGTCAGCGGCGTTACGGTCAACACCGACCAGGACGCCTACCAGACTTGGCTTTATGCCTTCGACGATGATGTGTTCAACAACATCCGTATGCAGGGGCATAGCCACGTCAACATGGGCGTGTCCCCCTCCGGCGTGGACACCACGCATCAGGAGAAAATCCTGGGTCAGATCCGGGATGACGACTACTACATCTTCATGATCTGGAACAAGCGGTACGAGCACTTCGTCCGCATCTTCGACCTGAAGAACAACACCCTGTACGAGACGGCCGACGTGGACGTTCTGATCGGCGACGAGGGGATGAGCCTTAACGAGTTCGTCAAGAGCGCCAAGGAGATTGTCAAGCCCAAGACCTATGCGCCGACCTACACTCCTTCCACATACGGCTATCAGGGCAGGAGTGCGGTTGTCACGCAGCCCCAGAGTAAGGTTACGCCCATCACTCCTGCGGCAACCGGTCAGGCTGCGGTGCCGGAAGGCGTCAAGACCAAGCCCAAAGAGACCAAAGGAGGGACTACCGGTATCGGGCGTTCCTTTCAAGAGTACGGCGGAGACGGCTGGGGCGAAGACTACAACGACCCCTACTTCGCACGATAAGAAGGGAGAGACGAATCATGGATCTGTCCAAATCCTACGAGTTCTTCAAGCCGGATATGCTCGAATCCAGGGTGCATATCATCGGCTGTGGTGCCATCGGTAGTACCGTGGCAGAAAATCTGGTGCGCTTCGGCATCACCAAGATTACCCTGTACGACTTCGATACGGTGGAGGCGCACAACATCGCCAACCAGATGTTCCGGCACACGGACATCGGCAAGCTGAAGATCGACGCCCTGGCGGAGTACCTCACGGAGATCAATCCGGAGTGCGCCGCCGACCTGAAACTGGTTAAGGAAGGGTGGACAGGTCAGCGTCTCTCAGGGTATGTCTTCCTGTGTGTGGACAACATCGACCTGCGGCGCGAGATCGCTACGGCCTGCAAGGAGAACACCTTCGTCAAGGGGATGTTCGACTTCCGGATGCGGCTGACCGACGCTCAGCACTATGCGGCCGACTGGAGTGACCAGAAGATGGTCGAGACGTTCATCAAGTCCATGGCGTTCTCCCACGACGAGGCCAAGGAAGCCACGCCGGTGTCGGCCTGCAACATCACCCTGTCCGTCGTCCCCACGGTGCGTGAGGTCGTCGCACTCGGCGTGTCGAACTTCATCAACTTCGTGAAGGGCGGCCCGCTCAAAAAGATGATCCTGATCGACGCGTTCGCGTTCGACGTGGTTGCGGTCTAAAAATAAAGGGCGGCGGCTGCACACGATGTAGTCGCCGCTCAACACATTAAGTCTGTATTGCATTACCCTCTATACATATTGTATCCGAGGGTGCTTCGTATTGTAAATCGAAGTTTCGCATGGCTGGGAGGAACTATCCCCGGCAGCCACTGCTGCCTGAAGGCAGGAGATGACGGTACTGGGTAACTCGGCGACTCCAGGGTTCGAGCAACCTCTCGGCACCAGCCCGGGAGGAACTCCGAATCCCATCAGAACCAGGACACCGTACCCAAATCACATGCTTTCCCTCTGATTACCGCACCAACCTGGTCAGAAGAAGCTCTCATTTGGTGTGAAAGGAACTATATAACAGCACAGGATTAGCTAACGAAGAGCTGTCTTCTCAAGGTATATCTATATTTGAATACAGACAAATAAGGAGGTATTGTAATGCCTTATATCACAGTTGCACAGTCACCTGCGTATCATCAGATCACGTTTGAGGAAATCATCTCCGGCGCGGTCAACATGAACGCTATGGTGACCTCAAACGAGACCAACACAAGGACATACTTCTCCAGAAACCTGCGGCCTGCGTTCCTGGAGAGATTTGATTTCCCAGCTATGATCGAAACGCTGGAAAACTTTAACGAGCAGAACAGCGCCCTGTTCGATGTCCCACGGGAGACTCTGTATACTACGTTCCACGTCCCGAAGAAGTCCGGTGGTCTGCGTGAGATCAACGCTCCGGTTCCTGAGCTGATGAACGCACTCCGGAACCTGAAGACGATATTTGAAACCAAGATGTTCGCCAAGTATCATACGGCGGCATTTGCATATGTTCCGGGTCGGTCTACCATCGACGCGATCAAGCGGCACCAGAGGAACAACAGCAACTGGTTTCTCAAGACTGACTTCTCCAACTTCTTTGGGAGTACGACATTTGAGTTCCTGCGCTACTCACTCTCTCTGATCTTCCCGTTCAGTGAGATCGTGAAGTCACAGCGCGGCCGGGACGCATTGGATAGGGCATTGCTCCTGTGCTTCCTGCATGGTGGGCTTCCGCAGGGCACACCGATTTCCCCCATGCTCACCAATCTGATGATGATCCCCATCGACCATAAGATCTACAACTCCCTGCGCGACTTCAACGGGCAGTCATTTGTGTACACCCGGTATGCTGATGACTCTTTGATCTCCAGCCGCAAGGATTTCTCCTACGACCAGATCATCAACTTCATCAACAGCACATTGGCTGACTTCCGCGCACCGTTCCAGATCAAGGACGAGAAGACCAGGTATGGGTCACGAGCCGGCAGCAACTGGAACCTTGGCCTCATGTTGAACAAGGACAACGAGATCACCATCGGATACAAGAACAAGCAGCGGTTCCGCGCCATGATCAACAACTATATCCTCGACCGCCAGAATGGAACTGTATGGGATCTCCATGATGTGCAGGTTCTGAGGGGACTGATCAACTACTACAGAATGGTAGAGGAGCAGTATGTTGACAGTGTGATCCGGTACAACAACGAGAAGTACCATACCGACGTAATGAGGAGCATTCACGAAGATTTGGCAGCGTGATAAAGTAAAGTTTTGTAATGTATAGCTTTGCTTCGCAAAGCACTCTGTATTGTAAATCAGAGTAACACATGGCTGAGAGGAGGGAGGTGACCCTCCAGCATCCGACGCGAGCTGCTCCGCCAAGCACGGCAAGATTTCCACCCCAAAGCCGACGAAATCATCCGAACAGCTAACCCAAACCTGGCAGATATCAGGCCGGAACTCCATCCGACCCAGCTCCTTTCCGGTGAGATGCGACCGACAACTCATCCTGTAACCTGGCCACAGAGCCTCCTCCGGAGTCTCCAGATGCACTGCAAGGAAGCCATATCCTATTGTAGATTACAAAACTTTATCAAACAAGGGAGATATCCATATGATTCAGCTAAACGTAGAAGTCAGTAACCTTGACACTGGCGATACAAAAAATGTAACATTCCCCTGCAACCTTCGCACTGAGCTCCCTGATTTCTTTGACTGCATCATTTTGTCTGTCTCACCAGATATCCAGATCAGCAGGAACGACGAGATCGAGCGGCTCAATGATGTGCTTGACGAGATCAACAGCGAGAACCCGTCGATGGATGAGAACTATCTGGCGCTTCTGGTCGAAGCATCTCCGTCCGGTGGGGATTTGTTCAACGAAGATTTTGTCCGCAGGCTCAAAGAGAACGACTTTATCTTCGAGGACATCTCCGAGCAGGATGGTGGGTCAAGGCTGACCACACGAGAAATTGCAGCGATGTACCTGGCGACAGAGCTTATGGTTCCGTTCGACCGTGGCATTACCTCAGAGCTTCTGGAAAGCATTACAAAGAGCGCGCTGCCATCCTACATTGACTGGTTTGATGTGTGGGATCAGTATGAGGCAGCCGGCTTCAAACTCGCCGGCAAGTACATCATTCATATTAAGTAGCTTCTTAAACTGTGATGCATATTGAGTTGAACAACTCAAGCTCTGTATTGTAAATCAGAGTAACACATGGCTGGGACGAGGAAGGGCACGCAGCAGGCGCCATCTGGGGCAGCGCGCCTGCCCGCGGGAGTATCCGGTGATGCCAACATCTGACGACCAGATGTCATCCGGAATCACCAGGATAAGAAGCCCTGTAATATCAAGGGTTTCCCGAACACCGCCATGAGAGGCACGGAGCCAATAAAACATAAGCAGGCACACGAGGAGATCTGCAGTCCGAACAAGATCTCATCCTATCCTGTGCGGATCACATAGTTAAAGAAGCGAATCGGAGGGCACCATGGTAAAAGTTGTTTATGGTAACTTACTTGATTCCAGCGCCAAATACATTTGCCATCAGGTGAATTGCAAAGGCGTGATGGGAAGTGGGGTAGCCAAGCAGATCAAAGAGAAGTGGCCGAGCGTGTTCAGAAGGTACAAAGAGAAGTGCGACATGCATGGCGGCAATGTCGATGAACTGCTTGGCACCGCACAAGGAGTTCGTGTCGATGGCTACACCGTTGTGGTCAACATCTTTGGTCAGGTTGTATATGGCAGGTCTGGCGGGCCGTACACAGACATGGGCGCGTTGAAATCAGCGTTCACAGCAATCGCATCTCACAGCGCCCCTGGTGATACAATCGCGATGCCGTACCGAATCGGGTGCGGCCTGGGCGGTGGAGACTGGGGCAAAGTCATGGATCTCCTGACGGAGTGTTTCAAGGACAGGCATCTGACCCTATACAAACTTTCGTAAGTCCGCATTTCAAGATACTTTGGCGGGTAGTTTCTGAAAATGTTTGAAACAGGAACACCTGGAAAGTACCGAGTTCAAGGCACTTTCAAGTATACATGCAGTACCTCTATCTATGTAAGGGATAAATAAAATCAGTGTTTTGCGGTGTTCAGAACTAAACCGCCATAGAGCAGAAGTGTTTGAGGGTCAGTGCTCCTGTATAGCCACGGGAGAAACGGTAAGGACAAGGCATGGAAATCTGCGGAAGTGCGAGAAACCCTCACTCGCTTGAGTAGTTCAATAGGTAGAACAGGGCTTTCGTAAAGCTCAGGTTTGCAGTTCAAATCTGCACTCAAGCTCCACATGCTGGTGTAGCTCAGATGGTAGAGCAACCTCTTTGTACGGGGAACGTCGCGGGTTCGAGTCCTGTCGCCAGCTCCAGGCGGGCTTTTACTTTTTCTACCGCCTTGCTCTCACAACCGGTACTCTACTTCTCCCTGTAGAGTTGAGCAATGAAGCCGGTTTCTATCCGGGTGTAGCGCAGTTGGTAGCGCGCTTGCTTTGGGAGCAAGATGCCGGGAGTTCGAGTCTCCCCACTCGGACCATATGGCCTGGTAGTCAAGCGGCTAAGACACCGCCCTTTCACGGCGGTAACGCGGGTTCGACTCCCGCCCAGGTCACCAATCCAGAGAAAGGAGTCCAGTAAATGACACGACAGGAGTTTATCGAGGATGTAAATGCTTTTTGGGAACTGATTGAGTTCTGCAGAAATGAGCGGTTGGATATCTGCGACGACTTAGTTTACTGGGACGAGCTGGATAGCTATATCATGCGTGCGATCCGTGACTTTGATACATGGCAGGGAATCCGTGACTTCCTGTCTGACATACCAGACGGCGGTGAGTATTATTCCATAGATGGATATGATGGCATCGTATGCGTTGATGATACGTTCGATGACTATAAGTCAGATGTTATCAGGGTTATGGATCAATGTAACGCATGGGATGAGGAGGAAGACCCCTCCGACGATGAAGATGATGTGGTCGAATCTGAAACCAAAATACACACCACAGGAGAAGAGGAAGAAATAAACATAGACGACGCCAGCTTTCTGGCAGTAGTAGGAGGTAGTGCATAATGGGACAGTATTACAGGCCGCTGCTGATCTTCAAGGACGGGACAAAGCGTTCCGCGCTGTCGCACAGGTTTAACAACGGGCTGAAGCTCATGGAGCATTCCTGGATTGGAAACCAATTCGTGAACGCTGTGATGTATGAGATGGTGGACAAGCCTGTGAGGTTGGCGTGGGTCGGAGATTACTCGGACACCGCCGTAGCAGACGGATGTAATCTCGGCGGTGGATACATCACAAGCGCGTCGGAGTTCCTCAAGATGTTTACGTATCTCTGGGGAGAACATAGCTCACCAGATGATCTGCCTGGGGATTCTCCGACGTTACGCTCGACTGCAAACACACGGATTGTTACATCGTCAACCTGACGAAGCGGTGCTACATCGACATGGAGCAATACTTCAAGAGTAACGGTGCAAAAGAATGGTGCATCCACCCTCTTCCGTTGCTGACCGCGCTTGGGAACGGAATGGGTGGAGGAGATTACTCCGGCGAAGTAGGCAAGAACGATATCGGGTCATGGGCGTTCGATGAAATCTATGTGACGCATCTAAAACCGAGCATAATGGAAGCAGTGGAGTTCTGCTTCCAAGAGTAACATTTGCAGCGCAATAGCCCGCAGTCATCGTACATAGGGCGCTCTGTATTGTAAATCAGAGTAACGGGATGTCGGCGTTCTGGTCGCTCGCTCGCACCACGAAGTGCGGCTCGCTCCCATCTATCAGAAGAAGCTCCCTCTGATCAAAGATCCTTCATGAATCCCTACGATCGCCTACGCTCTCTTCAGGATTCATTCAGGATCTTGGATCATCACTCGCTTTTCCGAGGCTGCAATAATGTGAATGAAAAAGATTCTGTAATGTAGATGGTCTATCAGATAAGTGCTTTCGTACATAAGAAAGATAGGCGCTCTGTATTGTAAATCAGAGTAACACATTGCTTGTTTCCACGCCTCGCTCGTGACGAAGTCCGGCTATTGCCGGACGAAGTCACTCGCATCGGCGTGTCCTCTCGCATATTACATATGTCCTTATCGACAAGATGCGGACATCTGTAATACGGATTACAGAATGAAAATGCCCACGGAGGTTTGCGGACTGCCCGTGAAAGCTCGCTCTCTGCGGAGGAATGAGAAAGGCGCATCTAAGAGGAAGGAGACAACCAGTTATGCGGCAAGTGCGACAGTCGGTATTTGAAACCAACTCCAGCAGTACGCACTGTATGTGTATTGTATCCGATAGGAAAGCCGAGCTTGTGTTCCCAGGGCGATTGAGGTTCTCATGCGAGGAGTACGGCAGGGAACGCGGTGAACTCAGGTCTGCCGAGGATAAGGCATCCTATCTGTACTCCAGTATCCTGTCGCTGTTTGAGCGTAAGAAAGCGGAGAATGCGAAGTCATGGATTATGGAGGAGCTTGGAAAGGTAGGTGTCGAGTGTGACTTTGAGACCCCGGAATACCGGAGATATGGGACTGGTGTTTATTGCTGCAATGCTTATGTTGACCATGCTGGTGAGGACGATCATCTGACATTCGTGGAAAGTGTTCTGCGGAGCAACGGGCGTCTTCTCCGGTATCTTTTTTTCGGGCAAGAGCGTTGTGCTTACCACAAGCGATGAGGTCGATGATGACCGCATAGAAAACTTCCATGTGAACTACAAGCATGAGTTCTATTACAAAGGAAATTGAGGAGGACAGTATGAGGATTTTGGTCGTCGTGGATATGCAAAACGACTTCATTGACGGGGTTCTTGGAACGCCGGAAGCGCAGGCCATCGTCGATAACGTCGTCGCAAAAATCACGGGGTTCGACGGGACGGTAGCGTTCACACAGGATACGCACAGCGAGAACTACATGAACACGCAGGAAGGCCGTGCCTTGCCCGTGAAGCACTGTGTGCTTGACACACACGGATGGGAGCTGAATGACAAGGTTGCCGAGGCACTTAACTCCGCCGCGTCTGAGGCGTTTATCAAGCACACGTTCGGTTCTACCCATCTGGGGAGCTGGCTCGCACTGATGGAAAGCGTTAAGCCACTGGACGAGGTTGTCCTGGTTGGCCTGTGTACCGATATCTGTGTCATCTCAAACGCTTTGCTGGTCAAGGCGTTTCTGCCGGAGGTCAAGGTGACGGTGGACGCTGCATGTTGTGCCGGTGTTACACCGGCGAGCCACGAGAATGCTCTGCGGGCTATGCAGATGTGCCAAGTGAACATCGAGAACTGGGAGGGCTGACAAGATGATTCTTGTAAACGGACAGAAGATTGAGTTTACCCGGTTCCCGGACGGAACAACGTCTTTCCGCTTTGACCCCGAGTCCGAGAACTGGTTCGACGAGAGTACCGCCATTGTGTGGATGTATGACGGTGACCATGAGTGCATCCTGCTGTGGCACCTTGTGCATCACATCCGTTCCGTGGTTGGACAGGATGCTTTCGTCCAGCTCGTGATGCCGTACATTCCCAACGCAAGAATGGACAGAGTGAAGAAGGCTGATGAGGTGTTCACCCTCAAGTGGTTTGCTGACTTCATCAATGCGCTCCACTTCTGTCGGGTTACGGTGTTCGACCCGCATTCCAATGTCGCAACGGCCCTCATTAACAACGTGTGTGTTGTTCAGCCCGCTTGGTATATCGGCAGAGCGATTTCCGCCATTGGTGTGGAGAATCTCTTGCTTTGCTACCCGGACGAAGGCGCCGCCAAAAGGTACTCCGAGCTTATGCCCGCCGAGTATATCTTCGGCATCAAGCACAGGGATTGGCGCACAGGCAAGATTGAGCGGTTGGAGCTGACCTCCACAGAAAAGGTGGAGGGGCGTCACGTCCTCATTGTGGACGATATCTGCTCCCGTGGCGGCACGTTCACCCATACGGCAAGGGCTTTGAAGGAGGCCGGAGCCAAAGACATCTATCTGTATGTGTCCCACTGCGAAAACGCCATCTTCGATGGGCTGGTGTTGACCGATGGTCTGATTCGCCACGTTTTCACCACCGACAGCATCTACCGTGGCGAGCATGAGAACATTACCGTAATCAAAAGGAAGGAGTAATACCAATCCTGGTAAACCAGGTTCGTGTGAGATTGATAAGCATACGGTAAAGCTACCTGTTACAGCGTGAAAGCCAGCGGCGAGTAGCTTGGGAGGATTAGGCAGTTGACCTCAGCCAGATATGGTTGTGGTCGGTATGAAATACATAGCAAGCGTAAGTTTCGGGAAGGACTCGTTGGCGATGCTGATGCGCCTTTTGGAAGAGAATCTCCCGCTTGATATGGCGGTTTTCTACAACACAGGCATGGAGTTTGACGCCATCTACCGCATCAGGGACGAGGTAAAACCGCTATTAGCCCAGCATGGAGTGGAGTTTGTGGAATTGCAGCCAGCAGAACCATTCCTCTACTCCATGCTCGAACGCAAAGTTGTCAGCAAACAGAAGGGTGAACATCTTGGATACGGATGGTGCGGTGGGTTGTGCCGATGGGGCACGGCAGAAAAGACAAGGGCAATCAAAAAGTTTAAGCAGTCCCTTGGAACCGCAACAATCGACTATGTTGGCATAGCAGCAGATGAAACCAAGAGATTTGAAAAAGAGAAGTTAGAGTCGAAGAGACTACCACTGGTTGACTGGGGTATGACTGAGGCAGACTGTCTCGCATACTGTTATGACCACGGGTTTCGCTGGCTGGAAGAATCACCAGTGAGCGGCAAAGGATATATTGATCTGTATGAAATCCTCGACAGAGTTTCATGCTGGTGCTGTGCAAACAAGAATCTAAAAGAACTTCGTAATATCTATCGGTATCTGCCACAATATTGGGATAGGCTCAAAGAGCTACAAATGAAACTTGACAGGCCATACAAAGGATTCTATAAAGGCAATCCTCGCGGTGTGTTCGAGTTGGAAGAACGGTTTCAAATGAACAGGAGGAAATGATATGATCCACTACAATCCCCTGCTTTGCTTGGACTTCTATAAAACGGCCCATGCAGAACAGTACCCGCAGACCCTGACCAAGATGGTTTCCTACTACACTCCCCGCATGACTCGTCTGGATGATACCGATAAGGTCACACTGTTTGGTCTTCAGGCATTCATCCGGGAGTACCTCATCAATGCGTTCGACGAGAACTTCTTCGATGTGTCCTGGTGGGATGTACTGTATGAATATAAGCGTGCCCTCAACGCCACCATCAACACCGACGGTGTTGGTGAGAAGCGGCTGAAAGCCTTGCATGATTTGGGCTATCTCCCCTTGGAGATTCGGGCCATCCCGGAGGGTTCCCGCACAAACATCAAGGTGCCGCAGATTGAGATTTCCAACACCCATCCTGATTTCGTATGGCTGGTCAACTCCATTGAGACCATGCTGTCTTGCACTATGTGGCACACCCAAGTGTCCGCCGAGGTCGGCTATCGCTACCGTCAAATCGTCAACGAGTTCGCTGAGCGTACATGTGACGATGATGTGGTTCGGGCCAGACTCCTCGGCGATTTTTCTATGCGCGGGCAGGAAAGTGTTGAGAGTGCAACCAAGAGTTCTGCGGCGTTCTGCCTTAGTTTCCTGAACACCGCCACCGTCCCCGCCATTCTCTGGTTGGAGGATAACTACGGCTGTGATTGTACCAAGGCACCAGTTGCTTTCGGTGCTCTGTCCACAGAGCACAGTGTGATGTGTTCCAACTTCGCCATAGACGGCGACGAAATCACACACATCCGGCGCCTGTTGACGGAGATTTACCCCCACAAGAACTTCTCCATGGTCAGCGACAGCTATGACTATTGGAACCTGGTGGACAATATCCTCCCGCAGCTCAAAGATGAAATTCTGTCACACGACGGATGCTTACTTATCCGTGGGGATAGCGGCGATCCCGTAGAGGTTGTGACCAAGACTGCGTTTAAGCTGTGGGATATCTTCGGCGGAACTGTAAACAGCAAGGGGTTCAAGGTGCTGAACCCACACGTCAAAGCCCTGTACGGTGACAGTATCACACCCCAGCGCTGTAAACAAATCTATCAAATTCTGGAGGACAACGGGTTCGCCATCAACAATGTCTCCCTTGGCGTTGGGTCATTCTCCATGCAATGTCTGGAGGAGATTGAGGTGGAACGTCGCTCATATACACTTTGTGCTTCGCAAATCCGAAAGAACTATGCCCCCTATACCCGCGATACCTTTGGCATCGCAGTCAAGGCAACCTATGCCGAGGATGCCGACGGTAATCCTATTATGATTTTCAAGAACCCAAAGACCGACACCGGCCACTTTAAGAAGTCGCAGCGTGGATGCTGCAGGGTTGTCAAGGATGGTGACAGCTATACCTATGAGGATGGTCTGACTTGGGCTGAGGCTCAGGAGGACAATGAACTTCAGACTGTCTTCAAGGACGGCAGCTTCGTCCGGCAGTACACTCTGGAGGAGGTTCGCAACAATCTGCATGGAGGTAGATTCTAATGTTGGAAAATCCGAAGAAAATAAAAGATAATATCGTCCAGTGGATTCGCGACTACTTCAATGTGAACGGGCCGCATTGTGATGCGGTGGTCGGAATTTCCGGCGGCAAGGACTCAAGCATCGTCGCCGCTCTATGCGTTGAAGCCCTTGGCAGGGAAAGAGTTGTCGGCGTTCTGATGCCATGTGGCGAGCAGATCGACGTTGAGGATAGCAAGCGGGTTGTGGAAACGCTTGGTATCCGTTCGTACATGGTTAACATTCAGAGTCCTGTTGACTCTATTCTGTTCAGAGTACGCATCAAGATGGAAGTAAGTGAGCAGACAAAGGTGAACCTGCCTGCTCGCATCCGCATGACAACACTTTATGCCGTCGCCCAATCTCTTCCAAATGGTGGGCGTGTGGCAAATACCTGCAACAGGTCTGAGGATTTCGTCGGGTACTCTACCAAGTTTGGAGATAGTGCCGGGGACTTCAGCCCGCTCGCCAACCTCCTGGTGAGTGAAGTTATCCAAATCGGGCATGAGTTGCCTATTCCAAGAGACCTGATTGACAAGACGCCATCCGATGGTTTGTGCGGCAAGTCAGACGAAGATAACCTTGGCTTCACGTATGCTCAGCTCGACCAGTTCATCCTGGGAGGAACGACTGGAGATAAGGTTCTCGACGACAAGATCACACAGATGCACAACCATAATCTCCATAAGCTCCTCCCTATGTCGTCATTTTCTATGGAGGATTAACTATGAGAAAGTATTTGGACGACATCGGAGTTACAAAACGGCCGGATACCTGGAACGAAGACGATGCGCGTCAGGAAGAATGGGTAAAAGAACGTGAAGAATACGGCTTTGATGAAAGGGAAACGTGGTCGTTGAATTTCAGCTTCTATCTGTGGCTTTATGAGCGGCTGAAAAGATTTGTTGATGTGTGCTGCATTGATTTGGATTACCACAAATTTGAATACAATGGGGCGGAGTATACACAGAGACAAATGATCGACATGATGATCGAACGATTGGAGTTTTCATTCAAGCCTGAGTATAACGACTTCGACGAAAAACAGTACACATATGTATCTGAGATCGAGAAGATCTGGGCTATTGTTTTGCCGGCCATGTGGTGGTAAGCAAACAACGCGGGAACTGCGATAGTGCCATATATACGGGCGCATGTTCCAAGGTGGCGAGGCGGTCTCCAAAACCGCTTGTGGCGGGTTCGATTCCTTACCGTCCGTGCCAATATGTTATGGAGGGTTGATTGATGGAGAACAAAGGGAGGACCCCTATTTTGTGCAATGCCGGCAGCAACGCAATCCACCACCACTATTTCGGGTGCCCGGTGTGTGGGTCTGAGGTCGGCGGCTTTATCATCACCGGGACTGGGGACGATGACTGGAGTACGCACCAGGATAAGTTTTGCAAAGAGTGTGGCCAGAAAATGGACTGGAAAAACGTGGAGTGGTCAACCATATATCGCTACTGAAGAAAGGATAGTTTGGTGATAGAAATGGAAATTATCAAAACACATACCGGGAAGATCTATGTTGACCGGGAACGCAAGCTGGAGTTCCTGACCGTGGGAGACTACGGGAAGGAGAACAACATCAAGGCTGACTTCCTCGGCCTCCATAAAGAGATCCATGGTGTGCAGCACCATGACGTTGACCTGACCCAGAAGTGGGTCGCCACCATCAGCACGCAGAAGGGCTGCCCGATGCACTGTCAGTTCTGCGACTGCCCCAAGTTTGGTTTCTATGGCAATGTCTCCCGCGACGAGTTGGCCTATGAGGTCGAAACGATCCTCAAGAATGAGGATGTGTGTTCAACCAGCCGGTTCAATGTCCACTTCGCCCGTATGGGAGAGCCGACCTGGAATGACGAAGTTCTCGCTTTTGCGGAGCATGACCTGCGGGAACTGGTCGCCAAGTACATCGTTGCGGACACCGTCCATCCTGTGGTTTCCACAATGCTCCCCAAATATAACAAGGTACTTGAGGGGTTCATTCTGGAATGGTGCCGCATTAAGAACAAGGTATACGGCGGAGAAGCTGGGCTTCAGTTCAGTATCAACTCCACCGATGACGAGCAGCGTGATGCGCAGTTCAACAACATGAGCCTGAGTCTGGAGGGAATCTCCGCCCTGGCTCGTCGCCTTCCCCGCCCCGTGGGCCGGAAGTACACACTGAACTTCGCCGTCACAGAAGAAACCATCCTGGACGCTGGCCGGCTGTCCGAGCTGTTCGACAAGGATAACTTCATTGTGAAGATCACACCCATCCACAAGACCGCGTCCGCCGTCAAGAACGGCTTCAATGTGACGACCGAGTACACCGACTACGATGTCTATCGTAAGTTCGAGGCTCCGCTTGTTGCGGCTGGGTGGGATGTCATCGTGTTTGTCCCGAGCGAGGAAGAGGACAGCGACCGCATCACCTGCGGTAATGCCTTGATTGCAACAGGGGACTAATACTGTGACAGGAGACTGATTTTATGAAGTGTCCATATTGTGAACAAGGCACAAATGATTTTGTAATGATGAACCAAACCCGTAAGTATAGCAGGATTGAGATTTCTGTAAATCGACAGGGGATGTTAAGAACAAGAGTGTTTGACGATAACGGATGTTTCTCATCCCAAGATATTGTTGAAATACACTATTGTTCCCTGTGCGGTAAACAGTTTGTAAAAAGTTAATTTTATAGGGGGTGTAGTCTTGGCAGAGCTGTGTTTGAAATGTTTCCTTGATACCTGGAACCCGAACGCATACGACCGTGCCCACATTGTCATGAGCAATGACAATGAGTTCTGCGAAGGGTGCATGAACTGCGGCCCGTATGTAGACCATATCGACCAGTCTGATCGGCGGCTCACCCCAACAGTATCGGACTTCGTTCGGGTGGTAGTACCAGAAACCAAAGCAGGGCGTAAGGTTGCTTGCATGGAATGCGGCGCCATTTTTGAAGATGATGATCTTGCCTTTGTGCATGAAACCGGCGAGTGCCCATACTGCCACACTCGGGTCAGAGCACTTTGGATGAAAGGTTAGTTCGGGGGTGTTCATAATGTCCGGTATTTTGTTTGGCCTGCTCCTCATCATATGCGGAGCTGGAATTGCCAAGTGTGGGGTCCGTGACGGGCTTCTCGACGGCGGTTGGTTTGAAGCAGAATTTGGCGGTCTGTTTCTTGTCATCGGCATTATTGTGCTTGTTGGTACGTTAACAACATAGTCGGCGAGAACCAATTAGAACGAGAGGAGAATCGCCTATGAATTTTTTTGAAAAGTTCTGTGAACGTGCAGTTGAGGGAGACATGAAGCTCCTGGATATCCCTATCCTGGCGGCAATGATTTTGGCCGCCGTTGTAGTTGTGGTCGGTGAGATCGGGTGCTTTGGCTGGTTCTTTGTTATCCTGATTTCTGCGGCGTGTGATGGCGCAGCAGAGTTGCTGATGCTTATTCCATGTGTGATCATATTCTCAATCTGTTCGGCTATCATCTGTTTTGTGGCGACAAAGCTGGATATGTGAGAGATTATCCACCTGAGTACATATAAAAAGAAAGGTGGATACAAATGGAAGAAAGAAACCCAAGAATGCTGACATGCGCCATGGCGATTGCTGAGCTGATTGTGAACTCCGAGAACCAAAAGGAAACTCTACTGGCGGAAAAATTTGAGGCATTGAAGAAGTCGTGGTCATTACTGGAGCTTTACGCAAGCGAGGGGTTCGACGAGAAGATTCTCGATGCCATCATGGAAAAGAAGTCCGCAATGATTCTGGATGCCACCAGCGTCAAAGACATTCGGGAGATAAGCGAGCCGCCCACGCCCTATTACACGGGAAATACATGGGTAGCCTCCGAGAACTCTGTACCTGAAGAAGAAATGATTTGGTGGTCAAAAGCCTCTTTGAAAGCCCCACTTAGCCGAGAAGCAACCGAACGGTACATTGAACTGTTCAGGAACTTCTATGGCAGTGGGGCTGACAAAATTTTAGGAGGTGGTTAGAAGATGAGCGGATTAAACGACATCGCTTTGATCAATGCCATATCTCGCAAGACAATAAAAGAGGATGAGGTGTATACCTTTGCTCTGCGGCTATGTGACAACGACATTGACCGAGACTTTGAACGGTTCGATGACAGCACCTTGGAAGTGCTTTCCCATATGTTCGTAGGCAAATCCGGCATCTTTAATCACAAGTGTTCGACTGAGGAACAGACAGCACGTATCTACCGGGCAGAAGTAATTGACGATGCAGGAATTTTCACCAGTGACGGGCGTCCTCGCCGTTTCATCAAAGGCTGGGCTTACATGATGAGAACACCAGAGAATGCTGATATTATAGCAGAGATTGACGAAGGCATTAAACGAGAGATCAGCGTTGGTTGTTCCGTTGAACGTGTGCTATGCTCCATTTGTGGAGAACCAATAGATGAATGCCAACATAAAAAGGGTACTGTGTATGATGGCAAAATGTGCCATGGGTTATTAGTTGGAGCAAAAGAAGCCTACGAATGGGCTTTCGTAACAAAACCAACCAAAAAGACAAAGTTCGGTGGTGATAACATGACAAATATCAACCGGCCAGAAAATATGAAGCTGGCTGATACCATTATCTTGAACGGCATTATCGGGTGCTGTGACACCCACGATGAAAATTCAGAAACAATCGGAGTTAAGGTAGTCCAGAAAGTTCGGCGCCTTAATGGCGACGTGGTTGAGACCGTTGTGGACAGCTTCCCATTCACCAAAGAGATGTGCGAGAGGTGTGGGTGGTTGAACCGATACGCCAGTATCCAGATGTTGACCGGGAGTACGCCGATTGACGTAGACCATATTGATGAAACGAAGATCGTATCAATGATGGGCGAGGTCGAGTCTGAGTATTATCACAGCTACTCAGACTACACCGGCTACCTATGGACTACCGAGATGTTCAAGTGTGGTGGCCACGACATACCACAAATCCTGCGATCCCATATTGGAGAGTATATCCATATGGAAATCGAGCTATACGAAAAGGTTCGATAGGTGATGCTATGTGGCTATATAGAAAACTGGTCACATCGAACTGGGCATGGTTGCAGAACCTGACCAGCGCTCAGGTGGATAGCTGCTACATTCGGTATAAGATACTCGGGATCACTGTTTCTAAAACCTATGTTACAGACAGGAGGTATTGATGATGCACGAGGAAAAGGCAACCCGTATTGAGATTGCCCTGCCAAACGGCTACAAGCTGGTGGCAGAGCGAAACACAGATCCACAATATGACCGGGAGATGTTCATCGGGATCGTTGACCCGGACGGCGTGTGGCACCAAGACCTCGCTGTCGTTCGCAGCGACTACAGTATAGACGACGGCAAGATCGTGTGGGATGACAAAAAGTTTGAAGTCCTTGTGTATGGTGATAAAGGCAACGAGGATTTTACGGACGCCTTCACGATCGGCCTCTATGAGGAGGAAGAATGAAATTTGTACTGAACGGGTGCGACATCTCATTTGTTGCGGAGGCGCCCGCTGATATCACACTTGAGCAACTGCTTAAGCAATGTGATAGGATAAAACCTCACTGGTGTGCGTGTGGAATATGCTCCATCTCAAAGTCCGCATACTCGGAGGATGATGACGCAGAAATCATTATCGGGTATGACTCCATTGAAAAGGCGAATGATGATGTGAGCTGCACAATCAGATAGAGTTTGGTGGTGAGAGACTTGAGAATTGATCTCCCACGATGTGGGTTCAAGAACTGCAGGTTTCAAGCAGACGGGAACTGCGTGAACGAGTCCGAGTACAGCAGATGTAACCATGTCAAAATGGAAGGTACTATCAGCTCCATAATCAAAGCGTATAATATCTGCTGCCTTTGTCAGAACACGATGTGTGAGAAGGATAATGTCTGCGTTCCAATCTGGAATGGGCAACATTTCGGAGCGATATAAGAATGAGGTGAGATAATGGAGTGTGTTGATTGCGGCAAGTACACCTATACCATCCATAGCAAATACGGGAGCGTTGCACTCTGTGATGAATGCGCAAGTAAACGGCGCCACGCAGAGCTGGAAGAGAAAAGCGCTGAGGTTCACAAGGCTTCTGATTTCTCCTGCTGGGGACATGACGATATGTCCGAGCTGTTCTGGGTTCACCTTGGCAGGTACATCAAAGAGCCGAATGAGCATAGTATCACGCTGATGCTTATGGCATTTCGCTGGGCTTGCCACGACAACAAGGGACTCGCCAACTCATTCTCCAACGCTCTCAAGTGGGCAAAGATTGACCTGTATGCGGAGCATGAGAAGTGGATTGAGAAGCGGAGGAAAAATGAACAATAACTTCAAACTGGAAAAGGGCATGTACCAAGAGCCTGGGCGTTCTTTCAGTCAGGTATTAGAGAGTATAGACCCAAGCGATAAATATATTGGTACGCCGTTAGAAGGGCTTGACGCTTTTCAGCGTCAGCTCAAACGCTTCGATATTAAAGTACGCGGGGCTGGCTCAGACCCCGTTGAAAAGTTCTTTGCGACAACAGACTCTGCAGTGTTGTTCCCGGAATATGTTGCAAGAGCAGTACGTCATGGCATAGAGGAGTCTGACATCCTCCCAATGATTACGGCCTCTACAACAATAGTCAACACAGTCGAACAGGCGAACACCAACCATGTAAAAATATCCAAGCGTGGCAGGATGATGGTGTCGAGTTGCGATGCAGTCCGCGCACAAAAGTTGGATTTGTTTTCTGTTACACTCCGACAGATTGGCGCATATATTGCTCGGTCTCGCTTGCAAGATGCCATCGGTGTACTTATTGATGGGAACGATAGCAACCCAGCAGAAGTTGTTCCTATGAACGGGGCTCCATTCAACTATGACGCAATGCTAAACTTCTGGATGAGGTTTGACCCGTATGAGATGAATGTAGTGCTTGCATCGAATGATGTAGTGCTTGAATTGTTAAGAACTCAGGAGTTCCAACCGCAGATTCTTGGGTTCAATATTCAACACCCGAACGCAATGACTACACCTTTTGGTGCGACATTGATCCGAACCAGCGCAGCACCAGAGCAAACTGTGATCGGGCTGGACAAACGCTTTGCTCTGGAAATGATTCATGTGGGTAGCGTTACGGTTGAGTATGAGAAGCTCATCAACAAACAGTTCGAGCGAGCTGCTATCACAACTATCGCCGGGTTCTCAAAGATTTGCGATGGTGCAAGTAAGGTCTTAAGTAACGCAGGAAACAACGTGGAATACGACTTGCCATTCTAAATCAATGGATAAAACTTAGTTTTTATGTGCGGTGGCGGAATAGGTAGACGCGCAGGCGGCATTAACAAATGCCCGGTACATTGCCTGTCAGGGTAGCTGGAGACATACCCAGCGCCGGTTGCAAACGGTCCCCGTGTTGAAAGCGCACGACTAATGAGTGTGGAGTGCAAATCTCCACCCGCACAATTCATACAAACGACCTGGAGGTATCTATGAAAAAGAGATGTCTTTCCATAGCACTGCTTGTTGTGCTTCTCCTTGGGTTGACGGCCTGTACGACCAAGGGATCGAAGAACTACGAGTCGAATACCGGTCTGGTTCCCGTCCAGGGATTCAATGATCTGTACTACGACAGCCAAACCAAGATCGTGTATTTCGTATTCAATGAAAGTATGGGGTATAGTGGATACGGGTATATGTCTGCCTACTACGCGCCAAATGGCCTGCCGTATCTCTATGATCCATTCAACCAGGAGCTTGTCGAAATCGACAGGGATTCGTAAACCTTCATGCGGTGGCGGAATAGGTAGACGCTATAACGAGAGGTAGGAGCAGACAGGAGTTCGATTCTCCCATTGGTGTGATACCGCTTTGACGGCAAAGGTGAAGTAGCCCCGCGCCGAGATGCTCGTGCAGGCAATAATCGGCTCTATGCAGGGTGCAAATCCCTGCCCGCATATTACGGATAAAAGTTTTCAAAATGAGGTGATTCACATAGACAGGGTAACACAGGCTGTAATGTTCAGCAGCGACAAGAACGACTGGGAAACCCCGCAGCGTCTGTTCGATGAATTGGATCGTCATTACCATTTCACCTTGGATGCCGCAGCATCTCACACCAACCACAAGGTGGACAGGTACTTTACGGCTGATGATGACGGTCTCGCTCAAGACTGGGGGGGGAGACGGTCTTCTGTAATCCGCCATACGGGAACAAGGAAACCGGGATCTGGACAAAGAAATGTTTTGAGGAGGCAAAGAAGCCAGGCACAACCGTTGTGTTGTTGATCCCGGCGAGAACTGACCGGGCCTCATTCCACGACTACATCTACAACAAACCCGGCGTTACGATTCAATTCCTGCGCGGCAGGCTCGCCTTTGAAGTAGATGGCCAGCCGATCCTTGACAGGTCAGGGGTCGCTACAAAGGCGCCATTCCCAAGTATGATTGTGGTGTTCAAAGGAACGTGAGGATACATAATGGATTACAAAGAACTGCTCAGGTGTGGGCATAACTGGAGAGGGAACAACTTCCGACAAGAAACTAATGAGCCACGCAACATCATCGCTGAAATGTCTACTGCGATAGAGACATTGCTGATGGAGCTGGGAGCAGCAATCGAAATGCTGAGGGGCGAGTGCCACGCCTGTAAGCATAATACCGGGTGGCACAACGTGGGAAAGTGTACGTACTGCACGCATGAAACTGCAGGAGCGTTACTCCCGAAGGATCAGTGTTCCGATAACTGGGAGTGGAAAGGTCTCCAGAGTGAGGATAACTAAGGAGGTGTCTTCGTGAGCATCTTAGGCGAGTATGTCAACGGGAATTATCATGTGCGGATTTATAGCGACGGCACGAAGATTCGTGAGAACGACCTGGATTTCTTTGAGCCGGCATTCCCGGAGTCATTCGACATCAAGATAACGAACCAGTGTGACATGGGCTGCCCGATGTGCCACGAGGATTCCAAACCGGGCGGCAAACACGGAGACATCCTGCACCTTCCATTCCTGGATTCCATACACCCATACACAGAGCTGGCTATCGGAGGAGGAAATCCGCTGGCTCACCCGGACTTGATTCCGTTTCTCCGGCTCTGTAAAGACCGCGACCTGATTCCAAACATTACGGTGAATAAGGTTCACTTCATGAAAGCCATTCCCCTGCTCCACGATCTGACGGAGCAGGGGTTAATTTATGGCCTTGGCGTCTCTTTCCTCGGGTTGGAGGACGACATGCCTGACTTTATCAGAGAGGTCAGTAAGTTCCCAAACGCAGTCATTCACATCATCAACGGGATTATCTCGGAGAACGGGTTCAATGCCCTGGCAAACCATGGACTGAAAATCCTGATCCTTGGGTACAAGGATTTCCGCCGTGGCGCGTACAATCACAACGCCCATTGGAGAGAGGTCGAGGATAAAAAGATCTGGCTCCACGACCGGCTGGGAGATGCCATCAAGAACGGTGAGTTCAAAGCGATCAGCTTTGATAACATCGGGCTTGGTCAGCTCTCCCCAGGCCGCTTCATGACAAAGGAAGAGTGGGACGAGTTCTACATGGGAGATGATGGCAGAAACGGCTCGTTCGATTCCGCATCCATGTATATTGATGCGGTTGACGGGAAGTTTGCATACAACTCATGCTGCCCCATGAGGTATGACATCACAGGTGATATCGCCGAGATGTTCCAATTTTTAAGAAGGGAGTACCGGTGAGTATGCATAGTAGGATTTTTCAGATCGAAGATAAACCGGTCAGCAAGGAAGACCGTATCTGCAGCGAGACGATTCCTGATTGGTTCACATCGTCTATCGCAGACTATGTGGACGACATCAACGAGCAGTATCGCGATGACGACATCGAGTGGCTGATGGGAACAAACTTCGGAGAGGTATGTAAGCTGGACGGCGATAAGATCACTTTCAAGGTCGATGTCATCGACTTCTTTGAAAGTTACTTCACCCGCTTCATGGACGCGGTTAAGAGGCTGTCTGATATCAGTATCGACCAGTTCATCGACGCCTTTAAGCATGGTTCAGAAAGCGTAGACAGCCTGATGTTCCAACTGGAAAAGTCGTATAACGACAAGCGCGGGTTCTATGTGTGGTACTGTGACGAACTGTATACCATGCAGGAGTGGATGCGGCAAGTCAAACCGTCAGGTGCGTACTACCTCGGCGGAATCGTGGACTATCACTTCTGATGGATTACGAAATCATGTCGTTCATTTCCCGCTTTACCGGAGGCGGGAAGTTCAGAGATGTAATCCAGGTCTTTACATCCGGTGCGTGCTACTGGTTTGCAAAGATATTGCATGAGCGTTTCAGTACGTGTGTAGGAGATCCAGACGTCGTCATCGTGTACGACTCAGTCATCAACCACTTCGGGTGCAGGATACACGACCGTGTGTATGACATTACGGGAGACTGCACTGAGAAGTATAACTGGAGCAGATGGCCTACGTTCGAGGACATACGCTGGGAGCGCCGTGTGGTACGGGACTGTATTTTATTTAAGGAGGAAGATGACGATGTCTGAACCTGTACGTAGCTGTAAGTTCAACTCGATGGTCGAATGCTCCGGCCCTGTCCGCCCCTGCAATAAGTGCGGGTGGAACCCGGAGGTTCAGCAGCGGCGCCTGGAATTGCGTAACGCACCGAGGCCGAAGGAACAGGGGTTGAAGATATGCCCGGCATGAAGATATCTGTCCAGAACGAGGGGTTCGGGACCATCTTGAACTGTGCCGTTCGTTACGCTCTTGGAAGGCAAAGCTATATGCCGGGTCTCGTCGTAGACTTTATCACTCCCATCCTGCCGCATGTCTCAAATCATGCGCTCTATGTCTTCGACCAGGACATAACAGACCAGAAGTATTGCGGAGGATACGGAGATCCAGATATCGACGAGCCTGTGTGGATGCGGTTCCATGAAGCTGTACGTGCGGAGGAAACGCATCGCGGTATGCATCTATACAAGGATTGGAGGTGTACCAATGGTGCTTGAGTTCACCACCTTCCCTGACTTTCTGGAGACTCACAGCGATGACCTGTTCTGCTTCTGGGTGTACCGCAGGGGGTATACGCCGTATGAACAGGAGAAGGCTTTCATGGACGAGAGCCAGTTCGAGGATACGCATGGCACTGTGTGCCGTGTGGTCGAGTGCATCGCAGTCAGCGAAGGTAACTACATGATCGGGGTGCAGGTCTGCATCGACGAGGAAGCGGACGAGCTGCATTTTGACCAATGTATCGAATACTACAGCCTGAGCGAAATCAGGCTGAAGCTGTGGAGAAAAGAGGAGGAATAGTAAATGTATCTGAAAGAAGCCTTCCGGTATCAGAATTTCCTGGGCGCCCTGATTGACAGGACGACCATGCTCCTGTCAAACCGGAACTACATCACCAAGACCACGCAGGAGCATCTCCGCAAGAAGGTCAATCCTGATGCGGAGGATGAGACCATCGAGGTCAAGATCGAATGCCCCTATGAATGCAGCAACAACCAGCTCATCCAGTTCCTGAGCCACATCATGGCGGAAAAGGAGAAGCTGACCGCCGCCATCAGCGCGGCAAAGCGTAGCTGCGATATCGACATCGACGGAGAGCTGGCCAACAACCGCGTCCGTCAGAGGGTTGCCCGTGTCCTGGGCGACATGGCCAAGATCCGGCCGAGCGAGAACATCATTCGCGGCAGTGCCTACAAGTTCAACGGCGAAGGGAATCAGGTCACGTACAACTATGACGTGAAGCAGGTCACGACCATCGACTTCGACCGCAACAAGGCACGGGAAATCTCCCGTTCCCTGGTGAGTGCGTCAGACAGTATCTCAACCAGCATCGACAAGGTCATGGTGGAGCTTGAGGTTGCGTACGAGCCTGAGTACAGCGTCAACGATGCCTTTGAGGATGTCGTTGCGGCATTCGACGAAAAGCTGGAGGAGCATTCCTGAGAACGCGGCAGCTTCGGCTGCCTCGTTCAGATCCATTGTGGACTATGACAACAAAACCGCTTCAGCCACAGACGAAGTATAGTGCTGCGGGGTGATTCAAGTACACCACAATACTTGAATGAGCAAATAATCCATCCAAAACATGATTAGGTCATGATTTCTGGAAAAGAATATAGACTTGATTCTATAACAAATAAAGGTCAAGATTTGCTCATCGTCATTTTTGACGCTAACCGTTACGGCGTTCTCTGCACAGCTCACCAACTCGACACGGGCCGGGTGATGCCGGCCTCGCCAAACGCAGAACACGATACACGTTTCGCTATACGCCGTTCTTTAATAATCGTCTTGAAAACGATTTTACTATATTGAAAGCATCTGCTTTCACTTCAATTTGACTCAGCAAACAAAATTGGTTTTGTCGATTACGAAGCACTGGATCTGAACGAAGCAGCCGAATGGATACATAAACAGCACCCGGATGTCCGCCATGGGCATCCGGATATTTTTTCAAAGACGGAAAGGAGAAATAAGATATGGGACTGGACATGTATGTGTACCGAGTAAAGAAACCCGGGCTCGACACGTCGAAGGTATTTGACGCGGATGAGATACACGGCATCATCCTCAGCGAGGAGGACATCAAAGATGCGATGTATCGTGAGCTTCTGCCGTACTGCGATAAAGTGCAGGCCATCCGGCACTACTACGACATCGAGAAGCTGAAGGCAGAAAGCGGAGCCGAGAGCCTACACCTGAGCAGCATCATCGGCGGTGTGCTTTCCTTTACCGGCACAAAGCCGAATGGTCAGAGCGTCACAATCTCGAAGTCCGACGCAGAGATCGACGAGAGCTACACGGTGGATCGTGAGGAGACATGCTACGTGTGTTCCTATACCGAGGTTCGCTACTGGCGCAAAGCGTATGACATACAGGAGTGGTTCTATGACCACATCGGCCATGTGGAGAACACAGGTTACTACATCCTGAGCAAAGAACTTCTGCAGGCTTTCAACGAGAGGTTCGAGGATGAAGAGCTTCCTGTGGAGGCGCCAAACGAAGAGTACGCGTACTGCTACTGGGAGTGGTATTAAGGAGGACGTGACATGAAATTGCTGATTGCATACATAGTCTTCCAGGTTGTCATGACCATCATTGTGATTTTGATAGCCAAGAAGATCCTGAGCAAACGTGTCACTGAACTTCAAAGTCTGTATGACAATCTGGACTCCTATACCCACAAGGCAAAGCTAAGCGGCGAGCAAGTCGAGGAGGAGCTTCGGGCGTCTGAGGAGTACCTGAAAAAGATGGCAGATAAGTTCGCAGACAATAAGCTGGACGAGCTCATGCAAGGCACAATCAATGACGCTATGACTGAAGAAATCAACGAGCAAGTCGCGAGCGTATTCCAGCAAAACATTGACGCAGAGGTCAAGGAGGCCATCGGAGCAAAGGTTGACAAAATCGTACAAGATGCAGATAGGAACAGAGACTTTGAGGAGTTCAATGCCTCGCACCCGTCTTCTTGTATGATCCGTATGTGTTCCACTGATATCGCCGAGCTCCAGTATCTGATGAGCAGTGTGTTCGATCAGGAGCACCCGCTCTTGATAAAGCTCAGACGCGCCTGCATGAATGTATGTTTTATCCCATGCAGGAAGGTCGCGTCACAGTTTGCAGGGCTCAGCGAAATAATAGTCCCTGTTGATGTAACTATGGAGAAGTCAAAGAACTCTAACGTCTTCAAGGCTATCAAGTTTGAATACCTGAGATTTGACGCAGAACGTGACAGGTGGTTCAAGTCAACGACTGTCTATACCCCGGATATCCAAAGGTCGTTCACTGAAGGTGGGTATCACAGAACGATATACGAAATGTGTAAATCCTATGGTATCAACACGTTTATCGCAACAATGCTGAGCGATGATACCGCTTACAGCGAGATTCTTAAGCTACATCCAAAGGCATAGAGAAGGAGGTTCCAAACATGGTAGACATCATGCGTTTAAGCGTTGCCGACCAGCGCGACGAGATCATATTTGGTGAGGTTTTCAACCGGAAGAAGTATGGCGGAGGGCTCCGCCGATTCGATGATCTTACTCTTGAGCAGATCGATAAGCTGGAGGAGCTTGGCGTTCTGGATATGGAAGAGGCGCAGAACTACAGCCCGACTACCGGCGAGATCATCGACTTCCTGCGCGAACATAAGACCGATGGATGGTATGTCCACGGGTACTGCATCAGCCCGGAGCGCTCCGACTTCCGTATTACATTCGAGGGCGTTGGGAAAAAGACGCCGCCATCGAAGGACGAGCTGATTGACTTCACGAATATGTTCCGTGGAGCAGACGAGTTCAACGTGGACAAAGAAGGCATGTACTGCTGGTACGACTAACAGCGGAGATAAAGGAGGAGCTATGAAACCTGTCAGAGAGTATGTCGATCTCGGTTCGTTCACCATGACTGGTAATGTCATGCGTGTGAGCGACCCGTGCTACGACGATGATACGTGGTGCTGTGGGATTATTAAGAACTGCAAAACTGGCAAGTGGAACGGTATCATCGCCAAACAGGACGAGGGTGAGTGGGGAGTCCGTGTCTCTATGGTCGCTGCGATCCATCAAAGCTCAAGGGTCAGCAAGACCACCCTCGATAAGATCAGGACTGAAAGCGTGGATGAAGACACCGGTGACTGGCAGGTCGCCTTCCCGAAAGACTGGAAAGAGGGCGGCTTTACTGTGGGCGTGGACAGCGGACAGGCCGGCCTGTTCGATGACCTGATGTACGATAAGGACGAGCAGTTCGCAGGGTGCGAGCCGCCGAGCGTAGACTTCGGTAGCCTGTTCTATAACCACTGCTGTGACCTCACGCTTTCCGATGCGTGTGGCGGTGTCATCCCGAACGGTGTGGTGTCAAACTCCGGCTATGGCGATGGTTCGTATGTTTCATTCTACCATTGTGCCGAAGACGGAGAGGTCAACGCCGTCGTTATCCTGTTCCTTTAAGCTCACACAGGAGGTTATGTAGGCAATGGGATATCGTCGTTTATTTATCATGCGTAAAGACCTCAACATGTCCGCAGGTAAACTTGCTGCGCAGGTCGGCCATTGCGCCGAAGCGTACTGGACACGTCAGCTCCGTGGCAAGGAGGTCTTGTGTGATGACACGCACTACGAGATAGAGCATCTGTCCTTCGATAAGGAACTCTATGATGGGTATGTATGTGGTGCGTTTGTCAAAACCATATGCGAGGCTCGGAATAAGAATCACCTGATGAAAGCGAAGGAAGCTGCTGAGGCAATGGGTCTTATTGAAGGTGAGCATTTCGGCCTTATCTACGACAACTGTTACACTGAACTGCAGCCGGAGGAAGCTGACGGCACGACATTGACCGGGATTTGGTTCTGCCCTTTGCCGGACGATGTGTCGAAGTCCATCAGCAAGAAGTATCACCTCTATATGTGAGGTGTGCCACTGGAAGAAAGGAGGCGCGGACATGGGGCAGAGATTGAACATAGAGGTACATTACGATGGTGAGCTGGTCGCCAACGCATACTACCACTGGTCAGCGTATACATCAAGCTCGCTTAATCTGCTTGGTAAGGTTATCGAGGCGTATCAGAACCGTACAGAGATCAACAAATTGAAGGTCGCTGTAGAGATTCTGCAGGCAACCGGAGCCGGCATCAATGAAGAGGAGAGACAGAATATCGCCAAAGATAAGACAGGGCGGTTCAATAACATCTCATTCCAAGAATGTGAAAACAGAAACACCGGTCTCCTTTCTGTCACGGAACAGGGTATGGAGGAAACGAGGAAGTGGGAGGAAGGCCGTGTCACAGTTGACATCAGTACCGAGGAGTTCACCTTTGATGTGATGAATATCATGGATAACGCTGACTTTGAGGACTGTTGGGAAAGCGATGCGAGCCAACTCCCGGATACGCAAATCGACCTTACAGAGTCGTGTAAGTTTTCGGATTTTGAGAAGTTCCGAAAAGCTATTGTGGACAACCCTGTCGGAGTACGGGTGGACGATGATACCGTACTCTGCTGGATTGAATAAATGAATTAAAGGAGCAGAAAGACATGATCGTATTACTTATCATCATGCTGGTGCTGGCAGTTTGCAGCTTTGCTGTGATGACCGGCATCAGCAACTCGTACGCAAAGTCCGAGTACAGCGGAGACCATAAGACTGGGAGGAAGCTGAAGAATCTGCGTTGGGTCGTTAGCGGCGCAATCCTCGCCGTGTTGGCTCTCATCATGCTGATCTCCGGCATCCGCATCATCGACAGCACAGAGATCGGTGTGGTGAGGACATGGGGTCAGATCAACCGGGAGATCGGGGCAGGTTTTAATATTGTCAACCCAATCTCCGATAGCGTTGAGACCTACGACCTGCGCATCCATGTGCGTGAGGCAACCTTCTCGTCCTACACAAAGGACGCGCAGGCTTTGGATGCCGGCGTTGAGTACCAGTACAAGCTGCGCCATGGCGAGGTTCTCGAAGTGGCCAAAGAGTATGGTTCCTATGAGATCCTGGAGACTAAGCTGTCCAGCGTGGTCGAGGAAAAGGTCAAGGTCGTGTTCGCGGAGTACAGCGCGATGCCGCTTCTGGAGAACCGGTCTTCCCTCTCAGCGCGAGTGTTTGACCGTCTGAAGGATCTGGAGGATCTGTACCATGTTACGTTCACATCTGCCGTTGTAAACAACATCGACTTCTCCGATGCGTTCGAGGCTTCGGTTGAGGCGAAGATGAAGGCGGAACAGGACGCCCTGAAAGCGGAACAGGAAAAGCGGACTGCCGTTGTCCGGGCTCAGCAGGACAAAGAGGTCGCGGAGATCCAGGCGGAGGCCGCGATTGCGCAGGCACAAGGTGAGGCGGAAGCGATCCGTATCGTTCGTGAGGCGCTGATTGATATGCCGGAAGCGTACATTCAGCAGCTTTGGATCGACAAGTGGGATGGGAAACTGCCGACTGTGCAGGCCGGCGAGTCATCCTCTGTGATCGTCAACCCGAATCAGCCGCAACTGCTGACGGACTGAATATGATACATACGCAGGGGGTGGGCGTTGTCTCACCCCCTGTCTGCATTTCGTGCGTATCGCGCGCAAGAGAGGAGGTCAGTATGGTAACTGCTAAATTCACTAATCCAGAGAATGGGTTCCCTCACGACGAAGAGAAGGCCAAGAAGGCTGGGCTCGTAGCCGGGAATGAGTATCCGGTAAGTGACATCTCTATCGGGCAGTCGTATACCAGTGTCTATCTGGAGAATTTCCAGGGCGCATTTAACTCGGTGCAGTTCGAGTTCTATGAGGACGGGAAGCCACTCAACATCTTCCGCGACCGGCGCTTTAACCCATATTTGGGGGTGTAGCTATATGGTTGATGTATCTAAGCTGGACGCTAAAGAACTTAACGAGTTGATGGAGAAATGCCGCGTCAGACAAGCAGAGCTTAAGCGGGAAAATATTTCCTCTATGCAAGAAGAAGCCGTGAAGAACATCGGGCGCTGCTTCAAAATTGGAACTGACTACGTGAAGATCATTGGTGTTCCAGAAGTGGAGCTGACAAAGACAGATATTATTTACAACCCATATCAGTATCCGGCTTTGCGCCTTGGTTCCAATCCAGATTTCACACGCCATAAGAACCCGTTCCCGTTCCACTATGGTCATCTCCATTCATCCGCATGGCGCGGTGGATATAACAAGTTCTTCCACACACAGGTTGCGGAGATCGATTTGGCTGAGTTCATCAAAGAATGGCAGCGTCGTATTGATGACTTCACAATGAAATACGTGTCAGATGTGATTGAAGGTGTTAACTGTGGAAGACAAGACTGTTGATGTGACACGACATGCCGAGAAGCGTATCCGTCAGCGTCTCGGCATCAACAAGAAGGCAACGGAAAGAAATGCGGAGAAAGCGCTGCAATGTGGTGTCACTCACGCGGAAGCGACTGGGCAGCTATGTAAATATCTGGACGGCATTTTCTTGCGCAACTACAGGCCAACCAATATGCGGGTATACAATCATTCCACCTACCTGTTTCGGGATACGAAACTCATTACCGTACTCCCCCTCCCCAGGAATTTGTGGAAGCTCGCAGACAAACTTCAGGCACGATCGAAGGAGGCGGCTAAGTGAAAATCGTCAATGCGAAACTGTACGAGGAACAGATCAAGCGCAAGTTTTGGGAAGTCTGGTACGACGAGAAGTACCAGTATTTCTGGGGCGGGTCATGGCGGAATGACTTCTCGCTCGATGACAGGAACAACGAGTGGCCGCGCCGCGCCTTTGCGGTTCTGAACAACTCGGATGAATTGATCGGATGTATCTCATACTCCATGGACCCAGATTTGAGGATTGCACAGTGGTTTGGGGCAATCAATTTCTCCGATGACAAAATCACATTCGGCTACGCTCTCCGACAGGTTATCGACGATTGCTTCATCAAGTTCGGAATGAACGTGATTGAGTGGAATGTCATTTGAACGACAAGTCCTATGAGATCCTCCGGGAAGACTATCTGAAAGCAACAGGAAGACTGGCTAAGTAGCCTACATCCACGACAAAAATATGTAAAGGAGAGATCAAGATGAATGTTGTCCTCGTCAAACACAATACCGAACAAAGCAAAAAGTATTGCTTCGCTGTCCCGGATCATCTTCTTCCGCACGTCAAGATGGGCGTCAATGTGATCTGCGACACACGTCGCGGTAATATGCCCGGAGTCGTCGTGTCGGATGTCATGAGCGGCGATGAAGCTGATCAGGAAATCGAGCGGATGCTGATGGAGTGCGGCGCCCGGATGCCGCTGAAGTACATTTCTGCGGTCGTTGAGACCATCGACATTTCAGATGTCCGCGTTCCGATCTGGATGGAGATGTCCACTCCGCACAAGAGCAAGCTCGATAGGCGTAAGCGTGAGCTGCAGGAGTTTGGGTGCTTCCATACCAATGTCTGCATCGAGGACGGCATCCTGAAGGATGGGTACACGGCGTTCCTTGTGTGCAAGAACAAAGGGATGAAGATGCTCCCGGTCGCTGTTCTTGCACGATAACACATTGCAGACAGGTGTGGATGTGATACATACCACGGGCTACGCTCGTGGTGAATAAAAAGGAGGAGTATCACAATGGCGTACACAGCAGAAGACGTAGAAAGAATGAAGGCGAATGTCCTGAAACCTGACGACACATTCACATTTACCTGTCAGATGTGCGGGAATTGTTGCCGTAATAGAGCGGAACCAATTCTGCTCACCGGGCCAGATATCTTCAGGATCGCGAAGTCTCTTGGCATCAGACCTGGAGAGGTAGTCAGCAAATATCTGACCGGGTATCTCGGATCAACATCAAATACTCCTGTGTTTGTCCTGAGAGAACGTATGGACGGGAGCTGCAGCCTGCTGCGAAATGGTAAATGTATGGTTCAGGATGACAAGCCGGTCGTCTGCGCGATCTTCCCTCTCGGTAGATTCACGGACGCAGACACGATGGAAGCAAGCTACTTCACACAGAATGTATCTTGCCCGGGTGTCAAGAAAGGCAATGAAATCACATTGAAGGATTGGCTCAGTGCCTTCAAGATCGAGGAGACCGAGACCATGGCAAGAGCATGGATCTCCCTTATGGTTGGCGTTTCTTCGGTGATGGCCAATATGGACAGAACAAAGATCACACAGGATATGATCAACGCTATGATCCTTGCTATGTATGTCGGCTATGACACAGAGCTGCCATATGAGCCACAGGTTGAGCAGAGCAAACAGTTCATCGCTGCGTACATGAAGAAGGTACACCATATCAAGTTGAAGTTCTAAAGCGAGTTTGGCGCCGCCCATATGTGGCGTTTTGTTGGAGGTGTATATTGATGGGCGAACTCAGTATCAGTCAGTCAAACAAGAAGATGGGTAACATCGCAAGCGTCTCTCTGCCGTCTGTTGTGACATGCCGAGAGTGCGATTGTCATAAGAAGTGTTACGCACGAAAGCTGGAACGGCTGCGGCCAAGTGTTGCCGCAGCGTACCGACGCAATCTGGACATTCTTCGGAATGATCCAGATACATATTGGAGAGAGGTCGAGGCAGCGGTTATGCTGTCTCGATTTTTTAGATTCCATGTCTCCGGTGACATCCCGGACAGTACCTATCTGGTGCGTATGGTCAACGTGGCTCGCCGGAATCAGCACTGTCAGATCCTCTGCTTTACAAAAAAGTATGAGATCGTAAACGAATACCTCAGTACAGGAGGTTCCTTTCCAGAGAATTTACATATCATCCTGAGCGCATGGGTTGGCCTCGAAATGCAGAACCCGTTCTGTCTGCCGGAGGCTCATGTGCGTTATACGGACGGAACGACAACTGCCCGTGACGACGCGAAACTGTGCGGCGGGAACTGCTCTGAGTGCGCCTGCACGGATGACGGGTGTTGGACTCTCCAGCGCGGAGAACAGGTCGTGTTCAACGAACACTAAGTCGGTTAATTAAGTGAGAAAGGTGTGGTCAACATGATGGATTTTGGGCTCTCAAGAGTGTGGGTGTGTGACGAATGCCCTATCATATGTGACTTTGAGCGGAGGCTTCAGTACGCTCAGGAGGATGGTAGCTTTGAATACTTTGGCATGTTTGACCACTGTGGATGCGACAAGATCGACGGTGAGTTATGGATGTGGGATGGGTGTGAAGACGCCTGGGAGGAACCAAAAGAGCAGGCGCACAAAGGTATGCGCAAGACCGGGCGTGCTTACCGCCGCGCAATGCGTGTCCAGAAGTTCAACCGTCAAAAGGATATTGCACTTAAGCAGAATGGTGTGATATCGGTTGAAATGGACAGAAAGGGTATGCCGGCGGCCCGTTCATACCAGCTATGGCTATTTGGCATTGATGATAATGATGTCAGGTATGCCTACGTCAAAAGATCCCATGAGTCCAACCGTAAAAAGTTTCTTAAGCGGTATGCAAATAAATTGTTCCGCAGAACTGACTTCATTGGTAGGGCTCATTCTTATAACAAGAAAGTCTTCAACGTTATGTGGGAGATGTGGTAAGGAGATGATTAAGTGCCAAACAAGTTTTATATCGCAGACTGGCACTATGACCATAAGAACTGCCTTGCATTTGACAACCGCCCGTTTGTCACAGTCGAGGAAATGAATGCGGCCTTAGTGGATAGGTGGAACAGCGTGGTCAAGCCGGGTGATATCGTGTATGTCCTTGGCGACATGTTTTGGTGTAAGCCAGCGATTGCGACACCGGTTATCGAATGTCTTAATGGACAAAAGTTTCTGGTGCGTGGCAATCATGATAAGTGTACTGACAGCAAGTTCATCAGCCACTTCGTAAAGGTATCCGAGTATATGGAGATTGAGGATAATGGTCGTAATGTGGTGTTGTGCCACTATCCGATTCCGTGTTTCAAGAACCACTTCTATGGGTGGTACCACCTATACGGTCATGTTCACAACTCCTTTGAGTCCCAGATGATGGAGCACGATAAGTTCCTGATGGAACAGCTATATGACCGTAAGTGTCAGATGTTCAATGTCGGCGCTATGATGCCATGGATGGATTATACGCCGCGTACATTGGATGAAATTATTGCTTCAGTAAAGGAGGTAAGGACGGATGAAACAAGTCAGGCGTAGTGTTTTCGAGACAAACAGCAGTAGTACCCACTCAATCACTATCACGCATGGGAAGATTGCGAACAATAACATCCGTGTGGATCGCGACGGATACATCCACACAGAGCTCGGCGAGTTTGGATGGGAGGTCTGGGACTATAAAGGCCAGGCAGAAAGGCTTTCCTATCTGGTGACCATGCTGGCGGTAAAAAGTGATGTCACACTTTGGTGCTATGAAGATGACGAAAGCAGGACTGAAAAGGATATCGTAGAAGATATCATGAAGACGCATGAGTTTGAGAAACTCAGCGACGAGATTGGGCGCCATGCGCGATGCAGCGGTGTGATCATCGACCCAAGTGATGGGTATATAGATCATCAGAGTCATGAGGATTACCGCGACTTCCAGGATTTCCTGGATCAGTACAATACGAATGTCGTGGAGTTTGTGTTTGGGCGAGGGAACGTCGTACACACAGACAACGACAATCACTGAGGTGTTGGTATGAATCGTGAACAAAGACGCAAGCAGTCAAAGAGCGGCCTCATCAAGCAGTTTCTGGACGATCTGAGTATGGCAAACAAGTTCAAGGGCATCATCGAAGGTGACTGGCCGATCCATGATGGCGACAAGGTCACTCTCAACCTGGAGGAAATCAGGAAACACCCTGGGTATGAGAGAAAGCTGCCGGCATATCGGCGGTTCTGTGAAATGAACGCGGGCCGTGTGTTCACGGTCTGCATTGACCAGAACATGCGGAACAGCGTTGTGTGCCTGAAAGAGGATCAGACAAAACCGAAGTGGCTGTTTTGGATCGGTGATCTTACAAAGGTCACGGAAGATGATACATAGGGTGGTGCGAGATGGCAAAGTATAAGATCGGCATTACAGAACACGGAGACGCAAGTCTTGATCTGTCGTGGGTAGACAGGTTACCAGAGGTCGATGGCGCTGTCCTGGTAACCAAAGAGATTTCTCATGGTCTGCGTGATGCCGTACTCGCAAACAAAGAGAAGCTGATTCTTCATGCGACAACGACAGGATATGGTGGGACTGTGCTTGAACCTTATGTTCCGCCTTATCACGAAAATCTCAACCATGTGCTTGATCTCGTAAACTGCGGCTTCCCTGCTGACCATGTTGTAATTCGTATAGACCCAATCATTCCGACAGAGAAAGGATTGGCTCTGGCGTTCAATGTGTTCAAAGACGCCATTGACCTCGGGTTCACAAGGTTTCGTGTAAGTATCATTGATATGTACGACCATGTGTGCAATCGCTTCGTTGACGCAGGTCTTCCTCTCCCGTACGGGTACAAGGTATTCCAGCCAAGCAAGAAACAGATTGCTGCTGTTGACGACATGTTGACAGATGTCAGTCGTTACTACTGTGGGAAAGAACCGTTCGGTGGATTCAAGCGCTATGACACAAAAGAAATCCAGGATGTACTGCGCAACCTGTCTATCGAATGCTGCGCAGAGCCAGAGCTGAAAAACGCACAGCATTGCGGGTGCATATCAGACAAAGACCTGGAGCTTCTTTGCCTTGAGAATGACGATGACGGTATAGGGTACCAGCGCAAGCATTGTATGTGCTATTCCGGTAAAGTAGAACTTCTTAAGTCGAAACACCCGTGTGGCCACCAGTGTTTGTACTGTTTCTGGAAATAGAGGTGAGAGTTATAGTTGACGTTGACAAACTACTCGCCGGTGCGCCAAACAACTTTGTTATTGTAGACGCATTGGCAAAATGCGTCGAAGTCGTTGAAGAGCATAAGAAGATTATGTGCTCCATCAGCGGGGGGGGCGACAGTGATGTGATGCTTGATATGCTTGTGCGCTGCGGCGCCAAGGACAAAACAGACTTTGTGTTTTTCAATACTGGTCTGGAGTATCAAGCAACACTGGAACACCTTGATTATCTCGAAGATAAATATGGTATCAGAATCGTGAAGGCACATCCTGTCAAACCGATTCCGGTATCAAACCGAGAGTACGGCGTTCCATTTATGTCAAAGTTTGCCGCTGAGATGATCTATCGTCTTCAGCGACACAACTTCCAGTGGGAAGACAAACCATTTGACGAGCTGTATGCCAAGTACCCAAAGTGCAAAACAGCTTTGGAATGGTGGTGTAATGTTACCTACGGAAATACAACGCAATACGCCATCAAGCGGAACCCATATCTTAAGGAGTTCATGGTACAGAACCCTCCCACATTCAAAATATCAAGCAAGTGCTGCACCTATGCAAAGAAAAATGTTGCGGCACAATTTGCAAAAGGAAAAGGATATGACCTGTCGTGTATCGGCATACGCCAATCAGAAGGAGGCGTCAGGTCTGCGGCATTACATAGCTGTTTCTCGGATGGAGCCGGCGACATGGATTACTTCCGCCCAATCTTCTGGTTTCGAGACACGGACAAGGAAGAGTATTGCAGGCATTACGATGTAACACATAGCCGTTGCTACACAGAATATGGCCTTGTGCGCACAGGATGTTTTGGGTGTCCGTTTGGCAAACGGTTTGAAGAGGAACTGGCGTCTATCGAGCAGTACGAGCCTAAGCTATTGAAAGCTGCTAACGCAATCTTCAAGGATAGCTACGAGTACACCAGAGCATATCTAAGGTTCCGGGAAGAAATGAAACAAAGTGGCAAGTGAAAGTAGGTGATTCCAATGATTTATCTTGACAACGCGGCAACCACAAAGGTATCCCCCGAGGTTCTGGAGGCTATGACACCGTACTTCTCCGATGTGTACGGGAACCCGGAGAGTATCCACTCCGCCGGGAGAAAAGCGGCGAAGGCAATAGAGAAAGCACGGGAGCAGGTCGCGGTTCCTATCGGCGCCGACCCGAGCAACATTATCTTCACGTCCGGTGGCTCGGAGGCAAACACCTTGGCGATTGTTGGCTTGGCAGACTATCTGAAGTATGTGGGCCGCACGCACATCATCACCACGAAAGTCGAACATCACTCCGTTCTGAATGCAATAAAATCCCTGTTTGATTCAGGATTTGAGGTGACTTGGCTGGACGTTGACCGCGATGGTGACATCAAACCAGAGCGTGTGGCAGAAGCTATGCGTGAGAACACTGGCCTCGTGTCAATCATGGTGGTCAACAATGAGACCGGGAACCGATATCCTATCGAGAGTATCGGAGAGATCTGCAGGGGCGCCGGTGCTCTGTTCCATACGGATTGCGTTCAGGCATACTGCGGTACGAACATTGATGTAGATCTGTCATGTATCGACTTCCTGTCGGCATCTGGACACAAAGTCCATGCGCCGAAGGGGGTCGGTTTTTTGTATGCCAGACACAAGGAGTTCCTGCGCCCGGTGATTCACGGCGGCAGTCAGGAGTACGAGCTGCGGGGAGGCACACACAACGTGCCATACATCGTCGGTCTCGGGAAGGCTGCCGAGCTTTCTCATGCGGAGTGGCTCCATGATACCTATGCGTACGGCAAAAAGGTTGGGGCGATCAGGAACGGCGTCCTGTCACAGTTGTCTGGGGTCTATGTCAACGGGACGCCGCACTATAACTCGAAGACATTGAACCTGCGCTTTGACGATGTGGACGGAGAAACGCTGCTCATGCTTCTGGACAGTCAGGGCGTTGAGGTATCTGCCGGGTCTGCCTGTTCGGCGCACTATGCAGTCCCAAGCCACGTTCTGTCTGCCATCGGTCTGACAGAAGACGAGGCCAGAAGCTCCATCCGGGTTTCTGTGTCACAGTACACTACAGGCGAGGAGATCGAGGAGGCCGTTCGGCTTATCGTCGATTCAGTAAATCAGCTACGAGGAGGATAATTATGGGATACTACACCGACTACACACTCAGCGTATATGGGATGGAGACCCAGGCGGATGGGTCAGTCAAAATGACCGACAAGATCTCCCCGATCCTTGAGGAGCAGATCGCGTTGGAAATTGACAGGATGAACGTGTTTACGGACGGGGATATGACTGACTCGTACTACGCCAACTGTAAGTGGTATGACCACGAAGATGACATGCGTATCCTGTCCGCAAAGTATCCTGACCAGATCTTTTGGCTCAGCGGCCACGGTGAAAGCGACGAAGACCTGTGGCAGAAATTCTTCATGGCCGGCAAGATGCAGGCGTGTTACGCACGTATCGTCTACGACGACTTCGACCCGAAGAAACTTGAAGGCGAGCCTCCCAACAATCTGTCGAATCATACTTACAGCTACGAGTTATAGGAGGTGCGGTATGAATGACTTTGACTACGAAGTCATGCAGCGCAAGCGCCTTGCACGACAGGCTTTCCATAGGAAGTCCGGTAGTAAAAGTAAGAAGTGTCCTATGTCAACAGACCATATGACACGGAAACAATGGTTAGAAAGGTGTGGTGAATCTGTGACATATCAGCTTGGGAAGCCTATGCCATGGGAAGAGTTCAAGAAGATGCCGGTTCAGATCCAAAAGGAGTATCTGCTGGATATGATTCGGAAATACTCAACGACCGCATCCGATCTCGCGAGGCTGTTTGGAATCGGCGCTCCTACCGTGACGAAGCATTGCAGCTCCGAGGAGATCGGGATCAAGTTCTCCCCAGGGAAGAAGATGCCGAAGGATCGGCGTGAGGAGTTTGAACGTCTGTTCCTTGAAGAAGGCGAGGTAGAGGTCGAGGCTCCTCCTCCGTCTGCTGCCGAAGAGCCACAGGATGTTGTTCAGGCTCCGCTTATCTGTCAACTTGATATGAGTAAAGCGAAGCCGTCATCTTCCGGTATGGAGATGACGGACTTCAGCATGAGCTTCCAGGGTGCCATCAATGCGGAGGCGGTAGTAAATTCCATCGTGGCGATGCTGGTTCCTGGAGCGAAGGTCAGGCTTGATGTTAGGTGTTCTGTGATTGCCTGATACAAGGTTGAAAATTTTTTACATATCAAGTATAATATCTTAAGAACAACTACGGAGGTAAATGTAATGTCAGATGTATATGGGAATGCGCCGCGTGAGTACGTCAGGGATCTCTCAGAACATGTGAACGAGGCCGTGGCCGCCGGCCGTGGCGTCGTGAACCAGACGAACATGGAGAAGTTCAACAAGGTGTATGACTTCTTCTGCTGGCTTGCAGACGATAACGACGTGGAGGTAAAGAACCTCGATGTGCGCCCGGAGTCTGTCCATGCGAGCTTTTCTGTGGAGGTCCCGAGTGTAGACCTGCATGGCGATGATATGGTCAGGTTCGTAGACATCCTGCAATATGTGGATGTGTTCTCTGTGAACCAGACCAAGTCCGGCGAGGTTGCGATCTATGTCTGCGTCAAGCATGTTTGGGAGGACTAAGATGAATAAGGGAAGACGGTCTTCGCTCAAAGAAGCGACAAGTCTCCTTGATCGCGCCATCAGCCTGATATCTGATGCGCGTGATGAGGAACAGGATTGTCTCGACAATCTCCCAGAGAACCTCCAGAATAGTGAACGGTATGAGAGTATGGAAAATGCGATCGACAATCTGGAGGATGCCTTGGATAAGATTGACGAGGCAAAGGAAAGTATCAGCGAAGCTGTTGCGTAACGAAAGGTAACCCGAGGTGAAGGTTCGTGCTATCTGAATTTTTGTGGATGCTTGCAGGCGGTGGGTATATAGCCGGGAGAGCTGCGAAAGAGACAGTAGGTCTTGCTGCAGAGCAACAGTATATAGCATCTTGCGGCTTCAATAGAGAGAGGCAGCGTATGCTGGAACGTATGGCTACAAGTGCCGACCGCGCGGAGCGTATGGAGTTTGAGCGTATGTGTGGGTATATCCCGCACGGAGAACATGAAAGGAAGATGGCTGTTCGTGAGATATCCATCCGAGAAGGTTGGAGGTATTATGACGCCACCGAGCTGTTCAACAACCCTTCATATCTCAAACTCATAGGTGGTAAATGCCCAGAGTGGGTTGACCCAAAGGAAATGGAAAGGAAATGGAAGGCCGTCGAAGATAAGGCGAAAGAACGAATCGCCGAAATTGAACGACGTAAAGCGTGGATTGAACGGTGCGAACACGGCGACGAGGTTCACGTTTTCCCAATGAACTTTGAAACGGAAGCCCTGTACCGTGCGGCGGTTGCTCACGCCTACTTGAACAGACGTTAGTCAGGAAGAGGGACGCAGAAGTCCAGAAGGACTTTCCCGCAGCACCGCACGCTGTATCCGCTATCTGGTGAGATGTGAAAACTTGCACGCTCTCTTTCTGGATTTGCAGACAGGAGGTGCAGAGTCCCGTCATCATCGACATGGTACTGTTTGCAGTACATCTCACCGTTCACACAGAAGATGCCAACATCTCCGTCATCCAGCTCGTTGGTCTCCATCACGAACACCATATCGCCATCTGAGATATACGGCTCCATGCTGTCACCAGAGATGCAGACCGCGTAATCAGCGTCGTCTGGTGTGTTGTCATCTACAAGAATCATCTCAAAGTCATCCCCTTCGAGCGGTACACCAAAGCCTGCCGCCGGAGGGGACAAGTATTTTGGAAGGAATCTATGCCGCGATACATGCTGAGATTCATCACGGGACGGCAGTTTGATAACTTTCGCACTATGTTGTACTCGCTCATACTCCATTGTGCATACAGTATCGACTAAGCTGCGGCCGTGTGTGTCAAGCGATGCATACTTGCGCGCTATAGCTTCTGCCTCAAGACTCAGTATCTTGCCGGCGTACCTGCCAAGCAGTTCGTCGGTACTCGTTTTAAGAGTTTCTGCAAGGCGGACAAGCAGGTCAAAGGATGGCTGTCTCGTCCCTCTCTCCCAGTTGCCAATCGTAACTGGAGTCACGCCAAGGCTTACACCCAGAGACCTTTGCGTCATGCCCCTATCCATCCTGATGGCTTTCAGGTTTTCTTTGAAGTCCATAGCTACCTCCGAAAAATTTGCCTTGACATAACAGAGTGTTTGTGTTATTGTTTGCTACATCAACAGAATGTTACATTCACAGAGTAGCACAAAACACCATGTATGTCAAGTTCCTTTTTGGAGGTAAACAATGAAATCAAACCTGTCTCTCGGGAAGTTTCGCAATGAAATCGGTACGTATAGCCGGTTCATGCTGGAATACGACGACCCGCTTACCCCACTCGCCTTCTCTACCCAGTTCAGCCATGCGTCCGTGATCCTGTCGGCGTCCCCCTATATCGCTCTGAAAAATGGTGTTGACTTCCTGTGTCTTACCCACATTCAGGCTATCAAGAAGAAAGGGAAAATGGATGGTTACCAGGTTTATATCTTCGTATGTGGTGATTATTCTATGGATGGGGAGCCTATACCGGTAAGATTCACCCTAAAATGTGCTTGAAAATTTTCTCGGAAATTCTTCAAAAAAAAGTGTTGACAAAACTGCGCCCATATGATATAATCAGGCCAACCTAAAAAACTATAGCGAGGTACTGAGTTATGAGCGAGACTCGTCAAGCATGTGTGTCCCCACTGATCGGGGAAGTATACTACATGAAATTTGAAGGGGTCGGGAACGAGCAGAGCGGGTGGAGACCCGGTGTGGTCTTCCAGAACAATGTTGGCAACGCACACAGCCCTAATGTGATTGCGCTCCCTATGACTAAGGTCATGAAGAAGACAGGCCAACCTACCCATGTCCTGGTTGCATCATCAGAGTCTGGGCTTCCAAAAGACAGCATGGTGCTATGTGAGAATCCAGAGAAGATGTCCAAGACACGTATCGGCAGCTTCATCACTAAACTGTCCGACAAGTACATGAAGCAGATCGCCATGGCAAGTCTGATCGCCACGGCAGCGATCTCCTTCCTGGACGAAGCCGAGCTGATTGATGTCTGGCGCAAGTCTGTCAGACTGAACAGCGTGGCATGAGGAGGACGGGTATGTATAACGAAGATCGCAAGGTACAGTTCATCGAGAGCACACGGAGTTCGTCAGACTTTGGACGTTCTGTGTTCCGGACAACAGGCAGGTATGAGGAGGCGGCAGGCACCGATTTCTGTGAGCTTCCTCTGGAGACCGTGCAGGAGATTATAAACGGGAACTTCGGTGCAAGAACAAGGTCTATGGACTCGTATGTCGCCTTCCTCCGTTCATACGTCGTGTGGTGTAAGGACAACGGCTATGAGACATGCGACGCCATCTACGATGTGCAGTCTCAGATGGACGAAAAGATAAGGCGCCGTATGGTTTCATCTCCGAGGCATCTTCAGGCGACATTGGACAAGGTGTTCCAGCCTGTTGAGAGCAACACGGTTGACTGTATCTACAGGTGCTACCTATGGATGGCGTTCGCCGGCATCGCAGAAGAGGACGCGCTTGACATCAAGGTCAGCGAAGTGGACTTCTCCTCTATGTTGATTGAACATGGAGGCAAGTCCTATGAGCTGTACCGTGAAGCGATACCAGCGTTCCGCATGGCATGTGACGCGACAGAGTTCGTCTATGAACACCCGCGTTACAAGCAGACCAGAAACAGGTGCGCTGGAGAGTATCTGATGCGTGGTATCAGATCGGAACAGGTCAAGCTGAACACGGTGAAAAGTATCATCCAAAAGGCGTTCAAGGCGCATGATGTTGAGCTGACATACGGAAAGCTCCGCCTGTCTGGTGTGTTCTACAGAGTATACGAGGCGGAACGTATGGGAGACCCAGTCAACTTTGATACACTGATAGCTGACCATATCAGTAAGATGGGAAGCACCTACCACACGAACTACACAAGGAGCAAGGTGGCAGGGATATTGAGGCGGGATCTGTTTGATGACTACGCTTGCTGGAAAGCAGTGTTCACCTAACAGGCAGGAAAGAGACAGCCGTGCTGGCTGGCTCTTTTCTTTTGCTCTATCAACACTATTGTTTGAGGCGAGAGTATGGAGTATGCATATCCAAAGGGAGAGATTGTATGGGTTGGCCACTACGACAAGGACGGCAACCTGCGCTACATCACAACATCGAAGCCGTCCAGGGAATACTACTTCCTCTACGAGCTGAGAGACGGCAAGTTCGTCAAGCTCGGGAGGGACAGGAACCCTAAAGTTTTGGAAGATAAATACATCCACCTATAAGGGGTTCACCAGCGAGAGCTGTTGACCGGGCGTTAAATTTTTCAAAATGTTTGATTCTGACGCCCTCTATAAGTGCCTTGAAATGGGCACTATCAACTATCAATGCAGTATTCCTATCTATCCATGGGAGTACGCGGAATGAAAGGGGTGGTTCCATTGAACGAGAAAGAAAGGTTTCTCTCGCTGTGTAGCGCGATCCACAGAGAAGGCATAGACGGCCTGATGGATTGGCTGGAAAGCAGTGATTTCTACACAGCGCCGGCAAGCAGGAGATACCATGGCAGTTATCAAGGTGGTCTGCTGGAGCATTCGCTCAACGTCTACGACGAGCTGAAGCGTCTGCTCACAGCGTATCCACAGATCCAGGCGTCCGAGGAAACAGCGGCGATTATCGCGCTGTTCCATGATCTCTGTAAGGTCAATTTCTATGTGACCGAAAAGCGGAATCGGAAGAACAGCGAGGGTAAGTGGGAAAGCTATGACTCATACGCCATCAAAGAAAAGTTCTGCTTCGGCGGTCACGGCAGCAAATCGGTGTTCATTGTTCAGAATTTCATTAAGCTCACACCGGAGGAGGCTGCCGCGATCAACTGCCATATGGGCGCATTCGACAACGAGAATGTAGGCCAGACATATGAGCAGTTCCCACTGGCATGGTTGCTTCATGTGGCTGATGAGGCCGCTACGTACATACAAGAAGCAAAACAAGATTAAAAAGGAGGAAACAACATGGCTTTCAAGAAGCAGGCAACACCTCAGCAGGCGCCGGATATCTTGGCGCAGAAGAAGAACAGGCTGGATCAGTACAATGCTCAGTTTGACCGTGCGGTGTCTCTCGTCACCAACACGATTGACGAGCTTGGGAAGATCAGCCAGAACATCAGCGAGACCATGGGCGAGATCGACGAGTACGAGAGGGAGCTTGCTGCTACGAAGAGCGGCTTGGCCGAGGCAAAGGCCAAGAACGACAAGGTGATCTCCAACTTCAAGTCGCTGCTCGCCGTGGAGTAACAGGAGAACCGAGTATGGCAGAAGAAGTTTTGAACCTCCAGCAGAAGCTGTCCAAGATCCGCAAGATGACAGAGGTGATCCAGAAGAACCGGAAAGGGTTCAACTATAAGTACACCTCCATCGACGAGATCCTGGCGAGGGTCACGGCCGGCATGAACAAGTACAATGTGTCCCTGATCCCCAGTATCGTTCCGGGCTCTGAGTCCGTCGAACCGTATACATACTGCAAGACCAAGTTCACCAAAGACGGCCAGCAGTACGAGGAGAAGAATAATGAGTTCACGGCGAAGGCCGGCATCGTCTACACCTGGGTGAATGATGACGACCCGACCGATAGGATCGATGTGCCATGGTTCATCGCAGGGAGCCAAGCCGATCCCGCACAAGCAGTCGGCAGCGGTCTGACCTACGGCCTGCGCCAGTTCCTGATGCAGTTCTTCCAGATCGCAACGCTGGATGGCGAAGACCCGGACGACTGGCGAAGCAAACAGAGGTTTGCTGAAGGCGAGGAAGACCGCGCAATCGCCGGTAAGATCGTGGAGCAGATCCATGGGCTGGTGACCGCCCATCTGTCGCAACACCCTGACGACAAACCGAAGGTCATCACGTTGACCAAGAAGTATGTTCGCGAGAACGGCAAGCCGAGCGCGAACTACTACGCCGTAGAGACTTCCGCTCAGGCGTCCGAGCTGTTCGAGGCGCTGAAGCAGGAGCTCGGCGTGAAATAAGTATTACATAAGGAAGGTTGGTACTATGGGATTTCGCGTAGGGAACTACATGTCTGTGTGGTCAACTGAGCCGAGTAAGTCCGGCAACACCACACGAGTTCGCCTGTCATCCAGTCGCAAGAACAAGATGACCGGTGAGTATGAGCAGGACTTCTCCGGCTTCTGCACCTTCATCGGGAAGGCGCATGAGGCGGCCAAGAGCCTGAAGGCCAAAGACCGGATCAGGATTCTGGAGTGCGACGTGGGTACCACGTACAACAAGGAGCAGCAGAAGGAGTATGTCAACTACAAGGTCTTCGACTTTGAGATGGCTGACAGCAACACTTCCGGGAATACCGCCGCGAAGTCTGGCGGCAGCAAGAAAAAGACTGCTTTCTCCGTGGACGACGGTGAGGTTGACGATCAGGACGGCCTGCCGTTCTAAGAGACCTGGTGAAGACTTGTGAACTACTCGAATATCATTTCGGATTTCACATGGTCTTATTCTCGGATCGGTCAGTTTGAGATGTGCCCATATGGGTTTTTGCTTTCTTACATCAAGAAGGCGGACAAGAAACCCATGTTCTTCTCGGACTACGGGAGCTTTATGCACAAGCTGATTGAACTGTATCTGCGAGGTTTTTTGGAGAAAGAAGAGCTGACAGGCGCATATGTGTCAGGGTTTCGTAAGAACGTAAGGGGTAAGGCGCCGAGCAACAGAATATTCAAAAGCTATTTTGATCAGGGTTACGACTATCTAAGCGAGATTGATTTCCCGTACTTGTCGCCGGTAGGAGTGGAACAGAAGGTTGACTTCCTCGTTGGTGACAAACCATTCACAGGTATCATCGACTGTGTGGCGATGGACGACGGCAAACTTGTGATCCTTGACAACAAGTCCAGGGCGCTGAAGCCAAGATCCGGGAGAAAGAAGCCAACAGTATCAGATGCAGAGCTGGACTCATATCTGAGACAGCTTTACCTGTATAGCGTTCCGATGGAACAGCTTTATCATACATACCCTGACAGGCTGGAGTTCAACTGCTTCCGAACTGGGCAGTTGATCTCCGAGCCTTTCCGTCAGGAAGAATTTGAAAAAACAAAGGAATGGGCGCTCAAAACCATTGACACAATCACCGAGAACGAAGACTGGTCTCCAAAGATAGAATACTGGAAGTGCAGATATATCTGTGACAAGAGCGGCGACTGCTGCTTCTTCCAGACGAACGGAAGGTGATTACATTGGATGTCAATGATATTTGCGACTTGAACAGTGAGGCCGGTGTAGTTGCCTCTCTGGTCTTCCACCCGGACTACGTGTATTTGGTGGAACAGCTCAACCCAAGGCATTTTACAAACCAAACGAACTCCTGGCTTTTCTACGCACTTAAGCAACTCGAAGAGCACAACATCCACACGGTTGACGCATACAACATCCTGAATATCTTAAGGTCGCAGCCAAAGCTGAGAGCGAAGGTTGACAGCGTCCTGAACGAGAGGAATGTTGAGGAGTTCATCAGTACCGCGACATCGATCGCCAGAAACACACCGGAGGATTACAGGCTCGCCGCAGAGTCTGTCCTCAACATGGCGTTCCGCCGCGCTACTTACCAGAAGCTGTCTGAGTGTCAGAATATCTGCCAAAGTATGACAGAAAAAGAAATCGAGCAAAAGATCTACTCCACCCTCGATGATGTGATGATGCAGTTCTCCACAAACAAAGAGGTTCCTCAGTATAAGGATGTGGTAGATGACCTGTGGTATCAGATCTGTCAAAGGCAGAAGGACGGTACATCCGGTATCCCCTTCAAGTTCCCCACTCTCAATCAGTATGTGACCATTGAACCCGGTGAGCTGGTGGTGTTCGCAGCAGAGGCAAAGCAAGGTAAGAGCATGATGCTCCTGAACTGCGCTGTTGATTTGCTGAGCAGAGGCAAGCGCGTCATGTATATAGACAGTGAGCTGAACTCTCGCCTGTTCACCTGCAGGCTTATGGCACATCTGGCGAAGATCGAGTTTAACCGTGTCCGCAGCGGAAACTACTCACCAGAGGAGGCAAGGCGGCTTGACGAGTGTAGGAAGTGGATGAAGAATAAGAGCTTCACCCATCTCTATATGCCGATGTTTGACGCACAAAGCATCTATACGACGGTGAAGAAGGTCAATCACACACAGGGTATTGACGTTCTGATTGTGGACTACTTCAAGGGGAAGGGCGAGGGCGACGCCTTCGACAGCTACCAGGAACTCGGAAGGTTTGTCGATATGGTCAAGAACCAGATCTGTGGTGATATGAACATCGCCGGGATCGGAGCGGCACAGGCCACATCGACAGGCAGAGTCGCAGACAGCGCAAAGATCGGGCGCAATGCTTCGACTATCGCAATCATCCAAGACAAGCTGCCGGAAGAGATCGAGGCAGACGGGCCTGAGTGCGGCAACAAGAAACTTCGTGTCGTGCTGAACCGCAACGGCCCGCAGATGTCTCCAGACGAATACATAGACATGAACTTCTGCGGGAACCTGATCTCGTATGAAGAGGCAAAGCAGCACGTACAGCAGGAACCATATTAAATTTTGGGGGTGACGGTGTGGAGGTTTACGAGATCGTAGAGAGTGTTGATATCCTGGAATACATATCTCAGTTCTGCGATCCGGTGGAAAAAGAGGACGGCGAATACTGGTGTCTCAGTCCGCTCAAGGATGAACGCACACCGTCATTCTCCATTAACACAGAGATGCAGAAGTTCTATGACTTCTCGTCCGGTAAGGGCGGGAATGTTCTGGATTTCATATGTGCATATCACAACTGTGGGTTCCTGAAAGGTCTCGATATCCTGAAGCAATACGCTGGGATAACAGACGATGAACAACAGACCGGCGCACCGCGCCGGCTCGCTGCAACAACGGTCGCGAAAAGGTTTCAGGTCAGGCACAAAAAAGAGAAACAATCCAAAACCTCTGTATTGCAAAGCGACTACATGAACCGCTACGAGTGGGATGTAAAGAAGCTCGCCGTGTGGGAACGCGAAGGTATCAGTATGGAATCCATGGCGAAGTTCCAGGTCAGATATGACCCGTTCTCTGATCGCCTTGTGTACCCTATCCGCGATGTAAACGGAAACATCATCAGCGTGTGCGGCAGAACGCTCGACCCGCACTATAAGGAAAAGAACCTTCGGAAGTACACATACTTTCAGTCTCTCGGTACTCTGGATACCATCTACGGTTTGTCAGACAACATCGTTCCGATTCGTGCAAAGGGTGAGATCATCCTGTTTGAAGGCGCGAAGTCTGTGATGATGGCAGATGGCTGGGGTATCCAGAATACCGGAGCGGTTTTGACAAGCCATTTGAACGACAACCAGTTTAAGATTTTGATCAAGCTGGGTGTAGCGGTGACATTCGCATTGGACGCAGAGATCAACATACGTGAGGATGCGAACATCATGAAGCTCAGGCAGTATGCCAACGTGTACTGGGTGCGCAACAAAGATGAAATGTTGGAGCCGAAGGACAGCCCGACCGACAAAGGCCGGGAGGTTTTCGAAATGCTTTACCAAGAAAGGAGGCGGTTGCGATAAGTAGGCTGGTCAATCTCACAGGAATGAAATTCGAAAGACTGTCCGTTCTGTGCCGGGACGGTACATACATATCCCCTTGCGGAAATACTGAACCATTATGGAAATGTAGATGTGACTGCGGTAAGGAAATTTCTGTTCGTGGTAGTATGCTCAGAACTGGGAAGCAAAAATCATGCGGGTGTTATTCTGCAGAGATGGCACGCACAAGGCTCCTAAAGCACGGGTTTGCAGACTCTGAGCGGCTGTATGATATATGGAACAATATGCGAGACAGGTGCAACAATCCACATAATCCAAAATATGCGTTGTACGGTGGTCGAGGTATTGCAGTGTGTGACGAGTGGGATGATTACAGTGCGTTCAAAGAGTGGGCTATATTGCATGGATACCAAGACAATCTTTCTATTGATCGCATCGATACAAATGAAGGATATAGACCAGGTAACTGTAGGTGGGTCACTCAAAAAATCCAATGCAATAATAAGCGTAACAATAGGTATCTGACGTTTAACGGCAAAACTAAGACAATGATGGAATGGTCTGAGTGCATTGATATACCATACTCAACAATCCGAAGTAGATTAAATAAACTTGGGTGGACGACTGACCGCGCCTTATCTACACCAGTACGGAGGGCAGTATGACGAACGACAATAAACAATATTGCGTCTACCATCTACATTCCGACTACAGCTTGCTCGATAGTTGCACAAAGTTCAGCGAGTATGTAGATCTTGCGGTGCAGAACGGTCAAAAGGCAATCGCGTCAACAGAGCATGGCCTGCCGCGTGGTTGGCTTTCAAAGAAGCTCTACTGCGACAAGATGGGCATCAAGTTTATCTATGGTGTTGAGGTCTATCTGACAGAGCGCCTGTTCACAGAGGGCAATGAACGCATTCGTGACAACTACCATACAGTTCTGCTCGCCAGAAACATGGACGGTATCCGTGAGCTGAACCTTCTGATTCGGAAGTCCTGTGACAAGGCTCACTTCTACTACACAAACCGCATCACCTTTGACGAGTTCCTCGGTATCTCAGACAACATCATATCTACCAGTGCGTGCCTCGCCTCCCCACTCAATAAGCTGCCTGTGACGCATCCGCGGTACATGGAGCTGGCGAAGAAGTACACCTTCTTTGAGGTTCAGGCACATGACCATCCAGAGCAGTATGCGTTCAACCGGCGGCTGCTTGCCCTGTCAAAGGAACTCGGGACACCGCTGATTGCAGGTACAGATACCCACAGCTCATCTCTATATAAAGCTGAGTGCCGGCAGATCCTTCTCGGCGCGAAGCGCAAGACCTACGGCGACGAGGACACATTCGATCTCACGTTCAAGACCTACGACGAGCTGGTGGATATGTTCGCCAAGCAGGGCGCATTGGATGAAGACGTGTACCTGGAAGCAATCGCGAACACAAACCTCCTGGATGATATGGTTGAGAACTTCGAGGTGGATACGTCCATCAAGTATCCTATCCTATATGGGTCGAAGGAAGCTGACGAGGAAAAGTTCATTGAGCGTGTCGATAGGATGTTCAATGAGAAGGTAGCCAGCGGCGTGATTCCGCCTGAGCAGGTAGAAGCATTCCGCACCGCAATCGATGAAGAGATGGCGGTCTTCCACAAGATTGGCATGATGGGGTTCATGGGCTCCATGTCAGAACTCATTTGCTGGTGCAAAGAACAGGGTATGGCCATAGGTACAGCCCGTGGTTCTGTCGGAGGTTCACGGGTCGCATATGTGACAGACATCATCGACCTCAACCCCGAGACATGGCACACCGTGTTCTCTCGATTCTGTAACGAGGATCGTGTGGAGATCGGAGACATCGACATTGACGTTGTGAAGGCTGACCGCCCTGCAATCTTCGAGTACATCACGAACAGGTTTGGGGCGGACAAGACAGCTCGTGTCGCATCATACGGTACAATCAAAGGCCGTGGCGTCATAGATGACGTTGGGCGTCACCTGTCGTTTGAGTGGGTGAAGAAACACGGTGAGTCAAAGGATAACCCGTGGTCTTTGGATCGCATAAGTGACATCAAGAAGGAGTTCGCCGCAGACGTGCAGGTTCTTCTGGACAAATACGACGTGATTGAGGACGAGCTCTACAAGAAACACCTCGACGAGGTGTGTGAGGTTCCGACAACCAAGAAGTACCCGGAGCTGTTCCGGTTCGTCAAGGGTATGTTCGGAGTAAAAGTTTCGCAGTCTGTCCACCCTGCCGGCATGGTTATCAGCCCTGTTACGTTGGTAGATAACTATGGCATATTTGAAAAGGACGGAGAGAACTGCCTCATGCTGGACATGGACGAAGCACACGAGGCTGGGCTTGCCAAGTATGACTTCCTGGTACTCAAGACCGTCCAGGTCATCCGTGACTGCTGTTCGTACTTTAACAGGCCGTATCCGAAGACACATGAGATTGACTGGAACGACGATGCCGTGTGGGAGGACATGCTGAAAAGCCCTGTCGGTATCTTCCAGATGGAGGGTAACTTTGCGTTCGACAGTCTGAAGAAGTTCAAGACCCACAGTATCTTCGACATGTCTCTGGTGACAGCCTGTATCAGACCGTCCGGAGCGTCCTATCGTGAGCAGCTCCTCGCCAGAGTACAGAACCACAATCCGTCTGAACTGATTGACGAGCTTCTGAAGGATAACCTCGGATACCTTGTCTATCAGGAGGATATCATTCAATTTCTGCAGCGTATCTGTGGTCTGAACGGGAGCCAGGCGGACTCTGTTCGACGCGGCATCGCAAAGAAGAAGATGGAACTCCTCGACGAATGGATGCCAGTCATCCTCAACGGGTACTGCGATAAGTCAGAACACCCGCGAGAGGTTGCGGAGGAGGAGGCCAAGCAGTTCCTCAAGATCATTGAGGACGCATCCGCATACATGTTTGGGTTAGTGATTAGCTCATTTCTTGTGAACCCTATGACTCAGGGGTGTGCCGCTTAAAGCGGCGCTAACGGTATCAGATGAATAAGACCGGCGCATGAAGCCCTACAGGGAGATATGCGCCATCACCACGGACGAAGCATCTGACTAAGAGAACCTACGGTCCGGCAACGGATAGCAGGCGATACCGTGCCAAGCCGATCAGAGAGGTGTGTTTATGCTCTGGAGAGCGATACAAGGTTATGAAGGGTATTATGAAGTCAGCGACTCAGGCCACGTCAGAAGTGTAGACCGCACGGTTATAGACAGGAAAGGAAACCCAAGGCGCCTACGTGGACGAGAGATGAAGCTGACACGTACCAAGGGCAAGGATGGTAACGGCTATATGGTCGTCAACCTTCGCCGGGACGGAACATCTAATGTGGCGCTGGTACATATCCTGGTCGCCACCGCGTTCATTCCAAACCCATATGGGTATCCGATGGTCAATCATATTGACGGGGATAAGACAAACAACGATGTCAGCAATCTGGAATGGACTACATACAGCTACAATAACCTGCACGCCTTATACAACAACCTGCGCAAACCAAAAGGTACGCCAGTCATTCAGATGACAGAAGATGGCGACATCATTGAGGTATATAGTTCCGCCACAGAAGCGGAGCGTGAAACCGGTATAAGCGCGAGAGCGATACTGCAATGTATCAGCCTGCGCGCATACTCGGCCGGAGGTTTTGCGTGGGAACCATATCGGAAGGTGTAACGACTATCCCGTGAGGGAGTACGGCGGAGGATGAGTTTCCGCTGGAAGTGCAAGGACGGCTACGGCCGAAGATATAGTCTGCGCCGCTGGAAACAGCGGATCAACGCGATAACCACTCGGTTGCGTACTGCTTGCTTGGGTACCTGTGTGCCTACTATCGGTACTACAACCCCATCGAATTTATCACATCGTTCCTGAACAATGCCGCCAACGAAGATGATATCCAGAATGGAACAATGCTGGCTCGTCAGCGCGGCATCAAGATTATCCAGCCAAAGTTCGGCGTGTCAAAGGGAGAATACTTCTTTGACAAAGAAAAGAACGTCATCGCAAAAGGTGTCAGCAGCGTCAAGTATATGAGTATGGCAGGGGCGGACGAGCTGTATGCGCTGTCAAAGTCCAACCACTACGACTACTTCATTGACCTGCTCCGCGACATCAACACCAAAACATCCATTGATTCCAGACAGCTCGACATACTGATTAAGATCGACTACTTCTCGATGTTCGGTAACCAGCGTGAGCTGTTCAAGATTATTGAGATGTTTGAACTCTTCAAAAAGGGTGACGCGAAGAAGATTCGCAAGGAGAACATTGACGGAACATGGCTGGAGCGCATCGTCAAAAAGTGTGCAACTGGTAAGACCAAAAGCGGTGAAGATGCCAAGAGCTACACGATCACAGAGATGGACGAGCTTCTGCATGACATTGAACACTTCATCAAGGGGTCACATGTCAACGACCTGTCCGTGTTCATGAAGGCCAAGAACTTCCGGGACATCATGGGATACGCAGGCTATGTGTCTGGCGAGGAATGTGACCGCAACAAACTCTTCATCACAAATGTCTACCCTGTCCGCCGCAAGAAGGACAACGAGGTGTTTGGATACAGCGTCCTGACACAGTCCATAGGGAGCGGAAAGGAAAGCAGGATGACAGTGTTCAAGAAGAGGTTCGACCAAGACCCGATTCGTGAGGGCGACATCATTATCTGCAAGCGGTGGGAACGAGACAAGATCTACTTCAGGATGCTCGATTATGAGCATCTTTTATTTTAGCCTGGAGGTAACCGTATGGAGCCTATCACTGAATACATAAAAGCCCATAGCAATGGGCCGCACAATCCCATCACGGGCGCTCAGATTGCAGACGCTATGTGTGTCAGCGGGATTGATGTACGCGCCATGATTAACGTAGCAAGGTCTGCGGGAGAGCCGATCTGTTCGTGCCGGCGTGGGTACTACTACTCCGAGGATGGGCGGGAGGTAGAGCGTACCATCGCCTCTCTATACAGCCGCATTGCGAAACAGGAGAAGGCCATCAGCGGCCTGAAAGCATTTAGGGATGGTGTAAGCTGTGCGGTACTTAATTGAGTATAAGGTAAAGGCGGTGCGGCACGGCGGATGGATATCATCAAAGTCCAACCTGTTTCCGACACTCACAATTCGCTACAGAGAGAGCGGCACAAGAAGATGGGTGAACCTCGGAAAAGCGGAGATCGATCTATACACGTACCTTCGTTTTCAGAATACCTACTACAGGGATTTCGAGCGAGGCGAGACTGCACTGATGACGCTGGAGAGCAAGTCAGACTATGAACGGTTAGACCTGTTCGCGACGATCCTCGCGAATGAGTTCCATGGAAGTATCAAGGAACTCGTTCAGAGCATTGTCAGTGAGGACATCATCATGGACGATGCAGAGTACGAGGAAAGCGAACAGGCAAACCGTATGACCATGGTCTTTGTGACAGACGGCCGCATGGCAACCAGCGTGCAGGTGTAGCCTGAATGCGTGTATAAAACTCTACTTCTATTCAGATGAAAGCTGGTAAAAACATGGATAGCTCGGATTTATTGTTGGTCGGGTTTGACAACTCTGACAAAGATATTGCGGTTCTCGTCGTCAGCAGGAGGGACAGCAAAAACAACATTCGTATGATTAACGCTATACAAGGGACAGACGCTATACACATATATGAAAAACTCGTTGGCGAGGATTCAAAAATCGGAAGTGCGAGGTGAGAATATGCCGACTGGATACACAGCTTATATTGAGGATGGAGATATCACTACCGGGAAAGATTTTCTAATGCTTTGTTCACGGGCGTTTGGAGTGGCAATCGACGTTCGTGATGAACCGCTGTCTGTTCCGACGCCAACTCATTTTGACCCAGACTCTTATTACAAGAAAAGATATGAGGACTCGGTTAAAGAGCTCCAGGCTATTAAGAACATGTCAGCCATAGAAGCAAGGGATCATATGCGAGCAGAACATACCAGCAAAGTAGATCGCGCAAAACGACAGCTCAAAATGATGGAAGATATCAACAAGAAATATGAGAATGTCCGACGCCAGGTTGAGGCGTGGGTTCCTCCATCTGATGAACATAAAGGAATCAAGGAGTTCGCTCTGAAGCAAATAGATATGTGCGTATATACTCCGATGATGTTTGATGCATACCGTGATGCTATCACAAGCGAGCTGGATGAAAGTGATGAGGCTGTCCAAAAGTATATGGGTGAGCTGATAAAACTTTCTGAAGATGATGTTAAGCGTGCGAAAGAAAGATATGAGGCAGAAGTGGAGCGTGCAAAGCAAAGGACTTCATTTATGCAAACCTTCATTGAAAGCCTTGAAGACATGTGATGACTCGCGAAAGGGATCGGTGATTTAAGTGGCAGAATATCATGTCGGATGCGGCGCGTTTGCAATCTACGCCGGAACACTGAACAGCAAGAATAAGGGCTTGTGGCAGAACAAGACTGAGTGTACTGACGAAGCATTGTGCGCTGTGAGAGATTACATGGTGCAGGAACTTCTCGGAGGAATCAGTTGTTCAAAGGCAACGTCAAGCGGGTATGAGTGGACGCTGAAAGATGGCAGGACAGTAGAGCTGCGTGTCACAATAAGATAACCGGAGGTGGCAACCATATACGGAGCAAAGATTAAGACGGACGAGGTAGCCGGCGTGTTCTTCTGCGGAGGCGGAGGAAGCACGGACGGCATCGTCCGGTACACGACTATCCCTGTGGTAGGCGCGGTCAACCACGACCTCGCCGCCATCAGGATGCACAAAACCAACCATCCGTTCACGGAACACTACAAAGAGGATGTGTTCGCCGTTGACCCGAAGGAGTTCTGCGGCGGCTACCCCATGGGGTTCGCGTGGTTCTCACCAGACTGCACTCACTTCTCCCGTGCCCGTGGCGGAACCCCTGTGAAGAAAGAGATCCGTGGCCTGTCATGGGTGCTTGTGAAGTGGGCGCTCAGCGTAAGGCCGAGGGTCATGGCTATGGAGAATGTGCCGGAAATCAGGACATGGGGACCGCTCATTGAACGCGATGGTAAACAGTACCCTGACCAGTCAAGGGCTGGAGAAACCTTTGATGGGTTTGTGAAAATCCTGACTACCGGTATCGAACCAGACCATCCGGCGCTATATGAGTGCTGCGAGTTCCTCCACATCGACCCAAAGGGAGATGAAGCTCAGAAGCTGACCCATGGTCTTGGGTACAAGATGGAGTGGCGTGAGCTGTGTGCAGCAGACTACGGTGTGTATACAACGCGCACAAGATTCTTTGGCGTGTTCCGTTGTGACGGGAAGCCTATCGTCTGGCCGAAGCAGACACACGCAAAGCGTGACAGCGAAGCTGTACTGCGTGGGGAGCTTGAACCATGGAGGCAGGTTGCAGACATCCTTGACTACGACATCCCTGCGCCAAGTATCTTTGATACAAAGCAAGAGATTATGGAGCAATACTCCATACGTGCCGTACGTCCTCTCAAGGATAATACTATGAGGCGTATCACCAGAGGGCTGGACAAGTTTATCCTGAAGTCCAACGACATATATGTCGTGCGCTCGTCCGATGGAGTGAAGACACCATATCTCGCTCAGTATCATACAGAGCAATCTGAGAAAGTCCGTGGTCAGGGTGTCAATGAGCCTATCATGACCCTGGACGCATCTAATCGCTATGGCGTCGTGGTTCCTATCCTGACCAAGTATTATGGGAACGACAACCATGGACAGGATATCCGTGAGCCGCTTCATACTGTGACGGCTCGGGATAGAGAGGGTCTCGTTCTCGCCCATGTGTGTAAGTTCAAAGGTGACAACATAGGGCAGCACCTGTCTCAGCCTTTGCAGACTGTGACGGCATCCGCCGGCGAGTTTGCTGTGATACATACGATGGTGGCAAAGTATCGGGACGGCGTGAATATGGGACGCTGGCCTGAGATACGAGCCATGCTGAATAAGTGGGCCGGTTACGATTTGAAGGATGATGAAGTTCTCCTGAGAATGATTGATGGGGACTGGTACTTCCTGACCGATATCGGCCTGCGGATGCTGAAGGCAAAAGAAGCGTACCGCGCTATGGGCTTCGCTCCTGACTACATGTTCTCAGAAGACTACGAGGGCAGGAAGATGACCAACACCGAGCAGATGGAGAAGTGCGGGAACGCAGTATGTCCAGATCTTGCTGGTTTGATCACAGCAGTCAACCTGCCTGAGTACGCCCGTCCAGAGATATGCCACAGCATGGAAGAGTGGCGTATGTTGGTAGTTGCGTAAGAAACACTATGGAAGAAAGGGATGAGATGGAATGACAAAGCTGGTATGTAATATGTGCGGGAAGGATTTCGACATGTGGGATACACAAGAGAAATTTGGGTTTCACCATCATGTTGGATATGGAAGTGAGTTCGATGGCGAGGTAATCAACCTCGACCTGTGCTGTGAATGCTTTGATAAGCTGATGAAAGAGCACATTCTCCCAAGCTGTCGGATCTCGCCAATAGAGGGTCAGGAAGAATGGACTTTGAGCAAGAACTAAGCCGGATGGTAGATATCATGACCGCGCAATCAGGTCGAATCCCGAATAGAATTGTCATGCACCCTGATACAGCACGGGCTATGGTATCAAACACAAGCGACCTCGCGGAAGGCGGCGTGGTCGGAGATGGGTCTATCGCACGATACAACGGTATACCAATCGTCTTATCTGAAGGCGTAGAGCAGGACAAGTTCTACCTCGTCCCAGGTTCTCCGATGTTCGATGGAACATACGATTCTGGTTACGATGCGTGGTGGGTACAGAGCCCATATATGAGCTCAACCACCGCAGGATACACACCGCGACAGTGGCAATCAGCAAGAAGCATGTCGTTCAAAATTGATACATATGACGCAAAGAAACCAGATGAGGAGCCGGACGAGATCGACGAGAGCAGCTTTATGGATATCCTGAACGCTGGGGAGTAAAGCTGCTCATAACATCAAGTAGACTACGATACAGCGAATGGGCGGCGCTTCGGCGTCGTCTTTTTCGCTGCCGTAGTAATTGGAGGTACTCTATGAAACGCTCTTTGATTTTTATTACGTTGCTATTGATCACTGCTATATGGACTGCGTCCGTTATGATCAGCGCTGGATGCAATATGGTACGCGATACAGCATCGGCTGTGCCGGCTACCTCTGCAGCACCAACGATGTTCAGGCATACGGCACGTCCGGTGGAAGAAGCAAGGCCAACGTATGAAATAAAAGAAAACGATGTAGCCAGTGCTGGCATCGAGGAAGAAACGGAAATCATGTACTACACTGAGGAAGAAGTCGTCATGATGGCGAAGCTGCTGTATCGCGAGTGCGGCGGTATTCCAAGCGACACAGAGAAAGCATGTGTTGCATGGTGCGTCTGCAATCGTGTGGACAGTGATGAATTTGATGGTGACACGATCACCTATGTCATGACTGCCCCTAACCAGTTTGCGTACGTCAGTGATACCCCGGTCAGAGACGATCTATATGATCTCGCTCTGGATGTACTTTCAAGGTGGAATGCAGAGAGAAACGGAGAGGTGTCAGTCGGCAGAGTGCTGCCAAAAGACTATACCTATTTCCATGGAGATGGTACTCACAACCATTTCCGTAATGCCTACAAGGGGAACTACTCCACATGGGATTATAGTCTCCCCTCACCATATGAAAGTTGAGGAATTGAATGGGAACAGTAACAATTCAGCGATTTACATATCACTCTCCGATCTCAATGATTGGTGAGGAAGCAGGTGTCTGCTGGGGTGCAGACATCACCAACCAGGAGAAGAACTACAAGCGCGGCCTTGATTGCCTCGAAAGCGAGCATGGCAGAACGTTTGAGTTCCCTGATGTATATATGATCCTTGACGGATACTCCGCAAGGGTCATCCGCGAGTGGTATACGCACGTCGGCGGAGCGCCAACCAGGCTGCAGGCAAGCACACGCTATATCGACTACGAGCATGGGTTTGACTTCGTAACACCACCGAGTATCCAGAACAACCCCGTGGCAAGCGATATCTACGCTGGCCTCATGGCTGATATTGCGTACGGTCTGAAAGATCTGGAGGAGGCCGGTGTACCCCGTGAGGACTCCGCTCTTGGTCTCCCGCTTGGTATGACCACGAAGATCGTATGCAAGCACAACCTCCGCAATCTGATTGATATGTCACACCAGAGGCTGTGTTCACGGGCGTACCATGAGTTCAGAGGACTCTTTGGTGATGTGCGTGACGCACTCCACGCATACTCGCCCGAGTGGGCATACGTTGTGGACAACTACTTCATGCCGAAGTGTAAGTACGTTGGCTTCTGCAAGGAGAGGAAGACATGCGGCCTGATGCCGAGAAAGGGTGAAACAAAATGAGCTATACGGATGAGAAGATCAATGATGGCAGAGAGCGTATGACATACGGCGAAGGCATGGCGATTCGCGAGCCGTCTACCGGGAAAGGTCGGTATGATCTGATTACGCCATTCGGTATGAGGCGCCTTGCCATGTGGTATGAGGCCGGCAGCCGGAAGTATGCTGACCGCAACTGGGAGAAGGGTATGCCGTTCTCCCGATACATAGACTCCGCGAAGCGGCATATCGACAAGTTCATTATGGGCATGGACGATGAAGACCATCTGTCTGCCGCCGCATGGAACATCCTTGCGATCATCCACCATGAAGAACTTGGTCAGACGCAGTTTGACGATATGCCGCACTATCTCAGTAAGCCACGCCAGGAAGAACAGGACGAGCCGTATGTTGATCCGAATCAGATAACGATTGACGACTATATGACGGCTCATAAAGAGAGCAACAGGGTGTAAGCTATGCGGAAGCTGACTGTGCTTGTTGACATGGACGACACGATAGAGGGTCTATCCCTCGCATGGTGTCAGTACCTGAATTGGAAGTACGGAACCAACGTACCGTACGAAGCCGTGAATCAGTGGGATGTGTCCAAGGCATTCCCAACGCTTACCAGGGAGCAAGTCTACGCGCCTCTGCTCGAAGATGACTTCTGGGATTGGGTCAAGCCTATCGACGGCGCAGCGGAGGCTTTACAGAAGATGATCGAGGACGGTCACGATGTTCTGATTGTGACCGCCTCTACCTATGTCACCATCAGAGCAAAGGCGGAGAAGGTATTGTTCAAATACTTCCCTTTCCTGACGTGGGACGATGTGATCGTCACCAGTCGTAAGCAGCTTATCAATGGCGATGTGCTGATTGATGATGGCGTTCACAACCATTACGGTGGCTCATACAGGAAGATCCTGATGGACGCGATACACAATCGCGGTATAGACGCATCTGTGCTTGGCTCTGTCAGGGTCATGAACTGGGATGAAGCATATATCGAGGTCTGCAAGATCGCGAACGAGAGGTAGGTGATACAAGGTGGTCACGATGTATACCACTGGGTGTCCAAACTGTAGGGCGCTCAAAGCATTGCTGGACGAGAAGAAGATCCAATACACGGAGGAAACCTCCGTCGAAAAGATGCTCTCTCTTGGAATTACAAAAGTACCGGTGCTGTCTGTGGATGGGCAGCTTTATGATTGCGGCGCAGCAATCAACTGGGCAAATACATATAAGGAGGCATCAGATGAAAAGTAGCAAGAACATTGTTGAGTCCTATCTGGAGAAGAAGGACTGGAGAGTTAAGGAAAACTCCAACGCACCATACAGCTTCGGCGCGATGAACAAGTACATCGGCTCCGAGGTCAGTAAGGACTACTGGCTCCGTGAGGTGTACCCCGAATACATCGCGCAGGCATATGTCGATGGGCATATCCACATTCACGACCTGGGCGGCCTGACGCTCTATTGTGTGGGCTACTCTCTCAAGGATATCCTGCTCAAGGGTGTGCGGCACATCCCGAGCGTTCCGACCTCAGCACCGGCGAAGCACTTCGACTCCGTACTCAATCAGATTGCAAATCTGGTGACCATCTTCCAGAACGAGATCATGGGCGCCGTTGCACTGAACGGGTTCGATACTCTGCTCGCCCCGTTTATCAAGGCGGACAAGATCGGATACGACGAAGTGAAGCAGTCTATGCAGAACTTCATCTTCAGTATCAACTCCAACAGCCGCGCCGGCGCAGAGCCGGCGTTTTCTAATATCACCTTTGACCTGACCCCGCCAAGGGACATGCTTGACGAGTATGTCATCGTGGGCGGCAAGCTCCAGAGCTTCACGTATGGGTCATGTCAGCAGGAGATGGATCTGCTCAACCGTGTCTTCTTCGAGATCATGCTGAACGGTGACGCGGATGGGAAGCTGTTCGCCTACCCCATCCCGACATACAACATCCACGAGCGCTTCGACTGGGACAACCCCAACAACGAAATGCTGTGGGAGATGGCCGGCAAGTACGGTACTCCGTACTTTGCGAACTTCATCAACAGCGACCTGGATATCTCTGACGTGCGCTCTATGTGCTGCCGTCTGCGGCTTGACCTGTCTGAGCTGCGCCACCGCAACGGCGGCCTGTTTGGCGCCGGCGACTCCACTGGGTCAATCGGCGTCGTAACTCTGAATCTCCCCAGGCTCGGGTACGAGAACAAGGGGAACAAGGAGTCGTTCTTCAAGGAGCTGGACAAGTATCTTGACATCGCAAGGGACAGCCTTGAGATCAAGCGCCAGTGGCTCCAGACGGAGATCATCGACACGCATATGATCCCGGCATACATGGAGTATGTTGGCACCATCAACAACCACTTCTCCACCATCGGTGTGTGTGGCATGAACGAGATGTGTGAGAACTTCATGGGCAAGAACATCCTCGACCCTGATGCCAAGCAGTTCTGTGTTGAGGTGGGCGACCATATTCGCAACCGCCTGCTGGCCTATCAGGAGGAGACTGGTCACCTCTACAACTACGAAGCAACACCGGCAGAGTCCACCTGCTACCGTTTCGCGTTGGCTGACCGGAAGCTCTACCCGGACATCATCACACAGGGCAGCGGCCTCGACTGCTACTACACCAATAGCTGTCACATCCCCGTCAAACTGATTGAGGGTATCGACAGCACCTTCAAGCACCAAGAGGAACTGCAGACTCAGTTCACCGGCGGCACTGTCATCCACATCTGGGAGAACGGTGCAATCAGCGGTGAACAGGCGAAGGCTATCGTGAAGGCGATGTGCGAGAACTACAAGGTTCCGTACATGAGTCTGTCCCCCATCTCACGGTACTGCGACGACCACGGCTATATTGCGGAGAGGGTTGACAAATGCCCGTACTGCAAGAAGCGGCTCAGAAAGTACCAGCGTATCACGGGTTATCTCCGCGATGTGGACAACTTCAATCGCGGGAAGAAGGCTGAGTTCTCAGATAGGGTGCAGCTCTAATGAGGGTGAAGACAGTCATCGACGAAAGGTTCGATGATTACCACACACCGGCTATGTTTATCGGCACAATCTCCTGCGGAGGGAAGTGCTGTATCGAAGCCGGTATCCCTCTGTCGGTATGTCAAAATGACGGGTGGCGCTCACGCGCCCCCGTCTTTTTAGACGACCATGACCTGTGCAGACGGTACATCAACAACCCGGTAACACATGCAGTCATATTTGGAGGGCTGGAACCTTTCGAGCAATTCGAGGAACTTCAGCATTTCATATATCTGCTGCGCACAGAGTTCATGTGTAACGACGACGTGGTGATTTACACCGGATACTACCCTGACGAGATCAAAGACGCGCTCGATGTTCTCAAAGGGTTCAAGAATATCATCATCAAGTTTGGTCGTTACATCCCAAACAGGCAAAGCAGATATGACGAGATACTGGGGGTAACTCTCGCCAGTGACAACCAGTACGCAGAGCGAATTTCGTAACGAATATAAGGGGTGAAAATCATGAGCGGGTTCTCAGGTAAGTGTGACTTCTTCGATGAGATTGATATCTTCGGGCTTGACTGTATCTTAAACAGCAAGGTGTATGTAGGCGACAGCCGCGAACCGCTTGAGCTCCATTGCCGTGCGGATTGCGTACCGTATTACCCGTATATCATCGCGTCCTCTTACATGGACAACGTGGAGAAAAAGGGAATCATACATCTGACAGCAAAATCGTGGGTTGATATCGAAGCAGAGAGATACGGAGAGATGGGCATCCATCAGTATTACCGTGACAAACTCCGCAACGAGATGGAGAAGGCTGCGGCTGAAGGAGAAAATTACGGGAAAGAGTGAGGATTGCCATGAGTATCAGAGTTAACACAGACAGCAAACTTGTGGAGGAGATTCGTAAACAGCTCAAGGAAAACGGAGGATACTGCCCATGCTCTTTGGTGAGAACAGATGATACCAAGTGCATGTGCAGAGAGTTCCGTGAGATGGAAAGTGGCACATGCCACTGTGGGCTGTATGTAAAAACGAAATGAAGAAAGGGGCAGACGAATGCTTGTTGTAAATCTTTTTGGCGCTCCCGGCGCCGGCAAATCAACCGGCGCGGCCTACATATTTTCCAAGCTCAAAATGGCCGGCATCAACGCAGAACTGGTGACTGAGTTCGCCAAGGACAAGGTGTGGGAGGAAAGTAAGGCCGTATTCCAAAACCAAGCATATATCTTCGGTAAGGTGTTCAACTCCTACGACTCCATGAATGTTTTCATCAACAGGGTAAAGCCATACACCCCGTCTGGTCGGTTCCAGACTGAAGCCGAGAGTGACGAACTGTCCAATGTAATGCGCGCATTCTTGGATGACCATGGTATTGTTTGCGCACAATACGATGGCTGCAAAGAGGGTTATGACGCTCTCGCGAGCGACATCCTGAGAAGAGTAAAATGCCCATGCGGGAGCTATGGGATTAAGTAAAAAAGGAGAACTGATATGTGTATCGTACAACCGACAACTACCACGGATACTGAGTACCAATACAACGAGAACGGCAGGGTGACAAAGATCCACTCTGTCACTTCCTTTAGCGACCCGACGCTACCCTGCACCACTACTGTATACAATGAGGGTGAAGACGGCGTGGAGTATGGTGTTGACCTGGGCAGCGTCATCGGAGTGTCTCCGCTGGAAACGCTCCTGACTGCTGCAGCCGGCGCGCTCCTTGGCAATGTCATCTACCATGTCATCAAGAAGATGATGGATAAATGATAGCGGAATACAGTTTCCTTGATTTGCTCAAGGCAATCAGGACGTGTGTGAACAAACCAGGATACCGTGTGGGTATAGTCACACGAACTATCGCGGACGCGAAGTGTGCCTGCACAGAAGCATACGACCTGATCAAAGAAGATATCGAAATGCTCTCCGCTGTTGACGGGCATATCAACAGGTCGAATGACCAGTTCATCACGTTCAATAACGGGAGCTATATCAAGTTCATAAGCGCGTCCATCAACAATATCAGAGGGCACAGGTTCCATCGCATACTGTATGTGAAGCAACTCCCTCACGATACAGTGTTTCGCCTTAGCACGGCGCACATAGAATACATGGAGGAAGACAATGGAGCGAGTAGGTAAGTTTGAAAAGGTAAGCTATGAGCAGTTCTATGCAGCCATCAAAGACTGCTTCAGCATGGATGACAGTGTTATCCGTGATTTGTACGACGGCATTGAGCTGCCGACAAGGGCAACGTCAGGGTCGGCTGGGTACGACTTCAAGTCACCAATCAGGTTTGACTTGGCGCCGGGCTGTACGATCAAGGTGCCGACAGGCATCCGTGTGAAGATCAATTCCGGGTGGTGGCTCGCCGCCCTCCCGCGCAGCGGTATGGGGTTCAAGTACCGCATCCAACTTGACAACACGGTGGGCGTGATCGACGAAGATTACTACGGCTCCTCGAATGAGGGTCATATCTTCATCAAGATCACCAACGACACACGGGAGAACAAAACCCTGTGTGTAAACGCCGGAGATGGCTTTATGCAGGCGATCTTTATTCCGTATGGGATTACATACGACGACGACGCAAAGGCCGTCAGGGACGGCGGTATGGGCTCTACGGGCCGTTGATGAAGAACTATCGCAAAAGCAGGGCTGCTGTCTTAGACGACGGCAGCTCTGCTGCTACATAGGAGGAAGGCAATGGATCATGAAGAGAAGGTGCCAATCAATCTCAAGTTAGCGTTGACGATCCGCGAAGCATCAGAGTACAGCAACATAGGGATCAACAAGATCGACAGTATGTTGAAGAAACCTGAATGCCCGTTCGTCCTATTTGTTGGCACGAAAAAACTGGTGAAGAGGAGGGAGTTTGAGCAATTCATCAGTGATAAGTTGATGATTTGACTCTTGAGAAAAAATGTCCGATATGCTACAATACCATTCGTTGTATGAGACTCTTCCCTCGTTCGCCGGGAAGGAGTTTCTAAAATGGGCAAAAACCTTAAAGGCAAAGAATGTGGCAAAGGAATATGTCAGAGAAAGGATGGGCGCTATTATGTAAGGTACGAGAGCAAGACGGGTGGACTGTTTGAGAAATACTTCCGCTCCCTCCCAGACGCTCGCAACTGGCTGGAGGAAGTTAAGTATAAGGAGAAACATGGGACGCCCGTTGTCTCAAGCAACATGACGGTAGACGAGTGGTTTTCGTTTTGGCATGACCAACTCCTCGGCGGTCTGTCACCAAATACGAAGCGGAACTATAGGGAACGGTACTGTCACAACATCAAGGAAGTCATAGGCGCAATGAAGCTGTCGGATGTCAAACCCATGCATTGCAAGATGATACTCAACCGGATGGAAGCCGACTATGCCGGCTCAACTATCCGTCAGACGTACATCGCTATGGGGTCTATGTTCAAGGCGGCAAAGATGAATGGGATGATAAGCGTACATCCTATGGATGGGGTACGTTATACAAAGCCTGTCCGCGCTGTAGACGACATCCACTTCCTGACCGTGGAAGAACAGGACAGGTTCATGGAGGCGTGCAGGAGTACCCACAACTACTTCCAGTATGCTCTCGTTCTGGAGACAGGACTCCGTACTGGTGAGATGATTGGTCTGACGTGGGACGCAATCGACTGGGAGAAGCGCACGCTCACAGTCAACAAGACGCTGGAGTACCGCCACAAGCAGGGGCAATGGAGAGCCGGACCGCCCAAGACCGTAGCAAGTTACCGCACACTTCCGATGACAGACCGCGCCTATGACATCCTGAGAGCTGTCCAAGCCACAAAAGAATTTCGCAAGCAGTCTCCGTCCCTGTCCGAACGGTTGACGTACATCGACCGGCGCACAGGTGACGAGAGGGAGTTTGCTATGGCGGAGCTGGTGTTTTTGAACTTCCGCACGGGGATGCCGACAAAGAACAGCAGCTACGACACGCACATCTATAAGGTCTGTGATGAAAACGGTATCGCACGGTTCTGTATGCACGCGCTCAGGCACACCTATGCCACGCGCTGCATCGAGTCCGGTATGCAGCCCAAGACTCTTCAAAAACTTTTGGGACATGCCAGCATCAAGACCACCATGGACAGATACGTCCATGTCACAGACGAGTCTTTGGCAGCCGGGGTCAGGCAGTTTGAGCAACACAGACAGGCGATCTCGATATGAAACTGTGTCAAAACTGTGTCAGTTCTGTGTCAACACCGAATGACAGAACCCCGAACCACTTGAAAAATCAGGACTTTTGAAGGAGCTGAAGTTAACTATGAAACTTGGCATCGTCGGCTTGCCCAACGTGGGCAAGTCCACCCTGTTCAACGCCATCACCAACGCCGGCGCGGAGAGCGCCAACTATCCCTTCTGCACCATCGACCCCAACGTGGGCACCGTGGCCGTGCCGGACAGCCGCCTGGACTGGCTGAGCGATTTTTACAAGCCGAAGAAAACCACCCCGGCCGTGGTGGAGTTTGTGGACATCGCGGGTCTGGTGAAGGGGGCGTCCAGGGGGGAGGGCCTGGGGAACAAATTCCTGGCCAACATCCGGGCGTGCGCCGCCATTGTCCACGTGGTGCGGTGCTTTGACGACGAGAATGTAATCCATGTGGAGGGCTCCACCGACCCCATCCGGGACATGGACATTATCGACCTGGAACTCATCATGGCGGACGTGGAGATGGCCGAGCGGCGCATCGACAAGGCCCGCAAAGCGGCGAAGGCGGACAAGAAGTTCAACCACGAGGCGGAGGTGTTCGAGGGCCTGCGGGGTTGGCTTAACGACGGCAAATCCGCCCGCTCCTACTTGGGGGAGGTGGACGAGGAGGATGCCGCCCTCATTGCCACCAGCGAGCTTTTATCCCTCAAGCCGGTGATTTACGCCGCAAATCTGGATGAGGAAGGGTTTTCCGACCCATCCGGTGTGCCCTACTACGCCCAGGTTTCGGAGCGGGCGGCGGCGGAGGGGGCCCAGGTGATCCCGGTGTGCGCCAAGCTGGAGGCGGAGATTGCCGAGCTGCCCGCAG
>OFFU01000031.1_pt1 | contig 132944 bp, 85 predicted proteins | sample 1521451 | NCBI WGS metagenome assembly OFFU01 (sample SAMEA3504106, study PRJEB24116) | mouse gut metagenome | biome: mouse gut; feature: mouse-associated habitat; material: faeces | place: Denmark | collected 2011 | reverse complement strand
CAACATCGCCCGCCTCAACCGCGAGTTCATCAAGGCAAAGTGTGCCGATTGATCTGACTATAGAGAGTTGATAGCGGTATAGTGGCGGAGACATCCGTCCGGCAACAGCTCTCAGTCATTATTTATAAAAGGAACAGCAGAATATATATTCGTTCTGCTGTTCCTTTTTCGTGTTATGCACATTAAGTGGGATTTAAGTACTGAGAAACTATTGCTTCCCTATTAAATTTGCATTATAGAGCATGTTTTATAAGAATCTGTAATATTTGTTCGTAATTATTTGGTTTAATGATTCATAACACGTATATTTGCGAAAGACGTCATTATCACATTTTCATTCATATTCATTAATGTAATCCAAACCTGTTTATTCCTCTGATAAATGTACTGCCATGAAAAGATGTAATTTAATAGCCAATATATGCTGCATTGTTTATGGCAGGTGTTGTCGGGTGGTGTATGCATGTCCGATTTGCAAATTGGAATATCCCGATGCGGTTGATTATAACAAAGCGGAGATAAGATGGTAGTAAGATTTCTGTTAAGTCTTGTATGCCTGCTCTTTGTAGCCTGTGCGGGGAGGAATGGCAGTGGTGGTGAGATGTCTGATTCCGGATTGCATTTTCCTGACTCTATGGATGTCAAGTGGACTTATGTGACCGGTGACGATATGATGCCTAATCCAAGATGTTTTGCCGTGGATGACTCCTGTGTCTATGTGCTTGGTGATGCAGGGGGACGTAGCCTGTTTGTGTATAACATAACCACAGGAGAAGAGATGGGCAGCTACATTGACCGTCGGTCGCATATAGGAGAGCTGACGAATCCATACGGATTGAGCATTGACAGAAGTACTGGTGATTTCGGTGTGTTCAATTTAGGTATGACTGACAGGTTTCTTGTGAGATATTCACCTGAATATGAACCTAAAGTACTATATAGAGTGGATTCTGTTTTCCCGATTAATGATATCGTGCTTGCTCCTGACGATCGTGTCATAGCAGTGTCATTGGTATATGAGAACGGGGAGCCAACAGGACGTCAGGCTGTGAGCCTGCTTGATGTAGCGGACGGTGTTACTCTGATAGGTTCGTGTGATGAATTATTACCGGTAATACCAAAAGGATTGGGTAGGGAGATCAGTGTGTCGGGTTCCGGAAAAAGAGTGGCATCAATAATTCGGAATTCGGGATTTTTGGAGACGTATGAGATAACAGGCGATAGCATATTGCGTACATCTCACAACAACTATTTTCCCATAGAGGTGTCTGACGACGGTATCGCTCATGTGAATCATAATATACAATATGGTTTCAGATGTGTTGCCGTCTCGGATGATTATGTATATGCTGTATATAGCGAATCTAAGGCTGAGGGTGATCCGGTCACTACTGTAGGAGTGTGGGACTGGAATGGTAATCCGGTCAAGAAGATCAAGACCGATAAGAATGTTTCTGATATATGTGTGTCACCCGACGGTTCACGGCTTTATTGCACGTCAAAATTCAGGAGTTCGATATGCACTATTAATTACATAGATTTATAATAATTGCCATAGGTGAGAAATGAGTATCACCTATGGCATAAAAATATAATGTCATGAAAACATATCCCCTACATACTGCGAGACTGTTCATATTACTCATCGTATCGTTAGTGGCTGTCATGGCTTTCGCCGAAGAGAAGCCTTTGACTCTGTATGGCAGAATTAAGGAATCGGTGTTCAAGAACGACTTGCCTGAAGCATGGGTATACACAATTGATGAGAACGGTAACCGCAAGGATTCTCTGACGGTATGGAACAAGAGCAATTCGATGTTCAGTGACGGTGTTATAAATGATTTTGCCCGTATTTCATTCCTCGTGGAAAGGAAGGATTCGGTGTATGTTTTTGAGGTGGGATGTGAAGGATATACACCCCGGACTGTTGTATATAAGGTGGAGAATGTAGGCGATCGTGAGGATACGAGAAATATTCCTGACATATATCTCGACCGTGCTCCCCACAAGCTGCGTGAGGTCGAGGTCACAGCCTCAAAGATCAAATTCTATCACCGTGGCGACACCATAGTGTACAATGCCGATGCATTTCAGCTCGCCGATGGATCGATGCTTGATGCTCTCATATCGCAACTGCCTGGTGTGGAGCTCAGTGATAACGGACGGATCACTGTCAACGGTGAGTTTGTGGAGTCATTATTGCTCAATGGCAAACATTTCTTTGACGGCAACAATAATATAATGCTTCAGAATATAGGAGCTTATACGGTTAAGAATGTTGAGGTGTATCGCGGGCATTCGTTGATGGAGAAGTTTCACGATAATCTTAATGCTCCCAAGCGTCTCACAATGGATGTGAAGCTCAAAAAGGAGTATTCGATTGGGTGGATAGCGAATGCACAGGCTGGTTATGGCACAGAGTCACGTTTCATGGGCAGACTGTTTTCCGCATGGTTCACATCGTCAACCGAGGTAGTGTTTCTTGGTAACATCAATAATCTGAATGACAACCGTGAGCCGGGTAAGAATAGCTCATGGACCCCTGAGCAGATGCCTTCCGGCACGCGCAGGTATCAGCTTGCCGGGCTCAATTATCAGCATAGGGTACCGTCGGGTAACAGATTTGCCAGAGGTAACATTACATATGAGGGAAATAGACTCAACAGCAGTACTGTGACCGACAGAACAAATTTCTTCTCTACAGGTAATACCTACGACTATAGTAGTGCCGGTGACAGATATAAGGATTTCAAGGTCCGTACCAACCATTCATTCGGACGTAAATTTAATGGAGTAAGCATCTCGGCAGATGTCGCCGGAAGCTATTCTCGTACAGACAATACGTCATCGAGCCTGTCGGCCACATTTGACAGTGAGCAGTCTGGAATGTCGTTGCAGGCACTTGAAGCTGTATATGCCACCGGATTGTCTGAACAGCTGTCCTCCATTATCAATCGTTCCAGGCAACTCAATAACGGACTGAACAAGGCAGGCAGCGTCAACGGAGGCGCAATGCTTTCGTATAAAATACCTCAAAGTCCTGACCGGATATATGCCCAGATGGCGGTAAGCTACAGTTCCCGCAAATCGGAGGCATGGCATGATATAAACGTAAATTATAGTGATAATTCCATAGCGGGTATCAGACAGAGAAATTACACTTACGGATCGCCTGACAGTGACTTTACACTGCGTGCCGGCACAGGTTACAATTGGAGAAAAGGTATGCTGTCAGGTGCGGTGAAGTACGATTATAATTTCCATAACCGTGACAGAGACTCTTACATGTATGCCCTGGAGCGTCTTGGTGATGATATGGGCGTGTATGGGGAACTTCCGGCGGGTTATCAGTCATGTCTTGATGCAGGCAACAGCTATACTTCGCGGCTTTGTGAGAACAAGCATACATTGTCGCTTGAATTAATGTATCTCGGCAAATTGTCCAATGGCAATTCCTTGCAGATCAGATTTGAGCCTAATGTCGGTGTGCTCCATAGCAATCTGCATTATTTCAGTGACAATAAGGCATATCCGGTGAGCCGTACATCTGCGCTGTTCTCTATAGCTGATCTTGGCGGATCGATAAGATACCAATGGGGCGGTCCTGCCAAAAAATCGGCAATGCAGATTCTGACACTGAAATATGGTCTTGACACAGGCACACCTGATCTGCTGCATTTGGTGGATGTGACCAACACTTCCGATCCTCTCAACATATCAGTCGGCAATCCTGACCTTAAAAACTCTCATACGTATAAAATGGGGCTGTTCTATATGATATCGCCTAAAAACTATATGAGCAATACTGTGACAGTGGACTTTTCTGTCACTGACAATGCTCTGGTGAGGGGATATTACTATGACAAGACTACAGGTGTACGTTACAACAAGACCTATAATGTGAGCGGGAACAATTCCTTAAAAGCCGAGAATGTGTTTAATCTTCAGTTTGGCAGAAGAAAGCAATTTACGTTGTCATCGGCTACTGTGGCTGGCAATATACATAGTGTGGATATGGTGGGTACTGACGGAATGGAGCCGGCTCCGTCAAAGGTGGATACACGTACTCTAAGCGAGAATATAAGGGTGTCGTGGCAGATAGGCAAGCACTCGTTATCGTTGAACGGAGTGGTGTCGGACCGCCGCACCACATCATCGCGTGATGGGTTCAATGATATCAATGCCACGCATTACAATTATGGTGTCACAGGCTCATTTGCTCTCCCGGCAGGATTCGGTATAAGCACCGATTTCAGATTATACACACGCCGTGGCTACGGTATGCGTCAGCTTGACACGACTGATGCCGTGTGGAATGCGCGCGCCACCTACACTCCGCGTGGAGGACGATGGGTATTCACTCTTGACGGCTTTGATCTTCTCAGGCGTCTTAATAACATTCACTATGCAGTCACAGCCACAGGACGTACAGTAACATATACCAACACATTGCCGCGCTACATCTTATTTTCGGTGCAGTATCGTCTCAACATACAGCCTAAGAAGTGATGGCTGGGTTCTGTTTATAGGTGGTGAGTTGGACCGATTATTGTAATCCTTTATTATGCTTTATGGGGGTACAATATGTAGTTTTATCAATGATTTCTTGTTGGTTTCGAATTCATTGCTTAGATTTGTATCTAAATAAATAATTATACAGATAATGAGTGACTTAATGCGAATTTTTGTTTCGCTTGCTCTGGTGGCAGTCAGTACGTATGCATCGATGGCGCAACATATGGTCATGTCCGGTATTTCACGCCAGGGCGGTTACTCATATGTGGATGGCAGCCGTGTTCATCCCGACAGTCTGCTTATAGAGGGGCGTATTGTGGAGTCGTTGGTCAAACGTGACCTGATCGATGCTTTCATGATACCGATAGATGACGACGGCAATCCCGGTGATACCATAAAGGCGAGAGCCAGATATGCCTTTACCCATTCAGATCATGTCCGGAACATGTCGTATATCGAATTCATGACTGAACACAAGGATTCGACCTATGTGTTTGAGATAGGGTGTCCGGGATACACATCTCAGACAATAGTGTATAAGGTCGAACGCCTGGGCAAGCGCGAACTGAAGCGCGAGATGCCATTGACCGAGCTCGTGCGTGAGCCTCATAAACTCGGAGAGGTGGAGGTGGTGGTCTCGAAAGTGAAATTCTTTCATAAAGGCGATACGCTGGTCTACAATGCCGATGCATTTCAGCTTGCCGAAGGATCGATGCTTGATGCCCTGATAGCCCAGCTTCCCGGAGTGGAGCTTAACAGCAATGGGGAGATCAAGGTGAACGGTGAGAAAGTGGAGTCGCTGCTTCTGAACGGTAAGGAATTCTTCGACAAGGACCGCAATATCATGCTTGAGAATCTCGGTGCCTATACGGTAAACAATGTCGAGGTGTACCGTGGTCAGACAAAACGTGAAAAGTGGATTGATGATCCTAACGCACAGAAACATCTCACGATGGATGTAAAACTCAAGAAGGAATATTCCATGGGATGGCTGCTCAACTCTGAGGCGGGGTATGGAACAGAGGATCTCTACACAGCGAGGCTCTTTGCTTCATGGTTCAGCAACACTTCGCGATTTACGCTTTTAGGCAACATGAACAATGTGGGCAATAATTTTAACCTGAGCAGTCCGGAGCACAATGTGGTGAGCATGGGGGGAGGAAGATCGTTTACTCCATCGGGCCGTAGCCGTTATAAGAATATCGGGCTTGACTATTCGTTTGATACCAATAATGAGGCAAACAACTTTCATGGGTCATTTGTGTACACCGGTGACAATGATGCGCGAACAACAACAGCCAACAAAATCAATTTTTTCAATACAGGCGATACATATGAGTATTCATATTCCGGAAACCGAAGCCGGAATATGAGGCTTGGCACATCTCATGCCATGATGTTTGATCTCGGACGGTTGAATATCACAGGGAGCATGAGCGGAAGTTATAGTTCCAACGATAATTCTTCAAAATCGCTCTCCGCAAGCTTCAATGAGGAGATGGAGGATGCGACAGTCGAATTCATCGAGAACCTATACAGTTCAGCCACTCCCGAAGAGCTTGCCGCCATCATAAATAGAAATGTCAGCAAAAGTGATAGCGAAGGGAAGAGCGGAAACGCATCGTTCAGTTCAGAAGCTATTTATAAGGTGCCGGGAACATCTGATAAACTCTTATTCTCGCTATCGTCAGGATTTTCTGTAAACAAGGCGCACAGCTGGCAAGACTACTTGATAAATTTTGGTGCAGACCATGTTCCCTCCGAACATCGCCGACAGTACACCGACCAATCTCCCAACAGAGATTTCAATATCTCAGGTTCGCTTGGCTATACGGCGAGAATCCGTAATGTGAGTCTTGATCTGGTGTATGAGGCATCTTACTCGGAAGGCAAGAACGGTTCTTATATGTATGCACTTCACAAGCTTGACGACATGGGGGTATACGGTGGTGTTCTGCCCCCGGGTTATGAATCGACTTTTGACCCTTCCAACAGTAATTCTTCAAGCAACAGTCAGAGGAATCACTCTTTACAGTCTAATTTTAGGTATGTTACACAATTTGATAGCGGATATGAGCTTAATATATTTGTAATGCCTACGATAAGGCTTGTTAACCGACATCTTGATTATTGGCGAGACAGTAAAAATTATAATATAAGAAAAAACAATTTTCAGTTTTCCAGTGCAGTTGTCAACATAAGGTTCGGTAAAAGAAGTTTCATGACGGAGTCTCTGTCGCATGCATTGTCGTATCAGTATGCCTTGTCGACCAGTCTTCCTGGGCTTCTCAGCCTGGTGGATGTGGTGGATGATTCCAATCCTCTTTATATATCGGAGGGTAATCCTGACCTGAAATCGTCAACGGTGCACCATCATTCAGTTAGCTGGAATATTTCTGGCAAAGGTATGGTATCAAACAGTTTGAGCCTTAGTTATAGTCATACCAATAATTCGATTGTCAATGGTAATTCATATGACACATCCACAGGCGTGAGCCGTACACGTATGTATAATGTCAACGGTGACAACGATGTGTCGCTGTCGGACTTTGTTCACTTCGGATTCGGAAAGGACAGATGCTTCACTCTGTCATCATCCTCGACATTGAGCCGCAGGCATGATGTGGATATGATCGGCACCAACGGCGCGGCCCCGTCCAGGACCTATGCCGATACATGGGCCATAAGTGAGAATGTCAATCTGGGATGGCGTAGCCCGAATTTTAAACATAATGTATCGATAGTCGGAAATATATCCAACAACCGCACACGTTCGGCACGAGAAGGTGCCAATAATGTGAATTCGGTCCATGTCAGCTATGGGCTGACAGGTATGTGCACTCTTCCCGGCGGCTTCCGGATCAACACCGATCTTAATTTCTATACCCGGCGTGGCTATGGTTCAAGGGAGCTTGACACCACCGATGCCATGTGGAATCTCAGTGCTTCCTACACTCCGAAGGGGAACAAGTGGGTATTCACTGTCAAGGGATTCGACATTCTCCAGAGTCTTTCAAACGTTTATTATTCAGTGACAGCCTCAGGACGTTCTGTATCCTATTCCAACACTCTTCCGCGCTATGTGCTTTTCACGGCGCAGTATCGTCTGAACCTTCAGCCGAAAAAGCGCATGTGAAAGTTCTTTAGTTTATAATATGATAAAAATATGATTTATGGATAGTCTTGAATTAATGGCGTCAGGGGCATGGCACAATGGGTTTGCCACAGAGATAGGAAATGCTCTCGGAAGGGCATCCCGACTTTGCTTCAGCCTGAATAGTATATCTCCTGAAAATAAGTCTGAGCGGGAATCCATAATCAGAGATCTGTTCGGAGAGATAGGTGACAGGTTCATCATCAATAGTCCGTTCCGGTGTGACATAGGATATAATATCCATGTGGGTGACAATCTTATATGCAACTTCAATGTGGCTATTCTTGATGAGGCGGAGGTGTGGATCGGTGACAATGTGTTTATCGGTCCCAACACATCAATCTGCACCATAACCCATGCACTTGACTTTCGCCAAAGGAACGAAGGCATAATGCGTTCGGCTCCGGTGACAATCGGGTCGAATGTGTGGATAGGAGCCGGAGTCACCGTATTGCCGGGTGTCACAATAGGCGATGGCTCTGTGATAGGAGCCGGAAGTCTTGTCACTAAGGACATACCCTCGGGGGTACTTGCTTTAGGCTCCCCATGCAGGGTGGTAAGGGAGATTACGGAGGCTGACGTTGTGGTCGATATCCGTTGTCCGGATTAAGCACGGATTGCGTGACGTTTATGCGAAATCCTGAGTCTTATATAGTTAATGCCGATTATCATGCTTGTGAGCAGCTCAGCCATCGGAATGGATAGCCACAGCCCCGCAACCCCGATGATTCGGGGAAGGATTATAAAGCACGGCACGAGGAGGATCACACCGCGTAGCAGGGTGTAGAATGTCGAAGCCACGACCCGTTCGATGCTCTGATAGTAACCGATGAATGCTATGTTGATTGCGAAGAACACGGCACATGTCGAGAATAGCGGCAGTCCGTTTATTGCCAACGGATAGGCGGCTTCGTCAGGTCTTAGGAACATGGATACTATTATGTGGTCGGCTGTCCATAATCCGGAAGCCACTATGGTGCCGCATATCATGGCGGTGTAGAGCGACACGCGCAGGGCGCGGCTTACTCTCCAGGCATTGTGTGCACCGTAATTATAGCTGATGATGGGTTGTGCTGACTGTGCTACTGCATTGCTTATGGAGAATACCAGAGGGAACAGGTAGCAGGCTATGGCATAGGCTGCCACACCCTCCTCATTAAGCATTGACATGAACATATAGTTGCCTGTGAGCATCATCACGCTCATGGCAAGTTCGGTGATGAATGTGGCAGAGCCGATCTTCATCATATAGCGTGCGTTACGAACAGTCAGAAGCAGTGAGGTCACCGACATTTTCAGCCTGTAGAACCTTAGGCGGTCGTGGAACCATATGAAATATGACAACACAAGCAATCCTCCTATAGTGCATGCTATTGATGTGGCGAGAGCGGCACCCATCACGCCCCAGCCGAGGGGGAATATCATATACCAGTCGAGTACGATATTGATGACCGCTGCTATTATCTGTACCCACATGGCATATTTCGGAGATCCGTCAAGACGGATCAGCATCATCCCTACGCATTGTATGAAGAGAAAGAACAGTCCCGGCTGTAGCCACAGCAGGTAGTCCGTGGCATAGGGGAGCAGACGGTCACTGCATCCGAGCAGCTGAAGCACATTTTCTGAAAAGCAGGTGCATCCTATGATTATGAGGCTTATGATGAGCAGCCCTACAATGAATGCCTGTGTCAGTATTATGCGTGCGGCTTTGACATTATCCTCTGACAGGCGTATGCTTGCTATGACCGATGAGCCGATGCCGAACATCAGTCCTATCCCGGTAGCGACCATGAACAATGGTGCTACAATGTTGACAGATGCAATGCCGTCGGCATTGACGCCTTGCCCTACGAAAACGCCGTCGATTATTGTGAGTGCCGAATTGAATATCATTCCCACAAGAGTAGGAAAGAATAAGGCAAGGAAAACTTTGCTGATTTTCCCATTGCCGAAATCAATCTTGTCACGTCCGAGATCCCCGTCCTTCATACCGTTGTTTTTTAGGGGTACAAAGGTACGGATTATTGGCATAACCGGCAACCGATACCGAAATGTTTATTCGGTGAAAAGGGTTTTGGTATAAGGCATGATTGTTATACGTGCGTCAGATTATGTATGTGATCGGTCATTTCGTCGATTTTCGACTCTATGGATCTTAGCAGTGCAAACTGGGCTTTCGCTCTTATAAGGTTATGCTCCGGATATTCTGTCTTATAATAAGTGTCGCCATTGAGATAATCGGTGAGAAATCTTATAGCCTGCATATAGGCGAATCGTTCGGCGGCATAGGGGAGGAGCTTTATCTCAAGCGGGGTGAGGAAACATCCTGCGCTTTCAAGGTATCCTTTGGCGAACTGCCGGAACACATCCATATTGAACTCCACATTGGCAGTGTCAGGATCATCTTCCTTGCCGGTGTTTGCGGCTGTGCGCAGGAAGTCTCCGAAGTCCGAGAATACGAACGACGGCATCACTGTATCAAGATCGATCACGCATACCACATTGCCTTCCTGATCGAATAATATATTGTCGACCTTGGTGTCGCAGTGGCATATGCGTTTGGGTAGTTTGCCTTCACGATGCAGCCTCTCGGCAAGACAGGCATGTTCGGATCTGTGTTCAAGTTCTCCGATGATGTCACTGACCCCGGATGCTCTTCCGGCAATGTCACTATTGACAGCATCCCTGAACTGCGTGAGCCTGAACTCCATATTGTGGAAATCAGGGATAGATTCATCAAGCACCTCGGTTATGTCCGACAGCATATACTGAAACTCACCGAAGGCGGTCCCTGTCCGGTAAGCGTTATCAGGAGTCACTGCCTTGCGTGTGAAAGTGTTGTCGATAAACACCATCATACGCCAGTAGTCCTCTCCATCGAAGTGGTAGGTCTTACCTGTGTCTTGAGTGTGAAGAAATCTGAGGCTTCTGCGGTCGGGATCTTTCACCCCTTGGGCTTCAAGGCGGCATCGGATATGACGAGTGACAATTTCAATGTTTCTTTGCAGCTTGTCAACATCTTTGAATATGTGATGGTTGATGCGCTGTAGCACGTAGACGGAATTGTCACCTGCCTGTACGGAGGTTACCTTGTAGGTGTCGTTGATAAGACCGTCGCCTAAGTGGCGGATGTCGTTATCATTGGCATTTATGCCGAAGTGCGACACTATTTCGTTCAATGGCTTCATATTACAGTATCCACATGGGTCTATTTCTTTGATTTGGATTTTTTGCCTTTGTTTTTCAATGCTTTTGCCTTAAGGCTTTCAGTAAATGCGATAGCTTTCTTCATTGAAGCCTCCTCCTGTTCGGGTGATGCGAAAGCATGGCTGTAGCCTTTGGTCTTGTTCCAGTCGCCTCGTGTGAAATCGGGAATTGCGACAGGAGCACTGTTGTGGTCCATGGAGAGTGAACCGAGTTCGGCAAGGCAGCACCATTCTGCCAGGTCATACACATCCATGTCGAGAGGGAGTCCGTTCTGTAGGCAGTATATCATGCGTGCGTCCATTATGAAGTCCATCCCTCCGTGTCCGCCTACCTCTTTTGCCATTTCTCCGTATTTTATGAGGATCGGGTGGCGGTATTTCTCTATAAGAGCTTCTTTTTCCTTTCCGCTGAGGAACGAGTGGGCAGAGAGGTCCTCGATATCGACTTTCACCCCTGCGTCAGCGAGCTGCTGTTTGCCCAGAGCATATCCTTCCATGGGATACTTGTTGGCAAAACCCTTTGTGCCTGTAAGCTGATAGAGACGGTTGTAGGGCTGAGGAGTCATCACATTGTGCTGTATCTCTATCACTTTACCGTTCTCTGTGCGTATAAGGGTCGTAGTGTGGTCGCCGTTGCGGAAGTTGCTGCACACCGAATCGGTCAGCTCAGTTACGAGTGCCGCACCGTTGACCGACTTTGTGTCCATGGCTACAAGGGTTTTCATGCGGTCGCCGCGATGGATGTTCAGAGCCTGTGCAACAGGTCCGAGTCCATGGGTGGGATATACGTCGCCACGATGGCGCATATTGTAGTCCAGACGCCATCCGAGTTTGTCGTTCTCTCCGTTTTTCCAATAATGTTTCCAGAATGGACTTAGATCGTGTATATATGCTCCCTGGGCACGGATCACTTCTCCGAACACTCCTTGCTGTGCCATGTTGAGTGTGTTCATCTCAAACCAGTCATAGCAGCAGTTTTCAAGTATCATGCAATGTTTCTGATGCTTCTCGCTTAGGTCGATCAGTTCCCAGCAATCATTCAGAGTCATAGCCGACGGCACTTCGATGGCTACGTTCTTGCCGTTGCGTAAGGCGCATTTGGCTATTGGGGCATGATGCAGCCAGTCCGGGGCTATGTATACAAGGTCTATGTCGGGACGCTTGCATAATTCCTCATATCCGTTTTCTCCGTAATAGATGTCAGCTTTGGGCAGAGACGCTTTTTCGAGATACTTCTGGCAGTCCTCCGCTCTTGTCTGTTCATAATCACACAGAGCCTTGATTTCGACTCCGGGAATGTGGGTGAAACGTTCCACGGCACCCGGGCCTCGCATTCCGAGACCTACGAAGCCAACTCTTACTGACTCCATAGCCGGAAGTGCGAGTCCCAGGACACTTTTCTGTCCGGGGGCACGTTGGGGCGATTCCACTTCGATGGTGCCCTCGTTCCATTGCCACTCGGTGCCGTACTCGTTTATATTTTTATCAGCAGTCTGTCCGGATGCAGATATGACTATAGGATTTACAGCCATGCAGGCTGATAGGATAATTGATTTGATAGTGTTCATCGGTATTATATAGCGGTCATTGTGTAATATTGCAAAAGTACCGAAAAAACACGATAGTTTAACACTCCGGAGCAAAAATAATGATTATAATAGATTTTGGCGTTCGGTGATGTCGGCATCGGTCATGGTGTGGTCCCCGAGTGAACCTTCCGCAGCCTGGATACATATATAGATCATCGGTTCCGATGATGTGCATTTGAGGTTGCGGTCGCAGTCGGTTGATACTCTTACCACCGAACCTTCGGAGATATCGAACACATCGTCATTAACCTGAAATCGTCCTGATCCGCTGAGTATTATATAGTTCTCTTCGTTTTTGCGATGGCTGTGGAAGAATGGCACTTCTGCTGCGTGGGGAAGGGTGCCGAATGAGATCTCACATGACGTGGCTCCGGTGCAATCCTTGAAAAAAGATTTTCCATCGAAAGCACTAATGTTTCCTGCCGAGGCATGTGTGTAGTTTTTTCCCTGGTTGATAATTTGTACTTTGTTCATAGTTCTATGTTTATTTGGATTTTAAGTGAATGGATAGTAACTTTGTTATCAGAAATTACTTTCTGAATGATAGTGCAAAGTTAATCTATATTTATTTGTAATGCAATATGTTACCGGTTTGAAAGTCACTATCCTTCAGGTAAGATTTTTTGAGAATCAATTATATGGAAGTTAAAGAAAAATTAAAAAAATATTCCGATGCGGAGCATTGCCCTGTACGGAATGTGATATCTCATTTCTCATCAAAATGGTCGATACTTCTGTTGCATATTCTAGCGGAGGAGTCGCCGATGAGATTTGGTGAGATAAGTCGTGTGCTTGAGGACATATCTCCTAAGGTGCTGACATCCACGCTTAAGAATCTTGAATCAGTCGGGCTTGTATGTCGCAAGGTATATGCTGAGGTCCCTCCGAGAGTGGAATATTCCCTGACACCTTCAGGGCGTACCCTCATTCCTGCTTTGGCTCCGCTCGTACAGTGGTCGATAGATAATTTTGCATCTATTGTGGGTAATCGCGGGCAGTCAGGTAAGCGGAGTTGAGAAATTTTTTGTACCTTTGCACCGAAAAATAAGTCAAAAATTCATATTGCAAGCGGTAATACCGTGAAAATAAAGTCGATAAATCCCTGTGCTTTAGTGACTTGTTTTCTAAACAACTGTTTCAACAAAAAAGAGAGCTTGCATACATTAAATTTAGAAGATATGAGTTATAATCTTTTGAAAGGTAAGCGTGGTGTGATATTCGGCGCGCTTAACGACAAGAGTATCGCCTGGAAAGTGGCTGAGAAGGCCGTTGAGGAGGGTGCGATCATTACTCTTAGCAACACACCTGTTGCTGTGCGTATGGGTGAGGTATCCCAGCTTGGCGAGAAGCTTAATGCAGAGGTGATCCCTGCCGATGCTACCAATATCGAAGATCTTGAGATGGTGTTCCAGCGTTCTATGGAAGTGCTTGGAGGCAAGATCGATTTCGTTCTCCACTCTATAGGCATGTCACCCAATGTGAGAAAGAAGCGTCTGTATGACGACATCGATTATGATCTGCTTGGCAAGACACTCGACATCTCAGCCATCTCTTTCCATAAGATGATTCAGGCTGCAAAGAAGCTTGATGCTATTGCAGAGTACGGAAGCATTCTGGCTCTCAGCTACATCGCTGCTCAGCGTACAATGTTCGGATACAACGATATGGCTGATGCCAAGGCTCTTCTTGAGTCTATAGCACGCAGTTTCGGATATATCTATGGCCGTGAGAAGCATGTGCGAATCAACACCATTTCACAGTCACCCACAGCCACCACAGCCGGAAGTGGCGTGAAAGGCATGGACTCGCTTATGGACTTCGCCAACCGTATGTCCCCCTTAGGCAACGCTACAGCTGAAGAATGTGCCGACTACTGCATCATGATGTTCTCCGACCTCAGCCGTAAGGTGACAATGCAGAATCTCTTCCACGATGGAGGCTTCTCAAGCATGGGTATGAGCCTTCGTGCGATGGACCAGTACGAAAAGAGTTTCGATCTCTACCGCAATGCTGACGGAACCATACAGTATGGTTAATGCCTGATATGTTGTATTAACTTTGAGTAAAAAATTTAAGAGCGGAGACAGCAAGTCCTTACTGTTGTCTCCGCTCTTTTATATTTCTAACATTCATCTTGCATGTATGTGAGCATATCCTTGTCTCCACGGCCGGAGACATTGATCACAACAGTGTCGGTGGGCTTGAATCTCTTTACATCAAGGACCCCGAGAGCGTGAGCCGATTCAAGAGCCGGGATTATACCTTCGATTCGTGAGAGACGGAAAGCGGCATCGAGAGCCTGGCGGTCAGTGATGGCGAGCACTTGGCTGCGTCCGGATGTTGCAAGATAGGAGTGAAGGGGACCTACGCCGGGATAATCCAGCCCTGCGGAAATTGAATAAGGCTCGATCACATTGCCGTCTTCGGATTGCATGACCAATGTTCTTGACCCATGCAGGATGCCTTCCGTGCCTAACGTCATGGTGGCGGCGGTGTGTCCGGAATCCACTCCGAGTCCGGCTGCTTCGGCTGCAATCAGTCGTACCGATGGCTCGTTTATGAAATGATAGAACGCTCCGGCAGCATTGCTGCCTCCTCCTATGCATGCTATCACATAGTCAGGTAGTTCCGATCCGGTCTGCGAAAGGAGCTGACTGCGTATCTCACTTGATATCACCGACTGGAAATGTGCCACCATCTCGGGGTATGGATGAGGTCCTACGGTCGAGCCTATCACGTAGAAGGTGTCGGGATTGGAGCACCAGTAGTTTATAGCCTCGTTAGTGGCGTCCTTGAGGGTGCTGCTGCCGCTTTTGACGGATTCGACTTTAGCCCCGAGCATAAGCATGCGGTCAACGTTAGGTTTCTGTCGTGCCACATCGGTTGCGCCCATGAACACGGTGCATTCCATTCCCATAAGCGCACATGCTGTTGCCGTGGCGACACCATGCTGTCCGGCCCCGGTTTCAGCTATTATGCGGTGCTTGCCCATGCGCTTGGCGAGAAGCACAGAGCCGAGAGCATTGTTGATTTTGTGGGCACCTGTGTGATTGAGATCCTCTCGTTTGAGATAGATATTGGTGTTGTAACGTTCGCTCAGCCTGTTTGCCCGGTAGAGTGGGGTGGGGCGGCCTACATAGTCGCGTAGCAGGGTGTCAAGCTCTTGATTGAATTCCTTGTCGGCTGCATATCTGTAGAATGCTTCGCGGAGGAGCCGGATGTTCTGTTGGAGAATTTCCGGGATGTATGCGCCTCCGAAATGTCCGTAATAGCCTTCCTCATCTACAGGAAGGAGTGAATGAAATTGTGTCATAGTCTCATGTATCCGCCATACCGGCGAGTCTTGAAGGGTTAAAAATTTTTATAAAAAAGAGGAGCCGCCGATGTATCATCGATGGCTCCTCTTGGATATCTTTTCAGGAAAATGCTTTTGTGATCGCTAACTATATATGTGTGCGATAATGCCATCGATAATCTTTACCGATGCGCCACCAATAGTTCTGATTGTTGAGCATATTTCTCATTTTGTCGTATTTCTGTCGGCAAAATTATATCTAATAATTCAAACTGCCAAGAATTTTACTGAAATTTTATAGGTTGATTATTTTTTTTATAGTCTGTATCGACGGGTTGACTGCTATGATTTTGCCCGCAGGGTTGATGAGATAGGAGGAGTATCCACCTTCGGGATGGTATCCGGGTGATATGCCGTGCGCCTTGACGTTGCGTATATGGAACTGTGTGAGAGAGTCGAGACCGTCATTTCGCACTATCTCGTTGAACAGTTTGAGGTTATCGTCGGTATTGACTGAGAGAAGCTGGATGTTCTTGTGCTTGTTGTCACGGAAGAAGCGGTCATACTCCCCTGCGGCGATCCTGGATACAGCATTGTGCGAGTCCCAGAAGTTCACCAGCACATATTTGCCTTTCAGATCGGACAGTGATATCTCACCGTGGTTTCCGTGCACTTCCGTTATGTGTGGTTGCTGTTTGAGTTCCGGAGTGCGCTGTACGACGCGTTCGGCAAACATCCACACTGCAAGTATGAATATCGCTACAAAGGTTGTGAATATCCAGAACGTTCTCATAATTGTCCGAAAAAATTGCTTACATATATAATAACTTATGATTCTTTGGTATTGTTCTTGTCATCCTGAAGCATGTCCCATCCACCTCCGAGAGCTTTGTACAGAGCCACTACAGCGAGGTATTCATCACGAAGTGCATTGCTGAGGCTTATCTGCGCATCAAAGTAGCGACGCTGCGCATCAAGCACGTCAATGTAATTGAGGGTGCCACCCTTATATTGCACATGAGCGAGCTGTACATATTTGCTTGCGGCGTCACGTAGCTCCGCTTTCAGGGCGGCAGCTTCATATACGCGCTTATAGGTCACTATGGCATTGTTTACATCGGTGAATGCCTGTAGCACTGACTGCTCATAGGTGTAGCGTGCCTGTTCGTAGGCAGCGATAGATGCCTGATATTTTTTCTTCTTTCGTCCGAAGTCGAGTATGGACCCGGTGATGGAGCCGATAGCGTAGGAGAAAGGGGACTTGAAGAATGATGATAATTCGTCATTCTCAAGGCCTCCTGAGAGGCTGATGCGTAGATTGGGGAAGCGGTCGGCATACGAAAGGCCTACGCCTGAGAGAGCTGCGGCGAGTGACTGCTCGGCAGAACGTATGTCGGGTCTGCGCCTCAGAAGTGTGGACGGAATTCCGAGCGGAAGTTTTGCCGGGAGAGTCTCGTTGAGGTAAAGAGTGGAGCGTTCCAGTTCCTGCGCCGGATATTCGCCCATGAGCAGAGTGATGGCATTGCGGGCCACTGATATCTGTCGCTCAAGGTTGGGGACGAGTGACGCTGTAGAGGCGTATTCCACTTTTGCCTGCTGATACACTGTTTCGGAGGTAAGTCCGCCTTCGAATCGCAGGCGGGCCTGTTCCAGTGACTCTTTGCGTGTCACGAGGGTCTGCTTCACGATGTCAAGTTCATTGTCGAGGGCTATTAGCCGGAAATAAGCCTCTGCTACCTCTGCCACGAGTGTCATGCGCATGGCTCTCATGTCCTCTACCGAGGCGAGATATTTGGCTCCGCTCTGTTTGCGTGCCCAGGATAGTGCCCCCCATAGGTTCACTTCCCATCCTACTGATACTTTTAGGTCGTATTCAGGATCTTTTTTTGTACCGTTGCCTCCGTAATTGTTGGTCTCATGATCGGCACTCAGCAGACCTGTGACTTCAGGAGTGAGGTTGACTTTCTCAATTCCGTAAAGTTTCCTCATCTGTTCTACGCGGGCAGCCGCCTTGAGCAGGTCGCGGTTGTTTTCAAGTGTTTTGGTTATTATCTTACGCAGAGGTTCGTCGGCGTAGAATTCCCACCATGCCATATCGGCGATAGTCAGGGAGTCGTTAGGCGACTCGGGAGTGTATGTGGCAGGCATTGCCAGCTCCGGCTTTGAAAGATTCTTTACGCCGGAGCAGGAGCTGATGACCGTCAGCACTGATGCCAGAAGTATGTATGATGCAGCTTTCATTTCTTTTTCAATAAACGTGTTGGGTTAGGAATACGGAAAGTGGAGCGGCGGCGGTTGAGCTTGTCGATGGCGACAAAGAAGAACGGCACGAACACTATGCCTACCGTGATGGCGACAAGCATTCCGAAGAATACACCTGTGCCTATGTCCCGCCTGGCGGCAGAACCCGGACCGGAGGCAAACAGAAGAGGAAGCAGTCCGAGCATGAAGGCGAGCGATGTCATCACTATTGGACGGAAGCGGAGCTTGGCGGCTGTAAGGGCGGCATGCACAGCATCGACACCTTTGTCAACCTCCTCTTTGGCGAACTCCACGATGAGGATGGCATTCTTCGCGACAAGACCGACGAGCATCACCAGACCTATCTGGAAATATATGTTGTTTTCAAGTCCGCACATCCATATTCCCAGGTATGCTCCTATCCCTGCTATCGGTAGGGACAGTATCACAGCCATGGGTACGCTCCAGCTTTCGTATTGGGCGGCAAGGAATAGGAACACAAACAGGAATGCGAGTCCGAGCACCAGTCCGGTGTTGCCGTTTTCATGTTTCTCCTGGTATGACAGTCCGCTCCATTCCACACCGATGTTCTCGGGAAGTTTGGTCCTGACTATCTCCTCAAGAGCTGACATAGCCTGCCCGGTGCTATAGCCGTGGGATGCTTCGCCGGAGATAGTCGCTGAATTGAACATGTTGAATCGCGACATTGTGCCGGGACCGGTAGTGAAGTGGGATGTGCCGAGCGAAGATATAGGCACCATGGCGTTGTCGGCTCCTCTTACGAAGAAGAGGTTAAGATTCTCCTTGTTGGACCTGTAGGGAGCTTCTGCCTGGATGTACACTCGGTATATGCGGTTGAACATATTGAAGTCGTTGACATATATCGATCCGGTGAAAGCTTTCATTGTGGAGAAGATGTCGCTTACCGGGATGCCCTGCATTTTGGCCTGGTCGCGGTCCACATCGAAGTATAGTTTAGGTATGTCGGCCTGCATCGATGTAGAGAGCCCCGATACCTCAGGACACATCGCCGCATAGTGCTTAAGGGTGTCGACTGCCTGTTGCAGATCGCTGTAGGAGGCGTCTCCTCGTGCTTCGAGCACCATTTCAAAACCTCCTGACGAGCCTAATCCGGGGATGATGGCGGGAGAGAAGATGAATACTTCACTCTCGGGATAGGTCGACAGATGTGCACGCACCCTTTCGCGTATCTCGGAGATACTCTCGGTGGAGCGTTCGTCCCAGGGCTTGAGTATCACAGTGAGTTGAGTGTGGGCGGGATTGGTGCCTACTCGTGGTGATGAGCCTGTGACATTGAGCACGTATTCCACATCTGGATCATCGGTCAGGTATGCGATGGCCCGCTCGGTCACTTCGCGGCTACGCTCTATTGTTGCGCCCTCGGGGAGTTCGAGCTCCACGGTGAAGTATCCCTGGTCCTCCTGCGACATGAAGCTTCGCGGCATAAGTGTGTTCATGAGCCATATGAATATCAGTGCCATTCCGAATGCCACATACATGCGTTTGGGGTAAGAGAGCGCCTTGCGTATCATACGGCAGTAGAAGTTGTTGCCGCGTGCAAGCCACATGTTGATGAGTCGGAACACTCTGGCTTTCTTTTTGCTTGATGCCGGACGGAGCAGCTTGGCACACATCACCGGGGAGAGCGTGAGAGCCACTACTGTGGATATGATCACTGATACCGCTATTGTGATTGTGAACTGACGGTAGAGCTGACCTGTGATTCCGGGGAGGAAGCTCACAGGAATGAATACGGCGCAGAGCACGAGCGACATGGCTATAAGCGCGCTGCTCAGATTGCTCATGGCTTTGGCTGTTGCCTCGTAAGGGGAGAGTTTTTCAGTGTTCATTATGCGGTCCACATTCTCCACCACCACTATGGCGTCGTCCACCACTATGCCTATGGCGAGAATAAGTCCGAGCAGAGTGAGCATGTTGAGCGAGAATCCGAATATAAGCATCACGCCGAAAGTCCCGACAAGCGATATCGGCACAGCAATGATGGGGATGAGGGTTGAACGCCAGTTTTGCAACGACAGGAACACCACAAGGATCACCAGCACCAGTGCCTCGAAGAATGTCCGGTACACATGATGGATCGACTCGGATATATAAGTGGTCATGTCGAAAGGTATCTCGTAGGTTATGCCTTCAGGGAAACCTTTGGCTATGATCTCCATCTCCTTTTTTACTGCATCGGCCACTTCCATGGCGTTGGAGCCGGGGAGCATGTTGATGTTGAGCACAGCGGCATTGCCTCCGTTGATTCCGCTCTCGGTGGAGTAGCTTGACGCTTCAAGCGACACTCGTGCCACATCCTTTAGCCTTATTATTGACCCATTGGCGTCGGCACGTATCACTATGTCCTCGAATTCCGCTACAGTCGAAAGCCTTCCGCGGGCAATGATAGGCATTGTGAGATCGATGTCAGTGGCAGGAGCCTGGCCGAGCACTCCGGCTGCCGATTCGCGGTTCTGGTCCTTGAGTGCCGACTGTATGTCCTTTACCGTGAGCCCCAGGTCGGCAAGCTTGTCGGGTGCCACCCATATCTGCATGGCATAGTAGCGGCTTCCGACATTGCTCACACTTCCTACTCCTGGGATGCGGCGCAGGGGGTCGAGAACGTTGAGCGTGGTGTAGTTGCTGAGATACACTTCGTCAAATTTCGGGTCGGACGAGAGTATCGTGATGGTCATAAGGCGGCTTGCAGTCTCCTTGGATACCGATATGCCGTTCTGTACCACTTCGGCAGGGAGTCGTGATTCTGCTTTTTTCACACGGTTCTGGATGTCTACGGCTGCGAGCTCGGGGTCCGTGTCTATATCAAAGGTCACGAGGGCAGAGAAGCCTCCGGAATTGGAGCTTGACGATGACATGTATATCATGCCCGGTGTGCCGTTGAGCTCCTGTTCTATGGGTGTGGCTACGGCCTGTGTCACTGTCTGGGCATCCGCTCCGGGATAGGAGGCTGTTATCTTGACCACCGGGGGGACAATCTGAGGATACTGGTCCACAGGAAGCATTGCCAGCCCTATGCCTCCGATTATGAATATGACGATCGATATTACTATCGAGAATACAGGGTGCTCTAAAAAGAAATTGCGCTTCATGTCAGCCCTCCTTTCCTATGTCAGCATTGTCAGCTGATGATGTTTCTGTCTCAGTCTCCCCCTCTTTGACAGGGGCTGCGACAGGGTTTACTTTCATTCCGTGGGAGAGTTTGTGATAACCTTCCACTACTATTTTTTCACCTTTGGCAAGACCGCGTTCTACTATAGTGCTGTTCCCTACCTGCGGTCCTATCTCAATGAAGCGTTTCTCTACAACGCTGTCGGGGCGTACCACATAGATATATGCACCGCCTTTCTCGATCACCATGGCTTTGTTAGGGATTTCCACGGCATGTTCCCTGACATCAAGAAGGACTTTCACTTTGGTGAATTCTCCCGGCAGGAGGCTGCGGTCGGGATTAGGCATCTCAGCACGGACGGAGAATGTCCCTGTCTTCGGATCGACCTGAGGATCAGCGAAATCCACAAGCCCTCGGTGGGGATATACGGAGCCGTCGGCAAGAGTGATGGTCACAAACGAGTTCCATTTCCGTGTGGAGTCCGCGCCTCCGAGATTGACATTCCTGTCCTTGCTGCGCAGATAGTCGAGAGCGGTCATTGAGAAGTCAACTCTTACAGTGTCGCTTTTCACCACGGTTGCGAGCAGTGATTTGCCACCGCCGGGACCGACGAGTGTGCCTATGTCGGCTACACGCTCGGATATGAAACCTGATATGGGTGATGTCACCTGAGTGTAGCCAAGGGTCATCTGAGCCTGTGTCAGATCTGCCTCACTTACGGCGAGTTCGGCTTTGGATATCTCATAGGCTGCTGTAGCGTTGTCAAGATCGAGCTGGGATGCCGCGTTATGTGCATAGAGAGGCTTTATGCGGTTGAGGTCGCGCTCCGCTTTCTGCTTGTTGGCACGCGCCTTGTTGACATGGGCACGCGCTTTGTCGACATTAGCTTTATACAAGCGGGGGTCTATGACAAACAATGTCTGTCCTTTCTTTATATAAGAGCCCTCCTTGAAGAGCATGTTCTCAAGGTAGCCTTCCACGCGGGCATGGATTTCGACAAACTGTTGGGCTCGGATTTTGCCTACATATTCGCCGTATATGTTTACATTGTCGGTGGTCACAGTCTCAACCTCCACAGTGGGAAGTATGTTTTCCACTTTCTTAGAGCGGAAAGTGAAGTATAGGGCAATCCCTGCTGCAATTACTATTATGGCAATGATCGACCAAAACTTTGCGCTCCGTAATGTCATGTATTTATTAGGCATAATCAAAGAAAAATTGGTGATAATAAATAATGGGATGAACTTTTTAACAATCAGAATCTTAAATTTAACATTTAAGGATTCTAAAAAGTTCATTCCCTCTGTATATTTTATTTATGAGATAAAATTATGGGTTTTTACTTATGCAAAGGTAGTGAATCCTGTATTAACACAAGGTAAAATGTTAACAGAAACATCAAATGTGTAAACCAACGTCCAATAATAAATACAAATGGTTTGATCATTCGGAATATTTTCAGTGATTACTTGCCGGTGCGTTTCGGAATGGTTTATGATGCGCATCCATGCTGTTTGTATTAGGGGTTCTTATTGAATTTATTGTAGCCTGACTTATTGTAATAAGTAAAATATGTTGCTATTAAAGTTGCTGAAATAATTAATTTTAACTAACTTTGCGGTAATAAAACTTAATTCTAATCCCATTCTGTTGTGTATCAAAAATTTACTGCCATATTGGCTGGCGCAGTCATTTCGCTTGGTTTATCAGCGCAATCTAACGGACTTACTGACACTTCCCGCAGTCGGCATGCTGTAATGAGCAATACCCCTCTCGGAGCTGTGAAATGGACCGGAGGATTTTGGGGAGAGCGTTTTAATGTATATAGCGGTACTTCTCTTCAAAGCATGTGGGACACTTGGAACAATCCTGACGTTTCTCACGGTTTCCGCAACTTTGAGATTGCTGCCGGCACCTGTCCCGGAGAGCATTGGGGGCCACCTTTCCACGACGGCGATATGTACAAGTGGCTTGAGGCGGTGGCGGCTGTGTATGCTGTCAACAAAGACCCCGAACTTGATGCCCTGATGGATAAGTTTATCGGACAGGTGGTCAAGGCGCAGAGGGAGGATGGGTATATCCATACACCTGTGATCATTGACGAGCGCAACCGCGGGGTCGATACTCATGCTTTCCATAAGGATCAGACCGTGGTTGGCACCAAGGTGGGAGCCGAAGATGAGAAAGGCGCGTTTGCCAATCGTCTTAACTTCGAGACCTACAATCTCGGACATCTCATGATGGCGGGTATTGTTCATAAGAGAGCCACCGGCAAGACAACGCTGTTTGATGCTGCGGTCAAGGCTACTGATTTTCTGTGCCATTTTTATGAGACAGCTTCCGCTGAGCTTGCCCGCAATGCCATATGTCCCTCGCATTATATGGGTGTGGTGGAGATGTATCGTGAGACACGCAATCCGCGTTACCTCGATTTTGCCAACAATCTTATCAACATACGCGGGCTGGTCGAGAACGGCACTGACGACAATCAGGACCGTATTCCGTTCCGCGACCAGTACAATGCCATGGGTCACGCTGTCCGTGCAAATTATCTTTATGCGGGAGTGGCTGACCTGTATGCCGAGACCGGTGAGGAGCAGCTGATGAAGAACCTCACAAGTATATGGAACGACATTGTGACCCGTAAGATGTATATCACAGGAGCATGTGGTGCGCTCTATGACGGCACATCACCCGACGGTACATGCTATGAGCCTGACAGCATACAGAAGGTGCACCAGAGTTATGGCCGTCCCTATCAGCTCCCTAACAGCACAGCCCACAACGAGACATGTGCCAATATCGGTAATATGCTGTTCAACTGGCGCATGCTTGAGTCGACCGGCGATGCCAGATATGCCGACATAGTGGAGACCGCTCTTTACAACAGTGTGCTCAGCGGTGTCAGTCTTGACGGCAAGCGGTATTTCTACACCAATCCGCTCCGTATGAGCGATAATCTTCCCTATACTCTCCGCTGGCCCAAGACCCGCGAGGAGTACATAAGCTGTTTCTGCTGTCCGCCCAATACGCTCCGTACAATCTGTGAAGCTCAGAACTACGCATATACGGTTAATGACAGCACCCTGTGGTGTAACCTTTATGGGGATAGCGAGCTGCGCACGTCTCTCGGCAAGAAGCGTCCTCTTGCTGTGACCCAGCACACAGGTTATCCTTATGACGGCAAAGTGGTGCTGAAATTTGTAGAGACACCTAAGAAAGAGGATATCACCCTGAATCTCCGTGTGCCTTCATGGTGCGATAAAGCCACGGTGAGTGTCAACGGTAAGCCTGAGGCTGTAAGTGTTACCCCTGACAGCTATATCTCCCTGCGCAGGGTGTGGAAGCCCGGCGATGAAGTAGTGTTCGATATGGATATGCGCACCCGGCTTCTTGAGTCGAATCCTCTTGTCGAGGAGACTCGCAATCATGTGGCTGTAAAGCGCGGTCCTATCGTCTACTGCCTTGAGAGCATTGATATAGAGGATGGCAAGTCAATCGATGATGTGCTCATTCCTGCTGATGCGGCGTTCACTGAAAAGGACATCACTATCGACGGAAGCCGTATGACAGCACTTGAGACCATGGCGCGCCTGGCTGACAACGGTGATTGGACCGGCAAGCTTTATCGCGAGGTAGGGAGTGCCGACAAGAGTGTCAGAGTGACCCTTATACCTTACTATGCCTGGGGAAACCGTGACAAGGCTGAAATGAGTGTATGGTTGCCTTTGTCGAGGTGATCGGCGTTCGGTGACATTTGTCCGGCGGGGATATTATAACAAACAAAAAATAACAGCATGAAGAAATCTTTTACCACAGCAGGGCTTCTTTTCACGGCATTTACATTATATTCAGCCGACATTTATGTATCGCCTGCGGGTGATGACCGGAACTCCGGCGAACAGGGTGCGCCTAAAGCCACTCTTACTTCGGCTCTGCGTCAGGCGCGCGAGATGCGACGTCAGTCCCTTCCGGGAGTTGAGTCGGGAGTGACCATACATATGGCACCGGGGAATTATTGTGTGTATGAGCCTGTGTTTGTGCGTCCTGAGGACAGTGGCACGCCCGAGGCTCCGACTGTCATAACATCCGACGGTGTTGCATGGCTCAATGGAGGAGTCAGGATTGACGGTTGGAAACGTCAGGGCAAGCTTCTTGTGGCAGATGTGCCTGCGTTCAATGGTCGTCCGCTCGATTTCCGTCAGTTATATGTCAATGGAAAGAAGGCGGTGCGGGCTCGTGACGTGCAGGATTTTGAGAAGATGCACCGTATCATGAGCAATGATCCTGTCAACGAAATTCTTTGGGTGCCTGCCGAGGCTGTCAAAGGGATATTGAAGTCACCCTATGCCGAGATGGTGCTGCATGAGATGTGGTGTGTGGCGAATCTGCGTATCAAGTCCATAGAGATACATGGTGACAGCGCAGCTGTAAGGTTCCATAATCCTGAGAGCCGCATACAGTTTGAGCATCCTTGGCCGCGTCCGATGGTTACTACCGACGGACATAATTCGGCATTCTATCTCACCAATGCCAAAGAGCTTCTCGACACTCCGGGAGAATGGTATCACGACATCAGCACCCGAAAGTTGTATTACTATCCTTATCCCGGAGAGACTGTCACAGACGCAGTGGTTCCTGCCGTTGAGACACTTCTCAATGTGGAGGGTACGCTCGACCGTCCTGTTGAGAATGTGAGATTTGAGAATATAGGGTTTGAGTACACAACCTGGATGCGTCCCTCTCTTATGGGGCACGTGCCTTTGCAGGCAGGAATGTATATGACCGACGGTTACAGGATCAGTCCGAAGATGGAACGTTATCAGAACCATAAGCTCGACAATCAGGGCTGGCTCGGTCGTCCCGAGTCTGCGGTCACTGTGAGCGGGGCAAGGGATGTGTATTTCATCGGATGCCGGTTCGAGCATCTCGGTTCGTCGGGGCTCGATTACAAATGGGGCACACAAGGCGGACTTGTAAAGGGATGTCTGTTCCGTGACATAGCAGGAAACGGCATTGTGGCTGGAAGTTTCAGCCCTGGGTCGCATGAGACCCATCTGCCTTATGATCCTGCTGACGGCAGGGAATTATGTTCAGGCCTCATCATATCCAATAATCTCATCACAGATGTATCCAACGAGGACTGGGGCACGCTCGGCATTGCTGCCGGCTACGTCAAGGGTATCAATATAGAGCACAATGAGATCAGTGATGTGTCCTACAGTGGCATAAGTCTCGGGTGGGGATGGACTCGCACAGTCAACTGCATGCGCGACAACCGTGTGCATGCCAATCTGATACATCATTATGCCCGCCATATGTATGATGTGGCAGGCGTGTACACGCTTGGCTCTCAGCCTCACAGTTGGGTGACAGAGAACTGTGTGCGTGACATATATGTGCCGGGTTATGCTCATGACCCCAAACATTGGTTCTATCTTTACACCGATGAGGGCTCTTCATTCATCACAGTGAAGGACAATTGGACCGAAAGTGAAAAATTTCTCCGGAATGCCAACGGTCCTGGCAATGTGTGGGAGAACAATGGTCCGAACGTGGACTCCAAAATCAAGGAGAATGCCGGACTTACCAAAGATTATCAATACCTTAAAACCTTATAATCAGCCATGAGTAAAAGATGGATGACATTATTGGGCGTATTTGCCTTGGCTTCGGCAGCTTCAGCTCAGACCTGGATATGGTATCCGGGCGACTATGAGATATGGCTCGGCAACCGGATGAACAACAACCGTACCGAGCGGGGAGCATTCTTTCCCCCTTTCTGGAAAACCGACAGCCATTTTGTGACTGTGGAGTTCAGCAAGCAGCTCGACCTTGCCCAGCCTGAGGAGATCGAGATTGCGGCTGAGGGTAAATACAACGTGAAGTTTGACGGCAAGCTCCAGTTCGGAATGCCTGATAAGTTCACCTTGCCGGCAGGCAAGCATAGTCTTAACATAAAGGTGTGGAATCAGTCGACACCACCTTCTATATATGTGAAAGGACGTTCCGTCAACAGCGACGGAACATGGAAAGTGACCAACGAGGATAAAGAATGGATTGACGAAAGCGGAAAGGCGAGCGACACTTCCGCCACCGAGTATGCTCTTGCAGGATACTGGGACTTTAATGACATTAACACACCTCCCTCCAAGGTGTCGCCGCTGAGATATGAGCCTATGTCATATGTCTCGGTTGAGGATAAGACAGCCGATGGCGGCAGGCTCTATGACTTCGGTAAAGAGACTTTCGGCCGCATTGTGCTCAAGGATATTGTAGGGCATGGGACTGTGAATATATATTATGGTGAAAGTCCGGAGGAGGCTCTTGACCTTGACCATTGCGAGACTCTCGACAAGATCAGATTCTCGGCAGATGATGTGCGTGACCTTGCCACCAATGTGTCGGTCCGCAATTCCGGTGACTACACTCTTGATAACACTAAAGCGTTCAGATACGTGTATGTGGCTCCCGAATCGGGAGTGAAAGTAGGGGATGTTGCAATGCTGTATGAGTATGCTCCGGTGGAATATCGAGGCTCGTTCAGATGCAGCGACCCTGAACTTAACCGTATATGGGATGTCGGTGCCTACACCATGCATCTCACGACAAGAGAATTTTTTATTGACGGTATAAAGCGTGACCGTTGGGTGTGGAGCGGAGATGCAGTACAGAGCTATCTGATGAACTACTATCTGTTCTTTGACAGTCCGACGGTCAAGCGCACAACGCGCCTCCTGCGTGGCAAGGACCCTGTCACAGCCCATATCAATACCATAATGGACTATACTCTGTACTGGTTCAATGGGATATATGACTATTACCTGTACACCGGTGACAAGGATTTTGTGAAAGAACTCTATCCCAGGATGCAGTCTCTGATGGAGTATGTGCTCGGACGCACCAATAAGGATGGAATGCTTGAGGGTATGACCGGCGATTGGGTGTTTGTCGATTGGGCTGATTTCCCTATGAGCAAGCAGGGCGCGCTGTCATTTGAACAGGTGCTTTTCTGCAAGAGCCTTGAGACAATGAAGCTTTGCGCTGATATTGTTGGCGATACCGCCGATGCCGGTCGTTACGGCAAACTTGCTTCGGAGCTTCGTGGAAAGCTTATTCCTACATTCTGGGATGAGTCGCGCCAGGCTCTCGTACATAATGTGGAGAACGGCAGGAAAAGTGATCAGGTCAACAAATTTGCCAATATGTTTGCCATCAATTACGGTTTCTTTGACGCTCCTACCACAAAGTCAGTCATGGAGAATGTGATGCTCAATCCCTCTGTCCCTGCTATCACCACCCCCTATATGCGCTTCTATGAGCTGGAGTCACTGTGCAGCCAGGGTATGCAGGAGCAGGTGCTCGGAGAGATGAAGGATTACTGGGGCGGAATGCTCCGTGAGGGCGCGACATCATTCTGGGAGAAATATGTCCCTACCGATTCAGGTTCCCAGCATCTTGCCATGTATGGTCGTCCCTACGGCAAGAGCCTGTGTCATGCATGGGGTGCAAGTCCTGTCTATCTGCTTGGGAAGTATTATCTTGGGGTTATTCCGGTAAAGCCGGGTTACGAGGAATTTTCGATCACTCCTGTTCTCGGAGGACTGAAATGGATGGAAGGTTCGGTCCCCACTCCTGATGGAGACATATCGGTATATATGAACGACAGAGAGATCCGCATAAAGGCGACTGAGGGCAAAGGGTATCTTAATGTCCGCTCCGGTAAGCTTCCAAAATCATCTTATGGAAAGTTTGAAAAGACCGGAGACAACAGTTATCGTCTTTTTATAGATACACATGATGAAATAACAGTCAAATACAAGCATATCTGATGAGAATTGACATATTGAAATATTCAGCGGCTGTGTTCGCAGCGATGGCTTTGTGGGGGTGTTCAAGCCGGCAGTCGGTGGCTATCGAATATCCTGGAAACTCATCCAATAGAGTGGTGTTTGCAGCCGAGCATCTTGATTCCGTGCTCCAGACTATGGGCTATGATGTGTTGCCTGCTCTGGAGGGAGCACCTGAAGGCACCAAGGTCATACGTCTGTCTATGGTTTCCGACAGTGTTGGTCCGAAGGAGGGTTTCACGATAACCACTGTCAATGACACTATCAACGTGATTGGAAATGACGGATCCGGTGTCATATACGGTTGCCGTGAGGTCATTGACCGTGTCGGGTTCGGAGGCAGCCTCGACAGTGTTCCGGCAGAATTCACCGATGCTCCTGAAATGGTGCTTCGTGGAGCCTGTGTGGGTGTACAGAAACCCTATCTGCTACCGGGACGTGCCGTATATGAATATCCTTACACTCCTGACAACTTCCCTTGGTTCTACGATAAGGAATTGTGGGTGAAGTACCTGGATATGCTTGTGTCCAATCGCATGAACTCCCTTTATCTGTGGAACGGCCATCCTTTTGCATCGCTTGTCAAGCTTGAGGACTATCCGTTTGCAATAGAAGTGGACGATGAGACTTTCAAGAAGAATGAGGAGATGTACTCGTTCATTACCAATGAGGCTGACAAGCGTGGTATCTTTGTGATACAGATGTTCTATAACATTCTTCTTTCCAAGCCTTTTGCCGAGCATTACGGCCTAAAGACGCAGGACCGCAACCGCCCCATAAGCCCTCTGTTGAGCGATTACACCCGCAAGAGTGTCGCCGCATTCATTGAGAAATATCCTAATGTAGGGCTGCTTGTGTGTCTTGGCGAGGCAATGGATACTTACGAGGATGATGTGGTGTGGTTCACCGAGACCATTATTCCTGGAGTGAAGGACGGACTGGCAAAGCTTGGCCGTACGGATGAGCCGCCGTTGCTTCTGCGTGCTCACGACACTGACTGCAAGATGGTGATGGATGCCGCTCTTCCTATATACAAGAATCTCTATACTATGCACAAATATAATGGCGAGTCGCTCACCACTTACGAGCCTCGCGGTCCCTGGACCGAGATACACCGCGGTCTCAGTTCGCTTGGGAGTGTGCATATAAGCAACGTGCATATTCTTGCCAATCTCGAACCGTGGCGTTGGAGCTCGCCCGATTTCACACAGAAGGCTGCTCAGGCAATGCATGATGTACATGGTGCGAATGCTCTGCACCTGTACCCTCAGGCCTCCTATTGGGACTGGCCCTATTCGGCTGACAGTATACCCGGCGGTCGTGAACTCCAGCTTGTGCGCGACAGCACCTGGTACGAGGGCTGGGGAAGGTATGCATGGAATTGCAGGCGTGACCGCAACGATGAGGTGAAGTACTGGAACCGTCGTTTCGCACGTACCTACGGTCTTTCCGATGATCAGGGAGCAGCAATACGTGAGGCGTTTGAGGAATCGGGAGAGATAGCTCCAAAGCTTCTGCGCCGTTTCGGCATCACAGAAGGCAACCGTCAGACACTTCTTCTCGGCATGTTCATGAGCCAGTTGGTGAATCCGTATAAATACACTATCTATCCCGGTTTCTATGAGAGCTGCGGCCCTGAGGGTGAAAAGCTTATCGAGTTTGCTGAAAAGGAGCACAAAGGGATCCCCCATGTCGGAGAGCTTCCGCTTGATATCACGTCTCAGTGTGTGGTCCATGGCGATAAGGCTGTAGAGGCTATTGAAAGACTTCAAGGAAATGTCAAGGCTAACAAGGATGAGTTTGACCGTCTGAGCAATGACATGCACTGCTATCGTCTGTTTGCTTATTTCTTTGACAATAAGGTCAAGGCTGCCCGTGAGGTCCTCAACTATCAGTGGACCAAAGATCTGAAATATCTTGATGCTGCTGTCCCGTATCTTGAGAAGAGTCTTGATTATTACCGTCAGCTCGTAGAACGCACCAAGGGCACATATCTGTATGCCAACAGTATGCAGACCAACATGCGTCGTATACCCATTGCCGGTGATGGCGGAAAGAACAAGACATGGGAGGAGCTTTATGTCCACTATCAGAAGGAGCTTGAGAACTTTAGAAACAACATTGCGATGCTCAAGGACAAGGCGGCAGGTAAGGATTCCGGAGCTGATGAAGTCATCTCTCCTCTCTCTGAGGCGGATGTCACTGTGTCAGGACCATGGAAACGTGTGAAGCTTACCGAAGGAGCAGCAGTGCTTGCCAATATGCCTGATGCCAGAGTGAGAGGACTTGCTCCAGAGCTTGACGGATTGACTGCATTCCAGGTGAATGGAGACGACCAGCGCAAGGATGGAACAAAGATCGATTTCACCTGTCAGGCACCTGTCAGACTCCTTGTAGGTTATTTCAAGGATGATCAGAAAAAGTATGCCAAGGCTCCTAAACTTGAGACCGATGCTTCTGCCAACGAGTACGGTCAGGCTGAGCCTGTGCTGACCAATGCCATCCATCTTGATAAGATGCCTTTGGCGAATGTTCATGCTTACAGCTTCAATCCGGGAAGCCATTCTCTGTTGCTCCCCAAGGGTTACACTCTGGTACTCGGATTTACTTCTGACGAGATCAAACCTCGCAACGCCGCTCTTGCAGGCGCAGACGAGGCTATGGATTGGCTTTTCTATTAACCAACGGACAATTTAATTATGAAACGACTGTTTGTATCATCTTGTCTTTCCCTGATAATCGCCATTGGCGCGCTGGCTCAGCGTCATGTGAGCCAGGAGCGCATGGCTGAGGTGTATCGTGAGTCACGGACACCCTATAAATACGGTCTTGTAGTGGCTCCTCAGGACAACAAGCATAAGATTGATTGTCCGACTGTGTTCCGTGAAGGTGACAAGTGGTATATGACTTATGTGGTCTATAACGGTCGTTCAGGAACTGACGGTCGAGGGTATGAGACATGGATTGCCGAGAGTGACAACCTCCTGGAGTGGAGGACTCTCGGTCGCATCCTGTCATATAAGGACAAAGGATGGGACCGCAATCAGCGCGGAGGTTTCCCTGGGCTGATTGACTGGACCTGGGGTGGCGGTTATGCCATACAGAGTTTCAAAGGCAGATATTATATGACCTATATAGGAGGCGAGGGCACAGGATACGAGGCTGTCAATGCACCGTTGTATGTGGGTCTTGCTTGGACCAAGGGTAATCCAGGCTCAGCTCACGAATGGGAGAGCCTTGACCGTCCCATCTTGTCGGTCAATGATAAGGATACCCAGTGGTGGGAGGGACTGACTCAATATAAAAGCACCGTATATAAGGATGAAGCAAAGACACTCGGCGCGCCGTTTGTGATGTACTATAATGCAGGAGGCATCAATCCGCAGACAGGTATCAAGGGTGAGCGCATAGGCATAGCTCTGTCCGACGACATGAAGAAATGGCGACGTTACAAGGGTAATCCTGTGTTCACACATGAGGCTCAGGGTACCATTACCGGTGATGCTCAGATACAGAAGATGGGTGACCTTTATGTGATGTTCTATTTCTCAGCGTTCAATCCTTCTCGCCCCTACAAGGCATTCAACACGTTTGCTTGCAGTTATGATATGGTGACGTGGGACGATTGGGAGGGTGACGACCTTATATTCCCCACCAAGCAGTATGACGAACTTTTTGCTCACAAAAGCTATCTTGTCAAGCACGATGGTGTTGTATATCATTTCTATTGTGCTGTAAATAATGCGGACCAGCGTGGTATAGCTGTTGCCACAAGCAAGCCTATGGGACGCTCGGCAGTCCGTTTCCCGGAACGTCCGGCGGTGGGCAGACGCACTGTTGTCAATCTCAATCAGGATTGGACCACATGGCTTGGTGACGATAAGGGCTCTTCAATTCATGTGAATGTCCCTCACAACTGGGATGACTATTATGGCTATCGCCAGCTCACTCACGGAAATCTTCACGGCAATGCCACTTATGTACGTGATTTTGATGTCCCCGTCCGCGTTGATGGTAAACGATATTTCATAAATTTTGAAGGAGTAGGTTCATATGCCCATATAAAGTTGAATGGTCATGATCTCGGTCGACATCCATCGGGACGCACTTCCCTGACATTTGATGTGAGCGATTATCTGAATTATGGTGGCACCAACACTCTCGAAGTCCTTGCCGACCATCCCGAAATGATTTCCGATATGCCTTGGGTGTGTGGAGGATGTTCATCGGAGTGGGGATTCAGTGAAGGCTCACAGCCTTTAGGCATATTCCGTCCGGTACAGCTTGAGATTACTGACGAGGTGAGAGTGGAGCCGTTTGGCGTGCACATATGGAACAATGCCAAGTGTGATTCGGTGTTTGTAGAGACCGAAATAAAGAACTATTCTGACAAGCCTGCTACATTCGATTTTGTAAATAAGTTTGTAAATGCCGATGGCAGGCAAGTGTTCCGTCTCAGTGAGCAGCTGACTCTGAATCCAGGCGAGACACGCTTTGTCACCCAGTCCTCTCCGGTCGCTGACGCTCATCTTTGGGATACAGGTGACCCTTATCTTTATAAGCTTTCCACAATGGTAAAGCGTAACGGCAAGACCACCGAAGAGGTGAGCACCCCTTATGGCATACGCTCTTTCAGCTGGCCTGTCAAGCGCAATGACGGTGACCGGCGGTTCATACTTAACGGCAAACCGGTGTTCATTAACGGTGTGTGTGAGTATGAACATCAGTTTGGTGCATCACATGCATTCAGCGATGAGCAGATCGAGGCGCGCGTCAAGCAGATAAAGAATGCCGGATTCAATTCGGTGCGTGATGCCCATCAGCCTCACAATCTGCGCTATCAGGAGCATTGGGACAAGGAGGGTATACTCTTTTGGCCGCAGTTCTCGGCTCATATATGGTATGATACCCCTGAGTTCCGTGATAATTTCAAGAGACTTCTGCGTCAATGGGTCAAGGAGCGTCGAAATTCTCCGTCGGTAGTTATGTGGGGATTGCAGAATGAGAGCACTCTTCCTCGTGATTTTGCTCGTGAGTGTGCCGATATTATCCGTGAGATGGACCCTATGGCTCGTGATATGCGTGTTATAACCACCTGCAATGGAGGCGAAGGTACTGACTGGAATGTGATACAGAACTGGAGCGGCACCTATGGAGGTGATGTCAATGCCTACGGCAAGGAGCTTTCCGGTCCTAATCAGCTGCTTAATGGTGAATACGGTGCCTGGCGCACACTCGATTTTCATACCGAGCCTGGCGAATTCGATCCGAAGGGCCCTTGGAGCGAGGAGCGCATGTGCCAGCTCATGGAGACCAAACTGCGTCTTGCCGAGGAGGCTAAGGATAGCGTGTGCGGTCATTACCAGTGGATCTACAGCAGTCATGATAATCCCGGTCGCCGTCAGCCCGACGAGGCTTACCGCCGTATCGACAAAGTAGGACCGTTCAACTACAAGGGGCTCGTCTCTCCTTGGGAGGAGCCTGCTGATGTCTATTATATGTACAAGTCCAATTATACGGATGCATCTTCCGATCCGTTTGTGTACATAGCGTCCCGCTCCTGGCGCGATCGTTTCAGGTCGGCACGTAATGCTACTGTACAGGTCTACAGCAATTGTGATTCGGTCCGTCTGTTCAATGATGCCGTTGATGCCAACTGGCTCGGCACAAGGGCAAGAGGAGGTATCGGCACACACATGGAATGGAAGGATGTGCCTGTCCGTTACAATGTGCTCCGTGCTGTGGGCTATCATCATGGAGAAAAAGTAGCTGAGGACTTGATAGTTCTTGACAATCTTGAGAAGGCTCCCGGCTATTCGGCTCTGCTTTCACCGGGCACTAAGGGGGTCAAAGGCGAGGACGGCTACAATTATATCTATCGTATAAACTGTGGCGGAGATGCCTACACCGATGAGTTCGGTCAGAAATGGCTTGCTGACGATTCGATATATTCACGTTCGTGGGCTCATGATTTCAAGGGTTTGTCACCCTATATTGCAAGTCAGCGTGTCACCGGTGATCCTATCTCCGGGACTAATGACTGGGAGTTGATGCAGAGGTTCCGGTTCGGGCGTCATAAACTTTCATATAATCTGCCTGTTCCTGATGGCAGATATCGTGTTGAACTTTATTTTATCGAACCTTGGCATGGCACAGGCGGTGGTGAAGGTACCGATTGTGAAGGATTGCGCATATTCGATGTGGCGGTCAATGGTGTCACCGTCATTGACGACCTTGACATTTGGGCCGAGGCAGGACATGACCGCATGTTGAAAAAGGTTGTTGACTGTGATGTCAGAAATGGCATGCTGTCAGTAAGCTTCCCTGAGGTCAATGCAGGCCAGGCTGTTATTTCTGCGATAGCTGTGGCTACTCTCGACAATGGTGTAAAGCCGGCTGAGCCGAGGACTGCGGCATGGAGTTGGCGAGATGCCGATATGGATGTCATAGAGAAAATGCCGTCGGAACTTTTGCCTAAGGATGAGAATGCTCGTGCGGCAGTGACCTATGAGGCCGAAAAGGCAAAATGCACAGGCAGGCATCAGATCAAGGAATTCAAGAAACAGACAGGTGTGTTCTTCAACGGCAAGGGCTCCATTGAGTGGACGGTTTCTACCGGACTTGCCCAGGTGTATGCGCTCCGGTTCAAGTTCATGAATACCAATAAGCGTCCTGTGGCTGTCAATTTCAAACTCATTGCCCCTAATGGAGCAGTGCTGAAGGATGATACCATAAGTCTGCCCGACACTCCTGAGAAGTGGCGCATGCTCAGCACCACTACCGGATCGTATATTAATGCAGGTACTTATAAAGTGGTGATCTCGGCTCCCGATCTCAGTGGGGTGGCTTTTGATTCATTGGAAATTCAGTAAGGGATAATTATGAACAGACATTTGACGTTTGCACTCCTTCTTGTGGTATCGGTGGCAGCTGTTGCTGCCGGGTCGCGCATGCCTCGCGACTGGGAGAACCATCACATATTGCATATCAACCGTGAGCCTGCGCGCTCCTTTTTCATCCCTTACGGTGAAGTGAAGGGCGACCGTTCCGTATCCTTTAACGGTGACTGGCGTTTCCATTGGTCGCCTGTGCCTGAGGGCAGGGTAGAGGGGTTTGAGGTTATGGGATTTGATGATGCATCCTGGGCTGTGATTCCTGTGCCGGCTGTATGGGAGGTTAACGGTTACGGTACACCTATCTATGCTTCTGCCGGATACACATTCAAGATCAATCCTCCTTATGTGACCGATGTCCCTAAGGAGAATTTCACAGCATTTGTTGAGCGCAACCCTACCGGACAGTATCGCCGAACATTCGAAGTGCCGTTGTCATGGCTTAAAGGTGGTCAGACCTTCCTTCGGTTTGACGGAGCTATGAGTGCGTTCTATGTATGGGTCAACGGCAAGTCGGTCGGTTACTCACAGGGCAGTATGGAGCCCTCCGAGTTCAATATCACCCCTTATATACGTTCAGGGAAGAATGAGATTGCCGTAGAGGTGTACAAGTATAGCGACGGTTCTTATCTTGAGGACCAGGACTTCTGGCGTTTTGCCGGAATTCACCGTGATGTGACTCTGTTCCATACCCCTGATGTGCGTCTGCGGGACTATACCGTGAGGACTATTCCTGACACTGGCTATCGTGATTTCACATTCCAGCTCGATCCGCAGTTCTCTGTGTATAATGGTGAGCGCGGAGACGATTATTCTCTTCGCGTCGAGCTTAAGGATGGTGATAGTATGGTCTTTGACACCATTATTCCTATCAAGGAGATCCTTGACCTTGACCACAAGGCTTCAGTGATGAATGAGTGGTATCCTCAGCGTGGCCCAAGAAAATTGGGTAGGATTTCCGGTAGGATTTCCGGCCCGAAACTGTGGACAGCCGAGACCCCTTTTCTCTACTCTCTGGAGCTTCAGCTCATTGATGGCTCCGGAAATGTAATAGAGAGGGCCGGCAGCAAGGTGGGATTCCGCAGTGTGGAGGTCAGGGATGGTCAGGTGCTTGTTAACGGTAAGCCGATACGGTTTCGTGGTGTCAACCGTCACGAGCATGATCCGCGCACAGCCAGAGTGATGAGCGAGGAGCTCATGCTCAAGGATATAAAGCTAATGAAGCAAGCCAATGTCAATGCGGTCCGCACAAGCCATTATCCCAATCATCCGCGTTGGTATGAGCTGTGTGATTCTATAGGGCTTTATGTAATGGATGAGGCTGACATAGAGGAGCACGGATTGCGAGGCACTCTTGCAAGTACCCCTGACTGGCATGCGGCGTTCCTTGATCGTGCTGTACGTATGGCAGAGCGCGATAAGAACCATCCTTCGGTCATATTCTGGAGTATGGGCAATGAGAGTGGCTATGGTCCTAATTTTGCAGCGATATCAGCATGGCTTCATGATTTCGATCCCACTCGTCCGGTCCATTATGAAGGTGCGCAGGGCATTGACGGAAATCCTGATCCTGCCACAGTCGACATCATAAGCCGTTTCTATCCGCGTGTACAGGATGAATATCTCAATCCTGGCATCAAGGAGGGTGATGATAAGGAGCGTGCCGAGAATGCACGCTGGGAGCGGCTGCTTTCAATAGCAATGCGCGATAACGATACGCGTCCTGTTCTCACGAGCGAATACGCTCATTGTATGGGCAATGCTCTTGGCAATTTCCGTGAGTACTGGGATGAGATCTACAGCAACAGGCGTATGGCTGGCGGTTTCATATGGGACTGGGTGGACCAGGGTATCGAGCAACGTCGTCCTGACGGAAGATTACAGATGTCCTATGGCGGTGATTTTGGCGACAAACCCAATCTTAAAGCGTTCTGCATGAACGGTGTCATTTTTGCTGACCGTTCACTCAATCCCAAGTATTATGAGGTCAAGACTGTATACAGCCCGGTGCATTTTGCATTGAAATCCTATGATCCGGCATCCGGGAACGTAGAGATAGAAGTGATCAACCGTAATCATCATATCGGTCTTTCAGGTTACAATTGCGCTTGGACCCCTGTGTTGAATGGAGTGGAAGGAAAGGCTTGTCCGGTGTCTTTACCCGCGTTGGCTCCGGGAGAAAGGGGTGTAATGACCTTGAATCTGCGGAAACTGAAAACCGGCGATGCTGATTTGCGGCTTAATCTGTCGGTCACTCTGCAGGAAGCTACTGACTGGGCTCCCGCTGGTCATGAGATAGTGTGCCGTCAGCTGACACTCAATGACAATATGCTTGGAGCAGTTGTGCGTAAAGCAGGGAAAGGGTCGTTAAAGGCTTCTGAGAATGGCAATGAACTCATAGTTTCCGGCAAAAGATTCTCTGCTGTCTGGAATCGTCTCACAGGAAATCTCACTGGTCTTTCCTATGGAGGGAAGAAGATTCTCTCAGGTTCTTATTTCCAGGCTTTCCGTGCGCCGACCGACAACGACAAGAGTTTCGGCAACTGGATTGCCAAGGATTGGACAAAGAATAGGATAGATTCACCTGCCGTTGCTTGTGAGTCCTTCGCATGGGCTGATGAGAATGGCACTGTTAAAGTGAAATCTGTTCAGAGATATCAGTATGTCTCCGGTGTAATATCGGTGGAGAGCGATTACACTGTATATGGCGATGGGACAGTTGACCTCACTCAGACTTACAAGCGTCAGGGCGAGCTTCCGGAACTTCCGCGTTTCGGCAGTGTATTTGTGGCTGACGGAAGCCTTGACAATATCAGTTGGTTCGGTTATGGACCTATGGAGACCTATCCTGATCGTCATGAAGCTGCAAGGATAGGGCGGTGGAACAGGAAGTCGGGGGATATGTACACGCATTATCCTCGTCCGCAGGATTCAGGGAATATTGAGTCGGTAGCTGAATTGTCAGTTACTGATAAGTCAGGACGCGGTCTTCGCGTGACGGCGATCGACGATCTGATCTCAGCCTCGGCTCTGCCTTTCTCTGTAAATGACATTGCGGCTGTCTCTCATGATTGTGATCTTAGGGACAGTGGAAAAATCTATCTGAATCTTGATGCGGCAGTCCTCGGACTCGGCAACAGCAGTTGCGGTCCGGGTGTGCTTAAGAAATATTCGATAGCACCGGGTCCACACACTCTTAAGGTGAGATTCTCACCTGTTAAATTTTAGGGTGTGTATTTAAACCTTTTTATAGAAATTAAATCTAACCATATAATGAAAAAATCTATAGTAACTATCTGCTCCATGTTTGCCGGCATGGCTATGATGGCACAGTCCGTGACTACTGAGCGTCTCTATCTGTCAGGTAAAGGATGCGATGATATGGTCGAATGGGATTTTATGTGTACTGACGGAAATAATTCCGGTGAATGGAAAAAGATCGGAGTGCCCTCATGCTGGGAGCTTCAGGGCTTCGGCACATATCAGTACGGCATGAAATTTTACGGTAAGGCTTTTCCTGAAGGAGCTGCCGATGAGGTAGGTAAATATAAGTATGAGTTTGAGCTTCCCGAGTCGTGGCGCGGCAAGCAGATTGAGCTTATATTTGAGGCTTCGATGACTGACACCGAAGTGCTTATCAATGGTCGCAAGGGCGGATCGAAGCATCACGGAGGTTTCTACCGCATCACTCATGATGTAAGCGACCGCGTGTTTTTCGGTCCTAAAAAGAAGAATCGTCTTGAGGTGACTGTTTCAAAGGAGAGCGAGAATGCAGGAGTCAATCTTGCCGAGCGTCGTGCCGACTATTGGAATTTCGGTGGCCTTTGGCGTCCTGTATTTATGATAGCCCGCCCTGCGCTCAATCTCAAGCATATTGCTCTCGATGCTAAAGCGGATGGCACGTTTTATGCCGAATGCACTCTGAGTATGCCTGTCGAGAACGGAAAGATAACCACTGAGATTTTCGACAAAAACGGTAAAAAGGTGGCGGAGAATGTGACTCCGTTACGTCCCGGTCAGGGTGATTCTAATGTGGAGTTTAAGGTGGACTCACCCGCCACATGGAGTGCCGAGACCCCTAATATGTACAAGGCTGTGTTCACCCTTGCCGATGCTTCGGGCAAGGTGCTTCATAAGGAGACAGAGAAATTCGGTTTTCGCACTATAGAGGTGCGTGAGAGCGATGGTTTGTATATAAACGGCAGTAAGATAAATATCCGTGGCGTAAACCGCCATAGCTTCCGTCCGGAGAGTGGCCGTACGCTCAGCTGGCAGAAGAATCTTGAGGATGTTGAGCTTATCAAGTCAATGAATATGAATGCTGTGCGTCTGTCTCACTATCCTGCCGATCCTGAATTCTATGAGCTGTGCGATTCTCTCGGGCTTTATGTGATGAGTGAGTTGACAGGGTGGCATGGCAAGCATGAGACCATCAACGGTCAGAAGCTCGTTAAGGAGATGGTGATGCGCGATGTGAATCATCCGTCCATCATATGGTGGAGCAATGGTAACGAGAAAGGATGGAACGACGAGCTAAATGGCGAGTTCCATAAGTATGATCCGCAGAAGCGTCCGGTGCTGCATCCCCAGGGCAACTTCGGAGGGTTCGAGACAATGCACTATCGTTCGTATGGCGAGAGTCAGAATTATATGCGTCTGCCTGAGATATTTATGCCTACCGAGTTTCTACACGGTCTCTATGACGGCGGGCATGGTGCAGGTCTTTATGACTATTGGGAGATGATGCGCAAACACCCACGTTGTGCCGGTGGTTTCCTTTGGGTGCTTGCCGATGAAGGTGTGAAGCGTGTGGATATGGACGGATTCATAGACAACTGTGGAAACTACGGAGCCGACGGCATTGTGGGTCCCCACCATGAGAAAGAGGGCAGCTACTGGACCATCAGGGAGGTGTGGGGCCCTATACAGATAATGAACTCATCGTTTGACAGTAATTTTGACGGTGTTCTTAATGTCGAGAACCGTTATGATTTCAACAGCCTCAAAGGTAGTGCGCTGAAATGGCGTCAGCTCGCTATGCCGTCACCCGGTTCAAAGTCCGAATCGGAAGTGGTGGCGCAGGGTACGGTCAATTTCCCAGATATTGCTGCACGCCAGTCAGGTACAGTCTCTATTCCTGTGTTCAAGCCTTCAGCCGATGTTATTGAACTGACAGTTATTGACAGGGATGGCAAGGAGCTATTCACTTGGTCTCACAGGATTCTCGGCAAAGAGCGGACTGTTGCTAAGGTTTCAGGTGCGGCACCGGTGTGGAAAGAGGACGGAGACATGATTCTTGTTACAGCCAATGGCAGGACCTACCGTTTCAGCAAGGCTGATGGTCAGCTCAAGGGGGTAGATGTCAATGGTCGTCATATCGGGCTTACTGATGGTCCGCGTGTCATTGTAGCCAAGCGTTCCGACCGTTCGATGGATGGTTTCTACAATCATGATGACAAAGAGGCTGAAAAGAAGAAGACCCGGTACACGGAGTTCGATGATGCCGGAACACTTGTCGGTGTCAGAGCTGAGACAGTCGGCGAAAATGTTGTGGTGACTGCTGACTATAAGCTTGGAAACTTTGATAAGGCTGTCTGGACAATCGCCCCGGATGGATCGTCCGTTCTTGATTTCACATATAATTTCAATGGTGTTATCGACCTTATGGGAGTGAAGTTCGACTTCCCTGAGGACAAGGTGATCAGCAAGCGTTGGGTTGGTGACGGGCCATACCGTGTGTGGCAGAATCGTCTCCACGGACCTCAATATGGTGTATGGGAGAATGACTACAATGATCCTATCCCTGCCGAGAGTTTCACTTATCCTGAGTTCAAGGGATATTTCGCGAACGTGGACTGGATGGATATCCGCACTAAGGATGGCAATATAGTGATCATCAATGAGACCCCCGACAGTTATGTGGGTGTGTATGAGCCTCGTGACGGTCGTGACCATATCCTCTACAATCTTCCGAAGACAGGAATAGCCGTTATGGAGGTAATCCCTCCGGTGAGAAATAAGGTGAATACCACCGATCTCATAGGTCCTTCGTCCCAGCCTAAATGGGTTGACGGAGAGTACAAGGGACGCATTGGTCTAAGATTTGAATGATAACAACGATGAGAATACGTAGCAAGATATTGATATTGGCGGCAGCATTATCCCTCAATGTGTCGGCATTGCCGACACTTGAGAGGGAGTTTGCCGATCCCTCATTATTTGATGCCAAACCCTGGTCGTTCTGGTACTGGATGTTCGGAGCTGCCAATGAAGAAGCCTTGAAGGCTGATCTTCAGGCAATGAAGGATGTAGGTCTCGGAGGCACCTATCTGATGCCGATAAAATCGGTCGAGATGGCACCTCAGTACGGAGGAAAGGCTGCACAGCTCTCTCCGGAGTGGTGGAGGCTCGTGGGTAGAAGCATGGAGATAGCCGACAGCCTCGGGCTTAAGCTCGGTATGCACATATGTGACGGATTTGCTCTTGCCGGAGGTCCTTGGGTCACCCCTGAGGAGGCTATGCAGAAGGTGGTATTATCCGATACATGTATTTCGGGAGGTGAGGTCCGTAATCTGTTATTGCCTCAGCCTGAGACCAATGAGGGATTTTATAAGGATATCGCGGTATATGCTGTGCCTGTAAAGGGCAATGCCATAAAGGAAAGGCCTGTGGTGACAGTCGGCAATATCGCGGAGTCTGTGCCTGAAGGCAAGGGTGTAAACATTGATGCCAAGGGCACTATACGGTCGCAGGTCCCCTGCTGGATTCAGTATGAATATTCCGTACCTGTCACTGTCCGCAGTCTTGAGGTAGTACTGAAAGGCAATGGCTACCAGGCTAACCGCTTGAAAGTGATGGCGAGCAGCGACGGTAAGAATTTCCGAGAGGTCAAGCAGCTTGTGCCTCCGCGCCACGGATGGCAGAATACCGATGAGAACAATACCTATACCCTTCCTGAGACTGTGGCTCGGTATTTTCGGTTCTATTGGACCCCTGAGGGGAGCGAACCGGGCAGCGAGGACCTTGACAATGCCAAATGGAAACCTAATCTTAAGGTAAATGATATAGTTCTGAGCGGAGAACCTAAGATCAATCATTGGGAAGGCAAGTCGGGTCGTGTGTGGCGTGTGGCTTCTGCCACCTCCGCAAAAGAGGTGCCCGAATCGATGTGTGTCAAGCTTGGCGAAGTGATCGACCTGACCCCGTCTTTCGTCGGAGGCAGGCTTTCGGTGACACTTCCCAAAGGTGAATGGCGTGTGTTGCGCATAGGCCATACCCCCAACGGTCATACCAATGCCACAGGCGGTGCCGGCAAGGGATTGGAATGTGACAAGTTCAGCAAGGATGCAGTCGCCAAGCAATTTGACAACTGGTTTGGAGCTGCGTTCAGAAACGTAGATCCCGCATTGGCTCGCCGTGTGTTAAAGTACATGCATATCGACAGCTGGGAATGCGGAAGCCAGAACTGGAGTGACAATTTTGCTTCCGAATTCATGAAACGTCGCGGATATGATCTCATGCCGTATCTGCCGCTTTATGCAGGTGTGCCCATGGAGAGTGCCGAGATGTCCGAGAAAGTGCTTCGGGATATCCGCACCACTATGGCTGAGCTTGTAGTGGATGTGTTCTACACAGTGTTCGCCGACAAGGCTCGTGAATATGACTGCAAATTCTCTGCTGAATGTGTTTCGCCTACCATGGTGAGCGACGGTATGCTTCATTATGATAAGGTGGATTTTCCGATGGGGGAATTCTGGCTCAACAGCCCTACCCACGACAAGCCGAATGATATGCTTGATGCGATACACGGTGCTCACATTTACGGCAAGAATATAGTTCAGGCCGAAGGGTTTACCGAGGTGCGTGGCACATGGGACGAATCTCCTGCCACACTGAAAGCTCTTCTTGACCGCAATTACGCGCTCGGTATAAACAGGATGTTCTATCATGTGAACGCCCACAATCCGTTTATGGATAAGAAACCGGGAATGACTCTCGATGGCATAGGTCTGTTCTTCCAGCGTGACAACACATGGTATCATGACGGAGGCAAGGCTCTTACCGATTATATGCGCCGTTGTCAGGCTCTGCTGCAATATGGTCATCCGGTGGTGGATATCGCAGTGTTCACCGGAGAGGAGATGCCGCGTCGCGCTGTGTTGCCTGACCGCATAGTGTCATCTCTCCCAGGTATATTCGGTGCCGAGAGGGTTGAGTCGGAGCGTCAGCGACTTGCCAATGTCGGACAGCCGTTGCGCACTGTGCCTGTGGGAGTTACTCATTCGGCGAATATGGCCGACCCTGAGAAATGGATTAATCCTCTGCGTGGCTACAGTTATGATTCCATGAATAAGGATGCTCTTCTGCGTCTTGCGCGGGTCGAGAATGGTCGTCTGGTGCTTCCGGGTGGGGCGTCTTATAAGGTGCTTGTCCTTCCGATGCCTGACAGATTGCTCACAGATACACCTCTTAGTGATGAGGTGAAGAAGAAGGTGATTGACATGATATGTGACGGCGTTGTGGTGCCTGATGTGCCTTATATTAAGGACGATTTCTCTGAATACGGACTGTCTCGCGATATAGAGGTCCCGGAGAATATAGCATGGACCCATCGCCGTAACGATCAGGACAATGTTGACCTGTATTTTATTTCCAATCAGGAGTCTGTTTCTCGTGATTTCAAGGCATCTTTCCGTGTGGATGGTCGTATCCCCGAACTTTGGAATCCGATGACAGGAGCCATCGACAAGAATCTTAGCTGGAATTCTGCCGATGGGCGTACCATGGTCAATATCAGTCTTGCTCCTGCCGAGTCAGCGTTCATCGTGTTCCGCACACCAACAACCGAAACCTCCGGTGTGGCCCCTGTGTCGGTTGAATCGGTCTTTGATCTTAAGCCCGGCAAATGGCGTGTGAGATTCGACACCACAGGTAAGGAGATAAGGAGCAAGGAATTGTTTGACTGGACTTCATCCGATGACAATAGTGTGAGATATTATTCCGGTTCCGCTCAGTATACCACCACATTCAAGTCGCCCAGCTACAGCGATGGCAGCCGTGTATTGCTCAATCTGAACGGATTGCATGATGTTGCCACGGTGTATGTCAACGGTAAGGACTGTGGCATTGTGTGGACCGATCCTTACAGGGTCGACATAACGGACGCTCTAAGAAAGGGTAAGAATGAGCTTGTCATAAAGGTGACCAACACTTGGGCTAACGCCATTCTTGGTGCCGATGAAGGTAAAGCTCCCTTTGAGGGCATATGGACCAACGGTAAATACCGTAGAGCCGACAAGGAGCTTATTCCTGCCGGCCTGACAGGCCCTCTAACATTGACTATAAGAACAGTAAAATAAAAATAATCTGTCAAGATGAATACCAATAGTAATTACATATTTCGTGGCTTCAGCCTTATAGCTATGGCGGTACTCGCTTTTGCTATGGATGCCGAGGTCAGGATGCCTGCTTTTTTCTCTGATAACATGGTGCTTCAGCGCGATACGGATGTACGTCTTTGGGGTGAGGCAAAGCCTAATACTACAGTCAGAATAACAGCCGGCTGGAATTTACAGGACTATAGGACCAATTCCGGCAAGGACGGCAAATGGAGCATTTCGATTCCCACCACACATGCTGGAGGACCTTACACTCTGACTGTCAGCGATGGCACTCCGCTTACATTCAACAATGTGATGCTCGGTGAGGTGTGGCTATGTTCCGGGCAGAGCAATATGGAGATGCCGATGAAGGGGTTCAAGAATCAGCCGGTCGATGGTGCTAATATGGCAGTGCTTGGGAGCCGTAACCCTAACCTCAGGCTGTTCACAGTAAAGCGTAATTCATCGACGGCTCCTGTGGATGATGTCACCGGCAAGTGGTCGGAGGCTTCTCCTGCGGCAGTGCGCAATTTCAGTGCCACAGCCTACTTTTTCGGTCGTCTCATTCAGGACTATCTTGATGTTCCGGTAGGACTTGTCGTAGCCGCATGGGGTGGATCTGCATGCGAGGCATGGATGAGCGATGATATGCTTAAGGCTTTCCCTGAGGCTTCAGCCAATATACCTCCTGTAGATGGTGAGATCAAGTCCAAGAACCGCACTCCGAGTGTCCTTTTCAAAGGGATGCTCAACCCTCTCATCGGCATGTCTATGCGCGGTGTGATATGGTATCAGGGGGAGGACAACTGGAACCGTGCACATTCCTACACCGATATGTTCTCGACCATGATCAAAGGTTGGCGTGAACTGTGGGGGCAAGGTGAATTTCCGTTCTATTATTGCCAGATCGCTCCATACGACTATTCTATAATCACAGAGCCTGGAAAGGAGATTATTAATTCCGCCTACTTGCGTGAGGCGCAGATGAATGCCGAGAAGATTGTGCCTAACACCGGAATGGCTGTCCTGATGGATGCCGGATGGGCAGAGGGTATACACCCTTCGGACAAACGCACGCCTGGAGAGCGTCTTGCCCTTCTTGCTCTCGGAAAGACCTATGGAGTGGAAGGTATCGGTTGTGAAAGCCCTGTGTATAAATCAATGGAGATAAAGGGCGACACCGTGATTGTGAGCTTCGACCGTGCCCCTGAATGGATTGCCGGAAAGCACAGCTTTGAGTCTACCCAGTTCAAACTTGCCGGCGAGGACCGTGTGTTCCATCCTGCAAAGGCTTGGATATCTCGTAGCAAGGTGATGGTCAGGAGTGAAAAGGTGCCTCATCCGGTGGCAGTGCGCTATGCGTTCGAGAATGCCTCAGAGGGTGACCTGTTCAGCACCGACGGATTGCCTGTGTCATCATTCCGTTCCGATAACTGGCCCGACGATCGACCTGTCAAGAAATAATTGAAAATGAAGAATTTGTCACTGATAGCGTTTGCGCTATTATTTGCCGTATCTGCTGCTGCCGATATCCCTGCCGATTATGTGTGGGACAGCATGAGCCGTGATTCCTCACAGTCTATGCCTGTGGGTGGAGGCGACATCGGTCTTAATGTATGGGCTGAGGATGGTGACGTGCTTTTTTACATGTGCCGTAGCGGTGCTTACGATGAGAATGGTGCTCTCCTTAAGCAAGGGCGAGTGAGGATTCACATTCCGGGGAGCCCTGTCAAGCCGTTTTCGCAGCGTCTCAGGCTTGTGGACGGATATTGCGAGCTGGCTCTCGGTGACAGCAAGGTGGTGATATGGGCCGATGTGTACCGTCCGGTAGTCCATGTCGAGATTGAAGGCCGAAAGGCTGTGAAGCCGCGTGTGAGTTACGAGAACTGGCGGTATGCCGACCGTCCTTACCGTAAGGGGGAGGGGCAGCAGGGCTCTTGGAAATGGACCTCGCCTAAGAAAAATGTCAGGACCTCACGTGATTCGATATTTCCGGGTCAGTGTGATGTGACATTCTTCCATCATAACCCCGACTCTACTGTTTTTGATGTGACTGTGGCTCGTGAAGGGATGGATTCTGTGAAGCATAAGCTGTGGAATCCTCTGTCACGGCTTGCGTCCGGAGGAAGGCTCCGTGGTGACAATCTAAGGTATGTGGGGACCTCCGATGGTGTATATGACGGCACGGATTACCGTTCCTGGAACTTTGAGAGTGTACGTCCGTCTAAAAAGCATCATTTCTCTGTGGCTCTGCACATCTGTCGTGCCGATAAAATGGCTGAATGGAAAGCTGGTGTAGACAGTGTGGAGCGCACTGTGGATCTGAGGCACAACCGCGATGCTTCCCGCAAATGGTGGAATGGATATTGGGAGCGCAGCTACATTTCCGCACCGGTCTCAGCCGACACGGTTGTGGCTCGTATGGCTCGTAATTACACCCTTTTCCGCTATATGCTCGGGTGTAATGCCTTTGGCAAGGAGCCTACCAAGTTCAATGGAGGTCTATTCACTTTTGATCCGTCATATGTCGATGGATCTCAGGCATTCACACCTGACTATCGCAAATGGTGCGGTACCACAATGACCGCCCAGAATCAGCGTCTTGTATACTGGCATATGCTAAAGAGTGGGGATTTCGATATGATGAAGCCTCAGTTCGATTTCTACAAGCGTATGCTTGGCAATGCCGAGATGCGTTCGCAAGTCTATTGGAATCATCCCGGAGGATGCTTTACAGAGCAGATAGAGATATTCGGGCTGCCTAATATGATGGAGTATGGGACCAAACGTCCGTCATGGTCCGATCCGGGTGTCGAATACAATGCCTGGCTGGAGTATGAATGGGATACCGTACTCGAATTCTGCGAGATGATGCTTGAGAGTGAGCGTTATGCCGGAACTGATATTTCGGAATACCGTCCGCTTATAGAGAGTTCTCTGACCTTCTTTGACGAGCATTACAGGTATCTTGCCTCGCGTCGTGGCAGCAAGGAGCTTGATGGAGACGGAAAATTGATTCTCTTTCCAGGTTCGGCATGTGAGACCTACAAGATGACTAACAACGCATCCTCCACTGTTGCTGCCTTACGGCGTGTGACAGGCGATTATATCAGGTACCTTGAGTCACAGGGCGACACCGCTGTGTCACGTTGGGAAACCATTCTTGGCAGGATTCCTGAGATACCTCACCGTATTGTGGAAGGGCGCGAGATGATAGCTCCCGCCAGAACATGGGAGCGCATCAACAATGTAGAGACTCCTCAGCTTTATCCGGTATGGCCATGGCGTTTCTATGGTGCTGTGATTAGTGACAGCACAGACCTTTCGATAGCCCGCAACACATATCTACATGATCCTGATGCTTTGGAATTCCGCTCCACTAAAGGATGGAAGCAGGACAATATATGGGCGGCGTGTCTCGGTCTGACTGACGAGGCATTCACCCTGAACTCCCGGAAGTGGGCTGACGGATCTCACCGTTTCCCGGCATTCTTCGGACCTGGTTACGACTGGACGCCCGACCATAACTGGGGAGGTAGCGGTATGATAGGTTTTCAGGAGATGCTTATTCAGACATCCGGCGACAGTATATACTTGTTTCCGGCATGGCCTCTCGACCGGGATATAAGTTTCCGCCTGCATGCTCCTGGCAGGACTGTGGTAGAGGCTGAGTTGCGTGGGGGCAAGGTTGTGGATCTAAAGGTCACCCCCTCCTCGCGTCTTAAGGACATTGTGCTTCCCGCATCTCTGCGGTAATAGTAAACATACAGAAATCCCTCAATTAGTATTATGAATAAACTTGCTGTAATCCTTTCATTCCTGTTGGTGCCGGTTGCAGTCTCGGCTGCTAAGCCTGACGCTCCGGTGACTCCGCAGGAGATTTCGGTTGCCGGTTTCATGCCGCTTGGTGATTCCGGCCGTCAGATATATGATTTTAATTCAGGATGGCGTTTCCATCTCGGTGATGTGACCGATGGCGGGGCGGTAGCTTTGGATGACTCCGCTTGGGAAGTGGTATCGACACCTCATTCCGTGCAGCTTATGCCCGCAGAGGCGAGCGGTTGCCGTAATTATCAGGGGGTGGCTTGGTATCGCAAGCACTTCATCGTGCCTGAGGAGACCGCCGGCAAGGATGTCGCTCTCCATTTTGAGGGGATTATGGGTAAGCAGAAGATATATGTCAACGGCAAGGAGGTCAAGGAGCATCTTGGCGGCTACCTGCCTGTTACGGTCTCTCTTACCGAATCCGGAGTGAAGCCTGGCGAGGAGTGTGTGGTGGCTGTCATGGCTGACAATAGCGATGACAAAGACTTCCCTCCCGGCAAGAAGCAGCATTCACTCGATTTTGCCTATCATGGCGGCATATACCGTGATGTGTGGATGATAGCCAAGTCTCCTGTCTCGATTACTGATGCCATAGAGGCTGACAGGGTTGCAGGTGGTGGAGTGTTCGTGCATTTCGACAATGTTTCCGGCAAGGGTGCCGATGTCAATGTCAGCACCGATGTTGCCAATAATGGTACTGCCACACGCAAGGTCACAGTCGAGACCTCCCTTATAGACCCTAAGGGACGTTTGGTGCGCAAGGTGAGCAGTCCTGTATCTGTCAAGTCTGGGGAGACTCGTACGGTTGCCCAGAGCATACATGTGAAGAACCCCGAGCTTTGGTCGCCTGACTCCCCTTCATTGTATCGTGTGGAGTCGCGCATTAAGGATGGCAAGTCTTCCATAGATGGAGGCGTGACCCGCGTGGGAATACGTACATTTGAGTTTGACGGCGATAAAGGTTTTATACTTAACGGCAAGCCTTTCGGTCAGCTTGTCGGTGCAAACCGTCATCAGGATTTCGCTTACGTTGGCAACGCTCTCCCTAATTCTCAGCAGTGGCGTGATGCCAAGCGTCTGCGTGATGCCGGATGCCGTATAATACGTGTTGCCCACTATCCGCAGGACCCGTCATTCATGGACGCTTGCGATGAGTTAGGTATGTTTGTGATTGTTGCGACTCCCGGATGGCAGTATTGGAACAAGGACCCTAAGTTTGCCGAATACGTTCATCAGAATACGCGTGAGATAATCCGTCGTGATCGAAATCATCCATGTGTCCTGATGTGGGAACCGATTCTCAACGAGACCCGCTATCCTGAAAACTTCTCGCTTGAGGCTCTTCAGATCACTAAGGATGAGTATCCTTATCCCGGTCGGCCAATTGCTGCCGCAGATGTCCATTCGGCAGGAGTGAAGGAGAATTATGACCTTGTATACGGCTGGCCCGGCGATGATGAGAAAGCCGATGCCCCGCGTCAGAATATTTTTACACGCGAATGGGGTGAGAATGTCGATGACTGGTACGCCCATAACAATGACAACCGTGCTTCGCGAAGTTGGGGTGAGCGTCCTATGAAGGTTCAGGCTCTCTCCCTTGCAAAGACCTATGACGGATTGTATCATACCACAGGAAAATTTATCGGCGGAGCCCAGTGGCATCCTTTTGACCATCAGCGCGGCTATCATCCCGATCCGTATTGGGGCGGTATATACGATGCGTTCCGCCAGCCCAAGTATGCCTATCATATGTTCAGAAGCCAGACTGCCCACGATCTGGATCATCCTGTGGCTGAATCCGGACCTATGGTATACATAATGCATGAGATGTCACAGTTCTCGGATCCTGACGTGGTAGTGTTCAGCAATTGTGATTCGGTGCGTCTGTCAATTTATGACGGTGCTCGTTCGTGGACCCTTCCGGTCAGGCACGAGGCGGGACACATGCCGTCGGCTCCTGTGGTGTTCAAGAATGTGTGGGATTTTTGGGAGGCACGTGACTACAGCTATACAAATAAAAATTGGCAGGCTGTGAATATGGTAGCCGAAGGCATAGTTGACGGTAAGGTGGTGGCTACACAGCGCAAGATGCCTTCACGTCGTTCAACCAAGCTGCGTCTTTACACCGACTGGAATGGAAAGCCGCTTGTTGCTGACGGTTCCGATTTCATAGTTGTGGTGGCTGAGGTCACTGACGACAACGGAAATGTGCGCCGTCTGGCAAAGGAGAACATCGTGTTCACCGTTGAGGGTGAAGGTGAGATCATAGGAGATGCATCGATCCATGCCAATCCTCGTCCTGTGGAGTGGGGTTCGGCTCCGGTGCTCATACGTTCGACCCGCACTCCCGGAAAGATAAGGATATCAGCTCGTGTCGAGTTCCCGGGCACACATGCCCCGACACCGGCTGAGATTGAGATCGAGAGTGTGCCTGCTCCTTTTAAGGCTGTCTATAGGGATGAAAAAAAGATCGGTTCTGCATCAGGGGCTGGTAGGGTGAACACTGCCGGATCAAGTCTGTCGGAGGATGAGAAACGGCGCATTCTTGAAGAGGTCGATCTCCAGCAGCAGGAATTCGGAATACAGAAGTAATACACCAACTTATGTCATCGGGCAAGAGGAGTGTGACACCCCTGCCGTTGATGGTCAAATTATAAGAAACCAATCGATATGAAGAAAACATTATTAGCTATTGCCGCCATGGCATCTGTCTCGGCTTCGGCGCAGTATCCGGTAATCCCTGACTCTGTGAAAGTACGTGCAGAGCGTGAGACAGCCGAATGGGACAGACTCTCTGACGAAGCCTGGGAAAAGGCATACCCTATAGTGATGAAGGAGGCGGCTGAGAAGGGTCGTGTATATCGTCCGTGGGCACAGTATCCAGGCGATCTTCTTAAAAGCGATATCAAGGCTTTTCCGGGAGCGGAAGGCGGAGGTGCTTACACTTCAGGAGGCCGTGACGGCAAGGTGTTTGTCGTGACATCTCTTGCCGACAGTGGTCCCGGCACTTTGCGTGAGGCTTGTGAGGCAGGCGGAGCACGTATAATCGTGTTCAATGTCGCAGGTGTCATCAAGCTCGACAAGCCTATCAGCGTTCGTGCGCCATATATCACTATCCTCGGTCAGACTGCTCCGGGCGATGGAGTGTGCGTCACCGGAGCCTCGTTCCTTATAGATACCCATGATGTGGTAATCCGTCACATGCGTTTCCGTCGCGGAGCCCAGGATGTGGCTTATCGTGATGATGCTCTCGGTGGAAATGCCGTGGGCAACATCATTATTGACCATGTGTCGGCTTGCTGGGGACTTGACGAGAACATGTCGATCTACCGTCATGTCTACAACCGTGATGAGAACGGTCGTGGCGAGAAGCTCCCTACAGTCAATATCACTATCCAGAACAGTATCTTCTCCGAGGGGCTTGACCTCTACAACCATGCTTTCGGTGCGACAATAGGAGGACATAACAGCACGTTTGCACGCAATCTGTTCGCTTCCAACATTTCACGCAACTGCTCGATCGGTATGGATGAGGACTTTAATTTCATCAATAATGTGACCTACAATTGGTGGAACCGTTCGATCGACGGAGGTGACAACACAAGCCGCCTCAATATTATCAACAACAATTTCAAGCCGGGTCCTATTACTGACACCAACGCTCCTGGCGCGGAGATACGTCACCGTATCGTAAAGATGGAGGCTGGCCGTGACAAGGCCCATAAGGGTCATTTCGGACGTGCATATGTCAATGGTAACAAGATGTGGGGCAATGACAGGGTCACTGCCGACAATTGGGACGGAGGTGTTCAGCTTCCCGATGGGCTAAAGGTCGCTGACCGCATCAACGATCTGAAGGTCGATATTCCTTTCCCTATGGCTGAGGTCACAATTATGGATACTGACAAGGCTTACGACTATGTCATCAACAATGCCGGAGCCACCAGGCCGCGCCGTGACGCTGTGGATACACGAGTGATGAAAAGCGTTGTGACAGGAAAGGCTATCTATGCCAAGGATGCCGACAAATATTTGGCTGTAAGTCCCTATGTGAAGCGTCGTCTGCCTGTCGATTCCTACAAGTACGGAATCATCACTGATCCTATGCAGGTAGGCGGACTTCCCGAATACAAGGGTAAGCCTCGCAAAGATTCTGATAATGACGGTATTCCCGATGATTGGGAGAAGAAGCATGGACTTAATCCTAATGATCCGTCCGATTCAGCAAAAATTTCTGATAGCGGCTATGCCTGGATAGAAGTTTATGCCAATGAACTTGCCGAATAATTGAATAAGTGTAAGATTTACACTTAATTAGGCCTTCCGCCCCTGATTTTTCATGGGGCGGATGCTTTTTTATGTACAGTAAACACTATGTAAATTTTGCAGGAACTGAGAGATTTACAAGTAGATAGAATTACAATATGATTTGTAGATATGGGATAAATTTTATAATTTTGTGATACCAATATAATCTTCCATGAAACTATTTGCCAAATCCCTAATTTTTGCTGGTGTCTTTGTGTTGTCGTTAAATGTGTCAGCCGGACAAGTGCACAAACTATGGTATGACACCCCCGCCCAGGTATGGACAGAGGCTCTTCCTCTTGGTAATGGACGTCTCGGTGCCATGGTGTACGGAAATCCTGCCAACGAACAGATTCAACTCAATGAAGAGACCATTTGGGCGGGACGCCCTAACAATAATGCCAATCCTGAAGCCCGGGAATGGATTCCTAAGATTCGGAAGCTTGTTTTTGAGGGTAGATACCGTGAGGCGCAGGACATGTGCACTGCCCATGTGAAATCGGCTACCAACCAGGGCATGCCTTATCAGCCTTTTGGAGACCTGCGTATTTCATTCCCGGGGCATGGCAGATATGATAATTATTACCGTGAACTCAGCCTCGATTCCGCCCGCACGGTAGTGAGGTACAGTGTTGACGGTGTGAACTACACCCGCGAGACGTTCGCTTCTTTCCCTGATCAGGTGGTAATAACACGCATCACCTCCGACCGTCCGGGGAGTGTCACTTTCAATGCCTCGCTCACTACTCCTCATCCCGATGTGATGATAGCATCTGAGGGTGACGAGATCACCCTCAGTGGTATCAGCTCCAATCATGAAGGGCTAAAGGGCAAGGTGGAATTTCAGGGGCGTGTCACCGCGGTTCCCAAAGGCGGACGCATGACATCACGCGATGGGGTGATAACTGTGGAGAATGCCGACGAGGCGGTCATATACACCTCGATAGCTACTAATTTCAACAATTATAAGGACATCACCGCCGATGAGGAGGCGCGAGCCAAGGAATATCTGCATAAGGCCGTAGCCAAGCCGTATGCACAGGCTAAAAAGGAGCATGTGGATTTCTATCAGAAGGAGATCGGCTCGTCGTCGCTCGACCTTGGCCCCGACATGTATGCCGATGTACCCACCGATAAACGCATAGAACGTTTTGCCGAGACCAATGACAATCATCTCGTTGCCAATTACTACAAGTTTGGACGCTATCTGCTTGTCAGCAGCTCGCAGCCGGGTTGTCAGCCAGCCAATCTACAGGGCATATGGAATGACAAGATGTTCCCGTCATGGGACAGCAAGTACACCTGCAATATCAATCTTGAGATGAACTATTGGCCTTCCGAGGTCACAGGTCTGACACATCTTAACGAACCGTTGTTCCGTCTTATCAGGGAGGTAAGCGAGACCGGAGCCGAGACTGCCAGGATCATGTACGATGCTCCCGGATGGGTGCTTCATCACAATACTGACATATGGCGGGTCACAGGTGCCATTGACAATGCTCCTTCAGGGATGTGGATGAGCGGTGGAGCATGGCTGTGCCGTCATCTGTGGGAGCATTATCTGCACACAGGTGATATGGAATTTCTTAGTGAGGCTTATCCCATCATGAAAGGTGCAGGTGAATTCTTTGATGCCACCATGGTGTATGAGCCTAAGAGCGGGAAGCTTGTGGTATGTCCGAGCAACTCCCCGGAAAATGCGCCAAAGGGGCACAATGCCACTACTGTGGCTGGTGCCACCATGGATAATCAGCTTGTCACAGAGCTGTGGAACAATATCATCACAGCTGCAACGATACTCGATACCGATAAGGAGTTTGCCGACCGTCTCAAATCCCGCGTAAAAGAGATCTCGCCTATGCGTATAGGGCATTGGGGGCAGCTTCAGGAATGGATGGGTGATTGGGACGACCCGAAGGATGTGCACCGTCACGTGTCTCATCTCTACGGCATGTATCCGTCCAATCAGATATCCCCTTATCGCACACCTGAGCTTTTCGATGCCGCCCGCACATCTCTGATACATCGCGGAGATCCGTCGACAGGATGGAGCATGGGATGGAAAGTGTGTCTGTGGGCTCGTTTCCTTGACGGAGACCATGCTTACAAGCTCATAACCGATCAGCTCACACTTGTGCGCAACGAAAAGAAGAAAGGTGGTACATATCCTAATTTCTTTGACGCGCATCCGCCGTTCCAGATCGACGGTAACTTCGGTTGTGTGGCTGGTATAGCCGAGATGCTTATGCAGAGCCACGACGGATTCATATATCTTCTGCCGGCACTTCCGTCGGTGTGGCGTGACGGTGAGATCAAAGGTCTGCGTGCACGAGGCGGTTTTGAGATTGACATGAAATGGTCAGGAGGCAGGATTGAGACAGTGAAGATCACCTCGACTATCGGCGGTAACTGCCGTCTGCGCACACTCACTCCGCTTAAGGGGAAAGGGTTGAAGTCAGCCAAGGGTGATAACCCTAATCATCTGTTCGATGTCAACGAGACTGCCGCCCCGATCATCAGTCAGGAGGCAAAGCTTTCGCCGCTGAATCTTAAGGATACTTACCTTTACGATCTCCCTACCAAGGCAGGTCAGACCTACACTCTTATAGGAAAATAAACAAATAAATGATACCGAAAATGAAAAAACTTACATTGCTGCTTTCTCTCCTCCTCGCCACGGTGGTGTCTGTCTATGCACAGGACCCGGTAAAGACATTCAATAAGCCATGGAACAATGGCAAGCTCCGTGTGTCCGACAACGGCACTTACCTACAGCACGAAAACGGTAAGCCATTCTTCTGGATGGGTGAGACCGGCTGGCTTCTTCCCGAGCGTCTTGACCGTGCCGAGGCGTCATATTACCTCAACGGTTGCCGTGAGGCTGGTTTTAACGTGGTGCAGGTTCAGACTATCAACGGAGTCCCTGCCATAAATTTCTACGGACAGCTGTCCAATCCCGACGGCTGGGATTTTTCGGAAATCAACAAGAAAGGTGTGTACGGCTACTGGGACCACATGGACTACATAATCAGCCAGGCTGAGAAGAATGGCATATATATCGCCATGGTGCCTATATGGGGCGGATTGGTGAAAGCCGGACTGATGAGCGTTGACGATGCTGCGTCATATGGCAGGTTCCTTGCAGAGCGTTATAAGGATTCTCCCAACATCATATGGGTGATGGGCGGAGATGTCAAAGGTGACATCAACCCGGACCAGTGGAACACCATGGCACGTACCATCAAATCGATCGACAAGAATCACCTCATGAGCTATCATCCTTTCGGCAGAACCTCATCCATCAACTGGTTCCATAATGCCGAATGGCTTGATTTCAATATGTTCCAGAGTGGTCATCGCCGCTATGACCAGGTGCGCGGTGACGGTGACGACCGTGCCGAGGCTTCCAAAGCCGAGGACAACTGGCGTTATGTCGAAGCAGGACTTGCCATGAAGCCGCGCAAACCTATCTTTGATGCAGAGCCGAGCTACGAGGAGATACCCCAAGGGCTTCATGATCCTTCCCAGCCTTGGTGGAAGGCTCCCGATGTGCGCCGTTACGCCTATTGGGCAGTTTTCGCAGGGGCTTTCGGACACACTTACGGACATAATTCCATAATGCAGATGCTCAAGACTGCCAATGTAGGCGGTTACGGAGCCACCAAGACATGGTACGAAGGCATGAAGGACCCCGGTTTCAATCAGATGCAGTATCTCAAAAATCTTATGCTGACATTCCCGTTCTTTGAGCGTGTTCCTGACCAGAGCATAATAGCAGGGGAGAACGGTACACGTTATGACCGCCTCATTGCCACACGTGGCAACGACTATCTCCTTGTCTACAATTACACCAATCGACCTATGGAGATTGATCTCACAAAAATATCAGGCAAAAAGAAGAATGCATGGTGGTACGATGTGACTGACGGAACTCTTGAATACATCGGTGAATTTGACAGCAAGGTGACTCCGTTCAAGTATGACGGCGGCCACGGCGCGGGCAACGACCGTGTGCTCATAGCCGTTGACTCATCCAAGGACTATGTGGGCAAGGACTGGAAATCCATCCCTGTCAAGTACTAATTATTCTCCCCCCCTCGCACTTTTTTATATCTATGTTACGTAAATCATTTCTGCTTCTGTCATTCCTGGTGGCATGGTCTGTTCAGGCCGGTGTGAATGTGGGGTCGCTCACTGTCGAGGGACTTCCCAGTCCATTGAATGTCGAAAGCTCTTCCCCGCGCCTTGGATGGATCATCACATCTTCTGACAGGGATGTGATGCAGACCTCCTATCATATACTTGTTGCATCGTCGCCGGAACTTCTTGACTCAGGAAAAGGTGACATATGGGACTCCGGGATTGTCCGCTCCGACCAGTCGGTATGGGTGCCTTATGCCGGACGGAAACTTGCCGACAACACACGTTGTTACTGGAAAGTAAAGGTCGCCACTACTCGTGGCGACTCGCCATGGAGCGAGCCTGCCGAATGGGGCATGGGCATCGTCGGTGAAGGACACTGGGGTGGCAGATGGATAGGATGGGAGGCCCCGTTCGAATGGGATATAGAGGACTCACATTCGCGCATGAGCTCACGTTATCTGCGCAAAGAGTTCGACACTGCAAATAAAGACATCAGGCGTGCTACAGTCCACATCTCCGGCCTCGGTATGTACGAACTGTATATCAACGGAAAGAAAGTTAGCGATGATGTGCTTGCTCCCGCTCCCACTGACTACCGTCGCACCACTCTGTATAATTCTTATGATGTCACCGGGCTTCTTAAAGGCAACGGCGAGGCTAATGCCGTGGGGGTGACCCTCGGCAACGGACGTTTCTACACCATGCGTCAGAATTATAAGCCCTATAAGATACCTACATTCGGTTATCCCAAAATGCGTATGAACCTCATTATCGAATACACTGACGGCACCAAGCAGCGTGTCAACAGTGATGAGAAATGGGCTCTCACAGCTCAGGGACCTATCCGCAGCAATAACGAGTATGACGGAGAGATCTATGACGCACGTCTTGAGCTTGGCGACTGGACCCTCCCGGGCTACGATGATTCCGGATGGCTTAAGGCTCAGCGTGCCGAGCTTCCATATGGCACACTGCGTGGCAACACATCCCCCAATATGAAAGTCATGCGCACTCTTAAGCCGAAGAGGGTCCGTAGGCTTGGCGACCGTTATATGGTTGATTTCGGGCAGAATATGGCAGGGTGGATCAAAATTGCCGTATCGGATGTCACCAAGGGTGACACGGTGACCATACGTTATTCCGAACTTGTCACTCCTGACAGCACCCGGCTTGATGTGGAGAATCTGCGTCACGCACAGAGCACCGACCGTTACATTGCCAACGGTACTGAGAATGGCAGACAGTGGAGCCCGAAGTTCTCCTACCACGGTTTCCGTTTCGTTGAGATCTCGGGTATGAATAATCTCAGTAGCGATGATATCGTTGCAGAAGTAGTGTTTGACAATCTTCCTGACAACGGTTCGTTCACATCCTCCAACCCGGTGATGAATGCCATACACCGTAATGCATGGTGGGGAATATCAAGCAACTACAAGGGTGTGCCTGTCGATTGCCCTCAGCGTGACGAGCGTCAGCCGTGGACGGGAGATCATTGTATGGGCACATGGGGCGAGAACTTCCTTTTCGATAACGCCATGTTCTATGCAAAGTGGATGGACGACATACGCGAATCACAGCGCGAGGATGGCTGTATCCCCGACATAGCCCCCGCTTATTATAATTACTATACATCCGATATGACCTGGTCATCATCTCTTCCTGTGGTATGCGACATGCTTTATGAGCAGACAGGCAACTCTATGCCTGTAATCCGCAACTACGGCGCCATGAAGAAATGGATGAACCATATCCGTGCTGATTTCACAAGCAAGGAAGGGCTTATCACAGCCGACAAGTACGGCGACTGGTGTGTACCTCCTGAGAAGCCCGATCTTATTCACAGCCAGGACCCTGCCCGCAAGACTGATGGCACTCTCATAGCCTCGGCGTATTATTATAAGGTGTGTCAGCTCATGGCTAAGTTTGCACGTATGCAGGGTCTGGACTCCGAAGCTCAGGAATGGCTCAGTGACGGAGAGAAAGTAAAGAATGCCTTCAACCGTAAGTTCCTTACCGTCAATAAAGGTACATCTCCTGTCAAGACCCCTCACATTCTGTATCCCGACAGCATATTCTACGGCAACAATACAGCCACAGCCAACATCCTCCCGCTCGCATTCGATATGGTGCCTGAGGAATACCGTCAGGCTGTTGCCGACAATCTGATAAAGACCATAATCCTCACTAACAATGGGGCTATCAGCACAGGTGTGATAGGTGTTAACTGGCTCATGCGCGAGCTTTCACGTATAGGTCGTGGCGATGTGGCTGCCATGCTTGCATCCAACACCAAATATCCGAGCTACGGCTACGAGATAAGCAAGGGTGCCACCACCATATGGGAGCTTTGGAACGGAGATACAGCTAACAGGAGGATGAACAGTGCTAATCATGTGATGATGCTCGGTGACCATCTCAACTGGTATTATCAGGATCTCGCCGGTTTCAATCCTGCCGTTCCCGGTTACAAGAAAATTCTGTTAAAACCCGACTTTTCCATTCAGCAGATGGATAGTGTGAGTGCTACTTACCGTACCCCTTACGGTCTGCTCGGAAGCAGTTGGGTCAAGACCCCCATGCATATCGACTGGAAGATCCAGATCCCTTGCAACACCACAGCCGAGGTATGTGTCCCCACTCCTTACAGGAAGTCGGTCAAGGTCAAGGGTGCCAGGTATGTTCGTACAGAAGGCAATAATTCCTATTGGGAAGTGGGCTCGGGCAACTATACGTTCAGTGTTGATGTCGATCCGTCGCTTGGCGAGAACCGCAAGGGGATTCTGGTCGATGAATTCCTTTATGAGTCGACATCTTTCCCGGAATGCCATGGTGCCACGATAGTCGAGCTCCCCAACGGAGACCTTGTTGCCGCTTATTTCGGGGGCACTAAGGAAAAAAATCCCGATTGCTGTATATGGGTGAGCCGCAAGCCGAAAGGGGCTGTCGGATGGACCGCTCCTGAAATTGCTGCCGATGGTGTGTTTGATCTTGACGACCCCACAGTGAAGCTTGCCGGACTTTCAGGCATAAATTCCGAGACCACCCTTGCTACAGCAGGACCTGTTGGACCGCATTTCAAAGGTGATATCAGAAATGCACGTCGCAAGGCTTGTTGGAATCCGGTGCTTTTCCAGATACCCGGAGAGAAGGAGCTGATGCTCTTCTTCAAGATAGGATCAAATGTAGGGGACTGGACCGGATGGGTGACACGGTCGGTTGACGGCGGTGTCACATGGAGCCATCGCGAACCTCTCCCTGAAGGCATTCTCGGACCTATCAAGAACAAGCCCGAGTATATCAATGGTCGCATCATAGCCCCGAGCAGCCGTGAAGGTAAGGGTTGGCGTGCATGGATAGAGATCAGTGATGATAAAGGCAAGACCTGGCGTTCCACCGGAGCATTGCCCGCTGACTCGCTTGTGCGTACCAACGGAAAGGAGATAGAACCGATATATTCCATTCAGCCGAGCATACTGCGTCTTGCCGATGGCAGGTTGCAGATTCTCTGCCGTACGCGCAATGCCAAAATTGCCACCAGCTTCAGTTCCGACAATGGTGACACCTGGAGCCCTGTAACCCTTATCGATGTTCCCAACAATAATTCGGGCACCGATGCCGTCACTCTTGCCGATGGTCGTCATGTGCTTATATATAACGATTTCGAGACTCTTCCGGGGACTCCCAAGGGTGTCCGCACACCGCTTTCGGTGGCAGTCTCCAAGGATGGTATGCACTGGGAGAATGTGCTGACTCTTGAGAACAGTCCTGTGAGCCAGTACTCATATCCGAGCATCATTCAGGGAAAGGATGGCAAGCTTCATGCAGTCTATACATGGCGTCGCCAGCGCATCAAGCATGCTGTCATTGACCTTTAACACATCGTTTTCATTATTTTTCATATCTATTACCATACAGCTATTTTTATATTATGAGAATTCTTGCTGCTACAATAATCACAGGTTGTCTCGCTCTTGCCATGTGCTCATGCAATCAGCAGGGTGCAGGGAATGAGACCGGCGACGATCTGTATATGTTCACCTCTTTCCATGAGCCGGCCGACGAAGGTCTGCGTTTTCTCTATAGCGAGGACGGCATACATTGGGACAGCATCGCCGGCACATGGCTTGCTCCGACTCTCGGCGACAGCATAATGCGTGACCCTTCCATAGTGGTGGGTCCTGACAGCACTTTCCATCTCGTGTGGACTATAGCCTGGAAAGGTGACACTGGTTTCGGATATTCAAGTTCCAGGGACCTTGTCAACTGGAGCGAGCAGCGTCGCATTCCTGCAATGGACTCGGTGGTGTCCACTCAGAATCTGTGGGCTCCGGAACTGTTCTATGATGATGTCAAGGGGCAGTATATGGTTGTCTATGCGTCATGTGTGCCTGATGCCGGATTCGATGTCGGCATAGAGGAGGAGAAGAACAATCATCGTCTCTATTATGTGACAACTAAGGATTTCACTACGTTCAGTGATCCAAAGCTGTTTTATGAGCCTGGTTTCAGCTGTATTGACGCCACACTTGTGAAGCGTGGACCTGAGGATTATGTAATGGTGGTCAAGGACAACACTCGTCCCAACCGCAATATAAAGGTTGCCTTTGCCAAGGATGCCGAAGGCCCTTACACCGCCGCTTCGGAGCCTTTCACCGAATCCTTCACCGAAGGCCCCTCTGTCGCCAAAGTCGGTGACGAGTATTATATCTACTACGACACTTACAGAAAGTTTATCTACAGTGCGCACAAGACCTCTGATTTCAAGACATTCACCGATGTCACCGATAGCATAAGCGTGCCGTCGGGTCACAAGCATGGAACCATATTCCGTGCACCAAGGAGTGTAGTCGAAAAACTTATTGAAGCCCGAAAGAAATGAACACATCGCGAGTAATGATAATAAGTGCCGCCTTGGCGGCAGCAATGTTTGCCGGGGCGGAGAATCTGGTGCATTATACCGGCAGCAAGCTTTCCGACCCTAACCGTCATGATGGCGGACTGTCACCTGTGGTGGGAGTCCATAACATACAGACCATGCGTGCCAACCGCCGTTATGATCTGTACCATCAGAACGAGAACGGCTGGACCTACAACCATCAGCCCATGATGGCATATTGGAATGGCAAGTTCTATATGCATTATCTTTCAAATCCTGTTGACGAGCATGTAGGTGCGGGTCGCACACTGTTGCAGACCTCCGTTGACGGATATAACTGGACCGCACCTGAAGTGCTGTTTCCTGTGTATCCTGTTCCGGACGGATTCACTAAGAAAGGTGTTGACGGTGTAGCTAAGAACCTTGACGCTGTTATGCATCAGCGTGTGGGATTCTATGTGTCAAAGTCAGGCCGTCTTCTCGCAATCGGCAACTATGGTATAGCTCTTCATCCGAAGGATGATCCTAATGACGGAAACGGTATAGGGCGTGTGGTACGCGAGATTCTTCCTGACGGAAGTTTCGGGCCTGTCTACTTCATCTACTACAATCACGATTTCAACGAGAAGAACACTGCTTATCCCAATTTCAGGAAGAGCAAGGACAAAGGATTCCGCGAGGCTTGTCAGGAGATTCTTGACAACCCACTTTACCGTATGCAGATGGTAGAGGAGGCCGACCGTAATGATCCTATGCTCCCTCTCAAAAATCCTTACAAGGCATTCTGCTGGTACACTCTCCCTAACGGTGATATAGCCTCATTATGGAAACATGCTCTCACCTCGGTAAGCAAGGATGGCGGCAACACCTGGCATGAGCCTGTCAGCCGTGCCAAGGGGTTTGTCAACAGCAATGCCAAGATATGGGGGCAGAGACTCAGTGACGGCACATATGCCACAGTATACAATCCTTCCGAGTACCGTTGGCCTCTCGGCATATCACTCAGCTCTGACGGACTGAACTACACTACCCTCAATCTTGTGCACGGCGAGGTCCCTCCTGTGCGTTATGCAGGGCAGTACAAGTCATACGGACCGCAGTATGTGCGTGGCATACAGGAAGGAAACGGCACTCCCGAGGATGGAGACCTGTGGCTCACCTACAGTGTCGGAAAAGAGGACATGTGGGTGGCACGTGTCCCTGTGCCGGTGCGTACTGAGGCAACAGCCCATGCCAATGAGAATTTCGCTGATTTCGGCAAGCTGTCCGACCTCACCATGTGGAACATATATTCACCTGTATGGGCTCCTGTCTCATTGGAGAAGAAGGATGGCAACACTTGGCTGACTTTGGCTGACAAGGACCCATTTGATGTATCCAAGGTGGAACGCAAGATTCCGTCCACACGCGAGCTTAGCGTGGAGTTTGATATCATGGCTGAACAGAACGACCATGGCAATCTTCTCATCGAGTTTGTGGATGACAAGGGCACAGCCTGTGCCCGCCTTGACCTCACACCCGATGGAGAGTTCCGTTCCAAGGGTGGTGCCCGCTATGGCAAGATTCTTAATTACGAGCCTGGTAAATCTTATCATGTCAAGGTTGACCTCACTCTCGACAACCGAAATTCCACTGTGTATGTCAATGGTGAAAAGAAGGCTACCCGCATGCTCTTTGCCCCGGTAGCGGCAGTTGAGCGCGTTGTGTTCCGCACAGGTGCCCATTCCGACTTCCCGAATGTCGACACCGAGGCCGATTCTTACAATGACAATCCGCGAGCCAACGATGTGGATAAGGAGGCTAAGTTCCGTATAGCCAATTTCAGGACATCTTCGCGCGATATCGACGGCTCTTCGGCTGTATTACGTTATGGCGACTATGCTCCATATGTCGATTATTTCAATAATATGGAGGATGAGAACATCGCCCAGGCGATACCCAACAGTGAGGCTTCTGACTGGATGATGGAGAACATACCTCTGTTCGAATGTCCTGACAAGGATATGGAGGAGATGTATTACTATCGGTGGTGGACCCTACGCAAGCATATCAAGAACACTCCGGTAGGATATGGCATGACCGAGTTTCTCGTCAACCGCAACTATTCTGACAAATACAATCTCATAGCCTGTGCCATAGGTCATCATATCTATGAGAGCCGTTGGCTGCGTGATCAGAAGTATCTCGACGGTATCATCAACACATGGTATCACGGCAACGAAGGGAAGCCCATGGACAAGATGATGAAGTTCAGCTCGTGGAATCCCGATGCAGTCTACGGTCGTTATCTCGTCAACGGTGATTTGAAGAGGCTTGAAGCGATGTATGCCGACCTTAAGGCGGAGTATGCCCGATGGGAGGAATCCAACCGTCTCCCCAACGGTCTTTACTGGCAGCGCGATGTAGCTGACGGTATGGAGGAGAGCATCAGCGGAGGTCGGCGCACTCGCAATGCACGTCCGTCCATCAACAGTTACATGTATGGCAACGCCAAGGCTCTTGCTGCGATCGCCGATAAGCTCGGAAAGTCCGACGAGAAAGCCTTTTATGAAGGTAAAGCCAAGGAGATGAAGGACCTTGTGCAGTCTCGTCTTTGGAGTGACGAGCAGCAGTTTTTTGAAACTGTGCGAGGCGACACCATATGTATGGCTCGCGAGGCGATAGGGTATATACCATGGTATTTCAATCTTCCTGATTCCGGAAAGTATGATGCCGCATGGCTTCAGCTCAATGACAAGAAAGGTTTTTCGGCTCCTTACGGTCTCACCACTGCCGAACGCCGTCATCCTGAATTCCGCACCCGAGGTGTAGGCAAGTGTGAATGGGATGGTGCCATCTGGCCCTTCGCTTCGGCGCAGACCCTCACAGCTCTCGCCAATTATCTCAATAGTGAAGAGAATCCTGTGGTGAGCGACAGCACATATTTCGCACAGATGAAACTCTATGTGGAGTCGCAGCATCATCGCGGCCGCCCCTATATCGGTGAGTATCTTGACGAGGTGACCGGATATTGGCTCAAAGGTGATCAGGAGCGTAGCCGTTATTACAATCATTCCACATTCAACGATCTTGTCATCACAGGCATCTGTGGTCTGCGTCCTCAGGACGGCAATGATATAGAGGTGAATCCGCTTGTCCCAGCAGGTACATGGGATTGGTTTGCTCTTGACAATATTCCTTATCATGGTCATAATGTCACAATCATTTGGGATAAGGATGGTAGCCGCTATCATCAGGGCAAGGGTCTGACTGTGATGGTCGATGGCGGGATCGTAGGCAATCGCGCTGATATGGGTCGACTGGTGTGCAGGAATGTATTATAGTCTGTAATGTATGAAACGCTTCCTTATATTATTATGCTCTGTGGCATTCGCTGTCGCCTCCCATGCTTTGGAGGTGACTCGGATGACAGTGGAGATGTCCGAGAACCCTCTCGCTCTTGAGGTCAGTGCGCCACGTTTCGGATGGCAGCTCACCGGAGCAGCCGGGGCTGAGCAGTCGGCTTACAGGATAGAGCTTTTCCGTGATGACGGAAAAAAGCAACGGCGTGTATGGGACAGCGGCAGGGTCCGTTCATCCCAGAGCCAGCTGGTGAGATACCATGGGCCGGAGCTTATCCCTGCCGACCGTTATTTCTGGCGTGTAAAGGTGTGGGACGAAAACGGAAAGGAATCACTTTGGAGCCCGCGTTCAGAATTTCGCATAGCTCCCGATGCAGCCTTCCTTTCTGGTTCATGGATAGGTGCAGTCGATTATGATAAGGCTGCGCTTCCCGATGGAAGGAATTATCCTTATACCGAATGGAAAAAGCCTGAGGTCAAGGCTAAATGGGAGAAGGTGGATTCTATGGCAAACAGGAGTATACTCCTTCGCCGTGAGTTTGAGCTCCCTCGCAGGATTTCAGACGCTACGGTATATGTGTGCGGCCTCGGGCATTACGAACTGTCGGTCAACGGCAGGAAAGTAGGTGACGGTGAGTTCACCCCTCTTTGGAGCGATTACGAGCATACGGTCTACTACAATACTTACGATGTGACCTCACTTGTGAAAAAAGGTGAGAATGCCATAGGAGTGCTTCTCGGCAACGGTTTTTACAATGTCGTGAGAGGTGACCGCTACAGCAAGCTTCAGATAGGTTTCGGTCCTGAGACACTATGGCTGAAGATGCTTGTGCGCTACACCGATGGATCTTCGGAGGTTATATCTACCGATGCTGCATGGAAATATGATCTCAGCCCCATCACTTTCCATTCCATGTATGGCGGGGAGGACTATGATGCGCGCCTTGAGCAGTATGGATGGAATTTACCTGGTTTCGATGACCATAGATGGAAGAACGTGGTAGAGCAGCGTGCTCCTAAGGGGAGACTCACCTCTCAGCTTGCACCGCCTGTGAAGATTATGGAGCACTTCGGTGTCAGGAGCAGCCACAAACTGACTGCCGAGGAGGTCGAGAAAGCGTCGGTATCCACCAAACGTGTTGTCGACCCGTCCGCAATCATGCTTGATATGGGACAGAACCTTGCCGGGTTTCCCGAGATTTCGGTCAAGGGGCGTGCCGGACAGAAGGTTACGATGGTTGTTGCCGAGAGCATGACTGCCGAGAATGCCGCCAACCAGAAGCAGACAGGACGCCAGCACATCTACACATACACCCTCAAGGGGGATGGCGTGGAGACATGGCACCCGAGGTTCTCATATTATGGGTTCCGTTACATACAGCTTGAGGGTGCGGTGCTTGCGGGCGAGCCAAATCCTGATAAGCTACCTGTGGTTGAGGACATACGCTCGTGCTTTATATACAATTCGGCTCCTGAGGTAAGCGAGTTTGACTGCTCCAGTCCTGTGCTCACGGCGGCTCACCGTCTGATACGCAATGCCGAGCGCAGCAACATGCAGTCGGTGTTCACTGATTGTCCTCATCGTGAGAAACTCGGATGGCTGGAACAGGTGCATCTCAATGGTCCGAGCCTTCTGTTCAATTATGATCTCACAGCCTATCTTCCTAAAGTGATTCACGACATATCCGACAGTCAGCGGGCTGACGGTATGGTGCCGAGCATAGCTCCACAGTACATAATATTCCAGGGCCCCGGAATGGATGCTTTCGCCGAATCACCTGAATGGGGTGCTACCCTCCTTGTGGCTCCGTGGATGTACTATGAGACTTACGGAGACGATTCTCTCATCAGGGACTATTATCCGCAGATGAAGGCTTATGTCGATTATCTTGGCACGCGTGCCGATGGCAATCTTATAGACTTCGGGCTTGGTGACTGGTATGATTATGGTGATTTTCGCGCCGGTTTTTCACGCAACACACCTGTAGGGCTTGTTGCTTCGGCCCACTATTACATGGATCTCGGTTATATTGCCAAGGCTGCACGCCTTGTGGGAAACGATGCGGATGCCGTGAAGTATTCACGGCTTGCCGGAGAGGTGCGTGAGGCTTTCAACAGGAAATACTTCAATGCCTCGACTTGCGATTACGGTACAGGAAGCCAGACATCCAATGCTCTTCCCCTGTTTCTCGATATGGTGCCTGAGGGAACTCGTGATGCGGTTCTTGCCAATCTTATCGGAGACATACGTGAGCATGGTGACCGCCTCACTACCGGCGATGTCGGTAACCGTTACCTATTCCGTACGCTTGCCGATAACGGTCTTGACTCGCTCATGTACAGGATGCACAATCATTACGAGGCTCCCGGTTACGGATTTCAGCTAAAATTCGGAGCCACCACTCTCACCGAGCAATGGGACCCGCGTCAGGGATCGTCTTGGAACCATTTTATGATGGGGCAGATTGATGAGTGGCTTTTCCGTTCACTCGTCGGCATACAGTCTGATCCAGAGCGTCCCGGCATGCAACACATGATAATACGTCCCTCGGTGGTAGGGGATCTTAGCCACGTCAGGGGCAAGACAAGGACCCTTTACGGAGACGTTACGGTTGAATGGTCCCGGGCATCTGACGGTAAGATAACCTGTGAGGTCGCTATCCCTGCCAATACTACTGCCGACCTGTATCTTCCCGGTGACATCTCCCCGCGGAAGATATCGTCAGGTCACCACATTATCAAGAATTAACATTATGAAACCATTATCCATGATAGCAGGAGCTATGCTCCTTGCCGTTCCTGCTTTTGCCCAGAATACATTTGAAGGGCATTATACACGTCCGCTCGGCGATGTGCTCAATGACATATCACAGCGTTTCAATGTGCGATTGAAATATAATGTGGATACTGTTGGGCTTAAACTCAGCTATGCCGATTCCCGCGTCCGCCCTTACTCCGTAGAGGAGTCCCTGACAAATGTGCTCAGTCCGTTTGACTTCAAGTTTGTCAAGCAGGATGCCCGCACCTATAAAATAAAGTCATACGAACAGGCTCGCCGCACTGTGCCTGACGGAGAGAAGCTTCTTGCTTACATGTCCTCGCTTTATTCCGACAAGGCTTCATGGGAGGCGCGTCGTGACAGTCTCAGCCGTCAGGTGCGTGAACTCCTCACCATAGACCAGGCTCTCGCTAAGAGAGTGGGTGGGAAGCCTGTGTTTTCAAAGGTGAGAAAATTTGACGGATATTCCGTCCGCAATTTCTATCTTGAGACCTATCCCGGGCTTTATGTGTGCGGCTCTATCTATGAGCCGTCAGGCAAAGGTGTAAAGGGGAAACATCCGCTCATCATATGCCCTAACGGACATTTTGGCAACGGTCGTTACAACAAGGCTCAGCAGCAGCGTCTTGCCACGCTCGCGCGTATGGGTGCCATATGTGTCGATTATGACCTCTATGCATGGGGTGAGTCTGCTCTACAGGTGGGCAGCGAGGCTCATCAGACAGCCGAAGCCCATGTGATACAGGCTATGAACGGCATCTCGATCCTCGATTTTATGATGGAGCGAAAGGATGTGGACCCCACACGGATTGGAGTCAATGGAGGTTCTGGGGGTGGCACTCAGACTGTACTCCTGTCGCTCATAGATCCTCGCTACACTGCGGCTTGCCCTGTGGTGAGTCTGGCATCGCATTTCGATGGCGGATGTCCTTGCGAAAGCGGTATGCCGATACAGCGCGCAGGCGGTGGCACATGCAATGCCGAACTCGCCGCTGCCTTTGCTCCGCGACCTATGTGTGTAGTGTCCGATGGCAAGGACTGGACCTCCGCGGTCCCGGTGCTTGAGTACCCCTATCTTCAGCGTGTTTACGGATTCTATAATGCTGCCGATAAGGTGAGCAACGTGCATCTTCCATCCGAGGGGCACGATTTCGGTCCAAACAAGCGTAATGCGGTCTACGACTTCTTCATCAATGTATTTGGGCTTGACCGTTCCAGGCTTGATGAATCAAAGGTCACCATTGAGCCGTTCGAGGCACTTTACAGTTTCGGGCCTGACGGTTCACTCATGCCGGCAAATGCTATACGGTTCAAAAAATAGGACAGTGTAGATAATATCATAATATCCCTAAATCATAGGGCGGAATGTAGGTATTATAGCCACATTCCGCCCTCTCTGTTGTCATGCTTAGATGTTTTATTGATAAACTTGTACTCGTAATGAGTGTTCTATTGATAGTATAGGCACTGAATTATTATAGTATGAAATCAGATTTAAGACCAGACGTTAATGGGACAGGACCATTACATGCTTCAGGATTTTTGATGGGGAATGCCTGCATGTTGCTCGCATCGATATTTTGGGGAGTGAATATTTCTGTGACAAAAGCACTTATCCCGGAATGGATGACGGCAGAGGGTATCATTGTGGTAAGACTGGTGCTTGGTGCCGCTTTGTTTTGGCTGACATCTGTGTTTGTTAAATGTGATCGCATTGCCCCTCAGGATTGGCTCAGACTCATATCGGGAGGATTTGTAGGGCTTTTCGGTTTCATTTACCTGTTTGTCACATCATTGCGTTACGGCAATCCAATCGACATTTCCATAATTATGACATTGCCACCGATGTTTGTAATACTTATCGGTGTTATATTTCAGAGGAGGCGTCCATCGTTGTTGGAGTATGCTGGTGTATTTGTGTCCTTTGCGGGGGCGTTGATAGTGATTCTTTACGGTAAGGGAGGAGTGAGTGGAAGCGATAATTTTTTAGGGAATCTTCTTGCTACGGCATCTGCTATATGTTATGCATTGTATCTGGTGATTCTTGAAAAACCGAGTCATACGTATCGCCCTGTTACCATGTTGCGGTGGGTATTCCTTTTTTCAGCTATACCGGCACTCTTTCTTATTCCGGGCATGCAGTATATGCCTATATTTAAGACCTCCAGTATAATCCCATGGCTTGAAATCTCGTTTATACTTGTTTGCCCGACCTTTCTTGCTTATTTTCTCGTTCAGCCTGCCATCAAACGTATCGGTTCGGAACTTGTGTCGTTGTATCAGTACATGATACCTGTTTTTGCCTCCATTTCAGCTGTAATGATGGATATAGATAAGCTTAGATGGATACAGGTTGTGGCGATGGGTGTAATAGTTATAGGCATGGCGATAACCAATTTAGGCAAAAGAAAACGTATATCATAAAGAAATTGCACCCCAAAAGTTTTAGGTATGACTTTTGGGGTGCAATTCAGATATATTCCATTATTTCCCGGTGTCAAAGTCTCTTGAACCAGAATACTTTGGTTGAATCGGGTGTTGTGAGAGTGTAGTCACCCTTTATGGTAAGTTTCTTGTTTACGATGGTCATTTCGCCGGTCTTGGGATTGATGGAGGCGAGCATGTATTTTCCAGGAGCGAGGCTGACATCAATGCTGCCTGCACCCTTTGAGTACACGATACATCCGTCCTGTTTGCCGAGCATGCGGTAATTATTGTCGGCAGTGCCGGTTATGCTCATGCCGGCAGCTTCGGAAAGGAAGTCATTGTCGGTCTGAGGTATGCCGGCGAGCGAGCCTCCTGCCATGAACACAGCCCATGCCATGTCAGGATAGTTCTGTGCGTAGTATGTGACCGCCTTGTCGGGATATTTTTCACGATATTCGTTCACAGCCTTGTAAGCCTCATCGAATGTCACCTTTCCCACCTTCATCTTGCGAGCATGCTGACGCGGTGCGAGATTCTTTCCTCCCTCGGGGGCATAGATGCCGTCGGTCTTGTAGTGCCAGTATCGGATGTCGATAATGTCGACCACATCCTTATACTTGGGATTAGCGAGGATGGCATCCTGCACATCCTTGGTCGCGCTCAGTGCCACTTTCACATCCTTGCCTGTCTCCTTCTCCCAAGCTGCTATCTCGTCGAGCCAGAATTCGGTGAAATGCAGTGGTCCGGTGTATTCCGCACTTATGAAATGGATCACATTGGGATCGTCGCCAAGCTGTTCAAGGTTCATGCGGATGTAGTTGCGGTGTAGCTCGCGGCGCACTGGATGGTTGACATCATAGAACATGTCGGCCACAAATATGCGCTTGTCGCCTGCGAAAGGTACAGGTTCAGGCATATCGGTGGAGTTGATATTGTTGGACGAACGCCACGGCGAATCCACCCAATGAGCTCCCGCCTCAAGGATGTTGTGCTGGAAATAGTGCTGGTTGAAGAGTACCTTACCCGATTTTGCACCCTTGTCGGCAAATTCGTCAAGTCTTCCCCAGTACCATGCGTTAGGCCGTCGGAGGTCATATAGGCTCATTCCGTCCCATGCTGTCCCCTCACCGCTGCGGCTGAACGGCTGCTCATAGAAAGGAGCCCACACGTCGCCGTTGGGGCGGCGTATGCGTTCGTGGTCGTCGCGGCGGCGGTCGAGCCACAGTCCGTAGTTATGGTCGAGGGCCACAATGTTTTTCTCGTCCATGTATGCGAGGGTGGAGTCAATGCGGTCAGTGAGTCCCAGACCTTCGCGTCCAGGCACGAAGCGTGTCACATGAGGCTTTGCCTTGACAGTCTGGCTCGGCTTGATCTTGCCGTTCCACCATGGCACCTCCTGCCGTCCGCCTGTGAGTGTCGCGCCATCCATCACTATCACACCGTTTATTATGTCGTAGCGATGTTCAGGAGCCTGTGCTATGCGCGGCTGCTTCACTTTTATATCATCCACAATCTTTGCCCCGTCGGCAGAGACTGAGGCTGTGAACGGAGCTTCGGCCACCCATCTTGTCATTGTCATACGCGGGGTGTATGCCTCCTTGGCAAGCTTCATTGCTGCCTCTACTGTAGGGCTGCTGGTGGCGTTGGTAGGCATGGGCAGTATGCGTGACTGCGCCTCGGGCACCTCTTTGCCGAGACGTTCGGCGAGCTGGGCATAGAAGAGGCTTCGTGGCTGCACATGATTGTTGGACTGTGCCCATTCTCCGTCACCCACGAACTGAGCCCAGCAGCCGTAAGCTATGTTCTTGGCGTCCTGAGCGGGGGAGAAACACTCTATTTCGGCGGCGGTGCACTGCCAGAACGTAGAGTTTCCGGTGTTCCAACCTCCGCCGTTTTTGTTATGCCACAGATTTTTGAATGCGAGGTTGTTTCCGTCGATATTCACTATGTCGAAGAGCAGTCCGGGAGCCCATGCGTCATTGGACCCGCTGAAGCCGAGCGATTCACGTGAGTCGCACTGCACGAAGGCGTTGGGCCCGGCGGCATACATTCCTGCTGAGAAATCATGAATGCCGTTGGCTGAGAAGCAACGCTGGAACAGTGTCTCCTGACCGAGCGTATGGAATGTGGAACGGCGCATACCGCCTATTTCCGACACTGGTTCGGTGGAGATACAGTCCTCCACAGTGATGCGTGATGCCGTGGGCTGGAGTATCACCGCACTTCCGGCAAAATGCTTGAAATCGACCTGGCGCACCCAGCAGTTCTCGGCGTTCGACACGCTTATGCCGTCCCAGCAATGGTCCTCATCCTTGGGGTACTTCCTGTTGTAGTCCGATACGAGCGAGAGGTATTCGACACCCACATCCGAGATACGTCCTTTCCAGGTGTAGGTGAGCAGCTGTGATGCTCCCCATGTGCTGTCGAGAGCCATGCTCACAGGCGAGTCGATGGTGACCCCACTGCCGTTCACAGCTGATATGCTGCGGTCCCATCTCATATCCACATCACCGGGCTTCCATCCGAGGGCACTGATGCCGCCTCCGAAGATGTCGCAACCGAGCGATGCTATCCACTCTTTGGATGAGGGGCGCAGGATGAAGGCGCGATCGCCTGCCTTGAGTTTTCCGGCACCGTCGACGCTGAATGCTGTGCTGTTGACAGGGACGTAGCCTGATGTGATGCTGACTGTATCGGTGACAACCGGATCATAGACCCCCTCCACATAGAGGAGCGCGCCGCGGTCGGAGCCGTTTTTCCTGATGGTGGTGACACCTTCACCCATGCCGCGGAGCACTATGCCCGATGCCGAGATGCGCAGGCTCCCGCTGATTTCAAACTCCCCCTTGTCGAGAAGCACTGTTCCGCGGAATCCGTCTTTGCCTACAGGCAGAGACGAGGCATAGTCGATGGCTCGCTGTATGCGTTCGGTGTTGTCGCCTGCTTTCCATGGCACCGACACCACCACTTTGTTTATGTCGGGTATGGGGGTCGACGAATTACGGTAACCGCAATAGGAGTAGTCCAGAATGCGGTTGCCCTGCGCATCGGTCTCATATATGAGCTTACCGTCCTTTACCTGGAGAGGGAAACCCTCTGCGGAAAATGACAGTAATGCAAGGCAGGCAAGGCCTAATTGAAGTGATTTATTCATTTTTTGTTCAGCCTGCGGCTGATGATGTTAATAGGATTATGGTATGATGTACTTTGTCCTGCATGAATATAAAAGCAGGGAGGGGGCACGCCCCCTCCGCTCATTTTTTTATAGGATTCCGTTCCTTAGATCTCGCCTCCGCGGGCTTTGATGCGCTTATACCACTCCTCACGTTCCTTGGTCAGATTGTAGCCGCGTCCGGTGAGGTAGTTGTTGATTCTGCCCTTGTACTTTCCGAAAGCATCATGCTTCATTTTGGAGTTTTCGGCATCGATGGCAAGTTCGCGGGCCTCTATGAGCCATGCCATTATCTGCGCTTTCTCCTCATCCGTGAGGGTAGGGATCATGTCAAGGTGAGAATCGTAGGTGACCTTTAACACTCCATAGGTCATGCCGTCCTTCACAGCTTCGATCTGTTCGGGAGTGAGATAGAGCGACAGATCGGCGGGAAACTCGAAGTGAGAGCGGTAGAGAGCCGCGTCCTTCTCGTTCTGGGCTGCCTGTACAGCCTGATTCTTGGCATCGCCTGTAAGAGTCTCCTTGGCTGCCTTCACTTTGGCGTCGCGTGCCTCATAGATGTCGTTGAGCTTGAAATAGCGGTTGGCGACAATATTGGTCACCTCCTTAGCCTTGGCGGCATCATCGATACCGAGCTTGTCGACAATCTTCTGTGAACGTTTCACGATCGACTCCACGTAGGCAGGGTCACGCCCCTCAGTCTTGAGGTCTACAGCCCAGGCGTTCATTGCGAACGCACCCAGGAGCAATCCGAGGATATATTTTTTCATGTCTTGTTCAGCTTTTTACATTAGTTTGCCTTTGGCGGCAAGAGTGTCGTAATTGTTGCGGAGATCTTTCCAGTCCACATAGTTCTTGGTGGAGATACCGTTGATGTACTTCTCGATGTTGGTGTATCCGTCGCCGGTGCAGTCGCCGTTGGCATCCGAAGGATCGTTGGGGTTGAGACCGTTGGCGATTTCCCATGCGTCAGGCATACCGTCGCCGTCAGAGTCCACATAGGGTGTGCCCTTGTATTCGGGATAGCCGCCCATCTGCATGGGATCGGTGATGATGCCGAGCTTATAGGAATCCTTGGGCAGACGGCGATACCTGAACTGTCCGTCACCCATTGATTTCGGAGCGAGTCCGCTGATGTCACCGTGGTGCTTTTTGGCAAGCTTCTCATCGTAGTAGGGGACACCTGTCCTTACCTCCTCGATGATGCGCTGGTCTATTATGTCGCGGCAGGGGATGTTGGCTCCCGCATTCTTGAGCACGAAGTCGTAAGCCTCGTCGGCTGATGCTATGCGCACATAAGGCATATCGAAAGGAGTCTTTGAACGCATGTATGCGGTGTGTTCGCCGCAGTCGGGGTCAGTCTCGATCTGTATGCCTCCTGCCCAGTTGTCGGCAGAGATTTCGGGGAATCCCTCCATGATATTGCCTTCGGCAAACACACGTCCGTACACCTTGTGGTCGAGTTTGCTTCTTCCAGCCTCAGGTTTGAGGATACGGTGGCTTATGTTGCCCTCCTTAGGAGTGGCAGGACCGGGCTTGTAGTAATTGTTGATCATATTGAACTTGGCAGTGTAGTCACCGCCGTCCGATGAGCGGTGCACCCAGTTGAACACTACATTGTTGACGAAGTTGAACACACCGTTCCATCCTATCGACGGATTGCGTCCCGAGTTGCTTGCCCAAAGGTTGCGGGCAAACATGCAGTTCTCTCCTCCGAGAGTCGAGCCGAAAGCATGATTGTAAGTGTCGAGAGCCTTGGCAGAAATGGTGTTCTGTATGGTCACGTTCACAGTGGGGAGCTTGAGGTCGGTGCTCTGGTACTGACCCTCGCTGGGATCGTACATGTGACGGTAGAACGATATGTTCTCGTCCAGTCCCCATTCGGCAGAGCAGTGGTCGATCATGATGTTGCCCACAGGGTTGCCTCCGAATGAGTCCTCGCGGTAATGAACCCTTGTGTCGCCGCGGCGGAAACGCATGTGGCGTACGATCACATCGTGGGTATCCACCTGGAACGATTCGCCGGCTATGCACACACCATCGCCGGGAGCTGTCTGTCCGGCTATAGTGATGTAGGGGGCACGTACATAGAGAGGGGTCTTAAGATTGATCACTCCTGCGACGTTGAACACTACTATGCGTGCACCGCCTGTCTCGCAAGCCTCGCGGAACGAGCCGGGACCGCTGTCATTGAGGTTGGTCACTGTGATCACCTTGCCTCCGCGTCCGCCGGGGGTGTACATTCCGCCACCTTCGGCACCTGGGAATGCAGGGATGCTTGCCTTGAGAAGATCGTCCGGACGAGAAGCCCAGGGCACGTACGGACGGCCCTCACGAGCCTCCTTGTCAACGATGGGTTTGGCAACCGCCCATGCCGAGTCGGAGTGGGCGCGTGCGGTTGACATGAGTACGTCGTAGGTTTTTCTTGCGTCAGCGTTCAGCTGAGGATACTGCGCCATCATAGCAGTCGGAGCCATGAGCGACAGTGAGAAGAGAGCTGCTGTTAAAGCTTTTCTGCGGTTCATTGCATTAATGATTTGTTAGGGTTACATATTAAAGACTGATTCAGTATTGTCGGTTAGACTGACAATACCGAATCAGCCTAATAATTACAATATTCTATTATTCAGCAAGAGGATCGAAAGTGCCAGGTGCACCTGAATTTAGATCATCCCAACCTATGTTCTGTGGGAGTTCCCTGTTGTTCTCCATCGATTTTCCGAAACCAAGAATATAATATCTTGGAAGGAAGTTGATGTAAAGTTCGGTATGAGCACTGGTCAGACCATCACCTGGACGATCGTTGCGTTCAAGATATGTATCATAGAACGTGTTGAGAGCAGTGAAAGCTTGATTAAGCTTATTTGCATTACCCTCATTAAGATTGATGGCTGCGGGACGTTTCACATCGGCCAATGGATCTGGATTTATGCGTTCATTGCCCTTTACTACCCATTTGTCGGCACCAAGACCTCCGTTGTAGTCTGCCTTAACTCGGTATTCGATTCTTTCGCGGCGCGTACCATTAAGAGGTGTGAACCCGAGATAATCACAAGTGTTACCGCCCCAACCGGTAAGACGCCAGGAGGATGGAGCTCCGGCAGGGATATTGACACCGCCATCAAAAAGCATCCATCGGCGTAGATCATCGAAACGTTTGCCTTCAAACGCAAACTCTATCTGACGCTCGTAAAGGATAGCAGCCATACATTGAGCATCTGAGAGATTTGATTCAATACCACAGTTTTCTTTGTCGTTGTATACACGGCTTCTGATACGTTTCAATATTTCAATAGCATCGGCAGGATGACCTGACTGACATGCAGCTTCAGCAAGATTTAGAAGAACCTCAGCGAAGCGAATTTCCATATATGGAGCAGCAGAAAGACCAAAACCATTTTGATCAGTATTGAATACGTAACGAGCGGAACCCAACTCTGCATCATCGGAACGTTTACGAATATACATTCCTTTAGCTTTGTCAAGGAGGTCGTCAGTTCCATATGTCTTTCCATCAACAATATTATTTCGAGCCTCATCGGTAAGGTACCATACATAGCTCCAAAGATCGTAGTTGTTGCCTTGATAGGGAATGTTGTTGTTTGAGTTCATCGGATTGCCATCATAACGCCACCTAACCCCGGTAAAGGCAAATGTACGATAGAAACGAGGATCACGATTCATATAAGGGTGAGCCTTGTCATAGTCATAAGTACTTGATGCAGGAAGAGTCTTATAGGAATCATATGATGCCGGACGATGACCGTCTGCCATAGGGAAAAGAGCTACAATGTTGGAGGTTGGTGTTGAACTTGCACTTGCCAATGTATTGGCCGGTCTAATACTTCTTTCCCAGGGGTTATTGCGATGAAGGTCCGGTACACCGCCGGATGCCTTGTTATTGTAAAGGACAACAAATACTGCTTCTTTGTTAACCCCATCTTCAACAAACATTTTAGCCCAATTGGAAGCGTTGGTACCTGGATTGTTCTCATATGCAAGACCATATCCGCATGATTCTATAATCGGAAGATCTGCTTTCATGGTTTCATATGCATGTTGCCAACGCTCTTCTTTATTTTCTCGGTTAAATAAAGGACTTGCCCAAAGTAGGAGCACACGACCTTTGAGTGCAAGAGCTGTACCGGAAGTCACACGCCCATATTCGCCTGTGCTCCAGCCTCCTTTTGTGGTAAAAGGTTTTAGAAGTTCGGCAGAGTGGTCAAGATCTGAACATATGAATTCAATGCACTGCTTGGTTGTTGAGCGTGGTGTCACGGATGTTGCTAAAGGTGGCTGCACTTCGGTGATTATGGGTACACCGCCATACCATTTCACCAGAAGATAGTAGCACCATGCACGTAGGAAATATGCCTGACCGAGAAGTTCGTTCTTCTGTTCTTGAGAAAGAGTACTGTTGCTGATACCTTGTATGCAATCATTGATGTTTCTGATGCGTCCCCAAGCACTGGCTCTAATATTGCTTGCATCTCCCTGAAAGTAATCGGGAACGACATTACCGGAGATTGCAGACAGTTCTTTTTCAGGATTTACAAAAATTCCGAACCCATAATATTCTTCAGTGCATTTGGATAGATCGTCACTTTTACCGGTACTGGTGTATTGCCAACCGGGGTTGCCATTAACATCGGGGAGTGAGAGCATATAGCAATCAGCAAGACGACCGAGAGAACCTACATAGCTGTTGTATGCATTCACATCAGTCTGCTCGTAGTTCTTCTTTTCCTGCAAGAAGTCATCGCTACAGGAGGATAACGCTGCAGCTGAGAGTAGAACTAAGGATAAGTATTTTGATTTCATTATTTTTAGATTTTAGAAAGATAGATTAAGACCCAAAGTGATCTTGCGAAGAATTGGGTAGTTTCCATACGACATCATAGGATCTATGAAGTTGTCGGGATAAGGGTTATAGAGGCTAAGTAAGTTCTGACCGGTGACATTAAAACGGCAGCTTGATACACCAAGATGTTTGAGTATTGAAGCTGGTAGGCTATAAGCTAGGGTCAGACGACTGAGTGTGGCACGAGTGCCGCTTACACGCCAGAAAGAGGATGTAACAGAGTTTACATTAGAGTATGCAAGGTTTGGAAGATATGCATCTCGATTCTGGGCCATAATAAGATTTCCACTGTTATCATAGATGTCATTATAGACATACATATCATCAGGATTCCAGAATGATGGCATATTGGTATACTCAATTGATTTGCCTGGTTTAAGAGATTTGGACGGAATAAAGCTATAGCCACCCCAGTTTACATTCATTTGGGCGGTAAGTGAGAATGCCTTGTAGGTTGCCGTGAGGTTCATTGTTACATGATAAGGATTTGCTCTGTTTGACAGGCATACCTTATCATCACTTTCACTGATAATGCCGTCAGGACCTCCGTATGATCCGTCAGCATTCTGTTTGCTACGTATATCTTTGTAGATGAGCATACCAGGTCGAACTTTGTCTTTGGTCATACCCATATATGAAGTTATATTGTTTTTAGCAAAATATTCTTCGATATCCTGGAAACTGCGGAACATACCAAGACATTGCATGCCCCAGGTGCCCATATCGGTGCGGTGCCCCTTGTAGATCTGACGGTATGCTTCAGTTTTGGTATTCCAGTCCATGAGGATTACTTCATTATCGGAATATCCGGTGTTGATATTTACCTTGTAAGAGAAGTCTTTGCCGATTTTGTCTCGCCATGTGGCTGCAAGTTCTACACCCCAGCTGTTCATTTGTCCGTAGTTAACGTTAGCAGACTGTGTTCCTACAGTACCTGGGATTGATGCCCTGTAAGGCATTAGCATATCGCGTTCTCGGTTGTAGTATCCATCGATATTAAATGCAAGACGATTATGGAGCACATTGAAGTCGATACCGAGGTTTGACTTGTAGGATTTGTCCCAATGTGCGTCGCGGTTAACGGCTGCGTTGTTTTTATTGAGAGCGATGTGGCTACCTGCAGGATTATTGTTACCGATGCCGAAGATCGGACCCTTGTCGGCGTCAGTGCCGTAATTTTGCATCCACTGCCATGCCACAGTGTTGTCGCGACCCGTAAGACCATACGATGCTCGTATTTTAAGATAGTCGATCCATGTGACATTGTTGCGGAACCAGTTTTCCTGTGATATTACCCAACCGAGAGATACGGAGGGGAATGTACCCCAGTAGTTTTCCGGTGCAAATTTAGTGGATGAGTCTACACGCAGAAGGAATTCAAGAAGATATTTGTCAGCAAAAGCATAGTTGACACGACCGATATAGGAGAGTGTTCCCGATTCTGTCCGTTTGAATTCGGTGGACGGATCGTTGTTAGGTCCTACTGCATTTGACTGGTCTGTGCCGAACTCGTAAACATCGGTAACGCGACCGATAAGATATTCATACTCGGATTCTGATTTCTCAATTGCGAAAAGTGCTCCTAAGGAGTGATCACCGAACTGACGATTATAATTGATCTGAAGGTTCATCTGATAATTGTCGGTGCGACTCATTTGGCGTCGTAGATAGCCGTTTGTAGAGCCGTTGGCTATTGGCTGTCCATTATTGGCAAGGAGGAAATTGGCTTCAGACATGATACGATCAATCTCTTCTTGGTCGGTATTAGGAATCGGGGTGTAGAGGTGTGAACCGCTACCGAATCGCTCTGACATATAGTAGAGATTGTAATTGGAGCCTTTCTCGTTAGACTTACTGTTAGAGATATTCTTTCCATAAGTGAAACGAGCGTTGAGCCCTTTAAGTGCGGGGATGAAACCAAAGTCTACAGAAAGCGATGAGTTGATCTGTAGGTTATTGGTCATATTATTGGAGTAGTCACCAAGATCCTGAAGTACGGAGAAGTTGTAATCTTGCTGTTGGTCCTGACGAGAATTGGTGGGACCGTAGGGTGTGATGGGAAGACCATTGACGTATTCTGGGATGTATCTGGGATGAGTTAGAAGCATGTTATAGTCATCTGTTCCAGATCCGCCAACTTTGATAAGAGGAGAATTCTTTTTGCCGTAGTCTCCTGATACTTGCAAGCTTGCCTTTATCCATTTTTTGAGAGTCACATCAACACCTGCACGATAGTTCCAACGGTCATAATCAAGTTTACCGAGGTTACCGTCCTGTTTGAAGTAAGATATGCTTGCATAGTAGTTCGCTTTCTCTGTTGCACCACTTACACCTACATTGTGTTTCTGAGTCCATGCTGTTTTCCAGTTTGCATCAAGCAGGTCATAGTTGAGGTTACGCATGGCATCAAGTTCATCAGATTGAAAAAGATCAGTGCGAAGATCAAGACCGGTATTAGTGGGATCTGCAGCGGCCATTATATTGTAGAGACGACCATAATTATATGCATCGAGCATCTTGGGACGAGCTATCTCATCGGCAATACCTACAGATCCACTATAGGAGATAACAGGCTCGCCGATTTTGCCTCGTTTGGTAGTTACTAGGATCACACCATTGGCTGCACGCGCACCGTACACTGCTGCTGATGAATCCTTGAGGACAGATATACTTTCAATATCGTTGCTGTCAAGATTGTTGAATGCACTAGAGGTTGACACAAAGCCATCAATTACAAACAATGGTTCCTGTGCGCTACTACCCACGGCACTCATATCTTCGGCACCACGTATATACATTCTGGGGGATTCGCCAGGTCTAGCTTCACCTCCACTGACACTAAGTCCGTTTACAAGACCACTGAGTGATGATGCAAGGCTACCAGTGGAGAGGTCTGTTATATCGCTCATGTTTACGGTTGAGATTGAGCCTGTCAAATGGGCCTTTTTCTGAGTGCCGTATCCTACAACAACCACTTCGTCAAGGGCTTGGGAGTCCTCCTTAAGAATTATGGTTTTTATATTAAAATCTTTTATTATTTCTGTGTGGAAGCCGATATATGAGATTTCGACTATTCCACCTTTTGGTACTTTTATTGTAAAGTTGCCGTCAAGATCTGTAACGGTAATGTTAGGGGTGTCAGGGACCTTGACGGTTGCTCCCATCAACGGTTCATCATTGGCATCCATTACCGTAGCCGAGTATAATATATCATCTGCTAATGCGGGTAATGTAATAAACAGAGCCAGCAACGCGAAACATAGTTTTGCTATATATTGTTTCATTGTGTGGTTTTTTTAGATTTAAAGTTGAATTATTTAAACCAACGAGTATCACCGGCATTGGTGCTTGTGTTGGGCTTGAAGTTAAGACCTGCGTTGGGTTTGGAGAAATCCATTGTCTGGGAGAAATCGAAGTTCAGTCCGTCATCAACAGAGCCGAATGACGAGTCACCGCCATCAATTTTTCTACCATCCTTATAACAGAAAACATTGTCTTTAATTTGTTTTGTGCCACGAGCATACTTGTTGATACGGTATGTGTCATAGAATATGTTGTTTTCCATGATATGGGTCACACCTCTTTCTATGTTATTACCAAAGTCTTTACCAGTGAATGTACGAATTAAAGTATTGTTGAACCATTTGTGTGTGGATGTGTGACCGGGTCCCCATGTCTTGGATGGATCGGAGTTACTGCCATTGGCGTAACGTATAAAATAAGTTTTATCATTGACTTGGGTATTGAATATAGTATTGTTTTTCACGGATAGATCTTTGAAATGAGCACATGATTTCCATCCGCCAATGGATTGTTCTGCTGTGCAGTATTGAAGGTTCAATAATGACTTGTCACCGAATGATTTGTCAAGATGAAGCTGTATAATACAATCCTCAAGACGAAAATCAGCCAACGACCAGTCTTCGTTACTACCGGCAATGACTCCTGCCTTTAGATCCTTGATCCAGCAATGTTGAATCATTACAGGATTTTTAATGAGAAATGCCTTGGCTGCATTACCACCATTATAACCTAATGCATCGAAACGGAGTGTAGGATCAGCGACATCAGCGAGTCTTATCAGTCCTACATTATTCATGTCTTTGCAATCAAAATTAATGTAACGGAGCTTGAAGCCGTTTTGGATCTTGATACAACCTTTTTCACCTACGATCACGGTTGGGTGATTGTTTTTATCCCCACGGAGCTGGCACTGAACGAGGTTGAAATCGGCGGCATCATTGAGTCGGTATGTACCTCCGGCTTTTAGAGCAAATGCTGTCTCTGTGCCTGGTGCAGGAAGATTCTTCTTTACGAATTCTGCGATCTCTTCATTTTCGGGGATTTCAATTGCCGTTACATAAGAACTATAGTCGATGACAGAGGCTTCAGGGGCATCTGTGTTATTGAATTTTTTGTTGCCTATAGCTTTGATGTAAATCTTGTACTTTGTGTCCTCTTGACGATCAAATGTCATAGAGCATCCGTCGATCATTTGATCTTTGACGATGTAATCGGGTGTTTCAGGATTGTCGACAATGGCAACGTTGGCGAGATATCCACTAGCTCCTTCAACTACAGGCCATTGTACTCTTACGCTTTCTGTCCCATCGGGATTGTTCACGACGCTAAGGTCGCTCGGCTGTATTGTCGGCGACACGAGTTGAGCATTTCTTACCGTGCTTTCAAACTTTTCTGAATCGTCAAAGCCGTCATCGGCACATGACAATAGCATAATAGCCAAAGCAGCGCACGAAATACTACTGATTCTTTGCATTTTGCTGTTCATGGTGTTAATATAAATGATAAAAGATTAATAAATTACGTTTCTATGCAGCATTGGTCGCGGCATGCCGCGACCTTGCAATCTGACCTTTATGGGTCATATGTCGTTGTGAAGCATCATTTTTGGAACACTTCTTTGAGATACCTTATGTTGGTGCCGAAATTTTTCTTTACATTGCGCACCTCTTTCACGTCGCGTGAACGTTCCACCACGAGCCATCCGCTCCACCCCATCTTGTCGAGGGTCTCTTTGATCTTCGGCATGTCGAGGGCCGTGTCGCGGTCGAGGGTCACTCCGTCGGTGTTGGAGGCGTGTATCTGGCATATACGGTCCTTGCCGAGCGTCTTGAGCTCGCTGATGATGTCGCGGTGATTGTCGAGTGCTGTCTGGAAAGAATAGTATATCTTTATGCCCGGAGAGTCGATCTCTTTGAGCAGGCGTATGTTTTCCTTAGCGTCGAGAGGTGTGCGTATCCCTATCACCAGTCCGTCGGCTTCAGCCATCACTCCTGCCACGTGGAGACGTTTCACCAGTTCGTCGCGGGCCGGACCGGGCTTTGTCCAGTCCTCCTTTATCCCTCCGAGCGGCAGGTAGGCTACTTTTGAGTCCATGACGCGCATGGTGGAGAGGCAGTCCTCAACGAGTGCCTTATAATTATGGTGTGTGAGGAATGACTGTCCGTAGAACCCTGACATAGCCACCGAGGGGACAAGCACCCCGAGGCTGTCGGCTGTCTCACGGAATAGCTTGCGGAAATGGCGGTGGTGGAATTTGTTGTCAAACGTGTCGCGCACGCCGAGTCCGCCCATATCCATCTCCACTCCGTCACCACCGAGTTCGTGCATAAGTTTAAAGGAACCGAGCTTCTGTCGCTTCAGCATCATCCAGTCACAGGCGGCAACCTTGTACCGGTTCCCGCCTGCGCTGATCCCGAGGTAAGCCGGGAACACTAATAATGCCAATAGCAAAAGACTTAATAGTCTCTTTGGAATCATTGCTTCTTAGATTTAAGGTGACAAAAATTTACATGAAAACACTTATTGTATCTTATACAAGAATTGAGTTTCTTACGTGGATCCCTTGCGGGAAATGAATGGTAGAGTATAGCATCTTTACAAGATGGAGAACTTTATCTTATATCTATGGATTGACCTATCTATCACTTAGATGATGCAAAGATATATATTATTTTATAAATGCCAAAATATTTTTGGAAAATAAGTGTGAAATTAACACTTATGGGGCTTATTGTATTTTATACGATAAGAATATGAGGCAGGAAAACCCTCATAAATTCAGACCGGAGGACCAAATAAAGACCGGAGAACAGGAAAACAGAATTTTTAGACCAGAGAACCAAAGGACTATAAAGACAGGAGAACAGGAGAACAATTCAGAGAGAAAAAATATAGAATCAAGAAATATGGCTCTATAGTTCTCTGATCTGAAAGTTCTCCTGTTCTCCTGTCTTTATTTGGTCCTTTGGTCCTCTGGTCTTATAGATATTTTCCGAGGTTGACATTGCGCATGTCGCCCGAAGCAAGGAACTCAGTGTGGAACGCCAGCGAAGCTTCGAGAGTGTGGGGAGTCTGACCGCCGCGTGTCGACATCCTGAGATAGTCGTGAAGGAGCTCACGGTACATCGGGTGTGCACAATTGTTGATAATGGTCTCGGCACGCTGCACCGGATCGAGTCCGCGCATGTCGGCTATTCCCTGATCTGTGACAAGGATATCCACGGAGTGCTCGGTGTGGTCCACATGCGATACCATAGGCACGATGTTGGATATCTTGCCCTCCTTGGTGATGGACGGGCATGAGAAGATGGATACGTAGGCATTGCGTGTGAAGTCGCCCGAGCCGCCGATACCGTTCATCATCTTGGTTCCTGTCACATGAGTGGAGTTGATGTTGCCGAATATGTCGGCCTCCAGGGCAGTGTTCATGGCTATGACACCAAGGCGGCGTATCACCTCGGGATTGTTGGATATCTCCACAGGGCGCACCACCAGATGCTCCTTGAAGAAGTCGATATTGCTTATCACCTCTTCCTCAACCTCGTTGCTCACGGTGAGCGAGCTTGTGGAGCCGAAGCTGCATCGTCCGTTCTTCATGAGTTCGATCACGGCATCCTGTATCACCTCGGTGTACATCTGGAACGGCGGGATCTCCTTGGCGTCGGCGAGTCCGTAGAGCACGGCATTGGCAACGTTGCCCACGCCTGACTGGATGGGGAGGAACGACGAGGGTATGCGTCCTGCCTTCATCTCTCCTATGAGGAAGCGGCACACATTTGCCCCGATCATCTTAGTGGTGTCGTCAAGCGGAGTGAAAGGCCTGACTCCCTCGTAGCTGTCGCTCATCACCACGCCCACGATCTTCTCGGGGTCGAGCTTGAGCACAGGTGAACCTATGCGGTCGCTCGGCTTGAATATGGGGATTTCGCGGCGGCATGGGGGATCGAGGGGGATGTAGATGTCGTGGAGTCCGTAGAGGGCGTGACGCAGTTTCTCGTTGAGCTCTATGATTATGCGCTTCGCCATCATGGCTATGGTGGGCACATTTCCCACGCCGGTTCCTACCACTACGGTGCCGTCGTCCTGGATGTCGCTGACCTCGATGATGGCGATGTCGATGTCGCCGATGAATCCGTAACGCAGCTTCTGGGCTGTCTCGGAAAGGTGGAGGTCGAAGTAGTGGGCATCGTGGGAATTGATGCGCTTGCGAAGATCGGGATGGTTCTGATAGGGGGTGCGTCGGCCTATGGCGTTGGCACGTGCGAGCATGCCGTCACACTTGTCGGAGGTTGATGCTCCGGTGACGATATTGATCTTGAATGGTTCGCCCTGGGCATGCAGTCTTTCGGCCTTGGCTGCGATGGCCTGGGTTACCATCTTGGGAGCCCCGGGGGCGGTGAAACCGGAGAATCCGCAGTTACAGTCGTTGTAGAAGAGCTCAGCAGCCTCTTCGGGAGTGAGAATCGGGAATCTCATTGTCAATGATGGGTTTATTATATTTCTATTATTGATATTAGAATTTCCGTTCAAGTATCTGTGTGTCGAGGATCGCCTGACGCCAGCGGGCATAGTGTGCGTCTCTCTCCTCGTCGGAAGGAGCTGTGGTGGCAGCAGGCTGCTCCACGGAGATTTCTTCCTCCATGTTTTCGCTCATGGCTATGGGCTGATAGGAGGATCGGAATGGATTGTGCCTGACGGGCTGTGCCTGATTGCCTGATTGAGCCGGCGCAGGCTTAGGATGGATGGGATGGCGTGTGGTGCCATTGTCTTTGACATCGTTATTGTCTACAGATGGCGCTCTATATGGCGCAGGACGCGACGCGGGGCGCGGCTGTCGCTTGCGCTCCGTGACTTGTATGTCCTCATCGCCTTCGGCTTTTTTCTTTTTGAGAAATTCTATTGCCATGCCGACCGCGATGATCACTATCCATATTATTATATCCTCCATTTGCGGAAAATTTCGTAACTTTGTGGAAAAGTTTGCGCAAATATACAGAATATTGCGCTATTTCCCAAAAAATCAATGGACCAAAACCGAGCATTATATATAGAGACTTACGGTTGCCAGATGAATGTGGCAGACAGTGAGGTGGTGGCATCAGTGATGGCCACCGTCGGATACGACCTTACCGATGATATCGACAAGGCTGATGCAGTGCTTCTCAACACCTGTTCGATACGTGATAACGCCGAGCAGAAGATAATTTCCCGCCTGGCTTTCCTGGCATCGTTGCGCAGGAAGCGTCCCAGGACTTCCCCGAGGCTTATCATCGGAGTGATAGGGTGCATGGCTGAGCGTGTCAAGGATGACCTTGTGGTCAACCATGGCGTGGACCTTGTTGCAGGTCCGGACTCATATCTCGATCTGCCTGCACTTTTTGCTTCGGTTGAGGCAGGGGAGAAGGCGGTCAATGTGACGCTAAGCACCACTGAGACCTATCGCGACATCATCCCGGCACGCATCACCGGCAATCAGGTGTCGGGCTTCATAAGCATCATGCGCGGGTGCAACAATTTCTGCTCCTACTGCATAGTGCCATATACCCGCGGGCGCGAACGTTCGCGAGAGCCTGAAAGCATTCTCGCCGAGCTTGCCGACCTGCGCAAGCGAGGGTTCAGGGAGGCGACGCTCCTCGGGCAGAATGTCAACAGCTATTGCTATGAACGCCCCGATGGGAGCAAGGTCACTTTCCCTCTGCTCCTTGCCATGGTGGCTGATGCAGCGCCTGACATGCGTATACGTTTCACCACGTCTCACCCCAAGGACATGAGCGACGAGACAATCGACGTGGTGGCTTCGCGCCCCAACATATGCCGGCACATACATCTTCCGGTGCAGTCGGGGAGCAATTCTGTGCTCAAGTCCATGAACCGCAGGTACACTCGCGAGTGGTATCTCGACCGCATCAAGGCTATTCGTTCACGCATACCTGACTGCGGTATCTCCACCGACATGTTCACGGGTTTCCACAATGAGACCGAGGAGGATTTCCAGCAGACACTCTCGCTTATGCGTGAGGTGGGATTCGATTCGTCATTCATGTTCAAATACTCCGAGCGTCCGGGCACCCTTGCAGCCCGCACCATGCCCGACAATGTGCCGGAGGATGTTAAGATCGACCGCCTCAACCGCATGATAGCCCTTCAGAACGAGCTCTCCCAGGAGAGCAACCGCAGGGATATAGGCAAGACTTTCGATGTGCTTGTCGAAGGAGTGTCGAAGCGAAGCAAGGAGCAGATGGTGGGTAGGAATCAGCAGAACAAGACCCTCGTGTTCCCTCGTGGCGAATGCCGTATAGGCGATACAGTAAGGGTGAAAGTGGTCTCGGTGTCGTCAGCCACTCTCATCGGAGAGTTGGTATAGATTTCCACTGTCAGCCATCTAACTTTTCGGCACTAATCATTGTTAAAAGAGTAGGGGAGGTCTCACTCCCTCACTCACGTCGAAATGATACTTTAAAATTGGTGTAAAATGGATTACAAGTCGTTGCTGTTCAATATAGACATCCCCTCGGGTCATATGCCGGCTCCGGGAGCACTGCTCGTCTCCGAGCCTTTTCTGCACGAGGAGTATTTCAATCATGCCGTGATCGCGCTTGTGGAGTACGAGCCTAACGGCGGGGCAATGGGCGTGGTGCTCAACAATGTTTCGGACTATTCGCTTCAGGATCTTGTAGAGGGGGTCACCGTCAAGGAACCTATCCCTGTGTATTGCGGAGGTCCTATGGCTGCTGACCGTCTGTTCTTCATTCATACCCTCGGCGACATAATTCCGGGCACACAGCCTCTCGGCAACGGTCTATGGATCGGAGGAGAGTTTGATCCCATGCTGTCAATAATCAACGACCGTTATGAGCTTGAGGGCAACATACGTTTCTTCCTTGGATATAGCGGCTGGAGCGATGGTCAGCTTGAAGAGGAGCTTTCACGCAATGTGTGGGCCGTATCCCCGATGTCAGGCTCAGGACATGAGTTGCTGAAGGGTGATGGCGATGCCTATTGGCACAGGGCTGTGCGCTCGCTCGGCACCGATTTCCGCGGATGGCTCTATCATCCTCAGAACCCCATGGTAAATTGAATACTTTCAGACCAGAGGACATTCAGACCAAAGAACCAAAGGGCTATAAAGACAGGAGAACAGGAGAACTTTAAGATCAGAGGTCCAAAGAACTAAAGGATTAAATAAGACAGGAGAACAGGAGAACAATTCAGGGAGAACAAAATATAGAATCAAAAAATATGGCTCTATAGTTCTCTGGTCAGAAAGTTCTCCTGTTCTCCTGTCTTATTTAGGTTCTTTGGACCTCTGGTCTAAGATTAATATGGACCTTTGGTCTTAAAGACTATATCTGATTTTTGAGGTGCAGTGACGCCCACCTGTCCAGAACGGTATGGTCGGCATATTCGAGACCGAGAGTCTCAGCCGCTTTCATTATCACAGGTATATCCTCCTCGTAGAATCCGCTGAGGATCACCGACGCGCCAGGCGATAGAGTATCGGCATAGGCAGGGAGGTCAGCTGTTATGATATTACGGTTGATATTTGCGACGAATATGTCTACATCACGTATGGTTGCGAGGGTTGATGCGTCACCTAAATGCAGTGTGACGTTTTCCGAGCGATTGAGCTTAAGGTTCTCCTTAGCGTTCTCGTGAGCAAACTCGTCAATCTCTATGGCATCGACACTTGCTGCGCCACGCATGTCGGCGAGTATGGCAAGTATGCCGGTGCCGGTACCCATATCCACCATTTTCTTTCCGTCAAGATCCATTCCGAGTAGCCGGCGGAGTATAAGTGTTGTGGTGGCATGGTGTCCGGTCCCGAATGCCATTTTCGGGTCGATAAGTATATCGTAGGTGCATTCAGGCACATCCTTGTGGAAGGATGAGTGTATCGCACACTGGTTGTCAATTACTATCGGCTTGAAATAGTTCTTTTCCCATTCGGCGTTCCAGTCCTGCCCCTCCACAATTGAATGGGAGTAGGTGATAGCTGTCTCCATTGGGAATTCGCGTATTATACGGTCGAGCGCGTCCGGATCGAAAGCCTCTTTGCGTATATAAGCAGTGACCCCCATGGAGTCGGGTACAAAGCTTTCATATCCCTCTTCCGCAAGCATTGCGGCGAGAATGTCGGTCAACGTCTCGGAACATGGTTCGAGTCCGAGCCTCACTTCTGTGTAATCATTCATAATGTATTCGATCCCCTGTGAGGGGACTAAGGCATTTGTAGTTATATTTGGCGAGGAGTATGCGTGTGGATGCTTATTTCCCTTTTATGGCTCGTGTCACCCTGAACAGCTTTCTGCCTGCACGCCAGGCTATCAGCACTATGTCGAGATATCCGAAAGCACCTACAACCTTGCCTATCAGTCCTTTCGGCGCGCCGGGCTTGAACCCTTTTTTTCGCATTCCGTCGATGCGTGATATTACACGTTCGCGGTTGAGCTCCATGCGGGCGGCTGTATAGGCGCGCACATAGCGAAGCTCATCAAGGGTGTAACCTGTCCATTCGGTGGTAGTATGCGGGAGTTGTTTGGAATTTGCCATGGTTACTTCAGGAATAATTGAGACAGAAAACGTGCTATCGGGTCAATCACCAGCTGCTTGCGTAGCAGTAGGGCGGCTATGAGCAACACTGCAAATATTCCTGCCATAATCATGCATGCTCCGAAGAGTCCGGTGCTTTTGGCGAGCAGCAGCAGCAATCCGAGTGCCACCAGGAAGATGACTATGGAGCCGACGGCAAAACATATCAGTACGATTGCGATGGTCGACAGGAGCACGGTGATCTTTTCCGTTGCTGTAAGTTTGGCGTAGTCAAGATTGAGATGAAGGGTCTCCTTTATCTCAATCCAGATGCTTGATAATTGTTCGCGGATTTCAGACATAAACAAGGGGGGAGTGAGGAATGGTTGTAACACAATACAACAGGGGCACTATGAGATGTTGTGTCCATGTGCCCCTATAAGTGATGTCGCGTGATTATACTGCTACAACGACGTTAATTGCCGTGTATATTAGTCGTCAATCTGAGTTGTCAGCTGCTCGACCAGGGCATCGATCTCATTGTCGGAGCAGAGTATGCCTTTCTTGCGGAGAAGGTCGGCGATGCGTGCACGGATGTCCTCACCCTTTTCTGGTGCGAAGAGGATGGCTGCGCCTGCGCCTACGATTGCGCCTCCGATGAATGCATAGAGCATGGATAAGTTTGACATAATGCTTGTGATTGTTAAGTTGTGTTAGAATAAGTAGTGATTAGTGCCTGCTTCTTAACGGCAGGAACAGCAGGGGGTGATTACTTGCCCAGTTCGTCAGCGATTTCGTTGGCGAGTTCCTCAAGTTTGCTCTTCTGGAGCTTGATGCCCTTGCTTTCGAGATATTTCACAATGTTCTTGCGGGTGTGTTCACCTTTCTCGGGGGCGAGAAGGAGTCCTACTGCGGCACCTGCTATGGCACCTCCTACTACTGCGAGCACAATGTTTAATGCTTTCATAACTGTTGTAATTTATTTATTTTGAGCCTATGTGCCTGACGGCTTTTCGGCGGGGTTAATAATCTATTTTCCTAACGCTGCCTCCCGGCTGAATGTTCACTGCGTAGGCAAAAATATTTTATGCCCTCTAAATTACTAACAATTTTCCCCCTCACCAAGTATTTAAGTTAAATTTTTTCTAAGCCTATGCCAATTCGTCTATTAGTCTCTCTACCTGAGGGAGCACTGCCGCGTCGCCGTCGTTGATGATTAGGCGTGTGTGCCGATGGAGGATGGCTGGGATATAGGAGTCCTGTGATTTGATGCGGTCTGTCACCTGCGAGCGTGACATGGCGTTGCGGGCCATCACTCTTTGTATGCGCAGTTCTTCAGGGGCGTCCACCTGCCATACCTCATCGACCATGGTATCAAGCCCGCTTTGATACAGGATTGCTGTCTCCACAAACCGTATACCGGTTGCGCGGTCAGGATGGCTGCTCCACATGGCGAGATGCTCCCTGACAGCTCCGTGTACGATGCCGTTGAGGCATTCCAGTTTTTCAGCCGAGCTGAACACCTCCGCTGAGAGTGCTGCGCGGTCGATCTCTCCGTTTATTATGCATGATGGTGCGATGAGTTCGGCTATCGCACTCTTTATGGAGTCACTCCTGTCCATGAGCCGGCGCGCCTGTGTGTCGCAGTCGTATACCGGATATCCCATGGCACTTACTATGCGGCTCACTACGCTTTTGCCGCTTCCTATGCCTCCTGTTATCGCTATTAACCGCTCCATGGATCTATTGGGCATCCTCGATTATGTATTCCACGCTTTCGGGATTGACCGATACGTTGTGGTATATGCTCGGTAGCATCGAAAGGCTTACAGGGATCTTGTTGCCTGGCATCTTCACGTCCTCGTATTCCACAAACGCTTTCAGCGGGTATTCATCGTTGTACGCGCTCATAGGCACAAGATACGACACCTCGACTTTAGAAGGGAATGTCACGAGGTTTTTGCCTGGAGGTACCCCTTGGGTGACTATGGTCGCCATGCGCTTGCGGGCTATAAGGGGCTCCACAGGCACGGTCACTATCACCTTGTCGGGGATTATTCTCACCCCTGTTATGGGTTTTACCTTGACTTCGAAGCGTGTGGTGTCCTTTAGCTCCGACTGTACTATAGGCTCGGTGCTCACAGCCTTGAGGGTATGTGGTATACCGTTGGTTGAGTAGAGCGTCACGGAATCCACGTTGGCATACGGCCTGCCTGACACTATATATTGCAGATTGGGGTGTACGTCTGCCTGGATGTTAAGTTTGACCCTTACGCCTGGGCGGCTTGTGAATGGTATGTGGATTGAATCGGGACGGTAGGACACCAGTTCGATCCCTGGTCCGAAATATTCTCGGAGTCTGGAGTCTATGCGTGTTGCCGGCAGGTGCATGTAGTTGTCGGAGATGTTTTCCTTCCACTTGAATTTCACCGGCGATATCTTACCCCACAGAAAACGCAGCATCTGTGAGTCCTTGCCTTTGACGCTTACCGATAGTATCTCGGGAGCCTGTCCGATGAGGGTCACGCTGTCGGGCACCTCGGATATTTCAATCGGCACCTCGAAGTCCCTTTGCACCTCGGTGTCGAGCGACATGAACACCCAGAAAACAAAAGCCACAGCTACGAACATAAGATAGGTAAGCACATCCTTCCCCCTGCTGGAGCGAAGGGCTGTACTTACCTTATCTGCTGTATGTTGTAGCTTTTCTTTCATCGTTTATTTTTTCTCTCCCTGGGCAGCGTCCTCGGATGCCTGCTGGGCAGAGGGGTATACGGAGCCCTTGTCGATGGTGATGCGCACATCCTTGGATATCTCAAGTGAGAATGTGGTGTCCTCGATGGAGCGTACCTTGCCGTATATGCCGCCTGCGGTCACAACGCGGTCGCCTACCTTGATGCCTTCGCGGAATTTCTTTATCTGGTTCTGTTTCTTCTGCTGGGGGCGGATCATGAAGAAATAGAAGATGGCGATGAGCACGACAATCATTACGATGTTGGCCCAGCCTGCCTGGTCTTGGAGAAGGATGGTGTTAAGCATGTCTTATAAGTTTTTTAGTGTTTGGGTTATTCTGTTTTATTAAACGCTCGTAGGGCGTTGCGGGTTCTGTTCTGCTGCTTGGTGTGCAGAGAAAATGGGTGTCAGGCTTTCAGAAGGGTGCCTTCCTCCTTAAGATGTTTTGTCACCGAGTAGAGGATGCCGTTGATGAATGCTCCGCTTCGGGGAGTGGAGTAATAGTTGGCGATCTCGATATACTCGTTGAACGATACGGCAAGAGGTATGGAAGGATAGTTTATGATCTCGGTTATGGCTGTGATCATGATCACTATATCCATGAATGCCAGACGGTCGGCGTCCCAGCGGGAGGTGTTGACAAACTTCTCGATCAGCTCCTTGTACTCGTTGCAGTGCTTCACTGCATTGTTGAACAGGTCGGCTCCGAACCGGCTGTCCTCGTCATCCTTGTACATCGGCATGATAGGGTGCGATTTGCTGTTTTCGCCCTGCGATAGCATGCCTATGCGGCGTATGGTCTTGAGCACGAATGTCCCCATCTCCTGAAGGTCGTCGTTCCAGTATATCGACCTTGACTCAAGGGCTTCGGCAAGGGCATCGGACGGGAGTATCACATCTTTATATAAGGCGCGCCACAATGCGGCATCCTCTTCAAGAGTCTTTTCGCCGGGCTTTGCCATATATTCCCGGTATATGTCCGATTCCAGGATGGCAGTGAGTAGATCTGTGATGAGTGAATCCTGCGCCACCCAGGTGACCTTTTTGTCCTCGATGAAGCTGCGGAACTCCTCGTTGGCTGAAAGTTCCTGCACATATTTGTTCGCTACAAATCTCATGTCGGGGTGCAGGTCCTCGTCGGTAGGGTAGAACTTATGTTTGGCGTTATCGAGACGCTCGGCCTGCTCATCGGTGATCTCTGAGGCAAGGAGAAGAAGATCGTGATACAGCTCGTACGCCTTTTCCATTGAATGGTCGAGCGAGTTGCGGGCATGGATCAAGAGCGAGCGGTTGTCGCCGTAGTTCCCTAATGTGGACTTGAGTGAGGCTATACCGCGCTCGAAGCCTGCCATGGTGAAATCCTCGTTTTCACGCGCGGCATTCATGAACGCCTGGTTCTTGGCAAACAGGTTTTCGACAATAGAGAGCCAGAGCACCACCTCGTCATGAAGCGTAGGTGCCTTGATCTTGGCAAAGCTCTTGTAGGCTGGAAGTTCGGGGATTGCCTCGTAGATGGACGGGATGATGGCATCGAACAGCTCGGGATTGGCACGTTCCTTTACTATGATATCGCGGATTTCGAAATTGGCGTTGAGCGACTTTGCCAGCTGGCCCTGGTTGATGTGCTTGATGCGGGCAAGTCCGCGGAGTGGGGATTCACGACGTCCGTTGGAGACATCTATCCCTGAAAGCTCAAGCACAAGCATAAGCAGGTCGAGGTATAGAGAGTAGCCGTACTTCTTGTCGCGGGAGGGGTGTTCCACCTGTGATTCGATGCGAAATTCGTTCTGCGAAAGAAGATAAGAGTAAAGCAGCTGCACTACCTTGATACGTATCAAAACTCGATTTATCATAATTTTTAAAGAGCTATTTCTTGAAATACACCGCAAAGGTACAAAAAATACCTCAATCACGCATAATCTTTTGTTACAGAAAATTTATTGAAAAAAGTTTGTGGCACGCTTTGCCGTGTCGGGAATAATCACTACCTTTGCACCGCCATTACGAATATAAGGCGTCCTACCAACGCACCATTCAATTTCGTTAAATCATAATAACCACATTATAACAATGAAAGCAGACATCCATCCCTCCAACTACCGCGAAGTAGTATTCAAGGATATGTCAAACGATGAGATCTTCATCACACGTTCCACCGTAGCATCACGCGAGGAGATCGAAGTGGACGGCAAGACCTATCCTCTTGTGAAGCTTGAAATCACCAGCTCTTCTCACCCCTTCTTCACAGGAAAGCAGAAGCTCGTCGACACCGCAGGCCGCGTAGACAAGTTCATGAGCCGCTACGGCAACCGCACCAAGAAGAAATAATCCTGCCATCGTCCAGGCAGGCTAAATACGCCATAACGAATAAAAGCCGAGACGCATCCCCGATGCATCTCGGCTTTTATTATTTCAGATACTCTTGTTTATTATTTTGAAGTTAGGTCATATTTGATGTTGCAGTCGGCATAAAAATTGTAAAAATGGTTGAATGATAGATGTCTCTGTTATGGTGCTAAGGTGGCAGTTTTTGTGGTTTTGACGGTTTTCGCGGTTCGGTTTTCGCGGTTTGAGCATTTACCTTTCGGAATTTTTCTGTAATTTTGTGAAAAATTCTATCTGTATATGGCTGACAATTCATTATTGATGCGGTTGGATGGCATCGAATCAAGGTTTGAGGAGGTGAGCACACTCATCACTGATCCTTCTGTGATTCAGGACATGAAGCGTTATGTGCGTCTCACCAAGGAGTACAAGGACCTTGAGAGGCTTACCGCTGTGACTCGCCGCTACCGTTCCCTCCTGGGCAATATCGACGAAGCACGTGAGGTACTTGACTCAGAGTCCGATCCGGAGCTGCGTCAGATGGCGAAGGATGAGCTTGATGAGGCCACCGAGTCATTGCCTGCTCTTGAGGAGGAGATCAAGCTCCTGCTTGTGCCTGCCGATCCGGAGGACTCTAAGAATGTGGTTCTGGAGATACGTGGTGGCACAGGTGGCGATGAGGCCGCCATATTTGCAGGCGACCTTTTCAAGATGTACTCCAAGTACTGCGAGTCAAAGGGCTGGAATGTGGCTGTGACAAGTTGCAGTGAGGGTGCCGCAGGTGGCTATAAAGAGATTGTTGTAAGTGTGACCGGCGACAATGTGTACGGCACAATGAAATATGAGAGCGGTGTACATCGTGTTCAGCGAGTTCCCGCTACCGAGACTCAGGGCAGAGTCCACACCTCGGCTGCTACGGTAGCTGTGCTCCCTGAGGCTGAGCCTTTCGATGTGGAGATCAACGAGGGTGAGATAAAGTGGGACACATTCCGTTCCGGTGGTGCCGGAGGTCAGAATGTCAATAAGGTGGAGTCTGGGGTGCGTCTGCGCTATATGTGGCGCAATCCGAACACCGGCGAGACCGAGGAGATACTCATAGAATGTACCGAGACGCGTGACCAGCCCAAGAATAAGGAGAGGGCATTGAGCCGTCTGCGCACATTCATATACGATAAGGAGCATCAGAAATATATCGACGATATAGCTTCCCGCCGAAAGACCATGGTGTCGACCGGCGACCGTTCGGCTAAGATACGTACCTACAACTACCCTCAGGGGCGTATCACCGATCACCGTATAAATTATACCATATACAATCTTCAGGCATTTATGGACGGAGACATCCAGGATGTAATCGATCAGCTCACCATCGCGGAGAATGCCGAAAAGCTCAAGGCTGCCGAACTGTAGTGGATTTCTCCTGCTCATTTAAGGCCGTTTGAATCATAAACCACAATTATCTCCTCAAAAATGGATACCATACCGACACAGACAAATATTGATCCCAAGCATAAGAAGTCAAAGATATCATTTGACATGCTTGTCCATGCAGTGCGTGATGCATGGCATCGATTCCCTGTCACGGTGGTCTACATTGCCTACCTTGCATTGTGGTCAGTGATACAGATAATCGGAGATTTCTTTGGTGACGATAATCTTGTTGCATCCCTCTGGTATCTCGGTTCCATGGGTGTGCCGTTGTCGCTTGCAGTGTATCTATGGTGTGAATATCTGCGACGTCCGTCACGCTTGCCCATGGTGATCGCCAATCTGTTGCTTGTCGCTGACTGTATCTGCATTTTCTGTTTCGAATCCAGCTTGGGCATGGCATGGAATGTGGGTAGGGGGGCGATGTTTGCGGCATTGGCTGTTGCGATTATCTTTATACCGTCACGTAGTCCAATGGCGTGGAATTTCTCTAATTCACAGGTCACAGGGCTTATCATTGCTGCTGCGTTCGGTTGGGCGTTCATGCTTGCCTTGGGTGCGATATTTATGACCATTAACGGGCTTTTCGGTCTGGATATATGGAAGCCGATGGCTTGTGCCCAGGCAGTCTGTGCCGGGTCTGTGCCCGCTGTGATATTCCTCCATCTTATACCACGCAGGGATGAATCCGAGAGGGATGAAAAAGCGTTCTTCGCTACAAAATTCCAGTGCGGCACTGCGAAATATTTCTTTCTGATGGTCACAGTCATATACATGGCTATATTGTATGTATATGGTTTCAAGATACTTTTCACCTGGGAGCTGCCGCGAGGAATAGTGTCATTGTCGGTCACCGGGCTTACAGCCGCGGTATTTGTCACACTGTTTTTTCTTGAGGGTGTGCGTCGCACTCATCCAACCGACAGTCTCACCCTCAAGGCTATACGAGTCCTTCCTGTGGCGATGATCCCGCTTCTTGTGTTGATGAGTGTGGCTGTCCTGTATAGAATAGGGGAGTATGGGCTTACAGTATCCCGGCTGTATGTCCTTACGTTCAACCTGTGGTGCTATGGGGTGTTCATCTATCTCATGGTCCGTCGTCCGCGCATTTATAACGCGGTGGCGATATCTTTTGCCGTGGTGTTCCTTGCCACATCGATTGTTCCATACTTCAACTTCACCACCCTTTCCGATGTGATGATGCAACGCAAGCTCCGGGAAAGGCTCGTTGAACTTGGATTCACTGAATTTCCTGTAAGCGAGGAAGCTTTCATTCCGGAGTTTGAACGTCTCGACAGTCGTGACCGTATGGACCTGCGCTCCATAGTAAAGGAGCTCGACAGGCATGGCATTCAATCCGGTCTTGATGGCATAATTGAACCCTCGTTATATACCGGACATAATTCTGTCATTTACAGTTATAGAAATGATAATGAGGGGTCGGCACAAAAAAGTGTTGATCTCAACTACCGGAAATCCGATGTGAGTATCCCTGACGGATTCCGGAAAGTGGATCAGTTGAACGAATACATGTCAAAGCTGGATGTAGACAATCGCAATGGTGCCATAAGCTTAGGGGGCACGGAGTTTCTGTTGCCTGCCGACAGCCTCATACATCTGTCCGATTCTGTCTATGAGCCGGTGATCTTGCATGCGGCTTCCGGAACTCCCGACACAGTGTTTGTGGCTGAAAGGATATCTTTCTATTATGTCCCTGCCACCTGGAGTGGCAAGCGTGAGGTGACATCCCTGGATATTTACGGATATAAATTCACCAGATAATAATCAAAATATAATTACATATTTGTTATGAACCGTACCGAACTTCTTGAAAACATCCGTCGCAAAGGCTCTTTCCTGTGTGTAGGGCTTGACACTGACATTAAGAAGATTCCAGAGCATCTGAGAAATGTTGAAGACCCTATCTTCACTTTCAATAAGGCTATCATTGATGCGACTGCGCCATACTGTGTGGCGTATAAGCCTAACACCGCTTTCTATGAGAGCCTTGGCGTGGAAGGATGGAGCGCGCTCGACCGCACAGTCAAGTATATCCGTGACAACTATCCTGACCAGTTCATAATCGCGGATGCGAAACGAGGTGACATAGGCAACACATCCTCGCTCTATGCCCGCGCATTCTTTGAGAACATGGGGGTGGATGCTCTCACCGTAGCTCCTTATATGGGCTTCGACAGTGTGAAACCGTTTATGGATTATTCCGGACGCTGGGTGATACTTCTTGCCCTCACATCCAATCCGGGGAGCCGTGATTTCCAGTTCCTTTCCGACATGACCGGCACACGCCTGTTTGAGCATGTGATTGAGACGGCACGCAAGTGGGGCAACGAGGATCAGCTGATGTTTGTCGTAGGAGCCACTCAGGGAGCCATGTTCTCCGAAGTGCGCCGTGTAGCCCCCGACAACTTCCTGCTCGTTCCGGGAGTCGGAGCGCAGGGTGGAAGCCTTGAGGAAGTAGCCAAGTGGGGCATGACACGTGAGTGCGGACTCCTTGTCAACTCTTCGCGCGGTATAATATACGCCTCGCAGGGCGAGGACTTTGCCGAGGTGGCAGCTGCCGAAGCTCGCAAGTTGCGTGACAACATGACAATGCTCCTTTCCGCCCACGGAGTAATCTAAAAAATCAGACCAAAGGGATATATTAAATAAGACCAGAGGACCAGAGATCTAAAGACAGGAGAACAGGAGAACAATTCAGGGAGAACGAAATATAGATTCAAAAATATGGCTCTATGGTTCTCTGGTCTGAAAGTTCCCCTGTTCTCCTGTCTTTAGATCTCTGGTCCTATGGTCTTTGATTATAGACTTTTGGTCCCCCTGTCTATAGCCCTTTGGTCCTCTGGTCTTATTTAATCTCTGGTCTTATCTATTTCTCTTGTCTCGTGATGAGAGAAACTGCGGTAGGATGATGGAGCAAGATTCAGCTTGCCGACAGCGCGCAGCAGTTTGCGTAGCGAAGTGATAAACTCCTGGCTCTCCTGAAGGACATTAAGGTAGACATACGCTACAGTAAGATCGGAGGCATCACCCTTTTGCAGCAGGTCATATACTTCACGAGTGCTGTAAGTAAGCTCATCCTTCACTTTATCGCAGCGAGTGCGTAGCGAGTCGATAGTCTCCGGATCGTATACCTCAATAGCCTTCTCTGAATCGAGAATGGTCTGGTTTATCTTCTCGCAAAGACGCATAAACTTATCATGAAACTGCATCGGTAGCGGGCGGAAATTGTTTTCTACATGCTCCTTGCACACTTCATTGATACGGCGCAGTGAATAGGTCATCGACATTGCCATATTGTTGCTCAGGTGAAACCACGTGTTCTTCTCCATGGCGGTCCCGGTCGGCAGCAGCCTCATGCACAGGGTAAGTTTTCGCCGCTGTCCTTTAAGCACATCCTTTTCAGTGACGAGAGCCTTCTCCGAGCGCGACAGCAACTTTGTGTTATCGTTGATGAACCCGGCGGTGACATCGCTGTAGGTCTGTGCAGCGAACTGCAGGAACATTCTCTGCTTCTCGTTGATGTATATTCTCAGCAGAGGCCACACCTCGGTTTTGTCTTCGGTCGACAGAATGGTCTGAAACAGGGTGTCTTTCTCCGTTTCCTGCTGTTTTTTGCGGAAACGTATGTTGCTGCGTATGAGCATGACTACAGAAATAATGCCACCAGCTATCATGACCGGTACACCCCCTTTGTGCATCAGGCACACCACTATTCCGGCTCCTATGAATGCCATTCCGGCAGTGATGAACCATCCTCCTATCACTGATATGACACCCGTGATGCGGAACACTGCGCTTTCCCTGCCCCATGCCCTGTCAGCGAGTGAAGTACCCATAGCCACCATGAAAGTCACGAAAGTGGTAGAGAGTGGGAGTTTCATCGATGTTCCCCAGGCTATGAGCATACTTGCCAGCATCAGGTTGACCGAGCCGCGCACAAGGTCGAAAGCGGCACCGTCCTCAGCCTGCGATACGGAGGGGTCCATACGCTTTGCTATCCAGCGTTTCACACCTGAAGGGGCATGCTCATTTATCCATCCGTAGGTGTTCAGTGCTCCGCGCACGAGTTTTCTACCTATTCTTGATGAGCCGAACATCTCATCTCCCTGGTTCTGCGCGCTCAGCCCCACGGATGTGCGGGTCACCTGGCGAGCTTTCCTGGATGTGGCGAGAGCTATCACCATTATCATGCCCGCCCCTATTAGAAAATAGAACGGAGTGTCGGCAGGTCCGTTGAGGCTCACCATATTGAAGGCTCCTGGGTTGCCGGCTCCGTTGGCGGCATAGTCCTGATAGGATGCAAGCGATGTGAGGGGTATGCCTATAAAGTTTACGAGGTCGTTCCCTGCAAATGCCATGGCGAGTGAGAAAGTGCCCAACAGGACTACCATCTTGAACACATTGACCTTGAGCAGATGCAGAATCTGTGACAGCAGTGTGAATCCTGCGAGACATATCCCGAGTATTATTGCTGTGTTGGCTGATATCCAGCCTTTGACTTCAGGAGTCATTATCGAGAGGTCCTTGATGCCCTTTAGCAGCATGAAGTAAACTATAGCAGTGCAGGCTATCCCTCCGAAGAGCCCAACTTTCCATTTCAGTCGGCTTTTGTATTCAAAGGTGAAAATAAGCCTCGAAAGGAATTGTACCAGAGTGCCGAACACGAACGCTATGGCAACGGAAAGGAATATTCCCAGTATTACCGACAGGGCTTTCTCGGTGTTGAGCAGATCGCCCATTCCGAAAGTGCTCTCGGGAGCGGCTATCTTGAAGAGTGCCACCACAAAGGTTGCGCCAAGGAGTTCGAACACCATTGACACCGTGGTCGATGTGGGCATCCCGAGCGAATTGAATATGTCGAGAAGGATGATATCAGTAACCATCACAGCCATGAATATGGCTATCACATCGTAGAATGACAGGTTTTCAGGGCGGAATATTCCGTGGCGCGCCACGTCCATCATGCCGTTGCTCATGGCGGCTCCGATGAACACACCTATAGCCGCCACGAATATTATCCTCTTGAACGATGCTGCCTTGGAACCTACTGCGGAGGTGAGGAAATTTACAGCGTCATTGCTGACTCCCACCGAGAGGTCAAACACTGCAAGAATGAACAGGAATATGACAATTCCGAGAAATACTATATCCATAAATATGTCGATTTATATCTATCTGTACAAAATTCGGCATATTATGTTTAATAATTATTTCTAAAATGTTGCGTTTTTGTTAACAGCAGTTTTGATTTGGCTCAGGTGCATGACTCGCCATGCATCTCCTGACGGATTTTCCCTAACCTGAACCGGAATGTCAGTCCGTTGTTGTTGAACGCCTTTATCTCCCCTCCATGGATTGCTACGGCATTGCGGACGATAGCCAGTCCCAGCCCTGTGCCTCCGGCTGCTCTGGAGCGTCCCTTGTCGATACGGTAGAACCGTTCGAATATATGCGGCATATGCTCCTCGGCTATTCCGCATCCGTTGTCACTCACTGTGAAACGTCCATCGCGGTCAGCTCTGATGGTGATTTCCGTGCATCCGCTGTAGGATATGGCATTGTCTATGAGGTTGCGGAATATCGATTCAAGCAGGGCCGTATTCCCCATGACAGTAAGCTGCGGGACCTCCAGACTGATGTGTGCCTCGGTTCTTATCTGTTCCTCCTCCACGATACCCTTTATCAGAGCGGTAAGGTCCACAGTCTCCTTGGCTATCATTTCCGAGCCTTCGTCCATTCTTGTGATAGTCGAAACATCCTTAAGCAGCGAGCTGAGCCGCCTTGTGTTGGCGAAAAGACGCTCTATGAATTCACGTTTCTTCTCTTCAGGCAGGTCGGGGCAGTCGCGTAGCAGCTCCAGGCTCACCATCATTGATGCCACCGGGGTCTTGAGCTCATGGTTTATATTATTGGTGAGCTGTTTTTTCAGGCGTATCTTGTCCTTTTCCTGGCGCATCGCCTCGTTGTGGCGTTCGTCGCGCTGGATGTATAGCCTTACTATGTGGCTGGCTATGCTGCCGAGTTCATCATGTGGGAATGCCTCTTCCTCGAATATGCGTTCCCCCTTCTCTGCCCTTTGGGCGAATCGGTTGAGCCTGACTATGCTTTTGGATATGCGTCGTGTCACCAGATAGCCCACCATGCTGATTATCACGGTTACTACGAGCATTATCCACAGCAATGTGCTGTCGGCACGCAGAAATTCCTCAAGCTTGTGTGTATAAGGGGCGGCTGAGCGTACCACAGTACCGTTGTCACCCAGTCGTGCGGAATAGAAATAGTCGGCATCATCGCTCTCGGAATGGCGTCCTATTATGTGCCCTGTCCCATGTTTGCGTGCGTCGGTCACCTCGGGGCGGGAGTTATGGTTGGCGGTGGGGAACGGCGTGCTGGAGTTGTTGTCAAACATCACATTCCCCTCCCGGTCTATTATGGTGATGCGCAGTCCGTCGGTGCTTTTGTCCATGCTCCCTGCTATATCGTCGATAGGATCGCTGTGGCGTATGGCGTCGATTATGCGGAGGTTGTGCATCTGTAGTTCCGTGTCAAGAAGCTGTGCCTTGAACTCCTTTTCCCTATGGTATTGGAACACCATGAATATCCCCACCAGCCCCCAGCACAGAAGCAGCACAGTGAGAAGCACCCTTGAGTGGAACGAAAGTTTAATCCTGCCAGCCATATCCGTATCCTGAGCGTGAGGTTATGCATTTGCCGTAGTTGCCGAGCTTTGCGCGGAGGCGTGTGATGTGCACATCCACGGTGCGGTCCGACACCACCGTCCTCTCGGGCCATATCTTTGCCAGGAGCTCTTCGCGAGTGAATATCCTTCCGGGGTTCTCAAGAAGCATGGCGAGGATCTCGAATTCCTTTCGGGGGAGTTTAAGCGGCACGCCGTCGGCTGTGCATGTGAGGGTGTTTCTGTCGCAGGTCACGCCGTCAGATGCTGCGGGGCGGGGAGGCACACGGCGTAGCACAGCCTCGATCCTTGCAAGGACATTTTTCAGGGAGTACGGTTTTGCGATGTAATCGTCAGCGCCTAAATTGAGTCCCGCCACCATATCGTCATCATTGTCCTTGGCTGTCAGGAATATTATGGGTACGGATGCTGTGAGCGGATTCTCCCTGACATTCATGGCAAGATCGGTACCGCTCATCTCTCCCATCATTATGTCAAGAAGCAGCAGGTCATAGCGCGTGAGGTTCAGGAGCGATGCCTCCTCGGCACTCGGAGCCGTATCCACGTCATAGCCTTGCAGTTCGAGATAGGTGCCGAGTCCGGCACGAAGGTCATCTTCATCATCCACAATAAGTATCCTTGCCATAAGTTATTGTTGTATAGTCCTGGTCGGTTTGGGTTGCTTTGGTGTTGTTTATATGCCAAATTTACGCAGAATTCGTGAGATTATGGCATCATGCGGTAAATTTAGTCAATTTATTTCTTGGGGATATGTATGTTTTTGACTTTTAATAAAAATCAAACGGCATGGAAAATCCGGGATTTTTATGTACCTTTGTAAGTTATGAAATTCCAGCTGACTTCACAATATCAACCCACCGGCGACCAGCCGCAGGCAATAGAGCAATTGGTCAACGGCATCAAGGCGGGCGACAAGGCACAGACACTCCTTGGCGTCACCGGCTCGGGAAAGACGTTTACAATGGCAAACGTCATAGCCAGGGTTGAGAAGCCCACTCTCATTCTCAGCCACAACAAGACTCTTGCCGCTCAGCTCTATGGCGAGTTCAAGAACTTTTTCCCTGAAAATTCGGTGCAGTACTTCGTGTCCTATTACGATTACTATCAGCCGGAAGCCTATATCCCCACTGTCGATAAATACATCGAGAAGGACCTGATGATCAACGAAGAGATTGACCGTCTGCGCCTTTCCACTGTCTCGGCACTCCTTTCGGGGCGTAAGGATGTGATAGTGGTGTCATCGGTGTCATGTCTCTATGGCATGGGCAATCCTGAGGATTTCGACAGCAATGTGATAAAGATATCCGTAGGGCAGAAGATCGCACGCAACAAGTTTCTCCGCACTCTCAGCAGCTCATTGTATTCACGCAATGAGATCGAACTGTCACGCGGCACATTCCGTGTGAAGGGCGACACCGTCGACATCCGTCTTGCCTATGAGGAGATCATAGTGCGTGTTACATTCTGGGGCGATGAGATTGAGTCGATCAAGACCATCCATCCGTCCGATAACACGTCGCTCGGCTCCCACAATGAGTTCCAGATATATCCTGCCAACCTTTTTGTCACCTCTCCCGAAAGGATGGGGTCGGCAATAGGGCAGATAGAGCTCGACCTTGGCGAGCAGTACAACTTCTTCATGCGCGAAGCGAGGGAGATGGAGGCGAAACGTCTGCTGGAGCGTGTGACTTACGATGTGGAGATGCTCCGTGAGCTGGGGCATTGTTCAGGTATAGAGAATTATTCACGATATTTCGACGGTCGTCAGCCTGGTATGCGTCCTTTCTGTCTCCTCGACTATTTCCCGAAGGATTTCCTTACCATTATCGACGAGAGCCACGTCACTCTTCCGCAGTGTCGTGCGATGTATGGCGGTGACCTTTCGCGTAAGATGAATCTTGTGGAGTATGGTTTCCGCCTCCCTGCGGCTCTTGACAACCGTCCGTTGCGTTTCGAGGAGTTTGAGCGTCTCACGCCCCAGGTTCTCTATGTGAGTGCCACTCCTGCCGATTATGAGCTGGAGAAGTGCGAAGGGGTTGTGGTGGAGCAGATCATACGCCCCACCGGGCTTCTCGATCCGGTCATAGAGGTGCGTCCGTCGCTCAACCAGATCGACGATCTTCTCAACGAGATCAATGACCGTGTGGAGCGTGACGAGCGTGTGCTCGTGACCACTCTCACAAAGCGCATGGCTGAGGAGCTCAACGATTATCTGTTACGCTTGCGCATAAAGACCGCTTATATACACAGTGATGTCGACACCCTCGACCGCATAAAGATTCTCGACGGGCTGAGGGCAGGAGAGTTTGACGTGCTCATCGGGGTCAATCTTCTGCGAGAGGGGCTTGACCTTCCTGAAGTGTCACTGGTGGCTATCCTTGACGCCGACAAGGAGGGATTCCTCCGTTCTCACCGATCCCTTACACAGACGGTGGGGCGTGCGGCGCGTAACCTCAATGGCACAGTCATAATGTATGCCGACAAGATCACCGACTCCATGCAGCAGACTATCGATGAGACATCGCGGCGACGCTCTGTTCAGCTCGCCTACAATGAGGAGCATGGCATAACACCCCAGGCAATAGTCAAGGCGCGCAATGTCATTATCGGACTCGACACCGATGAGATACTTCCGCAGGGCAAGCCCGGGCAGGGACGCTCGTCAGCAAAAGGTGCCGGAACTTTCGGACGAGGTAAGAGCGCGCAGCCTGTGCCGTATGCCGGAGAATACTCTTCGAGAGTGGATGTCGCAGCCGATCCTGTCATGCCTTATCTGTCGGCTGATGCTCTGCGCAAGCTCATCGAGAAACGCCGTGTGGAGATGGTTGACGCTGCAAAAAATATGAACTTTATCGAGGCGGCACAGATGCGTGACGAGATCATCGCCATGGAGGACCGCCTTTCCAAAATGCCTGCTGAATAATGATACCGAGAGTCGATGCATATTTGCCTACGAGTGTCAAGGAGATGAAGATTCTTGGCTGGGACAGTGTGGACGTAGTGCTGTTTTCAGGTGATGCCTATGTGGATCATCCTTCGTTTGGGGCTGCTGTGATAGGGCGTACGCTACAGGCTGCCGGTTACAGGGTGGCTATAGTCCCGCAGCCCAACTGGCAGGACGACCTGCGCGATTTCCGCAAGTTCGGTGCACCGCGCCTGTTCTTTGGGGTCTCTGCCGGAGCCATGGACTCCATGGTCAATCATTACACTGCTGCTCGTCGTCGTCGCAGTGACGATGCCTACACCCCGGGAGGGCGTCATGGCGCGCGTCCCGACTATCCGACTGTAGTGTACTCCGACATACTCAGGAGACTGTTTCCGGGTACCCCCATCATAGCCGGAGGCATTGAGGCTTCGATGCGCCGTCTGTCTCATTACGATTATTGGGAGGACCGTCTGCGTCCGTCGCTGCTCATTGATTGTAGTGCTGACCTCATATCCTATGGGATGGGTGAGAAGTGTGTCGTAGAGATTGCACAGCATATCGACAGCGGTGAGTCGCTTGATTCGCTCACATGCCTGCCTCAGACTGTCATACGCACCTCTGCTCCTGGCATGGATTGCCGTGAGGGTAAGATATATGTGGGCGATCAGGACATTGTGCTCCACAGTTATGAGCGTTGCCAGGCCGACAAGCGTTGCCAGGCTGAGAATTTCAGGCATATCGAGCAGCAGAGCAATTCGATGCACGGAAAGACTCTGTGGCAGCGTCACGGCGACATATGGATAAAGGTCAATCCCATGTATCCTCCCATGGCTACCGAGGAGATCGATGCGTCATTCGACCTCCCTTACACTCGTCTCCCTCATCCGCGCTACAAAGGTAAACGCATTCCTGCCTACGATATGATACGTCATTCGGTCAACATCCATCGCGGATGTTTCGGCGGATGCTCATTCTGTACCATTTCGGCTCATCAGGGCAAGTTCATTGCCTCGCGCAGTAAGGAATCTGTGCTCCGTGAGGTGCGGCAGGTCACCCGGATGGATGATTTCAAAGGCTATCTCAGCGATGTTGGCGGGCCGAGTGCCAATATGTACCGGCTTGGCGGAAAGGACCGTTCGCTATGTGAGAAATGCCTTAAGCCATCATGCCTGCATCCGTCTGTGTGCCCTAATCTCAACACTGATCATCGTCCGCTTCTCGATCTCTATCATGCCGTTGATGCTGTGCCTGGAGTCAAGAAGTCATTCATAGGGAGCGGTGTGCGTTACGACCTCTCCATGCATCATACAGGTGATGAGGCTGTCGACCGCGCCAACCGTCAGTATAACGAGGAACTTATCACCGCCCATGTGTCTGGCAGGCTGAAAGTTGCTCCGGAACACACCTCCGATGTGGTGCTCGACATTATGCGTAAGCCCACGTTCAGGCTTTATCACGAGTTCTCACGATTCTTCAGCAGGGTCAATTCTGCCCATGGGCTGAAACAGCAGCTCATACCATATTTCATATCCTCCCATCCGGGATGCCGTGAAGTCGACATGGCAGAGCTCGCTGCCGAGACCAAGAGTCTTGACCTGCATCTGGAGCAGGTGCAGGATTTCACTCCCACACCCATGACTCTTTCCACCGAGATATATTATACCGGGTTCCATCCTTACACTTTGAAGCCGGTGTTTACTGCGACTGATCCGGAAGCCAAGAAAGCCCAGCGCAAATATTTCTTCTGGTATGATCCCTCCTACCGTCAGGACATCACCCGCTCCCTCATGCGCATGCATCGCACCGATCTTCTCGCACGTCTCTTCCCGCGTTCCGCCTCCTATCCATACAGAAAAAAGTAGATTGCAATGTCTGCCTGGCTGTACCCTACAGTTGTTTATCCGTTGATACATAGGTGTTGACGGAGGCATCTTGCATAGGCATTATTGCAAAGAATGGTGCCTATGTTTTTGTGATGTCGTAAAAATTCATTACATTTGTGAAAAATTTTTAATCTTCCAATAGTTTTTATCACCGGATTATATTCAGATAAACCAAAATAAAACTAAGTCTAATCATCTAACCAGTCATCAATTATGTTAAAGAGACTCCTCCTAACAGCCGCAGCCGTATGGCTTAACTGTATGGTGTCGCTCGCAGCAGCTGACGATGTCACGTGTAAAGGCGTGCTGGTAAATGAGGTGGGCGAGCCTATCATTGGCGCGACTATCACAGTTCCCGGCACAAAAGTTGTCACCACTACCGACATCGATGGTAACTTCTCTTTCTCTGCTCCAAAGGGAAAGAAGGTTCATATCAATTACATAGGCTATAAGCCTCTCGACCTTGAGGTTGCGTCCGATCTCGGTCAGGTTGCAATGGATGTAGCATCCGAAATGCTTCAGGACGTTGTGGTTACACAGTCTATAGCACGTACGCGTAAGACCCCTGTGGCTGTGTCGGCTGTGAATGCCGAGACTCTTGAGATCAAGCTCGGCAACCAGGAGCTTCCCGAGGTGCTCAAGACCACTCCCGGTGTATGGGCCACAAAGGACGGCGGCGGTTTCGGCGATGCCAAGATCAATATCCGCGGTTTCCGTTCCAACAACACTGCCACCATGGTCAATGGTGTGCCTGTCAACGATATGGAATGGGGCGGTATCTACTGGTCCAACTGGAGCGGACTCGGTGATGTCACCTCATCGATGCAGGTACAGCGCGGTCTCGGAGCCACAATCATATCGTCACCCTCATTCGGCGGTACCATCAATATGATCACCAAGGGCCTCGATGCAAAGAGAGGCGGCACAGCCTGGTACGGACTTGGCAACGATAACTCCATGAACTATGGTATATCGTTCTCTACAGGTCTGATGAAGAACGGCTGGGCTCTAACATTCCTCGGTGCGCGCAAGACCGGCGACGGATACATCCAGGGCACCGACTATGAGGCTTACAGCTACTTCCTCAACATATCCAAGCGTCTCAACGATAACAATCAGATCTCTCTTACTGTGACCGGCGCGCCTCAGACCCACAACAAGCGTAACTCAGCCAACGGTCTGTCAATAAAGGAATGGCAGAATGTGGCTAACTTCATGCCTAAGGGTGAGGCTTACCGATACAATCCTACCTATGGTCTGGGCTTGAACGGTGAGGAGAAGTCGTCACAGTACAATGTGTACAACAAGCCTGTGGCTATGGTCAACCATGTATGGCAGATCAACCACAAGTCATCGCTGTCGTCAGTAGCCTATGCTTCACTCGGAAGCGGTTACGGTTCCAACGGTCAGGGCTACAGCTCTTCTTATAGGAATCTGTGGTATGGTGCCACAGACGGTGCCCTTAACTGGAGTACTGTCGAGAGCAACGGTGTGACTTACAATCTGCGTCATGGCAACGGTATGTTCGCCTACGATCAGATTCAGCTTATGAACCAGAACAGCACCACCGGATCTCTCATGGCTATGTCGAATTCCGTGAACAACCATAAATGGTTCGGCTTCATCTCCAACTATAAGAATGAGCTAACTGAGAATCTTGCAGTCACAGCCGGTGTCGATGTGCGCTATTACAAGGGATACCACACCAATGAGCTTTCCGATCTCTACAATGGAGCTTACTTCATTGATGAGACTCGTTCCAACAAGAATGTGACCCGTACATTCGCTACTCCTGAAGCAAAGCTCGCATGGCAGCGTGAGAAACTTGGTGTAGGCGATGTGGTATATCGCGACTGGGACAGCCGTATCTGGCAGGAAGGAGTGTATGCCCAGGCTGAGTATCAGGCTCTTGACAAGAAGCTCAACCTTGTTCTCGCCGGTGCCATGAACCTTAACACCTACACTCGTTACGAGAATTTCTATGTCGATGAGGAATTCAGCAAGTCACCTACAAAGACTTTCTTTGCCGGTAACATCAAGGCTGGTGCCAACTATAACATCAACCGTTACAACAACGTGTATGTCAACGGCGGTTACATCACACGCGCCCCATACCTCCAGTATGGAGTGTTCGTGTCCCCTGCCAACTCCAATGCCATCAACCCCGATCCGCGCAACGAGAAAGTCGCTGCTGTAGAGGTTGGCTATGAGTTCCATTCACCCAAGTTCACTGCTCAGCTCAACGGCTATTATACAATGTGGATGGACCGTACCATGGTCACTTCTGGTACTTCGGAGTATGACGGCACACGCTATTCCGCTACCATGAATGGTGTGGACTCACGCTATATGGGTGTGGAACTCAATTTCGTCTACAAGCCTTTCAAGTGGATGGAGCTTTCAGGTATGCTGTCGATCGCTGACAACACCTGGCAGAACGACCCCATTGGTTACTACTACAACAGCCAGGGCGAGGCTCTTTCATTTCTCGGCAATCGTGAAACGGCTCCTGTCACCACTACCCCTCTTGCCGAGGATCATCTCAATGCCACTATCGTGCAGAAGGGCATAAAGGTGGGCGGTTCAGCTCAGACCACAGGTGCTCTTGGTGTTCAGTTCAAGCCTTTCCGCGGATTCCGTATCGGCACCGACTGGACATTCAATGCACGCAACTACAGCGACTTCACGCTCAACTCTCGTAGCGATGTATCCCTCTCCCCGGGCAAGCCTCTCATTATCAGCGAGCCTTGGAAGATTCCTTTCGGCAATCAGCTCGATATCAATGCAAGCTACAATTTCCCGATTACCGACAATGTACGCTGCACATTCTCAGCCAACGTGTATAATGCATTCAACAATTACTATGTTATGGATGCCTACACCAACTATTCTACCGTCGGCACATGGGAAAATGCTTTCAGAGTCATCTACAGCTACGGACGTACATTCAACCTTCGTGCTAAACTTTACTTCTAACCGAGCACCCACTCATAACGTATAAATACAATTATGAATAAGAATATTCTTAACGCAGTCATTGTAGGCTCACTCGCTATGGGGCTTGCAAGTTGCGACGAAAACTCTTGGAATGACCATTATCTGAATGGATTTGAGGGGGGGGTAGATTACAATAACAAGGAGACCGGCTCATATACTGTCTCTGATGCCGACTATGCAGCTATCGCCAAGATGCTGGAAGGTGAGGCTGCCGACGATGCCGAAAAGGCGGCTGCCAAGGCGATTGCAGCCAACCTGTATTTCGACAAGTCTGGCATATATCCTGCTGATGTTGTTCTCCCTCTGTTTTTTGACACTTCTTCATTCCCTTACTATCTTGCATCCAACGGTTCTGCTGTCGATGTGACCTATCGTGAGGCTGGAGCAGTGCCCGCCGAGATCACCAATATCGGAGCTGCCAAGTCACTCTCTGTCGGAAAGGCTCAGTACAAGGCTGCCTGGGGCGGTGATGTAGATTTCGATCAGGCGTATCCCGAGAATTTCAATCCTGCAAAGGATATGCTTGATGTGCTCTCTGACGGTTACAGCAATCCCGGCGAGGGTGACTATGCGGTGGTCAATTACAATGTCGTAGTAGGTACCCCCGACTTTAATTCCGGAAAACTCTTTCTGGAGGAGCCTTTCGCTGAAGGTCAGGGACAATTTACCATTGACAATATTTTGCTCCCCGAAGGCAGCACTTATGTATGGAAGTTTGATGACCGTGGCTACATGAAAGCTTCAGCTTTTGTTGGGGGTGCCAATAAAGCTTCCGATGCATGGCTCATCTCTCCAGAGATTGACCTTCCCGCCGATGCCAATGCCTACCTGACATTTGATCAGGCTTGGAATTTCTTCAAGGATGCGGCAACAGCTGCAAAGGAGAACACTGTCGCTGTACGCGAAGTGGGCGGAGAATGGAACAATCTTACACCCGAAGCTGTGCCTGAGAGTCTGAGTTGGACTTTCGTAAACTCCGGCAAGATCGATCTTAAGGCTTATAACGGAAAGAAGATTCAGATCGGTTTCCGTTACACAAGCACAGCTGAAAAGTCTGGCACCACCGAAATCAGAAACGTGAAGATCGCTTCCGGTGCCGATATCCCTATGGTGACCAACCATGCTCTTTACTGCTTCGATGGTTCGGACTGGGTAGTTCCTGCCAACGCTTGCATGCTCCAGCCTGCCGACTATGAGGCTATGGGCTTCAAGAATGACAAACTTGAGAATCCTCAGGCTTATATCCCCGCTTATCTTAAGCAGAAGTTCCCCTATGCTCAGCAGGGTGCTCAGAAATATGTGGTATACAACGGCAAGACTGTTTCGCTCTTCGTGTTCGACGGTGCTGTATGGACTCTCAATGATAACGGTCTTAAGACTGTCACCGGACATTTCGAAAAGCAGAATGGCAAATGGGTGTTCATCAAATATGTCGGAGAGGCTATTTTTGACGAATTCAATGAAGAGGTCATCAAGCTTGACAAGAGCTACATTCTCGTGTCGGAAAATATCTGCATGAAGCCTCTTGATTCCGGCAAGTCATACGGATACATGAACACCACCGGTGTCTCCATCTCTGATGGTCAGATCATCCTACCCGGCGATGCCAATGCGTTCGCATTCGTATCAACCTTTGTTAAGGATGATGTGAAGTATGAGGCTCCTGAAGGAAAGTTCATGATCCTGGGATCGGATGGACGTTATATTTATATGCAAGGCACATACGATAGCTTCAATGTCAAGAACGAGCCGGCTATAGCAGATGGCGGTGCGATCGCTGACGGCTATCTCTGGACCGCTAAGCGCAATGCCGACGGCACATGGGCTATTGTCAACTGCTTCAGCGAAAAGACAATCGCTTATTCTACTAAATTCACTAGTTTCGGTGCATATGAAACTATTGGTGAAGGGCAGTTGACCCCCTACCTCTACATTATGCAGTAACATATCCTCTGCATAATACAACACAACCCCCCCATTCTGGCAATCAGCCAGAATGGGGGGATTGTGTTGTATTACCCGGTAATGAAATTAAGACAGACAACATAGATATGACAAAATAATCATCAAAAGATTATTTTTATTGAAAAATATTTGAATAATAAGCAAATGATTATTAACTTTGCGGTGTCTTAAGATAAGACATGAGTTCTTTAAAAGGTTTAAAAGACCGGGTAGAATTACTTGAGCAATTGAGGTTCTACTTCCGATATGAACAAACCCTTCTTAATGAAGGTTGGGTGAGTGAATCGGACTTCTTCAAGATTGTGGACGAAATCATTAGAGAGTATGCCATAAGCATAATCAAGGAGGAGTGAAAGACCAGTTTGACCGTCCGTTAGACGGATGGTCAAACTTTTAAAGAGCATTCTATCTTAAGACTTTTTTTGTAAATAAACAATCATCATATATTATGAACGCTGAATTAAAGACATTGATTGATGAATTGGCTTCACAGACAAGTCTCTCAAATGACGAGGCGGATTTGCGTATGGCTAAGGCTTTTGCTCTCGTCAGGACTCCGGAAGAGAAAAAGGAAGCCGGTGAATATTTGAGGAAGGCTATTGCTCGTAGGAAACGTCCGGATGTCGATGTCAAAAGCATATTAGGCGAGGTATCAGAGATTCTGAACCTTTCCTATATAGCTAAGCGTTATTTTGACAAGGACCGTGCATGGCTGTATCAGAGGCTCAACCGATCGATGGTCAATGGTAAGCCGGCTGCCTTTTCCGAATCAGAACTTAGGATATTTTCCGATTCTCTCAAGGAGATAAGTCATATCATTCAACAAACCTCAATTAATTTAACTCATTAAAAATCTTAAGACACGATGATGTCGCATCAGGCTTCTGATGCGACATCATTTTTTGTATCTATATGATATTTATTTTGTCAGTAGGTCAAAGCACCCTGAACATATACGACAGGGTAACTTCTATAGATGATCCGCGTGATGCTGCGAAGAAATCACGTTTGGTGGCTTTGAATATATTGCCGATACCGAAATAATATCTTCCCTCAAGCTGGATGCTGTTACGTCGGTTGATAAAGAATTCCACTCCCGCGCCTCCGGCTATTCCATAGTCAAACTTATTCTCGATCTCCATCTTCATCTGCTCGTTGGTGCGGTAACCTTTGGGGAAATCAGGGATATTGTCAAAATTTTTATAATCGAAATTTGACTTTATCTTTTCACCGATCATGAAACCTGCTTCCGGACCCAGATTAAAGAATCCTTTGACTTTGTTGGAACCGAAATAGATATGAGTGAGCAGAGGTATCTGTATATAGGTGAGTGTACGCGAGTACTCGAATTGCGGAGCCTCGTCCTTCACAAAGTCCTCTTTCCATCCGCGCTGGGTGAGATTGACTTCGGCTATGAGTCCGAAGAAACGTTCCTCGGTGTAGCGGGCTGTGATGCCGAAAGTCTTTCCCTGTATCATCGACTGATGCACTTCAGGGGTGAACGACATGCTTGATAGCGTTACGCCTGCTCGCGCTCCTATGGATAGGTTAGGGGAATACTCACGCTGGGCGTTGGCGGCAAACGGTAATACGAGTGCTGCAAGTGCCCATACACATTGGCGTTTGGCAGAAATAAAATGACGGATGTTCATCAGATGCGAGACTTTTCGATTATGTTGCCCGGACGGAAGTTTATGAAATAGAGGGCATCATTGTAGGAGCCGGCTCCATCCCCGGCAGTGGTGAAGAAATATCCGTTCTGCACACCGTCGTAGGATGATGCTTCATGAAGCAGGTAGGGTATCACAAACATGCCTGTGTCAAATCCGAGCAAGCCTTGGCGCGGCACCGCGTTCTCCATTCTGTTGCCATACCATTTCTTGTACTTGGCATCGATATCATGGGTGCGTGGCGCGTCCTCGTGGGTGTAGAAGCGTGAATACACTGTGGTGTTGAGGTTGTGCATGTTGTCAAGGGTCTCGCCTCGGAAAGTGGTCCATTCCGGATAGCCGAACAGGCGTACCATAGGGGTGACAGCCTCGTCGCGCCACTCTATGATGCCGGGCATAATACGGTTAAGATCTGCCTGACGGCTCGAAGTCGGGATAAATGTGTAGTTGCCGTCGGTAGGTAAGGCGCGCAGGTCTGCGCTCTCCAGACGTCCGTCCACTTCGATGTTCATGAATGTGTTACCCTTGTCGGTAAGTGACTGCTTTAGTGCCGATACGAATTCTGCCTTGTCACCGTTCTCACCCTTGAAGGATACGAACACCGGGGTGGAGTAGGACAGACGTTCCATGAGCGCGTCGGTTGCCTTGCGGTACATGAGTGCGCTGGGAAGATTGCCGTGCATCACTGACGGATTGGTGAGATAGGATTTGTCACGCACAAGGAATGTGTTGAACACTTTCACATTGTTGTTTTTACCGTACTCTGCAAGTATGGCGAGCTGTGAGGCATTGTCGGGGGCTATTATGGCATTGTGCTTTCTGAAAGCTGTGTCGGTCAGAGCCTCGCGCACTTTCAGTACCGAGCCTTCGGTGTCGTAGGCCGTGACGTGTATAGGGGCTCCGTTGCTGCGCAGGCTATCCACAGCTATGAGGAAGCCTTTGTAGAACTCGGTGTATCTCATCGCGCTCTTGGAGGGTGTCTCCTCGTTCAGCATGAACGGAAGTATGACGGCTATGGACACAGGCTCTTTTGTTTCTACAGGAGCAGCCGGGGTCAATGGGGTCAGAGGAGTGGATTGGTCAGTCTCGGTCGCCGCGGTATGGTCGGCATGTTCATTGGAGGCGGTCAGTTCGTCGTGCTCATCCGCATTGACAGCTTCTTTCGGCACATAGGGTATGTTGAGCACTTGCCCCTCTTTGAGAGTGATGATTCCTGGATTGGCGGCTTCAAGAGCTGCCACTGTCAGTCCGTTTTCAATGGCGATGGAATAGAATGTTTCCTTCTTTTTCACCACATATCCGCGCATTTCCTGTCTGGGTGCGGCTGTAGAGGGCTCTGCCTCTTTCTTTACCGGCGGCTTGGCGGTGGAAGTGTTGCTGTCGGCGCATGCGGGAGCCTTTGAGCCGGGTACTGTGAGAGTGATGGTCTGACCGGCTTTCAATCCGTTTTTCAGCACAGGGTTCTGGGCTATGACATCCTCGGTCTTTAGCCCGTATTTATGGGCTATGCCGAAGATTGTCTCCCCTTTGTTCACATAATGGCTTATCACTTGCTCTGACGTGGCGTTGTCGGAGTCGGGGGCTGTGGCTGTAGTGGCGGCAGGCTGTGGCTCTTGTGCGGGGAAGAACAGCACCATCCCTTTGCGCAGGCCGTCAGCAACGGCAGGATTGTGCCTTATTATCTCGTCCTTGGTTATGTCGAGCTTGTGGCATAAGGAGTAGACTGTCTCCTTGGCGGGTACTTCATAGTAGTGATACAGTTTTCCGTTGACCTTCTTTGTAGGGAGGTCTTTGACTGCGGCTTGCAGAGATATTAACGATGCCGCTCCGATGAGTGCGGCTAACGTAGTGAACCGTGAAAAATTCATGGGTATGCTCAGATTGTGATTTTGCAAAATTACTAATAATTCCGCACCTCTCCGCACCTTAATAATGAAAAAAAGTTTTTTTACAGAAATTATGTGTTAACTTTGCATATGAAATCAAAAGATAATTATGAAAAAATCGGAGCTTGAACTCATTCTCATAAATATCTCGGGTCAGGACCATCCCGGAGTCACATCTGCACTGTCAGAAATTCTTGCCAGGTACGATGCCGGCATTCTTGACATAGGTCAGGCGGATATCCATCACACTCTTTCACTTGGAATTCTTATAAAGACCGATTCCAGTGTGTCGGGCAATATAATGAAGGAGCTGCTTTTCAAGGCTTGCGAACTTAATGTGAACATCCGTTTCACCCCTGTGAGTATCAGGGAGTATGAGGAATGGGTGGGGCGTCAGGGCAAGAACCGCTGGATCATCACACTGCTCGGGCGCAGGCTCACGGCACGACAGATAGCAAATGTCACTTCGGTGCTTGCCGAGCAGGGTATGAACATCGATGCCATACAGCGTCTCACAGGGCGTATGCCGCTTGGCGAGGAGGAACAGCCGAGGTCAAAATCGTGTGTCGAGATGTCGGTGCGAGGCACCCCCTCGGATGTGCATGCCATGCAGGAAAAGTTCATGAAGCTTTCGCAGGAAGATGAATTCGATATATCCATGCAGGAGGACACCCTCTATCGCCGTTGCCGCCGTCTGATATGTTTTGATATGGACTCTACTCTCATAGAGACCGAGGTCATTGACGAGCTGGCTATGCGTGCCGGGGTCGGTGACAAGGTAAAGGCTATAACAGAGAGTGCCATGCGTGGCGAGATTGATTTCTGCGAGAGTTTCCGTGAGCGTGTGGCTCTGCTCAAAGGGCTGGATGAGAGCGTGATGCGTGACATAGCCGAACATCTGCCGGTCACCGAAGGGGTCGGACGCATGATGCAGGTGCTGAAACGTGCCGGATACAAGACTGCCATCCTCTCAGGAGGATTCACATATTTCGGGAACTATCTTAAGCAGAAGTATGGTTTCGACTACGTGTATGCCAACGAGCTTGAGATTGTTGACGGCAAACTCACCGGACGCTATCTCGGCGATATTGTCGACGGCAGACGCAAAGCCGAGCTCCTGCGCCTCATAGCCCAGGTGGAGAATGTCAATATCGCTCAGACTATTGCCGTCGGCGACGGTGCCAACGATCTCCCCATGCTCTCTACCGCCGGTCTTGGTATCGCATTCCATGCCAAGCCTAAGGTCAAGGCCAATGCCGAGCAGTCCATCTCGACAATAGGACTGGACGGAGTGCTGTATTTCCTCGGATTCAAGGACTCATTCATAACCGAAAGCTGATGAACGAAGATGCTTTAAGCCAGTTATATCTCAAAGATACTACTTTTCAGGACCTTATGCAGCGGCGCATATTCAATGTGCTGCTCATAGCCTCCACTTACGACGCATTCATAATGGAGGAGGACGGCAGAGTGGAGGAGCAGCTCTACTTCGAGTACATATCGCTCAACCTGTCGTCGCCTCCGCGTGTGACTCGCGTGTCAAACTCGGCTGAGGCGATGGAGATCATGGCGGTAAAGAGCTTTGACCTCGTGATAATGATGCCTGGCAACGATGTCAGCGAGACCTTCACCGGAGCGCGCCGCATCAAGCAGTCCTATCCTGAGCAGCCCATCATTGTGCTGACACCGTTCTCCAAAGAGGTGTCGCGACGGCTTTCAAACGAGGATTTCTCGGGCATTGACTATGTGTTTTCGTGGCTCGGGAATGTCGACCTTCTGCTTGCTATCATCAAGCTGCTTGAGGATAAGCTCAATGCCGACAATGACATAAACAACGTTGGGGTGCAGATGATTCTTATCGTGGAGGATTCTGTCAGGTTCTACAGTTCCGTGCTGCCTATAGTCTACAAGTTCATCCTCACCCAGTCACGTCTGTTCTCCACCGAGGCTCTTAACGAGCATGAGCGCATGCTCCGTATGCGCGGGCGTCCCAAAGTGATGCTTGCACGTGATTATGAAGAGGCTTTGGAGCTCTATGAAAGATACTCCGAACACATACTCGGTGTGATAAGTGACGTATCGTTCAAGCGCGAGGGTGCCAAGGACCCTAAAGCCGGCATACGTCTGGCAAGGGAGCTGCGTCGGCGCGATCCGTATCTTCCGCTCATTATCGAAAGCTCTGAGCCAGAGAATGCCTATGATGTCAGGGAGATGGGTTGCACGTTTATCGACAAGAACTCCAAGAAATTTCCTGTGGACCTCGGCAAGGCTATCATCAACGAGTTCGGTTTCGGGGATTTTGTGGTGCGCAATCCTGAGACAGGCGAGGAGATATGCCGCATCCATAATCTCAAGGAGCTTCAGAAATCCATCTTCGATATCCCTGCCGAGGCACTGTACTGGCACGCATCGTTCAACGATATATCGCGTTGGCTCTATTCCCGCGCCATGTTCCCCATAGCCGAGGTGATAAAGCAGCACCGTTTCAGCGACATCAGCGATGCCCCGCGAGTGCGTCAGCTGTTCTTCGACCTCATTGTGAAGTACCGTAAGATGAAGAACCGGGGTGTGGTGGCTATATTCCGTCAGGACCGTTTCGACCATTACTCTAACTTTGCCCGCATCGGTCAGGGATCGCTCGGAGGCAAGGGCAGAGGTCTGGCATTCATCGACTCCATAATAAAAAAGAACACCGAATGCGACAACTTTGACGGCATCTCCATCTCCATACCACGCACTGTGGTGCTATGTACCGATATCTTTGACGAGTTCATGGAGAGCAATCAGCTTTATCCGGTAGCTCTGAGCGATATGCCCGACGAGCAGATACTCCGGCATTTCCTCCGCGCCGCCTTGCCCGAAAGGATACGTGAGGACCTGAAGGCTCTGCTTCAGGTGGTGGACACACCTATTGCCGTGCGTTCATCAAGCCTTCTTGAGGATTCCCATTATCAGCCGTTTGCCGGAATATATTCCACTTACATGGTGCCTAAGTTCTCCGATCCGGACAGGATGCTCGGGATGCTCACCGATGCGATAAAGGGTGTGTATGCCTCGGTGTTCTATGCCGACTCAAAGGCCTACATGACAGCCACATCCAATGTGATTGATCAGGAGAAGATGGCTGTGATACTACAGGAGGTCGTGGGCAAGGACCTTGACGGTTACTATTTCCCGTCGTTCTCGGGAGTGGGGCGTTCGCTCAACTATTATCCTTTGGGGGAAGAGACCCCTGAGGACGGTGTGGCTGAGATTGCTGTAGGGCTTGGAAAGTATATTGTGGATGGCGGAGTGGGGCTCCGTTTCTCTCCGCGCCATCCCGGAAATGTGCTCCAGACCTCGGAGCTTGAGCTGGCTCTCCGTGACACGCAGACACGCATGTATGCCCTCGATATGATAGGGGATAAGGGAGAGATAAAGGTTGAGGACGGATATAATGTGGCAAAACTGCGTGTGCAGGATGTCGCCGACAAGGGAGCGTTGACCTACATGGTGTCGACTTACGATTTCCGCGACAATGTGTTGCGTGACAATGATAAGAGCGACGGCCGTAAAGTGGTCACGTTCAATAATGTGCTCAAGCATGATGTGTATCCCCTCGCCAAAGCGGTCGACTTTATGCTCCGAAAAGGCCAGCAGGAGATGCAGCGTCCTGTGGAGATCGAGTTTGCGGGGATGATTGAGCCCGGCAAGAAATCGAAAGGACGTCTTTACTGGTTGCAGATACGTCCCATTGTCGACCGGAAGGAGAATGTGGATGAGGCTGTGATGGCTACTCCTGACGATTGCCTGCTCCTCAAATCCTCCACCGCTCTCGGGCATGGTACCATCGAGGGGGTGAGAACTGTGGTGTATGTGCGTCCCGAAAAGTTCTCTTCATCCAACAATTCTCTGATAGCACGTGAGATGGAGAAGATCAATCGCGGATTTCTTGAACGTGATGAACGGTATCTGCTGATAGGTCCCGGCAGATGGGGCTCCTCTGACTCCGCCTTGGGTATCCCTGTGAAGTGGCCAGCCATATCGGCAGCCCGCCTCATAGTAGAGTCGGCGTTGCCTAACTATAGGATAGAGCCGAGCCAGGGAACGCACTTTTTCCAGAACCTCACGTCTTTTGGCGTTGCATATTTCACCATCGACACTACCAGAAAGCGCAATGCGGATGCCGGGGTGACCGACCTTTACGACGTGGCTTTCCTTGATGCCATGCCGGCTGTATACGAAAGCGAGTTTATGCGCATCGTGACATTTGAAGACCCCCTCGTGATAGGTGTCAACGGGCTTAAGGGCACAGGGGTGGTAGTGAAACCGAATAAATAAATCTACAGTATACATAAGAATTTATTATGAAGTATTTTATTACATTTAACGGTCAGACAGTGGGACCGATGACCAAGGAGCAGATCTATGCTTATCCTGTCACACCCGACACTCCGGTTTGCACTGAGGAGAACCAGAAATGGACTCCGCTCTACATGTTCCCCGATCTGATGGAGGGACTCAGCAATCCCGAACGTATGCAGTCACCCGCTGAGGTCAACACCACAGGCAAGGACAAGATAGTATGCGGGGTGCTGGCGATAGTTCTCGGTACGCTTGGTGCGCATTATTTCTATATGGGAAAGGCCGGAGGTGCGATAATATGTATCCTTCTTTCGATCATAACATGTGGATTATGGGGAATCCTTACGCTGATACAGGGTGTGATGATGCTCACCATGACACAAGCCGACTTCGAGCGTAAATACGTGCTCTCTTCTTCCACTTTCCCGCTGTTCTGATGAGAGATGGTGTGTCAGAGCGGTATTTTTGTGAGTTTGATGCACCAGGAATAATCCTTTATGGCTGATAGAATGACCCCGCAGCAGCGGAGCAGATGCATGGCGGCGATAAAGGGTAAGGATACCCGGCCGGAGATAGCTGTCCGCAGGTTCCTTTACTCGCAGGGGCTCCGTTTCAGGGTCAACAACAGGCGGCTCCCTGGGTCGCCCGATATAGTATTGCCGCGTTACAGGACAGTCATCTTTGTGGATGGCTGTTTTTGGCATGGACATGAGGGTTGCAGGCATTCACGCCTGCCTGAGAGCAACCGTGAGTACTGGCTTCACAAGATAACCCTCAACCGTGCACGTGACTACCGGGTGGATGTGGAGTTACGTCAGATGGGCTGGATAGTGATGCATATATGGGAGTGTGAAATTGATGAGACATCATTGCAGATACTCTATCAGCGCATAGTAGGCACCCCAGGGATAGGGGAGGGGTATGCCTCCACATCGGATAATGATGGTGGAAGCTCGCTCGCTGCCGAACCCCCCGAGGCATACGGATTGCCATATTGAATGAAAAGACATAAGGGTGCGACATTATCGCACCTTTTTGTATTATCACATACCGTAACTTTGTGCAAAGAATTCTATAAGTCCCATCTAAACACAAAGATATCACAGCTATGAAAAGGTCAGTTGACAGGAAAGAATTGCCGGTATCCCGCAAGGCTTACAATCGTTTCCGTTCGCGTATCCATGAGGTGCTCGGTCAGGATTCGGAGGCAGAGGCGCGCATGGTCACAGCTTTTGATCTTTACCTTGCCGGCGACAGAGGGTATGCATCCGGGCTTTCAGCTATGGAGGAGATGGCATTTTCGTTTTTAAGGCAGGATGTGGATGCCGCTATCGAACGGTCGCGCAAAGCCCGCGAGCGTGCTGCCTTACGCAAGTCCCGGTCTTTGCTCAACGCCGCTGTCGAAGATGGAGGAGGGACTGAAAAGCTCGTGGATGATTTCATAAAATATCAGCGGGAATATGCCATCAACCGCCCTGACTTCACTCCGCCCATGACACGTGCCGAACGACGCATGTTCAAGCGTGGAGCCGGAGTGCGTTCCACCCGATGGGACCACCTGCGCCCCAAGGCATAGACGCTTCCTGATGCAGTATAATTTATTAATGATTTGCCGTATTGAGGTGAAATGAGTACCTTTGTTTAGAAATAACATATACTTATGGACAGACCTCTTATATTTATAACTAATGATGACGGCATTAATGCCGCCGGGTTGCATAAGCTTGCGAAGATCGCTTCCGGTTTTGGCGATGTAGTGGTTGGCGCGCCCGATGCTCCTCAGTCGGGAAAATCATCTGCTCTGACTGTCAATGGCGCGCTCGAACTTATAGCACATCCTTCGGAGGATGGTGTAAGGATGTTCAGCATCACAGGCACTCCTGTCGACTGTGTGAAGGTTGCCATGCATGCCATCCTCGACCGTAAGCCCGATCTGATACTTTCTGGTATAAACCATGGCTCTAACGCTGCGGTAAACAATATCTACTCAGGCACTATGGGTGCTGCTATGGAAGGGTGCATTATCGGGATACCGTCTGTAGGTTTTTCGCTTCTTGACCATTCACCTGAGGCTGATTTCGAACCGTTGGCTCCGTTTGTTGCGGATATCATACGTAGAGTGCTTGCTGAAGGACTTCCGAAGGATATATGCCTGAACGTCAATTTCCCTGCCGGCTGCACTCCTGAGGGTGTCAAGGTGGTGCGGGCCGCCCGCGGGCACTGGACGGAGGAATACGGTGATTACACGTCGCCACATGGCAGGCCGTTCTATTGGCTCACAGGCAAGTTTCACAATGATGAGCCCGGTAATCCTGACACGGATGAATACTGGCTTGCAAGAAACTATGGCACAGTGGTGCCTATCCGTCCTGACCAGACTGCCGCCGACCAGATAGAGGCTATCAAAAGCCTTATAGACTGATGGTGATGTCACGGTTTCTGATAGCTGTGGCGTTGATGCTTTGCACCGCGCTCCGGCTCGTCGCTTTCCCATTGAAAGTGGCTGGGATCGACACTATGCGTACGGCTGTATGGATTCATGATCTCCGTTGGGGATATGACCTGGTGAATGCCAATATCGACAAGAGTCTCATTCCGGCATCAGTCATGAAAACAGTGACATGTGCCTCGCTTCTGAATCTCGCCGACAGTGAGGAGAGGTTTCTCACAGTAGTGTCGGCAACCGGTGAGGTGAGCGACAGTGTGCTGAACGGAAATATTGTGGTGAAAACTGTTGGTGATCCTACCATAGAATCGCAGTATTTCGATGAGACCAAGGGATTTGCCGACAGTATAGCCGCATCATTGCTTAGGCTTGGTGTGCGTCGTGTCAAGGGCGATGTCATCATTGACGAGAGCCGTTTTCCTGACGCTACCACTCCTCCCGGATGGATGGCTGAGGACATACCATGGTATTACGGAGCAAGATTGCAGGGCTCGAATTTCCGCGACAATAGGTTTAGGCTCACATTGCCTTCCAAAAAGACTGTCCCGGAGGTGCCTGACTTGAAATTTCAGTTTGTCAAGTCAAAGCGTCGCGGAGTCAAGGTCGACCGCAAGGACGGATCGGAGACTATGGTGGTGAGCGGGAATATGCGTCGAGGCTTTAGCGAGACATTCTCGATGCCGTATCCGTGCAAGGCTATGCGCGCGGAGATACTGGCAGTGCTTGGTGAAGCGGGCATAAGTGTGGATAACGGCACGGTCAAGGATTCATGTGATGAGACAGATATATACGTGCATCGCTCCCCGCGTTTCGGTGATATAATGCAGAGCCTGATGTTTCGTTCGGACAATCTGATGGCTGAAGGAATGCTCAGGGCTATAGCCCCGGGAGGCACGCGCCGCCAGGCTATCGAAGAAGTGCAGGCGGTGTGGTCCATGCTCGGGATAAGTGCTCATGGCGTTAATATCGTGGACGGCAGCGGACTGTCACGCGACAACAGGCTTACAGTCAGGTTTCTCGGTGAAGTCAGCAGGCATATGCTTGCCGAGGAGTTCGGCAACGAATATATCTCCCTTTTGCCTCTTGCCGGATATGACGGCACTATGAAGAGCTTCCTTGTCGACACGCCGCTTGAAGGTCGGGTGGCAATGAAGACCGGATCGATGAAGGGGGTCCAGTCCTATAGCGGATATCTTCTTGACTCGGAAGGGAAGCCTACACATCTGCTTGTTTTCATGGCAAATGGGTTCAGATGTAGCCGTGCTGCATTAAAAAATGATATTCAGCGTTTGTTATTAGAATTATTTGATGTAAGTTTGCAAGGTAATTTGCAGGAATCAAAAGAATAGATATGTCACACGATTATAACAGCCTGCTCAGGCTCGCATATGAAATAGAGGGTCTGCTGTTGTTGCAACAGCGGCGCGGAGCCGATGCAGAGGTTGCCATAGATGAGATGCTGGCAGATAAAATTGCTCAGCTTGCAGGTGATTTCCCTGTCAGGGGGGCGGAATCGTATTCAGTTACTGAGCCAGTACATGCAGAAGAGGCTCCGGTAATAGCCTCCGATAGCAATGATGCTTGCGAAGCTTCACTCAAGGCTGCGGACGGTGCTGTAGCAGCATCCGCTGTCGAAGAGGAGGTTGCAGAGTCCAATGGTGTCAAGGAGCCTGTGGCACCTGTGAGCAGCAGGGTTGAGGTATGCGAGGCTGACGATTCGCAGCTCACTCTCGATGAGAAGCTTGCCCGTCAGCGTGCCAAGGATATATTCAGGGCTTTTACTCTCAATGATAAGTTCCGTTTCCGCCGTGAACTGTTCCGTGACTCACAGGAAGAGTTTGATGATGCCCTCAAAGTGATATCCGAGATGTCAAATGTCGGTGAGGCTGAGGAGTATGTATACGATGATCTGTGCCTTGATCCCGAGAACGAGGCTGTCAAGGCGTTCATGGATGTGGTCATAAAGCATTTCTAAATATAACTTAAGAGAAATTATGGGCAAGCTCTATATAGTGCCGACTCCTGTAGGCAATATGGCGGATATGACCCCTCGGGCAATAGAGGTGCTGAAAGGGTGTGACCGTATCTTTGCCGAGGACACGCGCACGTCGGGTGTCCTGTTAAGGCATTTCGGGATAGAGACCCCATGCTCGTCGCACCATAAGTTCAATGAGCACACGACCGTACGTCCCATAATCGAACTCCTGCTTGCCGGAGAGACGATAGCTCTGATATCCGATGCCGGAACACCTGGTGTAAGTGATCCGGGGTTTCTGCTCACGAGGGAGTGCCGTAGGGAGTGTGTAGATGTGGAGACTCTGCCGGGAGCCACAGCGTTTGTGCCGGCATTGGTAAATTCCGGATTGCCGACCGACCGGTTCACGTTTGAGGGTTTCCTTCCTCCCAAAAAGGGGAGACGCACGCGTCTGGAACGGATCGCCGCAAACGATTGTACAAGTATCATATACGAGTCTCCGCTACGTCTGGTAAAGACATTGGGGGAGTTGATCGAGGTGTGCGGAGCGGACAGGCAGGCAAGTGTGTCGCGTGAGATATCCAAGCTCCATGACACTACCCATAGAGGGACACTCGGAGAACTGGAAATTTATTTCAAGGAGAACATTCCGCGCGGCGAGATTGTTATAGTCTTGGGAGCCCCCGAGGATAATACCCCGAAGGTGCATAAGAACAAATATAAGGATTAGCTCACTTTTCAACATTAAGAGAATATGAAAAAGATTGCATCAATCGCAATTGTGGCAGCTGCTGTACTTAGCGGTTGCAACGGTGATAAACTTCGTGAAGCAGAAGCTCAGAATCAGCAGCTCAAGGGTGACTTGAGTGAGACTCTTGCTACTCAGGACAGCCTTCTGGTGCTTGTCAATGACATTTCCGACGGGATGGCTCAGATAAAGGATCTTGAGAAAATCATAAGCACTCCGGGCGGTATCGGCGCAGAGTCGGCTTCACGCAAGGAGCAGATACGCAACGATATGATCGCTATCCAGCAGGCTCTTCAGGAGCGTCGTCAGCGTCTTGCCGACCTTGAGGCTAAGCTCGCCAAGGAGGGCGGGGAGAATTCTACCCTCAAGCGCACTATCTCCAATCTGAAAGCTCAGATAGCTGACCAGACCACCGAGATCGCAACGCTTACCAATCAGCTTGCCTCAGCCAACATCAAGATCGAGGAGCTCAGCAGCACTGTCACCAGTCTTAACACACAGGTGGATTCGCTGAGCACAAATGTCGCTAACGAGCGTGAACTTAAGGATGCGGCTCAGGCTGAGGCCGACAAAGCAACAGCAGAACTCAATGCCTGCTACTATGCGATAGGCAACAGCAAGGAGCTTAAGGAGCGCAACATCCTTTCGTCAGGATTCCTCCGCAAGACCAAAGTGATGAAGGGCGATTTCGATATGGATTATTTCCAGAATGCCGACAAGCGCACTCTCACTGAGATACCTACCCACAGCAAGAAGGCTGAGGTGATGACAAGCCAGCCCAAGGACTCCTATCAGATCGTAGATGTGGATGGGCAGAAAGTTGTCAAGATCACTGATCCGGCAAAGTTCTGGCAGGTATCCAACTTCCTTGTGATAAAGGTGGATTGATCCCGCTCGCATATCCCCGATAATCTATTTGGATAGAGACACAAAAGGACAAAAAGACAAAGAAAACAACAGCTTTATAATGAGCTGAATGATACTTGTTTCTTTGTCCTTTTGTCCTTTTGTGTTTTGGCATGCATGGATTTGCTTTCATTTTATATATTATACTTACTTTCCAATCTGTTATGAAAATTATTCCAGTATTTACAAGTGTCGCATTATGCTGTACCATGGAGACATTAGCCGAGAATCCTGATGTAAAGTATCTGAACTTTCCGGTTTATTCAGGTTCCGACCTTGAATTGACAGTGGATGACAATGGCACGCATTGGCGTCTGTGGTCACCTGAGGCTGAGGCTGCCAAGGTGTCGGTCTATTCCTACGGACTTAACACCCCGGCTGTAAGGACCATCGATATGGTGCGTTCTGACGGAGGTACTTGGGTGGCGTCGTTGCCTGAAAAGCTTTATGGGAAGTTTTACACTTTCTCCATCAGGCACAATGGCAAGTGGCTGAAGGAGACACCAGGCGTATGGGCTAAGGCTGTAGGAACAAATGGGGAAAGAGCAGCGGTGATCAACATGTCGGATACCGATCCTGAAGGATGGGAGAGCGACAAGGGGCCTGCCTTAAAGCATATAAACGATGCTGTGATATATGAGATGCATCATCGCGACTTCTCCATCGACCCTTCGTCGGGTATTGTGAACAAGGGTAAGTTCCTGGCACTGACCGAGCCCGGCACGACCAATCCCACAGGAGAGACTACCGGCATAGACCATCTCAAGGAGCTTGGTGTGACTCATGTGCACATTCTCCCATCCTATGACTATAACAGTGTGGATGAGGCAAACCTCCAGTCCGGTCAGTATAACTGGGGCTATGATCCTCTTAACTATAATGTCCCTGACGGGTCGTATTCCACCAATCCTTCCGAGCCTTCCACTCGTATCAGGGAAATGAAGGAAATGGTGAAATCTCTTCATGACAATGGCATAGGAGTGATAATGGATGTGGTGTACAACCACACGGCTGACAATGATGACTCCAATTTCTCGTTGACAGCCCCGGGATATTATTACCGTCATCGTCCGGACGGATCATACAGCGATGCTTCGGGCTGCGGAAACGAGACCGCATCGGACCGTCAGCAGATGAGGGACTTTATCATCAACTCTGTGAAGTATTGGGCTAAGGAGTATCATATCGACGGTTTCCGTTTCGACCTTATGGCAATTCATGATATCGAGACCATGAACCTTGTGGCAGAAGCCCTCAAGGAGATAAATCCGTCGATATTCATATATGGAGAGGGGTGGACTGCCGGAGACTCTCCGTTGCCTGTCGAAAAGCGCGCTCTTAAAGAGAATGTAGCCAGAATGCCTCGTATAGCTGTGTTCAGCGATGACATACGTGATGCCATAAAGGGGCATTACAGCGATGCTGCCGACCGTGGGTTCGCTACCGGCAAACCAGGGCTTGAGGAGACTGTCAAGATAGGGATTGTAGCAGCTACGGATCATCCGCAGGTCGATTACTCCAAGGGCAACAATTCTAAGTTCCCATATGCTGCCGCCCCTACACAGATCATCAATTATGTGTCGTGTCACGACGACCTGATGCTTACTGACAAACTTCGCAAATCCATGCCGGAAGCGACCGATGCCGAGCGTCAGAGAGCAGCGCGGCTGGCGCAGACAATAGTTTTCACCTCGCAGGGCACTCCGTTCATGTTTGCTGGCGAAGAGGTGTTCAGGGATAAGAAAGGGGTGCACAATTCCTATAAATCACCTGACTCCATCAATGCCATCGACTGGAACCTGAAACATGTCAATGCCGGACAGACTGATTATTATAAGGAGCTTATCAGGCTGAGAAAGGAGCATCCTGCGTTCAGAATGACAACTGCCGAACAGGTAGCTCGCCACCTGAAATTCGACAAGACACTTCCCGGGCTCATATCATACTCTCTCATTGATAATGCCAACGGAGATGAATGGAAGGAGATAAAACTCGTGTTCAATGGTTCCGGCAAACCTCAGGAGGTCAGGATTCCGCGTGGCGAGTGGAAAGTGATTGCGGAGGACGGACGCATAAACGCCGACGGTCTCGGCTCATCCAAGGGTGGCAAAATCATAGTCCCGGCAACCTCAGCTCTCATTCTTGCAAAAGAGAAATGAAAAAATTTACGTCTTTTCGTTTGGAGATTAAAACGAAAAGACGTAAATTTGCGTTATAAAAATACACCACATCAGAGACGATTGGGAAACTCTTCAATTTATTCTGAAATACCGAGACAAGCTTAGCCGGCTAATGGCGGGCCTCATCCCTTAGGGGAGGCAAGCATTGCCCGGAGGATTACAAAGGACGGCTCAGCACTCAAATCCTGTCATTCGGAGTTTCATCATCTTGCTCTGGTGTGGCTTTTTTATGTCCTTCCCCCGACAAAATAACTGACGGAAACATATCCTTCAAAAATACAATAAGGGGCTGTGTCGTAAAGTTTGAAGTGACCGCTCCACAGAAAATGTCCTTCTTCGAGGTGTTCAATGAATTTCTTGATAAGCATCTTGACTGGGCACCGCTATCAGGCCACTATAAGGTACTTGCTCGTCTGTTGCGTCGCTTTGAATTATATAGGCAGAAAACGACCCGGACAAAGTTCACGCTTATTCTCAACGACTTTGATTCCACCGAGATAGAGCGATTCAAAGACTTTGTTATCAATGAGCCGAAAATATATTACAAATATCCCTCAATATACAAGGCGGCTTCCGATGTGGTTGAAACTGCCTGAAAACACCGCCGCCCTGAGAAACGCGGCGAGAACTCCATTATCGGTATTCTTAAAAGGCTCCGGGCTTTCTTCAACTGGTGTGTCAAACGAGGCTATCTCGACCGCACTCCGTTCGCAACTTTCACAGGTATAGGCAGTGAGAAATACGGCACTCCTTACTATATCACAATAGAGGAGCGCGATTTGATAGCCGATTTCGACCTGTCGGATAAACCGGCTTTGGAGGTGCAACGCGACATATTTGTTTTTCAGTGCCTTATCGGTTGCCGAGTGTCGGACTTGTTGGAAATGACGTCGGGAAGCATCATAAACGGTGCAATCGAGTACATCCCCAACAAGACCAAGAATGAACGCCCGGGGGTTGTACGAGTGCCACTTAATACACGCGCACGGCAATTGGTGGAGAAATATTCTGCCAAAGGAGCTGAGAAACTGTTTCCTTTCATCAGCGCACAGAAATACAACGAGGCAATAAAAAAGATATTCACTCTCTGCGAGATAACCCGAATGGTGACTGTCCGCAATCCAAAGACCGGGGAAGAGGAGAAACGCCCGATAAATGAGATTGCAAGCAGCCATGTGGCACGGCGTACATTCATCGGCAATCTATACAAGAAAGTCAAGGATCCCAGTCTTGTTGGGGCTTTGTCAGGGCATAAAGAGGGCAGCAAGGCTTTCGCCAGATACAGGGAGATTGACGAGGATATGAAAAAAGAACTTGTCAGCTTGCTCGACTGATGTTATTTTATCAGCCTATTAAGCTGATTATGTGAGAAATTTGTTGTACCTTTGTAATTGAATTAGTAAAAGGAGATAAAACTATGGCAATGACAATTAAAACATCCCCCGAACTTTGGGGCGAAGATGCAAGAATCTTCACCGAGGAAGCGGAGCGCAATGGCAAATTGCCTACGCCAAAACTCTCGGAATCACAGCGTAAGGTGCTTTCCACCATGTTGGAGAGTGCCAAGAACATCATATTTCCTCCTCATAATGGCTGACTAAGCCGAATTATTTTCAAGCATTTGGCATGAGCAAACTGATTAAAACCGATGCCGAATACGCACGGTGGATACATGAGTTAAAAGAACGCTACCGTAGCAGTCAGATTAAGGCAGCCACACGGGTAAACCAAGAGATGCTGCGCTTCTATTGGTCGTTGGGTCGTGACATAGTGGCTCGTGACGCTGAAAACAAATACGGCACGGGGTTTTACAAGCTTCTTAGCCAAGACCTTAAAGACGCAATCCCCGAAGCGGAGGGCTTCTCCCGACAGAATTTGCAGTACATGAAGAAGATGTATCTTCTTTACAGTCATGCGGCTGCAAATTGCCAACAACTTGTTGGCAATTCTGAGGGAGAGATATGCCAACAAGCTGTTGGCAATTTATCCGACACCCCGGCTGAAATATTGTTCTCTGTTCCGTGGGGACATCATTGCACCATTATTGACAAATATTTTTCAAAGTCAGACTATGATGCAGCGTTGTTTTATGTAAGGAAAGTTGTTGAGGATGGTTGGTCAAGAGGGGTGCTACGCTCATTCATTGACACAAATCTGCATTTAAGGCAGGGAAAGGCATTGACAAGTTTTTCGCGCTTGCTTCCTGCTCCCAATAGCGACCTTGCACAAGAACTGACAAAAGACCCGTATATCTTTGATTTTACCGAGATGACGGAGCCATATAAAGAGCGTGAATTGAAAAAAGCTCTTATGGCTAACATTTCACGATTTCTTCTTGAACTGGGTTCCGGCTTCGCTTATGTTGGCCAGGAATACCGATTAAAAGTAGGGCATACGGAGCAATTCATTGATTTGTTGTTCTATAACATTAAATTGCACGCTTATTGTGTGATAGAGGTCAAGACCGCCACATTTGGAGCGGGCGACATCGGTCAACTTGGAACATATATGACAGCCGTCAATCATATCCTCAAAACCAAACAGGATAATCCTACAATCGGGCTGCTGATATGCAAGGACAAAGACAATGTGCTTGCTCAATATGCCCTCGAATCCTCATCGCAACCTATCGGAGTGGCTGAATTTCAGCTCACAAAATTTATTCCCGATGAGTTCAAGAGTTCATTACCCTCAATTGAGGATATTGAATCAGAACTGAAATAAGTTGCATTTTCTGTATTATCCGCATTTTATCCACAAATAATAGAGATGTAGAATATCTGAAATACGACCAAAAATATTCTTGTAAAACTCAAATCCCCAATGTTTCTCAACAATGCATATTAAGGCAGATTATATATAACAATGATTCGGTAAAATTTTAGGTTGTTCATCCTAGGCTAAGCCGCTAACTGAGTCAACCGATGATTTATTTTCTGAATTATTTTGAGATGCGGAGATTTTCCGCAAGTC